>ERZ791821.11-NODE-11-length-228561-cov-4.993348_pt1 | contig 228561 bp, 190 predicted proteins | sample MGYA00510300_ERZ791821 | MGnify/ENA primary metagenome ERZ791821 (study PRJEB30046, sample SAMN00792034) | human gut metagenome | study: EMG produced TPA metagenomics assembly of the A metagenome-wide association study of gut microbiota in type 2... | reverse complement strand
GCCGATGTGGCTCAATTGGCAGAGCAGCTGATTTGTAATCAGCAGGTTAACGGTTCGAGTCCGTTCATCGGCTTTCTTGGAAAGAGAAAGTCATTAAGAAAAGCCAAAGATTCAGAAGTCATGAATGATGATTTAAAGGGAATCTTAGAAAGGCAGTTCGCAAACAGTGTTTGCTCACTGTCATTTGCTTTGCAAATGACATTACCTTTTTTAATAAACTTATACAAGCAAGCATGTAAAGTTCATTAAAAAAAGCAAAGCGCTTTCTAAGTTATTATGGGCAGATTCCCGAGTGGCCAAAGGGGGCAGACTGTAAATCTGTTGGCACCGCCTTCGAAGGTTCGAATCCTTCTCTGCCCAGTATTGCAAAAAAGCAATAAAAGAAATACAATAGAATAACAGCGCGGGGTGGAGCAGTCTGGAAGCTCGCCGGGCTCATAACCCGGAGGTCATAGGTTCAAATCCTATTCCCGCAACTCAATGCCCAGTTAGCTCAGTTGGTAGAGCAGAGGACTGAAAATCCTCGTGTCTCTGGTTCGATTCCGGAACTGGGCATTTGTTATGTGAAACTGTAGATGTTACCCGGTAATGTCTACAGTTTTTTCTTTTATCATTTTTATTGTTTTAGAAATGTTTAGAAAAATTAGTTTATATGTTTTGGGGATGTTGTTAATGTATTTTTTGCATATTTTACTTTGCTAGTTACTTATTAGCATTTATGTTATAATCAAAGTTATGAGTAAAGAGAGTTTATATAGTAAATTAATTGAATATAGCAAAAATGGAAGATATCCATTGCATATGCCAGGACACAAGCGACAGAGAAAATTATTTGATTTTAATAAAGCGTTTGTCGGTGATGAAGATTCTTTTAATAAGTTAGTTAATAAGCCATTTGATAACTCGGTTAACGAGTTAAATGAAGATAAAGAAATAAGTGTATATGTTAATAACCAATATGATCCCTTTGATATAGACATAACAGAAATAAATGGTTTTGATGATTTGCATCATCCTGAGGGAATAATAAAAGCTGCTATGGAAAATGCTTCAGATTTTTTTGGAACAAGGGCTACATTTTTTCTTGTTAATGGAAGTTCATGTGGAATTTTATCTGCAATTACCGCGGTTACAAATATAGGCGATACTATTATTTTAGGGAGAAACTGTCACAAATCAGCTTATAATGCTGTTCAGCTAAGAAATTTGAATGTTGAATATGTGTATCCTGAAATAGTTGAAGGGTTTAATATAAGTGGTGGTTATAAACCGGAAGAAATTGAACAAAAATTTGTCGAAGCAGAAAAGAAAAATATAAAAGTTAAAGCTGTTGTAATAACAAGTCCAACTTATGAGGGTATAGTTTCTGATATTAAAAAAATTGCAGAAATTGTTCACGGACACAATAGCATTCTTATTGTTGATGAAGCACATGGTGCTCATATGATTTTAAGTGATGAGTTTCCTACTTCGGCTTATAAATTAGGGGCTGATATTGTTATAGAAAGTGCACACAAAACGCTTCCTGCAATGACACAGACAGCCTTTTTACATGTGCAGGGGGACAAAGTTTCAGTAAAAGATGTTCAGAGGATGTTATCGGTTTATCAGTCAAGTAGTCCATCTTATGTACTTATGTCCAGCCTTGACAAATGTATAAGAGAGTTATCAACAAAAGGGCAAAAAGATGCTAACGAAATGTTAATAACTCTAAAGAAATTCCATAATAGAGTTAAAAATTTTAAAGTATTAAAAGTGTTAGATCGTAGTATTATAGGAAAAAACAGTGTGTATGATTTTGATATTTCTAAAATTGTTATTTTTCTTAATATGAAGTTGAGGAGTATAGAAAAAGATAATGTAGAATTAAATATTACAAAACTAAATAATACCGTATCAAGCAATACCGTATTAAGTGATACTGTATTAAACAATACCGTATTAAGTGATACAGTATCAGATAAAGCAGAAATAAATAATGCTAAATTAGATAATGCCAAAACAAACAATACTGAATTAAGTACCGATAAAATAAATGAAACTTATGATGGAAAATATCTTGAGAGCATTTTAAGAGAAAAATATAATTTCGAAATAGAAATGTGTTCCAAAGATTATGTAATCGGTATGACTTCTATATGTGATAATATGGATGAGATATTAAGACTAGCTGATAATTTAGTGGAAATAGATAATTATATAGCTGATAAAATTAAAGATAAAAGTTTGTTAGAGCAAACAAATACTGAAATTTTATTAGAAAAAACGGAGCAGGTAATGACAATATATGAGGCATTATTATGCAAAAAAGAAAAAATAGATGTTTGTAATGCTGTAGGTCGGGTAAGTGCAGGATATGTGTATGTTTATCCGCCTGAGATACCAATTATTGTACCAGGGGATTTAATTACAAATCAAATGTTGAAAAAAATAATGGAATATAAAATGTCTAATTTAAATATAAAGGGAATTGATAATGAAAAAATTATTGTTATCAAAAGATAAATTTTTTATATTTACATTAATTATTAATTTATGTAAATATTTGATTATCTATTATAAATATTTAATTAATCATTATGAATAATTGATTAGTTACTGTAAATGATTAATTACTTATTATGAACATATAGTAGATATTAAAGGTTAGATAATGAATGTCAAAAATTCTATTATTATAATTATTAGGAATGGTATGGATTATAGTATGCCTGTAAGTTGGAGGAGATATGTCAAAAATATTTTTTGTATTGGGAAAAAGTTGTAGTGGAAAAGATACAATTTTTAGATATTTGAAAAATAATAAGGAATTAAATTTAAAAACAATTGTTGGTTACACAACAAGACCAATGAGAGAAGGGGAACAGGAGGGTGTGGAATATCATTTTGTTAGTAGGGAAAAACTTGCTGAATATAGAAAACAGGGAAAAATTATTGAGTGCAGAGATTATGATACTGTGTACGGAGTGTGGAGTTATTTCACATTAGATGACGGTCAAATTAATTTGGGTGCAGATAATTACATTTATATAGGAACTTTGGAGTCTTACAATGCCATGGTTAAGTATTATGGAAAAGATGTGGTGGTACCTATATATGTAGAAGTAGAAAATGGTGAAAGGTTAGAGCGTGCCATAAAAAGAGAGCGCTTGGAGAAAGAGCCAAAATACGCTGAACTTTGTAGAAGATTTCTTGCAGATGAGGAAGATTTTAAGGAAGAAAACATCAAAAATGCCGGTATTGAAAGAAGATACATGAATGATGATTTAGACAGATGTATTGCCGAGATTGTGGAAACAATTAATAAATTATGATATGATAAAAGTTAGGTTTGTGAATAATAAAGTCTTTGTTTGTAAGTTAAAGATTTTAGAGTTTATGTGAAAGAAAGACCGTAATCTGTAAGTTAAAGAATTTTAAAGTTTACGGAAAAAAAGACCGTAATCTGTAAGTTAAAGGATTTTAGAGTTTACAGGAAAAAAAGACTGTAATTTGCAGGTTAAAAGATTAGTAGTTTATAAATTATTAAATTTTGTTGGATATAAAGGATAGTATGGAGTCAGGAAGAATTTTAGGACAAAACCATATAGTAAAACACTTCGAAAATGCCATAAAGATAGGAAAGATTTCTCATGCTTACATTATTAATGGGGAAAAAGGCACAGGTAAGATGCAGCTTGCAGTGGATTTTGCAAAAGCATTGCAATGTGAGGAGTTTAATGGCAAAGCATGTGGGCATTGTAAGTCGTGTAAGCAGACAGATTCCAAGAATCAGCCGGACATAAAGTATGTTACTTATGAGAAATCCGGAATTGGTGTTGACGAAATAAGAGAACAAATTAATGATGATATAGATATTAAGCCATATAGTAGCAGGTACAAAATATATATTGTTGATGAAAGTGAAAAAATGACTGTGCAGGCACAGAATGCATTGCTTAAAACAATAGAGGAGCCGCCGGAATATGCAATAATAATTTTGTTGACTACAAATGCAGACACATTTTTGCCAACAATTTTGTCAAGATGTGTAGTTCTGAATATTAGACCGGTGAAAGAGGAATTAATTAAAAACAAGTTAATGTCGGAATATGGCATTGGTGCTTATGAGGCATCGATGGCAGCAGTTTTTAGTGGAGGTAACCCTGGAAAGGCAGTTGAACTGGCAACATCAGAAGATTTTAAGGATTTGAAAAATCATGTTGTTGGGGCATTGTTGTCGCTGGAAAAAGGTGGCATGGATATAATATCAAATAATGTAAAGGAAGCAGCATCTTTTAAGAAGCAGATTGATGAATATTTCAGTCTAATTAGAATATGGTTCAGAGATGTTTTATTATATAAGGCTTCAAAAAGTGATGATAAACTGGTATTTCAGGATGACTATAAGTTAATAGAAGAAATGTCAGAAAAAATAGATTATTATGGTATAAATATTATTTTACAACAGTTAGATAAGGCTCAGAGTAGAATAAAATCAAATGTTAATTTTGATGTAACAATGGAAGTCTTATTTTTAGCAATAAAAGAAAGGATGAATGATGGTAAAGGTAATAGGAGTTAGATTTAGACAGGCGGGAAAAATTTATAATTTTGATCCGCTGGATTTTAAAATAGAAGTTGGCAATCATGTAATTGTTGAGACAGCAAGAGGTATTGAATACGGAAAAGTTGTACAGAGTGTGCAGGAAAAAAACGAAGAAGACGTTATTATGCCTCTTAAACCTGTCATAAGAGTGGCAACTGAGGAAGATGACAAGATTGCCAAGCAAAATAAAGATAAGGAAAAGAAGGCCTTCTTTATTTGTAAAGAGAAGATTAAAAAACATGGTCTTGAAATGAAATTAATAGATACAGAATATACTTTTGATAATAATAAAGTATTGTTTTATTTTACTGCTGATGGACGAATTGACTTTAGAGAATTGGTTAAGGATTTAGCATCAGTGTTCAAAACAAGAATTGAACTTAGACAGGTTGGTGTAAGAGATGAGACAAAAATGCTTGGTGGTATTGGAATTTGTGGAAGACCACTTTGCTGTAGCACATATTTGTCAGAATTTATTCCGGTGTCAATAAAAATGGCGAAGGAACAGAATTTATCTCTTAATCCTACCAAAATATCAGGAATATGTGGAAGACTGATGTGTTGCCTAAAAAATGAGCAGGAAGCATACGAGTATTTGAATTCTAACTTACCAAATGTAGGTGAAACAGTTAAAACTTTTGATGGTTTAAAAGGAGAAGTTAAGAGTGTTAATGTTTTACGTCAGAAAGTTAAAATTGTTATTGAGCAAAATGACGAAAGAGAAGAACGTGAATATTCTGTTAATGAATTGAAATTTAAGCCAAAGAAAAAGAAATTTGAGTTAGCTTCTGATGAGTTAAAAGAATTAAAAGGTTTAGAAGATATGGAAGCTTCAAAGTTAGATTAGAAAAATCAAAAGGATAATTATGAATTTAGAAAAAGAAAATAATCTGTTTTTAAAAGAAGGGGAAAGGATAGATGACCTGGAGAGAAACGGATATAAAATAATTCAGGACAGAAAGCGCTTTTGTTTTGGCATGGATGCAGTTCTTTTGTCAGGCTTTGCCCAGGTTAAAGAAAACGAAAAAGTTTTGGATATGGGAACAGGCACAGGAATTATCCCAATATTGCTTGAGGCAAAAACTGTGGGTGAAGATTTTTATGCTTTGGAAATCCAGCAGGACAGTGCTGATATGGCAAAGAGAAGTGTAATTCTTAATCATTTAGAAGAAAAAGTACACATTGTTCAGGGTGACATAAAAGAGGCGTCGGTTATATTTAAGCCGGCTTCTTTTGATGTAGTAACATGCAATCCGCCTTATATGACAGAAAATCATGGGATTGAGAATTTTGAAGAGCCTAAGGCAATTGCAAGACATGAAATTAAATGTACTCTTGATGATGTTATAAGAGAGGCTGCCAAGGTTTTAAAACCCGGTGGAAGATTTTATATGGTTCACAGACCAAGACGTTTGGTAGAAATTATGAATCTTATGAGTGTGTACAAAATCGAACCTAAACGACTTAGAATGGTACATCCTTTTAAGGATAAAGACGCAAACATGCTTTTAATTGAAGGACATAGAGGACGCAAGTCCATGATGAAAGTGGAAGCACCACTAATTGTCTACAAAGAACAGGGTGTGTATACAGACGAAATTTTAGAAATATATGGAAAAAGGTAAATTATGGCAGGAAAGTTATTTTTATGTGCGACACCAATAGGAAATCTGGAAGATATTACTTATAGAGTAGTTAGAACACTAAAAGAGGTTGATTTAATTGGTGCAGAGGATACAAGAAACAGTATAAAATTGTTAAATCATTTTGATATAAAAACGCCAATGACAAGTTATCATGAATTTAATAAATATGATAAAGCAAAGGTGTTGGTTCAGGATATGTTACAGGGAAAAAACATTGCATTAATAACTGATGCAGGAACTCCGGGAATATCTGATCCTGGGGAAGAACTTGTAAGACAGTGCTATGAAGCAGGAATAGAAGTAACTTCTCTTCCAGGAGCTGCAGCATGCATAACAGCACTTACCATGTCAGGTCAGAAAACAAGACGTTTTGTTTTTGAGGCATTTTTGCCAAAGGATAAAAAAGAAAAGCAACAGGTACTTGAAAGTTTAAAAAATGAAGTGCGAACTACTATTATTTACGAAGCACCTCATCGTTTAGTTAAAACTTTAAAGGAACTGGAAAAAACAATAGGCAACAGACCGCTGACTATTTGTAGAGAGTTGACAAAGAAATACGAGGAAGCTTTTCAGACAACTATCAGTGAGGCAATTGAATATTATGACAGCAAGGAGCCAAAAGGAGAGTATGTTTTAGTAATTGCAGGAAAGCCAATGGAAGAAATTCAGGCTGAAAAAAGAGAACAGTGGGAATTAATGACTATTGAGGAACACGTTCAATTCTATATGAATCAGGATATGGACAAAAAGACTGCAATGAAAATGGTTGCAAAGGACAGGGGCGTTTCAAAAAGAGACATTTATAATGAGCTTATTAAATAATAAAAATTTATTAAGCGACGAAAGTTTGTGGAGAAGATGGATCTGACTGATTTATATTCCCATTAAAAAGTGCGTAAATTTTAAACTTTTAAAACAGATTAACAAACCTCTATGGGGGCTTTATTTAAGTGCACCTTTTTTCTGAAGACAAAAGAAAAAAGGCGCACTATTATTTTGGGGAAAACAATAAAATATGGTCAAAAAAGGTACTGTGCCCTAACGATTATAAATGGTTAGAGCGACAGCCCCTTTTTTTGGGGGGGGTGTGCGACCTGTTGTCGCTATATGAATTGATTTCTAATTAACAAAGATAATTTTTTAATGATTTTGTGATTTCATCACAATTGTCGTTAGCATGAATGTTAAGTTGTAAAGGTTTTGACAAATCAAAGGCGAATATCCCCATAATTGATTTTGCATCAACATAATTGCGTCCTGATACCAAGTCAAAATCATTTTCATACTTAACAATATCATTAACGAAAGACTTAACTTTCTCGATTGAGTTCAAGTTAACTGTAACTGTTTTCATTGCAAATACCTCCTTTAAAAACTGTCACTACTTGAATGGCACAGTTTCATCCCTCATTCGACATACAATACTAATGCCTAAAACAAATTAAGTCAAGAAAAAGAAAAGGGCAAAAATAACCAAAGTTTATACATTAATATATGAAAAAAATATCGTATTTTTATAGAAAAATCGGAAAGGTTTCCAATAATCTGTAAAAAAATTAGACAAAGTAATTTAATCGTTTTTATAAAATAGCAAAATGTACTATATTTTAGGCAAAAATCACTGTTGAAAAAAAATTCGTTCATATAAGAACAAAATCCTTAATATTATGTGTAAATAGGCAAAAAGAGCGGAAAATGTTAAATTATATTTGGACTTTTATGATTATAGTTGGTGTGGTTTATGGTGTGATAACAGGTAATATTGATAAGGTTGGCAACGGAGCAGTAATGTGGGCTGAGGAAGCTGTGAAAATATCAATAACAATGTTGGGGATAATGAGCATGTGGATGGGCTTTATGAATATAGCTGAGAAATCAGGCTTAGTCAAAAAATGTGAAAAAGCAATTAATCCACTTATAAATTGGTTGTTTCCCAATTTGCCATGTAACCATAGTGCAAGACCACACATAATTACAAATATAATTGCAAATGTTTTAGGTTTGGGCTGGGCGGCAACACCGGCTGGCTTAAAAGCTATGGAAGAATTAGCAAAAAATCCAATACCACAAAAGGGAAAAATAATAGAAAGTCATATTTCCACCAACGAGATGTGTACATTTTTAGTATTAAATATCTCATCATTACAATTAATTCCTGTTAGTATGATAGCATACAGAAGCCAGTATAATTCTCACAACCCAGGAGCTATTGTTGCACCAGCAATTATTGCAACCACAATAAGTACCCTGGCAGGAGTGAGTTTTTGCAAAATTATGTGCAGGAGAGTAAGAAAATAAAATAAATAATATTAGTGTTTGACACTGTAAAGCCATTAGTATAGAATGAGTGTGTCAATAAAATAAAAATAGTTATGGTCTGGATATATTTTAATTAATTACAATTAAAAAAAATTACATAAATTTAATGGTTGTATGTGAATATTAAAATTATTTAGTTTAAGGGAAGTCCGGTGAGAATCCGGCACAGTCTTTCTCTACTGTATAAGGGACGAAATAAGCATTATGTCACGGATGATTTCTGGAAGGCGCTTAGAATAGGATGAACTTGAGTCAGGATACGTCAACATAACCAGCTGGAAATCGTAAGCAAGGCGAGTAGGAGTATATATGGCCCATAAGGGTTTTTTTGTCTTGCTTTTTAAGCAGGACTTTTTCTAATTTTAGAGAAATTTTATACTTGATTTCTGAATAAATTTATATTGACAAAAGGAGGATAAAATGAACAAAGTAACAAAGAAGATTTTAACTTTGTTAATGGCAGTAACATTAGTTGTTGGTATGTTTACTACAACATATGCCAATGAAACAAAGAAAATTAACGTAACATTTGCTATTGAAAGATTTACAATTGGACAGGGCTTTTTAGTTGAACCGGTTACAGTTCAGGTAAACGAAGGGGCAGCAGCTAAGGATGTTTTAGAAGAAGTTGCCAAGGAAAAGAATTTAACAATTAATTTATCATCTTATGGATATTACATTGATTCAATCAGTTATGCAGATACAGGCGTTATTAATATTCCTGAAAGTATTCAGAAGATGCCAAGTATTGATGTTGACTATGGTTATGGAAATCAGCATTATGATGCTCCAACAAATACAAGTACAAATGCGTTATTTACAGATGACCAGAAGTTAGGTTCAGGTTCATATAGTAGTTTAGCAGGTTGGATGTATACAGTTAATAATGTTGCACCTGATGTGGCAATGGATTCACAGCCTGTAAAAGATGGAGATGTTATCAGACTTCAGTTTAGCGTTTATGCAGGTGGAGCTGATTTAGGTTTTGTAAGTTACTATGAAAATATCGAAAGTGCGAAACTTCCAAATAAAGATGCACTTACTAAATTAGTAGCTAATACACCAGACAACCCTCAGGTAGTAGCAAAGGCAGAAGCTATTAAGGTTCTTGCAAATTATGATGCAACTCAGGAAGATGTAGATGCTGCATACACAAACTTAGAAAAAGTGCAGGTAACTACAGCAGAACCTACAACAACACAAAAGACAACTTTAAAAAAAGCAAGTATTAAGTCTTTAAAGAATGTTAAGGGTAAAAAGGTTAAAATTAAAATTAATAAGGTAACAGGTGCAAAAGGTTATCAGATTAAATATGCAACAAATAAAAAATTCAAAAACTGTAAATACAAAAACACAAAGAAAACAACATATACACTTACTAAGCTAAAGAAAAAATCAAAATGCTATGTAAAGGTTAGAGCTTACAAGAAGTCAGGAAACCAGAAAGTATATGGTAAATGGAGTAGTCCAAAATCAGTTAAGATAAAAAAATAGCAGGAAGATTGTCGCAGTAGATTTTTTATAAATTTGCTGCGATAATTTTTAATGTAATAATAAATTCTTTCAGAATTTCTTATTACATTAAAACGTTTCACTAGGAATGCACCCTGGCGCGAAAGGAAAAATGTTGCGCGGCAACACGCACTCGGTGCGAAGAATGCCGCAAGTAACATTCTTTTATAATAGAAATCTCAACAAAGATAAAGGTGTAGAAGATGAGAGAAAAAGTTTTAAGTACAATAAAAAAATTAATATTTATGTTTTTAATAATGTTGTGTGTTGTATCACAATCTACTTCTACACAATGTAAAACAGTATTAAATAAGAAACAAACGGAAAGCTATTTACAGAAAATTTCCAAATATGAAATGTCTACAATTCAAAATCCCCAGTACGGAAGTATAGGTGGCGAATGGTTGATGATTGGATTGGCACGTTTTGAAAAAGTTCCGTCATCTTATGTAGAAATTTATTTAAACAATTTAAAAGAATATGTGAAAAAGTGCGATGGAGTTTTATCAACAAGAAAATACACAGAGTATTCGAGAGTTGTTTTAGCTTTAACTTCATTAGGTATTGATCCTGAAAATTTTGAAGGCTATGACTTATTAAAATCTTTGGCAGAATTTGATAATGTAAACAAGCTTGGAATCAATGGACCAACTTATGCATTAATAGCTTTAGACAGTGGAGATTATGCAATTCCTGAACCGGCAAAAAGTTATGATGGAAAAGTTACAACAAGAGAAAAATTGGTTGGTTTACTTGTAAATGCACAAAACGACGATGGCGGTTGGTCATATATGGGTGGCAAGTCAGATGTTGATGTGACAGCCATGGCAATGCAGGCGTTGGCAAATTATAAGAAACAAAGTAAGGTGGAAAAAGCATTAGAAAAAGGAATTGAATACCTGTCCAAAAAGCAGAATAAAACAGGGGCTTATTCCACATCTAATAGTGAAAACTGTGAAAGTACAGCACAGGTTTTAACAGCAATGTCAATGCTTAATATTAGCGTAAAAGACAGTAGATTTATAAAAAATAGAAATACAGTATTAGACGGTTTGTTGCAATTTTATTCAAATGGTGCCTTTAAGCACACTAAGGATACTTTTGTAAATCAAATGGCAACAGAACAGGGCATGTATGGACTTGTTGCGTACTACAGGAATTTAGCTGACGACAGTAATCTGTATGATATGGGTGATGCCAAAAAGAATAATAATTATGGCACAGATAAGAAAACTAATAAAAAATCTTATGAAAAAAAGGGCAGTAAAACATCAGAAAATAAAAAGAAAAATAGCCTAGGTAATACTACAGACAATAGCACAGGTAGCAAGTCAAATAATAATAGTGTAAGTTCCGGAAATAGCAAAAAATCAAATGCATCAGTGAATTCAAATAAGAATATTTCAGGCACAAATAGTGATACGAAAAACAAGTCAAAAAATAGTAAAAGCAAAAAAAGTAACAACAATAAAGATAACAATAACAAAATTAGTAATATAGAAGATTCAGGAAATACAGCAGAATCCGTAAATGTATCAGAGAATGAAGCCCACAAAGCTATAAATCAGAAACAGAAAGAAAAATCCGTAAAAAATTGTATAATACTAATTTTAATAATTGCTGCATTAGCGACAGCTACAGGTATAGGAATTTTTGTAAGAAAGAAAAAGAAAACTACTAAGCTAACAATGGTTGCATTAGTTTTGTTAGTTACAGTAACAATGTCAGGTTGTGGTAAAAGTAATGCACCACAAAAGGAAGCCGGAAACTGCACCATTTTGGTAGAGTGTTCAACAATTTATGACAACTTAAAAGATTTAGACAAAGGGTTGAAAAATCATATACCAAAAGACGGCATTATATTAAAAAGTCAGAAAGTAAAATTTTATGAAAAAGATACTGTTTACGATGTTCTTAAAAGACAGCTTGATAAAAACAGCATTCTTATGGAGGCATCTTTTACGGGAAAAAGTGCGTATGTAGAGGGCATTGATAATATTTATGAGTTCTCCTGCGGGAAGAAATCAGGTTGGATGTACAGTGTAAATGACAAATATCCACAGGTAAGTTGTAGTGAGTACACTGTAAAAGATGGCGATGTAATAAAGTGGCGATACACATGTGATTTAGGCGAGGATGTAAAATAGTGACAGATGAATTTTCAAGATACCACCCAGTTGTAAATTTAATATTTTATTTACTTGTATTAGGAACAACAATGTTTCAAATGAGTGTAGGGTTAGTTTTTATTTCTCTTTTTTCGGCAGTAGTCTATTATTTTATGCTGAAAAAAACAGAGGGATTAAAGTATTGCGCAGTAGTTGTAGGTATAATTATTGTCTCTGCAATTATAAACCCATTGTTTTCTCATAAAGGTGGAACGTTGTTGTTTTATCTGTTTACGGGAAATCCTGTAACTTTGGAATCTATTATTTACGGATTAATATCTGCAATTATAATAGGGGCAATGTTGTTGTGGTTTTCAACTTTTAATCAGGTAATGGGCGTGGAAAGAATCTTAGGTGCAATAGGAAAAGTGCTACCAAACGTGTCTCTTTTAATAACCATGATAATGAGATTTATACCCCAGTATACAAGGCACCAACGTAAAGTTTCAATGGTAAATAAAGTCAATAAAAGAAATTATGACGAGAAAATAAATCTTTTAAATAGAGAAAAAACTGAAAAAGAAAATGTTATAGAAGCACGCAAAAGACAAAAAAAGAAAAGTGGTATAGAAGCACATATAGGACAAAAAAAGAAAAATTATATAGAGGCATGCAAAAAACAAAAAAAGAAAAATGGTATAGATAAGATAATTGATAGCATAAAAGAAGGCAGCAGAACTTTCTCAATAACCACCACCTGGGCGTTGGAAAATTCAATTTACACAGCGGACTCCATGAAAGCAAGGGGGTTTGGAACAGGAAGAAGAACAAATTACAGCAATTATAAATTTCAAAAAAGAGATTATTTGCTAATGGGCTGGCTGGTAATTTTATGGTTGGTTGTTGTTTTTTCATTAGAGAGAGAAAAAGTTTACACTTACTATTATCCTTTTATACAAGTAAAGAATAATATGGTTGTGTATTTGATGTACGGTTTGTTGTGCTTGACACCTGTATTAATTAACGTAAAGGAGGAAATAAGATGGCTCATATTGAAATCAAGAATTTAAGTTTTAAATACAAGACCTCAGAAAAAAATAGTTTGTCAGATGTTTCCTTTACAATTAATAAGGGGGATTTTGTTGTATTATGTGGAAAATCAGGTTGTGGAAAAACAACATTGCTTAAATGTTTAAAGCCTAATATTATGCCGGCTGGAAAAACTGAAGGCGAAATATTGTTAGAGAGTAGAAACATAGAAAGTTTAACTGACAGAGAGCAGGCAAAAAAAATAGGTTTTGTAATGCAAAATCCTGAATATCAGATTGTCACAGACAAAGTTTGGCATGAACTGGCATTTGGCTTGGAGAGTATGGGTGAAAAGAACGAAATTATAAGAAGTAAAGTGGCAGAAATTGCTGAATATTTTGACATAACTGATTTGTATAATGAGAATACAGACAACCTTTCAGGGGGTCAGAAGCAGCTTGTAAACCTTGCAGCTGTAATGATAATGAATCCTGAAATTTTGGTGTTGGATGAACCGACATCTCAATTAGATCCAATTGCAGCAGAACGGTTTATGGATATTGTAAGCAAAATTAACGAAGATTTTGGAATTACAGTTATTATTTCAGAACATAGACTGGATTATCTTCTTAAATATGCAAACAAATTAGTTGTTATGGAAGAGGGCAAGTTAGTACAGTGCGGTTGTCCACAGGAGGTTTTAAGGGAAGCGTTGAATATGGAAGTAAGTCCTTTAATGCCAATACCAAGTAGGATTTTTAATGGGCATAACGGCGCAGGTCAAATTCCTATATCCACGAAAGAGGGAAGAAGCTGGCTTATAAATTATATAAGTGACAGTAAAGATGAGTCATTTTTTTCAAAAAGAAATTTTGCTGAAAAAAAATCCAGTGAATATAAATCTTACAAAAAAGATGAAAATTTGAGTGAATGTAAATCTTATAAAAAAGATGAAGATTTAAATGAAAGGAAATCTTTAAATTTGGGATTCCCTACATCATATAACAATGAAAAGAATATGAGTGTAGTTAACGTGAAAGACGTGTGGTTTAGATACGAAAAAATGAGCAGAGATATTATAAAAGGTCTAAATCTGCATATAAATAAAGGAGAAATATTCTCAGTTATTGGTGGTAACGGAACAGGAAAAACAACTACAACAATGTTGCTTAGTGGTATTCTTAAACCTTACAGGGGCAAAATCAAGGTGAGGGGTAAAATAGGATTCTTGCCACAGGACGTGCAAATTCTCTTTGAACAGGAATCTGTAATGGAAGAATTGAAAAAAGTGGACAAGTCATTGATTGAAAAAATGAACTTGCAAAAGCTTCTAAATATGCACCCTTATGATTTAAGTGGTGGGGAGCAGCAGAAGGTTGCCTTGGCTAAAGTCCTTGGAGAAAAGCCGGCTGTTTTGTTATTGGATGAGCCTACAAAGGGAATCGACAATATTTACAAAGAACAACTGGGAATTCTATTAAGGGATTTGGCTGAAAATGGAAAAACAATTATTTTAGTAAGCCACGATTTAGATTTTTGTGGAGAGTATTCAGACAGATGTGGCTTGTTTGCTCAGGGAAGTTTAATTAGTGAGGACACTGCCAGAGAATTTTTTCTGAACAATAGATTTTATACTACTACAATTGCAAAATTAGCAAGGGGGATTATTGATGGTGCATACAAAATGGAGGACATGTTATGATAAGACATTATTACATAGTATCCATACTTATAATTGTGGCGGCAATTGGAATTTTTGTGTGGTCATTTGAAAAAAGAAAACCCAAAACAAGAGAAATAGTAACCCTTGGTGTTCTAACAGGCATGGCGATTGTGGGTAGGGTTATATTTTTTATGACACCACAATTTAAACCATGCGCAGCCATAATAATAATTACAGGAATTATGCTGGGTAAACAATCAGGATTTTTATGTGGCTGTTTAACTGCGTTTATTTCAGACTTCTTTTTCGGTCAGGGACCATGGACCCCTTGGCAGATGATTGCTTTTGGTTTAATAGGTGTACTTTCGGCAATTGTATTTAGTGGAAAAAGACAAAAGCATGCAGAAAAAAGAGTTCTAATTAGTATATATGGTTTTTTTGTAACATTTGTGCTGTACGGACTAATTCTTGATACGGCCACAGTTGTTATGTACACAGACAAGCCAAGGTTGTCTACGTTTCTGGCAACTTACGGTGCAGGTATATTTTTTAACTTTGTACATGGTTTATCCACTTTTGTTTTCCTAATGATTTTGTCTCAGGAAATGTTTAGAAAAATAAAAAGAATAAAAGTTAAATTCGATATGTTTAGTTAGGTAGTATATAAAAATATTTTAAATTGGCAACTTAAATAAAAGTTTAATTTAACATATATGATAAATATGTTATAATGAGCTGTAAAAAATAATAAGAAGAGAGGTATAAATTGTGCTTAAAGCAGAAAATTTATCACTTTATGTAGATGATGAAGGGGAAGAAAAGTGTCTCCTTAATGATATTTCATTTCAGGTTGATGATGGGGAAATGCTTGTTATTACAGGTCCAAACGGAGGTGGAAAGTCCACTTTAGCCAAAACATTAATGGGTATTAACCATTTGAATAGTGGAAAAATTATATTAGACGGTGAGGATATAACAGATTTTGACATTAATCATAGGGCAAATGCAGGAATCGGCTATGCATTTCAGCAACCACCAAGATTTAAAGGTATGACAGTTTTAAGACTTTTAAAACTTGCGTCAGGAGAAAATCTTTCAGATGAAGAATGTTGTAATCTATTGAAAGCCGTTGGCCTTTGTGCAAAGGATTATATTCACAGACAGATAGACGGAACACTTTCAGGTGGAGAGATGAAGAGAATTGAGATTGCATCTGTGCTGGCTAAGGAACACTCACTTTGCATTTTCGATGAACCGGAGGCAGGAATTGATTTGTGGAGTTTCTCAATGCTTATACACAAGTTTGAAGAAATCCATACAGAGAAAAAACAAAGTCTTATTGTAATTTCACATCAGGAAAAAATTATCAATATGGCAGATAAAATTATGATTATTGATAATGGAAAGATTAAAAAAATAGGCACTAAAGATGAGGTTCTACCATATCTTACCGGTGTGCAGGAATGTCATAAATGTGCAGAAGAATTGGAGGGAAGAGCGTAATGGTGAAGCTTAACAATGTAACTGAAGAAGTTTTAAATGTTATTAACGATAATGAATTTAGCCAAAGCGGTGCCTTCAATCTTAGAGAAAATGGCGTATCCATTTGTCATGGAGACAGTGAACATATTAAGATTAGAAAAAAAGAAGACAATCCGGGAATAAACATTTATATTGACGGAAAAACAAACGGTGAATCAGTATATATACCGGTGGTTGTTAGTGTTTCAGGTATGATTGATCTTGTTTATAATGATTTTTACATTGAAGATGGGGCAAACGTAAACATAATTGCCGGCTGTGGAATTCATAATAGTGGTTGCAATGAAAGCAGACATGATGGTGTTCATACTTTTCACGTTGGAAAAAATGCAAATGTACGATACGTGGAGAAACACTATGGCGAAGGTAATGGAACAGGCGCAAGAGTTTTAAATCCTGTTACAAATATCATTGTGGGAGATAATTCTGTTTTTACTTTGGATACAGCGCAGATTGAGGGTGTAGATTCAACTGTTAGAGAGACAAATGTTGAACTTGGAAAAGAAGCCAAGCTATATGTAACTGAGCGTCTTATGACAAGTGGCGAGCAGAAGGCAGAGTCAAATATTGAAGTTCAGCTTAACGGCGAAAACAGTTCGGCACAGATAGTTTCAAGATCCGTTGGAAAAGGAAATTCAGTACAGACATTCCATCCAAATGCCATTGGAAATAACAAATGTCAGGCCCATATACAGTGTGATTCAATTATTATGGACAAGGCTGAGGTTGGTTCAATACCGGAAATTAGAGCAAAAAACATAGATGCGGCAATTATTCATGAAGCTGCAATAGGAAGAATTAATGATGAACAGCTTCTTAAGTTAAGAACATTAGGTTTAACAGAGGAAGAGGCTGAAGCAGTTATTATACAAAACTTTTTAAATTAAAAAATATAGTGTCCAAAGGTCATAACCCAAATTGTGTAAAAACAGGTGGAGTTATGACCTTTTAATGTTGTAGTTTTGATTACAGAGATTGTTATGTGTTACGCACTTTTATAAACCCACAAAAATCTTAAATTTATTAGTTGAATTTACTAAAATAAGGTGTTATTATGATTCAGGTTGTAAAATAAATTTTACATAACTATATTCTAAATACATAGAAAAGAGGTCGTGAAAATGGAAGAATATGGATATCTATGGCAACTTGCTTTAATATTAGCAAGCACTAAACTTTTTGGTTTGGTAACAAAGAGATTCAAAATGCCACAAGTAGTAGGCGCGTTATTAGCAGGACTTATTTTAGGACCGGCAATTTTAGGTAACTTGTTAAATGGTGTTATGGTTGGGGGACACGATTTAGGTGCTTTAACATTATATCAAACACCATTTATTGATCATATGGCAGAAATAGGCGTAATCGTTCTTATGTTCTGTGCAGGTCTTGAAACTGATATTAACGAATTAAAGAAATGCGGTTTAGCATCATTTGTAATAGCAGTTTTAGGCGTAATCGTACCATTAATTGGTGGTGGATTATTTACTTATTGGTTCTTAGAAGCAGGATGGATTGAACCTGCAAAGGCATCATCATTATTTATGCAGGCTGTTTTCGTAGGTGTAATTCTTACTGCAACATCAGTTAGTATTACAGTTGAAACATTGCAGGAAATGGGCAAGTTAAAAACAGCTTCAGGTAATGCAATTTTAGGTGCAGCTATTATTGATGATATTTTAGGTATCATTGCACTTACAATTGTAATCAGTTTAGGTGGAAAAAGTGGAAAAGGTGCAGAAACAACACCACTTGGAATCGTATTGTTAAAAATAGTATTATTCTTTGTATTTGTTGCTGTATTTGGATTTATTATTTACAAATTATACAAGAAATGGTGTGAACATGACGGAAAAGGAATGCACAGACATGCTATCATGGCATTTGTAATCTGTCTTCTTATGTCATTTGCAGCAGAATATTTCTTTGGCGTTGCAGATATTACAGGAGCTTTCTTTGCAGGTGTAATTATCTCAATGACACAGAAGGACCAGTTCATTGCATCAAAATTTGATGTTGTAGCATATATGCTTTTAAGCCCAATATTCTTTGCAAGTATCGGTCTTAAGGTAGATGGTAAGGCAGTTGCAAGCATGGGAATTTTAATTGTTGTATATGCAATTGTGTTAACAATTATTGCCATTATTACAAAAATTATGGGTTGCGGACTTGGTGCAAAAGTATGTGGATACAAGAACTACCAGTGTTTAAGAATTGGTGTTGGTATGGTATCCAGAGGTGAAGTTGCATTAATCGTTGCAAACAAAGGTATTGAGGCAGGACTTATGAGTTCTGAGTTAGTAGCACCGGTAATTATCGTGGTTATTGCTACAACAATTATTACACCTATTGTACTTAAACCTGTATTCTTAAAGACAGGTCAGGATGTTGTAACTGAAAGTAAGTTAGTTGAAAACATTGAAAACAGAGATAAGTACAACAGACCAATAGAAGGTTAAAAAATTTAATAAATACAAGTTATATACCTCTTTATCGGATGCCCGGTAAAGAGGTTTTCCTTTTTTGTTCTCGAATAAAATTTCTATGCATAGATTTATAAAAAAGACAGGGTTTCGTATGGAGATTTTAGTTAAACTATCTTCTTTTATAATTCCGGGAGTAATGCTTTTTATTACAATATACGGAATTAAAAGTAAGAGAAATATATATGATGATTTTGTTTCGGGAGCAGCAGATGGGTTAAAAACAGTGGTAAAAGTTTTGCCAACGTTAATTGGACTTATGGTTGCTGTAGGTGTTTTAAGTGAATCCGGTTTTATGGAATTTTTAGGAAAATGGTTGGGAAAAATAACTAATCCTTTAGGTTTTCCGGGAGAACTTATGCCGGTTACAATTGTAAAAATATTCTCTTCCTCGGCAGCAACGGGTATGGTGCTTGATATTTTTAAAAGATATGGCCCTGATTCATATCTTGGAATAGTAACTTCGTTAATGATGAGTTGTACGGAAACTATATTTTATACAATGTCTGTATATTACATAACTGCAAAAGTAACGAAAACAAGATGGACTTTGCCTGGTGCAATTTTGGCAACAATTGCTGGAACAATTGCCAGTGTAATACTTGCAAATTTAATGTAAATACTATATATTTTGATTAGATATTTGTCAGAAAAATAAAATATATAGGAGGCAAAAATGATTTATACAGTTACATTTAACCCATCTATTGACTACATTGTTTCAGTAGATGATTTAAAGTTAGGCTTGGTAAATAGAACATCGGAAGAGTTTATGTTCCCAGGTGGAAAGGGAATTAATGTATCAATGGTTTTAAGTAATCTTGGATTTGAAAATACAGCTCTTGGATTTTTAGCCGGATTTACAGGTGAAGCTATTGAAAGCATGTTAAAGAGCAATGGAGTAAATGCTGATTTTATACAGGTTGCAGAAGGCATTACAAGAATTAACGTTAAGATTCGTGCTCAGCAGGAAAGCGAAATTAACGGTATGGGACCTGCAATTAAGAAAGAAAACATTGACGAATTATATAAGAAATTAGATCAGTTGCAGGATGGTGATATTTTAGTTTTAGCGGGAAGTATCCCAAGTGTTATGCCGGAAACAATGTACAGTAACATTATGGAATATTTACAGAACAAGGATGTTAAGATTGTTGTTGATGCAACTAAGGATTTATTACTTAACGTTCTTAAATATAAACCATTCTTTGTTAAGCCAAACAATCATGAATTAGGTGAAATTTATGGTGTTGAATTAAAGACAAGAGAAGATGTTGTTCCGTATGCAAAGAAGATGCAGGAAGAAGGCGCAAGAAACGTTCTTGTATCAATGGCTGGCGAAGGTGCTGTATTAGTTGCTGAAGATGGACAGGTTTATAAGAGTCCATGTCCAAAGGGCAAGGTTAAAAATTCTGTAGGTGCAGGAGACTCAATGGTAGCCGGATTTATTGCAGGTTATTTAGAAACAGGCGACTATAAGGAAGCACTTAGAAAAGGTTTATTAACAGGTAGTGCAAGTGCATTTAGTGATAATTTAGCAACTAAGGAAGAAGTTGAAGAATTAGGCAAGACTTTCCAGTTAGACTAAGTATTAAACAGAATTAGAGAGTCTGATTAATAAAATAATTAATTAATAAATAAAATCACTCTGAAGTATAATATTTTAGTTTATGGGTGAAATTTAATTAAACTAAAGCTTGGTAAAATTTAATATATTAATTTATAAAATGAGCAGAAACTCTAATTAGAAGTTGGGTGTGTTGACATTCAACTCTAATTTAGAATTTCTGCTTATTTGCTTATGTAATGTTAATAATAATATTCTAACCACTTCTCAACTACATCAAAGCTTGTAGGTCCAATAGTTAGAAAACTATTATGAAATCTTTTTGTATCGAATTCTGCTCCAAATTTTTTCGTGAATTTATTCTTTAGATTAATAATTTCTAAATAGCCAACATAGTATTGCAAATAATTTGCAGGCTCTTCAATTACAGCCTCGTAAATTGAATTACAGGCATTGTCATCAAAAATACTATAAGTTGACAGAAACTTTTTTGTGTCCTTACGGTTCCAACCTTCATAGTTAATTCCAATATCACAAAGAGAATAGAGAGCCAATGAGTATGAAGTGTTACAACTTAAAGCTCTGGCAACAATAGAGTCTTTGTATTGATATTTATACGAAAAAATTTCCGTATAAGTTGCCCAACCTTCGGAATAGCCACCAAAATTTAATATGTGCCTAATGGGAGAAGGATTAGTTGAGGCAAAAAAATTGTTTTGATACATATGTCCAGGTATTCCTTCGTGTGCTAAAGTGGCATAAAGATTTTGCCCTTTATTCTTTTTTGAATTATTAATATAAATATTGTTTTTGTTCTTACTGTCAATTGCCGGTGACAAATAAAAAGCAGGACTTAAGTGTTTTTCTAAGGTTTTATCAACATACTTAATATTAAAAGAGTAATTTTGTTTTATCTGAAAATCCCCGGAACTTTTTTTCGTAAGTTCTTTTAAAATATCTTTTGGAGATTTAGCCACTGACAAACGTTCAGCAGCGTCCAACTTCTTATCTAATGAAGGACTTATGTTGTACAAAGAATAGAGACTTTTCATATCCTTTGTTATCTGTTCCTGAATCATTGCTTTTATCTCTAATATGTTTCTGTTACTACCGGTATAGGTTTTAACCAGATACTCGTAATAATTTTTGCCGTTTGGCAAATTACATAGACCACCTTGGTTTTTACAATAGCCCTGCTTCATTAGAGAGGAGAGAGTACTAATAATGAGATTGTAACCTGAGATTACACTGTTTTGTAAATATTTTTTATTTTGTGCAATAAAAGCCTGTTTTTGTGACCCACTTAAAAAAGAACATTCATTGATTTTTTGTACAAAAGATTTGTGTAGAAGGTTATTTTCAGGGACTTTGTCACCAACAAAATCCTGACATTGATTAATTATGTTTTGGCAACAAAATGAGCTAATAAACACATTTTCCTTTGCTTTCAGTTTTTGAAAATCACAAATGTCCTTAAAATAGTCGTAAACCTGAGACAAAAGCTTTAAATATGTGGTAATGTCCTGCTTGTTTTTAAAAGTATATTCAGAAAAAAGTATGGGAAGTTGGGACTGAAGACCTGTTGTGGGACTTAATATTTCTGAGCATAAGCATAAATCAGCAAAATCAAGCTGATTATTAAAATAACCGGCTAAGGTATCGTATGTTATTTTCTGTTTAACCGATAATTGATTATAATTGAATTTTTTTAAAATATTAATTTGGTTTATGTAGAATTTCTGACTATCCATCATGGATTGATAACTGTATTCTCCGAGAGTTGGTTCTTTCACATTAATATTCCATTTTTCCGGGTGTTCCAAATAAAAATGCAAACTTAAGTAATCATTAGACAGATTAATTTTAAAAAGCTGATTACTATACAAGTCAAAATTATACTGATCCTGATTTTGGTAATGGGGTGTTGAATCCGCATAATCGTTACTTGGGGAATGATTATAAAAAGCTGCAAAAAAGTAAGTTATGAAGATAAAAGTAACTAAGCCAATAATAAAAACAGCTAAAAATTTTTTTGATTTTAACATTGAGTTTATATTTTTCATTTGAGGCTCACCGAAAAACTAATTATTATAGAATATGGAAAGTCGCGTAAAATTATGATATTTTAGAATAGTATGATAAAATATCATTTAGTAAAGGGAAGAAAGAGGTGGATTATGTCAATTTTAATGTTACATCCAGTATTTAAGGATGCCATTTGGGGCGGAAAACTATTAAAAAACTTTGGATACGAAGAAGCCGGGGATAATGCAGGCGAGTGTTGGGGAATCAGTGCCCATCAAAACGGAGACTGCACAGTTGCAAATGGAGAATTTGCAGGCAAAAAGCTTTCATGGTGTTATGAAAATCATAGAGAATTGTTTGGAAACATAAAAGAAGATGTTTTTCCTTTATTAATTAAAATAATTGGAGCAGAGGATGATTTAAGTATACAGGTTCATCCTAACAACGAATATGCAGCAGAACATGAAAACGGTGCATTAGGAAAAACAGAATGTTGGTATATTTTAGATTGCAAAGAAGATGCTACTATTGTTATTGGTCACAATGCCAAGGACAAAGCAGAGTTAGAAGACATGATTAGAAACAAAAAATGGAACGACTTAATCCGAGTTATTCCAATTAAGAAGGGAGATTTCTTCCAGATTAATCCGGGATGTCTTCATGCTATAAAAGGTGGAACTTTATTAATAGAAACACAGCAAAGCAGTGATGTTACTTACAGAGTTTATGACTATGACAGACTTCAGAATGGTAAGCCAAGGGAGCTTCACGTTCAGCAGAGTATTGACTGCATTACTGCACCACATGTTGACTATAACGAAGAAAAAGTTGTAGAAAAACATGATGGTATGACTAGCGAAAAATTAGTTATATGCCCATATTACACATTGGAAAAATGGGACGTTGATGGAGAATATGAATTCAAGATGGACAAGCCATTTTTAAACGTAAGTGTAATTGACGGTAAGGGAGAAGCTGACGGAATTAAAGTTAAGAAGGGGGATCACTTTATAGTTCCTGCGACAATGGATAGTTGCGGTTTTTCAGGAAAAATGACAGTAATGGTATCTTACTGCTAAAGAAAAAAGAAAGTTGGGGAATATATGTTATCAGAAAGAGGACTTCAGATAATTGAAAAGTTAATAGATAACAATCGTGTGCCGATTACATCAAAGACTCTTGCATTATATCTAGGGGTGTCAGAAAGAAGTGTAAAAACTTACATTAAGGAAGTGTCTGATTTTTGCGAAGAACACAAGATGATATTAGAAAGAAAGCCGGGCATAGGTTTTGTTGCTAATTTTACAGACGAGCAAATCAGTCAGATTAATGAATTAAAGAGAGACAAGAAAATCGTAATGTCTAAACGTCAGAGAATGGGATATATTATGTATATTCTTTTAAGTGGCTGGGACACATATACGTTATCATTATTTTCAGAGGAATTAAATGTCAGCAAAAAAATGATTGGTGACGACATTAATTCCATATCAAAAGAATTAAAAAAATACGGAATCAAAATTAACAGAGTGGCAGGACATGGTGTTTTTATAACAGGAGATGAATTTTCCATTAGAAAAGCCATGAAAACATGCTGCACATACGCAATCGGAAGCAAGGTAATAGAGGAAACTTACGATTACCGAATGAACATAGAAGAAGAGGAACTTTGGATAAATAACTTTGGAAAAGATAATTTTGAAAAATCAATAGAAGTTATTCATGCGGTAGAAGAAAAGTTTGACGTGGCATATACGGACTATAGTTTTAGAATGTTGGCAGAATATTTGTCTATTCAGTTGTTCAGAACAAGAATGGGAAATGTAATAACTGAGGACATTTATATTCCTGAAACATTTAATAGAAATGAGAGTCTTGTAAATATGGTTGTGGAATATTTTGAACAGCTAGGAAAAGTAAATCTAAACGAATATGAGAAGCAGTATATTGATATTTTATTTGCTTCAGCAGCAGTGCAAACTGTGGAAAATGCAAATAAAGTCCATATGATTTCAGAATTTGAAGAAAAAAATAAAGAAATCTGCGAGGAAATGCTGGAATATCTTTCAGAAATTTTGAATATAAATCTTTTAGACAATGAATTATTAAGGACAAGTTTGGAAGGTTTTATACCGGCATCAATTGTTAGAACAGCTTATGGAATCGAAGTTAAGAATCCGTTCTTATCAGATATAAGGGAAATGTATTCGGGAATTTTCGCCACATGTTTTACATTAGGAAAATTCTATGAGGAATACAGTAAATCCATACCTACAGATCATGAAATATCATTTATTGCCTTATATTTAGGTGGTGCTTTGCACAGAAATGTTAAAAATGTGAAAGCTGTTTTAATTGGAACAAGCGGTATTGCAGCAGCAAATATTGTCGCCAGGAAAATAGAAAGTAAAATATCTGATATTAAGATTGTAGCCATACTTTCATCAGGCAAAATAGATTGTATTGACGATTATGAGTTTGATATTGTATTATCAATGCTTCCAAACTTCAAATACAATGACAAAGTTGTTTATATTTCACCAATTGTAAGTAAAACTGACGAGAAAAATATAAAGGATGCTTGCTTTGAGACTCTGTCACATCCGAAGCTTGAAAAAGATAATTTTACGGATATGATAGACAAAGATCATATTCTTTACGTTGAGGAGAAGGTCGATAGAGATTTTGTCTTAAAAGCAGCCTGTAAACAATTAGTAAACGAGGGATATGTTACTAAAGAGTTTTACAATGATGTTCTAAAAAGAGAAAACATTGAGCCTACTGCAATTGGTAACGGCGTAGCAATTCCTCATGGAATACCGGAAAATGTTGTTAAGCCAAAAGTATATGTTATTAGTTTAAAGCATCCACTTAATTGGGGTGGGAAAATGGTAAACGTTATGTTTTTACTTGCATTAAACTTCAATAACATAAAAACAACAAAGGCATTTTTCTCAGATTTTGCAAGAATTGTCGGTTCGGAAGAGAAACTTGAGAAGTTCAAAAAATTAGACAATGTTCAAAAAATGGAGCAAAATCTTAAAGAAGAATTGCATTGGGAGTAAAAAATATAAGAAAATTAAAAATGTTTCAATCCCAGTGGATAAAAAGCTTATTGAAAATTGCACTAACTTTAGTGCAATTTTCTTTTTTTGCGACAATTGAAAAAAAATAAATATGTAGCTAGAATAAAATCACACAGAGGTGATAACTTAAAGAGAAGGAGGACAAAATTTTGGCTAAAGAACTTATGAACGAAGCAATCGTAATGTTCGATGTTGAAGCTAATAGTGCTGAAGAGGTAATCAGACTTATAGCTGATGCAATGGACAAGGATGACAGACTTATTGACAAGGAAGGATATGTAGCGGACGTTTTGGCTAGAGAGGCAAGCTCAAGCACAGCAGTAGGTTTCTCAGTTGCTACACCTCATTCAAAGTCAGTACATGTTAAGGAACCATCACTTGCATTTGTTCGTCTTGCTAAACCAATGAAGTGGGATGATTCAGAAGAAGTTGATATGGTATTCCAGATAGGTGTTCCATCACCAGGACAGGGTGACAGACATCTTGAAATTTTAGCTGGTTTGTTTAGAAAAGTTATGCATGATGACTTTAGAGAACAGCTTGCTAATGCAAAAACAGCCGATGAGGTTATTAATCTTATAGGTGCAGTTTAAAACCTAAATAGGTAAAAGATTACATGATAGGAGAAAAGTTATGAAAGAATTAGTTGATATTTTAAAACACACTAAAACACATCTTATGAATGGTGTATCTTACATGATACCAGTTGTTGTTGGTGGTGGTATTTTAATGGCTATTGCCGTTTTATTAACAGGTGAAGGAGCAGCTCCAGGATGGGGTTCAGGAATTCCTTACTGGTTATGGACAATCGGAGTTGATGCTCTTGGATTAATGTGTCCTGTATTTGCAGCATACATTGCATTTTCAATCGCTGACAGACCTGGTATTGCAGTTGGTATGGCAGGTGGATTTATGGCATTAAACATTCCTACAGGTTTTGCTGATGGCGCTGTTACAACAGCTTCAGCAGGATTTATCGGAGCAGCTATTGCTGGTTTACTTGGTGGTATTATTGCTCATTACTTAAAGAAGATTCCACTTCCTAAGTCAATGCAGTCGCTTAAGTCAATTATCATCATTCCAGTAATTGGTGTATTGGCAGTTGGTATTATAATGTTTGCATTCGGAACACCTATTGCAGCATTCATGACATGGTTAGAAGATGTTATGAGAAACATGGCTCACGGAGATCATGGAAACTTAGCACTTGCAGGTATCAGTGCATTAGCATCACTTATGATTGCAACAGACCTTGGTGGTCCTGTAAATAAAGTTGCTTACTCAATCTTAATGGTAGCATTTGTAGGTACAGGCATCTATACATTTGCAGCTCCAGTTGGTATTGCTATTTGTGTACCTCCAATTGGATGTGGTGTTGCATCATTACTTTTAAAGAAGAAGTTCTCAAAAGAAGAACAGAATGCAGGTATCGGTGCTATAGCAATGGGCTTCTGTGGTATCACAGAAGGTGCTATTTCATATACAGCAGCAGATCCTGCAAGAATGATTCCTATTAACATGATTTCATCAGCAATTGCCGGTGGTATCGCAGGATTCCTTGGAGTTGGTGCTAAGATGTCAGCTTGCTGGGGTGGTTTGATCGTAGCTCCTGTTATTCAGGGTGAAAGCTTCTTAGCTGGTTGGCCACTTTACATTATTTGTATCTTAATTGGTGTTGCAGTTTATGTACTTCTTTGTGCATTACTTAAGAAAGATTATGTAGCTCCAGAACCAGAAGATATGGGAGATGTTGATATCTCATTCGAATAAGATAAAGTTTTTGAATTACAAATGAATACTAAATGAGAACCACTTTTTAGTGGTTCTCATAAATTAAAAAAATTAAATTATTGTATGAAAGAGAGTGATTAGATATGAAATTTTTAGCAGTTACAGCTTGCCCATCAGGGGTAGCACATACTTATATGGCAGCTGAAGCAATTCAGCAGGCATGTGAAAAAGCAGGAGTTGAATGCAAGGTTGAAACACAGGGTTCAATCGGAATTGAAAATCAGATTACAAAGGCAGATGTAGAATCAGCAGATGCTGTTATTCTTACAACAGATATGCCTATTAAGAACGTTGAAAGATTTGACAACCTTAAGAAAGTAAAAATTGGAATCAGCCCAGCAATTAAGCAGGCAGATGCTATTGTAGCTAAAATGATTTCAATGCTTAATGCATAAATAAAGTTTATAAAGGATTAGCCAAAACCCTGCTTCTATGAAGCGTTATTACTTGATCGATTATAGGCATTTATAATCATAGAAATGATATAAGGCAGGTAGTTATTGCCTGCCTTATAAAATATAAAGCACATGAAAGACTTTAATAATGATATAGGAACGATTAATTAAAGTAGAAAATTATTGCATAAGCAATTAACATATATGAATTATTAAAGAAAAAAGAGAGAGATTTTTAAATTAGGAGGAAATGAAAATGGTAAGTAGAACATTAACAGTAAACAATCCGGAAGGATTACACATGAGACCAGCAGGAGTTGTAGCAAAGGAAATGGGAAAATTCGCATGTGATGTTACAATCGTATTTGGAGATAAGAGAATCAACGCAAAGAGTCTTATTAATATTATTTCAGCTTGCATTAAGAAAGGTGCAGAAGTAACTTTCGAATGTGATGGAGCTGACGAAGAAGAAGCAATGGCAAAAGTTGTTGAATTAGAAAGCCAGAATTTTGGTGAATGAGAGGTAAGATTATGTACAAGGGTATTGCAGGTTCTGAGGGAATCGGAATCGGAAAAGTTGTTATAATTGAAGAACATGAAATTAACATTGAAAATAAGAAAGTAACAGATACTGATAACGAAATTAAACGTCTTCAGGATGCCATTGAGAAGTTTGTAGAAATTACAAATCAGATGGCAGAAAAAATGGATGTTACAGTTGGCAAAAAAGATGCAGATATTCTTAGAGGACATATCCAGATGCTTCGGGATCCTATGATTGAGGAGCAGATTTCTACTCTTTTAGTAGCTGAAAAGATTACAGCAGAAATGGCTGTAGACCAGGTTTTAGAGCAGACAGCAGAAATGTTTGCACAGATTCCTGATGAATTACTTCAGCAAAGAGCAACAGATTTTAGAGACATTAAAACAAGAATGATCAAAATTCTTCTAGGTATTGAAGAAGTCGATATATCACAGGTACCAGCAAATACTGTTTTGGTTGCCAGAGATTTAACACCATCAATGACAGCAGGAATTAACCCTGATAATATTGCAGGAATTTTAACAGAAGTAGGTGGTAGAACGTCACATTCAGCAATTCTTGCAAGAGCAATGGAAATTCCAGCCGTACTTAGTATCGAAGGTATTTGCAGTATTGTTAAAAATGGTGACGTAGTTGCGATAGACGGTACAAGTGGAGAAGCAATTGTAAATCCTGATGAGGATACTGTAAAAGAATATGAACAGAAATTAGCTGATTACAAGAAAGAAAAAGCTTTACTTGCAGAGTATGCCGGAAAACCATCAGTAACAAAGGATGGTACAAAGGTTGAATTAGTTTGCAACATTGGAAAACCAGAAGATGCAAAGAAAGCTGTTGAATGTGATGGCGAAGGAATTGGTTTATTCAGAACTGAATTCTTATTTATGGATAGAGACAGCGTTCCAACAGAAGAGGAACAGTTTGAAGCTTACAAGTCAGTAGCTGAAACAATGAAGGGTAAACCGGTAATCATCAGAACGTTAGATATTGGTGGTGACAAGGCTATTCCTTATTTAGGATTAGAAGAAGAGGAAAATCCATTTTTAGGATTTAGAGCTATTCGTTATTGTTTACAGAGAACTGATTTATATAAGGCACAGCTTAGAGCTTTAGTAAGAGCAAGTGCATTTGGAAAGATTAAAATAATGGTTCCATTAGTAACTTGTGTGGACGAGCTTCGTAGCGTTAAGGCAATGGTTGCTGATATTATGAAAGAACTTGATGGTGAAGGAATTGCATATAACAAGAATCTTGAGATTGGTGTTATGATGGAAACTTCAGCAGCATGTATGATTGCTGATATCTTAGCAAAAGAAGCAGCATTCTTTAGTATTGGAACTAATGATTTAACAGGTTATACAATGGCAGTTGACAGAGGAAATGCTAAGGTTGCATATCTTTACTCAACATACCAGCCAGCTGTACTTCGTTCAATTAAGAGAATCATTGAATGTGGTAAGAAGGAAGGCATTATGGTAGGTATGTGTGGTGAAGCAGCAGCAGATCCTAAGTTAATTCCATTACTACTTGCATTTGGTCTTGATGAGTTTAGTGTAAGCGCAACAAGCGTATTAAAGACAAGAAAGACGATTTCAAATTGTACAGTAGAAGAATGCAAGGCATTAGCTGACAAGGTAATGCAGTGCAATACTGAAGAAGAGGTTTTAGATATTTTAAAATAAAGTTAGCATAGCATAAACTCCCCCGGCGCGTGTAACAGATAGTTAATTGAAGGTGCATGCGCTTTGGAGGATTTTTGTATTTATAAGGTAAATATGCTAATATGAGTAATGGTTCATAACTGCAGGAAGTTATTTTTTATACTATGAAATTACGTGCTAAATTAATGTGTGCTTTGTGTTAGGAGTAGCATAAACTACATGTTACATTAAATAACCAACATTGCAGGATATGATAATATACACAATAGGCAGGAGGATAAGATGGACATTAAACTTATTGCAACAGATGTAGATGGAACTTTAGTAGGGGCAGACCATATGGTAATTCCAAAGGTAAACATAGAAGCAATGAATATGGCCAAGGAAAAAGGAATTATTAACGTTATCAGTACAGGTCGTTCACTAAGTTTGGCAGCAGGTGAAATCGAAAAATTAGGTTGTATTGACTATGCTGTAATTTCAAATGGTGCGGCAGTTGTAGATTTAAAAGACAACAGTGTGATGACAAGCTGCTATTTAGATAAGGAAAAAGTAGAAGAAATTGTAAATATTTTTAATAAATATCCATTAGTATATGAAATTTATGCTGATAAAAAGGGGTTTATAAGCCAATATACATATGATAATTTCAGAAAATGTTCATTACCAAATGAATTCATGGATTATTATAAAACAAAAATGGAAATGTATGATGATCCAATGGATGTTGTTAGAAACACTAATGTTGAAAAGTTTAATGTGGATTACACACCCGAAGAATGTATTGAAGATTTATATAAGGATTTAGAAAAAGTAACAGATATAGTTATAACAGCCGGCTTTAAGGGAAATGTTGAAATTACAGCAGTTGGTGCAGACAAGGGAAAAGCACTTAAGTTCCTTTGTGACGAGATTGGTGTAGACATGAAGAATGTAATGGCATTCGGTGATTCAGGAAATGATGTAACAATGTTGACAGAAGCCGAAGAGTCCTACGCTATGGTATCAGGAAACGAACTTGCAAAAGAAGCGGCAAAGCATGTAACAAAACTTTCTAATGAAGATGGTGGTGTTGGAGAAACAATAAAAGAGTATTTGACAAATACTGAAAAATAAATGAAAATAGAGCTATCAATACTAAGGAGGAAATTATGCTAGCTAGGGAAAGACAAAATAAAATTGTAGAGATGGTGAATGCTAATGGTTCTGTCTTAGTAAAAGAATTAAGTGAAATGTTCGAAGTCACTGAAGATAGTATTAGAAAAGATTTATCATTATTAGAAAAGAAAGAACTGCTTAAGAAAACATACGGTGGAGCAGTAAGAAACAGAGTCAATACTCATGAACTCTATGTTTCTCAACGTAAAGGAAAAAACGTTGAGGAAAAAAAGAAAATTGCAAAAAAAGCATTTGAGTTAATAGAAGAAGGAGATTTTATTTTCTTAGATATCTCAACTATTAATATAGAGTTGATTAAGTTAATTGTTGAAGCTAACCTTGATGTTACTGTTGCAACTAACATGATTGATGTAATGCTTAGTTTTACAGCATCTTTAGATACCAATTTAGTTTTCGTAGGTGGTAAAATGAACAGGGGACGTGATGGCTTTATTGGTTCATATACTAATAAACAAATTGGCGAATTCAGTTTTGACAAGGCATTCATGGGAGTTGTAGGTGTAGACATTAAGAGAAACAAAGTTTACACATATACAACAGACGATGCATTAACCAAAAAAGTCATTATGGAAAATAGTGAGAAATGCTATATGCTGATGGAAAACACTAAGTTTGCAAGAGAAGGTAATTACAGATATTCTTCAATAGATGAATTTGAAGGAATTATTTTAGATGAAGAACCAAGTGAAGAAGTACAAAAGCATTTGGCAGACAAGAAAGTAACAGTTTTGTATTAGGAAAACTACAACTACAAATTAAGATAAGACGTTGCATTAATGAATTTGATTTAGTGAAAAAATCAGATTAATTAATGTGGCGTTTTTCTTTTAAAACAAGGTAGATTTTTGTATAATATTGACTATAAGATAAGAGCGGAAAAAAATAAAAATAAAAAAGTATATGATGGAAAAAAATACATATTTTCCATACAAAACATAATAAATGTATAAAAAATGGGACTTTTTTCAACTAGAAACAATAAAAAACAATAAAAAGTAATAAAAAACAATAAAAAATCGTTGACTTAGGTTAAACAGGGATGTACAATTAAATTATCAAATAGGAGGTGGAACTATGAGTGATTTAATCAAAACAGATAGAATTGAAACATTGAAGAATAGAATGTTATCTCTTCCTAGATATGCTTCAATAGAGCAGGCAAAAATTATTACAGACACATACAAAGAGCATGAGGGAGAACCAAGAATTATGCAGAGAGCATATTCACTTAAGAATGCTCTTGAGAAAATAAACATAAGCGTTGAACCAGAAGAATTAATTGTTGGAAATAGAACAGCAGGAGTTAGATATGGAGTAGTATTCCCAGAGAGCGGTAGCACATGGGTAGATAAGGAATTCGAAACTCTTCCAACAAGACCACAGGACAAATTTAACGTAAATGAAGATGACATTAAATATTTTAGAGATGTTATTTATCCATATTGGCAGGGGAAATCATTAGAGGATGTTCTCAGATCAAGATATGGTGAAGAAATTGATGAAATTGCAAAGGTTGTTAAGATTAACCAGAAAGACCATGCACAGGGACATATTAACCCTGACTGTGAAGGTTGGTTAAAGAAAGGGCCGGCTGGATTAAAGGCTGAGGCTGAAGAACATTATGCAAAGGAAACAGACGAAGATAAGAAACTTTTCTATAAGAGTGTTGTAACTGTTATGGAAGGAACAATTAATTTTATACAGAGATATCGTGACCTTTTAAACGAGCAGGCTGATGAAAATCCTGAATGGGCTGATAACATGAGAAGTGTTGCAAAGATTTGCGATAACATTTCAAAGAGACCGGCAGAAACATTTCATGAAGCAGCTCAGGCGTTATGGTTCTTATTCGTTATTTTACAGATGGAATCAAATGCATCATCTTTCTCACCGGGAAGAGCCGATACTTTTATGTATCCATATTATAAGCATGATATTGATGCAGGAATCGCGGACAATCAGTCAATACTTGAAATTATCGAAAGCTTATGGCTTAAGTTCAATGAGATTGTTTATATGAGAAATAAAAACAGTGCCAAGTTCTTCGCAGGCTTCCCAATTGGATTTAATATTGCAGTTGGTGGTCAGGATGAAAACGGAGAAGCTTTTGAAAATGAATTATCATATTTATTCTTAAAGGCACAGGAGCACATTGGTCTTCCACAACCTAACCTTTCAGTAAGATTGTGTGAAAAGACAAGTGATAAATTATTGAAACAGGCAATTAAAGTTGTTTCTTTAGGAAGTGGTATGCCACAGTTCTTTAATGACAAGGCTATCGTTCCAGCAATGATTGAAAATTTAGGCGTTGAAGAAAAGGATGCCAGAAATTATGCAATTGTTGGTTGTGTAGAACTTACAACACAGGGAGATAACTTAGGCTGGTCTGACGCAGCAATGTTTAACTTAAACAAGGCATTAGAACTTACATTAAATAATGGTAAGTGCTTAATAACAGGAAAACAGTTAGCACCTGACAGAGGTAACTTAACAACATTTGATACATTTGAAGATTTAGAGAAAGCGTTCAAGGAGAACATCGATTACTTTATGGATAAGATGATTCTCGCATGTGAACAGGTTGAACAGGCTCACATGGATCTTCTTCCAACACCTTTCTTATCATCAGTAATCAAAAACTGTATGGATAAGGGAATGGATGTAACAAAAGGTGGAGCAAAATACAACTTATCAGGCATTCAGATGATTCAGATTGCAAACCTTGCAGATAGTTTTGCAGCAATTAAACAGTTAGTATATGATGAAGGAAAAGTTAGCAAGGAAAGATTGTTAAAAGCTCTTCAGACAAACTATAAAGACGATGAAATCCTTAGAACAATGCTTCTTAACAAAGTTCCAAAATACGGAAATGACGTAGAATGGGTTGATGAATTAGGAGCAAAATGGGCAGGATATTTCAGAGAAAGAATTGGGAATTTCAAAAACTATCGTGGTGGAAAATATCATACAGGAATGTATACAGTTTCTGCGCATGTACCTATGGGTGAAAATGTTGGTGCATCTCCTGATGGAAGATATTCAGGAACACCATTAGCAGATGGTGGTATGTCACCGGTATATGGTCGTGACGAACATGGCCCTACAGCAGTTCTTAAATCAGTATCAAGACTTGATAAGAATTGGACAACAAACGGTGGACTTCTTAATATGAAGTTTTTACCTGAATTCTTTAAGACAGAGAACGGAATTGATAAGTTTGCTAAGATGCTTAGAACATTTGTAGATTTAGAAATTCCACATATTCAGTTCAACGTAGTTAATAAAGAAGACTTGTTAGCAGCTAAGAAGAATCCTGAACAGTATAGAAACTTAACAGTTCGTGTTGCAGGTTATACAGCATATTTCGTAGAACTTGCAGGAGAATTACAGGACGAAATTATTGCAAGAACAAGTTATAACGATATCTAAAAAAAACTCCGGTGGTTGAACCACCGGAGATAACATAAAAGTGTTTGGAAGGAATGAGTCATATGAAAGGATATGTTTTTGATTTTAAAAGATTTTCAACACATGATGGTAATGGAATACGAACTACAATTTTTTTAAAAGGGTGTACTCTTAATTGTGTATGGTGTCAGAATCCGGAAGGCATTTCCATAAAGCAAAGACCACTATATTTTCCAAACAAGTGTATTCATTGTAAGACTTGTGTTTACCTGTCAGAAAATGGTGGTGTAACAGAAGAAGATGGCAAGATTAAGTTAGATGTTTCTAAGGAAGAAGATTGGGAACATATAATTGATAGTTGTCCGGCAGTTGCATTGACAATGGATTCAAGGAAAATGACAGTAGAGGAAGTTGTAGAAGAGGCCAGCAAAGATGCACCATTTTTTAAGTACGGTGGCGGAGTTACTCTTTCAGGCGGTGAACCTTTATACCAGCATGAGTTTGCAATTGAAGTTTTAAAAGAATTAAAGAAAAAGAACATTGCTACAACAATTGAAACTGCTTCTCATATACCAACAAGAATATATCAGGAAGCAATGAAGTATATTGATTATGTTTTTGCTGATTTGAAAATTATTGATTCAGCAGACCATAAGAAATATACCGGTGTGGACAATGAACTTATAAAACAGAATTTAGAATGGTTGTTATCCTCAAAGAAAGCGAAGGATGTAATTATAAGAACACCTTTGATTCCGGGAATGACTACCAGTGAAGAAAACATTGCAGGAATTGCAAGATTCATATCAGATATTTATCCTGATGTTAAGTACGAGATACTTAATTACAATCCATTAGCGCAGGCGAAATATGATATGGTTGACAAGCAGTTCTGTTTTGAAGATAACCCACCGTTATATAGCGATGAACAAATGAGAGCATTTGGAAAAATTGCTACAGATAATGGAGTAAAAAATCTTATTTTAGAAATATAGTGTAAGTGTAGAAGAAAACGGTCACAAAATCTAAAAATAAATTACAGATAAAAATTGAAATTAAAGATTAATATGTACCTAATTAACTTAATGTTAATTTAAATAAACAATAAAGAAAGAGAAAATTTGGAGGTATCAAAATGAAATTTATTATTGATGATGCAAACATAGCTAAGGTTAAGGAAATTTGGGATTTATATCCATGTGATGGCGTAACAACTAACCCATCAATTCTTGCAAAAAGCGGAAGAAATCCTTACGAAGTTTTATCAGAACTTAGAGAAATCGTTGGAAAAGATGGCGAGCTTCACGTACAGGTAGTATCAAAAGATGCTGAAGGAATGATTAAAGAAGCTGGCGTTATTAGAGAAAAATTAGGAGAAAACACATTTGTAAAGATTCCTACAACTCCACAGGGCTTAAAGGCTATGAAGACTTTAGCACCACAGGGAGTAAATATTACAGCTACTGCTATTTACACACCAATGCAGGCATTCTTAGCTGCAAAGGCTGGAGCTAAATACACAGCACCTTACATTAACAGAATAGATAACTTTGGATACAATGGCGTACAGGTTGCTATGGATATCCAGGATATTTTTGAAAATAACAATCTTCCATGTGAAGTTCTTGCAGCAAGCTTTAAGAACTCACAGCAGGTACTTGAACTTACAAAATACGGAATTGGTGCAGCAACAATTGGTTGCGAAGTTATTGAAAACCTTATTAAGAATAAGGCAATTGATGCAGCAATCGATGTATTCAATTCAGATTTTGCTTCAATTACAGGCGAAGGGAAGACAATGGCTGATTGCTAATTCACAATCTCTTTCTAATAGGCGGGTTTCACCTACGGGTGGCCCGCCATTTTTTTATATAATAAGAAATTCCTTTAGAATTTCTTATTATATAAAAAACGTTCCACTAGGGATGCACACTCGTGCGAAAGGAAAAATGTTGCTAAAGCAACACGCACTCGGTGCGTAGAATGTCGCAAGCGACATTCTTTGTTCCTTTCCAATTAAAAATCCCAGTCACTATAACTATCATAGCTACTATATCCGCCTAAACTATTAGAAATAGATGAACCTACCATTGATGCAGCCATTGAAGCTACAATCGCAACGGCAACAATAGTTAAAACAAAAGAAATTAATAAAGCATATCCTTTTTTGTCAGAGCTAATATCAGCTAAATCAATATAGCTAATTATAAACATTAAGGATGCATATATCATTCCGACATATAAAACTAACATTCCCAAAAGCGGAATAATCATCATTAATATAACTGAAACCACAAGTACGATAATATTAATAAAAGCATTAACACCTACTAATGAAACAGCATCGCTGAATTTCATCGAACCTTTAAAGAATGTACTTGTTGTTAAAACGAGTAAACCAGCCAATGCAAAATAGTAAGCTGCAAATATTAAAGCAAACATAAGTGAGACTGAAAAAGCAGAATTACTTATAAGCGAACCCAAAATAGGTATACGGTATAAAGCTGTTGCACTTGCACTAATAAGTATAAAAAACATAAGAAATGTTACGATTATATTTGTGCAAATCATTAAGATGCCGTAGGTAGAATCTTTCTTATCTGCGAATTCTTTTGCAATACCTGTTGGTGATTTAAAGAAACTTGTGAATTTTGAAAAGATGAATTTAAACTTTTCAAAAACAGCATTTGCTTTACCAGCTTCGAAAGTTGCTTTAGTATCTGAGGAGTTACTGTTTGCATTTTCATTAGTTGCTGACTGTGAATTGCTATTCTGATTTTTATCTTCATTGCTTGAAGAATTATTATTTTCAGAAGCAATGGAGTTCTCTGCAATTACAGAATTAATGTCAGATTCTGGGTTGCAAGTGTTTGGGTTTGTAGTTTCATTATTAGAGTTTTGTGCATTTGGATTAGTTGTTACATTATCCTGGCAGTTGCACACTTCGCCGTCTTCTAGCGGTTTACCGCAGTGGATACAAAATTTTGCCATTGTTATCCCCCTCCTAAATTATTATTAAAATATATTTAAACAGATTATTATATGAAAAGAATTATAAGAATCTGATTAAACGTTACATAAACTTAGATAATTGTACAAAAAAAAGGAGTAATATGTCAAATTATGCAAAAAGCTCATAGGATAAATACAAAAAATAGTGTAGATAGTCAATAAACACTTTAAAATACTAGAAAAATAAGGTCGAAAAGATTCATAAATAATGATAAAATAAAGATAATGTGAAAAATTGTACAGACAAAAGGATAAATGTAAAAAAGTGTTCAGGAGAAAGGAATCTGTATGCATATAGTAGTGTGTGATGACGATAAAGGTTGTTGTACAAAAATAGAAAAATGGGTGAAGGAATACAAAACTATAGAAAGTGTCGATATAACAGTGGACGTTTTTTATAGTGCAGAGACTTTAATTGAAAAAATGAAAACAGGATATTTTTTCGACATGATATTTCTAGATATAGAATTACCGAAAAAAACAGGAATTGATTTAGGAAAAATTATTGTAGAAAAATATGATGAACGCTTAGTAAGTATAGTATTTATTTCAGGTAAAAATATTTATTGCGAAAAGCTGTTTGATTTGGAACCGCAGAATTTTCACTTGAAACCTATAGAAAAAGAAATGGTTTTCAATGATTTGAAAAAATATGTGGATAGAAATAGAAACAATAGAGCAATTTTAAAGTACAATGAAAACGGTGTGAAGAAGGGTATATACATTGGAGATATAATTTATATTGAGGCTTGTGAGAAAAATCTGGATGTATATACTAATGATGGAAAGATGACACAAATTCGAGGAAGCATCAAGAACATAGAAGATGAATTTGGCAAGTATTACATAGTTAAGTGTCATAAATCTTATGCAGTAAATGCAAAGTATATAGAACGTTATGTTAATAAAAATCTTATATTGAGTAATGGAAAAACTATAGCTGTTGGCAGAAAATATGTACAAAAAATAAAAGAAATATGGTCTAAGTACGAGGAGGATTCGTTTAGATAATGGAAACTATAATTTTTTTAGCAACAGGAATTTTGCAGGTATATGAAATAGATATATTATGTAAAGGTTTTTTCAAAGAACAGAGAACTAATAGGATACAATCTTATATGGCATATTTTATAACATATTGTCTCATATCTTTTCCATATTTACTATTTAATATTCCGGTACTAAATACAGTATGCTCTTTTTTAGGAATTATCGTAACGGCTATTACATATAAAGGAACAGTTAAGAAACAAATAGCATCTGTATTTCTATTTATGGCGACAATGTGTTTGTCTGAAGGGATAGTGGCATTTGGTGTAGGAGCCTTTACCCCGGAAGTATTCCAACGAAATGAGTATTATTCATTAACAGGAACAGTGTGCCTTCCAATCGTTCAGCTTGTTGTAGTATTGTTGTTGAGAAACTTTAGCAACATACGTGACGGAGAACATATTTCAGCAGTATATTGGATAATATCAATATTCCTACCAATATCATCAATAGTAATGTTTTATCTATTTTGTAGAAATATAACACACAATGATGTTGCAATTATAACCTGTGTAATTATTTTGATTGTTATAAATGTTTTCGTTTTCTACTTATATGATGAGGTGGCGAAAAATTACAAGTTAGAAAGTAAAAGTAGAGAGCTGGAGTTACAAACAAAATATCAGGAACAACAGTTGAAAACAATGAATGATTCTGTTGAAAAAATCAGAGCATTAAAACATGAATTCAAGAAACATTTTTCCATGCTGGAAACTTTAAGTGAAAGTAAAAATTATGAGGAACTTAACAAGTATTTGCAGGAAATCAATGCAGGCTTTAATCAGGCAAACAAATATATAGAGTCCGGAAATATCGTAATTGACAGTATACTAAATTACAAACTTCAGGAAATGTATGAAAAGGACATAAAAGTAGACACAGAAATTGTACTGCTGGAAAAACTGGACATATCATTTTATGATTTCAATATTATTCTGGGAAATCTCCTTGATAACAGCATTGAGGCAGCAGAACAAACAGAAGAAAAGTACATAAAAATTTATATAACCTATAGAAAACACAAATTAAACATTGAGATACATAATACCACAAACAATAAAGTGGATATGAACAACGTAAAGACAACAAAAAAAGATACAGTAAATCATGGGTATGGAATCAAAAACATAAAAGAAATTTTGAATAAGTACGAAAGTGTATATGATGCAGAGCAGGATGGAAATATGTTCAAAACAAAAATGTGCATTTTCATGTAAAAAGATAACCTTAAAAGTTTTTATTTTGAAAAGCTACTTAAATTTTATTATTAGGAAATTTAAGCAGCTTTTTTGGGTTACAAAACAATAAAATGCAGAAAAAAGTGTCGTTCATTCCCCGAAAAGTACTGTTTATCGCAAAAGTGAACTTTTAGAGTAAAAGTATGCTAGAATAAAAGTGTGTTTATTATAAGTTTTTAAGGAGGTATTGAAATGAGAAAAAAGCTAAAGAAAATTACAAAGATGCTTGGTGCATTGGGAATGAGTTTGGCTGTATTAGTCACAAGTAGCGTAGCAGGGTATGCGGCGGAAAGTGTCAGTTTAAAAGATAAAAATTTTGAATATTCTATAGATAAGAATACTGAGGGCACTAAAGGAATATTTATAACAAAATATATTGGAAGCGATAAAAAAGTTACGATTCCAGATGCAATTGATGGAAAGAAAGTTATTGAAATTGGAGAACGTGCTTTTTTTGATAATAAGAATATAGAAGAGATATCAATGCCTAATGGAGTTGTACGAATTTGTGAGATGGCTTTTAGTGACTGCACAAATTTAAAAAGTGTAAACTTAAGTAAAAGTCTAAAATATATTGATGATAGTGCATTTGCTGATACTGCAATGAAAAAAATCAAGTTTCCTAAAAAATTGATTACCATAGGAGTGGGAGCGTTCCAAAATACGAAACTTGAAACTATAAAATTGCCGGAAAATTTAAAATACATTAATTCATTTGCATTTGAAGGAAACAGTGTTACCGGAAAGATAAAGGTTCCAGATTCTGTTTTGAAAGTGGGAAAGGACGCATTTGGTAGCAATTTTAATTATAAAAAAGTTGTAATGCCATCATATTTAAAGATAACATCTTTTAAAAAGAATTATGTGGCAATGGCAACTGTAACAAGCAAAAAGAAAACAAAAGATTACGAAGCTATATATATAAAGAAAATAAAAGCAAAAACTAAAAAAATTACTTTAAAAAAGAAGTCCAAGAAATTACAGACAATAGCTTATGTTAAAGGTTTGAAAAGTAGTATGACAGGGATATTAAAAAATAATATCTTAAAATATAGTTCATCAAATCCTAAGGTTGTAAAAGTAACTTCAAAAGGAATACTTAAACCAGTGAAAAAAGGAACTGCAAAAGTAAAAGTTACTTTACGAACAACAAAAGCAAGTTTTAAAGTAAAAGTAGTTGTAAAATAGAAAAAGAGTTGCTTAAATTTTATTTTATCTAAAATTTAAGCAGCTTTTTCTATATGATAGGAAGTCCTTTTATGCTACTTATAAATCTACAAATTTCGAGAAAAAACAAGAAAAATTTCTTAAATTGCAAGAAAAAAGTGTCGTTCATTCCAAAAAAACTACCGTTTATCGCAAAAGTGAACTTTTGGGGCAAAAATGTGCTATCGTATAAGGCATAAAAAGGAAAGGAGGAAAAACATTATGAAAAAGGAAAAATTCATAAAAGGCTTCGCAAATGTTTTAGCTGCTGTAGCTGTTACAGTAACATCTGGTGTTGCAACAACAGGTTGTTTTACTTTTTTACATCAGCCGGAACTTCCAAAGGGAGCAGAAAAACTTAGAAAATTCAAATAGGAAAAATTTAATTGGTAAGATTTAAAAATTACCATGAAGTAACAAATGAAAAGAACTACAAAGGAAATAGATAAAATGACAAACATGCTAACTAATTTTATTATTCAGCATAGCGATGCTAAAAGGGAAGACGCAGACATAATCGCATTCGGCGTAAAATATGGATTAATTACATTGGCAGAAATATTGGGAATGGTTGTTATATCTTTTCTTATGAGAGAATTTATTCCGGGAGCGGTTATATTAATCGCTTTTATTTCTATTAGAGTTTATGCAGGTGGCTACCATGCGAAAACTTTACCAAGATGTGTCGTAATGTCCACCATTTTGTTTACATTGATAATTCTTGGTTACAAAATGTTATACTTGCCGATAATTGTTAAGGGACTAATTGCATTATTTTTGGGAGTATTAATATTGATATTTAGTCCAGTTGAAAATGATAATAGAAGATTATCTGAAAACGAGAAAAAAGTATTTAAAAACAGAGCGCTTCTTTTCTATAGCATAAGCTTGATAATTTTTATGTTAATCAAAAAATTATCCAACATATTAGTGTGGGCGTATTTGATGATTCTTGTAGTGTTAATTTGGGGCATTGTAAAAGAGAGAATGAAAATGACTAGCGAGCGCTAGGTTGAAAATGAAGAACAAAAGAAAGGAATCAACAGGCAGAGGATGGCGGCTTTGGCGCTTTGAATAAACACTGGCAGTTGGTTTTGTGAAAAGCTTCAAAAAATCTAGGAGGATAGGTTTTTTGAGGCTTTTATAAGTAAGAATTACTTATAATTCAGAATTTACTGAAAATAGACAAAAGTTGTCTATGAATTGTATTATGTCTAATAGAGGCAAAGAATAATGAGTAATTGTTAAAGTGGTAGTGCTAAAATAAATTGTACATAAGAAAGGAAACAAAAATAAATGAAGGACAAAATTATGTTGCAGTCAAAAAACAATAAATATTATTCGCATAAACACACAAATATAATAACATCAATAATTAATAAAGTTATTATTGCTATGCTTATAATTTCAGCAATAACTTGCATGAATCCTATAGGTACATATGGTCATACTATTAAAGCCAGTAAAGGGATTACTTTAAGAAATAGTAAGAAAAAGGATATTCCCAAAGGAAAAATGAAAATCACAGATATTCCTCGAGATTTAATAGCTGATGCAGCAATTGATGTACAGAATATAAAATCAATTGATGATATTGATTCGCTAGATTTAAAGTCGTTTACAACAGTGAATGCTGATAATACTAAGACAGTGTATGTTTATAATGAACCAATAAAATATTATGATAGTAGTGATAATAGTGTAAAATTTATAAATAATGCGTTAAAGAAAACTACAAGAGATAAATATTTATATGAAAATACAGACGGAGAATATAAAATATTTATACCAGAGAATATAAAGAGAGATATTATAATTAAAGATAATGAAAGTAATGATATGAAGTTTCGTCCAAATGTTGAAACAAAAAGAAAAGCAAAGAAAACAATCTCTAAATTTTTAGGACAGGAAGAAGAGGTCGTGGAATATAAAGATATTTTTGGAAAGGGATATGATTTGCAATATATTCCACAGAATAATAGTATAAAAGAGAATATCATCATAAAAAAGAATAGAGGGATATATGAGTTTGAATTTATAATAGAGGCAAATGGGTTAATTCCAGATAAAAATCAAGGAAAAGTAATTAATTTTGTAAAACAAAAAGATAAGAATAATATTAATCTTACGAAAAATAATAGTAATGCTGTTTTTTCATTTGGAGAATTATTTATAAGAGATTCATACAGTGGATATCCAGATGGAAATGACCATATATCTATAAATAATTATTATACTGTTACAGATTTGGGAAGTTATAAATATAAACTAATATATAGGTTGGATGAAAAATTTTTAAATGCAAAATCGACAAAATACCCAGTTTTAGTTGACCCGTCTATATCTCCGATAAAAAAAATCTATGACGCGCCAGTTTATACTAAACGTTCTTCAGAAAATTTTAAAAATAATGCGTGGATTCAAATCGGAAAAATAGGTGGAACATATGGTTATGGAAGAGGGTATTTCAAAACTTCTGCTGAACAAATGAAAAAGTTAACATATATAAATCCACAAAATATAGTAAGTGCAAATTTAAGACTATATGAAGGATCGGGTACAACATATACATCTAAAATTAAGGTATATAACAATGAAAATAAATGGAATGTTGGTAACATAACGTATAATAATAAACCGAAACTGTCAGGTAGTGTGATAGATACTGTGAAAATATCTAAATCTGGATTTTATAATTTTAAAATTACTTCACTTGTAAAGAATTGGTTAAAATCTGTACTTGATGAAGGCGGATATGATGCAGGATATGGAGTGGCACTTATTCGTGATACATCTGCAGATGGAAGAAAAGATTTTTGCTCTGCTAATTATGGAGAAACTTCTAAACAACCATCAATTACTATCACATATAATGAAGATGTTTCAATATTAGATAATACATATTTCATAACTAATTATAATAGTGGAAAAAGATTGGAAGCAATTAGGGAAAACAGAGAATACCCAAGAGTTATTCAGAATGCTATTACGTCAAATGATAATCAGCAATGGAAAATAAAATATAAAAGTGGAGGATATTATACGTTAGCGAATAGGTATTATGGTTCTAAAGGTTACTTGGATGTTAACGACAGTGTTAGTGGTAATCCAGCAGATATATGGATAGATGGGACGGATGCATATAATAGATTTAAAATTATTAAGAATAATGATGGTTCAGGAACTTATAGAATTATGTCTAAGCAATTAGAAGATTTAGAGGCTCTAAATATTGGTGACGGAAGTAAGGAAAATAATGCAAGGGCAAAATTTAGTGCTTATAGTGGGGCGAAGAAAAGTAAGTGGATATTAACTCTGGTTAAATCTCCTTATGATAGTGAAGATTTACGGGTAAGTTCGATAAATATACCTAAATGTATTACATTTACAACAAAGGATTATAGTGTTAACATATTGAGTGCTTATATAACTACGCATAAGGATACGAGGACGAAGATAGAAATATTAAATAGTGAAAATAGTGTGGTTTATGAAACATATAAGAATACTCCTGCCATGGATGGCGGAACATCAAAGAATATTAAATTTCAATGGAGACCATCTAAAAAGGGAAATTATACATTTAGAATTACTGTAGATGTAGATAATGCGATTGCTGAGCGAGATGAGAACAATAATGTATATATTAAGAAATTTTATGTTGCTGGGATATTACCAGTTAGTGGGTATGAAATACCGTATGAGCCAAATAAATGGAATGATGCTCCTAAGGAAATGGACGAAAGGGATGAAAATAGTTTGTTATATGTGCAGTTTCAGACAAATTGTTATGCATATGCACTTAATCTGCAGAGATATCCATTAAACCCTTTTACATCTTTTCCATTACCAATAAATAGATGGCCAGGTTGTTCAGGCAAAGGATTACAACCAGAAGATTTATATTTATATCATGAAAAATCAAACGAACATCCTCGAGGTAACGAGGGAATGGATGCTATAGAGGCAAATGCTTTAAGAGATGCAGAGGCTATGAAATATACTTTTAGAAGGATTAATAGGGAAGATATGTGCAGTAAAGGTACATATAAAATAGCGTTAGTTATCTATTCAAAGTTTGATTATCATTGGTATCGACAAAATCCAGATGGAACATGGTCACATAAACCCGGATATGGAGAAGTTATGAACAAAGATTTTTCAGGAAAAACTATCTATGACCCAGCAGAAAGTGATACAGGAGTATATGGTAATGAAATAAGATATTACGAAGTATCGCAAATAAAAAATGGAATGCAAGTTAATTGATGAATCGTATCCTGAAAATAAAAACAATATGGAAGTGCTTTATAAACTGAAACTGTTATTAAAAAAGTTTGTACAATTGAGATTTGAAAGGAGAAAATCGTGAAAAATATATGTGCAAAAATATTAGGTTTCATCATTGCTATAGCAATGATGATTAGTACATTGGGAATTCAAAGTATTTATGCAGAAGAAAAGAATACCTATGGAGATTGGGAATATACTGCGATGGAAGATAGTGTTACTATCACTAAATATTTAGGAGATGATATCGAAGTTAAAGTACCAGACATAATAGAAGGCAAGAAGGTAGTGGAAATTGGTGATGAAGCCTTTATGTTTAATGACAAAATGGAAACCATAACAATTCCAGAGGGTATTGAATCAATTGGCGTCGATGCGTTTTATTATTGTACAAAGCTATCTAATGTGGAAATATCTGATACAGTTAAAAGTATTAAAAAATTTGCATTTAGATATTGCAATGAATTAAGAGAAGTAAAACTTCCATCAGAATTAACAGAAATTGAGTATGGTGTATTTTCAAATTGTAAGAAATTAGAGAAGGTAAGTATACCGGAGAGTGTAACATCATTTAAGTTTAGTGCATTTGCATACTGTGATAATTTAAAAAGCATAACAATTCCTAAAAATGTTAGAAGTATAGAATATCATTTCGAAGGACGAAAAGGTTTGTCTAATATATATGTAGATAAAGCAAATAAATATTTTAGTAGTAAAGATGGTGTGTTGTACAATAAAAATGAAACAAATTTATTGCTCTATCCTGCAGAAAAGGAAGATAAAAATTTTAGTGTTCCTGATAATGTGAAAAAAATAGGAGATTCTGCATTTGCTTTTAACAACAAATTAGAAAGTATTAATATTTCGAAAAATGTTACAGCTATTGGGGAATATTCATTTTTTGGTTGCAGTCAGTTAGCGGATGTAAAATTACCGGATACATTAGTATCAATGGAGAAGGGAACATTTTTTAATTGTGCAAAGTTAAAGAACATAACAATTCCCAAGAGTGTAACCTCTATTGGAGACTCAGTATTTGAAAACTGCTATCAGCTAAATGATATAACTATACCTTATAAGGTAAAGAAGATTAGTAATAAAACATTCTATAATTGTACGAATTTAAAACAAGTTATTTTGCCACAAAATTTATTGGAGATAGGAGATTTAAGTTTTCAAAACTGTAAAAGTTTAACGAAAATAAACCTTCCAAATGAATTAAAAAAATTAAATACAGGAGCATTTGGTTTTTGCGAAAATTTAAAGAATATAACAATTCCTAAAAAAGTTACAACAATTGGAAGTTATGCATTTTATAAATGTACTGATGTGGAAAAAATAAATTTACCAAAGAAACTATCAACTATTGGTGAAGGCTGTTTTAAGAATTGTATTAAAATAAGCCAAATTGTAATTCCCAATAAAGTGAAAAACATAGAAAAGTATGCATTCAGTTTATGCAAAAATTTAAGAACAGCAAAGTTTATGGGAAAGAAACCTACGAAAATTGGTGACAATGTTTTCGAAGATTGCAGTAGCAAGTTTAAAATTTCATATCCTAAAATATATAAAAGTAGTTGGGAAAAATATATAGATTATCCTAAAATTCCACATAATGATGTGAAAATAAATGTTTCTAAAATTACTCTAAAGAAGAAAAAGGTAACAATAAGAAAAGGGAAAGTCTATAAATTAATATATAAAATAAAACCAAGTATAGTAAGTAATCGAAGCGTTATGTGGAAAAGCTCTAATAAAAAAATTGCGACAGTGTCAAGAAAGGGTGTTGTGAGAGCAAGAAAAAAGGGAAAGTGTATAATAACTGTAATTACTAAAAACGGTAAGAAGAAAGCAAAATGTGTTATATCTGTAACTGGTTAAAAGTATTTTGTTATAGGTACAAGGCTAATGAAAAATTGTAGTATTGGAGAAATAATGGAATTAATATGGGCAATTTTAATAATGTTTGGTTTTATCTATAGTTGTTTTTGTATAGATAAAAAAATTATAATTATTATATATGGACTTGCACTTTTGATTGTTAATTTTGAATTGATTATCGGAAATCAGGTTGTAGTGAATCGCTATGTTGATATTTTTGTGTCACTCTTAGCTTTTGCAATAGTATATTTTTCATATTATATTAGACACTCTGAATGTAAATGGTTAGATAAAATTATCAACATATTAGCGGATTTTGTATTTGATATTTCTGAAACAAAAGAAAGAAGACATTTGAAGCGACGTTCAATTGTAATATTATTTTTAATATTTATTTTTATCATTTTAGAAATAATGTATTTATACGGGATGATATTTTTAAAATAAAAATATATAGGAAAGGGGCATTTTATGTCTAAGAAAAGAATGTTTATAGGTATAATAATTTTATGTCTAATGGCAGTGGCAATATTTTGTATAAATGACTATAGACATCAGGAATGCTATCACGACATTGAAAAAATAGTATCAGAATGTATAAAGGGAAATATAGATAGTAATGCTATAGATAGTGAGGCTGGTAAGAAATTATATGATTATGTACAAGATATGTATAAGGAATATGATGGCTTAGACGTAAAAGAAGCTGAAGGTTTATGGGATGAAGCAGACTGGAATAAAAAGACAGTTTGGATTAATGAAACTTTTAGTGGAAAGTTAAAGAATTCCTCAAAATCAGAAAAGAATGAGAATGCAGAGAGTTTTAAGATATTTTTTATTATAAAAAACGGCAATGTGTATATCAAAAAAGCAGGTGTATCTGTTAGCGAGGAAGGTGAATATATTTCTGATTTGGATAAATAGGTTCGTTTAATACAAACATGAAGATATAATAAAATTTATACAGGAAAGATTGGTAAAAATTATGGAGATATGTCTTGCATTAATCGCAATGATTGTAATAATTCTTATTTGCTTTATTGTGAAAAAGGTTACAAAAAATAAAAAAATACCAATATCAATTTTATTAATTATAATCGGCGTTATAGTTGTTAGTGCTGTAGGCATTGGTTTTGTAAAATTCTCAAATGATGAGCAGTATGTTGTGGTCAATGAAAATAATCAGGAAGTATCAATAAAGTTAAAGAATCATAAAGATTATTTTGGATACAAGTTTTATAGATTTAGCAGTTTTGATTCAGAAGAAAGCGTGCTTAAGGAACTTAAAGAAAATGGTTATAATGCATATTATGATGAAGATACAAAGAAAATTTTAATAGAGTATGAGAATGACACTTTTGAGATTAAAAAGGAGAAATCAGAAAAAATGTTGTTTGTAAATCGATACAGTTATATTTTTTGTAAAAATAATGGAAATTAGTGTAAGTATAAATCCAGCTAAAATTCCACTATTTTACTAAATACATAATTGACAAACTACCTATAAAATAATAGAATTAGTGGGTATGACAAACGCGTTGAAAGGAAGAGTAAACTCTAACAAAGCTAACAGAGAGTTCTGGTTGGTGAAAAGGAACAGTGGAGTGAAAGTTGAAGATGGCCCTGGAGCGGTGAAGGTGAGTATAGTATATGAGCCGTCAACGGTTACACCCGTTATAGTGTTAATGAGGTCTGAAAGTTTAACATATTTCATTGAAGATATTTTGATGATTGATTATGAATAGATAATGAAATTTCAGATAAAGTAAAGTGGTACCACGAAGTCAACCCTCTCGTCTTTACAAGAAGACGGGAGGGATTTTTTTCATATAAAAGGAAATTCTATTAGATAAATTTCACAGTTAGACTGTAGAGAGTGTAGAAATGAAATGGGATTTCAGAAAAATAGTAAAAGGAGAAGTAAAATGAGCAAAACATATTATTTAACAACAGCAATTGCTTACACATCAGGTAAGCCACATATTGGAAATACTTATGAAGCAATTTTGGCAGACAGTATTGTACGTTTTAAAAGACAGCAGGGATATGACGTAAGATTCCAGACAGGAACAGATGAACATGGACAGAAAATCGAAATAAAGGCAGCAGAAGCAGGAGTAACACCAAAGGAATTTGTTGACAAAACAGCAGGTGTTATTAAAGAAATCTGGGATCAGATGAACACATCATACGACAGATTTATTAGAACAACTGATCCTGACCATGAAAAACAGGTTCAGAAGATTTTTAAGAAATTATATGATCAGGGTGATATTTACAAGGGTTACTATGAAGGTATGTACTGTACACCTTGCGAATCATTTTTTACAGAATCACAGTTAGTTGATGGAAAATGCCCTGATTGTGGTAGAGAAGTAACTCCGGCAAAGGAAGAAGCTTACTTCTTTAGAATGAGCAAATATGCAGACAGATTAATTGAACACATTAACACACATCCTGAATTTATACAGCCTGAATCAAGAAAGAACGAAATGATGAACAACTTCCTTCTTCCGGGACTTCAGGATTTATGCGTTTCAAGAACATCATTCAAATGGGGAATTCCTGTAGACTTTGATCCTGACCACGTAGTTTATGTATGGATTGACGCATTATCAAACTATATTACAGGATTAGGATTTGACCTTGATGGAAACAGTGATCCAATGTTTGAAAAATATTGGCCTGCAGACCTTCATTTAATTGGAAAAGATATTTTAAGATTCCATACAATTTATTGGCCAATTATGCTTATGGCACTTGATCTTCCACTTCCAAAGCAGGTATTTGGACATCCTTGGTTATTACAGGGTGATGGTAAGATGAGTAAGTCAAAGGGTAATGTGATTTATGCTGATGATTTAGCAAGTATTTTTGGCGTAGATGCAGTTAGATACTTTGTACTTCATGAAATGCCATTTGAAAATGATGGAACTATTACATGGGATTTAATGGTTGAGAGAATGAACTCAGACCTTGCAAATACATTAGGAAACCTTGTAAACAGAACAATTTCAATGTCAAATAAATATTTTGGTGGCGTTGTTGAAAACAAGGGTGTAGAAGGTGACGTTGATGCAGACTTTAAGAAAGTTGTATTAGAAGTGCCTGTTAAAGCAGCAGAAAAAATGGATAAATTACGTGTTGCAGATGCAATTACAGAAATTTTTGCATTATTTAAGAGAAGTAACAAATATATTGATGAAACAATGCCTTGGGCTTTGGCAAAGGACGAGACACAGCAGGACAGACTTGCAACAGTTCTTTACAATTTAATTGAAGCAATTAATATTGGTGCAAGCTTACTTGAGCCATTTATGCCTGAAACATCAGCAAAGATTTTAGCACAGATTAACGGTGCGCCAAGAGCTTTTGATGATATGACTGAATTTGGTAAATACCAGTCAGGAAACAAGGTTGTAGAAAAGCCTGAAATTCTTTTTGCCAGAATGGACCAGAAGGAAGTAATGGAAAAAGTTAAGGAAATCGAGGAAGCACAGAAGGCAGAAGTTCAGGGAGAAAAATATCCTGAAGTTGAAAAGAAGCCTGAAATTACAATTGATGACTTTGACAAAATCCAGATTCAGGTTGGTGAAGTTATTAAGTGCGAGCCTGTTAAGAAGGCAAAGAAACTTTTAGTTTCACAGATTAAGATTGGCGCAGAAACAAGACAGATTGTTTCCGGTATTGCAAAATACTATAAGCCTGAAGAAATGGTTGGAAAGAAAGTGGCTGTTATTACTAACTTAAAACCATGTAAACTTTGTGGTGTTGAATCACAGGGTATGATTCTTGCAGCAGGAGATGATGAAGGAAATCTTTCTGTTGTAACAGTTGATAAGGATATTGTAGCAGGAAGTGAAATCTGCTAAAGTTATATGTAGGTTCGGGGCTTTGCCCCTGAGCCCATTAAAGCAATAGTGCTTTAGCATCAGGAGGAAATAAAATGATTTTTGATACACATGCTCACTATGATGACGAGGCTTTTGATGACGACAGAGAGCAACTTTTAGAGAGAATGAGAAACAGAGGAGTTGAGTATATTGTTAATGTTGGAGCTTCAATGGCATCATGTAAAAGCACAATAGGTTTAATTAGAAGATTTCCATATGTATACGGAGCGTTGGGAGTACATCCTGACGAAGTGGCTGAGCTAACTGACGATGATTATAATTGGTTAGCTAAGAGCGTGTATAAACCTAAGATTGTAGCTGTTGGTGAAATTGGATTGGATTATCATTGGAATGACAATAGGGAGCAGCAGATTGCAGCTTTTGAAAGACAGATGGATATTGCAAGAGAAGCAGAACTTCCAATTATTATTCACAGTAGAGATGCTGCAAAAGATACATACGATGTAATGAAGTCAAATAAGGCAGATGAAATTGGCGGAGTTATTCATTGTTTCTCATATACTAAAGAAATGGCAAAGCAGTTTTTAGATATGGGATTTTATCTTGGAATTGGCGGTGTTGTTACTTTTAATAATGCAAAAAAACTTCAGGAAGTTGTGGAGTATATGCCTATGGACAGAATGGTTATAGAAACAGATTGTCCATATCTTGCACCTGTTCCAAACAGAGGTAAGAGAAATGATTCATTTAATCTCCCTTATGTTGTAAGTAAAATTGCTGAAATTAAAGGTATAAGTTCCGACGAGGTAATTGACATAACAAGCGAAAATGCAAAGAAGTTATACGGAATTGTACAAAATCAAATATAAATTTGATTAGTGAATTAAAGCAAATTAAAGTTTTAAATTAATTTTATAATAATTATAGAAGTAATTAGTGAGGTATTATATGGCATATTTAGGTTCGCCTAGTGCAACTAAAGAAATTATTAATAAATACAGTTTTGCTTTTCAAAAAAAATTTGGACAAAACTTTTTAATTGATTCTAATATATTAGAGAGCATTGTAAGTGCGGCTGATATTACAAAGGATGATTTCGTCCTTGAAATTGGACCTGGAATAGGAACAATGACACAGTATTTATGTGAGGCAGCGCGTCAGGTAGTGGCTGTTGAAATTGATAAAATGCTTATTCCAATTTTAAAAGATACATTGTCTGAATATGATAATGTAGAAGTGATTAATCAGGATGTTTTAAAACTGGATATTAAAGCTCTTGCACAGGAAAAGAACAATGGAAAGCCAATTAAGGTTGTAGCTAATTTGCCATATTATATTACAACACCAATTATTATGGGCTTGTTTGAAAGCAAGGTTCCTATTGAAAGTATTACCATTATGGTACAAAAGGAAGTTGCCGACAGAATGCAGACAGGTCCCGGTTCAAAAGATTATGGTGCTTTATCTCTTGCGGTTCAGTATTACGCAGATGCTAAGGTGCAGTTAAATGTATCAGCGTCATGTTTTATGCCAAGACCTAATGTGGATTCTGCAGTAATCAAGTTAACTGCTCATGAGAAACCGGTAGTTGATGTTGACGAAACATTAATGTTTAAAGTAATTAGAGCAAGCTTCAATCAGAGAAGAAAAACGTTAGTCAATGGCTTGAAAAATTCTTCCGAATTGGACTACACAAAGGAAGAAATAGTTCAGGCAATTAAAGCAATTGGCAAAGAAGAAAACATCCGCGGAGAAAAGTTGACTTTAGAAGAATTTGCAGCATTAAGTAATAGCTTGAAGGTGGTAAGGAAGATGAATCAATGATGCATTGAAAACTACTTCACGTCCAGATGTTAGTAATGATTTGTTTAATGAGGTTGAGACGGAACTGTTAGAGGATGGCTTTAAACCAATTGATGTGCCGGAAAACAATTTAAAATTAGTTAATAAATTAATCGATAATATAAAAAATATTTTAACGGAGTTGTATTGTGATATCAGTATAGCTTCTTTTTTTATACAATAAGTGTAACACGAATTTTTGATGTTTCAAAAACATATAATTTACAAAAATAGGAACTGCTCTATTGGTAAAACATGATATCAGTAAAAAGTTATAAAAAAATGGAAATTTTCATGGCGATTATTCTGCTTGTTTCCGTAACTGCAATTGCCTGTAACATGGAAAAAGTAGTGAAAGAGCCGACAAAAGAAAAAGGCGAAGTAGTAACCACAAAAAAAATTAATGGAAAAACTGTTGTAATTGATCCGGGGCATGGTGGAGATGATCCGGGAAAAATTGGTGTAAATAAAGAGAAAGAAAAAGATGTGAATTTGGCTATTAGTAAGAAACTTTTTCAGGTACTAAATGAACAGGGGTATAAGGTTGTACTAACCAGAAGCGAAGATGTTGTTTTGGGGGATGGAGATAAGTTTTCTAAAATAAGCGATTTAAATAAACGCTGTGAAATAATAAACAACGCCTATGAAGAAAATAATAAATGTATTATGGTTAGTATTCACCAAAACAGCTTTACGCAGACTTCAGTTCATGGAGCACAAAGTTTTTATTTTCAAAGGTCAGAGCAAAGCAAGTTGCTAGGTGAAACTTTGCAGAAAATCCTAAATGAAAAGGTAAATGAGAAAGAAAAAAAGGCAAAGCCAAATGACAGTTACTATATTTTAATAAACTCAAAATGTCCGGGAATAATTGTAGAGTGTGGTTTTTTAAGCAATAGCGATGAGGCAACAAAATTGACAAATGAAACATATCAAAAAGAGCTGGCAGAAATCTTGAGTGAAGGCATTTCTACATACTTTAATATGCAGCGATAAATGGCGATTTCCGGTGAAAAGATAAAGGCGTCTAACGTTGTATTTTATATGTAATTATGATAAAATAAAACGGATATAGGTCAGGTGAGGCGAGAAATGAACACGAAGATAATTAACATTGATAAAGACAATATAGATGGGGAAGCATTAAAGGAAGCAGGGCAGATTATTCGAGATGGAGGCCTTGTTGCATTTCCAACAGAAACGGTTTATGGATTGGGTGCAAATGCACTTGACGCCCAGGCAGCTATGAAGGTTTATGCTGCGAAAGGACGCCCATCAGACAACCCATTAATTGCACATATTTGTGACATAGAAATGCTGAAACCATTGGTAAAGAAAATACCACCGGTGGCAGAAAAATTAATGGATGCTTTTTGGCCGGGACCACTTACTTTAATTTTTGAGAAAAGCGATATTGTTCCAAAAGGAACAACAGGTGGCTTGGATACTGTGGCTATCAGATTTCCAAATCATCCTATTGCAAGCAGATTAATTAAAGAAGCCGGAACAAGCATTGCGGCACCAAGTGCCAACTTATCAGGTAAGCCAAGTCCAACACTTGGTGAGCATGTAATCGATGATTTGGACGGTCGCATAGACATGATTATTGATGGTGGCATGGTAGGAATGGGATTGGAGTCTACAATTATAGATGTAACAGTAGATCCACCTCTTGTTTTACGACCAGGATTTATAACATACGAAATGGCAAAGAAGGTTGTTAGCAACCTTGAGATAGATCAGGCCATTTTGAAGAAACCGGTAGAAGGTTTGAAACCAAAAGCTCCGGGTATGAAATACAGACATTATGCACCGGCAGCAGATTTTCGTATTTTTAAAGGTGATGCGAATAAAGTTGCTCAGCACATAATTGATTCAGCTAATGCAAAAGCTGAAGAAGGAAAGAAGACAGGAATAATAACAGCTAACCAGCATTTAGGATTGTACCAGGGAAAAATAAATGAGAACATTAAGGTAGTATCTCTGGGCGATTTGGACAAGCCGGAAACAATAGCAAACATGTTGTTTAAAGCGCTTCGCGATTTTGACAAAGAGGGAACTGAATTCATTTTTGGGGAAGCTTTTTCAGAGGACAACATTGGATGGGCTATTATGAACAGGCTTACAAAGGCAGCTGGTTATAACATAATGGATGTGTAGCAGTTCGGAGGAAAAATGTTAGAATATTCAAAAGTAATATTTGTAACTGATACAGACACTTCGTTAGGACCATTGGCGGCAGCTCTACTTAAGCATTATTTACCACAGGAGAGAGCTACTATTGAGTCTAAGGGACTAGCAGTGTTATTTCCGGAACCTATGAACCCAAAGACCGTTGCCATTGCAGCGTCAAAGGGGATTGAAATTGACAGAAGTTCAGTTCAATTAACAGGTGAAGATTTTGGAAAAGATGTATTGGTACTTGTATTAGACGAAACAAAGAAGCAGGGTATTTATGATGACTTTGCTGAAGCAGTGAATGTCTATACACTTAAAGAGTATATTAATGAGCAAGGAAGTATAACTAACCCGGATGGTGGGGAACTTGCTGATTATGCGAAACTTTATGATACGGTTGATGAAGTGATTATAAAGTTAGCGAATAAGTTAAAACATAATAAGATATAATATGTACGGAGGAAGAAACATGGCAAAGATAATGATAATGGATCATCCATTGATTCAGCACAAGATTGGAATTATCAGACAGACAACTACAGGAACAAAGGATTTCAGACAGTTAATAAGCGAAATTGCAATGCTTATTACTTATGAAGCAACAAGAGATTTAGAGCTTGAAGATGTAGAAATTGAAACACCTATTTGTAAAACAACAATTAAGCAGTTAGGTGGAAAGAAACTTGCAATCGTTCCAATTCTTAGAGCTGGTTTAGGTATGGTTGATGGTATGCTTGCACTTATTCCATCAGCAAAGGTTGGACATATTGGTCTTTACAGAGATCCAGTAACAGCAGAACCTCACGAGTATTATTGCAAGCTTCCTGAAGATTGCGATAAGAGAGAAGTTTTTGTGGTAGATCCAATGCTTGCAACAGGTGGTTCAGCTATTGCAGCAATCCAGATGTTAAAGGATAAGGGCGTTAAGAACATTAGACTTATGTGTATTATTGCAGCACCTGAAGGAATTGAAGCTTTTGAAAAGGCTCATCCGGACGTAGATGTTTACATTGGTGCAAAAGACGAAAAATTAAACGAACACAAATATATTGTTCCAGGTCTTGGCGATGCAGGAGACAGAATTTTCGGAACAAAATAGTAACTAGAAATGAAGAAAGACTTTTCTTAGGGAGAAGGATTTCTTCATTTTTAATATAAGATGGATTTAAAATATGAGGGCAAAACATGATTGGAGGACGAGACAATGAGTAACAAAAGAAAAGACTATATTTCATGGAACGAATATTTTATGGGCGTGGCATCGTTAGCTGCGTTGCGCTCAAAGGATCCAAATACTCAGGTGGGAGCCTGTATTGTAAGTGAAGATAACAAGATTTTGTCAATGGGATATAACGGACTTCCAATTGGCTGTAGTGACGATGAATTTCCTTGGAATAGGGAAAGCGACGATCCTTATGACAACAAATATTTTTATACAACTCATAGCGAACTAAATGCAATATTAAATTATCGCGGCGGTAGTTTAGAAGGGGCAAAAATATATGTAACTTTATTCCCTTGCAATGAATGTGCCAAGGCGATTATTCAATGTGGCATAAAGGAAGTTATTTACGGAGACGACAAATATGGTGACACTTCATCTGTGAAAGCTTCTAAAAGAATGATGGAAGCAGCGGGAGTTAAATACACATCATATGAAAAGTCAGGAAAGGAAATAAAAATAAAGTTGTAGAAGTTTTATATTTTATGCGGTAAACCTGTAACTAGGGTGCGGTATAAATTATAATTTAGTTGATTTATAATTGTAAAAATAAAAGTAAAAGGTATATATTTGTAGTAACAAATAATTGAAATCTGAATAGTATAAAATGATAAACTATTAGGATTGATTATGGACTATAAATATATACCTTTTTACGTTCAGGGAAATGCAATAAATGGATTTTATTATGGACAATGGAATCAAATGTCAGACAGAGATATTGATTATGTTAAGGAAATGTACCCGATAGCTTTTATGACAATTCAGGATTGGGTCGAAAGAGAGTGTGACAAACAGGAGTTTGCAGGAAGTCTAATGTTTGATGAATATCCCGATAAATTAGGTGTTTTGCAAATGGTAAACAACATATTCAGGCGGGTTAAGGAAGAGGAAGAACAGTGTGGCGACGGAGAAAACTGTATTAAATATCCGGATGATCAGTGGCTTAAAGATATAATTATGGTTTTGCTGTTAAATGAAATGTACAGAAGAAGGAAAAACAGAAGAAGATATTATTGAAAAATCGTAAAATAGAAGAATATATTATTAGAAAGATATTGTTGGAAAAGAGCAAAATGGAAAGAAATTACCCTATTTTATTTTCGAAAATGTGTAATTATTTTCATTTTTGTGCAAATAAAAATTTTATTACACAAAAAAATCTGGAAGAAATAACACTCTTCCAGATTTTATCTTTTTAGATCGTTAAACTTTTATAGAAAAGTTTGAAGACTTATAAGTTTATCGAAAATTATAAGGTTATAGAGCATAAAGAATAATTGCAAAGAAATGCAAAATGCTGCCTGCAAGAATGAATATATGGAAAATAGAATGCATCCATTTTTTAGTTTTGCCAAGTCCGTAAAGGATAGAGCCTACAGTGTAGGCAACACCTCCGGCAACAAGGAAAATTACTCCCCCCAGCGACATGACTTCGTAAGTCTGTTTTATGAAAAATATAATTGTCCAGCCCATTGCAAGGTAGCAAATCATGGAGAAAACACTGTATTTCTTTAAATCAATGGCTGTAAGTGCACAAGCAATAATTGCGCAGCCCCAAACAATTCCAAATAAAACCCAAGCAAGTGCAGGATATTTAGGTCGCATAGCAACTAATAAAATCGGTGTATAGCTGCCGGCAATTAGAAAATAAATGGTGCAATGGTCTAAAACCTGCATTACTTTTTTGGCCATACCCGGTCGTAAACCATGATAAACACTGGACATTGTATATAAAGTAATGAGGGTTACTCCATAAATACAACTGGAAACAACTCCGATGACACTACCTGCTTTGGCAGCTGTAATAACACAAAGTACAAGTGCTGCAATACCGAGAGCTCCGCCTACAATGTGAGAAACCATATTGAAAATCTCTTCGCCCTTTGAGTAGGTAGGCAATGTTCTGTCTGATAATTTAGTTCTTTTACTCATATATTTTCCTCCATATAATTGTTCTGCTTTGAAAAAATAAAACATCATTATTAGTATAATGACACGAAAAAAATAAAAATATGTATTATAACCATAACATCTAGTTATGAATACTACATAGAAGTATACCACTATATATTTATGTGTCAAGTGCACAAAAAATGAAAAAAACACACATTCTTTAAAATATATATAAAATCACAAAAAGGGTATAGACAAAGTGGGAGAAAGGTGTTTATAATGTGAAAACAGCATTACCTGAGACAAAAAATGCAGGCTGGTGTTGAAGAAAATTATGAAGTACCAGATGGTAAAAATTAGAATTAAGAAGAAAGGGGAGAAGAAAGATGACGGCAACTTTGGCAATTTATGATTTAGATGAAGTATATGCAAATAGTTTAATGAAATACATTAATCAAAAACAAAACATGCCATTTAAGGCAACGGCTTTTACAAATAAAGAGGCACTGGAAGAATATTTACAGGACAACCATATTGATATTCTATTGGTGGATTACAATTTATATGATGAATATTTGGAACTTGAAGATGTAAGTAAAATAATATTTTTAGTGGAAGATGATTGTCAGCAGTTCAAGGATTATTCTTATATTTATAAATTCCAATCATCTGAAAATATCATTAGAAAAATTTTGGATTATTTTGCCGAGCTGAATATAAGTAAAACAGGTTCAATAGTGAAAAGAAATGGAACAAAGATTGTTGGAGTTTATTCCCCTATAAAGAAGCCTGAACAAACTGTTTTTGCTTTTACTGTGGGGCAGGTGTTGGCTGAAAGCGGAAGTACCCTATACATAAACATGGATGAGTTTACGGCATTCGATAAAATCTACCATCAAAATTATCAGGGTGATTTGTCCGATTTAATGTATTATTTTAAACAAAATAAAGATACAGTTGCCATTAAGCTGAAAGCTATCGTAAATACAGTTAATACATTAGATTATGTGCCACCACTTAAATATTCAAGGGACTTGAGAACTATGGAAACAACAAAGTGGATAGAATTGCTGGAAACCATAATGGCTACAGGTATGTATGAAAATATTGTAATTGATATTGGAAATGTAGTGGAAGATATAACTTCGTTAATTGAATTTTGCGATAAAATCTATGTTCCTATGGAAAACAGTTATATGTACAAGATGAAAGTTGGGGAGTTTGAAGAGTTTTTGCTACGTAGCGAAGCTTTAGAGTTGATAGATAAAATTGAGCAGGTTACGCCACCTATAGATTTAGTTGACATAGAGGATGACAATTTCTTAGAAAGACAGTTGTGGAGTAATTTGGGAGATTACTCAAGACAGGTAGTAGGAGGTGGGGGCAATAGGTGAAAAAATTAGTAAAGAAACCATAAGAGAGAAAGTTATCTCAACTATTGATATGACCAGGGAACCTCAGGAGAAGGAACTTCACGAAATAATTGACCGTATTATGGAAGAGGAATTAAAAGAAAAATATTTGACTATTAAAGAAAGAATAAAAATTCATAAAGAAGTTTTTAATTCCATAAAGGGGCTGGGGATACTTGAAGATTTGCTGGAGATGGATGAAGTGACGGAAATTATGATAAACGGTAGGAATCATATTTTTATTGAAAAAGCGGGTAGAATCATACCTTATGATGATTCCATAGAGTCAGAGGAAAGACTTCAGGACATAATTCAACAGATAGTTGCAAAAACAAATAGAAGAGTAAATGAGTCTAATCCAATTGTTGACACAAGATTGGAGGACGGCTCCAGAGTGAACGTGGTTTTGCCACCAGTTGCTTTAGATGGCGCTGTTATAACTATTAGAAAATTTGCTAAAGAAAAAATTACCATTAATCAGTTAATTAAATGGGGGACTCTTACCAGAGAAGTAAGCGACTTGTTGGAAAAATTGGTTGTTGCAGGATACAACATTTTTGTAAGTGGTGGGACAGGCTCAGGGAAGACAACATTTTTAAATGTGCTGTCTAATTTTATCCCTAATGACCAAAGAGTTGTAACCATAGAAGATTCTGCAGAATTGCAGTTAAAGAGTGTGGATAATATTGTTCGTCTGGAGGCAAGACAGGCTAACAGTCAGGGAGAAAATGAAATTACTATAAGAGATTTAATAAAAACGTCTCTTCGAATGCGACCTGACAGAATTATTGTTGGGGAGGTTAGAGGCGCAGAAGCTCTTGACATGGTCCAAAGTTTAAATACGGGTCACGACGGCTCGATGAGCACAGGACATGGGAATTCTCCAAAAGACATGCTCGCCAGATTAGAAACTATGGTTTTAATGGGGGCAGATATACCACTAAATGCCATAAGGTCACAGTTAGCAGCAGGTATTGATATTATGGTTCATTTGGCACGAATGCCAGATAAGACAAGAAAAGTTATAGAGATTAATGAGATTCAGGAATTTAAGGACAATCAGATTATTTTAAATAAGCTATATTGTATGGAAAATGGCAAATTGAAAAAAGTAGGAACATTGAAAAACATATTTAAGTTACAAAGCTATGGGCTAAGTGTATAAAGAAGGGACAAAAATGAAATTATCTAAAAATGAAATCATAATAAATATTGCAGCAATACAGTTAATAGTTTTTGTTATTGGAAAATTATTTTATGGAAATTATGCATTTGGAATACTCTTAATCCCATTTACAGTAGCAATTTACAAGCAAAGAAAGAAAAGTCTTATAAACAAGAAAATTGCTTACGGAGAGCTGCAGTTTAAAGACATGCTAATAGCAATTTCTGATGGATTAAAAACAGGCTACTCAGTAGAGAATGCCATTAAATCAAGTTATAAAGATTTAAAGAACATATACGGAAAAGAATGTTTTGTGTGCAAAGAGTTGGAGATAGCAATATCACAGCTAAAACTAAATATATCAACAGAAAAAGTGTTAAAAGACATGGCAGAGAGAATGGAACTAAAAAATGCTATTTTGTTTTCGCAAATTTTTAGTGTGGCGAAAAGAACCGGCGGCAATATGCCTGAAATAATCAAAAATGTAACAGATGATATTGTAATGAAGGAAAATGCCAGAGAGGAAATTAATACATCAATAACAGAAAAAAGATTAGAGCAAAAGGTAATGACACTGATTCCAGGATTTATAATTATATACATTTCTGTAAGTTCTCCTGAATTTTTAAAGATAATGTATGAAAGTATAGTAGGCAAAATTGTTATGACAATATGTTTAATTCTATATTTATTAGCATATATATGGGGCGAAAGAATTGTGGACAGCATTATGGAGGAATAGGTGAAATGACAAAATTTATTATTGTGGTGTTTCTTGTTTTGAGTGCGTTTATTGTATTTACAATTCCTTATAAACACAGATATAAGAGGAAGTTAAGTAAGAAAAAACATAAATTATGGGGCTTATATGGAGTTGGCATGCTCATTGTGGATAGGTTACCCAAAAAGATTTTTCAAAATACAGGGGTTAATAATGACTTAAAGAAAATTACTGTTAAGGAGCATATAATAAAAGAGCAATATTTTTATTATGTAGAAAAAGTTTGTATTGTAGTTGGAGTTATCTGGCTAACGCTTGGAGTTTCAATTGCAGTTTTATATTCTGAATCTAAAACAGACAGGCAAATTAGTAAAGTAGAGCGAAGTGTAAAAAGTTCAAATAATTATAATGTGAGAATTATAGATGATGTTGGAGAAGAGACGGTTAAGTTAAATGTTGCAAAAAAGCAGTATACAGAGAGTGAAAAACAGAAGGTGTTGGAAAAAAACAAGAAAGTCCTTTTAAAAGAAGTTTTAGGTAAGAATAAAAGTCAGAACAAAGTAAACAGTAAACTGAATTTGGTTTCTGAAATAGGAAAAGAAAAAGTTAATGTATACTGGAAAATCAGTGATAAAAACATAATAAATTACAACGGAGAGATTTCTTCTAATGTGAAAAAACAGGGAGAAGTTGTAACACTTACGGCGACTATGACATTTAAAAAGAAAACCATAGATTATAGTTTTGGAGTGAATGTATACCCAAGCAGTGACAAAAAATCAAAAGGAAATTATGTGCAGGAATATGTGGATGAAAATGACAAATATAGTAATCAGGTCAAACTGCCGCAACAAATAAATGGGAAAAAAGTGACTTACAGAGAAACAAAGGACACAGTAGGAAAATATATACCAATAATAGGAATTATAGTAGGAATTACATTGTTCTTTCTGAAGGATAAAGATTTAAAAAAAGAAGTAGAAAAACGGAACAGGCAGTTACTAAATGACTATCCGGAAATAGTAAGTAAGATTTTGCTTTATTACGGAGCAGGACTATCAATTAAGTCGGCAATAGAGAGAATGGTCGCAGAGTATAACGTGGAAAAGAAAAAGAATAGTAAAGCATTCAGGTATGCATTTGAGGAACTTTCGATGTGCTCAGTGAAGATGAAGAGTGGTGTTCCTGAAACTGTGGCAATAAGTGAATATGGTAACAGATGCAACATTCATTGTTATATAAAACTGGCAGGTTTAATTGAACAGAATCTTAAGCGAGGAACAAAAGAATTAACGCTGGTGCTAAAGAGTGAATTAAAGGATGCAATGAATGAAAGAAAAAACAATCTGCTAAAAAATGGTGGACAGGTTTCGACAAAATTATTAGGCCCAATGGTGTTAATGCTGATTATAACCATTGCAATAATAATGGTACCAGCACTATTGTCCATTAACATTTAGCAGAAAGATTTTATGAAAAAAAGTAATTCAAACAGCAAGGCAATTTATATAACAAATTAACTTGGATAACAAACTGATTTAGGAAACAAATATGAGGCAGAAAATATGAAGCAGAAAATAAAATGAACAAAGTTTATTTTTAGGAATGTATCGATGAAATACCCACGACTAAAAGGAGGGGCAATAAATATTATAGTAGGAGGAAATAGCGAATGAAGAGTGTGGTTATGAATTTTATAAATAAAATAAAGAAAAATGTTAATGACGAAAGTGGAATGGGAGTAATTGAAATTGTATTGATTATTTTAGTTTTGGTAGGCTTAGCATTGGTATTTAAAGAACAGATTAGTGGTGTTGCCAATGGCGTATATGAATCAATTAATGAACAGATTGAAAACTTTTAGAATATGAGGATTAATAAAACAAAAAAAGCAAGCATTACAATATATCTTAGCTTAATATTTGTTACAGTATTATTGCTTATTAGCATAATAATAGAATCGGCAAGAATGAATATGGTGCAAAGTGAGTGTAAGACTTTTACATACTTAGCAACGGATTCTGTTTTGGCAGGCTATGCAAGACAGGTATATGAAGACTATGGTGTACTAATGTTTTGGGAAAACGAATCAGTAAATGAGAACTTAAAAAAATATATTCAGGCGAACATTGAATTGGGTGATGTGGAACATAAGGGCTCGAATCTTTTAATGACAAGACTTAAGAATATAAAAGCAAAAGAAAAGAAATATGTGTGGAGTAACGGTGGAGAAGAATTTGTCAGGGAAGTTTCTAATTACATGAAGTATGCAGTAGCTACAGAAGCAATAGATAAAGTTATAAACATATCCGCAAACAAAAGTGATGACCATAGCAATAGTAATATTAGTGGCAATAACAGCAATAGTAACAGCAATAAAATAAACGGCACTGGCAATAATAACGGCAAGAATGATAGCACTGATAGTAATAGTAATGGCAAGAATGATAGCGCTGATAGTAATAGTAATGGCGGTGTTGGGAGTGGTGAGTATAATCTCGGGGATGTAGATGAGATTATAGATGATTCAAAAAGCAAAGAAATCCAGGAAAATGTTGAAAAAATCTGTGATGAAATAAAGAATCTGAAAGATGCAGATATTCAAAAGAAACTAAAAACAAAGAAAAAGAGAGAAATGTTTTTAGAGAAAATAATGTCCATAGAAGAAGATATTAAACTATATCAAAAGGACAAGAAGGAATTTTTAAGTGAATTAAACAAAGATGGTCAAAATAAAGACAATCAGAATAGTATGAAGGATTTTATGGATGATAATTTAAATATATTGAAGTCTATAGAAAAGCAATTAACAGAGGAAATTAACAGATTACCTGAGAATTCAAAGGAGCAGTGGGAGACGATTGCCAAGGATATAGAAAGCAAAATTAGTTCATTGCAAATAAATGAAATAAGTGAAGAGGATAAGAAAAACAAAGGTATTTATGAGAGTGCAAAAGGCTTGATAGAAAAGGGGATTTTATCTTTAGTTATAGATGAAACAGATAAAATTTCGTCAACTACTGTAGAGTTAAAAGACTTGCCCTCGACTATTGACAATAAAGGTGAGAATAGTTTAGACAACGTTAAAACAAAAGCTGCACTTGTACTTTATGGTGCGATGAAGTTTGGAAATTTCACAAATCTTATAAAGAACAGGGAAATAAGTTATGAGCTTGAATATATTGTTGCTGGAAAAGATAGCGATAGAAGTAATTTGGCATCTACTGTGGAACAGATTGTTGCTGTGAGGAACGTTGTTACTTTAGCGTATTTAGTAACTGACAAAGAAAAAATGGCTTTAATTGAAACAACAGCAGCTTCGGCTGCAACAGCAATAGGTCTGCCTTTTTTGGAACCGGTTATTAAAGGTGTACTGTTAGAAGGCTGGGCTTTAGCAGAGGCAATTAATGACGTAAAAACTTTATTAAAGGGTAAGAAAATAGACCTAATGAAAAATGCTAACAATTGGAAAACCAGTTTGAAAAATCTATTAGCAAGTGGCAGTAGTGAATCTAAAAACAAAGCAGCAATAGATTATAAACAATTCTGCATGATATTAATAATGAAAAACAGCATAGAGACAACAGCATACAGAATCATGGATTTGATTCAGTTAAATGTTAGAAAGAACTATAATCAACAATTTGACATGAAGAAATGTGTAACATCATTGGATGTTGAGGCTCAATATGAGTCGGAACCATTGTTTGTTGCAATGCCATGGGTAATTAATGGATTAAATGGAAATATAGGCTCATATAATTTTAGCATAGAAAGTCAGTTAGAATATTAGTACAGATGAAAGAATGTGAGGAGGTGAATAAATATGCCCTTTTTCCCACCTGTTGTACATAGTGAAAAACATAAAAAAATAAAATTAGGATGTGATTCTCTCCAAGTACAGAAGCCAAAAAAATATAAAGAAAAAATAAAAAAAATAAATGTGTCCCAGGGAAAAAGGGTATATTTATTTACCTCCAAAGGAAGCATTACTTTGGAAGCTGCTATTGTTATAACAATTTTTATGTTGGCAATTCTTTCGGTGATAAGTTACATAACAGTTCTTAACAAACAGTTACATAATCAAAAACAAATAAATAATATGGGAATTGCGTTATCAAAACTAAATTACTATAAACAATGTACAGAAAAAAGTAAGAAGTATAGTGAGGATTTAGGACTGTTAGAAAGTGGAATGCAAAGCCTTAAACAAAGTGGCGAGATAGAGAAAAAAACTTCAGAAGAAGGAGTAATAGATATTGTTTTTCCGTATATCGTTAGAATTCCGTACGTTAATAAGCCTATAGTTTTAACTCAACGGTGCTATTTAAAGGATTGGACAGGTTATGATTTAACAAAGGAACAGGAACTTGTTTATATTACAAAAAACGGAAAAGTCTATCATGTTACTAAAGAATGTACACATCTGTCTCTGAAAATAAGCAAGATTGGCGTTATAGAATTAAAAATTAAAAGAAACTGTTACGGGCAGGCGTACAGTAGATGTTCTATATGTGTAAATAAAAAAGGCACATTAGGATCAGAGGTGTTTATTACTGAAGATGGAAATAAATACCATAATAGTTTAATGTGTAGCGGACTTTTGAGAAATATTATCACAGTAGAAAAGAGTAAGGTTAAAAATATGCCACCTTGTAGTAGATGTTCAGGAAAATAATACAAGGTTATATATGGCAATTTGTAGCAAAATATTATGGGCTTTTTATGAAGACAGTATTAGATATATGTATTAGGAGAATAAAATGTATGAAATATGGAGTGTAGTGTTTTTACTTGTATGTGCAATTGCAGATTATAAAACAAAAGAAATTTATGTATGGTTCTGCTTGCTAAATTATTTTTTAGCCATAGTAATGAAAGTGGTAACCAATAATTTGAAATTAGAAAATATTATAATCGGCATTATTGTGTGTACATTATTATATATTATTGCGTTAGTAACAAAGGAAGCAGTAGGTGTAGGAGATATTTTGATAATTTTAACCTTAACGGCAATGGTTGAATTGAAGGTTGTCTTAAACGTAATGATGATTGCATTTATTATTAGTGCGATTTTTTCGATAATAGGTGTTTCTATGGGTAAGATGAGTTTGAAAACAAATATCCCGTTTGTACCATTTATATTTTGTGGAAATATTCTGTTTTATTTATGCAAGGCATAGAAAAGGAAGGTGTATGATAAAAACATTGTACAGGAAAATGGTCAGGAAAACTTTAAAAGGACAAATTACAATTGAGGCATCAATAATTGTACCAATAACAATATTAATTGTAGCATCGTTAGTTTATGTTTCTCTTTATTGTCACGACTTGGTGACTGTGAGAAGCACAGCGCTAACTTATATTGACGGTGAACAAAATGGTAATGGAGGGTGCTTTGTAATAACCCCTTTAATAGTTAAAGACGAAGATAAGATTAGCACAAAAGTAAGTGCTGATTTTGGAAGTAAAAGTAATGCTAATTTTTTAAATAAAATAATTAGTCGGAAATCAAAAGATGAAATTAAAATTCAAAAAGTGATGAATAGAGAGCTTTTATACGCAATAAGAGCTATGGAAGATGGATTTGGAAGGAAGTGATAGTATGGAAATATCTTATATAAAAGACGGAAATAGAAACACGATGATTATAAAAGACATAAAAATAGAGAAGAATGATTATAAACTTCAGATGGTATTAAACAATCATATTGAGGGATTAGTTCAAATAAGTGTGGAGTCAATAAATAATGAAACCATGTTATATTATGATATTTCGTCTAAAACACAAATGTCTAACATGTTTACCAGAAAACAAATGTCAGGTAAGGAACTTTACATATTTATAAAAGATATAAAAATGCTATCCGAGAGAATGAGTGAATATTTACTTACATTAGACAATATAATATTTGACACAGATTTAATATTTTTCAACAGACAAAAAGGAAAATATGAGTTTTGTTATGTTTCTGAGAATAAAGAAGATTATCAGGTAAATCTGAGAACTCTTTTTGATAAACTATTGGAATACATAGATCATAATGATAAAGAAGCTGTGCTTATTGCTTATGGAATTCAGCAAATGACAACAAATGCAGATTTCACATTGCAGGAGTTACTTAGATGTGCATTTGAAAATATACAGGAATATAAGAAAGAAAAAAGCAATAGCGAAAAAATAAGAACAGAAGATATAGTAAAACTTGATATAGAAAATAAAAACGAGAATTCAAAGGAAAAATATAGCATAAGAAAGAAAAACAAAAAGGAAGACAAAAAAGAAAATAGAAAACAAAATGAGAAAGAATCTGAAAAAGAAAATGAAAAGAGAAATATATTAAAATCCATAGCAGGTATATTTAAAAGAAAAGACAAATATAAAACGGAAGAAGATTTAGATTTCTTTGATTATCTTGAAGAGGAGGAAGCTTCTTTTGTTGCAGAAGAAACTGGAACTTATAAAGCTGAGGGTTATGGGGAGGAAACTTATAAGAAAGAAATACACAAAAGTGTAGGAGATTACTTTGATAATTCCGTAAAAAGTTTTTGCACAAAGAACAGTCAACAGTTTCAGGAAGACAGGACTATGGTGTTGATTAATCCACTACTATCTAAAGACATAAAACTTGTAGCAGTGGGGACAGAAATACCAATAAATATTAAGCCGTCAAACTATCCTTATATAATTGGAAAAAGCAGTTCAAGTAGTGATTTCTGTATTGATAGTGCAGTAATTAGCAGAGTACATGCACGAATTACAGAAGAGTTAGGAGATTACTTTATTGAAGATTTGAACTCGACTAACGGTACATTTTTAAATGGAGAAAAATTAGAACCTCATAAGCTGTTACCGATAGAAATTGGGGACAAAATTACCCTTGCAAACATAGACTTTATTGTAGAGTAAGAATTGTAAAGATGTTATAATAATACCAGTGTAGTTAAATATAATTGTATTTATACTTATATTTATATTTGGTATTAAATAAAATCCTTAATGTAAACCAGTTGTTTGAGAGTGAGTAACAGAACAAGAAAAAGAGGTGCTTATAATGGAAGAAAACATAAAGAAATTAAAAGAGATTATTGATGGAAGCGATAATATTGTATTTTTTGGTGGAGCAGGTGTTTCTACAGAAAGCGGAGTACCTGATTTTAGAAGCGTGGATGGATTATATAATCAGGAATATGCATATCCACCGGAAACTATTTTAAGCCACAGTTTCTATAGAAGAAATCCGGAGGAGTTCTATAGATTCTACAGAAATAAGATGCTTTTTCCTAATGCAGAACCTAATATGGCTCATAAAGCTTTAGCCAAATTAGAGGAAATGGGAAAATTAAAAGCAGTGATTACTCAGAATATAGATGGTTTGCATCAGGCGGCAGGTAGCAAAAACGTATACGAATTACATGGCTCAGTACACAGAAATCATTGTCAGGATTGTGGAAAATTCTACGGTTTTGATCAGGTTTATGAAATGGAAGGCATACCAAGATGTCAGTGTGGTGGAATTATCAAACCAGATGTTGTGTTATATGAGGAAGGATTAGATCAGAAAACCATACAACTTTCAGTGGAGGCAATTGCCAAGGCTGATGTTCTAATTATTGGTGGAACATCACTGGCAGTATATCCGGCAGCAGGTCTTGTGGATTACTATAGAGGAAATAAGCTTGTTCTTATTAATAAGAGTAAAACACAAAAAGATCAAAGAGCAGACCTTGTAATAAATCAACCGATAGGTGAAGTTTTAGGTCAGGTTGTGGAGTTATAAAGATTAAATTGTAATTAACAAGGCACTGGTGTATTCCCAGTGTCTTTTTTGTCGCAAACTTTTACAAGGGTTCAAACTGTTTTTGACAAAATAGAACAGAGCCTATGTGCTATTATCATTGGGTATTATAGAAAAGGAGGGGCCCATGATAGAGATGGTATATAGTAGCAAAGAGTCTGAGGAACAGGGAAATGTAACTATTCCTAAAAACATACGCCAAATAGGTGAAAATAATTCCAATCAAAAAATTTACGTTGAGGATAATGTTATAACAAATTTAAAGAAAAGAACAGGAAAACAGGAAGATGTAAATTATGGAGTTTTACTTGGGGAAATAAAAAGAAAAAATGGAAATACATATGTTTTTGTTAAGGGAATGGTAGAAGTAAGGGAAGTGATAGAAAATAGTTTGATTTTCAATGATGACATCTGGGCAGCAATATATAAAGACATAAAAAAATATTTCTCTAAAATGAATATTGTTGGATGGTTTGTTTCAGTACCATATAGAGTTCGGGATGATTTGAAAGGCATACGCAAACTGCATTTAGATAACTTCGCAGGCAATGATAAAGTTTGTTTTCTTACAGACAGAACTGAAAATGATGAAAATTTCTATATGTGCAAGCAAGGGAACTTAGAAAAGCAATCCGGATACTATATCTATTATGAGAGAAATGAAAAAATGAAGAAATATATTAAAAGTTTAAATAATGAGAAAAATGAAAGTAATGAGAATAATGTAGCAAAAGAAAATAGTAAGGGGGTAACTTCAAAACAAAAAGCAACCAATGACAATTTGGTGAATAATGATTTGAAAAAAAACTTGGCCGGGAATTCATCGCATAATTCAAGTCAGAATGCAAATCAGAATTCAATCCAAAATTCAACCCGCAAAAACGAAAATCTAATAGACCAAAATAAAAACAAGCTTGGCACAAAGGGTGGAAAGTTAGCAGCAACTTTTAAAAATCAAAGAAATAATATGCAGGCGGGCGGCACAAATCAACATAAGACAATCAAGGGTAGTGAACATGTAGAAATAAAAGAAAGAGATATTAACAGACCAAAAAGCTTTAGAGAAATACTGAAAGAAGAAAGTGGCAACAGAAAGCAGGGGAGAGTTGCTTATGGAATAAGTGGTCTATTAATTATAGCATTATTGCTATCAACGGTTGTAATGCTAAATAATTATGGAGAACTAAAAAACATAAAACAAACATTATCCGGCTACAGCATGAATGAGGAAGCAAGAGCGGTTAATCAACAATTAAATAGTAACAGTGAGGAAACAAAGGAAATTTTAGAAGATAGTAAAGACAAATCCAAAAGTGCTACCAATAGCAATTTAGATAAAAACAACAAAGTAAGTGAAAAGGATGGTGTACAATCTGATGGCGTGAGTAAAGATATGCAAGATGAAAACGACAATCAGGAAAATATTAATCAGAAGAGTAAAAACCAGGGTGATTCTTCTCAAACCGGAACCCAAAAAAACGAAATACAAAACAACAGTTCGCAAAATAGTTCATCAAAAAATAACAGTGAGCAGAACTTTAATGAATTGGAAAACGAAAATGCAAATAGCAGTGTAAAGAAGGAAGCGAATGCAGCTAATGATTCTTCTAAAAAAACGAAAAAAGTAAACAATGTTGCAGGTATGTCTTATACGGTAAAGAAGGGACAAACCCTATACGATATTAGTATGAAAGTTTATGGAACGAGCAAAATGGTAGATGAAATAAAAGAATATAATGATATTGATGATGACTATACAATTATTGAAGGTCAGAAAATTTTATTACCATAAAAAACTTAGTGCCATAATCCAAAACTTATTGTATAATCGTTTATAGATTTTAGATAGGAAGTGAGATTGTGGCACAGAGTAATAAAAATTCTGATAAAGTAAGACAGTTTAAAAAGTCTTATTTAGATTTTAATTTTATAGAGGTAATAAAGAAACATACAAATAGATTTACAATAAAAATTGCAATTTGCGTTTTGGTGGCAATCGTAGCAGTTATTGGTATATTCTTGTATAAACGATATAGTAGTTACGATGGCTATAAGGTAATTAATTCCATTAAGATTGATGGAAGTACAGAAAGTAAATATTTATCTTATAAGGATTTCGTAATCAAATATAGTGGAGATGGAATTTCTTATATTGATGATGATGGTACTGTTTGGAATGAAGCTTTTCAGATGAAGTCTCCAATGGTAGATATATGTGGAGATTATATAGCTGTTGCCGACAAAAACAGCAATGATGTTTACATATATAATCAGGATGGCAATCAGGGAAAGGTAACAACTAATTTCCCAATTGTGAAAGTGGAAGTTGCAGAGCAGGGCGTTATAGCTGTTTTGTCAGAAGATAAAGATGCCAATTATATAGAAGTTTATGACAGAGACGGAAATAAGTTGGTTATTCACAAAACCCTTTTAGATGAAAACGGATACCCTCTTGATTTCTCAATATCAAAAGATGGGGACAAAATGGCAGTATCATATATAACTGTCAATAACGGTTCTATGAGTAACAGAGTTGTGTTTTACAATTTTTCTAATGCAGGTAAAAATTCCACTGACAAAATAGCGGGAGAGTTTGACCAGTACAAAGAGGTTATTGTACCTACGGTAAAATTTGTAACAAACGATGATGTTGTAGCAGCAGGTGAGAACATTCTGTCTTTGTATGGATTTAAAAATAAACCTTCATTAAGGGAAGATGTTAAAATAAATGAAGAGATTCAGAAAATATTTTATAGTGACCAGTATGTGGGCGTGATTCTAAAAAATACTAATAGTAAGTTCCCATACAGAATACAGGTTTATGACTTGAATGGAAACAAAAAAATGGAAAAAGAAATCAAATTAGAGTATGATAATGTTTCTTTTTCAGGGGATAATGTTTTAATGTACGATGACATGAACTGTCAGATTATATCTTTTGATGGAGTTCAGAAGTTTAAGGTGACATTTAATGGAGCAGTAAATGCAATTATTCCAATTGATGGTTCAAGAACTTTTCTTATTATGACAAAGTCAAAAATACAGAAAGTTAAATTAAAATAAAAAATTAATTGTGTGAAAACAGAAAAATCTTATAAAGTTGTTTAAGATAGATTATACAAATTATAAGAACGAATCAAAAAAAGATAAGGGAAAAGATAAAGAACAAAATAATTTAAAAAATCAGATTAACGGAATAACAAAAAGAAAAGGAAATTTCTTTAAGGAGAATACTAATGGGAAATACATTATTAATAATAGTAGGTATATTTATGGTTGCAATGACGGCAATCGGCTTAAAAAGAGGAATGCTTAAGATGGCATTTTCGCTTATATCAGTAGTAGTAGTTTTATTATTGGTTAATATTTTGACCCCTCCAACTAAGCAGTTGTTGAAAGCAACACCAATTTATACAGGCATACAAAACACAATAGAGGAATATGTTAGTAATAACATAGAATCATCGGCACAAAGTGTAACACAAACAGGTGTTGGTGCTCAAAAGAAAATTATTGAAAAATTGCCTTTACCAAAGGAAATAAAAGCAACGCTTAATGAAAATAACACTGAAGAAAGTTACGCAAGTTTGAAAGTAACTACTTTTTCAGAATATATAGCTGAGTCTTTAACTGATATGGTTATGAATGCAGTTACCTTTATTATTTTATTTGTTATATTAACAATTCTTGTGAAGATTGTAGTTCATGCCTTAGATATTATCGCTAAGTTACCTGTTCTTAGAACTTTCAACACTATTGGTGGAGCATTAATAGGTTTAGGTGAATCATTAGTAATTATATGGATTGCCTGCATTGTTGTAACAGCATTCAGCGCAACAAGTTGGGGACAGCAGATTTGTACAGGAATATCAGAGAATGGATTGCTAAGTCTGATTTATGACAACAACATTATTCAGCATTATATAAGCGGAATCTTCAGCTAAGAATAAAGATTATAACAATGAAAATAATATAAAAATAAATATAAAAAACTCTTGACAAATAAAAATACATTTGATAGACTACTAAAGCTGTTAAGAAACAAACAGCTTTATATGGCTCCTTGGTCAAGCGGTTAAGACATCGCCCTTTCACGGCGGTAACACGGGTTCGATTCCCGTAGGAGTCACTTCCGTTAAGAATTTTATTTCTTGACGATAACAAGAACCCTTGATATAATAAAGGGGTTCTAAATATAAGGCGCAATAGCCAAGTGGTAAGGCACGGGTCTGCAACACCCTGATCACCAGTTCAAATCTGGTTTGCGCCTCTTGAGAATCGTTCATGTGAGCGGTTCTTTTTTTTGTAGCAAAAGCCCAGCAAGCGATATCGTGCTTGCACGAAATATCATTTGCCGGGCGTAAGAACATCGAAACGCTATGCTTTGAGATGTCTGCTAGCTACAATCGAGTAGGAGACAGCCTACTCGGTTGTAATAAAAAAATCCTTCGTAATTTCTTATTACACAAAAAACGTTCCGCTAAAAAACGATATTCTTTGCTATGGATTTTAGTGTACTGCTGTGGTATCATTAAAATAGTGGGCTAAAATTAGAAACAGAATTTGCCGATTATTATGGGAAGGAAACGTTATATGTTTGTAGGAAGATATGGAAGAAATACAGCGGGAGGTTTTGTTTCAAAGACTAAACCACCAATTAAGAAAATAGTAATTTCATTTATTATAGTAGCAGTTATTGAGTTTTTAGCATTTTATGCATTTCTCCCACCATTGAATATTCATTCTATGGAGTTTTGGGAGTTTCAGGGATTCTTTATAGTAGCATTCTTTTTGCTCACATTTAAAATTCCTAATTTTGAAGAGGCAAAAATTCAGTACAATATTGTATCAAAGATATTTGGTATAATTATTTTGTTGGCAGTAATAATTGTAATTATTGGAAATGTAATTTCTGCAAAGATATTTAACGCAGGCAGATATTCATCTTTAATAGATATAGAGAACACAAAATTTGAAGATACTATTAAAGAAACAGATACAATAACAGACGTAGCTTTAATGGACACAGATAGTGCAAAGGTAGTTGGACAAAGAGCTATCGGAGCATTATCAGATGTAGTAAGTCAGTATGAGATTGGAAGTGATTATAGCCAAATTGCATTAAAAGGTGAACCGATGAAAGTGGCATCTTTGGAATATGCAGGCTTTTTCAAATGGTTTAATAATAGAAAAAACGGAATACCAGGTTATGTATTAGTTGATGCTGTTAAATTTGAAGCTAATTATGTAAAATTAGACAAGCCAATTAAATACACAGAATCTGGCTGGTTTAATGACAATTTGGAAAGACATTTAAGATTTAAATATCCAACAGCAATATTTGAAGGCTATTATTTTGAGTTAGATGAAGATGGCAAGCCATATTATATCTGCCCTACAATGACTGCGCGAGTAGGCATGTTTGGTGGTATGGATGTAAATGGCGTTGTTATCTGTGATCCATGTACAGGCAAAACTAAGAAATATGATTTAGACGATGTGCCTAAGTGGGTCGACAGAGTATATGATGGAGATTTGATTGAGCAGAAGTATAACTGGCATGGAATGTTGGCAGACGGATTTATTAATAGCGTAATCGGTCAAAAGGATTGCAAGAAAGCAACGGAAGATTATGGCTACAAAGTAATTGACAATGATGTTTGGATTTACACAGGAGTAACTTCTGTTATAGATGATTCTTCAAATATTGGATTTGTAATGGTTAATGCCAGAACGGGCAAGGCAAAATATTTTAACGTGGCAGGAGCAGAAGAGTTTTCAGCCATGGAAGCCGCAGAAGGTCAGGTACAGAATCTTGGCTATGATGCAGCATTTCCATCTTTAATAAACATTGATGGAAGACCAACTTATTTTATGGTGTTGAAGGACAAAGGAAATCTTGTAAAACAATATGCATTGGTTGATGTAAAAAAATACAGCATTGTAGCAACAGGAACAAGTCAAAAAGATACATTAAATACTTACAGAAAACTTATAAAAGAAAATGGTGTAAAAACAAGTTCAGGTAAGTACAAAAATATTGAACAACAGTACAAGCATGAGCAGGTTACTGTTAAGGATATTAAATATATAAATATGTCAGGAGAAACCTATGTGTACATTACAAGTAATGTCGGTAATGTATATAAGATGAAGTTTTCTGATGATGAAACAATTGTTTTTGTTCAACCGGGAAGTAAAGTCGAGATATTTTATGACGAAAGCAATGAAACAGGAATACGCAGTATAGAAGAGTGGAAAGTGCAAGGTGAAAACGAAACAAATGAAACAACTAACGAACAAACAGGTAAACAAACAGAAGAAGCAACAAAAAACAATAATCAGTAAATGTGTAAGCGCAGTTTTAGTGCTGGCAATGGTTATAACTTTATGTAATGTTCCATACAAAGCAAAGGCGGCAACAACATATTCAATGTCAACGTCAGCGATAACATTACTAAAAGGAAAGAAGCATAAATTAAAAATTGTCAATGCACCAAAAAATGCAAAGATTAAATGGAAAACTTCTAACAAGTTTGCAGTTACCGTATCAAAAAAGGGTAAATTGAAAGCCGTTAATTACGGAACAGCAACAATTAAAGCTACTTATAAAAAGAAAAATTATTATTGTCAGGTTACAGTTCCTGACAGTTCAAAACGAGTTACATTAAATACTTATAATGTAAGTTTGGTAGAGGGAAGCACATATCAGTTACAGCCAACCTCAGCCAAAACAGTTAAGTATTTTTCAAACAATGATCACATTGCAACAGTTCATGCAAATGGATTAATAAAGGCGCATAATCCGGGAACAGTAGCCATTGCAGCAGAAAATTCTGAAGGATATGCAACATGCACAGTTACAGTTACTCCAAATGAAGAAAATCAGACAGCTTTGGATAATTCAGTTAGCAAAAAAACTACAGCAATTAGACGTTTAACAACTAAGAACAATATAAAATACGAAAGAATTACATGGGCTAAGAATAAGATAATACGATTTAAGATTGCAAATTTAGATTCAGATAACGTAAAAAAATGCGTTTGGTCTACTCAGGATGATGAAATATTGTCAAAGCCAAACAATGACAGCAACGTAATAGTGGCTGGTGCCAAAACAGGAACAACAGGAAAAACAACTATTACGGCTACAGTAACAGATAAGACAGGAAAAACAACAACATATAACAATACCGTTTATGTAACAAAACCCGGAATTAACACAAAGAATCTTGTGCTAATGGGACCTAACATGGGAGCGAACAGACAGCAGTACATATCTTTTTCCGGAATTTCGAAATACAGTAAGATAACATGGGATATGTCACATGCACCGCATGTATCTATTGTAAAATATCACAATAAAGCCAGCATAGTGGGAAACAAGGCAGGTTCAGGTGTGATTAAGGCAACTGTTGATGGGAAAAAATATAATGTAAATTACACAGTTTACAATCCTAAATTTAAGTCAATTAAAGCTGTTTTAGCAAAGAAGAAAACAACAACGATTAAAATTGACGGCATTACAGGCCTTACACCTACATATAAAAGTAGAAATACTGCAGTTGCAACAGTTGATGCTAACGGAAAAATCAAAGGAAAAGGTTCAGGGGTAACATTTGTAGATGTGAAACTTGGTAGCTATACAAAGACATATCGTGTGGAAGTTGCAGCCACAGGTATGAAAACAATAATTTCTAAAGCACAGAAAATCGTTAATACTTGGAAATACAATCAGGGAAAACGTATGCAGTATGGGTATTATGATTGTTCATCATTAGTATGGAAGGGATATCAGGTATACAAAAATTACAACAAGAAGTTGGGTAGCACTTCCTGGGCATATACAGCAGGAGAGTTATTTGACTACTTAAAAGGTAAAAATCAGATAGTATACTACGGCTATATAGGATACAACTATATGAAACCAGGTGACCTTATTTTCTATGGCGATTACAATAGTGCGGTAATGTATAGCACACCTGGAAGAACATTAGATATTTACCATGTGTCAATGTATGCCGGAAATGGTAAAGTTGTAGAAAAAGGCGGTAAGACAATAAATTATAACAACACAAAACACATTGTTGGAATAGGAAGGGTAGTTAAATAGTGGAGTACAATATTGGAAATATAGTAACGCTAAAAAAAGGCCATCCCTGCGGAACAAACCAGTGGAAAATCATACGAACAGGGGCGGATTTTAAATTGAAGTGCTGTGGATGTGATAGAATAGTAATGATTCCGCGGAAAACATTTGAAAAAAGTGTAAAAAAGATAATTTCGGAATAATACCTTAAGTGAATTTCGAAGTTCTGTTTTATGCAACCAATCCAGAAGTTAGTTTTGCATTCAACCAATTAATTATAATTAAATAAGTTTTAATTATAATTAATTGAAAATTAAATACACAAAATTAAACAAAAAGTAGAAAAGCCCTTGATTTAGGGGCTTTTTTATGTTATTATGTGTATTCGTGAAAAAAATAATTTTTCCTTGCTTTTTTACTTATAAGTAGAAAGGCCAGAGACCAAAAGGAGGTAAACGCATGAACAAATATGAGATGACAGTTGTTATTAGTGCAAAACTTGAAGAAGAAGGAAGAACTGCAGAACTTGACAAGGTAAAAGCTTTTGTTGAAAAGTTTGGTGGTACTATTGCTAACATTGATGACGCTGGAAAGAAGAAATTCGCTTATGAAATCCAGAAGATGTCAGAAGGTTACTATTACTTCATCACATTTGATACTGATAATGTAAACGCTCCAAGCGAAATAGAAAGCCAGCTTCGTATTATGGAAAATGTCCTTAGATTCATGACTGTTGCAGTAGAAGCATAGTTAAGATAGAGAGGTATTTAATATGAACAAGGTTATACTAATGGGTCGTTTGACTCGTGATCCTGAAGTTAGATATTCAACATCAGGTGACAATCAGTTAGCTATTGCTAGATATACATTAGCAGTAGACAGAAGATTCAGAAGAGATGGAGAGCAGACAGCAGATTTTATCAGATGTGTAGCATTTGGTAGAAGCGGTGAGTTTGCAGAAAAGTATTTCCATCAGGGAACTAAAATCGTAGCAGAAGGTCGTATTCAGACTGGAAGTTATCAGGACAAAGATGGTAAGACAGTTTACACTACAGAAGTAGTTGTAGAAAATCAGGAGTTTGCAGAAAGCAAAGCAGCGTCTGATAATAACGCAGGATTTGCTCAGGCACCTGCAGCGTCAGCACCAACAGCTCCAGCAGGAGATGGTTTTATGAACATTCCTGATAATGTAGACGATTCAGGATTACCATTCAACTTTTAATTAAATTAGGAGGTCAAGTTATGCCATATAATAAGAGTGAAAGACCAGATTCTCCAATGAGAAGAAGAGGCGGTCGTAGAAGAAGAAAAGTTTGTGCATTCTGCGCAAGCGAAAATAAGGCAATCGATTATAAAGATGTAGCAACATTAAAGAGATACGTATCTGAAAGAGGAAAAATTCTTCCTAGAAGAATGACAGGTACATGTGCTAGACATCAGAGAGCTCTTACAACAGCAATCAAGAGAGCTAGAAATATCGCATTAATGCCATATACAGTAGAATAATCGCGAAGCTTTGAGCAAAGCGACACAATAAAAGAAGAGACAGGAAATCCGTTATGCTTGCATAAACGGGAGCCTGTCTCTTCTTTTATTGAGCGGCATTCGTTTTGCGAATGCCGCGTGCTTATTGATTTTTCTCAAATGCTTACACAAAATAAACAAGTAAAAATAAAAATCAATAAGTAGTGAGGTATTATTTTTCCGAACTATTTATTTCCATGTTTACTTCATTTTTATTTTTATCCATATTTACATTTACATCCATGCTTTCATCTTCAATAGTATCCTTGTTTACATTCACCTCCATTTCTTCATCGTTACTTTTATAAATGTATTTCCCTTTTTCTGTTTCCTTTAGTTCTGTCTTTTTGCCGTTTTCATCTGTTAGCATTACCTGTATGTTTTTGGTAATACTAGAGCCGGTAGCTGCATATGACACAACGTTTGATGTAGCGAATAAAGCTATAAGAACTAGTGCTACAGCAGCATAACGTAATCTAAAGTTTTTGATTTTATTATTTTTTGCTTCCATATTTCTTACCTTTCTTAAACAGTCATCGGAAATATTAATTTCGTCAAACATTTTTTTATAATTACTCATCTAACCAATCTCCTTTCAACTTGTTTTTTAATTGAGCTCTTGCACGCATTAATCTAGTTTGAATAGTGGTTTCTTTTATATGCAGGATTTGAGAAATCTCCTTTATGGAATATCCCTCGTAGTAATACAAATGAACCACGATTCTATACTTTGAATTTAGATTCATTACTGCATCGTAGAGCGTTGATGTTTTTTCGTCTTCAAAAGAAAATTCGGCATCTGATACAGATTCATCCCAGGATACAATTCTTTTGTGCCAAAAAGAAGTACACATATTCTTTGACTCGTTTATGGCTACACGAATAAGCCAGCGTTTTATATGTTCTTCGTCTGTGAAGCCATCCTTGCGCTGTAATAATTTTAAAAAAGTATTCTGCACAACGTCTTCTGCATCATATTTATTTTTGCAATAATTGTAGGCAATTTTGAATACAGTATTGGCATGTTTAGTTACGATCTGATTGTATAATTGTATGTCCACAGGACTTCCTCCTTAATGTCTTGAAAGATCTTTCTAATAATACAACAATTCAAATGGAAAAAATATCACAAAAAAATAATTTTATGAGATAATAAGTTGTATGCAAACCAGAAGTAAGTTTTGCATTCAACCCCTTGAAATTTTTTCGAGACCTTTTTCCACCCCACACCGTCTAATTAATGTATACAAAAAAAGATGATCATCAGGAAGGACGTACAAACAGTATGAAAAAAGAAAAGTTAGGTGAGACAATAATCGAGTCTCAGGAAAAACTGTATCATATAGCAAAGTCAATGCTTTTTGATGATGAAGACTGTTCAGATGCAATTTCTGAGACTATTGTTAAGGCTTTTAGTAAGATCCACACACTCAAGTCAGAGGAATATGTAGATACATGGTTAGTGAGAATCCTAATAAATGAGTGCTACAACGTTATCAGACAGAAGAAAAGAGTAGTGTCATTAGAGGATTATATGATGAAAAGTCAGACGACAGAGCATAAGGATTATACGGATTTGTACAATGCAATCGGATATCTAAGTGAAAATGAACGTATTTGCGTATCGTTATATTATTTAGATGGTTACAAAGTTAAGGATATTGCCGAGATATTGAAAACAACAGAAAGCGCTGTAAAAAATAGATTGGCAAGAGCCAGAGCAAAAATGAATGATGAAAGTTATTCCATGGATAAGATAATGTACATTAATTTTGAAAAACAGTATTATGTAGTCCAGTTAAATCTAGGTGAAGATATTTCAAAAGATGAAGCCGTTAAAATAGCCGAAGGTGTACAACTTGTTGAATCAAAAGTAGCTGACAGAGCGGTTGAAGATTACAGTGACAGTGTGGCTCAGGGAAAACTCGAGTCTACAGATGCTACAGCGGAAGTTACAAGTGTAGATAAGGCTAAAGTTAATTTAGCTAAGGTTGGTAACAGCTTTAAGGAAAGTGGGGCTGATGATGAAAATAAACTCCTAACTGGTAAGGTTACAGATATAAAAATTCTTGATAACCTTAACATTTTAGGAGTTGATAAGAAAAACTATAGCGAGGTAATTGATTCAAAAGGAAATCTTTTACAGGACACAATTAAATACTACAAGAGTGGGGATGGTGAAAATAGTATAGATAAGGTTGTTAAGTCACGCAAGGTTAATCAGAAATTTATTTATGCAACTGTTCAGTACACAAAAGCTATATTATCATATTGTATCAGAAATAGGTAATATGATACAATGAAAATATAGTATAGATACGGATTAAATTTAAGGAGGGAATTTTTTATGAAAAAAATTATTACATTTATTGTAGTGGGAGTTTTGATGCTTTCGACAAACGCTGCAGTGTTTGCTAATAGCACTACAACCTCTATGAGTGTAGGAGCAACACATACAGGATTGGTAAAGGAAGATGGACAGCTTGTCATGTGGGGGATGAATGAATATGGAGAGTTTGGAATAGGGAAAACATCTATGTTTAAACAGGGATTTACAGATAGTGAAAAAGATGTTGTAGATGTTGCCTGTGGATATTTTTATTCTACTGCAATATTAAAAAAAGATGGAAGTATGTGGGTTTGTGGCAGGAACAATTATGGACAACTAGGTAACGGAAAATATGGATTTACGCAGATAAGTAAAGAATTTGTCAAATTGGACACGAATGTAGTAAAAATTGGTGCAGGTGAAGGCTATTTCATATATTTGAAAAAAGATGGTAGCTTATGGGGAGTTGGTAGTTCAGACTCAGGTAAATTGACTAACAAGTATAGTGGAGATTATGTTACAAAACCTGTAAAATTAATGGATGGAATTAGAGATTTTTCTACCTACTATAGAAACACAGCTGCAATTAATAAAAATAATGAACTCTATATGTTTGGAAATAACACAAACGGTCAGTTAGGAATTGGAAATAATAATGAATCTGTTAATGTAAATTTACCGGTTAAGGTTTTAGAAAATGTAAGAACAGTTTCATGTGGTGTGGATTATGTGTTAGCAGTAAAAAATGACAACACATTATATAGCTGGGGAAAAAATGACTATTGCCAGCTTATGAATGGAAAAACAGCTTATGACAAAGATTATCTTCAGGTATATAAACCAACCAAAGTGGCAGACAATGTTTTGAAAGCCTGTGCGGGAGGAGATGATTCGGCATACATAACAATAGATAATAAATTATACATGACAGGTCGCAGTTTATATGGACAGTCAGGAATAGATCCGGTTACATATACAATTAAAGAGCCAAGATTAGTGGCAGAAAAAGTAAAGGATGTAGCAGTTAAGGAACATACAATATATACCACTTTAGATGGGAAAACTTATACAGCAGGCCATAATATGAATGGGAGTGGGGATTTCTATGATGGATTTATGGAAAGACCTTATACAATAGCAGAAGAATATGAATTTAGTAAATTACTTGATTTTAATAATAAAAGTTACGTTGTTCCAAAAAAAATAAAACAATCCATAATTGTAAAAACAAAAAAGGTAAAGGTTAAGCAGAAAAAACTTAAAAAGAAAAAACAAATCGTAAAAGCCATTACTGTCAAGAATGCTCAAGGAAAAGTAAATTATATAAAAATAAAAAAGGGATCATCGTCCAAACTTTCAATAAATAAAAAAAGTGGAAAAATCTTAATTAAGAAAGGCACGAAGAAAGGAACATATAAGATAAAAGTTAAGGTGGTAGCAGCAGGAAACTCAAAATATGAATCAACATATAAAGTTGTAACGGTAAAAATTAAGGTAAACAAATAAAGATAAAACATTGAAATAATAACAAAGGAAACATTTTTCAAACTTATTGAAGTGCGAAAGATGTTTCCTTTTTTGGTAAACTTTGTTAAAAAAATATCTATTATAGATTTTTGAAAAAAAGAGTTCTATAATAGTAAATCGAGGTGTTATAAATGAGAAAGAAAGTATGTATATTGGCTATTTCAGCGATGACTATATGTTCCGTACCGGTTTCGGCAAATACTCATACTATATCCACAACTCAGAAGGTATTGGAACATTCATCTGAGAATCAAATAGTCGATGATGGCGTTTTTGAAGTAGACAAGGTATCAGAGAAGAAGATTATAAAGTTCTACAAGAAAAATTCCAAAAAGAAAAAATTAACAAAAATTGATAAATATAAATTAAAAGTAGAAGATTTAGGAATTGTTAAGAATTCAAGGGATGACGATTTTACAAAGATTAAGTCAGAGGATAATAAAAAGTCAAAAACAGCAGGCTATATCAAAAACAATTCAGCTGTTAAAGTAATTGAGTATTCTAACAATTTTTACAAAATAAAATCAGGAAAAGTAACAGGCTATATTGGTGAAAAAGATTTATTGGTAGACAAAAAAGTAGAGCCTTTTTTGCTGAAAAATAAAAACGTTACAGCAAGTTTCCATAAAGGAAATACAAACTTAAGAAACAGTGAGAGAAGCAAAAGCACTGTAATTGGTGTTTGCTATAAGAATAGTGAGTACCCAATTGTTAAGTTTTCCAAGGATTATAAGAAAGCAGAAATTAAAAGAAGCGAAACTGTAACAGGTTGGGTTTCGGTGAAAGAAATTAATATTGGAATCGAATCTCATAAGGCAATGACCACGAAAGCATACAAAGAGTATGTTGCAGCAGAGAAGAAAAAAGAGCAGGAAACTTTAGATCAGGCTTTGAAGCAGGCAATTAATGCAAGTATTGGTACAACGGGCAATAGCTTGGTTGATGCATCAATTTCTTTGATTTCACATAATGAATCGGGAGATTTTAGAGCCGCAAGAAACAAGTTGTCAAGATTCGCAGGCGAAAAGACAATTACTGTTGGCGCATGGCAGTGGTATGGCGAGAGAGCTCACAATCTTTTGAAGGAAATATATGCTGCTGATAAGGATAAGGCATTTAATCTTGTAAAGAGCGTTTATTATGGCAAGAAGCGTGAAGAAAATGCAAAGAAATTTATTGCAGATATCACTTCATCAGACAACTGGGAAAGTACAAAGCGTAAATTTACTGACAAGGAAATTACGGCTGTAAAAGCACTTCTTGGAAGTGGAAATGGCGTTGCGGTTCAGAAATCGCAGGTGAAAAAGGACGTTAATAACATTGTAAGTATTGCAAAGAATACATATAAATTAAAAAATCCGGCACTTGTTGTATATTTCGCAGATATGTTTTGGCAGAGCCCTAATACGGCAAGAGAAGTGGCAAAACAGACAATAGATTATTTCAAAGGTACAGACAAGTTGAATGCAGACAAAAATGGATTGGCAAAAATGCATGAGTTTGCAACAAAAAGCTCAACTTTTGGAAAATTTTCAACAAGACGCAATTATACATATTCTGCATGTAAAAAACTTAATTCAGGTACTGTGGATACAATAGCGATTGAGAAAAAGAAGCAGAAACTAGCCCAGGAGAAGGCAAAGAAAGCAGAAGAAAAGAAGAAACGTCAGGAAGAAAAAGCCAAAAAGAAATTAGAGCAAAATAAAAAACAGAAAAAGCTCGAAAAAGAGCAGAACAAAGAAGAAAATAACTAATATTAGGGAATCCCCCAAAAACGTAAAGCAATAAAAGAGAGATGCTGCTAAGGTTAAAAACTTAGCGGTGTCTCTTTTTTTGAACTAATAATAAATGAGGGGTGACCGATTAGGTCGCCCCTCTATATTACCTTGAAGAACCATTACATCTTCATAAGATCTTCCTGTGAAACTAATTTCACGCCATTCTTTTTCATAATGGCTGCAACTTTGTCATTGTCTTTAACGCGACAAACCATAAGTGCATCGTCAGTTCCTCTTGCAAGGAATGTGTAAACATATTCAACACTTACACCAGCTTCTGCAAGAATGTTCATTGTTTTTGCCATGGCACCTGGTTCATCGGGAATTTTCACACCAACAACCTGAGTAAGATTGCAAATCCAATCGTTATCTTTTAACAATGTAAGCGTATCTAAGGGCTTATCTACAATTATTCTAATAATACCAAAATCGCTTGAATCAGCAATTTCAAAAGCACGCATGTCAACGTGATTATCTGCTAAAAAGTTTGTAAACTTGGCAAGGTTGCCTGGTTTATTTTCTATAAAAACTGAAATCTGATTTATATACATAACTGACCTCCTAAAATATTAAATTTTTCTCTTGTCAATAACACGAACAGCTTTTCCATCTGAACGGGTAATTGATTTTGGCTCTACTAATTTTACCTTTGCATAAATTCCAAGCATGCTCTTAAGGGCTGCAACAATATCTTTTTCTTTTGTTTCAATGTCGCTAATTGTGTCAGAGAACATTTCAGGAGTCATTTCAACTAAAACTTCCATTGTATCGCTATTGTTTACGCGGTCAATAATAAGCTGATAGTTTGCAGGCATACCCTGTTTAATAAGAACTTCTTCAATTTGTGAAGGATAAACATTAACGCCTTTAATAATAAGCATGTCATCTGAACGACCCATAAGTCTGTGAATTCTTGCATGTGTACGTCCGCATTTACATTTTTCTCTTGTAATGTATGTAATATCTTTTGTACGGTATCTGATAAGTGGAAAGGCTTCCTTAGCAAAACTTGTAAATACTAATTCGCCGATTTCTCCATCAGGAAGTGGTTCAAGTGTATCAGGATCAACTATTTCAGCAATAAAATAGTCTTCGCAAATATGCATGCCTTCCTGAGCTTCACATTCAAAAGCAACACCTGGCCCTTCAATTTCTGTTAGACCGTAAATATCGTACGCTTTAATGCCAAGCTTTTCTTCCAAATTGTGTCTCATTTTTTCAGACCATGCTTCTGCACCGAAAATACCGGCTTTTAATTTGATTTGATCTTTGATTCCCCGCTCTTCAATTGATTCTGCCAAATATGAAGCATAACTTGGTGTACAGCAAAGAATAGTTGAACCTAAGTCTGTCATAAACTGAAGCTGTCTGTCTGTGTTCCCTGATGACATAGGAAGAGTCAGGGCTCCAACTTTATGAGAACCACCGTTTAATCCAGCACCACCTGTAAAAAGTCCATAACCGTATGAAACGTGAACTACATCTTCGTCTGAACCACCTGCGGCAACAATTGCTCTTGCACAACCGTTTTCCCATTTGTCAAGATCTCCATGTGTGTAGAAGTCAACTACTCGTTTTCCGGTTGTACCTGAAGTTGAATGAATTCGCACACAATCCTTAAGAGGAAGTGCCATTAAGTCATATGGGTAAGCATCTCTTAAATCATCCTTAGTTAAAAAAGGTAATTTTGAAATGTCATCAATTGACTTGATATCATCAGGAGTAACTCCTACAGCTTCCATTTTTTTTCTGTAAAAAGGTACGTTTTCATATACTCTTTTTACTACATCTAAAAGTCCGTCGTTTTGCCATTGATTGATCTGCTCTCTTGAGGCAGTTTCAATATCTTCTTGAAAATATTTTCCCATTTTTTAAGTTCCTTTCCTACGTTCATTTTGTAGTAAAATTTTTTGAAAAATTAACTACACATAGTAATTTAATTTTAACTTATTTAGCGCGTTAAAGCAATAAATTACAAAAGGTAAACATAACCAAAAAAAGTTTGAAAATTTATAATAATTATCCAATAAATTTTATATTAAATATGGAAAAAAGATTTTATAGTGTTAAAATATCGTGCGTGATAAAAATACAGTGTTGGGATTAGCGCAATTAGGACAGAATTTGATTAGGAAGAATTAACGGATGATAATGTTGAACAATATAAGGAATATGGTACTCAATTAACAAAGGGCACCAAAAAACAGAAAAGACAGGCACACATTCGGCACTAATAATGTCTCTGGCGACATTATTTCTTGAAAAAAAGTAATAAAAAGTATTTTGTGTTTAAAAATAAAAACGTTACAATTACAGACTGACATTATGTATAATGCCTTTTCACTCTAATAAAAAACAGAAATAAAAATGTTTTCAAAAAAGCGGCAAATTCACGCTAATAAAAACATTTTTCTGCCCATAAAATCTAGTAATTCCCATTTCCCTATGATATAGTGATTTATAGATATTTAGCGTGAGATTTTTAATGAAGAAATCATTGAATTTAATTATGTTAAGGGATAATAAAGTTGGAGGAAAATTGAATGAGCGAGAATTTAAGGGGCGTTCCTGTTAAGGGATTCGCAGAAAAAAGCCGAGAAGCGGCAGTTGAAGGCATTGTTTTACTAAAGAATCAGGACAATGTACTCCCATTTTCAACAGAGGATAAGATTTCAGTTTTTGGTAGACCACAGTTAGAATATTATAGAAGCGGAACCGGTTCAGGTGGAGCTGTTCAGGTAGAATATGCTACAAATATTATAGATGGTTTCAAAAACAGCAATCTTAATATTAATGAAGAACTTGCAAATGGTTATGTAGAATGGCTTAAGGACCATCCATTTGACAATGGTGGAGGCGGCTGGGCTTGCGAGCCTTGGTTCCAGAAAGACATGGATATTACTGTAGAGTACGCAAAGAAACAGGCGCAGGTATCAAACAAGGCTGTTTATATTATTGGACGTACAGCCGGAGAAGACAAAGATAACTATAATGGTGCGGGAAGTTATTTACTAACAGAAGAAGAAATAGCAAATATTAAAAATATAACGGAAGCATTTGAAGATGTGGTAGTTATATTAAATGTTTCTAACATTATTGATATGAAGTGGGTTAATGATCCACAGTTTAACGGTAAGATTAAGGCGGTAGCATACGTTTGGTCAGGCGGAATGGAAGGTGGCAATGCAGTTGTGGATGTTCTTTCAGGAAAAGAAACACCAAGTGGTAAGTTACCTGACACAATTGCTGAGAACCTTGAAGATTACCCATCACATGAGAATTTCGGAGATCCACTTAAAAATCTTTATAAAGAAGATATTTATGTTGGTTACAGATATTTCGAAACTTTTGCACCTGAAAAGGTTGTATATGAATTTGGCTTCGGACAGTCATACACAACATTTGGTATAGAAACTTTATCTGCAAAGGTTGAAGAGGAAAAAGTTAAACTTCAGGTGAAAGTTACAAACACAGGTGATACATATTCAGGAAAAGAAGTTGTTCAGGTTTATTATAGTGCACCTCAGGGTAAATTAGGAAAGCCTGCAAAGGAATTATGTGCTTATGTGAAAACAAATAAACTTGCACCATCAGAAAGTCAGACAGTTGACATTGAATTTGCTGTAAAAGATATGGCTTCTTATGATGACAGTGGAGTTACAGGAAATAAGTCATGCTACGTTTTAGAAGCAGGTGACTATGCAATATATGTGGGTAATAGTGTAAGAAACGTAAAAGAAGTTCTTACATACAATGTTGAAGAATTAGTAGTAACAGAACAGCTATCAGAAGTTTGTTGCCCAAATGACGAGAACTTAACTATTTTAAAACCAGGCAAACAGAAAGCTGATGGAACTTTTGAAAAAGAATATATTCCTTCACAGAAGCCAACAGTAGACATGGTAAAGAGAATTGAAGATAATTTACCAAAAACAATGGAAATTACAGGTGATAAGGGAATTACTCTTCAGGATGTATATGAAGGAAAGAATACAATTGAAGATTTTGTGGCTCAGCTTTCAGTTGAAGAATTAGCACAGATTGTAAGAGGTGAAGGTATGAGTAACCCTAGAGTAACTCAGGGTACAGCTTCAGCTTTTGGTGGAATTTCAGATGCATTATTTAATTATGGAATTCCTGCAGCGTGTTGTGCAGATGGACCAAGTGGTCTTAGATATGATGGAAAAGCTACACAGCTTCCAATTGGTACAGTTCTTTCAGCTTCATGGAATGCTCCGTTAGTAAGAGAACTTTACACAATGGAAGGTGAAGAATTAAGAGCAAATCAGGTAGATACTTTACTTGGACCTGGTGTAAACATTCACAGACATCCACTTAACGGACGTAACTTTGAATATTATTCAGAAGATCCATACCTTTCAGCAACAATGTCAGTTGCTTCAACAGGAGGTATTAAGGACGGTGGTGCTTGGGGAACAATTAAGCATTTTGCCTTAAACGGACAGGAATCACATAGATTTAAGATTGACGCTGTTTGTTCAGAACGTGCAATTAGAGAAATTTACTTAAAGTCATTTGAAATGGCTGTAAAAGAAGGCACAGTAATGACTCTTATGACAAGCTACAATCCTGTTAACGGACATTGGGCAGCGTCAAACTATGATCTTTGTACAACAGTTCTTCGTGGAGAATGGGGATACAAAGGTATTGTAATGACTGACTGGTGGGCAAAGATGAACGACGTTGCCTTCGGTGGAGAAGAATCAAATCAGGATATAAGAGACATGGTTCGTTCACAGAATGATGTATACATGGTTGTAAATAACAATGGTGCAGAAGTAAACTCAAACAACGATAACACAGAAAGCTCTGTTGAAGCAGGAACTTTAACAGTTGGAGAACTTCAAAGAGCAGCAATTAACATTTGCAACTTTATCCTTAACGCACAGGTAATTGAAAGAGAATTAGTTGACACAGATGTTGCTAAACATTATCCTTCAGTTCCTGTAAGTGAAGCAAAATATGAACAGTTTAACTTAGCAGAAGACAACAAGGTTATGTTCAACAGTGGCAAGGAAGCAACAATGATTGTAGAAGAAGATGCAGAATACACAATCATTGTAAATATTGCATTTGAGAAATCAAACTTAGCTCAGTCTACTGTAAATGTAAATGCAAACGGCGAGAACATGGCAGTTATTCAGACAAACGGTACAGACGGTAACTGGATTACTCAAAAACTTTGCAAGGTTAAGTTAGACAAGGGTGCATATAATATTAAACTAGAAGATGTTTTAGCCGGAATCAAGGTTAAATATATGCAGTTTAAGAAACTTAAAAGAAAATAAATTTAGATAAGCCATATATCAAAAAGGAGAGGTCTCTTCAAAACAGTTTGTAGTTTTGGAGTGACCTCTTTACGTTTGAAAATGAATCGTTTTTATACGGTTTATCTCTTGTGTATGAAAAATAAAAAAGTAACGTTACTTAAAGGTGCTATAACCATCAATCTTACTTGAAAATAAGCCCTAAATTTTGTATACTTAAAAGAACTGAAAGGTTAGTAAAACGTAGGAGGCAGAAATGATCAAATTATCAAATGGCGGAGCGTATCTCATTAACGGAACAGAAGTTATTGAGGACGGAAACGAAGAACTTTTAAAAAGTAAATTAGGAAGTAAGTATCTTTCAAAAGAAGAAGCAGGCAAGAACACAATTGCTTATGGAATTTTGAAGGATCATAACACATCTGGAAGCATGGACAAGCTTCAGATTAAGTTTGATAAATTAACATCTCACGATATTACTTTCGTTGGAATTATTCAGACAGCAAGGGCATCAGGACTTGAAAAATTCCCAATTCCTTATGTACTTACAAACTGTCATAACAGTTTATGTGCAGTAGGTGGAACAATTAATGAAGATGACCATATGTTTGGACTTACATGCGCAAAGAAATATGGTGGAGTTTATGTACCACCTCATCAGGCAGTTATTCATCAGTTTGCGAGAGAAATGTTAGCTGGTGGTGGAAAGATGATTCTTGGTTCTGATTCACATACACGTTATGGTGCCCTTGGTACTATGGCAATGGGTGAAGGTGGACCTGAATTAGTAAAACAGCTTCTTTCACAGACATATGACATTAACAGACCTGAAGTAATTGGAATTTACATGACAGGAGAACCTGCAAAGGGAGTTGGACCACAGGACGTTGCACTTGCAATTATCGGCGAAGTATTTGACAAGGGCTATGTTAAGAACAAGGTTATGGAATTTGTTGGACCTGGTGTGTCAAGTCTTAGTGCAGACTTCAGAATCGGTGTTGATGTAATGACTACAGAAACAACATGTTTATCATCAATTTGGAGAACAGATGAAAAGATTAAGGAATTCTATGACATTCATGGAAGAGTAGATGAATACAAGGAATTAAATCCTGGAGAAGTTACATACTACGATGGAATGGTTTATGTAGATTTATCAAAGATTAAACCTATGATAGCAATGCCTTTCCACCCAAGTAACACATATACAATTGAAGAAGTAAATGCAAATCTTGAAGATATTTTAAGAGATGTTGAAAAGAAGGCTTTAGTTTCATTAGATGGTCAGGTTGACTACAAGCTTACTAACAAAATCAGAAACGGAAAGTTATATGTTGATCAAGGTATCATCGCAGGTTGTGCAGGTGGTGGATTTGAAAATATTTGTGCAGCAGCAGATATTCTTGATGGAAAGAGCATTGGTGCTGATGAATTTACACTTAGTGTATATCCTGCTTCAATGCCTGTATACATGGAACTTATAAAGAACGGTGCAGCAGCATCAATTATGGAATCAGGAGCAGTTATGAAAACAGCATTCTGTGGACCATGTTTCGGTGCAGGTGACACACCAAGTAATAATGCATTTAGTATCAGACATTCAACAAGAAACTTCCCTAACAGAGAAGGAAGTAAATTACAGAATGGTCAGATTTCATCAGTTGCACTTATGGATGCAAGATCTATTGCAGCTACAGCAGCCAACAAGGGTTATTTAACAGCAGCTACAGATGTTGATGTAGAATTTAAGAATCGTACATATCACTTTGATAGTAGCATTTACGCAAACAGAGTATTTGATTCTCATGGTGTTGCAGATCCTGATACTGAAATTCAGTTTGGACCAAACATTAAGGACTGGCCTGAAATGGTTGCACTTACAGACAATCTTTTACTCAAGGTTGTATCAGAAATTCATGACCCTGTAACAACAACTGACGAACTTATTCCTTCAGGAGAAACATCTTCATACAGATCAAATCCTTTAGGACTTGCAGAGTTTGCACTTTCAAGAAAAGACCCTGAATATGTAGGCAAGGCCAAGGAAGTTCAGAAGGTTGAAAAGGCTAGAGAAGAAGGCAAGTGCATGTGCGATTATTCAGATGAATATAAAGCAATCATGGAAACAATCAAGGGACAGTTCCCTGATGTAAATAAAGACAATGTTGGAGTTGGTAGCACAATCTATGCTGTAAAACCAGGTGACGGTTCAGCAAGAGAACAGGCTGCATCATGTCAGAAAGTTTTAGGCGGCTGGGCTAACATTGCACAGGAATATGCTACAAAGAGATATCGTTCAAACCTTATTAACTGGGGTATGCTTCCATTTATTTATGAACAGGAAGAACTTCCATTTAAGAAAGATGACTATATTTTTGTACCTAACATTGCAGAAGCTGTTAAGGACAAGAAGTCAGATATACCTGCATATGTAGTTGGTGAGGGCGAATTAAAACCATTTACATTAAAGTTAGGTGAAATGACAGACGATGAAAGAGATATTATCTTAAAGGGATGTTTAATTAACTATAACAGAGTATAAAAATCAAACTAATAAAGGGCGTATTGGTGCGCGGGAAGGAAGGCCATATGCAAAATAAAAGAGCTATAACAAAAGACGACTGTTATTTATTTGGAGAAGGTACACACTACGAAATATATGAAAAATTAGGAGCACATGTTACGGAAATTGATGGTGTTAAAGGAACATATTTTGCAGTGTGGGCACCACATGCTACAAATGTTTCAGTCATTGGAGAATTTAATAACTGGATTGGATACGACCATAATATGAAGATGGAGAATGATTCAGGTATTTGGGAACTATTCATTCCGGGAGTAGACGAAGGAGCATTGTATAAGTACGTTATTTCTACTCAAACCGGAGACACTTTATATAAAGCAGATCCTTACGGAAACTGGGCAGAAATGAGACCTGGCAACGCTTCTCGTGTAGCCAATATCGACTCATATACATGGAATGACCAAAAATGGATTAAGGAAAAAGCGTCTGAAAATCATTATGAAAAGCCAATGTCTATATACGAAGTACATCCTGGCTCATGGAGAAAGAACTATAAAGGACCTGACGATGAAGATGGCTTCTATGACTATAGAAGAATGGCTGATGAACTTGTAAAATATGTTGTGGACATGGGATACACACATGTAGAATTAATGGGAATTTTGGAACATCCATTTGATGGTTCATGGGGATATCAGGTAGTAGGTTATTATGCACCTACTTCAAGATATGGAACCCCACAGGATTTTATGTATCTTGTGGATTCATTCCATGAAGCAGGAATTGCGGTAATACTTGATTGGGTTCCTGCACATTTCCCAAGGGATGAACATGGTTTAGCATTTTTTGATGGAACACCATTGTATGAATATGCTGACAGCAGAATGGGTGAACATCCTGATTGGGGCACAAAGGTATTTGATTATTCAAAGACAGAAGTAAGCAATTTCCTTATTGCAAATGCTTTATTCTGGGTTGAAAAATATCATATTGACGGACTTAGAGTTGATGCCGTAGCATCAATGCTTTACCGCGATTATGGTAGAGAAGACGGTCAGTGGATTCCAAACATTTATGGTGGAAAAGAAAATCTTGAAGCTGTAGAATTTTTCAAACATTTAAGCAGTGTTATGAACTACAGAAATCCAAGAGCTTATATTATTGCTGAAGAATCAACTGCATGGCCAAAGGTAACAATGGATCCTAAAGAGGGAGGACTTGGTTTCTCTTACAAATGGAACATGGGCTGGATGCATGATTTCTTAGAATATACTAAGTTAGATCCATTGTTTAAAAAGAACAACCATAACAAGATGACTTTTGGCATGACATATGCATTTAGCGAAAACTTCATTTTAGTTTTATCACATGATGAGGTTGTTCATTTGAAATGCTCTATGATTAATAAGATGCCAGGTTATCCTGCTGATAAATTTAAGAATTTAAAAACTGCATATACATTTATGTTGGGTCATCCCGGACGTAAGTTACTGTTTATGGGACAAGAATTTGCACAGTTACAGGAATGGTCAGAAAGCAGAAGTCTTGATTGGTATTTATTAGACGAACCAGAACACAAGGATATGCAGGATTATGTAAAGAAATTATTGCATTTATACAAAGAATATCCTGCTCTCTATACAGAGACAAAAGGTTATGGTGCTTTCGAATGGATTAATGCAAATGATGCAGACAGGAGTATTTTTAGTTTCATAAGAAAAACAACAGAACCTGACAATAAGAATTCAATTGGTTTTGTTTGCAACTTCACTCCGATAGAAAGACCTGACTACTGCGTTGGAGTACCAAAAGCAGGAACTTATACACGACTTCTTACTACAGAAACAGGAGAAAAACAGGAGGTTACATATAAGGCAATTGAAAGCGAATGTGACGGTATGCCGTTTAGACTTGAAATGCCACTTAGACCTTACGAATCAGTTATTTTTAAATTTCCTGAAGTAGTAAATAAGAAAGTGAAAAAGAAAGAACCAAAGGCAGAAACTAAAGCCCAGGCAAAGAACGAAACTATAGAATCTGAAAAGGCAAAGGAAGAACCAAGTGTTGAATCTAAGCCGGTACAGAAAAAGCATACAAAGAAAATGTCCAGAAGAGACAGAAAAAAACAGAAAGTAAAAACAACAAAAGGAAAATAAATTAACTAAAGGGCAGCTTGAACTGCCCTTTCAGTGCCTAAAAAGATAGGTTGAAATAGGAGATATAATGAAAAAGAAGACAACAGTAGTGGTATCTGTTTTGGCAGTAATACTTATAGCAGTTGCAGGTGCAATTGTTTTCAAAAGCCATCAGGATAACACAGCACAAAATAACAATCAAAAAGAAGAAACAAAAATGAAAAAACTTCCTACAATTACATTGAAGTATGGTGATGAAGTTATAGGAAAACTTGACGGTTACACAATGGCAATGGACGAGAGCTTAATGAGAGATGTAATCGTTCCAATTTCAACAAGTCATAAGGTTCCTATGGCTATCAAAACGCAGGGAAACAGAATTAAAACTGTTAAGTATGAAGTAAAAGAATACAACAACAATAGTCTTGTTGATAATGGTACAATTGAAGATTGGAAAGAAAATGGAGGAACTATTGATTTAACATATCAGGCAAGTGCCATTATGGAACAGGGAAAAGAATATTTCCTTAAATTTATAATCGAGACTGCAAGTGACCATGAAGTATATTACTACACAAGAGCCACAATTATGAATGGAGATAAGATTGTTCCTAATCAGATTAAGTTTGCTAAGAAGTTTAGTGAAAATACATTTAACGAGGAAAAATCAAGTGATGTTGCGGCGTATTTGGAACCAAATTCAAAGTATGCAAGTGACAGTTTAGGTCAGGCTACAATCAGATCAACTTTGGGAATGGTAATTTGGAAAACCTTCAGACCTAAGAAAATAAGTGACGTGGTTGTGTCTGCCAAAGATATTTATATTAAAGACACAGGTGAATCAGGCACATATACTTTAAACTATCAAATTGAGGCTACAAATGCTCAGAAAGTAAAGGAAAAGTATAATGTAGCAGAAACAGTGACTGTTTGGACTTTTAAAGGAAAGAATTATATTCTCGCATACAACAGGGAAGTAAATCAAATCTGGGATTGCAACGAAAATAATGTGGGAAATTCGTTTATCGATTTGGGAATACAGAAACAGACAACTACAGTATATAAGGAAAGTAGCAATCAGCAGTACATTGCCTATGAAATAAATGGCGATGTTTATGTAATGGATATTATAGGAAAAAATATTAAGTCACCATATAAACTTAAGGCAAAGTCTTCAGAGACATTGTATAAGACTAAGGCGAAGGTTGTAAATGTTGATGACAAGGGAAATCTTACGTTTATTATTTACGGTTACAGCACAAGTGGCTATCACAGGGGCAAAAATGGTATTTCGGTAATGGATTATAACTGGGAGAAAAATACTACAACAGAAATTGCCTTTATACCTAGCGATGAACCTAGCCAGATTCTTACAAATGAAATGAAGGATTTATGCTATAAAGGTGATGGAACAGTTTATTTAATGATAAATAATACAATTTATTATGTAAATCTTAAAACAAAAGAATGGGGCACTTTAGTAGAGAACCTTAATGATGGAAGTTGTGTCTCAACTGATGATGGAAAAGTCATTGCTTACAATACAAATGGAACATTAGATGATAGTGAGTCAATAACTGTTGTAGATTTATCAACAGGTACTAAAAAAGAAATAACAGAACCAGGCTACAAAATAACAGTATGTGGTTTTACAGGCGAGAATCTTGTTTATGGTATGGCAAAAGTAAAATCAACAAGAAAGTATGCGCGTTTTCCAATTACAACTTTAAAGATTGTTGATAACAAGTTGCAGGAAGTTAAGACATATAAGAAATCAGGGGTGATTTTGTCAAATATTGAGGTGACAGATTCTGTAATTAGTTTTAATAAGTGGAAAAATAATAAGAAAATTGGTGATGACCAGATTCTTAATAATACGGAAATTAAACAGCCCGTAGCAAAGTCCAGCTTTTACATGGATGATATAAAGATGCAGGAACTGGCAATTGCATTTACAAACAATTTAGATTCTAATACAGCATTAAAAATAAACAAACCGGCAACAGTTACTTTTAGTAGTAATGTTGAAGTTTTAAACGCTGACATATATAAGAATATTGAAGGTAAATTCTTTGTCTATTCATACGGAAGACTTCAAGGAATTTACAATGACAAAAAATCAGCTATTAATGCCGGCAAGGAAAATTTTGGTGTCATTGTAAATGACAAAGGAAGCAAGATTTGGACTTTTGAAGATAATTATAATTAAGTGATAATAATAAAAGCAAAGATTGTGATACTCGCAACCTTTGCTTTTATTATTTTTTAGAAAGTATGGAAATTACTTCTTAATTTTAGCTTTGTACAGTTCATCATTAGATGATGAACTGATATTTATCTTTGATCATGATTCCTTTGAACCAGTATAATAAATGTCCTTTAAATTTTTACAATTCTCAAAAACACTAAAACCAATATAAGTTAAGGATTACGGGAAATTAATACTTTTTAACTTGGTGTTCCTTCTTGAAAAAAGAGGTGGGACACCATTTTTTGTTAATAAATTAAAAATAAATCAATCCTTGCTGAAAACATTATTAACGTATAAAATATAAATATACTTTGGGGATCTACGATGTTTAACATACATATGGATAAAGCATGAATAAGCTGAATACTTAATGATGCAAAGGAAAATTGAAAATGGTTATTGGAATATGTGATGACGAAAAAATCATGCGTGAATCAGTTGAGGCTATTTGCAAACAGGTAGCAAATAGTTACAAGGATGAGAGTATAATAATTGAGACCTTTACTGATGGCAAGGAAGTTTTAGAGGGGGAGTATGATATTCTGATATTGGACATTGAAATGGAAAATTTAGACGGGATTTCTGTAAAAAACAATTTCCAAAATAGAAAAAAGGATACAATAATTATTTTTGTAACAAGTCATGATGAGATGATGAATCAGGCGTTTGGCGTAAATGTTATGGGATTTGTTACGAAAAAATATTTGGACGGTCAATTGCCGGTAATGCTTGATAATGCCATAAAAAGAGTTATGAATACAGTTAATATTGATGGTATTGACAGCAGAGATATTTGTTACATTCAGGCAGAGCACGTATATAATATTCTTCATTTAGAAGATGGAAGTAAAATGTCGGTGCGCCGTTCAAGCACAGAGTTAGAAAAGACACTTGCCGGTGTGGGATTTATACGTGTTCATAGAACATATATTGCAAATATGGCATATGTAGAAAAAATAAAAGAAAAAACAATTATTGTAAATGGAGAAGAGATACCGGTTAGTGCAAGGCTTAAAAGTAAAATAAAAAAAGAATATAGTCAGTATTGCAAAGAAAATGCGAGGTTTTGCTAATGGATAAAATTATTGCATTGTTAATATACATTTTTGAAACAATGAAATTTGTTGTTATTTCATATTATATTATTGGTTTAAAATCATCCAATGGAAAGAAAAAATATTTAATGATACCTATATGGCTACTACTTGGTATAGGAACATACATACAGGGAAGTTTGAGCCTTTTAAACAACTTACTACTTATTACCATGATAGTAACGATTTTATTTTCAGAGGGTAGGCGATTATCTATATTAAGTATAATTATAGAATGGTTTACAGCATCATTTATAGATTTGATGATGTGGTTGGTATTGGTTGCAGTTACTCCACTTGGAGAGCAGTATAGGGCAAATGAACAGTACATTGATGTTCTGGCAGATGTGGTAGGTATTTTACCACTTCTCATAATCGGCTATATAATGAGAAAGAAAAATGTCGTTTTACGAGAAAGGCTAAAATACATTCACATTGTTAAGTACATATTGATAATATTAGCAATCGTTGCTATGTGTATTGTGTCAGCCTGCATGCAGGGGATGATGTTAGGGGAAATCACATATGGCACAAAAAGATTAGTTGTGATTACAACAATAGTGTTATCATTTTTCGTAGTAACCCTTTGTGTTCTTTACATAAACGTAGAAAGTTCCAGAAAGCAGTTGACGGAAATTAATGCCTTAAACGAAAAATGTATTGAAGATCAGAAGAATTATTACCTAAATGTTATGAAAAAAGACGAAGAGCTTAGAGCTTTTAAACATGATGTAAACAAGCATATGACAGCGTTAAAAGTGTTGGTTGAAAAGAAAGAATATGACGAAATAGAAAAATATTTAAATGGTCTTAAAAGTTATTCAAAAACAGATACCATTTACAAAACAGGAAATCTTATTTCAGATTACATAATAAATGCAAAGATACAGGAAATTCGTGAAGATGGTCCTCTTGATGTGAAAATTATTGGAAAATTTCCTCAAAATATTATTCTTGGAAACACTGAAATATGTGTTATTTTTGCAAATATTTTAGATAACGCAAAGGAAGTAATTCTTGAATATGCAGGCAAAAGAAGACTTGAAATGGAGATTCGAAATTATCGTGACAGACTTTACATTACGATAAAAAATAGCTCTCCAAAAAGAGATTATGAGGAAGGAATTTCTACCAAGAAGGACAAAGAAAATCATGGCTATGGCATGAAAAATGTTCATAGAATACTGGAAAAGTATGACGGAACAATCGAAACAGAGTGGAAAGATTGTATGTTTATAACAAAAATTGAAGTTTAAAATGAACTAAAAATAAATATGTTTTTATAAAAAAAGCGTGCTCGCCAAAAAAAACGACACTTGTAAAACTTTTTTGCAAAGTATACTATAAGGGAGAAAGACGTACGGGAATAAGAGAGGAGCTAGGGAATATGTTTTTTGAACCATACAACAGTCATTTTTTTTGGAATTTAATTAAACTTATATTCGGAATAAAATAAAGGATGCAAAAATACAAAGAAAAATCTGCTTAGTAGTTTTAAGCTAAGCAGATTTTTTTATGTAATAGAAAGTACCGTCGAAATTGTAGTTTATTCTACAAGCTTTACGGAAGTTGACGTTGAAGTAGTAGTTTCTGTAGTTGAATCTTTTAAAACCGTGTCATACAAATCATCAATTATGGAATTTGTAAGTGGATAGATTTGTATTGCAGATGTAAGATTTAACTTATTTGCAATCAGATTTCCATGTACAGTTGTAACGCCACCAAGAGAAATAGTTCCTTTTGGAGCATAAACAATACCGTTAAACTCCTGAGAACCGGCAGTCAGATCAATGTCGCCGTTTTTACTGACCACAGCAAGAGAACCGCTTACGCTGTTAGATGATGATGTAAATTTAATTTTGTTTTCTGCAACCAACACGCCTGAAATATCGGCTTTTCCACCAGGGATAAAGTTGTTGCAGTATACATAGTCGCAATTTATGGAACCAATGGAACCACCATCTGAATTAATATCACCACAACAGTATATGTTGCCATTGACTGTTATATCGTCATTAGTTGAAAAAGTTGTATTCCCACTTACATATAAATTACCATTTATGGTCAACTTGCATCCATAAGCTGAAAGTTTTAAATTGCCATCTACATAAATATCTCCATTAATAACAATATCATTGGTTCGTGAATTAATTTCTAAATCACCATCGGCATAAATTATATGAGAAAAACTCTTTGTTAAAGTTCCTGATTTACCGGTAAAGTGTGCATTGTTAGAAGAAGCAGAATTAATATCGCTGCTAATAGTATCCCAACCGGAAAAACTGGTTAAGGTTGGTCGCTGTGACGGAATCAAAGCATCAACATTATCAATTATAAAATCAGGCATAGTAAGTTCTTTTTCTTCTTTGATGTAATATTCAGAATTTGTAATATCATCAATAATAGAACCATCGTTTGATTGAATTTGTATTTTGTATGGCCACCATTGAATTTTAGCTGTACCAACTTCTTCAAACTCCCCTGTTGACTCGTTTTTCTTAACAACCGGAAAACTGCTTGTAGCATATAAATTATTACCAGATTCAGATATACCGCCTAAGGCACATAGGGCTGCGTTAATTTTTATGTTACCATTTCCATGAACCTGACCGTAAATACCCATACCGCCTGAATTGAAAACCATATCGTCTGTACTGCCCTGAAAAAGAAGATAATTAAAAATATTGTTAAGTTTTTTGTGGGTTTCCACAACAGGAACGGTTTCCTTGCTTGCAATTGCTCTCTTTTGTACAGTAACAGTATTAATACCAAGAATTTTGGCGAATCCGGTATTAACTTTTTTGTTTATGCTGACTTCCACTCGGGAAGAAGAATCGTTAATGGTGATCTTGGCATATTTAGGATTAATACCGTTTTCCTTTACAAATTGTTTTGCCACTGATTCTGTTGAACAGCGGTTTGGTAATTCCTTGGCTGCGGCAAGTGCAGCAGCATCACATGTATTTTGCACTTTAGCACCGGTGGAGTAGGCTGAACCAAGATCCATAGCAAGTGCAGCAGCGCCTAATAAAACAACGAGCATCAACGCAACAATAATTGCGGATGCTCCACTTTCGTCTTTTATATGTTTCGTCCATTTCATCATATTATATCCCTTTCTAAACGTCTAAGCACAAAAAGTACAACAATTAAACATCCATTTTGATATAACAAAGTACGAAATGACATTCTTTTCTTAATTATGCAATTTTGAAAAAGTAATGTCAACCTAATATTATTATGTTTTTCAAAATATGTTTAGTTGCTTTATGGAAAAACTAATAATATAGAAATATTATGTTAATGAGTAATCTTTAATAAGCAAAAGAAAAAATAATTTATAGAACGAAAGATGTAAATCCTAATTTTTACAATGGGTGACGATATGTTGGTTATAATGTATAAAAATTCTGCTAAATAAGTCTACTAGAAGTAAAAACGTTACAAAACATACGTTCAGAACAAAAATCTCCACTTGGGAACAAAGCAATAGAAAACAAGAATCAGTTATGCTATACTTTAGAAATGACAAAGATACGAAAAGACAAAGGAGGTAAGAAATGCTGGCAATCAAATTAATTGCCGGTGCATTGATTGGAACAGCTCTTAAGATTGCTTGTGATTTTATTGAGCAGAGACTTTTGTTAAACAGGAATATCGTGTACAGCCAGTGTAGAAACGAAAGGATTATTTTACATATAATAATGGCATTGGTAGGAGCTGCTATTATGTGGAAACAGAATTCTTTGTATACCATAATATACAGTTTCATATTATTAATGATTTGCGAAGTGATCGCTGTGACAGACCTGCATCACAGAATTATCCCCAATGATTTAATACTTGCAATTTTGGCTATTAAGGTAGCTTTTAGTATACCCTATGTTTTAGGAATAGAAGGTTTTCCTGAATTTTCATTAGTTTCTTCATTGTTAGGATTAGTTGCCGGATTTGCAATTTTTTCATTCCCGGCATTGTTGGCTAAGAATGTAGGAGCCGGAGATATTAAGCTGGCAGCAGCAGTTGGATTTTGTTTAGGAATTACTAATTTATTATATACCATAGTACTTATGGGAATTTGTGTATTGGCATATACAGTGGTTCAATCCAATATGACATTTAAGTTGGTTATACATGAGATGATTCCAATGGGGCCATTCATTGCAGTGGCGATGGTAACCGTAATGAACTTTTGTTAATAGGTTCGATACAACAGAATAAACTGTTGAGAGAATATAGAATTTAAAATATTATCCATAGGAGGAGTAAATTATGTTAAAGAAATTTTTTAAAGATGAGAGTGGACAGGGTATGGTAGAGTATGCATTAATTATTGCTTTAATTGCAGTAGTTGTTATTGTAGCTGTTACAGCATTAGGTGGTGGAATCAAGGATACATTCAATGGTGCTAAAGATGAATTAAATAAAGCAACAACAGCAGCAGCTGGTGGTGGACACTAAGATTAAACAAAATAACAATTTCATATTTATAAAAAAGACAGAGCAGGTTCGAAAAAATGCTCTGTCTTTTTCATTGTGGATACACTGTCAGGAAAGGAGGCATTCCATTGTTTGGTAAATTAAAAAAAAGTGAAAAAGGTCAGTCAATTGTAGAGTTTGCCCTTGTTTTACCACTGTTACTAACTTTACTTTGTGGAGTAATTGATTTTGGGTGGATATATTCTAATCAATACAGAGTAGAGAACGCATCTTATGCAGGAGCAAGGTATGCTTCACTTTATATTTCAGATTATGATGAATCAACTATGAATCAATTGATCAAAAAGGTTGAAACAAGAGCAAAGGAAGATTTATGGAACGGAGGCGAGGGAGCTACCATTTCAGTTAGCGTTGACAGCGACAAAATCAATGTGACGGTGGAATACCCGGTGAAGAATTTAACTTTCGTTGCTCAAACATTTTTTGGAAAATATTATAAGGCAACATCAACTAGCGTAACATCAATTTAAGAAGGAGCTCACATGAAGAAAATATACATTATAGCATTAATATCGGCAGCCGTTTGTGGCGTTCTTTTATATAGTTTTTTTAGCGGATATGAAAAAAAGCAAGAACAGGTGGCAGAAACACAGGTGCAGGAAACTGAACAGGTGGTAGTTGCCGTTAAAGATATTAAAGGATATACAGAAATTAAAAGCAATATGGTGCAATTAATATCTGTGCCGGCAGGTTCATCACATAGTAATGCTGCCCATAATCTAAAAGATGTAATTGGAAAAATAACTGAAAGAGAAATTGCATCTGGAGAACAGATTTTAAATAATAAAATATACAAAAAAGGTGACTCTGGAAACAGCTTATCATATCAGATTCCAAAAGGTATGAGAGCAATGACCATTGCAGTTGATTTGCAACAGGATGTAGCAGGGTATTTATCAGAGGGAGATTTAATTGATATTATTACAACTCCAACTAATTCAAAAAATAATAAGAAGATTGTAGCTCTTTCTGCTATAAAGATTTTGAAGATTGGTGAAGTGACAGCAGCAGGAGCCGGAAATGTAAACACAAACATAACATTACTTTTAAAACCAAAACAATGTCTTGTAATGTCGGGGCTAAGTAGTTTTAACATTACATTAAGAGAGAAGACAGACAATACTAAGTAGCAATTTACATAATATTAGGATAAAAAGAAGGTATAACATGAAGCATTATAAAATACTTGCAATGGCATCTATGGAAAATGAAAAAAAAGCAGAAGAACTTCTGGACAATGATAGCTTTAAATATATGGGAACTGTTTTACTTGACTCAAAGGGTGTTGGAAAGGTAATGAATACTTCTGTTGATGCTCTTGTAATAGTGACAGATGTTTTAACAAGCGAAGATACAAAATTGCTTGAAAGAATTTATATGTCAAAGAAGAATCTGGTTATGATTCTTCTTACAGGAACACGTGATATAGAAATACTTACAGAGGCAATGAGCTGTGGAATTGGAAAAGTGCTGACAACAGACATGGAGCAAAGTCAGATACAGGAAGAAATAATTTCTGAAATTGCAAAAAACAGAAGTCGTGGCACAGATGCCGGAGAACAGAAATATGACTCAAAAATTTTATCGGTTTTTGGTACAAAAGGTGGGGCAGGAAAAACTACAGTTTCGGTTAATATGGCTGTAGCGTTACAGAAGAAAGGCAAGAAAGTTTTATTGATTGATTTAGATTTACAGTTTGGAGATGTAGGCGTTTTTATGGATATACCAGTGTATGATACCATTTCAGATTTAGTGGCTGAGAATGACTATAGTCTGGCAACGGTAAACAGCTATTTATATACACATTCTTCAGGCGTACGCGTTTTGTTAGCACCTCAGTCTCCGGAATTTGCAGAATTGGTAAAACCTACACATGTGAATGCAATTATAGATGCGGTAAAAGACTCTTATGACTACATAATATTTGATTTGGGACCAACATTAGATGACTGTGTGCTTCAGGCGTTGGAATTGTCAGACACTGTTTATTTTATTATAACACCTGAAATTTCAACTTTGAAAAACGCGAAAAACTGTATGAATGTATTAAATACACTTGAATTATCAAAAAAAGTAAAATTTATTTTAAACAAAGATGGTGATTCCTATGTTAAGAAAAAAGACGTGGAGTCAACTTTAGACGAAGATATTGAGTTGGTAATTTCAAGTGACCCAAAAACAACAATAGCAAGTATAAATAGGGGAGTTCCTATTGTAATTGCCAGTCCAAAATCAAAAGTAGGTAAGGAAATAATTCGTTTTGTAAACAGGGATGAAATTTAGGAGGTTGCTATATGAATCTAATGGAGAGAATGGAGAAAAAAAGCAGCTCTGAAAATAAAGAAAAAACAGAAGAAGTGGTAACTAAGATTCCCGAAAGAGAAAATAACAGTGAATTAGGAAATCTTTTTAATGAACAGCAAACTACAAAAAACACAAGAAATGACTATGCAAAAGTAATTGAAGAAACTCACAGAGAAGTAGCATCAATGTTGGCAAAGCTTGATAATGTTACTGAAAAAGATGTGGAGTCTTTAATAAATGAATATCTTACAGAGAATTATCCTGAAATTGGAAGAAATGACAGAACTTATATTTCTAAGTCAATTCAAAATGAAATTACAGGGTTAGGTCCCTTAGAAGAATTGATTAATGACAGTACCGTAAGCGAAATTATGGTAAATGGACCTAATCAGATATATGTAGAAAGAAAGGGAAAACTTGTTCTTTCAGATGTGAAATTTCAGGATGAAGAACATGTTAGAAGAATAATTGACAGAATAGTAACACCATTAGGACGAAGAATCGATGATTCTAACCCTATGGTTGATGCCAGATTAAAAGATGGCTCTCGTGTAAATGCGATAATTCCTCCTTTGGCACTTTGTGGTTCGACCATAACAATTCGTAAATTCTCAGATACTCCTCTTACCATCGAGAATCTGATGAAGTTCGGATCGTTATCACCGGAAATGGCAGGCTTTCTGGAGGCAGGTGTCAGAGGAAAATTAAATATATTAGTATCGGGAGGTACAGGTTCAGGAAAAACAACATTGCTTAATGTGTTGTCAGCCTTCATACCTCATGATGAAAGAATTGTTACAATAGAGGATGCTGCGGAACTTAAATTGATGCAGGATCATGTAGTTTCTTTGGAAAGCAGACCTGCCAATTTAGAAGGGACAGGAGCAATAACAATTCGTGATTTAGTAAAAAACGCACTTCGTATGAGACCTGACCGAATAGTTGTTGGTGAGGTTCGTGGTGGTGAAACACTTGATATGCTTCAGGCAATGAACACAGGGCATGACGGTTCCTTAACTACAGCACATGCTAACTCGGCAAGAGATGCATTGGCACGTATTGAAACAATGGTAATGATGGCAGGTATGGATCTTCCGGTTACAGCCATCAGACAGCAGTGTGCAGGAGCATTGGATTTGGTTGTTCAGCAGGCGCGTCTTAGAGATGGAAGCCGTAAAATCACAAGTATATGCGAAATAACCGGTATGGAAGGTGACATTATTACAACTCAGGAAATTTTTAAGTATGTAGTAGATGGCATGGACAAAAATAATAAATTTGTCGGACATTTTGAAAGCACCGGGGTTGTTCCAAAGTGCTGTGAGAAGGTAAAAACCAACGGCGTTGATATGGATAACAGATGGTTTTTTAAGGAGTAAAAAGAAGGGAAAATAATGTTAGTAATATTAATTATAGTATGTGCCATGGTATTTTTCTTTTGTATTTTTACTATTATTCTACATGGCATTGCAAAGGATAAATTAAAAGTTGAAGAAAGAATTAAGGATTTTGTATTAGAAGAAAAGGAAGAACGTAAAAAAACAACAACAAAGAAAAAGAGACTGAAAGTTAAAAAAAATACAGGATTTAAAACAAGAAAAGAATTGGCACAAATTGAAAATGAACTATATAATGTAGGAATTCAAATTCCGGTACAACAATTTATCGTTATATGGATTTCAGCATCAATAATGGTTCCTATTATTTTGGTAATAGTTGGGGTATCGAGTGTTATATGCATTGCATTGGTTGCTCTGATAGCTTTTTTTCCAATGATTTATGTACGTGGAAAAAAGAAAAAACGAAAAAATAGATTAGAAGGACAGCTAATTGAAGCTATTGGAGTTTTGTCAAACGCCTTAAAGGCAGGACATTCTTTTCAATCGGCAATGAGTAATATTGCAACAGATATGGAAGCACCAATTTCGGAAGAGTTTGGTAGAGTTTTTAAGGAAACTCAACGTGGAATGACTTTGGAAGAAAGTATGAATCGCATGGTGGAGAGAACAGATAGCGATGATCTGGATATGTTATGTACCGCAATTATTATTCAACGAAAAGTTGGCGGAAATCTGGCAGAAGTTTTGGAAAAAATATCAGGAACAATACAAAGCCGTATTAGTTTACGAAAAGAAATCAAAACAAGAACAGCCAGTGGGCGAATGTCAGGTTTTATAGTAGGTGCTTTACCGTTTCTATTACTCGGCATGATGGCTGCAATTAATAGGGAGTATGCATCACAATTGTTTGAAACATCAGCAGGAAGAGCGATGCTTGCCTTTGGATTTGTCTGGGAGTGCATAGGATTTGCGGTAATTAAGAAAGTGGTAACCATTAAATATTAAATGCAAACTATTAGATATCAAAGATTAGATGTTAAATACTAAAGATTTAATGGTAGAAATTAAAAAGGAGTGGCACTATGGTTATATTATTAACAATTATGTGCTCTGTTGTTATATTTTTCTTAGTGCTTATTATTTCTTATAATTTAGGTTTAAAAAACAACTGGAAACGTAAGCGTATCGAAAGTGTAAAAAATGTTGGTGATACACCGAGAAAAAAACAGCCTAATCAGGAAAAGAAAAGCATTAAAGAGAGATACAAACAATATTTAAAGAGTAGCAAAAAGGAAAAGGCTGGGAAAAACAAAAAAAAGAGAGAAAAAACCAACAAAAAAACTTCGGTTATAGAAGGTATGCTTGAAATGACAGGAACAGAGTTATCTGTGGAACAGTTTTCTATGCTAAAGATTGGTTTATCTGCAATATTAATGCTTGTTGCATTGATTGTCTGCAAAATTTTGAATCTGGGAATGGCATATCTGATTCTTGCTATGGCAGTGGTAGGTTTGGTTGCAATTATACTGCCGGGAGAGTGGCTGAAGGCAAAGGCGAAGAAACGAAAAGAGCTATTACGTCAGCAGTTACCTGATATAATGGACTTACTCGTTGTAAGCGTTGAGGCAGGTTTAGGATTTGATTCAGCATTAATTCGTCTTTATGAGAAAGATAAGTCAGAATTAATGACTGATCTTATGCAGGCAACAAGAGACATCCAGCGAGGAATGAGTAAAAAAGAAGCTTACGAAGGCTTGGCAAAAAGATGTGATGTTAAAGAATTAACAAGCTTTTTAACAGCCTTAGTACAGGCAGACCAATTGGGAATCTCCATTAAATCAGTGTTAAAAGTACAGGCAGAAAATCTGCGAAAAGATAGAAAAATGAGAGCGGAAGAAAAAGCTCTAAAAGCGCCGGTTACAATGCTGATACCAATGGTATTATTTATATTCCCGGTAATTTTTATCGTACTTTTAGGTCCGGCAGCTCTTAATATAATGGAAATGTTTGGAAAATAAAAGTTTATGTAGCAGTTAGTTAATAAGATAGATTATAGATAATGTAGCATTAACATAATAAGAGGCAGGTTACAGGTGACGCGGCTGTAAGGTAATAAGGGACAAGTATAGATGATTCAGTAATAAGATAACAATGAACGGTGCAGATGATATGGCAATAAGGTAACAATTGATAATTGGGATGCTGTAGTGGCATATGAAAGAAACACGTTGTGAAAGAAGGAAGTTATGAAAGAAGAAAGTTATGAAAGAAGCGGCAGTATATATTGAGAAAAGGAAAATCACAAACATAAAAATAGCAAATAATTTTTGGACAAGGTTTATGGGATTAATGGGAAAAAGCCCGAAACAAATTGAAAACATGGGTGGACTTCTTATAAAACCATGTTCGCAAATTCATATGTTTTTTATGAAAACACCAATTGATGTGATATATCTAAATAAGAACAACGAAATCATAAAAATTGACCCTGAAGTTCCCACAGGTATTTGTTGTAAAAAAGTCAAAGGCAGCAAAAGTGTTCTTGAACTACCAAGTGGCTATGCAACAAAACTGGGATTTAATAGCAAGGACAGATTGGAGGTAGTGTAATGGATAATGAAGGAAAAACAACAATCGAAAATTTAAGAAAAGACTTGGAAAATAAACACAGATTTACAAGCGTATGGCGGGGATACAACAAAAAAGAAGTAAATGATTATATGCAAAATATGGAAAATGAGCAGGCAAGACGAATTGAAGAAGAACGAAATAGTGTTAAAGAAGAACAGGAAAGAAGCAAAGAATTAATTTTGCAGATTCAAAAACAAAATCAGAAAATTCAGGAGTTACAGAAAAAACTAGATAATAGAGACGCCACCGAAAAATCTGTAGTTCAGAAAATGATGGATGAGTTAAAAGAAACCAACAGTAAACTAATGAAAGAAAATAGCAGAAAGCAAATGGAAATAGCAAATCTTGAAGAACGAATCACAAAGATGAGGGAAGACGTGACTAATTACACAGCTATGCTTTCAGCATTAGATAAACAATTGAAAGAATTGCTAAATGAAAAAATGGATGAATGCAATAGCATAATTGATACATGGGAACGACAATTTTTGCAAACAAAAAATGGTATAGAAGAGAAACTAAAATAAATTAATCTAATAATGCAAGTTTATTTGTAAAATCCGAAAGAATCGAGGACATATACATAATATATGTGTATATCCTGGTGAAACTTTCGGATTTTTTTGTGTAATAGGAAAATTAGTTGCAAAATCCATTAATTTGAAATGAAAAAATAATACCTAAAAGTGAAAAATAGGAGACTTAAAAAAATATTACTGTTATGATAGGAAATAAAAAAACAGTAAAATTAAAGAAAGCAAAGAAAAAAGTTAAATGGAAAATTGTTGCCGGAAAGAAAAATATTTCTATTAAGAAAAAAGGCAAGCTAAAAAATAAATTAATTGTTAAAGGCAAAAAAGTTGGAACATACCAGTATTACAAATTAGATGTACAAGCTATTTATGGAAGTGGATGCCAGATTTCAGAAATTTCCATGAAAGGTGCAACTGTTAGTCCAAGCAAATATGATATTTTATTTACAGGAGATTGGAAAGATGTTACTGTAGATGGATATTTAGAGGAACTTACAAGATTATTCTACAATAGTTACCCACGTTTATATCAAAGATGGGGTAACGGCACAGAACCAACAACAATTACATTTAAGGCTGATAACAATTATGATGGAGTAGCGTATTGCCAGGGAACTACAGTTTGTGTATCTACAGCATATGCAAACAGTCACCCAACAGATATTGGATTTTTCTCACATGAAATCACTCACTCTGTTCAGCAGTACAGTGGAAAATTAAATTACGGTGATGATGTTGCCTGGTGGACTGAAAACATGGCAAACTATGGTGGGTTCAGATACTTCCACTGGTCAAATCCTAAATATGTTCAGATATATGAGGCAACAGATACTTCATTACAGGATTGGGGTTACCAACAGTACAGAAATAATAAATGGTTCTTTGCCTATATGGATTCAAAATATCCAACAAGAAAAAATGCAGACGGAACATTGAAGTTAGGATTAATTGATAGCATTAATAAATTAATCAAGGATAACAATACAGGAAGTACTTATACAGATGATCCTTATAATGTAACAACACCATTTAATAAAGTGGTAAAAGATATTACAGGATATGACTGCATTGAGTCCTTAAGAAAGAAATATGTTGAAGAATTAAAAGCGGGAACATGGACATTTAAAGGATTTGGTGATTACGAAGACAACTGGTTAACAGAGAATATAGAGGGGATTGCAAACCCTGAATATCCAATGGTTGGAGAAAAAATCCACGGAAACAAGACAGCCGCTAAGTTGAGTAATGTTATTAACGATGACACAAACTTATGTCTTGGAGCAAAAGTTTGTGATTGTTCAGGATTTACCAATGATTCAGAAAATGCATCAATGCTTATAGACGGTAAGCTTGGCACAAAGTGGTGTGCTACAAGTTCAAACGTTACTAAGGGTCAGTATAAATTAAATGGTGTTAAACATTGGATTCAAATTGACTTAGGTAGTGAAAAGGAATTTAATACATATACTCTTTATAATACACAAAGTAAAGAAGGCTTTGGTAATGCAACTGAATGGGAAATTCTTACATCAAATGATGGACAAAGAAATATCTTACAAATTAGCCGTTTGCATAATTTAACATAAAGTAGAAAGTTAGTAAAAAAGTTGGTAAAATATTAAGAAAGTATTGGAATATTATTAGAAAGCAGTTGAATATTTGACCACCAATATCTTTAATGATATACTGAAAATTGGGTTAGACTATAAATTAACAGCAGTTTGGGAGGCTATATGAAATTTATTCATACAGGTGATATACATTTAGGCGCACATCCTGAAAATAAGAAAGAATGGGCGGCAAAAAGAGGAGACGAAATTTGGGAATCCTTTGAAAGATTAATAAAGAAAATAAAGATGCAGCCAGTGGATTTGCTTATTATTGCAGGCGATATGTTTCATAGACAACCACTGCTAAGAGAAGTGAGAGAGGTAGATTACCTTCTGTCAACAATTCCTGATACAAAGATTGTAATATGTGCAGGAAATCACGATGCCATAAAGAAGGGATCTTTTTATGATGGTTTTAAATGGAGTGAAAATGTAATCTTTATAGATGATAAAAACATTACCAAGGTTGATATTCCGGAACTTAATACATGTGTTTATGGTTTAAGCTACCATGAAACAGAAATCCAGGAAAATTTATATGACCACATTATTGTAGAAGATATTGATAAAATTAATATTTTAGTAGCACATGGTGGCGATGAAAAACACATACCTATTAGTAAAAAGAAACTTGCAATGTCAGGTTTTGATTATGTAGCGTTAGGTCATATACATAAGCCGGAAATGGACGAGAAAAACCGTATGGCTTATTGTGGTTCCCTTGAACCAATTGACATGAATGACATGGGTGAGAGAGGATATATATACGGAGAAGTGACAAAGAATAGTCTTGAGTTAGAGTTTGTTCCTTTTGCAAAACGTATATATAAGGAAATTGATTTTCAGGTAACTACAACAGCTACTAATATGGAAATTAGACACAGACTTACGGATATGATTGAAGAAAATGGAAAAGATAATATGTTTAAGATTTTCTTTTCAGGTTACAGAGACCCCGATTTTGAAATAAATGAAAAAGAAATTGAGAGCGTTGGAAATATAGTTCAGATTGTAGATGAAACCGTACCGGATTTTGATTTTCAGGAATTATATGAAGATAATCATGATAATATATTGGGAATGTTTATTAAAAGATATTTGGACAAAGGAAATTTAAGCGAATTAGATCGAAAAACTTTATATTATGGTGCAAAGGCTTTAATAGATGCAATGGAGGACAGACAATGATTATTAAGGATTTACAATTAACTAATTTCGGAAAATTTAATCATAAGTCCATGTCTTTGGAGCCGGGATTAAATATTATATATGGTGAAAACGAGGCCGGTAAGACTACGTTTCATACATTTATTAGAGGCATGCTTTTTGGAATAGAGAAGCAAAGGGGAAAAGCTAGCAGTAAGGATACGTACAGTAAGTATGAGCCTTGGGACAACCCATCTAATTACCAAGGGATGATGAGAATCGAAAGCAATGGTGTTGATTATCGAATCGAAAGAAATTTCAACAGACAGAATAAATCATTTAAGGTGATAAATGAGGATTTAGGTCGTGAACTTACACAAGATGAAATTGACAAACTATTTACAGGGTTAGATGAAAGTTGTTACTACAATACAATAAGTATTAGCCAGTTGGGAAGCGCAACGGACAAGGAATTAGAAAATATTTTAAAAAACTATGCGGCAAACTTAGGCTCCACTAAGTCTATGGAAATAGATATTAAAGAAGCCTTTACGGATTTGGATGCACAGAAGAAAAAGATTGCAACTGATAACCGAATCGGTGAGGAATATGATGTGGAACGTTGCATATACACTGTTAAGGAACAACTGGAGGTCTCTGAAAGAGAGCAGCATGCAATTATTGCATCAATTGAGCAGAAAAAAGATTCAGTTTTAAGGTTATCTTCAAGAAAGGAAGAACTTTCAGCATTAGACAAGCAAAGACTTGAAGAACTCGCAAGACAAAATGCCAGAAAAGATAAGCTGTATCAGGATGTTATGACATACACATCTGAGGTTGATAAGACAAATGAAATACTTGAAAAAATAAAAGCACATAAAGCTGAACTTACAAGTCAACTTATGGAAAAAGGTATAGACGGCCATGAAACAATGGAAATGCTGTCTGAAAAAGTACATACACGTAGTAGTATGCCGGTTGCATTTATTATTTTAGCATTGGCATTTGTAGGTACAGGTGTAGGGCTGATACTTGGAAATTTGAATTTCTTAACAGTTACAGAATTTTGGATTAGACCAATTGGCTGCTTTGTAGGAGCTTTTATTTGTACAATCTTGGCAATCATAAGATATTGTTTTAATAAAAAGAAGAAAAAGCGTAAGTTAGAGGCAATCAAGGAACTGAAATTAGCTTTGGATAAATTGGAAGCTGCAAAACATGAAGAACTTTACACACAGCGTCAGTTAGAAAGCAAGAAAGAACTTTTGAAAAATACAAAGCTTATGATTAAGCAGGAAGAAGATCGTTCCATAGACTCAGCAGATTACAGCAATGAAATTAAAGACATTGAAGAGCAGGAACGTGAACTTAATGAGGTTATATCAAAGGCGCGTTGGGCACTAGAGCAGAAAAAAGAACAGGATATTCAATGCGAAAGACAGTTGGATGAACTAACAGAGAGACTTGATAATATTAAAAAAGCCAAAATTGAAATTCAGGCAATAGAAGATGCAAAGGAAAACATTGAGGATATTGCTAATGAAATACGAAATAGTTTTGGCAAGCGTTTAAACGAGAGAGCTTCCTACTATATGTCGCAGATAACAAATGGTAAATATGATAATTTGTCAATTGATGAAAGATTGAATATTTTAGTTAATAGCAAAAAAGCATTGCTACCGGCTTCTAAGTTAAGTAAGGGAACAGTAGAACAAATATATATGGCATTGCGTTTGGCAGCAGCAGATATAATATTTGAAAAAGACTACAAACCAATTTTACTTGATGATGCTTTTGTAATGTATGACAACAAGAGAATGGGAAACACATTAAAGTTTATGGGCGAGAATATGGAACAGGTAATTTTGTTCTCATGTCATACAAGAGAAAAAGTTATGGCAGATAAATTAGGAATTAAGCATAATTTCATAAAACTGTAGATATATAAGTAAAGACGCAGGCAAAAGCACGAGCAAAGGCGTAAGTAAAAATACAATTAAAAAAATAAAATTAGCTATAATAAAATAATAAAAAGGCTACGGGTTTTATAGATTTGATACTATAAACCCATAGCCTTTTTACTTTATCTCAAATTAGTTTCAACAATAATGATTACATAAATGTTTGAATAACATAAATACATAACACAATTGTTAGAAATTATTATCTGTTTTTATATGCTTCAACGCATTTTTCAATCTTCTTGTATGGATTTAGTAAATCACTAATAGAAGAATCGTGGTTTAATCTGTCGATGAAGTATGCTGTGTATTTAGCAACGTCTACGTTAATGTACCATTCTCTTGAAAGAAGTTCAGGTGTCTGGTAAATGCAGTTTGTTGTCATAATACGATAAATTGTTCCATCAGCGTAAGCTTCGTCAAATCTTTCAAGACCATTTGTAAATAAACCAAATGTTGAAGCAACGAAAACTCTCTTAGCCTTACGTTTCTTAAGCTGTCTTGCAACGTCAAGCATACTATCACCTGAAGAAATCATATCGTCAATAATTAACACGTCTTTACCTTCAACAGATTCACCTAAGTATTCATGAGCAACGATTGGGTTTCTTCCGTCTACAACCTGTGTAAAGTCACGACGTTTGTAGAACATACCCATATTGATTCCAAGAGCGTTTGCAAAATAAACTACTCTGCTCATTGCACCTTCATCAGGGCTGATTACCATAAGGTGATCATCATCAATAATAAGGTCATCAACATTTCTTAAAAGGTTCTTAATGTACTGATATGTTGGCATAATTGATTCAAATCCGCTAATAGGAATTGCGTTGTTTACTCTAGGATCGTGAGCATCAAATGTTAAGATGTTGTCAACACCCATGCTTACTAATTCCTGAAGCATTACTGCACAGTCCATAGATTCTCTAGAAGAACGTCTATGCTGTCTGCTTTCATATAAGAAAGGCATAATAACTGTAATCTTCTTTGCTTTGCCGGCAGCGGCAGCAATAACACGCTTAATGTCAGCATAGTGGTCATCAGGTGACATATGGTTTTTGTGACCACAAACAGTGTATTCTACGCTGTAGTTTGTTACATCATCGATAATGTAAAGGTCTGTACCTCTAACAGTATCTCTTAATGTACATTTGGCTTCACCTGTACCAAAACGTGGTGTGTCTACATCAAGAAGATATGAGTCTTTTACATATCCTTTGAAAGTGATAGGTGATTCCTTTGCTTCGATTCTCTCGCTTCTCCAGTCAGAAATATATGCGTCTACAGTTTCACCTAAAGCTTTGCTTCCTGATAAAGCTACAATCGCAAGTGGTCCAACAGGGATTGATTCAATGAATTTTTCGATAGCCATTAATTTTTCCTCCATGTGTAAAAAAGTGTTAATTAATAAATTTTTTTATTCTTATATCATCGCCAAAAATCTTAAATGTATTATAGTTACCAAGAATTCTCGAAAATGTTCTGTCAGTATAAACTTCATTAAGATCTGACAATGAGAAATTGGTTGATATAATTGTTGATTTATGGTGTATAAGTCTGTAGTTTAAACAATCAAACAAAGCTGAATTGGTAAAAGAATTAGCCATTTCGCTTCCAAGATCATCAATTATAAGCACATCGCACTGTAATAGCTCATGCTTTGTAATTTGTCCAAATGCAGATGATTCCTTTTGATTAAAAGTAATTTTTGACAACAAATCAAAGAAAGATACAGCTGTTAAATATAGCACTGTATGTGACTTGTTAATCAGTTCATTTGCAATGCAGTTAATGAGAAAAGTTTTTCCCGAACCTGCTCTACCATAAAATAAAATACTATTATTGTCAATATTATCAAAATTATCTACAAATTCTTTACAGAAAGTTACAACGTCCTTAATGTTATCAAGAGCAGTAACACCTGTTACTTCATCTACAAAATTATTTGAATATAAATCAAAATTAAATGTGCTGAAATTTTCCTTTTGTAGTATATCATTTAATTCTTCGGTTGTGTAAAGAGATTTTATAACTTCCTTCTGAAGACATTCACAAGGTTGTCCGTTCACAAAACCAGTATCTTTACAAATAGGACAATCATAAATGGGCTCAAGATAATCACTCTGATAACCGTTTGCCATAAGGAGAGCCTTCTTCTGATTGCTTACATTGGCGATATCTTCTTTTAAATGGTCTTTTAAAGATGTATCCCCATTAAGTGCACTACGTGCAGCATTAACTGCCAGAGAGCTGATTTTTAAGTCACAATCCTTAATCTGAGGAATCTTTTCATAAATCTCTTTGAGACGCTTGTCCTGTTTAATACTATTGTCCAATCGTCTATTATTATACTTATTATAAATAATGTCAAACTGTTCTCTTGTTAATCCCATAAAAAACTCCATTCATAGGGTATATGTTGATTGCTGTCTATTTTTCTTTTGAAGAAATGTTAGCAACCATTTCTTTTCGGTTCATAATAAGCTGCTTTTCGAAGTCCTGATGATTATAATTTCTACTTTCAATAGCTCTAACATTTTTTGGACGACTGATTTTCTTAGCAACTTTTGTCTTAGCACTGTAAATCTTCTGTGATTCTTCTTTGTGTTCCTTGTCCAACTTTTCAATGTCAGCCATTGACGTTACATTTTTTTCTGACCATTTTAGTAAAATTGAATCAGCATAAGAAAACTTTCCGCTGTTTGTACTTGCGTGAGCAGCAGATCTGTTGCAGGCTTCAATAATGAATTCATCAGAAAAATCTAACTCATCAGTCCACTTTGTTATGTAAGACATTTCACGTTTAATAGGTCTTGTTGGAACATCTAAACCAAAAGCTTTGTAAATGCTTTTTGAAATATCTTTCTGTAATTTTAAGTAATCCTTAAGTTCCTTTAATGTTCTAATGTCTTTTTCAAAGTAAAAAACAATCTGTTTTTCTATGTATGAAAGGGACTTCTGCCCTGATGAAATGCAAGATTCCATAACGTATTCGATAAAGTCGGCACTAAGCTGTAAACCATCAAGTATGTATAAAATGCTGTCGATTTCTGTAGGGCTTAGTAACTTGCCTAAATATGTTTCAGCAAGGAACTTAATCTGCTGGAAATCTTCATTGTCTGAAAAAGCTTCAACTTCTCTTGGTGAATATTTCTTCTTGTTAGGAACGATAATTCCTGATGCTGTAGGAACTGCAATAGGAGCTGATTCTCCGGCAGCAGATGCTAAAACTTCAGTGTTTGTATCAAGTTTATTGTTTAAATCCCTAACAATGTATCTGTTTGTTGAAAGTGCTTCAAGCTTGATCCCGTTAATGGAACCATCCTCGTCAAGTGATAGTGAGAGCAAATTCTCTCTTGACCAGAATTTCAAAGCACGAACAACATCGCTTTCAAGTATATTAAAAGTATCAGCAATAGTTGGAATTGAAAGATCTTCGCATCCAGTGTTTACAAGACGTAAAAGTAATAAATAAATCTTTACAAATTCACCATTTGCAGTTGGCATGTATTCATCTACAAAAACATTCGAAATAGAAGTAAAATCTGTAAAATTACCTCTGTCAAAAATTAACTTGCTCATATCTTTATGTCCCTCTTTTTCCAAAAAAAATATAAAAAAATTGCACAGGAAAATTCCTGCCTGTCCCAAAATATTTCAACAGAAAATTCGTCAAAAATATTACTGTTTTTTCTCAAAAACACATACAGGGGATTTCCTGCGTGCAGGAATGAGTATAGCATAAAGTATAAAAAATGCAATGTTGCAAAAGGCTTGAATGCCCCATTTTTAAAGGACTTTTGGCAATGTTAATAATGTTAATAATGTTAATACATCAGCCGGAAAAAATGCTGAAAAATGTCGAACACCTTATTTTATGGGGAAAACAAACCAATGTTAATTACTTGAAAATTATGAACAAAAAAACCACAAAATTTTGAAGAAAGTTATCAACAAAATTTTGTGGGATGTTAATAAGTTATTTTCCTAAAAGATGTTCCCCTATTTTAACTACATCTCCGGCACCCATTGTTATTAACAAATCGCCAGGTGAACAACTTTCTAGTAAAAAATTTTCTATTTCACTGAAACTTGGGTAGTAATGTACCTCAGTTCCGTATTTTTCGATTTCTTTTTTTACATCTAAAGAACTAACACCTAAAGTGTCTTTTTCTCTTGCAGCATAAATATCTGCTAAAACTACAGCGTCAGCTTCCTTTAATGCTTTTCCAAATTCAGGAAGTAATGACTTAGTTCTTGAATATGTATGTGGCTGGAAAACTACCCACATTTTCTTATGAGGATAGTGTTTAGCTGTTTTGATAGTTGCTGTAATTTCATCTGGGTGATGTGCGTAATCATCAATAATAGTAACATCGCCCACTTTACCCTTGTACTGGAATCTTCTGTCAGTTCCACCGTATTGTGTAAGACCGGCCTTGATGTTCTCGTCACTAATTCCCATTGTGTGAGCAGCGGCAATAGCAGCAAGAGAGTTGTAAATATTGTGTTCTCCTGTAACATTTAAAGCTACATGGAATGACTTTTCACCGTTAACAACCAGGTCGTATGAACCTTTAGCAAACTGATCAAATTCAATATTTGTAGCACTGTAATCACTCTTTGCAGGATCTGAACCTACAGTTATAACCTTACATTTTAGCCCGTCAGTAAAATATTCTAAGTTGTCAATATCACTATTTATAACAAGAAAACCGTCGTCAGGTACAAGTTCAGCAAATTTTCTGAAACTGTGTCTAATGTCATCTAAATCCTTAAAGAAATCAAGATGGTCTGCGGCAACGTTCAAAATAATTGCCATATTTGGCTTAAATGATAAGAAACTATTAGTGTATTCACAAGCTTCTGTAATTAATTTATCTGAATGTCCAACACGTGTGTTTCCATGAATTGCAGGCATAATACCACCTACTAATATAGTTGGATCAGTGTTTCCTTCTAACATAATCTGTGACAACATTGAAGTTGTAGTGGTTTTTCCATGGGTTCCTGAAACTCCAATTGCCATAGGGTAGTTAAGCATAATTTGACCTAAAAACTCAGCTCTTGTAAGAAGTGGAATACCAAGTTCCTTTGCCTTAACAAGCTCAGGGTTGTCCTGCTTAATAGCAGCAGTATAAATTAAAACGTCTATATCAGATGAAATATTACCAGCTACCTGATTATAAAAAATCTTCGCTCCTAAAGATTCTAAATGATCAGTGATTTTTGATTCGTGTGAATCTGATCCTGTAACTGTAAAACCTCGTGAAATCATAATTTCTGCAAGAGCACTCATGCTAATGCCACCAATTCCTGTAAAATGTAAATTGGCAGGAGTATTAAAATCTAAATTGTACATAATCCTTCTCCTAAATTAAATATATAAATTTTTGCACAGGCAAAACCTAATAAAATTAACATATAAATATGTATAAAAATAAATTGCATATTAATATGAAGAAAAAAATTTTAAAAAGGCTCCCTTTACATCTTAAAATACTTAATTATTATACACTTCTTATGACAAATTTTAAAGGTTCAATATGGTAAAAATATATAGCAGAAAATTGCTAAAAATTTAACAAAATCAAAATGCAACAAAAAAATAGTCGAATGATGTACAAAATGCACAAAGAAAAAAGAAAAAAACATCAAAAAAACGAAAAAACTAATAAAAAAAAGCACCAAAAGATACTTATTACCCTTTTAATATGTCACATTTAATGTTATACTTTTAGTGCACAATTTTTTTAAGCAGCGAGGTGAAGGACATGGTAAAAAAAGAAATGATAGCTATGTTGTTAGCCGGCGGCCAAGGTAGTCGTTTAGGAGTGCTAACAGCGAAAGTAGCAAAACCTGCAGTTGCCTTTGGAGGAAAATACAAAATCATAGATTTTCCATTAAGCAATTGCATTAATTCAGGTGTGGATACAGTTGGTGTACTTACTCAGTACCAACCACTTAGACTAAATGCTCATATTGGAATTGGTATTCCATGGGATTTAGACAGAAATATAGGCGGTGTAACAGTACTTCCACCATATGAAAAAAGTGAAAATACAGAATGGTATACAGGAACAGCAAACGCAATTTACCAGAATTTAGATTATATGGAATCATATAATCCGGACTATGTGCTAATTTTATCAGGGGATCATATTTATAAGATGGATTATGAAGTGATGCTTGATTACCACAAGGCGAACAATGCGGATGTAACCATAGCAGCTATGCCGGTTCCAATTGAAGAGGCAAGTAGATTTGGTGTGGTAGTAACAGATGATAATCATAAGATAACAGAATTTCAGGAGAAGCCGGAACATCCAAAGAGTAACCTGGCATCCATGGGAATTTACATATTTAGTTGGCCTGTATTAAAAGAGGCTTTGTTAAAGTTAAAAGATCAGCCAAATTGTGATTTTGGTATGCACATTATTCCATACATTCATGGAAGCGGAAGACCAATTTACGCTTATGAATATAATGGATACTGGAAGGACGTAGGAACATTGAAATCATATTGGGAAGCTAATATGGAATTAATCGATATCGTTCCTGAGTTTAATTTATATGAGGAATTTTGGAAGATTTACACAAAGAATGATGCACTTCCGCCACAATATATTTCAGCAGATGCAGAGATTGAGAAAAGTATTGTAGGTGAAGGTTGCGACATTAGAGGTAATGTACAGAATTCAGTAATAAGTGCTAATGTTGAGGTTGGCGAAAACGCAGAAATTCACGATTCAATTATTATGCAGGGAAGCGTAATAAAGCCGGGAACTAAGATTTATGGCAGTATTATAGCTGAAAATGTTGAAGTTGGAGAGAATTGTACAATTGGTGTTGGCGAATATGCTGACAGTAAATTAAGTCAGAAGATATACAATTGTGATTTGACAGTAATAGGCGAAGGCTCAGTTATTCCTGACGGTGTAACAATTGGTAAGAATGTTGCAATTTCAGGAAAAACAGAACCATCAGATTATCCTGACGGAAAGCTCCCATCAGGTGACTATATAGTTAAGGCAGGTGAGAATAAATGAGAGCAGTTGGAATAATTTTAGCAGGAGGTAGTAATACCAAATTAAAGGAACTTTCAAGAAAGCGAGCTATTGGCGCCATGCCTATAGCAGGAAGTTATAGAGCAATTGATTTTGCATTAAGTAATATGACAAATTCCCACATTCAGAAGGTAGCTGTTTTAACACAGTACAATGCCTGGTCGTTAAATGAACATTTAAGTTCATCAAAATGGTGGGACTTTGGTAGAAAACAGGGTGGTTTATATGTATTTACACCATCAATTACATCAGACAATGGTTTTTGGTATAGAGGAACAGCCGATGCAATCGCACAAAACATTGGCTTTCTTAAGAAAAGCCATGAACCATATGTAATTGTGGCATCAGCAGATGGCATTTACAAATTAGATTACAATGATGTTTTAAAGAGACATATTGAAACAGGTGCAGACATTACAATAGTTTGCAAAGATATGGGTAGTAACGCAGATGTTTCATCATATGGTGTGGTTACTACATATAATAATGGAAGAATTATCGATTTTGTTGAGAAACCGCTTAATAGCACAAGTACATTGGTATCAACAGGAATTTATGTAATCAGAAGAAGATTGCTTATTCAGATGTTAGAAGAGTGTGTTGCAGAAGACAGATATGATATTGTTAATGACATTATTATAAGAAATAAGGAATCTAAAAAGATTTATGCATATCAGTTAGATTCTTACTGGAATAATTTATCTAGCATAGAGAAATTCTACAATGTAAATATGGATTTCTTAAAACCGGAAGTTAGGGATTTCTTCTTTAAACAATATCCGGATGTTTATTCAAAAGTTGAGGACATGCCACCGGCAAAATACAATTCGGGCTCAAACGTTAAGAATAGTTTGATATCCAGCGGATGTATTGTTAATGGTACTGTAGAGAATTCAGTAGTGTTTAAACAGGCATACATAGGAAATAATTGCACAATAAAAAATTCAGTTATTCTAAATGATGTATATATTGGAGACAATGCTGTGATAGAAAATTGTATTGTGGAAAGTCACAGTACAATTAATCCAGGAGATCATCTTGGAGAAGAAAATGAAATTAAAATTATAAACGAACGTAATTTTAGATATAGTTTGTAGGTTACAAGGAAAGGAAGACAAGCATATGAACATAACAGACGTTAGAGTAAGAAAGATGACTAAAGAAGGAAAAATGAAAGCTGTAGTGTCTATAACTATCGATGATGAATTTGTAGTACATGATATTAAAGTAGTAGAAGGTGAAAAAGGATTATTTATTGCAATGCCTTCACGTAAAGCAGCAGATGGAGAGTATAGAGATATTGCTCATCCAATTAACTCGGCTACCCGCAATTCAATCCAGAGTATCGTTTTAGAAGCTTACGAAAAAGCTTTACTTGAGCCGGATGAGCCAAGAGAATAATTAGGTTTACTTTAGAATTGCATCAGAGTAAGATGTGTGTTCCTTTAAAGTAATATATTACACAATGAGACGGAGGACTGTCGTTTTCACGATTTAGAATCGTGAGGCGGCAGTTCTTTGTTTCTATAATAAGAAAATCCTTTAGAATTTCTTATTATAGAAATAACATTACACTATGGATAAACACTCGCACGAAAGAAAAAATATTGCTGGCTAAAAAGTTAGTAATATTTATTAAATTAAGGCACAAATAAGAACAAGTAGGAAAGAATAATAAAAAAACAAATAAAAACATTTTTGTCAAATTTTGAAAGAATGTGAAAGAATATGAAAAGCGCATAAAATATTAATATAAATTTAGGAAAAGTAAATAAAAAAAAAATAAAATGTTGTAAAAAATGCTAAAAAGCATTTTCATAAAAGCTGAGAATTGAATGAAAAATAATTAATGCTAAAATATAGTATATAAAATAAAAACGTTTTAAGACCAACCTTACAAATTAAAGTGTTTTATTAATTTTTTTGAGTTTAATTGAGGAGGAAAGAAAATGAAGATGAAAAAGATGTACAAATCTTTACTATCAATGCTTTTGGCTTTAACAATGCTTTTTTCATCACAGGCATTTAGCGAGTCAGTTCTTGCAGCATCAGCAGCAACAAGTACAGACGCAATTGATGGTGCAGATGAAGCAACAACACATGCAGAAGTTTTCTTTGTCAACAAGGCAAATGGAAATCTTATTACTGTAAGTGGAAAAGAGAATGATCCAATATTAGTGGAAAAGAAATTTACAACAACAAGCAGTGTGGATGACAGTGCTAAATTCTCTGCATACTATGGAACATACAAAAACTACGGAATTGATGACAAAGAACATGATGTATTTAATTTCGCAACAAAGTCAAGAAATACTGTATGGAGAGCTACAGATGACGAAATCATTTACCAGTACAAAATGGATGTAAAAGATGATTACGCACCAACAGGTTGGGAATCTGTAGAAATTCAGCATAACGAAGATGGAACTATTTCATTTGCAAGTAGTGCTGATGAAAAAATCATTACAGTTGAAACATATACTGACAAATATGATAACAACAAAGAACATACAAAACTTGGTGTTAGCTCAAAATACCATTTAGGCGACAAGGTTGGTGACGCAGAAAAGTTTTATATGTACACAGCAACTTCACCTAAGAAGGCTAGAAAAGTAACATTATCTAATGTAGCAGGTGACAGCGTTCAGGTTTCATGGACAACACCTAAGGAACATATGTATTCATGTTTCGAAGTTTTCTATGCTACATCAGAAAATGGAAATTATAAATCAGCAGGTTTAACAACAGACAGCAAGATGACTGTTAATAATTTGACAGCACAAAAACAATATTTCTTTAAGGTTAGAACATTAACTAACACAAAAGATGCCGGAAGCTATAGTACTTATGCTGACAGTGAAGTAGCTTATACTACTACATTATCAATGTCAAAACCTGCTAAGACAGATATTACAGATATTAAGAGAGATGACAAGACAGGCGCTCAGACAATTACTTGGAAAGTAGCAACAAATGCAGCTTCTTACAATATTTACAGAGCAGAGGGTCGTTATGCTGAGTATAAGTTAATTGATACTGTAAAGGCTGATCAGACAAGCTACACAGATACAAAGCCAAATACAAGTTCTAAGTACAAAAACTACTACAAGGTAGAATCAGTAAACGGAAATGTAAATGGTGAAATGTCAGAACCTTATTCGTTAGAAATTGCTCAGTTCGGTGACAATATGTATGTATTCAATGATGCTGATGATAAAGATGCAATTTCAGACAAGGTAAATGAGATATTTGGTTACCAGCATTATGATCAGTTCGGTCAGAATCGTTATGCATTCGCATTTAAACCTGGTGATTATACAGATACAAGTGCAGATGCTTATAATGTAGGATATTATACACAGATTCTTGGTTTAGGTAAGACACCATATGATGTAAGAATTAAGAACGTTAAAACACCGGCAGCTTTAGCTAATGGTAACGTAACATGTAACTTCTGGGTTGATGTTGAAAACTTTACAATCGCTCAGACATCAGATGGTTCAGATTACTGGAATGATTCATTTAAGTGGGCAGTATCACAGGCAGCTCCGGCCAGAAGACTTAATGTAGAAAGACAGACATTACTTCAGTGGACATGGGGTGATAAAGCTTGGGCCAGCGGTGGTTACATATCAGATACAAAATTCCACGATGCAGTTGGTTCATGGTGTCAGCAGCAGTATTACTACAGAAACTGCGAATTCACAACAAAGCAGGCTGATAATGGTGCAGTATATGGTATTAACTGGAATCAGGTTATTCAGGGATGCGAAAACGTTGACGGAACAACTTTAAAAGATAACAGTAGTAATTACTTTAACACAGGTGGTAACTTATTACAGAACAATGGTTTCTCAAACTGGAAAACAAACGGCTGTACAACAGTATTAGATAAGACAGATGCAACAAGAGAAAAACCTTTCTTATATTTTGATGAATCATCAGATAGCTACAAGGTATTTGTACCATCAGTAAGAAAAGATACAAAGGGTGTTTCTTGGTCAGAAAACAATATGGGACCTGGTGTTTCATTAGGCTTAGACAGCTTCTATATTGCAAACCCTGACAAGGATACTTCAACAACAATTAATGATGCATTAGCAAAAGGTTATAACTTACTTCTTCAGCCTGGTATTTACAAATTAGATAAGGCTCTTGAAGTAACACATGAAAATACAATCGTACTTGGTTTAGGTATGGCAACATTTACTTCAACAGATAAGAACACGGATACATTTATCAGAGTTGCTGGTAAGAAGTGGAGCAGTGATTACAAATCATATACAAAGTATGATATTGGTGGTGTTGAAATTGCAGGTGTAATTTTAGATGCCGGAAAGAAAACAGATACACTTTTAGAACTTGGTTATGAAGGTGCAAATGTAGATCATTCAAATAACCCTTGTGTATTACAGGATGTTATTTGTAGAGTTGGTGGTACAGGAGCTCTTGGAACAACAGGAGATTGTATCGTAATTAACAGTAACAATACAATTATTGATGAAACATGGATTTGGAGAGCTGACCATGGTGATAACACTGGTTGGTATGAGAATACAGCCAATAGTGCTTTAGTTGTAAATGGTGATTATGTAACAGGTTATGGATTATTTATTGAGCATTTCCAGAAGCATGATGTACTTTGGAGAGGTGAATATGGTAAGACATACTTCCTACAGAACGAAAAATGTTATGATCCACAGAAACAGGAGGAGTGGATGTCACATAACAACACTGTTAAGGGTTATGCAGCATACAAAGTTTCAAATAATGTAAAACATCATTATGCAGTAGGTCTTGGCGTATACGATGTATTTATTTACACTAATGGAGCATCAATCTTCTTAGATAATGCTATCGAAGTACCAAATGCGGACGATGTATTAATAGAAAATGCATGTATCGTAGAAATTGCAAACGGTGAAGGACCAAATGTAGGTATTAACAATATTATTAATGGTACATGTCCTGGTATTACAACAGGTGCTGATTCAGTAACTGTATCAGGTAAGAGCGGTGGATATGCTGTCCAGAGATTATTATATTATCGTAACAAGACATCTGTTTCATTACCAGACAGTTATGATTACTCAAAAGATGGCGGAAACGGAATGGAAAAATATCCATTAGATGATAATGGTTTAATTATTCCAAATACAGAAGATAATGTTAAACAGCCGGATATGGATACAGATGGTGCTGATAAGACTATCGTTAAGGAACCAGCAACAAAGGATACTTCAAGCGCATTAGGTACAGACAAGACAGGCGATAATTATTATGAAGATAAGATTAAAGACTGTACAGATGAATGGAAAAAGGTTGAAGAAGCTAACAGATATGTAACTCCTGGTAAGGTCGACAAGCCTAAAAATGATAAATCGGTAGCTAATCAGGTTCGTACAAAATACGGAGTATACGTAGGAAAAGTATTTACAGCAGGAAATTACATTTATCAGGTAACTTCAGTTGATACACTTAAACAGGGTAAGGCAAAACTTATTGGTGTTGTTGCTTCTAAGAAGAACACATTAACAACAGTAGCTGTACCTGATAAGACAAGCTATAAGGGATATGGTTTATCTGTATCAGAAGTTGGTGCTAAGGCATTCATGTCAATGAAGAAGCTTAAGAAAGTTTCATTTGCAGCAGGAATCAAGACAATTGGTGCATCAGCATTTAGCAAGTGTACTAAGTTAAACAAGATTAGCTTTAAGAACGTAACAACAATTGGTGGCAAGGCATTTGCAGGATGTAAGGGACTTAAGAAAGTTACAATTGGTAGCAAGGTAACTAAGATTAACAGTAATACATTCTCAGGATGTAAGAAACTTAGCAAGGTGACAATCGGTAAGAAAGTTAAGTCAATTGGAAAGAACGCATTCAAGAAGTGTTCAAAACTTAAGACTGTTGTAATTGGAAAGGCGGTTAAGACAATTAGTGCTAAGGCTTTTGCAAGCGATAACAAGATTAAGACTATTACTTTCAAGGGTAAGAAACTTAAGAAAGTTAAGAAGAATTCTTTCAGTAAGAAAGTTGTAAAGAATATTAAGTCTAAGAAGACAAAACTTAAAGGTAATAAAAAAGCCGTTAAGGCATTTAAGAAAAAGCTTAAGATAAAATAATTGATTTATAAAATTAAGCATTAAATAATTTAGAACATTAATAATTTAATGGATTTAAATAGTAATTGAACGAGGCTGTCTTTTAGAGGTTGGCATAGGTAGTAAAGTCTTATGTTCTGCCCTAAAGGACAGCCTTTAGTAAATTGAAGGGAGGAAAAAATGAGAAAGTTTATTGCTTATTTATTAAGCATAGCTACAATGGTTGCAACATTACAAACTTATGTACCCGCTTATGAAGGTCAGCCACTTGGAAAAAATGTAGCTTTTCATAGAAATGTTGAGGTATCAAAAGAATCAGCAAAAAATGATTATAATAAGTTAGATTTTTTAACAGATGGAAATCTTGAAACAAAATATCAGTCACCACTTGTAAAAAATAATCCGGATAATGCATATGAAGATTATCAGGCATGGAGCATGGATTTAGGAAGAGAGTACGAGATTGATAAGGTAGTATTGTATTGGGAAGTAGCAGCGGCAAAGGAATATGATATCTATGTTTCAGACGACAAAAAAGACTGGACAATGGTTGCAACAGAAAAAGCAGGGGAAAAAGGAAGATTTAAATATGATTTTACTCCTGTTGATGCAAGATACGTAAAAATTGAATTAAAAGAAAGAGCCAGCGAAGGTTATGGCTATTGTATGTATGAATGGCAGGTGTTTACTGTTGGTAGTGCGGAAGAAAAGGCTATGACAAATCTAGCCTTAGACGCCACAGCAACTGCTTCAAGTGAAAATGGTGATAATGTAGCCGCAAGAGCTATTGATGGCGATGAAACAACTATGTGGAGAAGTACACCATTATTTGAAGATTCAACAGTAACTGATGAAGTAAAAGCAGATGAGAACATAACACTTAGTTGGAATTCACCACAAACATTTGACACAGTAAAAGTTGTTTGGAATGGTGGATACATGAAGGGATATAAACTTCAAAAGTCTGATAATGGAGAAGACTGGACAGATATTGCAGAAGTAAAAGATGGCAAATCTGCTGAAACAAGAACAATTAGGTTAACTGAAGCGGTAACAACACCTTATTTAAGATTACAGGGTGTTACATATGGAGCATATTGTTTTGAAATAAAGGAAATTCAGGTTTACGATCAGACAAACATACCTGCAGAATATATTAATTTAAACTATTCAAATGTTAAACTTAACTTAGACGATGAATCTGAAAAGCAAATTAAACTTGAATATATTTTAGGACCATCTAATACAAGCCAGAAGGATGTTGTGTGGACTTCATCTAATGAGGCTGTTGCAGAAGTAAAAGATGGCGTTGTAACAGGAAAGTCAGTTGGAACAGCAAATATTACTATTGCTTCAAAGGATAATCCTAATGTGAAGAATACGTGTGTTGTAAAAGTATCAAGTGAGTTAGGTAAGTCTAAGGTCACAGCTGTTAGAAATGGCAAAGATATTAGGGTAAATTGGAGCAAGGTTAACCACGCAGAGTCATACGTTGTTACAAGATACAATAAGCTTACAGCAAATGATGAAGTAATATATGAGGGAACAGCAACTGCATGTGAAGATAAGGATTTGCCTTCAGGAAAATATGTTTATATTGTAAAGGCAATTGTAGATAAAAATGACGCTAGTGCAGATTTATACAGTGATTCGGAAAGTGAAGAATCTGAACCTGTTATAATTCCTGAACCTGTAACAGGTGTAGAAATAATCAACGATTACAAGAACGTTAGTATGTTTGTTGGAGGAAGCCAACAGATTAAGTATGGTATTTTACCGGCAAATGCTACAAATACTAATGTTACATTCAAAAGTTTAGATGAAAAAGTAGCCACAGTTGATAAAGACGGTGTTGTAACAGGCGTTTCAAAAGGAAACACAAAAGTTATAGTAACAACTGAAGAAGGCGGTTTTACTGCAGAATGTACAGTAAACGTTGATGGTATTGAGATTAAGGGCTTTGAAAGAGTTGGCGGCAGAGACATAACAATTGGAGAGAATCAGACTCGTCAGTTACAGGTTAGTATTACACCTGAAAATGCAACTGATAAGAAGATTCAATGGACAAGCACTAATGAAGCTGTTGCAGCAGTAGATGAGAATGGTCTTGTAACTTCAAAGAGTGCCGGCACAGCAATCATTACAGCAAAAACAAACAATGGTTTACAGACTGAATTTTTTATAACTGTAGATTCACCAGTTAAAAGTATTTCATTAAATTATAAAAATGCTACTCTTAACCCTGGTAAAACTTTGAAATTAATAGCAACAATCAGCCCAAGTAATGCAAGTAACAAGAAAATTACATGGATTTCAGCCAATGATACAATCGCCACAGTAAGTAATGGAGTTGTGACAGCTAAAAAGATAGGTGTTACGTATATTTCAGCAATTTCTGCAGATGGTAAAGTGATTACAACATGTACAGTTACAGTTACAAAGCCTATAGTAACAAAACCTGCTAAGGTAAACCTAAAATCAGCCAAGAAAAAAGGTACTAAGGTTACACTTAAGTGGAAGAAAGTTACTGACGCAGTGGGTTATGTAGTTTACATGAAAACAAATTCAGGTAAATATAAACTTGTTAAAACTATCAAGAAAGCAAAAACAGTTAAATGTGTATTAAAACTAAAAAAAGGAAAGAAGTACAGCTTTAAGGTTCGTGCATACAAGCTTGATGAGGGAAACAAAGTTTATGGAACTTATTCTAAAATAAAGAAAGTAAAGATGTAGAAATCCATAGTGAATTATTGTGGTAATATAAGAAGTGCATAATAAAATTTTAAACAAAATGATTAGGAGACAGAAATGAGAAAAGCATTATCAATTATTTTAAGTGTAGCGCTTATGGCAACATCAATTGTAGCTATTCCAAATAAAGTTAGCGCAGCAGCAGGTAAAGTTACACTTACTATAGAAAAATTATCAATAGGTCAGGGCTTATACGCAGGTCCTACACAGGTTACAATTAATAACGGTGATACAGTAAAAACAGTTATTGACCGTTACATGAATGATCATTCATTAAATTATGATTATACAACATCAAGTGGTTGGTACTTAACATCAATTCTTGGTGCAGACAGTACAAGAGTTGCACATATTCCAAATGAAATTGCAAACATAGCTGAACCATATGAATTTACAGATATGGATGATTATGGTTTGACACATTCTGGAACACCAATTTATGCACCTAACACTAATCAGAATCTTGGCAACAAAGACAAGAATCTTGGTGAAGGTGATTATGGCGTTATGTCAGGTTGGGTTTTCACAGTTAATAACAACGCAACTTACAGTGGAAAAACATTTAACAGAGAAGACGGTTTAACAAGCACAGATCCAACTGTAAGAAATGTTTATCAGTCTGGCGACAAAGTTAAAGTAAAAAACGGTGATGTTGTAAGAGTGATGTTCTCAGTATTTGGATATGGTGCTGATGTAGGTATTGACACAAAGAAGGCAACAGACATTAATAAAGTAAAATTAGCAAACAAAACAGAATTGTTAAGAGCTGTAGGTGATGTTAATAGTGCAAAATCTTACTGGACAGTTTACCCAAATGTTAATACAGCATACAATAACGCAGTGAAATTAACAAAGGTTTACAATCCTTCACAGGCATCAATTAACAGTGCAACAACAGCATTAAAAAATGCAGTTAAATATCCAAAGAATCCTGTAGTTGGTGCAGTTAAAATTAAGTCAGCAAAGAATGCAAAAGGCAAGAAGATTAAAGTAACATCAACAAAGATTTCAGGAATTACAGGTTTCCAGATTAAATACGGAAACAACAAGAAATTAAAAAACAAGAAAAAGAAAAAATGGAAAGCAACAACGGTTAAAACAACCAAAACAACTTACACAACAAAAAAGATTGTCAACATTAAGAAGAAAAAAGCATATATCAAAATTAGAGCTTACAGAAATGTAAACGGAAAGTATGTATACGGAAAGTGGACAGCAGTGAAGACAGTAAAGGTTAAGAAATAACATAATAGAATTAAAATCATTTGAAATAATAATATAGAAACAGCTTATGATAGACTTAAAGGACAGGTTTAGAGTTAAACTTGAAGTTTGAGTATGTCATGGGCTGTTTTTTAGTTGTAGATGTATAAGAATAGAAAAAAATCATCCATCTATATCAAGTAGAAACAAGGAAAGGGCATCCCATTACAAGCCTAGAAAGCGAAAAGTGATGCCCCAAGGGGGAAATATGAGAGAAGACAGATAGAAGTCGTAAGATACGAATAAGGCAAGAACATAAAAAATATAGAGTCATAATATCTATAATATACACATCATTAAATCTCTTAAATTGAATTTAGGCCTTTATAATGGTATAATTGTAATTTAGACAACGAAAAGGAATGGAATTAATATGTATGCAATTATAGGTCTGGGAAACCCGGAAAAGAAATATGACAAAACAAGACACAATATTGGTTTTGACGTAATAGATGAACTTGCCAGCCAAATGGGAGTGCAGGTTAATACAAAAAGACATAAGGCATTATGTGGTGTTGGACAAATTGGAAGCGAAAAGGTTATACTTGTGAAACCTCAAACATATATGAATTTAAGTGGGGAGTCTGTTAGGGCTGTAATGGATTTCTACAAGTTAGATCCAACAAAAGACATAATAGTAATCGCAGATGATATTAGTTTACCAACAGGCAAGATTCGTATTCGTGCCAAAGGAAGCGCTGGCGGTCATAATGGTTTGAAGAGCATAATTGCTCATGCAGGCACAGATCAGTTCACAAGAATCAAAGTTGGAGTTGGGGCTAATCAAGGTGACCTTGTAAAACATGTTTTAGGAAAATTTTCAAAGGGTGAAAGAAAAATAGTTGACGATGCTGTAAGAAATGCTGCATCAGCTTCAGAAGTTATTGTTATGTATGATGTACAAACAGCCATGAACAAATTTAATTAGAATATTTTTGATGAAATACGTGCAGAAAATATATTGGTTAAATAGTAGTGGAGAAGATACATTAAAATATGCAACGCAAGAAGTGTGGCACAATAAATAGGCAATGTAGAAAGCAAGTTAATGAGGCTCGGTATATAGTATGAATTATTTTGATTATTCACTAGAAAAATTAAATGAATATGAGCAGGTCAGGGACTGCTTATCCAGGAAGAAATCCTGTCAGGTGACAGGGTGTGGAGATTCCCAGCTGGCTCATTTTATTAACGGATTAAGCAATGGCTACAAGCAGAAAGTCATTGTTACTTTTAGTGCCATAAAAGCTAAAGAACTGTACGATGATATGAAAGGTTTTACAGATGATGTTGTAATGTATCCGGCAAAGGATTTGATTTTCTTTAGCGCGGATGTTCATGGAAGCTATATACTCCAGCAGAGATTAGAGTTTATCCAGAAGGTTGTGGAGAACAAGCCTTTTACGGTGATAGTTACGGTAGATGCTTTTCTTGATAAAATACAACCATTGGAAAAGATAAAGGATAATTATATTGAAATTGGCGAGGGTAGTATTGTGGAAATGGATGCCCTGAAAACAAAACTTGCCGTGATGGGCTATCAGGCAGTAACACAAATCGACAGCCCGGGACAGTTCGCAATTCGTGGTAGTATTTTGGATATTTACACTTTAACAGACGAGACACCTTACAGAATTGACTTTTGGGATGACGAAGTTGACATTATCAAAAGCTTTGACGTGGAAAGTCAGCGCTCAATTGAAAATATAGAAAGTGTGAAAATTTATCCGGCAAGCGAATATTTCCTTGATAAAAAAACAATTGAGGATGGCATTGCCAAAATTAAAAAAGAATTAGAGAAATCTGAAAAGAAATTTAGAGAAGAATTTAACACAGAGGAAGCTAATAATTTAAAAAATACAGTTGGTGAGTTTTTGACAAATATGGATATTAATCCATATAGCGTGGCAATTGATAGTTATGTAAACTATTTTTGTGAGAATTTAGTGAGCCTTATGGATTACTTCGATGAGCCTATATTTTTTATAGATGAACCGGCAAGGGTGGAAGAACAGTTAAGAGTTGTGGAAACTGAATTTAAGGAAAGCATGAGCCACAGACTGCTTAAAGGGTATGTGCTTTCAGGTCAGACAGACATTTTGTGGGACAAAAATTATATTTTAAATAGAATAAATGACCAACAAAAAGTCCTTTTTACAACTATAGCTCAAAAAGTAAAAGGCTTTAATGTGGAAGAGTTTGTTGATGTGGATGCGCGAAACATCAGCCCATATAACAGCCAGTTTGAAATGCTTGTGGAGGACTTGAAAAAATACAAGAAACAGAAATATTCTGTGTTACTTGTCACATCATCAGCTACAAGAGGGAAAAGACTTGCCCAGGATTTAAGGGATTTTCAGATTAGTGCTTTCTTTGAAAGTGATAGCGAAAGAGAAGTCCAGCCGGGCCAGGTGATGATTGTAAAAGGCTCCCTTCGAAAAGGTTTTACCTACCCAATGATAAAATTTGTGGCAATTTCTGACACAGATATTTTTGGGGAAAAGAAGAAACGTAAAAGAAAAAAACACGGCTATTCAGGAACAACTATTTCAAGTTTTGCGGACCTGAATATTGGAGATTACGTTGTACACGAAAATCACGGTTTGGGAATTTATAAGGGAATTGAAAAAGTAGAAGTTGACCATGTGGTAAAGGACTATATTAAAATAGAATATGCAGGAGGCAGCAATCTTTATGTTTTGGCAACTCAGCTTGATATGATTCAAAAGTACGCTGATAGTGAAGCTAAACCACCAAAGTTAAACAAGCTTGGTGGACAGGAGTGGCGTAAAACAAAAGGCAAGGTTAAACGTGCCGTTGCAGATATTGCAAAGGAACTGGTACAGCTTTACGCAATCAGACAGAACGGAACAGGCTATCAGTTTTCTCCTGATACAGAATGGCAGAAGGAATTTGAGGAAATGTTCCCATTTGAGGAAACTGACGACCAGCTAACTGCAATTAACGATGTAAAAAAAGACATGGAAAGCAACAAGATTATGGACCGACTGATTTGCGGAGACGTAGGTTTTGGGAAAACAGAAGTTGCAATACGTGCGGCTTTTAAGGCGGTTCAGGACAACAAACAGGTTGCTTATCTTGTACCAACAACAGTTCTTGCGCAGCAGCATTACAAGACTTTTAAACAGAGATTCAAGGATTTCCCTGTGAGAGTTGAAATGCTTTCCAGATTTAGAACAAAATCAAATATAGATAACACAATTAAGGATTTAAAAAAAGGATATGTGGACATAGTAATTGGTACACATCGACTTTTATCAAAAGATGTAAAATTCAAAGACTTGGGACTTTTAATTATTGATGAGGAACAACGATTTGGAGTAAAACATAAAGAACAGATTAAAGAATTAAAAAATAATGTAGACGTAATGACTTTAACGGCAACGCCAATTCCAAGAACTCTTCATATGAGCTTAATTGGAATTCGAGATATGTGCGTTATGGAAGAGCCACCTCAGGAGAGAATGCCGATTCAGACTTTTGTTATGGAATATAATGACGAAATCGTGAGGGATGCCATTAACAGGGAGCTTGCAAGAGGCGGTCAGGTGTATTTTGTTTACAACAGAGTGCAGGACATTGCAGACATGGCAGGTAGAGTGCAGAGTCTGGTGCCTGATGCAAACGTGGCTTTTGCTCATGGACAAATGGGCGAGAGACAGCTTGAAGAAATCATGTATGATTTTGTAAATGGTGACATTGATGTGCTTGTAAGCACAACGATTATTGAAACGGGACTTGATATTCCAAATGCCAACACAATGATTATTCATGGGGCAGAGCGTATGGGTCTGTCACAGCTTTATCAGCTTAGAGGGCGTGTTGGGAGATCTAACCGTATGGCTTACGCATTTTTAATGTATAATAGAAACAAGATGCTTACAGAAGTGGCTGAAAAACGTTTGGGAGCCATAAGGGATTTTACAGAGTTAGGTTCCGGTGTGAAAATTGCTATGAGAGATTTGGAAATTCGTGGTACAGGCAACTTGCTTGGGGCAAAACAAAGTGGTCACATGGAAGCTGTAGGATATGACCTTTATTGCAAAATGCTGAATCAGGCAATTGAAACTTTAAAGGGCAACGAAGTAAATGATGACTTTGAAACAAAAGTTGATTTGGTTTGCGACGCATACGTGCCGGCATCATACATTAAGAATGAATCAATAAAAATGGACGTTTACAAACGTATTGCCGGTATTGAAACTTTGGAAGAATACGAAGATATGCAGGATGAATTAATTGACAGATTTGGCGACATACCAAATCAGGTTGAGAATCTTTTACAGATTGTACTCTTAAAGGCAGCAGCCCACAAAGCTTTTGTGACTGAAATTTCAGGCAACAAAAAATTAATAAAATTAACAATGTGGAATCATGCAAAAATCGACTCAACAAGAATTCCACTTTTGGTGAGAGAATACAAGGGCAGACTAAAATTTGTTCCTGAAAAATTAACTTTTGAGTACGCACCAAAGTCAAACGACAACAGCACAGTAATTGAAAGCGCAAAGAAATTAGTGGAGGCACTTTCCACGTTGAGATAAAATAAAAAAGAAAAACGCAGGGAGGAAAGTGGGAACACTTTGGCGTTTGGGTAAGATAAAAAAGGAAAACGCAGATAGGAAAGTGGGAACACTTTTGGCGTTTGGGTAAGATAAAAAAGAAAAACGCAGGGAGAGTAGAGAACACACTTTCTGTGCTACAATAAGATAGGAAACGAAAGTACAAGGAGATTAAATTGAGAGTTTTAGGTAAAATAAAGAAAATATGTTTAGTTTTCATGGTGGCAGCCATGGTTCTAACACTTCCCGGGTGTGGAAGTTCAAGTAGCAAAAGTGAGCAGGAGTCAGCTACAAAAACAGATGATAAAACAGTTGCCATACACGCAGGGAAAATCAAGGTATATTTAGATGAAGCCAAATACTACGCGTATACAGCCCAGGGAACTTACGAAACATACTACTTAACAAAGGGTAAAGATTTAAATTGGAGCAAGAAGACAAGCAAAGGCGTTTCAATGGAAAATCTTGTAAAAAGCACAGTTCTTGATGATATTTGCAGGCGGGAATGTATGTATGCATTAAGAGATGAATATGCAGTTACATTGTCTCAGGAAGAAAGCAACCAGATTGACATAAAACTTTCAAATTACTACACGGAGACAAATGGTGAGTTACTTTCAAAAATCGGAATTAGCAAAAGCAGACTAAAGAAGGTTTTCGAGAAAAAAGAAATTGCCGACAAGGTTGAAAACCTTATGTCTTTTAATGACAAAAAATTACCAGACGAAATGTATAAAAAGTGGAAAAGTGACAATACTGTTACGGCAGAAGTGCAGTGGGAAAATATTTCATTTAAACACCATATTTTTACGTCAGATGATTTATATTAGAAGTGAAAGTAATGCATGGGGAATTTCTACTATTGTAGATACTTTAGGGGTCATTAATGCCCCCCCAGTTGAATAACCTTTAAGAATTTCTACTATTGTAGATAAAATCGGAACTAGGTTCCATCTTTCGGGTTGAATAGCCTTTAAGAAATTTTGTTATTAATTCTACCATTATAGATGAGTAGGCAAGGAGCATCCCTAAATTGCATTAAATTTTTTAGTAATTTAATTAAATAATTGATATTATATAGTTAATGTAAACAAGTAATTATACTGAAAGGAAAAACGAAGGAGTGATTTAATGAAAGCTCAAATAAGATGTTTGCTCAGTGCAATTCTTGTAGTGCTTTTAAGCATTGGAATTGTATTTTTGGGAGTAAACAGCGAAGAAAAAACAAAAACAATAGGTCCGGCCAAAACTGCGGTGCAAAGTGAAGCAGTTGTTAGGGATTTTATTCACGATAATTATGTGATTAGCGAAAAAAATCCATGGACAGATTACAGCCTGAAACCAATAGAGTATAAAGAAAGCAACCAGGAAATAAATAAGACAGTGGGTGCTAAGTCGGCAATATTGGTTGATGTGAAAAGTAAAGATATTTTGTATCAAAAGAATGCAGATGAGAGAAGAGCACCTGCTAGCACAACTAAATTAATGACGGCACTTACAGTGCTTCAGACTTTGAATTTAAATGATGTTGTAACGATTGGTGACGAAGTATATATGATTGCAGCAGATTCAAGTAAAGCAGGTTTTGCAAAAGGGCAGGTAGTTACAGTAGAGGAACTTCTTAACGGAATGCTACTTGCGTCAGGAAATGATGCTGCGTATATTTTGGCAAACGCCACGGGAAAAGCAATTTTTGAAGACAACATTGCAAACGAAGGAAAAACTTTTACACCTTCTCAATGTGTGGAGCGTTTTGTTCTTGAAATGAATAAAAATGTGCGTGATATGAATCTTGAAAATACACATTTTGCAACACCTGACGGATATGACGCAGAAGGTCAGTATACGTCAGCAAGTGATTTGTCGAAGATTGCAATGGAAGCATACAGTAACGAAACAATTGCCAGTATATGTGAGAAGTCAAGCTTCACATCAGAAACTTTAGGCAAAACATGGACAAGTACAAACCAACTGCTTCTAAAAAGCGGAAATTATTATTATGAATATTGCCAGGGAATGAAAACAGGAACCACTGACAGTGCAGGAAAGTGTCTTGTGTCTGTTGCAAAGAAAGGTGACAATCAGTGCCTTAGCGTGGTACTTGGAGAAAGCACAGACGAAGGACGATTTGGCGACAGCAAAGGCTTGCTGGAAGCCGGCGTACAGTAGAGACTTGTTAGGATGTTACGCAATAAAGACTTGTTGGAAAATTGCGTGAGTGAGACTTGTTAGGATGTTGCACAATAAAGACTTGTTGGAAACTTGCGTGAGTGAGACTTGTTAGGATGTTGCGCAATAAAGAATTGTTGGAAACTTGCGTGAGTGAGACCTTTCAGGATGTTGGCACGAAGTAGAGAATTGTAGGAAGTAGTGGGCAGTTATATGTAATACTTAGAAAGTATGTAGTTATATGTACTATCAAGCTATATGGAAAATGTAGGTGAAATAGATTGTATAAAGTGTAATTCACTAACATTTTCACTCATGTTAAAGAAGAAATATTAAAAGGGGTGGAAAACCCGGCAGGTTGCGAAGAAGCAAGAAAAGAAAAAGCCGGTAAACCCACCCCTTTGTTGTAGAAAACATCGAAAGGGGTGGAAAACCCGGCAGGTTGCGAAGAAGCAAGAAAAGCAAAAGCCGGTAAACCCACCCCTTTGTTGTAGAAAACATCGAAAGGGGTGTAAAAACCGGAAAGCTCTCCTAAAACAAAAAGCAGTGAATAGACAATGGAAAACAGTACATAAAAATTAGGAATTAAAGCATGAAAAATAGAAAAAAACATACAGAATAACAAAATAACATAGAAAAACTACAGAAAAACAAAAAACATTCAAAAGAACTAAAAGTGTTTTTAACAGAAAAACGTTCCGCTAGGGATGAACCTTGGTGAGATAAGAAAGTAGTTGTATGGCAACACCTGATTGGTGAGTAGAATGTCGTAAGCGACATCGTTGTTCTTAAGCAAAAATAAAAGAATGAGACAAATGTAAACTAAAAAAGTTGGAAAAAATAATATAGCATATACATAAAATACAACAATGGTTTTTAGAAATTTATTGTAAGACAAAATCATGTTGTAGGCACAATCTAATTGCAAGCTAGGACTTTATCATAAGGCAGGATTTTCATAAGGCAGGATTTTGTCTGAAGTAAGATTTGTGTGAGCAGAAAGGAGAATGTATATGAAAAGTAAAATTTTAAGTTTTTTTATGACAGTAGCATTAATTATTACGATAATGCCACAAATGGTTTTGGGAGCAAATGGGCCATGCAGTGAAGAATATCCACCGGCGTATGTTGGACTATTTTCAGAAAGTACTTCAAAATATATTTTTTCAAATTTTTCACAGGATAAAGTAGAAAAAGTAAACGGAGTAACTTATGATAAAAAAACAAATACTTTAACATTAAACAACGTTAAAATGCAGGCATATAATCTTGTTACAAACGTTATGGGCGATGATTTTAAAGTTGTGGTTAAAGGTGAAAATCAGTTAAGAGCCATTTTAATTTGGGGTGATGGATATGGTGGAAATTTAACAGTTTCAGGAAATGGCAAATTAATCATAAACAAAAACAAAAAGCAGAAGTCAGCTATTTCTATGTATGCTGAGGGTACAAAAGGTTTACTTACAATTGAAAAGAGCGTAAATCTTGAAGCGTATTCGCAAAAAGGAGCTCCGGTAATTGAAACCGTATCAGCTTCAAATGGTGAACCTGCAAAAGCCATAGCCATAAAGGGAAAAACATCTGCCAAGGTTAATGTTAAACAGGTAAAAGAAAAGTACCAGATTCCTGTATCAGTTAAAGCCTATAGAACAGAAGACAGATATCAACTTGCTAAATTTGAAAAAGATGACAGGTACTATGGTGGAAATGCCAAGTATGACAACATGGGCGAAGAAACAGGCGAATATCAAATGTATGAAATGCTTCAAGATGAAAGCATAGAAGAGGGAAATATTGTATGGGTTGCAAAACCTATAGAAACACAAAGTAGCATAAAACCTGAAAATAATGGATATACAAGAGTGGTTGAAAACGGTCAGGATGCAAAATTTAATGAGGTCATAATAATGGATACATTTAGAGAAACTTATTTGTCAATGTATCATAGCACAGCTGACGGAAAGGATTATGGGGTATACACAGTAACATATATTAATGATGAGAATCCCGCCGGAATCCAAAAATATACTATTTATACAGTGAAAGATGACAGTATATTAGGCAAGGTTGCAACTCCGGTGGAGGGTAAGGTACAATTGTTGAAACTTCCAGACGATTTTGAACAAAAAATAGAAGGGGAATATTATTCATATAATTATAGTGTAGGTTTGGAAAAACTCGCTATTACAGGAGATACTCAAACAGCACCTACAGTAAAGAAAATTGGAACAGCTAAAATCAAAAAAGCAAAAAACAATAAAAAGAAAGCTGTAAGTGTTACTTGGGGCAAGGTAAATAATGCCAAGAAATATCAGTTACAGTATTCTTTAAACAAAAAATTTGCAAACAATAAAAAGTACAAAACGAAAACAATTACCACTGCAAAGACTAAAGCTAACATACGCAAGCTAAAAAAGAAAAAGACTTATTATTTTAGAGTAAGAGGTGTTAATGGAAAAAATGTTGGTAAATGGTCAGCAGTTAAAAGGGTAAAAGTGAATAAGTAGAAGAGATAAGGGATAAAATTAACAGATAATAAAAACCTCAAATATAAAGTGTAAAAACTTATATTTGAGGTTTATTAATTCTCTCTATATAATTAACATCTGCAACAAAGACTCATAATGCAAAGTGTTGTACATGGGTCGCTACAAATTGTAGCACCTGTTCCACCGAATTCCTGTTGTCTGCCTGCGTACCAGTCGCCACCACTTTCAAGAGCTTGTACAAGGCGCTGATATGTACTGTTTCCCGGTTCCATCTGAAGTGCAGTTTTTGCAAAATCAAGGGCAAGGACATTATTTCCAACACCGTTGTTTGCAACAGCACTTAGGAAGTACCAGTATGCTGAACGGTCTTCAATTGAACCAAGTACATTGAGCGCTTCCTGAAAATGACCAGTGTTAATGTAGTTTGATGCGGCAGTGTAATGTGGGTCCTGATTAGACGCATTAGCACCTCCGTAGCCATTGCCACCATTTGAACTGTAGCCACCAAAGAAACTTCCGAAAGGTCCAAAACCACCAAAAGGATCGTCATAGGCACCACCCTGCCCATAACTTCCATAGCCACTTGAACCGCCCTGACCGTAACTTCCGTAACCGCCAGAACCGTAACCCTGACCATAGCCACCGGCACTTTGTCCGTAACCACTGCCGGAAGAACCGTACTTACGCTCGTTCATAATCTGGTCGTATGCCTGCTGAACTAACTTAAACATCTCTTCCGCCTTATCCTTATTAGGATTATTAATATTAGCATCAGGATGATATTTTCTACTTTTTTCTCTATATGCTTTTTTTACTTCATCGTCTGTGGCACTTCTGTCAATGCCAAGAACCTTATATGGATCACTCATAATACTTTGTCCAAACTCCCGCGTATAATATATTTCTTAAAATATTAGCATTATCTAATATTGGTAAAAATTCAAATTCTTTCGAACAAGCTGCCATCATCATGGTCAGCATCTGCTTTATTCTATCATCAAAATCCTCATCCTTGCAAATATTTTTAAAAGGATTGTAACTGCCTTTTTTCAAATCTTTTTCCAAATCCTTGTAAGCATCCAGTATGTAAATAAACTTTCCAAGGAAAAATCCCATTCGGCTAAGAATAGGAGCCCATTGGTCATCTTTCGGCGTAAACAAAACGCTCATGATTTTCCCGAAAGAACCTGCAACTAAGTCAATATTAGTTTCCCCAGTTTCCTCATACTGCTGAAGCTCATCTAAATACCGGGAAATCAACTCAACTTTTTCCTTATATAGAATTGATTTGGATTTATCACAAAAATTAGATTCAATCTGGGTATCAAATTCAGTCCCGGAAACACTCTCGCTACCGAAATTTGACGCAGTGCTAGAAACACTTACGATTCTTGAGTCAGCCCTTGAATTTTTCTTGGAAAATGATTTGCATTTTCTCTTTAGAATAGAAGAAAAAGCTAACTTAATAATATTTTTGTCATCATGCCAATCATCTCTTGCTTTAAAATAAGCAAGAACCACATTCATATCTGCTACATAGTCAGTGTAAGAACTGCTAAGCATCAGGTGTTTTCCCTGTGGATGAGAAATACAACGATGGTGTTCTTCTGTAACAGGGGCTTCGTACAGGCTGGTAAGAAGTAACGACAGAAATGTCATGTCATAAGTTAAAGTCACCTGACCTGTAATGCCGTAACGCTCCTTTAAACAATGACAAAGACCACAATAGTAGCCTTTGTAAACATCGAACTCTTTAAATTTCAATTCAGGTTTGTTAATAACAACGTATCCAAACATAAAACTCCTTTGGAAAACTTCCCAATAAGCAAATGTAAAACTCTGCCGATTGGCGTGCAAAAGGAAAGCCCCCTAGCTTCTTCTAATAAATTTAGTGCTGCACTTTGGACAGCGAATTTCAATTTTGCCATGTCCTCTTGGTATTCTGATTTTCTGAGAACAAGTAGGACATTTAAAATATTTGTAGTTTTTTCTATCCTGTGTGTTAGCACGACTTCCAGTGTAGCCTCCGCCGTAATTGTTTTGATAATTACCGTAGTTGTTTTGATATCCACCATTGTAACCATTGCCGTTACGCTTAAATTTGCCAATGAACTTTAAATACTTCTCGTTTTCTGCCGCTCTCTTGTAAATGTTTTTGGAAAACATTCTATAGTAAGTAAGAATAATTAAAAGCAAAATAAGAAAGCTCATAAAACTGCCTCTTACAAAAAGTGACAATACGCATAAAATAAAAATAACTACTAACATAAATCTAGAAAGTTGATCAACTCCATATCTCCCATACATAAAATTTGTGAATTTGTCTCGCCAATTCATACTAAAATCTCCAATCTAAATTTAAATTATTAAATTGTAAAAATAAAAAATAAATTCCGTAGGTCCTAATTAAAAGTGCAAAACCTATAATTAAAAACACAAACTGAATTTAATATTCTATAAACTAATATTAATATTATCCCCCTTTTTTCATAAAGGCAAGGTGAGAGCGGGACATTTAACATTTAAGTCACAAAAGTTTACAAATAGGTAAAAAATAAGAATTTTACAAAAGAAAATAAACAGGGATTACAAAAAAACTCAATAAAAAAAATAAATATAAAAAGCAATATAATATTATCTCATTTACACAATATTTGTATTAGTGTAAAATAAAGGAGAATAGATGAAACGGAATATAATGATAATTAATAGAAAATCATAATGTAATGAAAACATACAAATTGTGAATTAAGATTTTCGGGGGAACTAAATCAAATTATAAAAGAAAAACAGACAGATAAAATTTGTAAGTGCAGGAATACATAGGAGAACAAAATGTACAGAAAATACAGACAAGGTTGGATGAAGCACTTGGATTTTATGATAATAGATATGTTATGTTTGCAAATTGCATTTATTTTGTCATATGTAATAAGACATGGTTTACAAAATCCATATTTAGATATGGACTATCGCAATTTGGCAATATTTATTGAAGTGGCAGATATAGCTATTATATATATTTTTGAGACTTTTCAAGACGTTCTAAAACGTGGCTATTATCAGGAATTTGCAGTAACACTAAAACATTCAATATTAATAATGCTAGTTGCAGTGTTGTTTATTTTTAGCTTGAAAGAAAGCACACAGTTTTCACGAATAGTTATTTTTATGACAACGCCGTTGTACGCATTTATTTCATATGTGCAAAGAATTATATGGAAACAGATATTAAAAAAATACAGTTTGGATATAAATAACAGAACACTTTTAATTATAACTAATAATGGTATTGCAGAAGATGTTGTGACTAAAATGAAGAAGAATAATTATGCAGGTTATAACATTAACGGTGTGGCAATAATTGATGAAAAAAGAGAGGGCGATGTAATTTCAGGAATCCCGGTTGTGGCAGATTATGATGATGTACTAAAGTACGTTTGCAGAGAGTGGGTAGATGAGGTTTTTGTAAAAATAGATATACCTGAAATACAAGCTCATGATTTTTTGGAAAAGTTAGTAGAAACAGGTGTTGTGGTACACTTAGGGATAGCACAGGAATTCGAAACCATTGGAAGTAAGCAAATTTTTGAACGAATGGGCGACTATGCTGTTATGACAACTACTATAAATTATATAACAGCAAAACAAGCATTTCTTAAGAGAATGTTGGATATAGTTGGTGGGTTAGTCGGAACTTTTTTTACGGGAGTATTATTTGTTTTTATAGCTCCGGCTATTTTTATCAGTTCACCAGGCCCGATATTTTTCAAGCAGGAAAGAATCGGAAAAAATGGAAAAAGATTTAAGATGTACAAATTTAGAAGTATGTACAGAGATGCGGAAGAACGAAAGAAAGAACTTATGGAAAAGAACCGTATAAAAGACGGTATGATGTTTAAATTAGATTTTGATGAGAGAATCATTGGCAATAAAATAATGCCTAATGGTGAGAAAAAAACAGGAATTGGAGATTTTATAAGAAGAACAAGTTTAGATGAATTTCCACAGTTTATTAATGTTTTAAAAGGTGACATGTCATTGGTTGGGACAAGACCGCCGACTGTTGATGAGTGGGAAAAATATGAACTTCATCATAGGGCCAGATTGTCAATAAAACCGGGTATTACCGGTATGTGGCAGACAAGCGGTAGAAGTAATATTACGGATTTTGAGGAAGTCGTAAGATTGGATACGGAATACATAAAAAACTGGACACCTGGTTTAGACATAAGAATATTGTTGAAAACTGTTGTTTCTATTGTTAGCAGAAAAGGTTCTATGTAAGTTTTAGACAGAAGAGAATGAAAGGAAGAAAACAATTCAGTGGTATCTTGATAACAAAGAATGGTGGAAAACAATTATTTCAGGAGAATACAGGGAGTATTATAGGAAAATGTACGACAATAGGTGTACATGTCATTAAATAATTTCTCTTTATATGATTATGTATTTGTGTTATATTAAGAAGGTTAAAGGGTCTATGCATTTAACTTTGTTAAATTTAAAATATCAAAACGAATTTATAATTTGATTGCAGTGTCAGGAAGTCTGATTACACATAATGAATAATTGGTGTGATTAGGATTTAGTTGTTTGACACCAAAATCATAAGTTAAAAACAAGTGAGGTAGAACAATGAGAGAATTTAAGGATTTGAAGATTGCGGTAGCAGGAACAGGTTATGTTGGATTATCAATTGCTACTTTATTATCACAGCATCATCAGGTAACTGCTGTTGATATTATTCCTGAAAAGGTTGAACTTATTAATAATAAGAAGTCACCTATACAGGATGATTATATTGAAAAATATTTGGCTGAAAAGGATTTAAACCTTACAGCAACATTAGACGCAAAGGCAGCTTACGAAGATGCAGATTTTGTTGTTATTGCAGCACCAACTAACTATGACAGCAAGACACAGCATTTTGATACATCAGCAGTTGAAGCGGTAATTGATTTAGTAATGGAATATAATCCTGAAGCAATCATGATTATTAAATCAACAATTCCTGTAGGATATACAAAGAGTATCAGAGAAAAAACAGGTAGCGAAAATATTATTTTCAGCCCTGAATTTTTAAGAGAAAGCAAGGCTTTGTATGACAATCTATATCCTAGCAGAATTATTGTAGGAACAGATTTTAACAATGATAAGCTAGTAGAAGCTGCTCATACTTTTGCAAAGTTATTACAGGAAGGTGCAATCAAGGAAGATATTGATACATTATTTATGGGATTCACAGAAGCGGAAGCTGTAAAACTTTTTGCAAACACATATTTAGCATTACGTGTTGCTTATTTTAATGAATTAGACACATATGCAGAGTCAAAGGGCTTAAACACACAGGAAATTATTGATGGTGTATGTTTAGATCCAAGAATTGGAACACATTATAATAACCCAAGTTTCGGATATGGCGGTTATTGTTTGCCAAAGGATACAAAGCAGTTATTAGCAAACTATGCTGACGTACCTGAAAACTTAATCGAAGCCATAGTAGAAAGCAACAGAACAAGAAAGAGCTACATTGCAGACAGAGTTCTTCAGATGGCAGGCTACTATGATTACAGCAGTGATTATGATTACGATGATTCAAAAGAAAAGAATGTTGTAATTGGTGTTTATCGTTTAACAATGAAGAGTAATAGTGACAACTTTAGACAGAGCTCAATTCAGGGTGTTATGAAGAGAGTTAAGGCTAAGGGCGCTAAGGTTGTTATTTACGAGCCAACTTTAGAAGATGGTGATACATTCTTTGGAAGCGAAGTTGTAAATGACTTAGATAAGTTCAAGGAAATGAGCCAGGCAATTATTGCAAACAGATACGATAGTTGTTTAGATGATGTTAAGGAAAAAGTTTATACAAGAGATATTTTCCAGAGAGACTAGAATATTTAGTGAGTTGATTTGGAAGATAAGAATTCAAATATTAATTACAATAAACATAGAAAAGCACAAGGTCAAAAGATTTTGTGCTTTTTTCGCTAAAATAAATACTGAAAATAAAATAATTGCACTAACAAATTGTAAAAAAGAGATTTAATATATATATATATACAGTTAAAGCCATTAGAGTGTAAAATAGAAATAATAGGCACATTAAAATATTAAACAAAAAAGGAGACAAAATGAAGAAAGGACTTTTAAAAAAATCATTGGCGCTATGTTGTTCTATTACAATGTTGGCAACTAGTGTACCAATAACAAACGTATCAGCAGCAGATTTTACAGATGATTCTGTTAATGTGATGGTTGATAAGGGCGGATACAAAACAGAGGTTTTTGGGGTAAGGACAGAAGATTGGGGACAAACTTGGACTGATAGAAAAGATTCGCTTCCACCATCAAAGGTTTATTTAACCGACAATTATAAAGAAACAGTTGGAACAGTGCCAACAAACGATTGGGCAAGCTCAGTTGTTTTTGATCAATATTCAGAGTCGCTTTATGCACATCCACTTGCTTACAGAGCAGCAAGTAACGGAATGCAGATGGCATCACCGGCAGTAGTTGATGGCACTTCCTATGTTGACGGAGAGCCAACAGTAGAAAGCTTGTTAGAAGATGATACAGTGGAACTTGTAGTAGGTGGAGACAGCTTTAGTGCAAAAGATGCAAGCGTTGATAAAACTACAGACTGGAGTTACGAGATTGTAATGGCAAACAATGCAGGTAGCAGTTCCATGAGAGCAATTATTGCTAAGGGAACTCCTTATGCATACTATACTTTTGATAATATGTCACCAACAATTTCACTTGGTGCAGGCGCAACAGATTTAGCTATAGTAAAGAACACAACAGCTTCAAATATTATTGGTGTAAGTCTTAAGAACAAAAAAGACGGTAAGACACATTACTATATGTTAAGCGCACCTTCAGGAACTACATGGACTAATGCAGGTGGAAAACTTACAGCGAAGTTACCAGCAGGTAAAAACTATATGTCTGTGGCAATTCTACCGGATGGAAGCAACGAGGCTTTTTCATTATATGAAAAGTATGCTTTTAATTTTATTACGGATACAAAGGTACAGTGGGAATATCTTAATAATTCAGCCAAGGTTGTAACAAAATATAACGTAACAACTAAGAATATGGAAACAGGAGCTGTAGGTGGAGACACAATTATGGCACTTTATCCACACCAGTGGCGTTATACTGAATCTGACTTTACAAAGTACACATACAACACAATTCGTGGAACAATGAAGACTGTTGTAGGTTCAAGCTATGTAACTCAGATGCAATACAACGGAATTTTGTCAACACTTCCAACAACAACTGATGAGGAAACAGTTGGCAAAATCAAGGAACAGCTTGGTTATTTATACGACTATAGAAAGAAAAAAGATGATCCAAAGTGGATTTGCTATTTAGAAGGTCAGTATGGTGGATATGATACATATTGGGTTGGAAAGAATCTTAACACTATGGCAGATGCAATATGGCTTTCAGGTCAGCTTGATAACGATGATGCTGACATGAAGACTATTACAGATGAAATGGTTGATGGAGTAAAAGATTACCTTGAATTTTGGTTTGATCCGTATCAGGGATATATTAGCGGAAATTATAAAGACGATTATTTTTACTATGACAAGAATTACGGTACTTTAATTGGGTATCCTTCATCTTATGATTCTGACAAACAGGTAAATGACCACCATTTCCATTACGGATATTGGATTAAAGCAGCTGCAGCAGTTGCCATGGAAAAGCCCGAATGGGCAAAAGAATGGGGTGGCATGGTTTACGAGATGATTGGTGATATTGCCAATGTTCATCGTGATGGTAAGGGCTACAACGAAAACAGTTCTACAAGATATCCATTCCTTAGAAACTTTGACATTTACGAAGGTCATTCATGGGCATCAGGCGTTGCCAATTATGAATATGATGAGAATGGTGAATTAGTAGACAAGAAGGGTGGACTGGCAGGTGGAAACAATCAGGAGTCTTCGTCTGAATCTGTTAATGCCTGGGCATCATTAATTCTTTGGGGCGAGGCTGTTGGCGATAAAGAAGTTCGAGATGCAGGTATTTATATGTATACAACAGAAGTGGCAGCAATTGAGGACTACTACTATGATGTACATGATGAAATTTTTACAGACAAATATGAAGACAAAGATAATTACAATATTCAGACAGTTACAAGATTGTTTGGCGGTCGTTATGATCACACAGCTTGGTGGACAGAAAATTCAATTGAAGTAACAACAATTACCATGCTTCCTATTTCAGGGGCAACTCTTTATATGGGAAAATACAAGGATAAAGTAAAAAATGTTGTGGACAGCATAGATGAGAACAGTAAGCAGTGGCAGCATTTTGTGGCAAATAAAAACCAGATTTGTACAAATTACGGAAAAAAAGACATGCTTATAGATCCTAAAACAAATCAGGATGTAATTGCAGAATATTATGCCTATTATGATCCGGATGGTGCGTTGGCACGTTGGGATCAAAGTGATACTGGAAAGGTTGAAAACGGTGAGTCAAGGGCTCATACATTGTCATATATAACATCACTTCAGAAATATGGAAATCAGGATTTTTCTATTACAGGTAGCGATCCTCTTTCATTGGTTTTAAGCAAGGACGGTAAGAAAACTTACGTTGCAGAGAATCACACAGATCAGGTGAAGAGAGTTTATTTTACAGATGATACATATGTAGATGTTCCAGCTAACTCAAGTTATGTAGGCAAGAAGACAGGTGATGGAGCTAATCCAAATATTGATGATAGTGAGTTACTTGGAAACACAACAAAAGTAACAGTAGAAAATTATTTAGAAAATTATGCAGGTAATGGCTACGACATGACTTCAAGTCAGGTTAGTGTAAAAGAAGGAGAAACAAGCTATACATATCAGCCACAGAATATTACAGGTTTTAATTTTGACAGTAGTAACAAAGGTAATGTTCTTACTACAGCTGTAAAGGAAGATAATTCATCAGTGGTGAAAGCTTACTATGAGCGTAACAACTACACTATAAGTTATGTTCTAAACGGTGGTGTATTTACAAATGCACAGCCAGGGGCTGCTGGACAGAATGCATACGGTGGTAATCCAACTAACTACCGATATGGTAGTAGCATTAAGTTAGTAAATCCTACAAAAGCAGGTTATAAATTCGAAGGTTGGTTTGCTGATTCTAATTATGAGAATGAAATTACGGAAATCACACCAACAACCGCAGGCGATTTGACGTTATATGCCAAGTTTGTTGATGAGTCCATAATTACAAATTTTACAGTTGAATACTATAAACAGAGTGAAGACCGAAGTGAGTATAATCTTGTGGAAGAAGATACTGTTAAAGTGACAAGTATTGTTGGTAAGGAAGTATCTGCAGTTGAGAAAACATATGACGGATACAAACTTAATGAAAATTCAATTACAACAGGTGTTGTTTTACCTAACGGAAAATTGATTCTGCGATTATATTATGACATTGACCAGAAAACTTCTACAAATACAGACAGAGGAGCATACATAGGAAGTGATGGTAAACTTAATTTTGTTGTAAAAGACAATGCAGGTAGAGTGTTACTTTACTATAAGGTTGTTAGTAAACAGGCAGAGGCAGAGGCGTTTTACAACGAAGCTGTCGCAAGTAATGGCGGCAATTGCCCGGGATATTTTATGGAAAAATCAGGCGATGGGTTTAAGAAAGTTGCTAATGAAACTGTAAGTGGAAGCGATTATGTTATCTATAGATTTAATATTGATGACAAAGAATTTACCGATTGGAATTTGGCACAAATATCAGATTTGGGAAATGCCGGAACAAATAATAAAAAAGCAAATTACAGCGTGAAGTATTTTGTTCAGGATAAAGACCAAAATGAATATACTGAAAATAAAAACATGGCAGTAACTGTTGAAGGCACTGTGGGAGAAGCTGTTGTTGCTACAAAGAAAAATGTTGTAGAAAATAATAACGTTCAGGAAAACAACGGACAGGGCTTTACAGTAAATGTTAAAAAGAGTAGCCTTTTCGGTGTGGTAAAAGAAGATGGCAGCTTAGAATTAAAGGTGTATTATGATAGAAACACTTATGCTATTGACTATAATGGTTTAGGTAATGCTACACATAGCAACCCATCAACATATGTTTATGGAAATGCAGTTAAACTTACAAACCCGGTAGGCGGTGAAAAATTCCAGGGCTGGTATTTAGATGATAGTTACACACAACAAATTTCAGAAATAGCCGAGGGTACTTTGGAAAATATTGTACTTTATGCAAAGTTTAAAAATTCACAGCCGGCGACAACAAAACCGGCAGAAACACCAAAGCCAACAACAAAGCCTGGTGAGACAACAGATAAGCCGGGTGAAGTTACAACAAAGCCTGGTGAGACAACAAATAAGTCAGATGATGTTACAACAAAACCAAGTGGAACAACAGAAATTCCGGCAACAAGTAACCCTGCTACAACAGGAAATGGTGAAACAACAAAGCCAAGTACTACAACAGGAACAGGTGAAGTAACAACAGCTCCAGGTAAAACAACAGGAGCGGGCGAAGTAACAACAGCTCCAGGAAAAACAACAAAACCTGGTACATCTGTTACAACAAAAATAAAACGACCTGCCAAGGTTAAGAAGATTAAACTAAAGAAGAAAATCTCTAAAAAGAGCAATGGCAAATTCAAGAGAAAAATTAGCATTAAGTGGAAAAAACTAAAAGGCGTAACAGGTTATCAAATTGCAATTAGAATTGGCAAGAAAGGCAAATTCAAAGTTGTAAAGAAAATCAAGAAAAACAAACGCAAATACATAAAGTCAAAGGTTAAACTGGGAAAGACTTATTATGTAAAAGTAAGAGCTTATAGGAAAGTTGGCAAGAAAGTAGTTTATGGAAAATACTCGAAGGCTAAAAAATGTAAGTTTAAGAAATAGTTTGAATAATGGAAGACAATTGTTATTTATTAGCACACACTGTGCCACCTGACAAATTAACGAAAGCACGCTCCCGCTGCCAAATGCTTGTAGCGGTTCTATAAAGCCGACTACGCTGCCTTTATGAACCGACGGCGTTAGAGCACTTTCTTTTAACTTTGTCAGTTGTCACAGTGAAGAACTTGGTTTGCATAACATAGCAATTGTATTCATTCTTTTACTTTACAAGAAAAATTATTTAAAATAAATGTTTATAGAAATTTTGTAGGAAACTGCACTTTCTCCATAGGGAGATTGTGCAGTTTCCTTATGTAATAGTTTTAAAGTTTATGGAAAACTAGAAAAATACTTATTTTGAATTATAAAATAGAAAACAAACAACAAATACTTGACTATATATCACAAAAAGAATATAATAAAATTCAAACAAAAAGAGATATAATTAAAACTATACCAAACTATGAGGAGGGAATACATGAGTAGTGTAAACAGAGAGTACAAAGACAGAATATTTTGCATGATTTTTGGATATGAGAAGTACAAGAAGAATTTATTGGATTTGTTTAACGCATTAAACGGAACGAATTACACACGAGAGGAAGACTTGGAAATTAATACCCTTGATAATGCCATATACATGAGCATGAGAAATGACGTGTCATGCATAATTGACAGCAACATGGCACTGTTTGAACAGCAAAGCACATGGAATCCCAACATGCCACTTAGAGGGTTTTTATATTGTGGCAGTTTATACAACAAGTATATAAAACAGCATAAATTAGATATTTATAACAGAAAACTAATAAAGTTGCCAACACCACAATACTATGTTTTATACAATGGAACAGAAAAAAAGGATGAGGTAATAGAACTAAAACTGTCAGATGCATTTGCTCATCCTGAGGATAAGGGAGAGTTTGAATGGACTGCTAAAGTGATAAATATAAATACGGGAAATAATAATAGTTTGATTTCAAAGTGTAAAGTCCTAAAGGAATATGTTATACTAACAAGTAGGATGAGAGAGTATATCAGTAAGTATTCCGGTAAGGATTTCAGTGACGAGGAAGCAGTGAAAATGGCTGTGGATGAATGTATAAATGAAGATGTGTTGCGAGAATTTCTGCTGGAAAATAAGGCGGAGGTGGTAAAAATGTTCTTGACAGAGTATAACGAAAAGCAGACATTGGAAAACATGTATAATGATGGTGTTGAAGTTGGTAAAGAAAAGGGCATAGAAATTGGCAAAGCTCAAGGCATAGAGATGGGCAAAGTGCAGGGGATTGAATTCGGAGAACGCAAAAAACTTGTTGAAATGGTATATAAGAAAATAAAAAAAGGAAAAACTGTAGAAGAAATAGCAGATGATTTGGAAGAAAATATAGAAGTTGTCAAGCAGATTTGTGGTAATATTAATGCCGTTGGCATAAACAAGAACTTGGAAGTAATCATAGAACAATTAACAATGAAATAGAGAATAGAAAAAAGTCCTGTAAGTGTTTTGAAAAAATGGAACACTTGCAGGTTTTTTCTTTCCTACAAAAGACCTTTTAATGTTCCTATATACGTGTTAATATTATAATAATATGGGCTGTTATTCCATATAAGAAATAATAATTTAAAAATTAGAAAAGTGAGATTAAAATATGTACGATTTTTTAGTAGTAGGTGCAGGACTTTTTGGAAGTATTTTTGCACATGAAGCAAGCAAAGCAGGAAAGAAAGTTTTAGTTATTGACAAAAGACCTAACATAGCAGGTAATATATACACAGAAAACATTGATGGAATTAATGTTCATAAATATGGAGCACATATTTTTCATACTAATAACAAAGAAGTATGGGATTACATACAGCAGTTTGCTGAATTTAACAGATATACCAACTCGCCTGTGGCAAGATACAAGGACGAATTATATAACTTGCCATTTAATATGAATACATTTAATAAAATGTGGGGAGTTTTTACACCGGATGAAGCGAGAAAGAAGATTAAAGAGCAGGTAGAAGAAGCAGGAATTACTGAACCAAAGAATTTGGAAGAACAGGCAATTTCAATGGTAGGAAAAGATATTTATGAGAAGCTTATTAAGGGATATACAGGTAAGCAGTGGGGAAGACCATGCGATCAGTTACCAAGTTTCATTATTAAGCGTTTGCCTGTCAGATTTACATATGATAACAATTATTTTAATGACAAATATCAGGGAATCCCGGTGGGTGGCTACACGCAGATTATCGAGAAAATGTTGGCTGGCATTGAAGTGAGACTTAACGAGGATTTCTTTGACAAAAAAGAAGAGTACAAAAACATTGCAAATAAGATTGTGTTTACGGGAATGATTGATGAGTATTTTGATTACTGCTACGGAGAATTAGAGTACCGTTCATTAAGATTTGAAACAGAGGAACTTGAACAGGAAAATTATCAGGGCAACGCAGTAGTGAATTACACAGAGTACGAAATTCCATATACAAGAATTATCGAACACAAACATTTCGAATTTGCATGTCAGGGTGGAAACGAAGGCAGCATACCTAAGACAATCATTACAAAAGAATATCCTGCAACTTGGAAGAAAGGCGACGAACCTTACTATCCAATGAATGACGAGAAAAATAACAAGTTATATGCACAGTACAAAGAGTTAGCTGAAAAAGAATCAAATGTAATTTTTGGCGGTAGACTTGGAATGTACAAGTATTTTGATATGCACAATGTAGTGGAAGAAGCACTTAATTGTGTTAAAGAAAATATGTGTGCGAAAAACTGAGTCCAGAATATTAAGTATTCATAAGGGAAATTGAAAGGAAAATCTAGTACAGCATACGGAGAAAATTATGGCAAAAGAAAAAAAGAAAGTGCTGCATATGGTAGAAGCAATGGGAGGCGGAGTCTTTACATTTATAGTAGAACTTGCAAACGGGTTGTGTAACGATTTTGATATTACCATTGCTTTTGGAATGCGTGAAGAAACACCAAAGAATTATGCAGATTTTTTTGACAATAGAATACAGCTTGTGGAAGTAAAGAATTTTACAAGAAGTCTTAATCCAATGAAAGATTTGAAGGCGTATCTTGAATTAAGAAAAATCGTAAAAGATGTTCAACCGGATATAATTCATACTCATTCTTCAAAAGCTGGAGCTATAGGTAGATTTATGTTCCCAGGAAAATGCGAAAAAGTTTTATATACACCTCATGGATATAGCTTTTTAATGGAAGGCGTCTCAAAAAATAAAAGAAATTTATACAAGTTAATAGAAAAAATATGTGGTGCAAAGTCAAATTGCATTACCATTGCCTGCGGTGAAAGTGAATGGAAGCAGGGACTTACAGTTTGTAAAGAATCAACATACATTAGTAATGGCATCAATATGTCGAAAATGGACAGAATACTTGAAACTTTACCATTAGTAGGAAAAAATCATCCATACACAGTTTATACCTTGGGAAGAGTTACATACCAAAAAAATCCGGAAATGTTTAATGAAATTGCTAAAAGGCTTCCGGATATTAGATTCGTGTGGATTGGTGCAGGTGAATTAGAAGATAAACTGACGGCACCTAACATTTTTGTTACAGGCTGGGCAGATGGCGACTGTAGATATGATGTGGCAAATGCCGGAGATGTTTTTCTGCTACCGTCAAGATGGGAAGGCTTGCCAATAGCTTTGCTGGAGGCAATGTACATGGAGAAACCATGTGTGGTTTCAAACGTTATAGGTAACTGCGATGTGATAAAAAACAAGGTAAACGGTTATATGTGTAATACGGTGGATGAGTTTGTGAACGCTATTGAAGCGTGTAGGAATTATGCTCAGGACAATATTATAAAAGAAGCCAAAGAAAATATAAAAGAGAGTTTTAACACAGATATTTTGTGCAAAAAATATAAACAGGTTTATAATGGGGGATATTAAAATGAGGAAAGTAAAAGTATTGGTTCTGATTACAGCCATGGACAGAGGCGGCGCAGAAACAATGGTAATGAATTATTTGCGAAATATAGATAGAGAAAAAGTTCAAATGGACTTTTTAGTGATTAGAAAATATAAGTCAGATTATGAGGACGAGATTAAACAAATGGGAAGCAATGTATACCATTTAAATCCAATTCTTCTAAAGAATATAGGCAGATTCAAAAGAGAATTCAGAAAATTTCTGACGGAACATAGGGAGTATACGATTATACATTCACATTTAGAAGAGAGAAGCTATTTCCCAATGAAAATAGCAAAAAAAATGGGTGTTCCAGTGAGAATCGTTCACGCTCATTCAATACCAAATGACAAGGGACCAAAGCAGTGGGCGAGACTCTATATGAGAAATAGATTGAAGGGGCTGTACACTCATGGCTTTGCCTGTTCAGAAAAAACTGCTAAGTGGCTATTTGGCAACAATATGAAAAATATAACTATTATGAACAATGCAATTGATACTGAAAAGTTCAAGGCAAATGAGAAGACAGGTAAGAAGTTGAGACAGCAGCTAAAAATAGATGAAAAAACACTGGTAGTTGGTCACATAGGCAGATTTGTTAAACAAAAGAATCAACAATTTTTAATAGATATATTCAAAAATGTTAATAACCAAAGATCAAACAGCAAACTTTTGTTAATAGGTGGCGGAAAACCAAAAGCGGAGCAAAAGTATAAAAGCGAAGTAATGAAAAAAATCAAGGAACAGGGCTTGGAAAATAAGGTTAAGTTTCTTGGAGTTAGAGATAACATAGAAGAACTTTTGCAGGTGATGGATGTTTTAGTAATGCCGTCAACAAGCGAAGGCTTTCCGGTGACTTTGGTGGAAGCACAGGCAGCGGGAGTAAGATGTATTGCCTCAGACAGAATAGACTACAAGGTAAACATTACCGATGAAATTCAGTATGAAGCTTTAGAAAGTGATGTTGTAGACTGGGCTAATCGAATAATTTCATTTACAAATACTGAACTTGATGCTGAGGAAATGAACAGAAAAGTAAAGATAGCCGGGTTTGATATAAAAGAAAAGGCGAAAGATTTAGAAGAGTTCTATATTGGTGTTTCGAAAAGTATTTAAAAACTATTTATCAATAGCAAGAAAATATTTAAGCTAAACCTGTGAAAATAAAAGTTATAGATAGGACACAGAATTTATAATGCATGAAGATGGAGGAACCATGAAGTTTATAAAAATGTGGTGCCATTTTAAGGCGAAGATAAAGAAGATAACATACAAATTAATATATGGCAAAAAACTAAAAATCGGAAAAGGAACTACATGGCGCAATGAGTTTCACGTAGCAATCGAGAATGGTGGCACTGTGGAAATAGGAGAAAACTGCTTTTTTAACAATGGTTGCTCATTAAATGCATTAGAGTTCATAAAAATAGGGGATGGAACCATCTTTGGTTCAAACAGTCACGTGTATGACCACAATCATGTGGTGAAAGACGTGGGACAGTCCATAAAAAGTCAGGGTTATACCTGTAAAGAGACTGTTATCGGAAAGCATTGCTGGATTGGAACTAACGTGGTGATAACTAAAGGCGTACATATTGGCGACAACTGCACAATAGGCGCAGGAGTTGTGGTGAGAGAAGATGTTGAGAGCGGAAGTGTAGTGAAGTAGTTGCATAAGAGGAGAAACATAGTGAATAGATATATCGCAAAAGAAAAACAAGGGGCTTGGCTAATAATAAAGATTCTTATAGCAACATCAGTGTTTTTATTAATATGCTCTCGTGCATCTTCCATGATATTGAAAACTTATGGGGATGATTCGGATATTTTTGTTATGTTAGGTAAACTTACAAAAGATGGAATGGTTCCATATAAGGAGTTCTTTGATCATAAAGGTCCGTTTATTATATTAGTGGAATATTTGGCATTTTTGTTACCCAATTATAAAGTGGGATTATTTGTTATAGAATTATTATTTATTGCAGCAACATTAATGGCGGAATATAACATTTTTAAATTATATTTTAATGAGAACAAGTCTTGTATTTTTACAATTGTAAGCTTATTTGTATTAAATATATATTATCAGGGAGGAAATTTTACTGAAGAATATTGTCTTCCATTTTTGATGTGGAGTACATTCTTTTTTGTAAAATATTCGAATAGAAAAAATAAGAAAAATGTGGAGCACAATTTAGGGTATGCCTTTTTTTATGGTATTACATTTACTGTATGTGCTTTAACTAGAATTACAAATGCTTTGCCGTTATGTGCGATAATACTGGTATTATTTGTATATGTATTATTTGAAAAAAGGTATGATATTATTTTAAAAAATATTCTTTGGTTTGCGTTAGGAATACTGGTTAGCCTTACACCATTTGTTATATATTTTATTGCAAAAGGTGCTCTGAAGGATGCAATCTATGCAACATTTATATTTAATTTTAGATATGCAAAAGCAAGCACAAATGAAAAATATCTGTTAAAGGAACAAATTAAGACAATAGTTTATTTAATCCCAATTTTTACAGTATTTTTAGTAAGCTGTTTCAAAAAGAATAAGTTGAAGACAAAAAATATATTATCTATATGTATGGTTGTTATGAGTGTATTTGCGATAGCATTACAAATAAGTGGGCAACCATATCGACACTATCTTATAATATGGTTACCATTATTATGTATTGGTGTATGTATAGTTGACTTGAAATCGATAAAATATAGAACGTATAGATATGTTTTAATGCTTTTCCTTATTATAAGCTCGTGCATAGTGATAGGAAAAAATGTGAGTGTTTTAGCTGATAGTTGTAATCTTGTCACAAAAAATGAAGAACAAGATTATGCAAAATATGTTAATGATTTAAAGGAAAAAATTCCAGGTGATAAGTTAGACAGAGTTATTGCATATAATGTTTTAGCTAAGTTCTACATTATATCGGATATAAAGCCATGTTATAAATATTGTATATTACAAGATTGGCAGTGTAGTCATGATAGTGAAATGACATTAGAGTTTGAGAAAATGATTAAGTCGTTAAAGGCTCAGTACATTGTCATTACCAGGGATAGTATAAATGCTTATGACGGATATATTAATCAACATTATCATCAGAAATATGAAAATAAGTATTTTGAACTGTTAGAAATTAACTATAATACAAATTACGTTAAAGGAAGATAATATGAAAGCAATTCATGTTCTTGTTTTGGATACGGTAATGGATCGTGGTGGTGCAGAAGCCATGATTATGAATTATATGAGAAATATAAATAGAGACGTAGTGAAGTTTGATTTCCTTACAAACAGGGATTATCGGGCTGCTTACGAAGATGAAATTGAAAGCCTTGGTGGCAGGGTATACCATATGTGTCCAATGTATCCCGGCAAATTTCATCAGTATAAAAAAGAAGTTAAGGAGTTTTTACAAGAACATCCTGAATACAAAATTATACATAGTAATTTAGAAGAGAGAAGTTACCTACCACTTAAAGTGGCGAAGAAAATGGGTGTGCCTGTTAGAATATCCCATTCTCACAACAGACCGCTGGGAATTAATCTGAAACTTCTTGTAAGATATTATTTTAGATTCATGCTGAAATACTACAATACGCACATGTTTGCCTGCGGAGAGGAAGCAGGGGACTGGCTTTATGGCAAAAAGAACCGGGATAAAGTTATCATTATGAAAAATGCCATAGATGCTAATGCATATAGATACAATGAAGCTGTTCAGGATGATATGAGAAAACAGCTTGGACTTACAAATAAGAAAGTAATTGGTCACGTGGGAAGATTTTTCCCACAGAAGAATCATGAATTTTTAATAGATATATTTGACGCCATTCACAAAAAAGAACCAGACACAGCGCTGGTACTAGTAGGTGGTGGCGAGACAGATGACGTTCTAAAAAATCACATTAAGGAAAAGGTAGCCAAACTGGGGCTGACAGATTCAGTGAAATTCCTTGGTGTAAGGGACGACGTGGAAAAAGTAGTGCAGACATTTGATGTATTCCTTTTGCCATCGTTGTTTGAAGGCTTGCCGGTAACAATGGTGGAAGCACAGGCAGCAGGTTTGCCTTGCGTAATATCAGACAGGGTGCCGGTGGAATGTGACATTACAGGTAATGTGACAGTGGTAACCTTAGACGAAACACCTGAAAAGTGGGCAGATGTTGTGATAAACCAAATGAATAATTTTGAGAAAAAAGATACTTACAGCCAAATTGTAGAAGCCGGGTTTGACATTAAGGCACAGGCAGTATGGTTGGAAGAGTTTTATAGGAAAGCGTTGGAGGAGAATGGATTTAAGTTATCAGAGAATTAGACAAAAGAATAGAGATACAACATTGTTATTAATACCTTTGGTAGCAATACTTGCAAAATTTATTCACTTATATATGCTTCCGGATAAATATTACTTTGATAGTTGGAGACTACTTACTATGCTTACAGGTGGTAAAGGAATGACCAATTGGGGAGGATATCAAAGCACAGTAGATTTTTATAAGGCAATAAATTTCTTTAATTGGACAACGTTAACACAATGGAGCATAGGACTTGGAATAATTCTCACACCAATAGCCATGATTATAATTTCCAGAACAAAAGAAATGGAAATGAGAGAATGTTTTTTTTCGTTGATGATTGTAGGACTATTAAATATATATGTGTTCAGTATTACTAAAGAGACAATTCAGATTTGCTTTTTCTTTTTGTTGTATTTGATTATTCAGTTGCCTCTAAAAAACACATTGCTTAAGGTGATAGGTTGTGTGTTAGTGTTCTATTGGGAGAGTACATTCTATAGGTCTTATTACATAATTATGGCGGCAATGACAATATTTATGTATCTGATTTTTGTATGGCTTAAACAGAGAGAAAAAATCAGACGAAAACATATAGTGATTATAGTTGTTATGTGTTTTGTGGCTGTGTTTACGTTCTTCTATGCAAGTCAGTTTGTAGCACATAAGGACTATGTAAACGCATTAAACGCACGAGATGGCACAACGGAAACGAATGAAGGCGCAAGTACAAGTATTGAGAATCCAATAAAAGTTAATGGTAACTTAGGAATCTTTATGTATGATTATGTAATTAATGCAGTGCGTATGATGGTGCCAATAGAATTGGCGTTTAAGGGAATATTTTACTTGCCCTTTGTAGTTTTTCAGTTTTTTATATTGTATTACTACTTTAAGGCGATTAAGAATATTAAAAGTTTGGATGACAACATGATTGTTGTTGTGGCGTGTTATAGTGCCTACTTCTTTGGCTCAGTAGTTTTTGAACCGGACTTCGGTTCGTGGGTAAGACATGAGGCTGCAACATTCCCAATATTACAGCTTTTGGCATACAAGAGTAATTCGTACAAAAATTTGGAAGAAAATTTAGAAGAAAAACCAAAGAAAAAAAGGGTGGTTATTTATGAAACAGAGGATGTATAACACTTTCTCAAGGATATTTAAAAATCATGTAATTGCAAAGGTGCTGTCGGAAGTGGGATATGCATTACTGATGGCTTATTATATGGTGGCAAGGAATTTTGTAAAGAGCAGAAAAAAGAAAATCTATGATGCTTTAAAAGTAAGGGAAGAATTACTTAGAGAGTATCCTATTGAAAATATGGAATCGGAAATAATTAATCTTCCAACAAATGAACATGTAGATTTGTCGATTATTATGCCGGCATATAATGTAGAAAAGTATATAAAGGAAGCAATAGATTCTGTTTTGAATCAAAAGACAAAATACAATTATGAGTTAATAATTGTTAATGATGGAGCAACAGATAATACAAAGAAAATAATTCAGAGCATAGAATCTGACAAAATAAAATATATAGAGCAAAAGAATCAAGGGTTGTCAGGCGCAAGAAATACAGGAATTAACAATGCTGTTGGAAAATACATAACATTTATGGATTCAGATGACTTGTTAGAAGATGGTTCCATTGAAATCATGATGGATGCATTAATTAATAACAAGGCAGATGTTGTTGTGGGAAGTTATGGAATGTTTATGGATATTAATCACAAACAAAAATGTTTAAATGAACCTAAAATAATAGAAAATAATCCGGGACAGGCAGTGTGCAATCATGGGTATGCCTGGGGGAAAATCTTCAAACGGGAAATGTTCAATAATATTAGATTCCCTATGGGCAAATGGTATGAGGACACAATAATTTGTAATGTGTTATTTAGAATGCCGTGTAAAATGGTGGTTTTGTCAGATATAGTATATGACTATAGAATTAATTACAGTGGTATAATTAGAAATGCACGCAATTCAATTAAGACTTTAGATCACTATTGGGTAATGGAAGATGCAATTAAACAGGCTGAAAATAATAACATAAAAAATGATAAGGTTTTGTACAATTTAGCTTTTGGACATTTATCATCATTACTGTACAGAAGAGTATCAAACCTTGACGACAAAGTAATAGAGGATGTTTTTGTTTTGGCATGTGAATTAATTAATAACATTAAACCAAGTGAATATGAAGTAAAAGGAAGAATTATTAACAAAGATATTCAAGATGCCTTTGAAACATATAATTATAAATTATGGAAATTAGCTAGTTTTATAGTATAGAAGCAGATATAAAAAACGGAGATAAAATGAAAAAGATTTGTTTTTTTTCAGGAGACATTACAAGAAGTGGTGGAACTGAAAGAGTTGGAACAGTTATAGCAAATGAATTACATAAAAGAGGTCAGTTTGAAATAAGTATTGTTAGCTTATGGGAAGATAAGAAGAAAACATTCTTTCATTTAGAACAGGGCATAAAAAGAGATACATTGTTCTCAGAACATGTTAGTGGAAAGAAAATATTAACTTATGTGAAGGCTGTTAAAAAATATGTAGAGAACAACAAAATAGATGTGTTGGTAGATATAGATGGAATACTTGATTTGTATTCAATACCAGCATTAAAGAAAAACAAGTGTAAGTTAGTGTCATGGGAGCAGTTTAACTACTATGTTAATCCTTATGTGAACTACAGAAAACTAACAAGAAAAATGGCAGCGAAAAAAGCAGATGCCATTGTAGTTCTTACAGATGAAGATAAACATTTTTATGAAAAAGAGACTGAAGTGAAAACGAAATTAGTGAGAATTCATAATCCGATGCCAAGCAATGTTAACACTACAAGTTACAATATGGACAGCAAAACAATAATTAGTGTTGGCAGATATACAGAACAAAAAGGGTTTGACATTCTAATAGATGTTGCAAATCAAGTGTTCAGTAAACATTCTGATTGGAAATGGATTGTTATTGGTGATGGCGAAGATAAATATGATTTGCAACAGAAAATAGAAAAATATAAATTGCAAAAAAATATCATTTTGAAAGAACACGTAGATGACATAAATGAATACTATAGGAAAGCTGCAATGTATGTTCTAACATCACGCTATGAAGGTTTTGGACTTGTTCTTACTGAAGCTAAGACGCAGGGATTACCATGTATTAGTTTTAATTGTCCTGCAGGTCCAAAGGAGATAATTGCAGATGGAATCAATGGTTATCTGGTAGATTGTTTTGATATAGAACAAATGGCAGGAAAAATTAATGAACTTATAGAAAATGAAAGCAAGAGAAAGTTATTTTCTGAGAATGCGTTGGTTGGAACAGAGAAGTTTAACATGGAAGAAATTGTTGAACAGTGGAGTGAACTGTTTACACAATTGTTGACAAATGATTAGATTAGTGGAGAAAAAATGGAAAAAGTTTCGGTTATATTACCTATATACAATGTGGAAAAATATTTGAAAAATAGTATACGGTCTGTTCAAAATCAAACTTATGAAAATCTTGAAATCATATTAGTTGATGATGGCTCAACAGACAATAGTGGAAATATATGTGATGAAATTGAAAAGACAGATGAAAGAATTAAGGTTATTCATAAGCAAAACGGAGGACTTGCAGCAGCACGAAATACAGGATGTCAGGAATCAACAGGAACATATCTTATGTACGTAGATAGCGACGATATTGTGAAGAAAGATGTTGTAAAGAAATGTGTTGAAGCAATTGAAAAAGAGAACTCAGACGTTGTGATTTTTGGCTACGAAAAAGTAGATGAAGCAGGAAATATTATCGAAACATGTAAATGGGAAAATGCGACGTACACTAATGAACAAATGCTTGGAAAACTATATGATTCGATTTATGAAATGTCTTTTGGTTACGATTGGAATAAACTTTATCGTAAATCAGTAATAGATGAGTCAAAGATTCTTGGAGACGCAAAAGTAATAGATAGAGAAGATTTAATTTATAACTTGGAATTTCTTAATTATTGGAAAAAAATTACTTACATAGATTACGTTGGATATGAATATTTGCAACGAAGTACAAGCTTACTTCATAATTCTAATCTGGCAAGATTAAATGGAATTGAATATTTTGTAGAAAAAATATTTAATACAGAAATAAAAAATAATGAAGTAAAAAAGAAAGTTTTTAATATGGTTGTACTTCATTATATGGCAGATGCAATTACAAAAAATATTATTTGGAATGATGATTTGTCAGGAAGAGAAAAGAAAAAGCTGATTAGGAAGACAATGGAAAGATGCAGTCATCAGGAAGAATTATATTTAGATAAAGATAATCCAAGATATTTGCAGCAGATGTATAAAAGTATTAGGAGTGGAAGAAGCGGGTACTTTTATTGGTATGTGAAGTTGGGGGATTGTAAGAGAAAGGGAACAGATGGAAAATAAATATAAGTTTACAAAAGAACATACACAGGTTGCAAAAGGTGTAGCATTATTGTTGATGTTATTTGATCATTTATATTGGATGGATTATGGAAAATATACTGCATTTATAAAATTACCAAATGTAAATGATATTCCTTGGTTAATTGGCTCAGTAGGAAAAATATGTGTAGCAATGTTTTTATTTTTGTCCGGTTATGGAATGTTTTTTTCTCAACAAGGGAGAAGTTATTCAATAAAGGATTCATTAAAAAGAATATATAATATATGGATTCAATATGCTTTTATAACAATTATAATTATTGCACTTGACTTAACTTTGGGCAAAATACAGTTAGATATTAGAAAAGTAATATTAAATATTTTTGCATTAGATTATTCATATAATAAATTTGCGTGGTTTATGATTACATATATTGTAATTATTTTTGTATTTCCTTTAATAAACAAAATATATAGCAAGACAAACTGGATTGTGCAAATAGGAATATTAGTAGGAATCAAAGGTGGAATAACTGTTATAAATACAGTGTTACAAAGTAAATGGGTAGTTCCGGAAATTATATATAAGACGTTTATTGAACCATTTATGTTTTTGCCTGTATTTTTAATTGGCTATGTATGTGCTGAATACAAGGGGTTTGAAAGAATATTAATTTTTATTCAGGATAAGATTACTAAAAAATACAAACTAGGATTAGGAATAATATTAATTGGAATATGCATATTTATGCTAAAAATTCAAGCTACAATATTTGATAATATAACAGCACCAATATTGTGCTTTACAATACCATACATATTGATAAATGGAAAGGTAGCAAAGATTTTTCAATATATAGGAAAGATGTCAACTAATATGTGGTTAATACATTATCCAATTATGGTGACATTGCTAAATGCGTTAGTGTATGCACCTAGATACTGGTTATTGATATTGATGTGGTTGATAATAATTATGATTCCGATTTGTTACTTGATAGATTGGAGTTGTAAGTATGTAAAAATAAATTGAAAAATTATAGTAGCTAAAATATGTATATTATAATTTATAGTTAAACACATAAAAAAGAGAGAAAATAATGCGTATTATAAAGGATATTTTAAATCAACAGATAGTACCAATGGCAATTATATGCATAGTATTAGGAATATGTATATTACCATTAAGAAAAAATGACAAATTTAGTAAGCAAGGTCTTGAAATTGAGAATATGACCATAATAAAAAGCTTGGCATGTATTATGGTTATTGTTTCGCATTTGTGTGCACAAATGGAGGGAATAGGAATACTGGCATTACCTGCTAATGTTGGATTTTTAGCAGTAGGAATGTTTTTTTTCTGTTCGGGATATGGGTTGACATATTCTTATATTAATAAAGAAAATTATATCCAACATTTTTTGAAAAGAAGGTTGCTCTGTATATTAATTCCGTTTTGGAGTGCAAATATAATCTATATTGTGTTAGAACAAAAAAAATTAGTAGGAAGTAATTTAATAAAGAGCATATTAGGAATAGACTTGGTATGCGGGCATTTTTGGTACATACAATGTATTATTGTGTTATACATATTGTTTTATATATGTGCAAGAATTATCAAAAATAAAAAGGTAATGGCTTTTGGCTTAATTTTGTTGTCAATTGCATATGATGTTTGGTGGCAAATTGAAAATGCAGTTATAGGACAATCTTTACCATTTGTACTAGGAATTGTTTTTGCTTTTAGTGATTTGAAGTGGGTAAAAGAAAAGTTAAATGATTTTAAAAAATATATCCTGATAATTATTAGTTTTACGATAGTGTTTTTTGTAACATTTTTTATTTGGAGCATTTTAAGATGGCATGTAAAATTCCCAGAATATTTTATTTCAATAATAGGAATAGTTTGTCAAAATATATTTGTATTACTTATTGTATTATGCGCAATGGGATTTATTAGTAAGAGTATTATAGGAAAATATATTGGTAAGGCATCATATGAAATATTTTTGTTACACCAAATTTCTATAGATATTTTCCAAAATCTTTTTGGAGATGCAAATTTAAGTGTAGTGATAATAGGTTCGATAGTATCATCAATTGCAATGGGAAGTATTTTTCATTGGATTATGAAAAAAGTTATTGAAAGGTTAAAGAGGTATTAGTACAAATGAAACGTATGGCAGTAATTTCAGCAGGATTTGTTCCGGTTCCGGCAGTTGATGGTGGGGCAGGAGAGGAATTAACAACAGAAATAATAAAAGGAAATGAGAAAAAAGGTGATTATTTTATGGATATATATACAATAGAATCACCTAAATTATGTAATATTAAATATAAGAATGCTGAAGTAATACAACTACATATAAGTAAATTAAATTGGTTTTTTTGCAAAGCAAGAAATGCTTTCTTGAAATTGTTCAATAGACGATATAGATTTATTCCGTATAACAGAGTTTTATTAAAAAAGTTTAGAGATAATTATGATTTGATTTTGATAGAAAATAATATGCAGGTGTATGAGGACATATATAAGCATATGAAAAGAAGTAAAAATAATATGATATATCATATGCATAATGATATAGATGGAACAACAAAGCCGGAATATTTATGTAGATATATTACTGATACTGCAAAAGTTATTTTACCTGTAAGTAAATATATAAAGAATAGAGTTGAAAACTGTTCGCCTAATAATATTACAGAAGTATTTTATAATTGTATTGACACAAGGAAATTTAACAGAAATAAAGAATTCGATTGTAATAAAATTAAAGAAAAGTATGACATAGAAGCGAATGATTTTGTGTATATGTATGCGGGAAGCGTTTATAAGGGAAAAGGTGTTTTAGAATTAGTCAAAGCATTTAAAAAAGTAAGTAAAGAATGCAATAATGTTAAGTTACTAATTGTGGGAAGCACGTGGTACAATTTGATTGATAAAGATGAGTATTATGTCAGATTAATTAAAGAAATTGAAGATATAAAAGATAATGTGATATTTACAGGATATGTTTATCCGAATGATATGCCAGAGTTTTACTCTATTGCAGATGTTATGGTTATCTCTTCCATTTGCGAAGAGGCTTTTCCGTTAGTTGCACTTGAATCAATGGCAATGGGAAAGGCAATCGTTTCAACAAATTCAGGAGGGATTGTTGAGTCGTTAATTTCTGGAACGGCAATTATGGTAGATAAAAGTAGAGATGTTATAGAAGGATTATATTGTGGAATGAAAGAACTTTATGACAATGACGAATTAAGAAAGCAAATAGCTGAAAATGCCTATAATGAATTTATTAACAATAAAAACTATAATGTAGATTTATACTATGATACATTTAAAGAAAAGATAGGAAAATATATAGAATGTTAAAAAAGAAGAAAATATTATTTTATATAGATACTTTAGCACAGGGAGGACTAGATAAAGTAGTTACGGAAATTTTAAATAATTTAAATTTCGACAAATACGAAGTTACTTTGATAAGGAGGTTCCCAGGTGGATATTATTTTTTGGATAGTCATATAATAACAAAGTCTAACATGCCATTTAAGGAAGAAAGTTCAGAAATATATAACCATTTAGTAAGAGTGCTGTGTGATAAAATTCCAAGAAAAATATTATATAAATTATTTATTAGAGGAAAATATGATGTAGAAGTTGCATGTGATGATGCAATCGCAGCAAGGGTTATAGGAGGTTCTACAAACAAGAAATCGTTAAAAATTTTATGGGAGCATATGGATGCCATGGTGAATGTATCATCAGCAACAGATTACAGTGAAAAAAAAGCAAAATGGTTTTTTGATCCGTTTAATAAAATAATTGGAGTCTCAAATTATTGTGCAAAAAGATTTGTACAAAAGTACGGATTTAATCAAAAAGTATCATATATATATAATCCAGTAGATGTGGAAAATATAAAAAAAAGAAGTAATGATTTTGTGCCAACAGAATTAAAAAAAGAAATTTTTAATATAGTAATGCTTGGAGCGTTAGTTGAACCTAAAGGATATTTGAGAATAATTAATGTAGCAAAAAAAATAAAAAAAGCAGGTTATGGATTTCAAATTTTTATAATAGGTGAAGGAAATATGAGAGAAGAAATTGAAGAAAAAATAGAAAAATGTGGATTGAAAAACGAGATTGTTTTACTTGGCTTTAAAGAAAATCCATATCCATATATAAAATTATGTGATTTGTTTGTATGTGGTTCTTACCATGAATCATACTGTTTAGCAGTTGCTGAAAGTATGGTTTTAAACAAAGCTATATTAAGCACAAAATGTGCTGGACCTATAGAATTATTGGACAATGGTAAGTACGGGAAAATTGTTGAAAATACAGAAGATGCAATCTTTGATGGGATAATTAATATGATAAAATATCCGGAAGAAAGAAAAGAATATGAAAAATTACTTAATGATATGAATGAAATATTTAGTGTTGATGAAAGCGTTAAGAAATGGGAAAAGATATTTGATGGAGAGAACAAACGTGGATAATATTGAACAGGATTTAATAAGCGTGATTATTCCAGCATATAATTGCGAAAAATATATTGATAATTGTATAAAAAGTGTAATTAATCAAACATATAATAAATTGCAGATTATTATTGTCGATGATGGCTCAACAGATGGAACGGCAAATAAGCTAGTGGAATATGCTTGTATCGACAAAAGAATTGATATTATTACACAAAACAATATGGGAGTTTCTGAAGCACGAAATAACGGAATAAAGAGCGCTAACGGAAAGTATATATGTTTCGTAGATAGCGACGATTACATAGATGAAAAAATGATAGAAAAGTTGCATACAGCTATAGGGGAAAATAACTGTTGTGTGTGTGGGTTATGCTGTAGGTTGGTGTATAGTAGTGTAGTTATTTCGCCATTTAAGACCAAAGAAATAGTTTCCAAAAAAGATTTTTTAAAAGAGATGGCAAAAAGTGGCTTTAACATATATTTTGGAGCTGTATGGAATAAAATGTATGAAACGAAGATATTAAAGAGGTACAATATTGTTTTTAATAGAAACATAGAATACGCGGAAGATGTGTTGTTTAATTTAGAATATATACAATATATAAGTAATGTTGCTGTTATTAGTGAATGGCTATACAACTATAGCGATATAAGTGGTTCATTGACTAAAACAGAAAATCAAAAAGTAAAATTTTACAGTGCAAAAATTAGATACTCATATGCTATACAGGTGTTTAATGAGGCCAACATTCTTAATGTTTGTATGAAAAATATATGTACAGCGATGGCATTAGAGCTTATTGGTCCAACCTATGATATTTGTAAAGAAAATTATAAAGGGATTGCGATTGCTAAAAAGGAGCTAGGTGAAATTTATAATGAAAAAATAGTTAGGTTAGCATTAAAGCATAATAAAAATTCGACTATGGTTCACAAGATTGCAAAAATTGCAATAAACTTGAAAAGCTATACAGTTTTTATTGTGCTGATGAGAATGTGGATACCAATACAGAAAATATTTAAGATAGTAGACAGAAGGAGTAATTAAGAGAATTGGACACAATAAGTATTATAATACCAGTATATAATTGTGAAAAGTATATTGATAGATGTCTGTCAAGTATTGAAGGACAATCTTATAAAGAATTAGCAGGTTACAAGATAGAACATAAAAAATTATAAATGTAAGGAAAAACATGAAAAAGATAGGAATTATTACAATAACAAACGGAAGAAATTATGGTAATAAACTTCAAAATTATGCTTTATTAAAAAGTTTAGAAAAATTAGGTTTCGAAGTTGAAACCATTAATAAAATATTCAAAAAAGAAAATAAACTAAATTTATTTTTTTATAGAATCAAAACATGTATTAGAAATGTTTTGCATATAAACGAAAGAATTGGAATTTGCAAAAGAGAAAGGAAGTTCTCACAGTTTGACAAAAGATATTTAAAAATAAGCAAATATTGGACTTATAAAAATGAATATCGAAAAGGAATTGCAGATAAGTTTGACTACTTTGTTTGTGGGAGTGACCAGATATGGAATCCAAAATTTATAGAGTGTTTGGAAGATATAGAAAGTTCAACTGCATATTTTGCACAGACTGAAAAAAGAATTGCGTATGCAGCAAGTTTTGGAATTAGCACCCTTCCAGATGAGTATGTAGAGTTGTTTAAGAAATTGTTGAGAGATATGAAATCAATATCTGTTAGGGAGGAATCGGGTGCAACAATAATCAAAAATATTTTAAATAAAAATGTGCCTGTTACCTTAGATCCAACATTGCTTTTAAATCAGGAGGAATGGAAAGAGTTTCAAAACAAACCTAAAATAGTGCTTCCGCAAAAATATATAGCTACATATTTTTTAGGAAATAAAAGTAAGGAAGTTGAAGAATACATAAAAGAATTATCAAAGAAGTATAATTATCCTATTGTTGAATTATACTGTGAGTGGTTATGGGATAAGGATATTTCCAATTTGGATTATTTCTCCTTAGATCCGACAGAGTTTGTATATGTAATTTCACATAGTGAAATGCTGTTTACAGATTCATTTCATGGAAGTGTATTTTCTGCAATTTTTGATAAGCCGTTCAGAGTTTTCAAGAGAAATGATAACTTTTCACCGGATATGTGGTCGAGAATGGAGACACTAATTAATTTAATTGATGATTATAGTGTCATAGGCGATACTGATGAGTCATTAGAAAATATAGTAGGAAAAAGCGCTATATACAACAAACAAAAGATAGAATTTAAGAGAAAAGAATCACTGGAATATCTAAAAAATGCATTAAATATAAATAGTAATTCTTAAGCTATAGCAAGGATATTATAAATGAAAATCGAAAGAACAAAGAACGCAACAAGAAACATAATATACGGAGTGCTCCTAAAAATTTATCAATTATTAGGACCGTTCATTCTAAGAACTATATTTATATACACATTAGGCATGGAGTATTTAGGTTTGAACAGCTTGTTTACTTCCATTTTAAGTGTGCTTAATCTAGCAGAATTAGGAGTTGGTTCAGCTCTTGTGTTTAGCATGTACAAGCCAATTGCTGAAGATGACACAGAGAAAATTTGTGCATTAATGAATCTGTACAAGTTATATTATCGAATTATAGGTGCAGTAATCTTAATAACAGGACTTATATTAGTACCGTTCATTCCTAAATTAATTTCGGGAAGCGCACCGGAAGATATAAATATTTATGTTTTATATTTAATGAATTTAGGAGCAACAGTTTTAACTTACTGGTTGTTTGCATATAAAACATGTTTATTTGGTGCACATCAGAGAAACGATGTAACCGCCAAAGTAACTATGATTTCATCTACTTTGCAGTATATTATACAGGCAGTGTTATTAATAATTGTGGCTAACTACTATTTGTATCTGACAATTATAATTGCTACACAAATTTTCAATAATTTGTATGGAGCTTGGAAGTGTAACAAAATGTTCCCTGATTACAATGCAAGAGGACATTTGGATAAGTCAGAAGTGAAAGTAATTAATGGAAAAGTTAGAGATTTGTTTACTGCTAAGGTTGGTGGAGTTGTAGTTGATTCAGCGGATACAATAGTTATCTCAACCTTTTTAGGATTAACAACTCTCGCAATATATAATAATTATTTTTATATAATGTCATCCATATATGGATTTATAATGATTATTTTCAATGCCTGTATGGCGGGTGTAGGAAATAGTCTTATAGTTGAAAGTGAAGATAAGAACTACAATGATTTAAAGAAATTTTTATACATAGTTTGTTGGATAGCATCAGTTTGCACATGTTGCCTGCTTGGATTGTATCAACCATTTATGAAAATGTGGGTGGGCGAGAAGTCTATGTTAAGTTTTAATTTGGTTATTTGCATTTGCATTTATTTCTTTGTTCGAAATATAAATACACTTATTAATATGTACAAGGATGCAGCAGGAATGTGGCATGAGGATAAGTGGCGACCACTGGTAGTTTCTTTGGCTAACCTTGGCTTAAACCTAATATTAGTTCATTATATAGGCTTGTTTGGAATTTTGCTTTCCACAATTTTAACAATGGCATTTATTGGTATGCCTTGGTTAATATATAACCTGTTTACTGTTATTTTTAAAAGAAATGCAATTGAATTTATTTTTAAGATGATTTTCTACACAGGGCTGGTGTGCATTATGTGCGTAATTACTTACGCTGTTTGCGTACATATATCATTGTCAGGTGTAGTAGGATTTGTAGTTAAAGGAATAGTTATATTTGGCATTGCAAATGTAATATTCTTAGGAGCAACCTTCTTGATGCCTGAGTTTGGTCAAACAAAGGAATTAATTTTGAAAATTATAAAGAGAAATTTCTAGAGTTAAAAATCATCACTCAATGCGAAAGAAGTAATAGATGTAAGGAAAAAACATGATTAACAAAAGTACAATTAAAGCCTATGCCTGTATTAATAAAAACACATCAATAAGACAGAAGAGTTCCTCCGGTGGATGTTATTTCGCTCTTGCAAAAGATTTTATTGAACAAGGTGGAATAGTGTACAGTGCAAGGTTCAATGATGGGTTTAGCGTGGAGCATGCAAAATGCTCCAGTGTAAATGAGCTTGCACAGTTTATGGGAAGTAAATATGCACCAAGCAGATTAGGAAATACTTTTAAAGAGATTAAGGAAGTTCTTGAAAAAGGAAAAAGGGTAATGTTTGTTGGCACTCCCTGCCAAAATGCAGGCTTAAGTTCCTTCTTAAAGAAGGATTATCCAACCCTTTTAAAGGTTGATTTTATATGTCATGGAATGCCTGATGAAAAAGTGTGGGACAGGTATTCGGATTACTTAAAAGAAAAAGGTGAAATAAAAAATATTTATTTTAGAAATAAAGATAAAGGTTGGTATGATTATAATTTTAAGGTAGAATATGTAGATGGAACCGTCTTTGAGGAAAATCATAGCGACAATATTTACATGCGTGGCTTTTTAGCAGATTTGTTTTTGAAAAAAGCCTGCTATGAATGTAAGAATCGTGGCTTTAATAGAGTAAGCGATATTACCTTAGCTGATTATTGGGGAATAGATGATGCCATACCTGAAATGTTTGATAACCAGGGAACTTCAGCAGTTTTTGTGAATACCTTAAAAGGCGAGAAAATATTTAATAAAATTAGTGAACAGTTTAGTATTAGACAGGTTAATCTAGAAGAAATAACAAAATATAATCCTTCATATTTTTATAATGCTAACATGCATAGAAAATATAATCAATTTATGGAAAAGTTGGATAATTGTAAGGATGTAATAAAGCTAATTGAAAACTGTTTAAAAGATAAATTTATTGTAAGGGCATTAAGAAAAGTTAAGAGAACAATCAAAAATCTCTTCCATATTTCATAGCCCCCCACCCAAAGGAGAAATCATGAAGTACATTAAATATATAATAATTGTTATTTTTTTAGCAGCAACAATTACATATGTAATCAACTGGGCGTATACCAAATCTCACACCAATGAGAGCGCACCGGTTATATCTGTAGATAATGCAGGTCAGGTTAAAAAAGTATCGGTCAAGGACAAGGATGCTTTATTAAAAGGTGTTGTTGCAAAGGATAGCAAAGATGGTGATATTACATCAAGACTTGTTGTGGAGTCGATATCCAAATTTGTGGATAAGAAAAATCATATTTGTAATATTACATATGCAGTTGCCAATTCAAGAGGTGCAGTAACCAAGGCAACGAGAAAAATTCAGTTTACAGATTATAAGAAACCAAGATTCGTTTTGTCGCAGTCCTTGTGCTTTGACACAGGTACAGATGTTGATGTTAAGTCGGTTATTGGAGCAACTGATGTGTTCGACGGTGACATTAGCAGAAAAGTAAAGATTTTGTCAAAGGATATTTCGACAAATATTTCAGGTGATAATACTATCACGGCTCAGGTAACTAACAGTTTGGGCGATACAGTGAAATTAAAAGCGGTTGTAGTTATTAAGCAGGATAATAATTTAAGCCCTGTAATTAAGTTGTCGCAAAACATTGTTTACACAAAGGTTGGAGAGTCTTTTAATCCAAAGAAATATATTCAAAGCGTAGAGGATAATAGAGGAAAAGCGATTTCCAAAAACAATGTGCGTGTAACAAGTTCGTCTGTAAAAACAAAAAAAGCAGGTTGCTATTTAGTTGAGTATTCTGTAAAAGATTTAAGTGGAAATGAAGGAACAGCCTATTTGACAGTTATGGTTGAAGAGTAGCGAGGTTTACCAATGAAGAATAAAATTATTAATTTACGAAATATAGATTTGTTTAGCTTAGCCAAAGATGTTATTAGCAGTTGGTGGATAATCGTTATGGTGGCAGCAGCAGGAGTCATGTTTACCCATGCTTATATTAGCACTACTTATGTTCCTGAATATACAAGTACAGGTATTTATGTAGTTACACCAAAGCAAAGCACAGGCTATGTTTATACAAATAAAATTTTTGCACAAAATGTTGTGGAAATTTTTCAGAATTTAATGAATTCTGATATTATGAATAATAAAATCAAAGAGGACTTGCATGTATCATCTTTAGATGCAACTATGAATGTTTCCCTAATTGAAGAAACTAATTTAATGAAAATTTCAGTTACATCAAAAGATCCTATTTTGTCATTTAAGACAGTAGGAGCAATTATGGATAATTATGCAGATCTGTCAGGGTATTTAACATCTGATGCAGTATTTGATCCTCTTGAGGCACCTATTGTGCCTACTTTTGCAGACAATTCACTTATGCCTAGAAAGAAATCTCTTCAGGTAGGTGGCATATGTGGGGTAATTACGCTTTTTGGATTATGTTTGGTTAGTATTTTAAGAAGGACAATTAAGACCGAGGCAGCAGTTGAAGAACAGTTAGACACAGACTTGTTTGGTACAATTTACCATGAAAATAAAAACAGAACTGTGAAATCAAAAATTGTTCAAAGTGTAAAAGCTCTGCTTATTACAAGTCCCATTATTACAACTAAGTTTATAGAATCTTTTAATAACATAAGAATAAAACTTGAATACGAACACGACCGCAAGCCATCTAAGAATGTTTATTTGGTCTCAAGTGTTTGTGAAAACGAAGGAAAATCTACGGTAGCACTGAATATTGCTTTATCTCTTGTAAAGGAAGGCAAGAAAGTTATTGTTATTGATGCAGATATGCGTAAGCCTGCCATTTGCAAGATGCTTGATATTCCAAAAGAGCAGGTAACTGATATGGTAAGACTTTTACAGGGGGAATGTGGTTTAGATCAAACCATGTATCGTGATAGGCAGGGGCTTAATCTTGTTATGTCCACAAAGGGCCATAGTAGCACTTATGAATTTGTAAAATCAGGTGCCATGAAGGACTTAATTAAAAAGTGTAGAAAGTTTGCTGATTTTGTAATTATAGATACACCTCCAATGTCCATGCTTTCAGATACGGAAGCGTTACTTGATGACGTTGATTTTTCACTGCTTGTAATCAGACAGGACTTTTCCTATGAAAAAGATATTGAAAACTGCATTAATATTATGAATGATGCGGATAGTCAGTTCTTAGGCTGTATTTTAAATGATTATAAGAAGTTAAAAATAAGAGAAACCGCAAGTGTATTTAAGAATTTTGAAGATGGGGAGGAGGTTGCTCATGAATAGTTATAATACTAGGAAAGCTGTTGATAAGGAACCTATGGACCTGTCTCAGATTATTTCCAATTTTTTTAAGGCATTAAAAAAACTCTGGATAATAATGGTAGTTGCCATTGTAGTTTGTGGATTTATTGGTCATCATAATTATTCGTCGGGCTATTCACCTAATTATGAGACAAAGGCAACTTTCTCAATTACAGCAGCACAGTATGATGGTCGAGAGGACCGTTCATACACCAACAATACCCAGTTGGCATCTATTTTAAGTGTAAGTTTTAATTACTTAATTAACAACGAAGTTTTTTATGAGGTAATTAAAAAAGACCTGAACATTGACTATATGCCATCAACTATTACAATTTCGGCTGTACCTGATACAAATATTTTAAGTATAGTTACAGCAGGTCCTAATCCACAAATGAATTATAAGGTGGCACAGTCTGTAATGAAAAATTATGGCAGTGTGGCAGAATTTGTAATTGGTGACACAAAGCTTGATGTGTTAGAAGAACCGGTTGTTGCTGAAGTACCAACGAATCCATATTCACCATGGAAGCAGACTATTATATATGCTTTCATTGGTTTATTAATTGGAATTGTACCAAGTATTATTTACGGATTTTTCGTTAGAACTATTAGAAACAGGGAAGATGTTGAGAAATATCTGAATGTAAATTTTCTCGGCATTTTGCCGGGAGTTTCTCTTAATCAGAGAAAAAATAAATTGAAGAACTGCTCTATTTTAAATAAAGCTGTTGGTTTTAGATATTTAGAGGCTATGCGTTCTGTGAACTCAAGGTGCGAGAGAGAATTTGCAAAACATAATGCGAAAGTTATATTGGTTACAAGTACAGTAAAGGGCGAGGGGAAAAGTACAGTGGCTCTCAATCTTGCGTACTCATTGTCAAAAAGCCAACATACAGTAATGTTAATTGATGGAAATCTCCGTTCACCATCATTACACAAAATGGTTGAACAGGATACATACGATTTCAAAATGGATGATTTCCTTGCAGGTAAGTTAAAAAGCAGTGGGGCAATTGTCAACTTAGAGGGTACAAGAGTGCTTATGATTGCACCAACAATTCCATCAAAGGATCCCATTAAACAGTTGAATTCTGAAGCCATGGGGAATTTCATTAACAACGCAAAAGCAAAAGTTGACTATGTAATCATAGATGCACCGCCATGTAGTGAATTGTCTGATGCGGCAGTTCTTGCAAAACACAGTGATGGTGTAATTTATGTGGTAAAAGAAGACTGCGCAAAAGTAAATAAAATCATTGACACAATTCAGGAATTTTCATATACGAGAATACCGATTTTAGGTTGTATTTTAAACGGCTCTGCAGGAAAACTTAATATTACATACGGCTATAACTATGGAAAACATTATGGTTATGGCTATCGAAAAGGATATGGCAGCAAGTATTACGGAAAGTATGGCTATAATTATTATAGTGGTTATGGCACATACGGTGATTACGATGATGAAGAAAATCCTGTTCCTGGAGGTTACGGAAAAGTTTCAGAAAAAGAATTCGGAGCCAAAGAGCAAAGTGTTTCAAATAAAATTTATGTAAGAACCACCGACCGCCAAAAAGAGAAAATGGCAAAAAAAGAAGGCGAGAAATTTGAAAAGTATGCCGAGAAAATGAATGATAAAGACAAAGCATAAACGTGGACGATATTGGGAAATACAAATGTAGGTCTGTATTTTAGATAGATTACATTAGTGATATCGATTGTGTTATCTGTTTTCTTGGAAAAAATAAAACAGGGAATACATTTTCCAATTTTACAAATTTTAAATTAAATATTAAATAATAAAAAGGCTCCTTAGGATAAAACCTATCATAAGGGGCCTTGAATTATATCAGTCCGCAGATTGTAAAAACTTCTTTTGTATTTTTGATGTCCTCATCACTTAAGGATTTGATTATTTTTAGTTTGGCTTTGCTTTTTTTATCAAAACGAAGCAATCGCTCTATATTAAGTCTTAACCAATACAGTGGCAGAAGCCATTTATGATTTTTCAGGAATGAACCGTAAAAATTAATCATTGTATCCATTGAAGGAAAGAGTTTGGCTGCTAAAGAGGTCTTCTTCTTTCCACTTTTGGCTAATGAACCGGCTTCCTGATTCTGTGAATTACCAAATGCTCCACCAAGGAAAATATATTTGGTTAAAAGTTGAACATCTTTATGGTTATCAAAATTATTCACACCATCAAACCAGTATAGGCAAAGGTTTTCTATTGTATTTTTGAACTGTAGAACACCTAAAACTTCAAGACAGGAATCCACCTTAGCACTTTCAATATATTTATTTTTATTCATAATATATAAATCCAGAAAATGCTTAATTCCGATGCCACCATTTAGAAAATGTTTTGCCATATGTATAACATGATAAATGTAAAAATCTTCTTTAGTCATTAAATATTGATTTGGTTTGTCAGGCAATGAACTGCAATGTCCCCAGATTTTTTCGAGATAGTTGTACCAAAGAGTGTAGCCTTCATCAATCAAGTGAGTTTGCATTTCAACTAGCAGGTGGTTACTTTTATTTATGCAACAAATATCTTTGGCACTACTGTGGGCAATGCCGTAACCCATAGCTTCAAATAATTTTGTGACTTCTTTTAAATCTGCCCCCCTAAAAAGTATATCAATGTCGTTCATTGGTCGCATTGAAGAATCAATGTAAAACTTTTTTGAAACACTTCCCTTTAAAAATATATAATCAATATTATTTTCGGCTAAAGTTTTTTCGATTCTCTTTAATTCGTAAGCTCTGTTGACATCTAAAACAATATTCTTTTTATAATCAAGAGAATATTCTTCAAGGTGAGTAATTGAACTCTTATAATTGTCAGGTAGTTTTGAAATACTAAAGTATAACGTTGAAGTCACCTTATGAAGTTTGGCGAATTTGTAAACAACTTCCCAATTAATTTCTTTTTCGGCAGGTTTCGGAACTATGTCCGCAACTGCACATTTTAACAAATATAAAAAATAGTTTATTTCTAATTGATATTTCATAATTATAATCCGTTTCTTAATAATAGTTGTAAATGATAATTTTTATCATAAAACATGGTTCAAATTTATTAGACTAAAAGTATAACCATGGTTCCACAATATAAAAACATAGAATTTTGTTCTAAAATTATTAATGTAATTATATGGTACCATTTTAAAGGCAAAAAAAAAAGGATGAGAACAAGTCTCATCCTAAAAAAGTTTCATTTCCTAATCATCTGACATTGGAATTCCACGATGTTCAACAGAAGTTGAGAAAACTATCTGAGTCTTAGTACTTCCAAAAGTTTGTAATTCGCCGATGAAATGGTCTAATTCCTCTGTACTCTTGAACATTACTTCAACAAGCATTGCATAATCTCCTGTAACACAGTTACATTCAACAACGTTGTTGCAACTCTTAATATAAGGATAGAAATCTTTCTTCTGATCCGGATTAACCTCCAAATTAATAAAAGCCTTAATGTGGTATCCAAGCTCTGCCGGATTAACCTTTGCAGTGTAGCCTGTAATAATTCCTGCATGTTCTAGTCGCTCAATTCTTGCTGAAACAGCAGGAGAAGATAAAAAAACCTGGCTCGCAATAGTTTTAAGGGGGGTGCGGGCGTTTTCGTGAAGAAGTTTAATTATCTGTTCGTCGATGTGATCTAATTCATGTCTCATATGCGTACTCCTTTCATATTTTTCAGTTATATTTAATTTTGTAAAGTAAAAACTTAACAAACCAACTAAAGTATAACATAAAAGTTAAGAAAAATAAAATACCAAATTGAAAAACAGAATATCTCAAGAAAGAAAATAATATATTGAAAGGAGCAGGGATTATGAGTAAGGCAAAAATAAATCCAAGAGGTTCATCTTGGGATGAATTGGAAAAACAATTATTTACGCCAGAGGAAATTGCCGAAAGTAAAGTACGTGTTGACATTAAAAATATGTTTTTGCAGAAGATACATTATCACGAAGAGAAAATAATGACGGAAACAATATTCTTTGCCTAAACTTAATAAATTGTAGAAAAAGCATATTAAAACTTAATAAAATTAACTTTTATTAGTTGAAACATTACATAATTAATTACGACTAAAAACCTTTATAGACAAAAGGTACAAAATATTTTCACTTTATATGGTGAAAAATCGGAAATTTGAAATAAAAAAAATTATTGAAATAATCAACCTTTGATGATAAAGTATTGATATATCTCGAAAGTTTGTTATAATTTTAACAATACCGTGTTCAAAAAAAGATAGAGTGAGCATGGAAAAAGACAATGGAGAAAAATCACTTCATTAATATTGAAAGGAGAAAACATGGAGAATTTAATTTATTTAGCTCCAATCGCTGGTATCATAGCTGTTATTTTTGCAGGAATTAAGGCAGCAATGATTAACAAAAGCGATGCAGGAAATGAAAAGATGAAAGAAATTTCCAGCGCTATTGCAGAAGGTGCAAAGGCATTCTTATTCTCAGAATACAAGATTTTAATTGTATTCGTTGCCGTACTTTTCGTAGTGTTAGGATTTGGTATTGATTGGCTTACAGCAGTTTGCTTTATTGTAGGTGCTGTACTTTCAACATTAGCAGGATACGTTGGAATGAACGTTGCTACAAAGGCAAATGTTCGTACAGCAAATGCTGCAAAGGAAAGTGGTATGAACAAGGCACTTTCAATTGCATTCTCAGGTGGTGCAGTAATGGGACTTTGCGTTGTAGGTTTTGGTATTTTAGGACTTAGCGTAATTCTTATTATAATTATGAACACAACAGGATTTACAGAAGAAGCAGTTAGCGTTCTTACAGGATTCAGCTTAGGTGCTTCATCAATCGCTCTTTTCGCAAGAGTTGGTGGTGGTATTTACACAAAGGCTGCTGACGTAGGAGCTGACCTTGTAGGTAAGGTTGAAGCAGGAATCCCAGAAGATGATCCTCGTAACCCAGCCGTTATCGCTGATAACGTAGGTGACAACGTAGGTGACGTTGCAGGTATGGGAGCTGACCTTTTTGAAAGTTATGTTGGTGCTTTAGTATCAGTTGTAACTTTAGCAGTTGCTTCATTAGTAGCAGGTGGAGATGATTTCGGAATGGAAAAAATCATGTTCCCAATCGCAATGGCAGCAATCGGTGTGTTAGCATCAGTTATTGCTACATTCTTTGTTAGAGGAAAAGAAGGTTCTGATCCTCAGAAGGCTCTTAACTTAGGAGAGTACACAGCTACAGCAATTCAGATTATTGCTACAGCTATTCTAAGTTATACATTATTTGGTGAATTCAAGGCATTCTTTGCAGTACTTGCAGGTTTAGTTGTTGGTACAGCAATTGGTAAGATTACAGAAATGTATACATCAGAAAAATATAAGAGTGTTAAGGAAATCGCTGAAAGCTCAGAAACAGGAGCAGCAACAAATATTATTAGTGGTTTATCAGTTGGTATGAAGTCAACAGCTATTCCAATTTTATTTATCGTACTTGGTGTACTTGTTTCATTTGAATTACTTGGTATGTATGGTATCGCACTTGCAGCTGTAGGTATGTTATCAACAACAGGTATGACAATCGCAGTTGATGCTTATGGTCCAATCGCTGACAATGCCGGTGGTATTGCAGAAATGTCAGGACTTGACAGCAGTGTAAGAGATATTACAGATAAGCTTGATGCAGTTGGTAACACAACAGCAGCTATTGGTAAGGGATTCGCTATTGGTTCAGCAGCTCTTACAGCTTTATCATTATTCGTATCATACGCAGAAGTTGCAAAAATTAAGAACATTAACATTTTAGATTCAACAGTAGTTATCGGTCTTTTAATTGGTGGTATGCTTCCATTTATTTTCTCAGCTCTTACAATGAGCTCAGTTGGTAAAGCTGCTAACAAGATGATCGAAGAAGTTCGTCGTCAGTTTAGAGAAGATGACGGTATTTTAAAGGGAACATCAAAGCCTGATTACAAGTCATGTGTAGGTATTTCAACACAGGCTGCTCTCCATGAAATGATTATTCCTGGAGTTTTAGCAGTAGTTACACCTCTTGTTGTAGGATATTTACTTGGTGCAGCAGCACTTGGTGGTATGCTTGCAGGAGCATTAGTTTGTGGTGTTATGATGGCTATCTTCATGTCAAACGCAGGTGGTGCTTGGGATAACGCTAAGAAGTACATCGAAGGTGGTTTCGGTGGTGGAAAAGGTAGCGAAGCTCATAAGGCAGCAGTTGTTGGTGATACAGTAGGTGATCCATTCAAGGATACATCAGGACCATCAATTAACATCTTAATCAAGTTAATGACAATCGTTTCACTTGTATTTGCTATGACTTTCCCAGCACAGGGTTACTTATATCAGTTACTTGACAAGTTATTCTAGTTGGAAATTAATTTGATAATTAAATAGTTTGTTTGCCATGTGGAATTACCACATGATATATACAAGGCGCGGAGTACTCTGCGCCTTGTTTTTGGATTAATTGGATTTAATACAGCGCCTATATATATATATTTGTGGGTTGTGTCAGTTTTGTTTTTTTCATATAATAATGGGAAACGTTGTTAACAATAATTTGTTTTACCTGGAGGGGTTATGATTTTCTCAGTTTATGAAATAATGCTTTTGTTTTTTATATACAGTTTTCTAGGCTGGTGTGTGGAAGTTGCCTTTGTAGCAGTGACTACAGGAAAAGTAGTTAACAGAGGCTTTTTAAATGGACCGGTGTGTCCTATATATGGTTGTGGAATGGTGGGTGTTCTAATAATATTACTGCCTGTAAAAAATAATGTATGGTTATTGTTTTTAGGTGGCATGATAATTTGCTCAGCAGTTGAATTATTTGGTGGTTGGATTCTTGACAAAATCTTCCATATGAGATGGTGGGATTATTCGGAGAAACCATTTAATATAGGAGGCTACATTTGTCTTCCTTTTAGTATTATGTGGGGATTTGCTGTTGTATTTGCGGTGAAATTCGTACACACACCAATTATGTTTTTAGTAAAAAAAGTGCCAGACATGGGCAAACTTGTTTTAATTATTTTCTTGGTGATTATTTTTACAGTGGATATGATTGTTACATTGAAAAATCTTATTGGAATCAAGAAGAGTCTTGGACAGCTCGATTTAATTGCAGAGGAGTTAAACAACATTGGAAATCAGATAAAAGATGTTGTTGGAAATTCAGCAATTGATATGGCTGACAAAGCAGAGCAGGCAAAAGATGAGTTAGGCAAGAGTGGCAACGAGTACATTGAGAAGCTAATTGAAAAGAAAGACGAGTTAGGCAAGAGCGGCAACGAGTATATTGAGAAGCTGATTGAAAAGAAAGACGAGTTAGGCAAGAGCGGCAACGGGTATATTGAGAAACTGAAGGCAAGAAAAGCTGAACTTGAAAAGAGCAGTTCAGGTTACGTCAATAATATTAATAAATATAGGAAACATATATTTAATACTCTTCCAACATTGAATAAATCAGGAAAGAGTATTAAAATACTAGAGTACATTAAAGATATTATAGAATCTAAGGAAGATAAAAAGGAAGATAAATCTGATTCTTAAAATAATACAATGGAGGTCATTATGAATTTTACAGGAAGACATTTTTTAAAGTTACTTGATTTTACACCAGAGGAAATTGGAGCATTAATTGATTTAGCAGCGGATTTGAAGGCAAAGAAGAAGGCTGGAAAATTAGTTGATGTTTTAAGAGGAAAGAACATAGCAGTAATTTTTGAAAAAACAAGTACACGTACAAGATGCTCATTTGAAGTGGCAGCTCATGATTTGGGAATGGGTGTTACATACTTAGATCCAACAGGTTCACAGATTGGCAAGAAGGAAAGTATTGCCGATACAGCCAGAGTTTTAGGTAGAATGTTTGACGGTATCGAATATAGAGGTTTTGGACAGGATTTAGTAGAAGAGTTAGCACAGTATGCAGGAGTTCCTGTATGGAATGGTCTTACAAATGAATTTCACCCAACACAGATTCTAGCAGATTTTCTTACATTAAAAGAAAAATTCGGCAAGTTAGAAGGCTTGAAATTTGTATACATGGGTGATGCAAGATACAATATGGGTAATTCACTTATGGTTGGATGTGCAAAAATGGGTATGCACTTCGTAGGTTGTGCACCAAAGAAATACCAGCCAAACCCTGAATTAGTAGCTGAGTGTCAGAAGATTGCAAAAGAAACAGGTGCAATTATTGAATTTGAAGAAGACCCAATGGTTGCCACAAAAGATGCTGATGCTATTTACACTGATGTTTGGGTTTCAATGGGTGAGCCTGATGAAGTATGGGAAGAAAGAATTAACGACTTGCTTCCATATAGAGTAACAATGGATTTGATTAACAATGCAAAGGGCAGCGTGGTATTTATGCATTGTTTACCAGCATTCCATGACTTAAAGACAAAGATTGGAAAACAGATTAACGAGAAATTCGGTCTTACAGAGATGGAAGTTACAGACGAAGTATTTGAGTCAGAACATTCAGTTGTATTTGATGAAGCAGAAAACAGAATGCATACAATTAAAGCTGTAATGGCAGCAACTTTAGGAGCTGACCTATAATCGATGAATATAAAGTACAGTCTGTGCTTATGGCGAGTGATGTTTATGACAAAGGGGCGCCATTAGCAGAGGCTGTTTTTTACTTAATAATAAATTCTTTCAGAATTTCTTATTAAGTAAAAAATGTTCCACTAGGGATGCACACTGGCGCGAAAGGAAAAATGTTGCTAAAGCAACACGCGCTCGGTGCGTAGAATGTCGCAAGGGACATTCTTTTTATTAGTTAAAATTCTTTATTGTTGCAAATATATGCATTTTTAAGTATAATTGTGTATAGTTTTGTAATAAAACCAATATACTTAGGAGGATAAAAAATAATGAAAAAATTACTAGCATTATTAATGACAGTAGTTCTTGCTACAACAATGTTTACAGCTTGCGGAAGCAGTAAGAGTGGAGATGATGGAGATAAGACATTAATTATGGGAACTAACGCAGAATTTCCACCATATGAGTATCGTGAAAACAATGAAGTAATCGGTATTGATGCCGAGATTGGTAAGGCTATTGCAGACAAATTAGGAATGGACTTCAAGATTGAAGATATGGCTTTTGATTCAATTATTCCTGCTGTTCAGTCAGGAAAAGTTAGCATGGGTCTTGCAGGTATGACAGTTAGCGATGAAAGAAAGGAAAGTGTAGACTTTACAGATTCATATGCAACAGGTGTACAGGCAATTATCGTAAAAGAAGGCTCAAAGATAAAGACTAACAAAGATTTATTAAAAAAGGGTGCCAATGTTAAGGTTGGTGTTCAGCTTGGTACAACAGGTGATATCTATTGTACAGATGATTTAAAGGAAGCAGGCTCAGGAACAGTTGAAGAATATAACAAGGGAGCTGATGCAGTTCAGGCACTTGTAACAGGAAAGATTGACTGTGTTGTAATCGACAATGAACCGGCTAAGGCTTTTGTTAAGGCTAACAAAGGACTTAAATTACTTAAAACAGCATACGCAGAAGAAGATTATGCTATCGCTGTTTCAAAGGATAAACCTGAATTAAGAAAGAAAATTAACAAAGCATTAAAAGAATTAATTGATGATGGTTCAGTTCAGAAGATTATTAACAAGTATATTAAGGCAGAATAATTAAAGAACAAAAAATACAAATTAGGAGGTGCCGCAATATAAAGTTAAGATATTACATTGTGAATATCCGATTTATATTGAACACCTCTTAATTTTTAGGAAAAAGAGGTAAAAATGGAGAGTTTATTAAACGTTTTAACAACAAAAGTTAATATAATTTCCGCAATATCTTTAAAACGTCAATTTGAAATAAGTTTTATAGATAAAGACAGATGGCAATTATATTTAGAGGGTCTGGGAAATACATTAATTGTAACTTTCTTTGCTTTAATTTTAGGTATTGTAATAGGTGCTGTTGTGGCTATAGTAAGAGCATCTTATGACAAGAATTATAGCGAAATGAAAGGTGGACTTGGAAAAATCCTTCTAGCTATTTTTAATATAATATCAAAAATTTATCTTACAGTTGTAAGAGGAACACCTGTAGTAATTCAGATTATGATTATGTATTACATTATATTTGCTACATCAAACAATAAGATTTTTGTGGCAATTCTTTCATTTGGTATTAACTCAGGTGCTTACGTTGCAGAAATCTTTCGTGGTGGAATTATGTCAATTGACGAGGGACAGTTTGAAGCAGGAAGAAGTCTTGGATTTAACTATGTTCAAACAATGGTTTATGTAATTATTCCACAGGCGTTTAAGACTGTACTTCCAACGCTTGGAAACGAATTTATTGTTTTATTAAAGGAAACAGCAGTTTCAGGTTACGTTGCATTAATTGATTTAACAAGAGCAGGAGATATTGTAAGAGGAGCTACGTATCAGGCATTTATGCCATTGTTTGGTGTAGCAGCAGTTTATTTGATTATGGTAATGTTTTTCTCTTGGTTACTTGGTAAATTAGAAAGGAGACTACGAAATGATGAACGATAATAGCTCTCTTATAGTTGTAGATGATGTGAAAAAATATTATAACGATGGGGAAATTAAAGCATTAGACGGTGTTTCCACAGATATTAGAAAAGGTGAAGTTGTGGTTATTATTGGACCATCAGGAAGTGGTAAGTCAACTCTTCTTAGAACTTTAAACCTTTTAGAACATCCTACAGATGGAAAAATTATTTTTGACGGTGTAAACCTAATGGACAAAAATGTAAATATTAACTTACACAGACAGAAAATGGGGATGGTTTTCCAGCATTTTAATTTATTCCCACACATGACAGTTTTAAAGAATATGACAATAGCGCCAATGAAGTTATTAAAGAAGTCAAAAGAAGAAGCTGAGAAGAAGGCTATGGAACTTCTTAATGTAGTCAATCTGGCTGACAGAGCAGAGGCATATCCTGCACAGCTTTCAGGTGGACAGAAGCAGAGAGTTGCCATTGCACGTTCACTTTGCATGGATCCTGAAGTTATGCTTTTTGATGAGCCTACATCTGCCCTTGATCCGGAAATGGTAGGCGAAGTTCTAGCAGTAATGAAGGATCTGGCAAATCAGGGCATGACAATGGCTGTTGTGACACATGAAATGGCATTTGCAAGAGAAGTTGCCTCAAGAGTAATTTTTATGGCAGACGGAAAGATTGTTGAAGAAGGAACACCAAGTGAAATTTTTGATAATCCAAAAAATGAACGTTTAAAACAGTTCCTTTCAAAAGTAATCTAAGAAGTGGCTAAAACTAATCAGGTTTAAAAACTTAATTAGAAGAAAGAGGTCGTAGCATGAAATTAAATGAAAAATCTAAACAGATTATATTTGAAATTGTGCCTATAATATTATTTGCGTTAGCATTAGTAATACGCTTTGCTGTTGATATTGAAAGACTACAGTGGGGCTTGATGGAAGTGGCAGCAATTCTATGGCTTGTAGATAATTTAGAAAAATACAAAAAAGAACATACAAAATTAAACTTACTGGATGTAATTGCATGTATTCTGCTAGTGATTGCTGGAATGATTTTGTTTATTGTAGGTTAGAGTAAAAAAAGATATCGGTTGTGAGACCGATATCTTTTTTGTATTATGGGAACAGATAAGTTTTTAGAAAAGACGTTACGGCAAAATGTTTTAATGAAAGAAATTAAATACTTAAATGATAAGCTACCGTTAGTTATTCAAGGAAGATATACATTTTCAAAAATTAAAACAAATCTTTGTTATCAGCTATTTTGCTAAATGATGATTACTATAAAATTTTATTGGAGGGCAAGACTGTTGCAAAGGGGCTTTCTGTTCTACGACCAGAGTATTTGATTAAATATATAAAAAAATTATCCATACATAATCTATGAAATGCACATAAAGAAAAGAATAATTTTCTGTGTCTTCCACATACTAACTCCAAAACTAATATATAGCAAAAGAGTGAAAATCGCTTTTGCTTGAATATGAAATTGGAGGAAGTAATAATGAAAGCAACAGGTATTGTTCGTAGAATTGATGATTTAGGGCGTGTAGTAGTGCCAAAAGAAATTAGACGGACACTTCGAATTAGAGAAGGTGATCCAATGGAAATTTTTACTAACAGGGATGGAGAAGTAATCTTAAAAAAATATTCGCCAATCGGAGAAATAGATGCTTTTGCAAAACAGTATGCGGAGAGCCTGGCAGCAGTATCCGGTTGTTATGTTGTTATTAGCGACAGAGATCAGGTTATTGCAGTATCAGGCGGTGTGAAAAAAGAATATATTGGCAGAAGAATAAGCCATGAATTAGAGGAAATTATGGAACAAAGAAGAACTGTTAATACAGACACTGATAATGTAAAAACAATAACAATAATTGATGGACAGGATGTTTCTGATATGGGACAAATAATTTTTCCAATAATATGTGAAGGTGATGTTATTGGGAGCGTGGTTTTGATGTCAAAAACAGAAAAACAGCAGGTTAGTGACACGGAAAAAAAGCTTGTATCGGTGGCTGCAGATTTTCTTGGAAGACAAATGGAATCTTAATTTGACTTAAAGTGAAAATGAAAACTCTCATAATTCGTCAATAAGCCCTTGAATAAAGGGGTTAAGACCATAAAAAATGGGTTTTACCTTGACAAAAACTGTATAATAGAGTATATAACTTATAGATACGCGCGTATGTGTCGCGTAGATGTATCGCAGAATTTATCAAGGAGGAAATACGATGAACAAGACAGAATTCGTAGAAGCTATTGCAAACGAAGCTGGATTATCAAAGACAGATGCAGCTAAGGCAGTTAAGGCTTTCACAGATGTTGTAGTTAAAGCTATGAAAGAAGGGGATAAAGTACAGTTAGTTGGATTTGGAACTTTTGAGGTATCAAAGAGACCTGAACGTCAGGGAATCAATCCTGCAACAAAGGAAAAAATCACAATTGCAGCAGCTAACGTTCCTAAGTTCAAAGCTGGAGCAGCTTTAAAGAAAGAACTTAACTAATCGATAAATATTAGTAAGTAATATAGAAAAGATCACTACATAGGTAGTGGTCTTTTTGTGGTTCTTTGTCAAGTATGGGGGTAACCCAAGTTTATAATGCTCTTTGTCAGGTATGGGGCTATTCTTTATTTATACATTTTCTAAAAATGTATAAATAACATACTATTATCAGAAAAAAGGTATCTTTTTTAAAAAAATTAAAAAAAAACAATTTTTCTAAAATTTAAAGACTTGATACCGATAACATTACGACATAGAATATTAATAACGTAATAGGCGGAGATTTTTTGATAGAATTAATAAGGAGGTACTTATGAAAATAGTTAGAAAATTGGTTAGTATGTTATTGGTATTTGCAATGACATTTAGCATGGCTATTTCAGGAAAAATTACAGGCATTACTCAGGTTAGTGCCAGAGAGGCTCTTGGAAGCAATGACTTTTTGAAGGTTAACGGAACACAGATAAGAAAACAAAAAGGAAAAGGAGATGTTGTCTATTTAAGAGGAACCAATGCAGGAGGATGGCTTGTTCAGGAAAACTGGATGAATCCAACCAATGCGTCTGACCAGAAGACGATGATGACAACATTGGCAAATAGATTTGGAACATCAAAGAGAGATGAGTTGGTCTCAACATACGAAAATAATTATTGGACAACACAGGATTTTGATAATTGTGCAGAAATGGGAATGAGCGTTATAAGATTACCATTTACATACATGAATCTTTGTGATGACAATGGAAATCTTAAATCTAATGCTTTTGACAGATTAGACTGGTTTGTACAAAATTGTAGCCAGAGAGGTATGTATGTTATTTTAGATATGCACGGAGCATTTGGTTCTCAAAATGGTATGGATCATTCAGGAGAGATTAATGATGGAAAACAGCTATATTACAATCAGAGCAATAAAGATAAAACTTTAAATTTATGGAAAAAGATTGCAGAGCATTTCAAAGGCAATCCGGCAGTTGCAGCTTATGATATCTTAAATGAACCGGGAATTAAGGCAGCTGCAACATATAGTTTACATTGGGATTTTTATAATGAAATTTACAATACAATCCGTTCAAAGGATAGCAATCATATTATTATAATGGAATCATGTTGGGATGCAGACAATTTGCCAAGACCTTCACAGTATGGCTGGACAAATGTAGCATATGAATACCATTACTATCCATGGAGTGCACAAAATAGCAGTGATGCACAGAAGTCATACTTTTCAAGTAAAGTTTCAGACATTGCAAATCACAATTATGGAGTGCCAACATTTGTAGGCGAGTTTACATGCTTCGAACAGGCAGAAGGCTGGAAGGCAGCAATGTCAACTTTCAACAGTCAGGGATGGCATTGGACAACATGGTCATACAAAGTTACAGGAAACAGCTCATGGGGTATTTATAATCATAACCCTGAAAAAGTTGATATTTATAACGACTCAGCAGACACAATTAAAAATAAATGGTCAGCTGTAGGTACAGCAAACGGATGGAAAAATGACAAGATTTATAATTTGGTAAAGCCATATCTTTCGGGAACAGTAACATCTACAGGTGGAAGCACAACAGATGATAGTGATAACAACAGCACATCAGGTGTGGCAACATTATATGAACATTCAAATTATGGTGGATGGGCAGTTTCATTGGAAGAAGGTTCATATGACTACAAAGATATTTTAGCAAAAGGAATTGCTAATGATCAGATTTCATCACTTAGAGTAAGTGACGGATACAAAGTTACAATATATGATGACGAAGGATTTAAAGGAACATCAAAAGAATTTACCAGTGATGCGTCATATGTTGGAAATGAAATGAATGACAAAACTTCATCAATTAAAATCGAAAAGATTAACAATCAGACATCAACTACAACATCATATAACACAGTTAAATTGCCAAATGGAAAATACAGCATAAAATCTGTTGCAAATGAAAAATATGTTGCAGCAGAAAATGGTGGAAGTGATCCAATAGTAGCAAACAGAGACAACTATAGCGGTTCATGGGAGACATTCTATATTGTTAATAATGATGATGGAACAGTAAGTATAAAAGCAGATGCAAATAACAAATATGTGTGTGCAGTTTTAGATGAAGAAAATCAACTGACACCTAGAAGCGACAGCATTAGTACATGGGAAAAATTTAAGATTTACAAAATAAATGACAGTGAATACGGCATTAGAAGTGCGGAAAATAGAAAATATGTAAAGGCAGACTTGGATAAAGGAGGCAAATTAATAGCCGGAAGTGATTCTATAGCAGGAGCCTGGGAAGCATTTCACATTGAAAAAGTCGGTGATACAACAAATGATAATGTAGCAACATTCTATGAAAATTCAAACTATGGTGGATGGTCAGTTTCATTACCGGAAGGTACATATAATTATAGAGATATCATTGCAAAAGGTATTAAAAATGACGCTATATCATCATTGAAAGTAAATTCAGGTTACAAAGTTACATTATATAATGATGCAGGATTTAATGGAACGTCAAAGGCATTTACAGGTGATGCATCATATGTTGGTGATGAAATGAATGACAAAACTTCATCAATTAAAATTGAAAAGTGGAATGGCTCATCAAGTGTTACATATAATACTGTTAAGTTATCAAATGGAAAATACAGTATCAAATCTGTTGCAAATGGAAAATATGTTGCAGCAGAAAATGGTGGAAGTGAAACAATAGTAGCAAACAGAGACAGTTACGGCGGTTCATGGGAAACATTTTATCTGATAAATAATGATGACGGAACAGTAAGCATAAAAGCAGATGCAAATAACAAATATGTATGTGCAGTATTAGATGAAGAAAATCAACTTGTTCCAAGAAGTGATAATGTTGGTACATGGGAGAAATTCCAAATTTATAAAATAAGTGATACAGAATATGGTCTTAGAAGTGCAGAAAACGGAAAATATGTAAAGGCGGACTTGGATAACGGAGGCAAGTTAATAGCCGGAAGTGATTCCATAGCAGGAGCATGGGAAGCATTTAATATTGAAAAATTGGGAGATGAGACATCTTCTGCAAAAGCAACATTTTATGAAAATTCAAATTACAGTGGTTGGTCTGTAGCATTAAGTGAAGGAAGATATGATTATGGCACAATGATTTCTAAGGGAATTAAAAATGATCAGATTTCTTCAATTAAGGTAGCAGATGGCTACAAAGTTACATTGTATAATGATGAAGGATTTGCAGGAAGTAAAAAAACATTATTAACAGATGCATCAGGTCTTGGAGATTTTAATGATAAAACTTCAGCGATCGTAATTGAAAAAGTAGAAAAGGCAGATTTTAATAATTCAAATACATATATTAGATCCATAGCAAACGGACAGGTAGTTTGTGCAGAAAATGGTGGAAGTGAAACAATAGTGGCAAACCGTTCATCATGTGGAGGTGCATGGGAAACATTCCAGATTGTAAATAACAATGATGGAACAGTATCCCTGAGATCCGTATCCAATGGAAAATATGTATGTGCTGTAATTGATGAAAACAATCAGTTATTGCCAAGAAGTGAAAGGGTAGGTACATGGGAGAAATTCATTATTGAAAAGATTTCAAATGGAGAGTATGCACTTTACTCATTGGCAAATGGAAAATATGTTCAGGCAAACTTAAATGACGGTGGTAAACTTTTTGCTACAAGTGAAACTGTTGCCGGAGCATGGGAAGTATTTGACATTAACAGAAATTAAAGTTAAAATTCATAATAATTAAACAATTCACAGGCTGTTTGCGTAGACTATATATGCAAACAGCCTGATTTTGGTATATATGTTAGTAAAAAAATAAAAATAAAAAATAAACAGAGGAAAAAACTTTGGGAGGAGAGAAAATTGAAAGGGTTGAAAGGTTTATTTTGGAAAAAAGGTGTAGCCGTGATTTTGTCGGTTGCCATGGTTTTAACAGGAGTGACTATTACGCCACAAAATGTTAAGGCAGATGCGGCCATTACGGCAACCAATGATGTAACAGCAGTTATTACTGATGACTCTAAAACAGGGTATAGCTCTGAAAAAGATGGAGATTTGTATAACTATGTAAGATATGGTGCATCAGCAGTGGCAGATGATAAAACAGGTGACCACGTGGCAAATAATGCAATTGATGGCAATGCTGATACAAGATGGGCAAATGAAGCTAAAACAAAAGGCCATTACATTACAATTGATTTAAAACAGTCATATGAAATTTCAAAAATAAATATAAGCTGGGAAGTTGCAAGCTCAATTGACTATAAAATTGAGGTATCTAACGATGGAGTTTTATTTAAGTCTGTTACAGCAGTAAGCTTAAATAATTATACTACAGCAAAAAACAGAATAGATACATTATCACTGAAAAATACCGTTATTGGGAGATATGTAAGAATTACAGATGTAGGAGAAAAATACATAACAGATTCTTCAAACAACAGACAATATGGAATATCCATTTGGGATGTGGGCATTTTTGGAAAAGATGTAAAAGCAACTAGAGAATCAGCGGTGGAAGCCACAAATTCTTTCAAAAAAACAACTGAAGGTGAAACTTTTCAGGATATTATAGATAGCAAATATTACAACTACACACGTTATAATGGTGTGTCAGCAACTGCAAGTGGTCAGGAAACAAATGACCGTACACCAAAAGCAGCAATTGACAATGATAAAAGTACAAGATGGTCTGCAACAAATGGTGATTCCACATATTACGTTGTTGATTTAGGAGAGACCTATAATGTTGAAAAATTATATTTAAGCTGGGAATCTGCAAATGCAACAGTTTATAACATATATAAATCGGTTAACGGCACAGATTATAGTTTGGTTACAACTGTAAATGCCATAGGAATATATGAAAACACTGCAACCAATGGAAATAGAGTAGACAATATAGAATTTGGAAGTGTAAGTGCCAGATACATTAAGGTACAAGCAGTACAGCGTTGCTATAAAGGGGCAAATTATGGTGGCGGACAATATAATGGAATGTCTTTATATGAAGTAGGTGTGTACGGCAAAGACATGGAAAAATCATACGAAAAAAAGGCATTTAACCAGTTTAGGGTAGGAAATAAAGAAACTATTGGAAATATAATAGAAGCAGAAAAGGCTGATGAAAAAGACAGCAATATAAAAGTAGAGACTGATAAAAATGCCAGTGGAAAGAACTTAGGTGGCCTTACAAACAACACATGGGCAGAATACAATATTAATTTTGACAGAAAAACTTCAAGAATTTATTTAAGATACAGTGTAAAAGATGGAAATGGTGGAACAGTAGAAGTATACGTTGATGACAGTACAATGTCTACAACTCCTGTAGCATCAATTGACGTAAATTCAACAGGTGGATGGTCCAACTATACTGATATTTCACAGGAAGTAGTTGTGCCATCAGGTAATCATAAAATATATTTAAAATTTGTAACTGATAAAGGAAATGTGTGCAATTTGGATTATTTTAAATTTGAATTTGCACCTGAAAGTATAAGCAGCACAGGTGATTTACACGAAGCAGAGAATGCACATGCCTTTGTAAGAGGTTCAGCAGCACAGAGTAGCTCTGTGGAAAGTTCTAAAAAATATTCAGGTGAAAAGGCTGTGGGCAAAATGAACACTTGGATTGAACATGACCGTTCTTATCTGACTACATATGTTAAAGCAGAAAATGCAGGATACTATCAGTTTGAAGTTCAGTATGCCGGAGCAATGACTACACTGCTTCAGTACAGAATCAACAGCAGTGATGACGACAAATGGAAATCAAAAACTATCAGCAGTGTGGATTCTAACTGGGAAAATACCAACAGGGCAACTATGCAGATAGAATTACGAAAAGGATTAAACAAGATTGATATATCAGGTGCTGTTTGGAAATGGGCAGCTGGTACTGAAACAGGTAGAACAGATGGCAAAAACGTAAATGCTGAATGGTTAAATATAGATAGTTTTTCATTAACATATAAGGGTGAAAATAAAAAAGCATTTAACAGTGTTTTAAATACAGATTTAAAAGGAAATAAAATTCAGGCTGAAGATTTTAATGAAAGCTCTGGGGATATAAAAGTTGAAGGAGAAAGCGACAGCTTTGTAGACGGAAAAAATCTTGGTGGTCTTACAAATGGAAAATGGGCAGAATACAATATTAACTTTGACAGAAAAGTTTCAAAAATTTATTTGAGAAACAGTGTAAGAGATGGAAATGGTGGAAAAGTAGAAGTATATGTTGATGACAGTACTATGTCCGGGACTCCGGATGCCACAGTTACTACATCTTCAACAGGCAGTGACTGGAGTAAATATACTGACACAGCAACGGCCATCAGTATACCATCAGGTAATCACGAAATTTATTTGAAATTTGTGGCAGATGGCTCAAAAGCAGTGTGTAATCTTGACTGGTTCCAGTTTGAATATGAACCTGAAACAGTAAAAGATTCAGGAGACATACACGAAGCAGAAAATGCACATGGATTTGTTCAGGGAGATGCAGAAACAGAACACACTCTTCAGGTAGATGGAAAGTTCTCAAACAATCTGGCTGTAGGTGGAATGAATGCATGGCCTGACAATGGAAGAGCATATCTTACATCTTATGTAGATGTGAAACATCCCGGTACGTATAAGCTGACAGTGGCATATGCATCAGGAAGCAATAAGGATACAAATATAGATTGTAGAGTAAATAGTGTAAACGATGGTGACTGGAAAAGTATATCAGCACCGACAACCGGCGGATGGACTACAGTAAAGAAAATAACTACTGAAGTGACGCTGAACAGAGGTGTAAATGTAATAGACATAACTGGTGCTGCAAATATTCCTTATGCAGAAAGTAATGCATGGCAACAGGTAAATGTGGATTACTTTACATTGGAAAGAGTGCCTGAAGATGGTGATTTAGCATATGGAAAAAATGTTGAAGTATCAGATTCTCAGAGTGGTTGTGATGGTTCCAATGCAGTGGATGAAGATGAGGATACAAGATGGGCAAGTAAAGAAGAAGGTGACAAGGCTTTTCTGATTGTAGACTTAGAAAAACTGTATGAAATTGAAAAAGTGAATATTATGTTTGAAAAGGCATATCCAAATGATTTCCAGATTCTTGTATCAAAGGATAAAACCAATTGGACTGTTGCGAGAACAGTAAGAAATTTTAGAGCAGGTGAAGTTGATAAAAAGGTATATGAATCAGATGGAGTTTGTCTTGGAAAAGCAAGATATGTAAAAGTACGATGTCTTAACATGGCATATCACAATGCAATGTCCATAAGAGATATAAGGATATATGGAACAAAAATAAAAGGACAATTGTCTGATCTTGCTCTAAATGCAGAAGTAAAGGTAAGCAGTTCGGATAGTAGTGCTGAAACTTCAAATCCTGCTAATGCAGTAGATGGATTGGATAATACAAGATGGGGAGCACCTAAGACAGATAGCAATCCATGGTATGAAATTAATTTAGGACAACAATGCAGAATAGATTCTGTTGATTTAAAATTTGAAAGGGCATATCCCAAGAGTTTTAGGATACAGATTTCTGATGATGGAAAAACATGGAAAGATTATAAAACCATAAAGGATTGGACTGAACCGGGAAATTCAACAGAAATTGAGAAATCGGAGTATTATGCCAATCTGGAATTTGGAAACAGTATCCATATGGGTGATGTAAAGACACAGTATATAAGATTGTATGCTGATGCAAAAATCAGAGACAACAACTGGGGAGTTTCAATTTATGAATTTGAAGTATGGGGAACTGAAGTGGCAAAGAAAGATTATTGGAGCAATCAGGCAAAGAAAACGTATGGAATTTATCCTGTTTCAAAATTGCAAAATACAGAAAATAACGGATTGATTGACAGTAGCCTTGTACAGGGTGATGTGATTGGAAATGGAGATATATATGATGTAGTTTATGAAGAAGGAAAGGACATATATTTTTATGTAAATCCAAGAGAACTATATTATAAACAAGCAGACCATCAGATTTGCTGGTCATCATCTGATTCCGGAAAGAATTTATGGGGGGCTACAAGTCATAATGAAAATATTTTGAAGTATGGAACCCAACAGGAAGCAACAGTTAAGTATACAATTCCGGCGGGTATTGATTTTGGAAACAGCGATTATGTAGAAACAGAAGTAGGCTGCCAGATTTATAATAAATCGGATCTGGAAAAGGAAAATGCCAGTCCGAAGTTTGAGTTGGTATTTAAGGTAAGGATCTGGAAATCCACCATAGTAATTCAGGATAAATTAAGCGAGAATGGAGAATTATGTGTAAAGAATCCTGAAAATGGGGCTACATATCAGTGGCAAAAGAGTGTCGATGGAAATACATGGAGTGATGTTTATGAAAAGAGATATGATTTGCAAATTCTTAGTGGAAGTGGAAATGATGTGGTAAATGTTGCTCATGACTTAGGCGGTGGACAGTATTATCGTGTGCGAAAAGTAGGAACAACCCAGTGGTCACATCCATATAAGGTTCAATATTACAACGACATTCAAAATGGTGATTTTGAATATCCGGCAATGTTTTCAACAGATGAAGATGATAAGGCATTTCCTTTTGAACCAAATGGAGATGAACAGCAGTATCCTAACGGATATGAAGGACTTGTGTGGAAGACAACTGCTCCGGGCTGGATGAGCAGACAAAAAAATAAAATAGGACATGATATTGAAATTGTAAATGGAAGAAAGTTAAAAACCTCAGGAGAAGAAGAACAGGTAGGCCAGTTCTCCGTAACACAGGATGAAATGTACAAAAACAATGAGCATGGTGATCAGTTTGCAGAATTAAACTGTGAAAATGTTGGAGCTTTATATCAGGATATTTTAACAACTCCTAATTCCCAGTGCTATTGGGACTTAGATTATGCAGGACGTTGGTGCCAGAATAGTATGTATGTTGTTGCAATGTCATCTAAAGATGCACAAAATTATACAACAACTGAACAGATTGAGGCATTAATAAGAAGAGATGATGTAAAGGCTATTACAACTAATCAGGAAGGCACAAAAGGTACAACAATTACATTGTCTGATGGAGTTACTGCTACGTTGTGGAAAGTTACAAGTAAGGAAACAGCAGGGCAGTGGAATGATCATAACGGTATATATAATGTTCCTTCCGATGAAAAAAATTATCTTACAAGATTCTTCTTTGTGTCAGCAGAAGGAGCAAAAAGAAACGATGGTGATACACCGGATAAGACTGTGGGAAGTTTACTTGATAATGTAAAATTCCAGCAGAAAAAGGATTATGTTATAGAGTATTATGTAAATGGAGTAAAAAATGATGGTTTGACTGTTAAAGGCACAGTAAACCCTTATGACAGAGTAAGCATACCGGCACCGGAGGCGGTAAGCAATTATACTTTATACGATGCAAAAATCAGTGGAGAAAATAATGCTGAAAGTAAGGCATTTTATGTGGATGATAAAGACAGAAACATGACAGTAGCTTATAACCATAATGTATTAAAACTCTACTATAAGAGTGGTGTAGTTGTTGCCAATGTAAAAATACAGGGATTTGAAGAATTACCTAACGATTATAGCGTAGTTGTAAATCTTAAAAACACTTCAGGAACGGTTTTACAGACACATACCATGAGTCAAAATGAGTTTACTAAAATTGAAAAACCAGAAGGAGGAGGAGTTGAAGGATACTTTGACACTGCTACTTTTGGAGGCGAAAATTTGAAAGTCGGAGAAAAATATACTGTTGAAGAAATTATCGTAAAAAATAACTATTTACCACACTATTTGGAAACAGTTGATAAAAATGGAACAAAGGAAGATGTTGGAATAGATAAAATAAACACTGATAAACTGTCATATACAGCAACATTTACGTATTCAGCGGAAACAGACAATTCAGTTAATTTTATTAATACTTATAACCCTATTCGAAAAATTACCATTAGCAAAAATGTTTCCGGAAATATGGTAGATGATGTCGAGAAAAATAAGTCATTTAACTTTAGTATTGAGATAGAAAAAGACGGAAATGCCATAGATGCAGCTGAAATAATAAGTAATAAGCTTAATAAGACAGCAACAGGACAGTATACATTTGCTCTTAAACATTCAGAAAAGGTAGAACTCTATGTATACAACAATTGTAAGGTAACTGTTTCAGAAGACGATTACAGTAAGAAGAAAGATGTGGATACAAAGATTTTCAGCGATGATTATTATGTAACTTCATGGGAGAAAGACTCTAAGGTTACAGATGGAAGAATCATAAGCATTGACAGTGTTAATTCAGATCAGGAACTTGTTTGCAACAATGTTTACAATGATTTAGGAGATGTTGAAGTACAGGGCTTCCAGATGAATGGTAATAAGGATTCAGGTGGTGTGTCAGAGTTTAGTCCATCATTCAGAGTAGTATGTCGTGTAAGTAAAAATACAATTAAAACAAAAAAAGTCAGCAAGTTTGGTGTGATTTATGCAATAGCAAACGCTACTGATGGAAAAACAAGAGCTGAACTTGAAGAAATGATGACAATAGATAAGGCTGATAATAAGACAATAAAGGTACATGAAGAGACAGAAAACGGAATATATCCTGACTGGACTACAAAGAGTGATTCACAGTATTCCACAAAGTATTGGAAATATTATGGACTGACCTTTAAATGTCTGGATTATATGTTCTACACATTACAGGAAAATATTACTGTAAGAGCATATGCATTAATGGCAGATGGAAGCATTGAATATGGAGATAACATTTATACTGTAAATATGTATGAGATAGCAGATTCTCTGTATAAAAACCAGAAAATGAGTACATTGAAGGGACATAATTTCTTATACAATAATGTGTTAAATCTTGTGACAATTAACAACAACAGGCTTGATATATTAAAATCAATGATGAGGGCCTTAAATGTAACAAGTACATCAAATCAATACTATGCTACATTAAATAAATTGTACAAGGACATGAACAATTATGTATATTGTCAGCAGGAGTACAAAGGAAAATATCAGGAAAGGGAAGAATTTGTTCCGGCAACACTTACAAGTCAGGAGCAGAAAGATTTGTTAAGTGCCTTAAATAACAAAACAGGAACTTCTTATTCAGATATAAATGATTGGATATACAATCAGACAGAAAAACAGGGCAAATATAATGGCTATTATAAAAAAGTTCAATATGCATGGGACAATGGAATTTATGTTAAGTAGTACAGAATGAGGTGAAGGAAATGAAAAAAACAAAAGTTTATGAGACACCGGAATTGATAGTGACAAAGTTTGAGGTGTCTGAAAAAATTATGGACTCTGCATCATTTTTTGAAACTACCAATCCAAACGAAAAACCGGGAGATATAGTTACAAGAGAATGGAAATCCACTCCTGATGTTCCAGGTGGGACCCTTCCAATTGAATTTTAAGAAAATTTGTTTAGAAATTAGGAGAAATTTATGAAAAGATTAAAGAAAATAATTGGAATAATACTTGCCGTCTCTTTTGTAATAACAGGAATACCACAGCTGGGTAGTGTAAGAGTAAAAGCAGTTTCTACCACAAAGGAAAGCTATCCCGGATTTATAAAAGCAGATGGTAAGCAGTTAAGAAATGACAATGGTGATATCGTGCATTTGCGTGGAGTAAATGCAGGTGGTTATATGTTGCAGGAAATCTGGCTGTGTGCAACATATGGTGGAACTGATGACAACTCAAGTGGAAATATAAGATGCCAGAAAAACATTCTGGATACTTTAAATTCCAGATTTGGCAGTGAAAAGGCAAAAAATCTTATTAGTGCATATGAAGACAATTATTGGACAACCGGTGATTTCGAAAATTGTGCAAAACTTGGCATTAATTGTATCAGACTTCCAATTTGGTACAGAAATCTTGTTGATGAAAATGGCAACTGGTATGACAATGCCTTTGATAAAATTGACTGGTTTGTGGAAACAGCAGGTCGATATGGCATATATGTAATTATTGATATGCATGGTGCATATGGTTCACAAAATGGCAGTCACAACTCAGGTATTTATGGTGGAAGCACAAATCAGCAAAAAAAGGACAATTCAAATTTGTTCTTTGGAACAGATGCAAGTACAAATCAGGCAAAATATTTGGATATGTGGTTAAAAATTGCACAGCATTACAAAGATAATCCTGTTGTTGCAGGTTATGATTTGCTTAATGAACCAATGGCAGATTATATGAATGCGACAGATGTAACCGGAACAAAAGCCGAAAGACTTAGTACATTGTGGAATGTATATGATAAGGCTTACAAAAAGATAAGAACAGTTGACAGCAATCACGTTATTATTATGGAAGCCGTGTGGGATGCAGACACTCTTCCCAAGCCTTCTGATAAAGATTGGACAAACGTAATGTACGAATATCATCAGTATTTATACAGTGATTACAGTGACAAAGACAAACAGGTTGCTGCAATGAAGAGAAAAATAGACAATATAACAGGTGCAAATTATAATGTGCCAAGTTATATTGGAGAATTTAATATGATGTCAAACAGTGATTCATGGAGTGAAGGTGTTAAATTATTAAATGACAATAATTTAAGTTGGACAGTTTGGAACTACAAATGTACAAAACAATATGGAAACTGGGGATTATTTAATACTCCGGGAAACGGCAACGGCAACGATGCTGATACTAAAAAGTATTGGGCAGATGTAGAAACTGATTCTTATGAAACCATATTATCAAAATGGTCAAATCAGGGAAGCGTTAACAGAAATACAAATGTGACGGACAGAGTAAAAAGTTATTTTCCGGGTACAGTGGACAATCTTGCAGAGTCTAAAATTAAAAGTGTAAGTCTTGTGAATGCTGATGGAATGTTAAACCAAATAGATGTAAACTGGTATCCAAAGGCATATATGGATGCAGAGACAAAGTACAACATTTATATTGATGACAGTACAACCAGTGTGGCAACTATATCCCAGTCTGATATAAAATCAGACAGTACAGTTATAAAGGCAACAGATTATACAAATCAAAGTGGTGTAGTAAAAGATACCATCAATGGAAATCCGGTAAATATAGGTGGAACCCATAATGGTGATTGGGTAGAATACAAAGACATTTCAGTATCAAAGCCTATAACCTCTGTCACTTTTAACTATTCATGTGATAAAAATGCAAACGGTACAATTTATGTATATGATAAAAGTATGGATAGTGTTCCTATTGGATCTATTAAAATTACACCACCAACTGCAAATGCAGGATGGGGAGACTATGTTACAAAAACAATTGACTTGTATGAGCCTTTAAAAGAGGGGAAACATACTATTTACTTAAAATTTGTAAATGATATTTCAGGCAATGTTGTGAATTTAAAAGATTTTACATTAATAAGTTCATATGGAAATGTGAAGCTTAAAAATGTGGCTGCAGGAAAGCATACAGTTACTGTACAGGCAACTTTAAATGAGCAGGTATCAAAAGGAACAACATCAAATGAAGTTGAAGTTGTGTCAGGAAATACAATGTTAAAGTCTGACAGCATTACAGTTGAGGGATTTCAGATTAAAACAAATGGAAATAGGTATTACAACACAAAGGGCGAAGTTTTATTTGATGAAGAAGGAAGTGAGAAAAAAGTAGCCTTTAGAACAGTTTGTAAAGCACCTGATATTGGACAGACTATTACAGTTTCAGGAAAGGATTACACCGTAAAAAATACAGGGGTAATATACACAATCGACCCTAACAGTTCAGGAAATTCGGCTGATGATGTATTGGATAACACATATTCAATACTAAATACTCAGGCTATTAGTGGTAATGAATATACCTATAGAGGAGCAAGGCAATACAACAACATGGATTATACATTTGGCTATGTGACAACAGACAATGGAATATTAAGCAAAGAAGATGGCACAATGAAGTATGTCAGAACAATGAGTAACAACTCATATTATGGTAGCGATGGCACACTAAATGTTATGACAAATTCATTCCATGTAAGAGGTTTTGTTGTGGCAGAAGATGGTACTTTGATTTACGGCACGGATACAGTAACAATGTCCATACCTGAAGTTGCAAATTACCTTTACAAAAATGTGTTGTCATTAAACTACAATGGTCACGCATATCTTTATGATACAATTTTAAGTAGAATAGATTCTAAAAATCCTTACTATTGTGATCATAAAGTGGATTACGGTTGGAATGAAAACCTATATGATCCTGGTAAAAAATAAATATAGTCTTTATAGAAAATCAAACATATATTATAATAATGCCGGAGAGAAAAAATCTCCGGTATTATTTTTATATGTAAATAGGAAATTATTTTTTAAAATGTAAATTTAATAATATGGAAAATTATATTATAAAAATTAACCTAATAGTAGAAAAATATATATTCTAAGCACATAAATTTAAAAATATTAATTATAACAAAAGGAGATATCATGAGAATAGATAAATTTTTAAAGGTTTCAAGAATAATAAAAAGAAGAACAGTGGCAAATGAGGCATGTGATGCAGGAAGAGTTTTGGTAAACGGACAGCCGGCTAAGGCTTCAAGAGATGTAAAAGAGGGAGACAAAATAGAAATTCAGTTTGGTCAAAGAACTGTAAAGGTGGAAGTTTTAAGCACAAAAGAAACAGTTAAAAAAGAAGAAGCAGTAGACATGTACAAAGAGATTGATTAAAATACAACTGCAAGACATATTTCTCACATAACCTAATATATTATTATATAGAAAACTTTTCGAGGTTAATATGGAAGCAGGCAGTACACCAAGAACCCACAAACTTTCAATGGACAATAGAAAGCAGATGAATTTGACAGGGATTAAAGACGTAGTGGCTTTCGACTTGAATCAGGTTTTACTTGAATCAAATTTAGGTATGGTACATATAAAGGGCAGCGACCTAAAGGTAACTAAGCTTACAATTGAAAAAGGCGAGGTAAATATTTCAGGAAAAATTGACAGTATTGTTTATTCAGACGTAAAGGATTATGGAGAAAAAAGTAAGTCTATTTTGAAGAGGATGTTTAAATAATGAGTCCGCAGATTTCTCAGGAAGGATTGCTTATTGTAATGAGCCTGTATGGTGGACTTGTTTTAGCTGTCTGCTATGATATGGTTCGGGTTTGCAGAAGAATTTTCAAAGTGGGAATTGTTTCCATGATTATTCAGGATGTTATTTATTGGACGATTTCTGCAATATTTATGTTTAATATATACTTGAAATACAATTACGGCAGACCTAGATTCTTTTCAATAATCTTTACATTAGGCATAATGGCTTTGTATGAATGGTTAGTTGGAAGAAAAATTGTTGACAGGGTTGCAAAGTTTCTGTGCAAAGTAAAAACCAAACTTTCTAAAATGTTAAAAAAATTAAACACTTGCGTGTTTGGTAAAGTAAAGAAAATTGTGACAAAAATGTTAAAACCATTGCAAAAGTTATACAAATTAGATAAACTAAAAAGAGTTAAAAAAGAAAAAAGGAAGAGAAAATGGCAACAGAAAACAGAAAAGTATCAACAAGAAGATTAAGCAACGCAAGAAGAAAGCGTATTCAAAATAGAAGAATGATGATAGCTATATCAGCAGTAGTTGTGGCATTTTGTATTGTCATTGGTGGACAGATGATAAGCAAATACAGCACATTGGCTGATTTAAGAGAGCAGGAAAGAAAATTAAAGAATCAATATAAGAAAGAACTACAGTTATCTGAAGAATTAAAGGATCAGGAAGAATATGTTAAAACAGATGATTATGTAGAACAGATGGCTAGAAATTTAGGTTTATTATATCCTAACGAAGTAATTTTCAAGCCGGAAGATTAATAAATCAGTAGAATGAAGAATCAATATTAGCGAATAAGATATGAATTTAATAATTTAAACAATAGGATAGTTAAATTTTATTACGAGGTTAAAGAGATGAAACAGGTGTATGAAACAAACGATGAAGTAGAACTACAAATGCTTATAGGGCTTTTAGAAAGCAACGGTATATATACACAAATATACACAGACGGGGCTGGAGATTATCTTAGAATAAAAGGTTCTGATTTTATGATACCTAAAGGCGTGCTTGTAAAAGACAAAGATTGGAAAGAAGCATTAGAGATAATCAATGCAAATGGCTTTGGAAAAAAGAAAAAAGTAAAAAGAGTCAGAACGCAAATTTGGGCAGCAAGAATAGCTTTAGTATTATTTTTAGCTGCTATATTAGGAAACATAATTTATAGTTTAATTGAAAACCTATAGCAATATTGAAATTGAATAGAAATTAACAATATAAGTGAAGATTAAATGATTATATTAAAGAATTAAATAACGATTAATTATAAATGCCATATTAAAACCCAGTGGAATGCCAAAAGTTTTGATATGGTTTTTTTAATAAGAAATTTTTTTCAGAATATTCTGTTAAAAAAATACGTTCCACTAGGGATGTATTTTAACAATCTAATGTCGAAATATCTAACGATTATCATACCTTGCTTTGACAAAAAAACATAAACAGAGCTTGTATACTATTTCTTGTGAAAAAAACAAGGAGGGATGGTATGCAAAAAATATTAAAACCAATATTGATAATAGCCATGAGTGTATTAACCTGTTTAATGCCAATGCTTGGTTACTATACAATAGGAGAAAGCTGGTATGGGGCATTGTGTCAAATGAAAGGCGTGCCTTTAGTTACATTGCCACTTATGATGTACACAATATTTATAAACGGTGGTTTTATGGTTGCAGTGAAATACGGCACGATTATGGCAACCACCGGTATATGCATAACCCAGTATAAAAAAATCAGTAATCAGTATAACCCATACGTAGTGGCGGTAATTGCCACAGTTATTACTGTGCTGGTGGAGGCGGTTGACTGGTCAATAGACGGAATGATGAAAATTGACTTATACGGTTTAGTGCCAATTGTAATGCTTACCTGGTCAATGACAGTAATTTTTACATACTTTATAAAATATGTAAGTGATTATGTTCCAAACCATAAGTCGTTGCAGGAGGCAATAAGCAAACAGGAAGATATAAGAAACGAAAGTATTTTACGGACCTCAAAGGCATTTAAAAATCTTGCATCAGAGCTTAAAAGAATGAGTGGTATTGACAGGGATTACGACGTATCCATGGAAGGTTGTGTGGAACAGGAGATTGCAAACAGTTCCTGTAGAGGTTGTGCCAACGGTCAGATTCAATATCTGGAGCGGGCAAAAATAAATTACTTATGGTACAACAAACTGCTGGAAACAAGAGAAGCAATGGCTGTGCAGTTTAATGAAATGGCAAAAGTAATGGAAAATTACACTAAACCAATTTACAGCGAAAAGAAAACAATTCTAGGAATGGACGATTATATAAAACATAAGTTACGGGAAAACAAAGTTATAGCAAGAAGAATTTATATAAATGAAAATAGTAAAGGCATGTTAGAGGTGAGACTTTTTGCCAAAAAAAAGAAAAAAACTGATGTTAAATCAGATGTAATTAAAAAGGTAGTAAGTCAGGCTTTGGGCAAAAAGGTACGCCTTTCCATGGACAGCATTGTTAATATTACGGAAGATTACAATGAGTATGTTTTATTAGAAGAAGTAAATTTTATGACAATAAGTGGAACTGCCAGACAGACAAAAAATAACGAGAACGTTTCAGGAGACAATTTCGCTGTCATGAATTTAAACAGTGGGCAGACTTTTATGAGTATATGTGACGGTATGGGTTCCGGAAAAAGAGCAGGGGGCTATAGTGAACTTATAATTGATTTGCTGGAAAAAATGATAGACAGTGGCTTTGAAGAGGGAACAACTTTGAAACTTGCCAACTCGATAATGCTAACAGGAAATCAGTGGCAGGAGCCGGCAGCAGTGGACATGGCTTTAATTGACCAATACTCAGGAACGTGTCAGTTTTTAAAATTAGGTGCAGCCTGTACTTATATTAAACGTGGAAACTGGGTAGAATGTATTAAGTCCACATCTCTTCCAATGGGAGTATTCCAGGAAGTGGATATGGAAACTATAACGAAAAAACTGTATGATGGCGATTTTGTAATCATGGTTTCAGATGGAATTGTAGATGCCCTTGATGAGCCTGACAAGGAGGAGGCTATGGGTAGAATTATCATGGACATTAAAACATCCAATTCAAAACAAATGGCAATGGAGATTTTAACCAGAGCATTAGCCAGGTCAAAGGGGGTGCCGGAAGATGACATGACAGTTATTTGTACGGGAATCTGGGAGAAAATCTAATAAATTAGTCATAAAAATAGTTTTACTTCTTTGAAAGTTTGACATCGAAACACCCATAAAGTATCATAGAATTATGTTGAAAAAAGTGATAAGTTACATTGAAAAAAATAAAATATTACAAGATGGAGACAGCGTCTTACTTGGAGTTTCCGGGGGCGCTGATTCTGTCTGTATGCTACATGTGTTGTACAGCTTAAGAGAAAAGTATCACTTGAAGCTATACGTTGTTCACGTAAATCACGGAATCAGAGGTAGCGAGGCAAAACGCGATGCAGATTTTGTAGAACAAATGGCTGAAAATTTGCAAATACCTTTTAGAGTTGTGACGGCAAATATACCTGAAATGGCAAAAGAACAGAAATTATCAGAGGAAGAAGCTGGAAGAATATTCAGATATAACACTTTTGAACAGGTGGCAAATGAAGTTGGAGCAAACAAAATAGCAGTGGCTCACAACTTAAATGATAACAGTGAGACGGTTCTTTTTAATTTGTTTAGAGGTAGCAGACTGAAAGGTTTAAGGGGAATTTCTCCAATGAGAGGGCAGATTATCAGACCGCTACTTTGCTGTAGCAGAAATGAAATAGAGCAGTATCTACAGGAAAACAATTTGAGTTACTGTACTGACAGCACCAATAAAGAGACAGATTACAGCAGAAACAGGATTCGCCTTAAGCTAATGCCCTATATAAAAGAAAATATTAATCAAAAAGCGGAATATAATATAGTAAATGCGGCTGAAAATTTATCTCAGGTGTATGAATATATTTACGGTGAGGCACAGAAGGCATATAGAATTCATGTGAAAGATAATGTTTTACTTAATTCGGCAGAAGATCTTAATGTTGTAATTTTACAGGAGGTCGTCAGAATGTGGATTTTGGAAAACACCGGTAGACTAAAAGACATAAAGGCTAATCACGTTAATATTGTAATTGGGTTATTGTCAAATCAGGTCTCAAAGAAATCGGAACTACCATACGGCTTAAAGTTAATTAAAACCTACGAAGGTGTGAAAGTTTTACTTGAAAATAACGAAGGAAAAGACAGCAACGGGCAGACGATTATTGAAGACGGTAAGATTTTTAACACAGAAAAGATTACAGTTACAGTGGAAAATGAAAGTTTTGACAAATCGAATATACCTGATTTGTTATATACTAAATGGCTTGATTATGATAAAATAAAGGGATTGACACTGAGAAAAAGACTTCCGGGAGATTATATTGAAATTAGCGGAAGTGAATCGGGAAGAAGTGTAAAAAAGAAACTGAAAAAATATTTTATAGACAATAAAATTCCACAGGAAGAAAGAAACAATATATGGTTGCTGGCAGACGGGAATCATGTTGTGTGGATTGTTGGATATAGAATAAGTGAGATGTGCAAGGTAACAGATAGTACAAAAAGAATTATTAAAATCACATACAATAAGGAGTAAGGATATGATACACAAGATTTCAGAGTACATTAGTGAAGAAAAATTAGATAAGAGAATTAGAGAGATTGCAGCAGAAATCAGCAAAGATTATGCAAAGAAAGAAATCAGACTTGTTTGTATTTTAAAAGGAAGTATTTTCTATACATGTGAGTTGGCAAAAAGATTAACTGTTCCTGTTACACTTGATTTTATGAGTGTTTCAAGCTATGGCTCAGGAACAGAAAGCTCAGGCGATATCAAAATTAAAAAAGATTTAGATGAAAGCATTGAAGGCTTAGATGTTATTGTAGTAGAGGATATCATTGACTCAGGCAATACATTAAGCAAATTAATTCCAATGCTAAAGGATAGAAATCCTGCAAGCATTAAGGTAACAACATTACTTGATAAGCCTGACAGAAGAGAAGTTGACATGAATGTTGACTATGTAGGTTTTGAAATTGAAGACAAGTTCGTAGTAGGTTATGGTTTAGATTATGACCAGAGCTACAGAGATTTACCATATATTGGTATCGTAGAACTTTAATATAAATTGACACAAATTATGAAATGCGAGGAGGAAGATTTGAACAGTATAGGCAGAAATAGATTTTCTAAGTTTTATTTTTTAGGGATTGTAGTTTTGGTTTGCTTAATCATCTACAGTTTTAGCCAGAGCTTTGTAAACAATGATTATGCTTACAGTGATTTCTTAACAGACTTAAAGGCTAACAACATTAAGCAGTTGACAATTAAGCAAAACAAGGAAGTTCCTACAGGTAAGCTGGTAATTAAGTTAAGCAATTCAAATGAATCAAAGATTGTTTATGTAACAGATGTTAATAAAGTTATTAGCGATATTGACAAAGCAAAAGCAGACAACAATAACATTAAATTAAAACCATATATACCTGATGTAAGTAGAGACAGCGTATTCTTAACAAGCGTGTTACCTATGATTTTGTTAGGTATTGTTGTGGTTGTTGTACTTATGATGATGAATGCCAATGCCGGAGGTGGCGGTGGCAAGATGGCAAACTTTGGAAAGAGCAGAGCCAAGATGGTTGTTGAAATTAAAAACATGGATTTCACAAAGGTTGCCGGACTAGAAGAAGAAAAAGAAGAGTTAGAAGAAATAGTTGATTTCTTAAAAGATCCTAAGAAATATATTAGCTTGGGAGCACGTATTCCAAAAGGCGTTTTATTAGAAGGTCCTCCGGGAACAGGTAAAACATTACTTGCAAAGGCTACAGCAGGAGAAGCCGGCGTACCTTTCTTTACAATTTCAGGTTCTGATTTTGTGGAAATGTTTGTTGGTGTAGGTGCTTCAAGAGTTAGAGATTTATTTGAACAGGCTAAGAAAAATGCACCATGTATAGTTTTCATTGACGAAATTGATGCAGTGGCAAGAAGAAGAGGAACAGGTATGGGTGGTGGCCACGATGAACGTGAACAGACACTTAACCAGATGCTTGTTGAAATGGATGGTTTCGGAGTAAATGAAGGCATCATAGTAATGGCAGCTACAAACCGAGTTGATATTCTTGATCCGGCTATTTTAAGACCGGGACGATTTGACAGAAAGGTTTTAGTTGGTAGACCTGATGTTAGAGGCAGAGAGCAGATATTGGAAGTTCATGCTAAGAACAAGCCAATTGGTGACGATGTTAATTTAGAAAATATAGCTAGAATTACTGCAGGATTTACAGGTGCAGATCTTGAGAATCTTTTAAATGAAGCAGCAATTTTGGCAGCAAAGGGTGACAAACCATATATTACACAGGCGAATATTGACCAGGCAATGATTAAAGTTGGAATTGGAAAAGAAAAGAAGAGCAAGATTATTTCTGAAAAAGAAAAGAAGATTACAGCTTATCATGAATCAGGTCATGCAATTTTATTCCATGTTTTACCTGATGTAGGACCTGTACACACAGTTTCAATTATTCCTACAGGCGCAGGTGCAGCAGGATACACAATGCCACTTCCTGAAAAAGACGAAATGTTCCTTACAAAGGGCAAGATGTTACAGGAAATTATGGTAAGCCTTGGTGGTCGTATTGCTGAAGAACTGATTTTAGATGACATAACAACAGGGGCATCGCAGGATATAAAACAGGCAACAGCAGCAGCAAAGGCTATGGTTACAAAGTATGGATTTTCAGACAAACTAGGTTTAATAAACTATGATGACGATTCCAATGATGTGTTTATTGGAAGAGACTTGGCACACTCTAAAGGCTATGGAGAAGCAACTGCTTCAGCAATTGATCAGGAAGTTAGAGATATTGTTGAGAGTTGTTATGTACAGGCGAAAGCCATTATTGAAGAACACATGGAACAGCTTCATGCTTCAGCTAAATTATTGTTAGAAAAAGAAAAGATTAATCAGGAAGAATTTGAAGCGTTGTTCTAATAAGGAATAGAAGGTAAAAATATGTTTGTTAATCAAGATATATTATTTCATGACGGAACAAAGCAGTTCTGTAAATATAATGAACAGCAAAAAACATATAGCATCATTCTTAGAGCAAATAAAGGCACTGTTAGTAGTGTCTTTGTGTGCGTTAATGGAAATGAATTGCAGATGACAAAAATAAAAACTACAGAGGACTTTGAATATTTCGAAGCTCTGCTGGATGCCGGTGAAAAGATGTATCAGTATTATTTTAAATGCGATACAAATGAAGACTGCATTTTTTATAATATGTTTGGAATAATGAAACAGGCTGTAAATGATGGTTATTTCGAATTGACACCTGGTTTTGAAACTCCCGATTGGGCAAAGGGAGCGGTTATGTACCAGATAATGGTTGACCGTTTTAACAATGGGGACAAAACAAACGACGTAGTTGACAATGAATATGTTTATATTGGAAAAGCAGTTACAGCAGTGAAGGATTGGAACGAAAATCCTGCAGTTGATGGAACAAGACAGTTCTACGGTGGGGATTTGCAGGGGGTCATTGACAAGCTGGACTATTTAGAAAAATTAGGTATTGATGTAATTTATTTTAATCCTATTTTTGTTTCACCATCAAACCATAAGTATGACACACAGGATTATGACCATGTTGATCCACATTTAGGAAAAATTGTTGTGGATGGTGGAGAAACTGTACCTGATTACGCAACTGATAATAAAAACGCAAGCAAGTACAAAACAAGAACTACTAACTTGGAAAACCTTGAGGCAAGTAATCAGTTATTTATAGAATTAGTTGAAAAAGCTCATGAGCATGGAATTAAAATAATTATTGATGGAGTTCTTAATCATTGTGGTTCTTTTAACAAGTGGTTAGACAGAGAGGAACTTTATAAAGGAAACAGTGATTATGAAACAGGGGCATATCAGTCAAAGGAAAGCCCATATAATTCTTATTTTAAATTTAGCACAGATAGCTGGCCTGATAATTACAGTTATGAAGGTTGGTGGGGATTTGATACTCTTCCAAAGTTAAACTATGAGGGTAGTGAAAAGTTGTGTAATTACATTTTGCATATAGCTGAAAAATGGGTGTCACCTCCATTTAATGTTGATGGTTGGAGACTTGATGTGGCAGCTGACTTAGGACACAGCCCTGAATTTAACCATAAATTCTGGAAGCGTTTTAGAGACAGAGTTAAACAGGCCAATCCTAATGCAATTATTTTGGCAGAGCACTATGGTGATGCACACTCATGGCTTATGGGTGACCAGTGGGATACGGTAATGAACTATGACGCATTTATGGACCCTGTTACATGGTTTTTAACAGGTGTTGATAAACATTCTGACAATGCAAACCCATACATGAGAGGTAACGGAGAAGTGTTCCATAACACAATGCAGTATCAGCTTTCACGTATGCAGAACCAGTCAATTCTTGTGGCAATGAATGAATTATCAAATCATGATCATTCAAGATTTATGACGAGAACAAATAAGATGGTTGGTCGAATCGGTACAGTAGGAGCTGCTGCAGCAGCAGAAAATATAGATAAAGCAATATTTAAACAGGGCGTTATTATGCAGATGACATTGCCTGGTGCACCTACTTTATACTACGGTGATGAAGCAGGTGTATGTGGTTGGACAGATCCGGATAACAGAAGAACTTATCCTTGGGGCAAGGAAGATTTAGAATTGCTTGAATTCTATAGAGAGGCAATATGTGTTCACAAACAGAATCAGCCATTAAAAGACGGGTCTTACATGTTGCTAATTGCTGACACCGATTTGGTGTGTTATGGTCGCTTTAATGAAAACGATTCAGTATTAACAGTAATCAACACATCTGACATAGACAAAGAGATTTCCGTTCCCGTTTGGAAGTTGGGACGAAGTGTTTCACAGTGGGAAAGATTGTTGGAATCAAGTAGAGAATTCTATAACTGTGGAAGAATAATCTATGAAGTAGAAGATGGCAGTTTGAACTTAACAGTCAAAGGAAATAGCGGTTCAATCTACCGCAACAAATAAATAACAATTCACAATCTGGTGAAAAAGGAGATAAATAAAAGGAATTCAGACAAGTCATATTTCTATTGTCTGAAGTCCTTTTTATTTTCTCGCTTTTTCTATTGATTTATGAATTTCCTTCATTTGCCACTAATGGCTATCTGTTATTTATTATTTAGTTCTTATCTGTTAATTCTTTTCTGGAAACTACAATTGCACCTGCGGCTACTAACAAGCCGGCAATTGGGATTATAATATTTGAGCCTGTTTTTGGAGAAATGCCTGAAGAATTTCTCTTTCCTGTTTTTGAATTTGGATTATTAGGATCTACATCATTTGTTGCGTTGCCACTACGACCATTATATCTGCCATTGCCTGAACCTGAGACGGTTGTTGTTTCGTCTTTTTTAGTAGTTTTTTGCTTTTTCTTAGTTGTTTCGTTGTTCTTAGTAGGCTTTACTGTTGTTGGTGCTTTAGTAGTTGGTTTAACTGTAGTAGTTGGAATAACTGTAGCAGTAGGACTACTTTTGGCAAAACATGTTGTAGCAAAAGCCAATGTAAATACTAAAGTCGCTAGAAGAACTATAATATTTTTTTTCGCGGTTTTATTCATAGTTTTTACCTCCGTAATTACACATTATACAAAATGTGAAGCTTTTCTTATTCTATTATACATATATACGCTTAAAAATCAAAGTCATACTTTTAATCAATCTGTTTATAGTAAAAATCCAAAACAGTTTCAAAAAGTTTTTTCTTGGAAATTTTATATTCTGCAGAACTGTCTTTTGGGGAGTCCACATATTTCCCGGATGTACTTTGTATATTTAACCCGGTATAGTTTGTAGCCAGTGACCAACCTAAATATGTAAGTATCGGTGCAGAAATATTTGTAACTGTATTTGTTGTTGTATCTTTGTATAAATCCAAAGACACGTGGAAATCTTTTCTTATTGCAGGGATAATGGAACCGGCAAAAGCTGTAAGATATTGTTTCTGGCAATCCATTCTTCTAAGGTTGTCATCTAATAAGCTGGTGTCTCTATGACGAACAAATGCCTCTGCCATATCGCCTTTTAAGGTAACAGTCTGCCCCTTTGTGAAACTTTCAAATGTATAGTCAGGTGTAACAGTAACCCCACCAACATCATCATTTAAAATTTTTATGGCATCCAAATCAATTGCATAGTAAGCGTTGATTGGAATGTTGTATAAAAGACGTTCCGTAGCAGTTACCTGATTTTCAGCGCTTGTTTGTTTGCCGTCGCCATAGGCATATGCCAAACAAAGCTGGGCAGTTGCAGTGTCCACGTAGTTACCGCCCTCATCATATCGGCTAATGTCAGTCATGATATCACGATTAAGGCTGAGCACTTCTATATGACCGCTCTTTGTATCGTAAGTAAAAAGATACAAAGCATCAGCTTGGCCGCCTGTTCCAGAGACTGCATTATCTTTTAGTTTACGATTATCAATACCCATAAAAAGTATGCTTGCAATATTGTCATTAAATTCATAAGTATGTCCATTGTAGTATACAATTCGCCCGTCATCTTCATATTGTATTCCTAATGGAACATTAACATGGAGATTTCTGTAATTAAGTAACTTCTTCCTGCCAATATAATTTAAAACTCCCAAAACAATTGCAATAATTATAAGTAGTGAAAGTAAAATAATCAAAAAAATCTTTAGCTTTTTATGTTTCTTTTTAAGATTTTGATTATCATCTTTTGCCTTCTTATGCTTGTGGTTATTAGTTTGATTATCATCTTTTACATTCTTATGTTTGTGTGTATTAGTTTGATCATCTTTTTTTAACTTATTATGTTTTTGCTTGTTAGTTGAAGCATTGGCGTCAAAATTCTCAGACTTATCTACGTTAGTAGAGCTATTATTGTTAAAGTCTGTAGGCTTATCTGAATTTGACGAACTGTGATGTCTATGGTGTCTGTGATGATGAGAGTCGTATTTATAATTTCTCTCAACAGTTTCCCAATCAACATCAAATTCCAGATTATTGCTAGTGTCCTTAATGACGTTAGGATTAGCAATGTTTGAATTGTAGCTTATATTATTATCATTAGTTTGTTTGCTCACGTTTAATTAAAACCCCCTGTACTAGATATCTTGTGTTTTCGGCACCGTTTGTGCAAGTACTTAAAGTTAAAATTTTACTGTCCTTATTTAATGTAACTTTTCTTGTATTTTTATTCATTGAGTCAGGATTAAGAGTGTATTTCTGATATTTTTTCAAAACACTTTTGTTACTAAAATCAAAGGAATTTAAAATATGTCTGTTGTCATATACATACGCAGCATAGATTTTAAATGTTAATTTTTGACTTGGCATGTAAATATAAATGTATTTATTTTTCTTAAAAAAATCAGGTTTCTCAAAACTATGCAAAGTCTTAAACATTGAACCGTTGTTCATATTGTGCCCGTATAAAACTGTTACAGGATCAGAGTAATCGGTTGAATTTTGCATTTCGCTGTAAATTGCACCGGCAAATTCTGATTTCTTCTGTATATTGTGATTTAGGTAAAAGTCATCATTATCTGTTGTTGGCTGAACAACAGGATAATCAACCTTGGTATTTGGAATATAAATCCAACTATATATGTCAGAGTTATCTTTTTTTAATTTTTTCCAGTTAATGTTGTGGCTGTCGGCATATTCTTTTGAATTCTTGACATGCCTAGAGGTGGTTTCGGTCAAATATTTTTTGGTATTTCCACCGTCGCTGCTTTCCTGTGAAAGTAGCAGGTAGCAACAAAAAATAAAAATAGCAGTAGCTATAACCAAAACAGTTCCCCATATAATTTTCTTATTCTTCATATAAATTTTAGAATCCCTTTCAATAACGATTGTTTGTAACTATAAGTATAGTGGTTGGAAGAATGTATGTCAAAGAGAGATATTGCAGAAAAAAGAGATATATTTTGAAAGGAAAAATAATTGTTAGGTGGGGGGGACATACATGTAATGCTACAAACATATTTCTTTAACATAAAAATATAGTTGAAATTAATAAAACAAGTGGTATACTAAAAATAATAATTGGACTATATAAGAAACCAAAAGCGATGTAAAATGAATTATAAAAAAGAGTCAAAAAAACGAGGTAAAATATATGAAAATGCAAATGGAGGATTATATTAGAATTTCGCCGGATGTAATGAAGAAAAATCTGGATAATAGAAAAAGTTTAACAGAAAAATTAGTCGAATATTATCTGAGTTCGAATAAAAAAGATATATGCATTATAGCATCAGGAAGTTCATTAAATGGAGCAATAACGGCAGAAATGTTTATGACTAACAATTTGAAGTGTAATGTATATTGTGTAAGTCCTACAGAATTTATTAATTATAGAATGGAGAAAATGAGAGAATGCAATCTTATTGTTGTTTCTCAAAGCGGTTGTAGTACAAATATTATCCAATTGGTAGAAATACTGAAAAAAAATAAAATGGATTATTTTTGTTTAACAGGAAACAAAAATGGAGATTTGTATACTTATTCAGACAATGTAATCGAATATGGGGTGGACAATGAAACCATAGGATATGTAACTTTAGGCTTTGTAACTTTGGTTGAGTTTTTGATTTTATTTGCTAATGAAGTAGCATTGAAGAGAAGAACAATTACTGAAGATAAATACAGTGAAAATTTGCAAAATTTAGAAAGAGCAATTGCTACAAGCAGAGAGTTGTATAAGGAGTCAGAGAATTTTGTGAAATTGTATTATGATCAGATATTTAAAATGGATAGTGCAATCATAGTTGCTGATGGAGCGAATATGGGAACGGCAAGAGAAGCAGCCTTAAAAATAAGTGAAACCCTGAAAATCCCTGCAGTTTATTATGAAAGCGAGGAATATGCTCATGGTCCTAATATGCAATTAACACCATGGTATCACGTGTTTTTTATAGATTTTAATCCAAAATCAGATAGAATGTATAACGTTTTCAACGCTACAGGTACGGTTACAAAGAATGTTTATCTTGTGACAAATCGAAAAGTTAAAAGACAGAATAATGTAATAGAACTTGGAGCAGGGATAGACAGTGATATTACTCCGTTGTTTACAGTTGTTTTATTCCAGTATATTTGTGCGATTGTGACAAAAGAAAAGAACAACTTTAAGTGTCATCCTGATTTTGATAAATTTGCCAAACTAATAAAAACAAAAACAGATAAATATATGAAAATGAAAGAAAACAACGAAGAGCTTTAAAGGGTAAACAAAATAAATAGAATAAAAGGACTTTAGAAAGGTAAATACAAATGAAAAACAGAAAATTTTTTTCGGAGTTTTTTCTTCTGGCAGTGCCAATTATGTTACAGGCACTAACAGGAACGCTTTTAAATATTTGCGACACAATAATGGTAGGAAAAATATCAGAAAATGCAATAAGTGCAGTGACAGTTTCAAATAAAACGTTTCTTATTTTTTCAATGTTTATTTTTGGAGTCGCAAGTGGCATTAGTATGTTTATGAGCCAATATTATGGAGCAAATGAAAATCAGAATGCCAAAAGGACATTTAAATTTGGCATTCAGGTGTGTGTAGCAGTTGCTTTTATTTTTATTGCAATGCTGGTAATAGGACCACAATATGCAATCAGATTGTTTGTAAAAGGCAATGGCATAACTGTTTTGGGAATCCAATATATTTCAATTGTAAGATGGTCTTATTTGCCATATGCAATAAATCAAATTTGTGCAGTGTATTTTAGAGTGTTTAAGAAACAGAGCTTACCGATGAAAATAAGCATGATATCTGTTGTAATAAACATATTACTTAATTATGTTTTAATATATGGCAAGCTAGGTATGCCAATCCTTGGAATTAAAGGTGCAGCACTTGCTACACTGATTTCAAGATGTATGGAAACAGCAATGCTTCTTACAATATTATTTTTTAAAGATTCAGGGAAAGAAATTTTTGGAGAAAAAATTGGAGCATTGGATAAAACTAAAAAAATGCGTATAATCAAAAAGATTATTCCATTAATGGTAAATGAAGGTTTATATGCTATAGCATTGAGCTTGATTTTTAGAAATTATTGTATTGTAAGTGAAGCAAATATTCCGGCAGTTACAGTAGTAGACAATGTTTACGACTTTGTAAATGTTGCTTTTGTGGGTGTTTCGCAGGCGGCAGGAATCATAATTGGAAAGGTGCTTGGAACGGGTAATATGGAAATTGCCAAAAAGACTGCTAACAGACTGCTTGTTATAGGAGTTACAACAAGTGTTATTGGAAGTTGTATAATTGTTGGAATTTCAGGCTTTGTACCAATGCTATTTTCTTTAAGTGGAGGTGTGTTTGCAATGGCTACATCACTTCTTAGAATTAAAGCAATTTTTAGTTGGAGTCAGGGATACGGATTGACCATATACTATATTTTGCGTGCAGGTGGGGATGTAGCGGCAGTATTAGTTTTAGATGGACTGTTTAATCTCTATGGACCATTATTAGTTAGCTCAATTTTAGCATATTTTGCTAACTTCTCAATTGAATTGGTTTATTTGTGTACAGAAGCAACATATTTGATGAAAATTATTCTTGGAACATGGTTTTACAAAAGAGGAAGATGGTGTAGGAATCTTACTGAAGGGTAGGAAAGAAAAATTACTAAAGGAAGGAGGAAAAACTAAATATTAGTTTTGAATAAAAATATGAACGTAGTTAAAAAAATAGGAAATGTGCTTGCAAAAGGATTTTTAGAAGTGGTTATGTATATAGCTGAACATTTAGCAGTAATCATAGGTGTGATTATTATGGTTATTTTAGTTTTGAAATTAATATAATTAAAAGAGGATATTCAGAAGTAATGCAATTTGATATGATACCTCTAAAGTAGACAGGTAAAATAACCAAAATCTACTTTGGAGGTATTTTTATGTCTAGATATTTAAAATATACAATTGAACAAAAAATACGTGCTTGCGAAGATTATCTTTCCGGTGCACTATCAGTGAGTGAAATTTGTGTCAGATTGGGGATGTCTCCTAAAAATGGAATGACTATATATAAGTGGTTAGATAAATATAAAATATGGGGCGCAGATGCCTTTATTCCCTCATCAAAGAACAAATCTTACACAAGAGAATTTAAACTACGAGCGGTTGAAGAATATATTTCCGGACAGGCATCTGTCCGTAAAATTGTTGCCCAATACAATATCAGTTCAATGTCTATGTTAGAAAGATGGATTTCATTGTATAATGCCAATAGAGAACTTAAGGATTATGATCCTAAAAGGGAGGTCTATATGGCAGAAGCTAGAAGAAAAACAACTATGGAAGAGCGTAAGGAGATTGTTGAATACTGTATTGAGCATAACCGTGACTATAAAGGTGCTGCAAGCAAATATGACGTATCGTACAGCCAAGTCTATTCTTGGGTAAAAAAGTACGTTACAAATGGCGAAGAGGGGTTAACTGATAAACGTGGATGTCATAAAGCAGATGACGAAGTGGATGAGTTAGAACGTTTACGACGGGAGAATCTCCGACTGAAACGTCAGTTACAGGAAAAGGACATGGCAGTTGAACTGCTAAAAAAAGTGAAAGAATTCGAAAGGATGTGAGGCTTGGAAAAGTACGTTACGAATCTAAATATTTAGCAATTAAATATTACCATGTAGAAAAGGGCTGAAGCATTGAGTGGATGTGTAAACAACTTGAAATTTCCAGAGCTGCTTACTATAAATGGTTACACCGAGATACCCCGGAACAGGAAGCAGAAAATAAACTGAAAAGAGATTTTAATGCAACAGCACCGAATGAAAAATGGTCTACGGACGTGACAGAATTTAAGGTTCCCGGTGAAAAGAAGAAATTGTATTTAAGTGCTATTCTGGATTTATATGACAAATATCCAGTTTCATATGTGATTAGTTGTAGAAACGATAATCGTCTGGTGTTTAGAACATACGATAAAGCAATTGCCTCTAATCCGGATGCAAAGCCTATTTTCCACAGTGACAGGGGTTTTCAATACACAAGTAAGGTATTCCAACAGAAATTAAAAGAGCAGGAAATAGAGCAATCCATGTCAAGAGTTGGTCATTGTATTGATAATGGACCGACAGAGGGATTTTGGGGAATCATAAAAACAGAAATGTATCAAATGTACGATATTACCGATGAATCATCTTTAAGATTTGCAATTAATGATTATATGAGATTTTATAGTGAAGAACGTCCGCAGGACAGATATTATTGCAAAACACCACTGGAAGTAAGAACAGAAGCTTTAGCTTCTGATAATCCAAAGGAATATCCTATTCCTGAAAATAAACGAATTAAGAAGTATAAAGAAAAATGGTGTGCATAGAAAAACGACCACACAAAATGCGTGGTCGTTCATTAGCACCTAATTTTATATATTTGACCTGTCTACTTGACAGGGGGCATATCAATTTATGAAAACCATTTATGGAAGTGTAAAGTCTCCATAAATGGTTTTCGTTTTTTATGTAATAAGAAATTCCTTCAGAATTTCTTATTACATAAAAAACGTTCCACTATGGATACGCACTCGCACGAATGGAAAAATGTTGCTAAATGGGCATGCGCTGGTTGCGTAGAATGTCGCAAGCGACATTCTTTGTTCTTAAATAAAAAAAATATAAAAAAGTGCTTGCATTATACAAAACTAACTGGTATATTAAAAATAACAAGTGGATTATAAGAAGAACCAAAAAATAAAAAACAATAATTAGTGTTATGACTAATTTTATAAGAAAGCATACATCCAGTGGGCAGGGAAAAATTAATTCTCTGCCTTAGAGGAAAGATGAAAGGAGGCGACATATATTGAGGTTAAGTGCAATGAATTGTCACCATAGATTTTATGAACTGAAAGACTTCTTTGCAGCATCAAAAGAGAACGGATATGAGAATGTTGAAATTTGGACAGGACCACAACATTTTTTTATGGACCATAATGGTTATGAAAATGTTGATAAACTTCTTAGACTGGAAGAAAAATACAATATCAAAATTATTGGCATATGTCCTGAACAAACTAATCCGAAACCTAATAACATGGCTGCCAAAGATAGGGAAATGCAGAAACGTGTTTTAGCATACTTTAAGAATGCTGTAGATGTTGCTTGCAAAGTTGAAGCAAATCAGGTTGTTGTAACAAGTGGCTGGGGATTTTTAAACGAACAAAGAGAAGAGGTTTATAAACGAAGTGTTCAAATGTTACGAAAGGTAAGTGATTATGCTTTTGAAAAGAATATGACATTGGCTATTGAAGCTTTACAGCCGGATGAGTCAATGTTAGTACACACAGCAGAAGAGATGAAACAATTAATTGATGATGTAGATTCACCGGCATTGAAAGTTTGTATTGACACAGGGGCAATGGTTAGAGCAAAGGATACAATAGATGATTATTTCAAAATATTTGGTGATAGGATAGTTCACGCTCACTTTGTAGATGTAGATGAAGATCATTTTACAACTCATTTAGCGTGGGGCGATGGAACAAGAAACATGAAAGAGGAGCTGGAGGCTTTTAGACGGAACGGCTACAAAGGAATTTTATCTGTGGAATGTGTTAATGGAAGATACTTTGAAAATCCAAAAGTAGCAGATAAACAATCAATGAAAAATTTTTTAAAATTTAAATAATCAAGAAACACAGGAGGAAAGAAAAATGGGAATTGATGTAGAAAACATTTCTTTGCCAAAGTTTGAAAAGGAAAAGTATTTAGAACATGGCAAAAAAACTTATGAAATGAGAGAAGAAGTTGAAAAAATTGCAGATGAGGTATTTGCAAAGGGAGCGAAGAATATTGTTTTAATTGGAATTGGTGGAACAGAATTTGAAATGATGGCAATTAACTATATTCTAAAAAAATATAGCACAATTGATACTTCATTATACAATGCGGCTGATGCCAATACACTTCATCCTAGAAAAATTACAAAAGATACATTAGTTATTACAGCCAGTGCCAGCGGAGATACAAAGGAAATTATCGAAGCAACACACTGGATTAAAGAAACAGGTGCTTATGTTGTTGCTTTTACTAAGAAGGAAGGAAAGTTGGGAAAATTAGTAGATGTTGCAATTGAATCACCGGGAGAAAGATTAGACCAGTCTTATCTGTTGTTCAATTTCTTTATTTTAAAATATTTGAACAACAGAGGGGAATTTCCTGAATATACAAAATTTGCAGACCAGATGAAGGATATCTTTATTAAAATGTTACCTTCAAAGGTGGCTTTTGATCCAACAGCAGAAAAGCTGGCAAAAGAATACTGCAAGGCACCTTATACCATTTTCACAGGAAGTGGAGCTGCATGGGGCGAGACAATGATGTTTGCAATGTGTATTTTGGAAGAGATGCAATGGGTAAGAACAAGACCTGTAACATCAGCACAATTTTTCCATGGAACATTGGAATTAGTTGAAAAAGGAATCCCTGTAGTTATTGTAAAGGGCGAAGATGAATATCGCGTGCAGGATGAGAGAGTGGAGAATTTCTGCAAGTTAATTGGCCATGAAGATGTTATTGTGGTTGATTTGGCTTCATTTGAAGTAGAAGGTGTGGATAAGGAATTCAGACCATTAATTAGCCCAATGCTATTAACAGGTTTATTAACAAATAGAGCAGCTAGTTACTACGAAACATATACAAAACATAACTTGGACTATCGTCGTTATTATCGTCAGTTTGATTATTAGAAAAGGGTTTGCCAAAGCAAAACTCCCCCTTTTAAATATTTATTACCTTTGTCGCGTCTGGGATACACACCAGACGCGATTTTAAGAAAAAGTAATAATGTTAACAAATTGGGGATAGCCGGGATTGTCAGGCACAGGTGGTATAGCGTTTGTCACTACAATTTGTTGAATGTGCATAAAAAAGTTTTAAAAATATAAAAAAGTGCTTGCAATATAACTACATAACTGGTATATTAAAAATAACAAGTGGATTACAAAAAGAACCGAATAGCACGAACGGGTTTTTTTACAAAAGTTAATTACATAAGAGAAACTAAAGTAAGTAAACAAAAGTCAAAAATTAAAAAGTAAATTAAATTTACAGAAAGAGGTGTAGAAAATGGATAAGTCATTAGAAAAAGTAGTGTTACCAAAGTTTGATAAAGAGAAATACTTCAAAGATGCTGAAGCAGTATTGGCTCAGAGAAAAACAGTAGAAGAAGTTGCAGACAAAGTTTGTGAAGAAGGGTTCAGCAACATTGTTTTACTTGGAATTGGTGGAACAGAATTTGAGTTAGGACCAATTGAATACCAGATTAAGAAGTATAGCAATATTGATGTTGAATTAGTGAATGCAGCCGATGCTAACACAGTTCACCCTAAGAAAATTACAAAGGACACATTAGTAATTACAGCAAGTGCCAGCGGTGATACAGTTGAAATTGTAGAAGCAGCAAAATGGATTGTGGAAATAGGAGCACATGTAGTTGCTTTTACTAAGAAAGAAAAGCCATTAGGTCAGATAGTACAGACAGTTATTGAAGCTGAAGTAACAACAGGTGGATGCGAATTCTCATATGTATTATTCGATTTATTAGCATTTAGAATTTTACATAATAAAGGAACTTTCCCTAAATATGAACAGTTCGCAAAAGGAATGGATGGTATATTCCAGAACTTATACGACATTAGAGTTCAATTTGATGACAGAGCTGAAAAGATTGCAAAAGCATATTACAATGCACCATATTCAATATTCACAGGAAGTGGTGCAGCATGGGGCGAAACAATATTGTTTGCAATGTGCATTTTAGAAGAAATGCAGTGGGTGAGAACAAGACCTGTAACATCAGCACAGTTCTTCCACGGAACATTAGAACTTGTTGAAGAAGGCGTACCTGTATTTGTTATCAAAGGTGAAGATGAATTTAGAAATCAGGATACAAGAGTTGAAAAATTCTTAAAGCAAATTGAACACAAAGAAACAGTTGTAATTGATACAGCAGAATTTGCTTTAGATGGAGTAGATAAAGAATTCAGACCAATATTCACTCCAATGATTGTAACAGCGTTGCTTACAGACAGAGTGGCAAGTTACTACGAAACATACACAAAACATAACTTACAGTACAGACGTTACTACCGTCAGTTTAAATACTAAGAGTTAGGATTTTCAGTTGTAAAACTCTAAAACATATTTGTGGGGCTAACATAAAAGCAGCAAAAATGTTAGCCTCTGCAAAATAAAAGGCTAGGTATTTTGTAAATACCTAAAAAGGTAAGAATGGAAGGGAGAGGTTCTTATGATTAAATTAGTAAGAGTAGATCATAGATTATTACATGGACAGGTTGCTTTTAGCTGGACAAACGGTGTTGGAGCTGATTGCATTTTAGTTGCAAGTGATATGGTTGTAAATGATGAAGTTTGGAAGACAACTCTTCGTTTAGGAAAACCAAGTGGTGTAAAACTTGTAATGAAAAACATGGAAGATTCAATTAAGGCTATTAACAGTGGGGTTACTGACAAATACAAATTAATTATTGTAGTTCAGACGATAAAGGAAGCAAAGCAGTTAGTTGACGGTTGCCCACAGATTAAGAGTATTAATTTAGGAAATACAAAAGAAAGTAAAACAACAACTCAGGTAAGTAAATAGGTTTTCCTTGAACCGGAAGAGAAAGAAATTCTAAAAGAACTGGTAGACAAAGGTGTTGAATGTGAAATTAGAGCTTTAGCTGATGATTCAAAGATAAACGTGGCGAAATATTTATAGAACAACATTTTAAGTAAAATAAATAAGAAACGGAGGAACTCATTATGTTGGTAAAAGCAATTTTAATTGGTTTGGTGTCAGCGTGGGGTGTACTTGATTACCAGTTTGGTACACTTTACACATTCAGACCTCTCGTTCTCAGTGTAATCGTAGGTGCGATTTTAGGCGATGTACATCAGGGAATTATCATTGGAGCCAATCTTGAATTATTATTCATGGGCGCAATTTCAGTAGGCGCATACATTCCACCGGATGTAAACGTAGGTGGCGTTTTAGCAACAGCGTTTGCCATATCCATGGGAAAAAGCGTAGAAGCAGCAGTAGCACTTGCTATGCCAATTGCAACTTTAGCATTAGGTATTAGTAATATTATTGCAGCAGTAACACCAGTATTCTTAAAGATCGCAGACAAGGGTGCTGAAGAAGGAAATTATAAAAAGGTAGTATTTACACACTGGTTAATGGGTACTATCGGTGTAGTTGAAAAATTCTTATTAGTAACATTTGCTTTCTATTTAGGAGCAGATAAGGTTCAGAGCTTATTAGATTTCATTCCACAGTTTATTTTAGACGGAATGGGAGTTGCAGCAGGCATGTTACCTGCAATGGGATTTGCAATGCTCTTAAGAATGATTGTAAGCAAGAGACTTATTCCTTACTTTGTATTAGGTTTTGTACTTATTAGTTACGCAAATATACCTGTACTTGGTATTGCTTTGATAGCACTTATTATAGTAGCAATTAAGTTCGGTTTCCTTGAGGATAAACCAATGATGGCTACAGCAGAAGGAAATGCACAGGAGGTGGATGACGATGAAGACTTCTAACGAAAACGAAAGATTAATTACAAGAAAAGATATGATCAAAATGTCATGCAGCGCTGGTGCATTAGGAATGGAATATTCCTGGAACTACCCAAGACAGATGCATTTAGCTTTCTGTATGATGATTAACAATTGTTTAAAGAAAATTTATAAAGATGATCCTGAAGGTTATGCAGCAGCATTAACAAGACATGTAGGATTCTTTAATGTTACTCCACAGTTTGCACCTTTCGTTGGCGGTGTTGCAGTATCAATGGAAGAACGTGTAGCAAAGGGAGAAATTGATGGCTCGGCAGTAGATTCAGTAAAATCAGCATTAATGGGACCTTTATCAGGTATTGGTGATTCAATCTTTTTAGGATGCATCAGAGTTATTGCAGTAGCAGTTGGCGTATCACTTGCAAAGCAGGGAAATATTTTAGGACCAATCCTTTACTTCCTTATTTATAATATACCGGCATTTGCACTTCGTATTTTAGGTGCAATTAAAGGTTATGAATGGGGATTCCAGTTCTTAGCAAAAGCTGAGAAAAGTGGTTTAATGGACAAGATTATGTATGCAGCAGGCATTGTTGGTATTATGGTAATAGGTGCCATGAGTAAAGATATGTTCTATGCAACCATACCACTGAAGATAGGTACAGGAAAAACTGCTACAACCATTCAGGAAATTTTAGATGGCATTATGCCCGGTATGTTAGGACTTGGAGCTACTTTACTGTATTACTGGTTATTGAAGAAAAAGGTAAGTCCAATGATTCTTATAATTGTTACAATGATAATTGGTATTATCGGTGTATATTTTGGATTCTTAGGATAATGGCATATAATAGAAGTAGATTAAAAATAAAATATGGAAATTAGTCCATACATAAAAATAGCTGCTATACTTAAAGGTGTAGCAGCTATATTAATAAATCAAGATTATAGTTTGAGCGGAGGAATTAACAATGAGAAAATATATTATTGCAACACATGGTCACATGGCATATGGAATAGGAACAACATTATCAATGATAGTTGGAGAACCGGAGAATTTAACCATTATTAATGCATATACAGAAGAATGTGGAGATCCCACACCTGAATTTAAAAAGGTGATTGATGAAAATCCTGATGATGATATTGTAATCATGACAGATGTTTTTGGTGGAAGTGTAAATAATAACGCAATGGCATTAACATCTAATAAAAGAGTACATGTTGTTACAGGTGCTAATTTGGCATTGGTTATTTCAATTGTAATGTCTGATCAAAATACGCCAACACCAGATGTAATAAAACATGCAATTGTTGGAGCAAGGGACATGATGATTTATTGTAATGAAATGATGGAAAATTGCGACGAGGAAGATGAAAACTTTTAAATAGAAAAGACAATTTAGTGTTTTTTATACAAAATATATCTGCGCCAATTATTTTACTCCCCCCATTGTAAGGCGCTTTTCTTGAAAAAAGAAAAATAAAAATGTATAATATACATTATTAGATGCGAGGTGGATATGAAGTTATTAAATAAAGATGAGTTAATAGCCAATGAACTAAAACTTTACTTCATAAAGAACAACATTAAAGAAGGAGAAAAGTTTCCTTCGGAACGTGAGATTGCAGAAAAGTACGGAGCACAAAGAGCAACTGTAAGATCGGCATATAAGATATTAGAAGAAGAAGGGATTGTGGAAATTCGTGAAAGAAGCGGAAGATATATGAGTCATCCACGAATTGTAACAAACCTTAATGAAATCAAGTCTTTTAATGAAAAAGTTAGTGATATTGGCAGCAAAGTAGAAAATCAATTATTATCATTTGAATTAATAGAAATTGATAAAGATTTATACAAAAAAATCAAGCTACCTATTGGAACGGAAGTATATAAAATAACAAGGGTCAGAAAAGTTGAAAGTGAAGAAGGCATTATTCCAATTGCCATTGAATATTCGTATGTTCCTGAAAGTATAGCACCAAAGCTAATTAGACAGGATTTGGAGAAAGGTTCAATATTTCAGATATTAAGAGATATATATGAGATTGTACCGGTGAAGGAGGAACAGCTTATTGAAATTGTTTATGCCAATGATTTTGAATCAAAGATACTTAAATTAGATAAAATGACAGCAGTGGCAAAGAAAACCGGTATTAGTTATGACAAAGATGGAAATGTTATTCAATATTTACATGCCATTATGAACAAAGAATGGGTAGAATTTAGAAAAGAAATTAGTTCAGAAGAATAGAGGTTGCCTATGGATTACAGAATGCCTATCTATATCCAACTACAGGATATCATTGTAAAAAAAATAGAAGAAAAAAAATATTTGCCAGGTGAAGCTATTCCAAGTGAAAGAAAAATGGCTGAAATGTACGGAGTAAACAGAATGACAGTGAAGCGTGCTGTTAGTAAGCTTGTCTAGAAAGGCTATTTGGAGAGAAAGCTGGGATCAGGTACTTATGTTGCAAATAGAGATAATAAAAAGATTGATTTTAATTATGAAGATGGTGCAAAGAACTCAGGTATTACTGCAGTTTTGCGTAACCAGGGAACTACAATATCAAATAAAGTTCTTGGCATAGGAGAATTGGACAATTGCGAATTTATGAATTACAAATTAAATCTTGAAAGAGGCGAGGTAATATGGGGAGTTCACAGAATACGATATGTTGGTGATATTCCTTTCGCTGTGGAGTTTGCATATGTACCTAAGAAGTATTTTCCGGACATTGATAACTTTGATTTTGAGAAAGTTTCGCTCTATGATTATATGGAAACAAAAGATCATTTACCTGTGCATTTTTCACAGAGTTGTATAATTTGTGATGCTAATAGTAATATTGCAGAGTTACTGGGAGTTGAAAAAGGAACAACAGTATTTAAATTTGAATATATAGGTGCAGATAAGGATTATAATTTGGTTGAATATACGGATACTTATATGAATCCAACATACGCCCAGTTCAGATTTAATACTGACGTAACAGAAGATTAGGATTAAACAAATTAAAAGGAATTTTTGGGTATATAAAAAAATAATTGCACTTTTGCTCTATTTATGGTATAAATGTATATTGTTGAGGAAAGTAGTTCGCAAACGTTGTTTGCTCACTGTCATTTACTTCGTAAATGACTTTCATTTTTTATATAATCTCTCACATGCAAGCATGCAGAGCTTACATAAAAAACAAAAGCGCTTTCTAAGTTATTATGGGCAGATTCCCGAGTGGCCAAAGG
>ERZ791821.10-NODE-10-length-235708-cov-157.809470_pt1 | contig 235708 bp, 230 predicted proteins | sample MGYA00510300_ERZ791821 | MGnify/ENA primary metagenome ERZ791821 (study PRJEB30046, sample SAMN00792034) | human gut metagenome | study: EMG produced TPA metagenomics assembly of the A metagenome-wide association study of gut microbiota in type 2... | reverse complement strand
GTAGATAAAACCACATAACTGAAAGATGAATTTACACACAAATTTGGACTTGACTCTGGATGTAAAGATGAAGCATGAAAAAGACATACTAAAGGGTGAAGTATTATTAATTTAGTGGGTTTTGTAAAAGATATTATGTCAAAAGATGAAAAAACAACATACTAAATTGAGTGATTTCAAGCTTTTAGTGGGTTTTCGCCAGTGATGACGGCAGAAAGGCTGACCAAATTCCGATATAAAGATGACAAAAGTAGCGGTCAAATAACCAGAAGATTTACTGGTTATCTGACCGCCATTTAAATTCAGCATTATATATAATTGCTAATAATTAACCAAGATACTTAGCAAGTACATCTGCCTTGTCAAGCTTCTCCCAAGGAAGGTTAAGGTCTGTACGTCCAAAGTGACCATAAGCAGCTGTCTGCTTATAGATAGGTCTTCTTAAGTCAAGCATCTTAATGATTCCGTTAGGTCTTAAATCAAAGTTCTCACGGATGATTTCAACGATTTTTTCTTCATCAAGCTTTCCTGTGCCAAATGTATCAACCATGATAGATGTTGGTCTTGCAACACCGATTGCATATGAAAGCTGAATCTCACATCTGTCAGCAAGTCCGGCAGCGACAATATTCTTAGCAACATATCTTGCAGCGTATGCAGCAGAACGGTCAACCTTAGTGCAGTCCTTACCAGAGAAAGCACCACCGCCATGTCTTGCAGCTCCACCGTAAGTATCAACTATAATCTTACGACCTGTAAGACCTGAATCTCCGTTAGGTCCACCAATTACAAAACGGCCTGTTGGATTGATGTATATCTTAGTGTCAGCGTCAATCATAGAAGGATCAACGATTGCATCAATAACATATTTCTTAATATCCTCATGAATCTGTTCCTGAGATACTTCAGGAGCATGCTGTGATGAAACAACGATAGCATCAAGTCTTATTGGCTTTTTGTTTTCATCATATTCAACTGTTACCTGAGTCTTTCCGTCTGGTCTTAAGTAAGAAAGAGTTCCATCTTTACGAACCTTTGTAAGCTGCTTAGAAAGCTTTTGCGCAAGTGCAGAAGAGTAAGGCATGAATTCAGGAGTTTCGTTAGTTGCGTAACCAAACATCATACCCTGATCGCCGGCACCACCTTCTGAATCATCAATCTCGCCATCCTTTGCTTCAAGAGCCTTATCAACACCCATAGCAATATCAGCTGACTGCTTGTCTAATGCAACCATAACAGCACAGGTGTTACCATCAAATCCCTTATCAGAGCTGTCATAACCGATATCTGTAACTGTCTTTCTTACGATAGAAGGAATATCTATGTTAGCCTTAGTTGTAACCTCGCCCATTACCATAATAAAACCTGTGTTAGTAAGAGTTTCGCAGGCTACTCTTGAGTATGGATCCTGCTCATAGAGAGCGTCTAATACGGCATCTGAAATCTGGTCGCAGATCTTATCAGGATGTCCTTCTGTTACTGATTCTGAAGTAAATAATCTTTTTTCCATGTTATCTCCTTTTGATTTTATCGTGAATATGTCTATCCCATACCTTATCGTGTCTATTCTTATCGTTACTCGTGCTTGTAGCAAAATGCCAGAACTGCAATGTTACCGCTGCTCGCAAAAAAAAGGTCCCCGATAAGGGACCCGATAGACTGTATCGAAATCCTCTTATTGTTCGACTAATATCGCTCAGGTTGGCACCTTCCTCAAAAGGGGTTGCCGGGCTTCATAGATCCTATGTATCTCCACCGCTCTTAATAAGGGATATAAAATATTCAATTAATATTACCGCATAAGATACTACACAATATTTAAACATTCGTCAAGAGTAAATTGACATTTTCTATATAGAAATTTATAATTAAAATACATTTGTACAGACAAATGTATCGTGAATACTGGGGGAATGAGTAATGACAGATAAGACGATATTCATATTTGACGCACAGGAAGGTGATAAACTCGCAGATGATGTACATACGCCAGATGGTAATATATTAGCAAAGAAAGATACCATACTTAATTATGATATAATAGCAAATATTTCAGGGCATCATATACTGGAAGTAAAGGTATACGACACCAATAATGAACTGCAGGATCTGGAAAAGGTTCTGGGAAAAACTGCTAATAAAGAGAACGTTAAGTATTTTGATAAGATAAGAGCGAGCATAAGGTTTAAGCATTTTAAAAAGACCTATGATGAGAATATTCTGGATATCAAAGGAGACCTTAACGATGTTGTTACGAATAACAGTCCTATTGATATAGATAAGCTGATAGAAGGAACTAATGAGATTCTTTCTGCGAACAGAAATAGTTTACAGCTTTTTGATATGTTGCACAGTATGAGGCAGTTTGATGACCTTACATATGTTCATAGTGTAAATGTTGCTTTGATAGCTTCAATTCTTGGGCAATGGCTTAAGTTTAGTGAGAAAGATATAAGAATACTGACAATAAGCGGACTTCTTCATGACATAGGTAAGATTATGATTCCTAACGAAATTCTTACAAAACCTGGTAAGCTGACAGTTGCTGAATACAATATAATGAAGCAGCATGTTAATTTTGGATATGAGAAAGTTAAGAATCAGAACATTGATATACGAATTAAAGAGGCATGCCTGCTCCATCATGAAAAATGTGATGGAACAGGGTATCCATTTGGCTTAAAGTCGGATCATATTCCAGCAGTAGCCAAGATTATAGCAATTGCTGATGTGTATGATGCAATGACTTCAGCAAGAGTATATAGAGGAGCATTATGTCCTTTTGAAGTAATAGATACAATGTATAAAGATGCATTTACAAAGTTTGAACCTGAATATATTCTTCCTTTCTTAAAGAATGTGGCATCATCGTATATTAATAACGATGTGAGACTTTCAGATGGAAGAATTGGAAAGGTTGTTCTTATTAATGAGAATGCACTCAGTCTGCCAATTGTCCAGTGTGAAGATGAGTTTATAGACCTATCCAAGACACGAGGACTCACAGTTTCTGCAATTTTATAAAAAACTATCTGGCACATGCGTGGAGGTATTTTTCTTTAGTAGCCATACCTCCGCGGATGTGTCTTTCTTGTTTATTGACATCAAGAACCTTTCTGGCTTCTCTGGCTAGTTCAGGATTGATTTCCATAAGTCGTGCAGTTACATCTTTATGTGCAGTGCTTTTGCTTACATTAAATACTTTGGCTGTCTGTCTTACAGTGGCTTTATGCTCAATTATGTAATATGCCAGCTGGGTGGCACGTTCTTCTATATAGTCTCGCATGTCGGGACTCCGGAAGTTTCATTTATACAATCTATGCCACGGATTGGGGTTTTATGTTAGAATGTGTTATGACTATGATAAGGAATCATTTACATTATATTTTTAATTTCTCCGCAAACATAAGAAGTACGCTGATTGAAAGCAGTGCACTTGAAATCCATATTGTGTGGATTCCGAACAGCATTGAAAGGTTTCCACCGATACCTGCGCCGATTGCAAAGAATAATATTATGCCAAAATAATATCCGGCTTTCTTAAGAGATGTTTTATTGCCAGTACGCACAAATACTGAAAGTGCGTCTGTACCGCTTCTTAAGTTACCGATGCACATGGTGCTTGCATAGGAATAGCCATTGACTTTTCTAAATGCCTGTACCTGCATAGCACATGAGAACGATACGATTATTGTTGCAAACATGTCCATTGAGTGGGGCATGAAGCCAACTGCAATTAAGATAATAATTTCAATAAGTAATATTGCCTGCCGCCAGTGAAGTCTGGTGGCATTTTTATATTTGCCCTGAATCCGCTCTGTTACGAATACGCCAAGACCAAATGCTAAGAATGGCAGAAGATATTTTAATCCCTGATACCATTCACCCATCATAAAATGTGTACTCATAAGAACCACATTACCGGTCTGTGCGTTGGAGAATACTTCATTTCTTGTAAAATATGTATATGCATCCTGAAGTCCACCGGACATGGCAAGGAATACGCAGTTTATGAAGGCTTCGGACATCTGTATATCCGGAAGCTTCTTAGCGAGGGCGTTGTGAAGCTTTGATGCCATAAATAACCTCCTTGTGTTTTATAACTTTGGTTGTTATAGCACAAGGAGGTTTTGTTGTAAAGGGTATATAAATATTAGATATGTTGCGAATTATTTTCCAAGTGCTGTCTTCTGAGGCACTTCTGTTTCTTTTTCGTAGCATGCAAATGCGCTGTCGACAAGCTCTTTATCTGGCTTCGGTGTGAACAGGCTGACTACAGGAACGATAATCATTCCGGCAAACATTGCAAATGCACCGCAGTTGATAGGTGACTGGAGCCATGTTGGGAAGCCTGCTCTGAAGAAGATGTTAGCAAGCATAAGTACTGAGCTGAATAAAAAGCATGCCCAGCATGATGCTTTGGAAACCTTCTTAGAGTAAAGCGAGAACATAAATGGTGCAAGGAATGAACCTGCAAGTGCACCCCAGGATATTCCCATAAGCTGTGCAATAAATGTTACTGAACTCTTGTACTGGATAAGTGCAAGTATTGCAGATATCGCAATGAATACAACAACAAGAATTCTTATGTATAATACCTGTTTCTTTTCACTCATGTTCTTGATAAAGTTATCTTTTAAGAAGTCAATAGTAAGTGTTGAGCTTGAAGCTATTACAAGTGATGAAAGTGTAGACATTGAAGCTGACAACACGAGAATTACAACTAATGCAATAAGCGCAGGACTTAAATTAGAAAGCATTGTTGGAATTATTGAGTCGAAGCCGTTAGCCTTGACATCTATCTGGTCAGAGAATAATCTTCCGAAACCTCCGAGAAAATAGCATCCGCCTGAAACTATAAGCGCAAATATTGTCGAGATTACAGTACCCTTCTGTATAGAAGCTTCATTATCAATGGCATAGAATTTCTGAACCATCTGAGGAAGTCCCCATGTTCCAAGTGATGTAAGGATTACAACGCATAAAAGGTTGAATGGGTCAGGTCCGAAAAATGAAGCAAATATACCGGGAGTATCGCTTACTGCCGGGTCAGACACATTTGCAAGACCCTGCAGTGCAGACATGAAGCCGCCCTTAGAGTGGATTACGGCAGCAATAACTGCAACAATACCGAATAACATGATAATTCCCTGAATGAAATCATTGATTGCAGTAGCCATGTAACCGCCGGCAATTACATAGATTGCGGTAAGTGTTGCCATGATTATGATACAGACGCTGTAATCAATGTTGAAAGCCATACCGAAAAGTCTTGAAAGTCCATTGTAAAGTGAAGCTGTGTATGGAATCAGGAAAATGAATATGATAACGGAAGCACCGATTTTTAATGGATTGCTGCCGAATCTCTTTCCGAAATACTGTGGCATGGTTGCTGAATCAAGGTGCTGGCTCATAATTCTTGTTCTTCTGCCAAGTACGACCCATGCAAGGAGTGAACCAATAATCGCGTTGCCGATACCAGCCCAGGTTGCGGCAATGCCGTATTTCCAGCCAAACTGGCCTGCATATCCAACGAATACAACAGCCGAGAAATAAGATGTTCCGTATGCAAATGCGGTGAGCCACGGACCAACGCTTCTTCCACCGAGAACGAAACCATTAACATCAGTTGCATGCTTGCGGCAGTATAAGCCAATGCCTATCAGCACCGCAAAGTAGATAATAAGAATAACCAGTTTTAACATAAAAACCCCCATATTAAATGTATTAATCCCTACTTCATAAGTTTAAAGCGTAACGCTTTAAATCAATAAAGTAAACATAAATGGATTGTAGCATATTGGGGAGGGATTGGCAAGGATAAAATGAGTTAATATATATGAGTATATATGAATAATATGGATATACCTACTATTATGCCTATAATATGTCATTGAGTAGGTTTGCTTGAGAGAATTATAACCTGATGCGGAGGGAGCAAACCTACGAAACAGCTGTGAATAGCTTTTTGAGTAGGTCTTTTTCCTGGATTTTTCTGAATTAGAGGCTCTTAAAGATGAAATCTTCCGTGAAAATGCCTACTAAATTATGATTATGTATATAGTTAGTGGGTTTTGAAAGACAATTTAATAAAATAAGATGTTTAATTGACATACTAAAGTAATGGTGGATAATGATTTGGCAGGTTTATTAGGAATTTATGCTATGCGGGATATAGGGAGATATATGAAAACAGCCACCAGAAAAATGATATGCCCCCTGTCAAGTAGACAGGGGGCATATCAAAATCCAGTGACTGTTTTAAGAAAATAAGGAGAGTAAATGTGAAGTATCTTATCGTCTGCCGCCGCCGAAGCCGCCGTTCTGCCCATTCATATCAGGCGCATTACCACCATTCTGACCGCCCATGCCGCCCATTTTACCGCCGCCGAAGCCGCCAGTGCCAGAAGATCCCATTGTTCCAGATTCCTGAGTCCAGTCTGCAATAGAGTCTGAACCACGGTAAAGTGTGTAGCTTGTGCCGGTTGTAAGAGTGTCAGAGCATATCCAGCCGTTGCCAAATGTTCCGTCAACAGTGAAGCTTATTACTTCGTTGCCGGAAGCATCTTTAAGTGAATAGCTTCCAGAGCTGAAGGATACTGAACTTAATACATAAGCATTAGCAGAGTTTACAGGCGTTTCGCATACACCACCGAGTGCAATGCATGTTCCACCAGTTATCGTTACGGTACCATCTACATCAATTGATCCTGATACATTTCCAGATGAACTGCCGCCCTTGACTAATACAAATCCACCAGTCTGTACATAGTTTCCGTTAGAGTCAATACCATCAGTATCACCAGACGCAGTTGTGACATCTATATATCCACCAGTTATATTGACAATTGGAGAAGTCTTTCCATCACCTGTGCAGGCATTGATGCCATCATCAGTAGCATATACATATATTTTGCCACCATTTAAGTTTATAGTTATGGCTTCAAGTCCTTCGTATGAAGTTACTACATTAATGTAACCGTCATTGGCATCAAGCTGCTTGTCAGCGTGCATGCCGTCATCACCAGAAGAAATTGTAATTGAACCACCATTGATAACAATAGTTCCTTTTCCGTCCTCACCGGTTTCAAGGATACCTGAGTCAGAGTTGGCATGGATACCATCATCTGTTGAACATATGTTAATTGTAAAGCCTGAAATACTTATTTCGCTTTCAGCTTTAATACCCTTAGTTGAGTAGGACTGTCCAGAAGAATTACCGGATTCATTAAAGTCACCAGGCATTCCTGGACGGTCGCCGCCGGCCTTATTACCACCGGAACCGCCGTTCATATCAGGAGCATTACCACCGTTCTGACCATCCATGCCACCCATGTTGCCGCCACCAAAGCCGCCAGGTGCGTTGGCAATAGTGTCAGAAGCTGCCACATAAGAAACAGTGTTGGCAGAAGCAGTCTTATTACCAGAGCTGCCATGTCCGGCAGATGTACCTGAAGAACTGCCTGACGAAGTAACTTCTTCACTATATTCAGAGTAAGTATCTGTATAAATGTTTAAGTTACCATCACCTGATATATCTACCCCGTAAGATGCGTCTATACCGTCACAGGCTGCATAAATATCAATGTTACCACCAGTGATTGTAACGATTCCCTTCTGGTTGCCCTTGTTAGAAAGGCTGCTGTTAGAAGTCTTGATGCCATCTCCTTTAGCAGAGATTGCAATTATATTTCCAGATTCAATATCAACGGCATCATTGCCTTTGAATGCGTTGTTCACAGCAGTAACTTTAACAATCACATTTTTAATAGAAAGGTCGTCCTTGCTTTGGATACCATTATTGTAATTAGCTGTTACAACTAAGGCTCCTTTGCCGACGAGTTTTAAATCGCATGTTGCATAGATTGCTGCGTTGCCAGCGTCATCAGAAGAATCTTCTGTAGCTTCGGCACGATTGTCAATTACTTCGTTAAATGAGTTCTCTTCTGATTTAATCTTGACTTCGGAAGCATTTTTAACGTATATAGGTGAACCACTTGAGCATGTGATAGATGTTCCGTTCAATACGATAGTAACCTCGTTCTCATCACCTGCGTCAACGATAAGCTGTCCTTCTGATAAAAGACCGGCTACTGTATATTCACCAGCCTTTGTGATTGTGTATACAGAACCTGACTGTGTAACTCCGTCTGATGTATCAGATGTCACAGTGAAATCACCTGTAATGGAGACTCTGTAATTCTCAGCATCATCTGCGTGTGTTACATCTGTGTCTTCTTTAGTAATGTCTGAAGTGATGGTAGTCTCACCGCCTGATGCAGTAGTAGTTGAAGTTGAATTTCTGGCACAGCCAGCAGTCATAAGACACATAGTAAGAATAACTGCGGCTACGCAATTTCTTTTGATTTTATTTAATTTAATCATAGTCATCTCTCCATTTCTTTAGTGTATGTTAATTGATTGTCTATAGTTTATTGGAGAAATTTGACTAAAATATGGTATGAGTGCGAATATTCTGTGTACTGATTAATCATGTGGAATATCGTTAAATCTGCCGTCAAGCTCTTCGGTTTTTACCACATTTATAAATGCGTGCTTGTCAATTGAGCGTATCAATGTGATAAGCTCACGTTTCGCTTCGGAGTTGATTACGGAGTATATGAGCGTGCGCTCTTTTTCCTCGTAGCAGCCGATTCCCTTGAAAAGCGTGGCGTCGTGGTTGGTTGTATTCTTTATGGCGTGATAGATTTCTTCGGATTTGTCAGAAATGATGAATAATGTCATCTTCTGGTAGCGTTTGTACATGAACTGGATTACCTGTGTGCTACAGAACTGGTATATTATTGAGTAGAGCGCGATTGACCAGCCAAACAGTCCGCCTGCAATGAGCAGAATCACAACATTACCAAGAAGAATATAGTTCCATGCGTCTATTCCTTTAACATGAGAAAAATAAATGCTTATGAAATCGGTTCCGCCTGTGGTAGTGCCGACATTGAGGCACAGGCTTATTGCAAATCCGTTGATAATTCCGCCAAATACGCTTATAAGCAGGATATCTTCTGTAAAAATGTATGGAGGAAGGATATCAACAAGTACACTGGAAAGTATAATTACCACGATTGAGTAGATGGTAAACTTCTTGCCGATGTAGCGGTATGCAATGTAGGCGGGGAAAATGTTAAGTGCCACATTGAATATTGTAAATGGGATGCTGATATAAAAAAAACGTAGTCCGATTGCCTGAAATAACAGGGAGACTCCTGAAAAGCCTCCTGGCAGCAGGTCTGCGACTTTGGCAAAGCATCTTAAATTCCATGCGTACAGCACGGAAGCAATTATAACTATAATGAATCTGAATACCTGATAAAACTTAGGATATTTAACTTCTAAAGATTTGAACATATATTAGCCTCCATATTTTGTGTTAAATATAATAAGCAAATAATAATTATTTGTGTGAGTTGTCGTAGGCAGCCTGAATATCGGCGGGGAGCTTGTCTGGAAGCATTGAATGTATTCCGTCCTCGTTGCCGTCCTTGATAGCCTGCTCGTAATAGAAGCACTTGAAAGTAAGCATATCAAGAGTTTCCTGCATTTTTTCCATCTCTTTTTCAACAGCGGCTTTCTGTCTCTCAAAAAGCTGTTTTCTGAGTTCGTAAGTTCTGCTGCCTTCCTGACACCATTCCATAAACTGCTTGATGTCGCGGATTTCAAGACCTGATTTTTTGAGACATTCAATAAGCTTAAGAGCAGCAATTTCAGTGTCAGAGAACTGTCTTATTCCAGAAGCACGCTGCATAAAAGGGAATAATCCTTCTTTATCATAATATCTTAATGTTGAAACGGGAAGATTAAACATTTCTGAAACCTGTCCTATTGTGTACATAATACACCTGCTTTCCGTAAGCCTTGCTTACATGATATTAGTTTTTTACAAATGTGATAATAAAATTCACAAAATGTTCACCATTATTAGGTTGACCTAAAGTTAGGTTTACCTCTTATGCTTAAATAGTAGCACAGAAAATGTATTAATTCAATTTAAACTTGATTTAAAGTTAGTCATGTATTATTCAGCTTAAATATGAATATGGTGAAATGATGTTGGACAGAAAGCAGGTATTTTATGGAGGATAAATGTATGGAATGGAGACAGGAAAAAGACATGCCGGTATTTATGTATATTTTTCTTAATAAAATAGATGATGCCGAGGAAGCAAGATGGACAGAGAAAGAGAAAAATGAGGGGTATAAGACATATAAAAAGTTGTTAGAACTTACAGAGGATGATTCATCCGATGTAATTAAAAAATGTCTCAGGATAATTAAAGAAACAAGGCATATTGTAGAGTATGAGCTTTGGAACAAGATTGTATATTTTATGACTGATTATATTAATGGTGAGACTGTGTGGGGATAAGTGAAAAGTTGTCTGATAATTTTATAATATTTGAAAAGAAAAAGAATATACTTGTAATGTCTGATGGCATGTGATAGAATGTCATTGGATATAAGTAGTGCATTCAAGCAATCTACGAAAACCCCACGAGTTCGGGCTCGTGGGGTTTTCTATTCCGTTCTGGCAGGGTGGCTTAGTCCCCAGGCTGGCTACCGTCTGTTATCTCTGTCCAGCCATTTGCAGATATAGTATGAAGCTATATTTGCCAAGATAGAGATAATTAAGGACACTAGTGCATCCAAGCAATCCACCTCCTTTCTCTACCAGGTATGGGAGGGGTAGCACTAGGGATTATATCATAACAATATATAATAAACAAGTATATAAAAAATACGAATAATAACTATTGCTATGATTTATGATTTTATAACTAACATGTATTTTACAGGAATGACACATGGGGGTATGATACATTTATCAAGGGCAAAGGAGCCGGAAGTCTTTAGGGGATTCTGGCTCTTTTTTTGCATTAGTAAGTATTTGAAGGAGGAAATATATATGGAATACGAGATTTCTAATCGTTTATCAGGTGTTCATGGTTCGATGATACGAGAACTTTTTAAGTTAGGAGCAAGCAAGGATATTATATCTTTTGGTGGTGGCAATCCGTCAGCAGAGACATTCCCATGCAGGGAAATAGAAGAGATAGCAGCAAAGGGACTTGGCGAGAATCCTGTTTCTTTATTACAGTATGGATTGAGTGAAGGTTATACACCTCTGCGTGATACTATGAAGAAATATCTTGAGAAGAAGGAAGGCTTTGATTTCGGGAATAATGAGCTTTTCATAGTGTCAGGCGGACAGCAGTGTGCGGACCTTACAACTAAGGCACTTGTTAATGAAGGAGACGTTGTGCTTACTGAAGAGCCTGCATTTGTAGGCTGCCTTAATACATTCCGTTCTTACGGTGCAAAGCTTGTAGGAATCCCAATGGAGCAGGACGGAATGAATATAAATGCGCTTGAGGAGGCTTTAAAGGCTAATTCTGATGCAAAGCTTTTATACACAATTCCATCTTTCCAGAATCCTACAGGAATTACAACTTCTCTTGAGAAGAGAAAAAAAGTATATGAGCTTTGCTGCAAATATGATATCGCAATATTAGAGGACAATCCTTATGGTGAATTAAGATTTGCAGGTGAAAATGTGCCAACTATCAAGTCGATGGATACAGAGGGCAGGGTTATATATGCAGGAAGCTTCTCAAAGGTAATGGCACCTGCATTCCGTCTTGGTTTTCTTGTATTTAACAAGTCGCTCACAGGACCGCTTACAGTTGCAAAGCAATGCACAGATGTACATTCAACTGTCCTTTTCCAGTACATTTGTAATGAATATATTAATAACTATGATTTCGACAAACATCTTGAGGATTCAAGAAAGGTGTATGAGCACAAATGTAATCTCATGATGGAGTGCATGAAGAAGGAATTCCATCCTTCAGTAACCTTCGGCCACCCTGAGGGCGGACTTTTCGTAATGGCATTCCTGCCAGAGGGAATGGATTCTGCACCATTTGTAAGGGAGGCTATTAACAGAGGTGTTCTCTCAGTTCCGGGAGCAGCGTTCTTAGCAGATGAGAGCCAGAAGTCTAATGGATTCAGACTTAATTATTCGACACCTTCTGATGAGCAGATTGTTAAGGGAATCGAAATTCTTGGAAAACTTACATATGAGTGGATTAAGTAGGAGGAGTGAAAAGTTATGAAGATAGCAGCATTCAGTGTTCGTCAAGATGAAAAACAGTATTTTGATACATTTGCAAATGTATACAAGGTGGAATTACAGATTAATAGGAGCGGATTTACAGCAGATGATATAGAAAGTGTCAAAGGCTGTGAGGCTATGTCGGTGTGCGATGGCATGTGTGACTTGTCAGCACCTGTTCTTGAAAAGCTTGCAGCAGAGGGTGTAAAGTACATCGGTTTCAGGACAATCGGATATAACAGTGTTGACCTTGAGGCAGCAAAGCGCCTTGGAATCCGTGTTGCACACAGCGGATATTCACCATATTCAGTTGCCAATTATACAGTAATGCTTATGCTTATGTGTATCCGTAAGGCTTTGTATGTAATGATGCGTTCACACACAGCAGATTATTCACTTGGTCCTATATGTGGACGTGAAATGCAGAATATGACAGTAGGTATTATCGGAACAGGAAGAATTGGAAAGGCAGTAATTAAGAATCTTTCAGGATTTGGATGTAAGATTATTGCGTATGACCCATATCCTGCAAAAGGCCTTGAAAATGTTGAGTATGTAACTCTTGATGAATTGTATGCCAGAGCAGATATTATCTCGCTTCATACTTTCTTAAGTGATGAGACATATCATATGATTAATAAGGATTCAATTGCAAAGATGAAGGATGGCGTTATCCTTATAAATGCGGCAAGGGGTGCGCTTGTTGATACAAAGGATCTGATTGAGGCTGTTGAGAGTGGCAAGATTGGTTCAGTTGGAACTGACTGCTGTGAGGGTGAGGATGAATTTATCCGTACAGACCGTAAGTATGATGACCTTGTTGTTAATCACGATTACATCATACTTAAGTCTTTCCAGAATACTATTGTCACACCTCATGTTGCATTTTTCACAGATCAGGCTGTGTCTGATATGGTTGAGTCTTCAGTTAAGAGTGTTGTGCAGTTTGCAGCCGGTGAAGACACACCATTAGAGGTACATTAATTATTCAAATTTTTGAAATATTCTTCAAGCTGGTGCTCGAAGATTCGCTGATTTTCTGAGCAGAATGAGCCAAGCGGCTGATAATAAATGCTTCTGAAATGTGGACAGTCATCTATATGCAGCAGGCTTATGTTTTCAGGAAGGCTGCTGCTTGTCCATGTTACAGAGGCAACAAATGATACTCCAAGACCGAGACTTATGAGTTTGCCCTGTAATATGTAATCATTGCAAGAGTAGGCTATCTGAGGAGTTTTCTTACATTTACTGAATATTGAATTGAACACTCCGGCATAAGATGGGGAATCTGCAAGGTCAATGAATTTCTCGTCCATCATCTGTTCTACTGATATGTGTCCTGTATGGGCAAGTGGATGTGATGATGAAACGGCAAGGCAGATTTCTTCTGTCATAAGAAGGTGTGCATTGTCTGGAATATCATAAGCTGATGAGACAGAGTCAATCAGCAGGTCACACCCTTTTGGTTCAGAAGATATTGAAAAGCTGACATGAGAGTGCTCATGGATAAAATCTTTAAGTACATTGCTGACAAGAACTGCACTTGAGCGGAGACAGAGCCTTATTTCGCCTGCATCGCCAAGACTTTCACTGACAGCACGCGCAGCATCTTCTGAAAGAGCCAGTATTCTGTCTGCATATTCAAGCAGAATTTCTCCCTGACGGGTACATTCGAGCCCTTTTTTATTACGGATAAAAAGCTGTGCGCCAAATTCTTCTTCAAGCTTGTGGATTGTCTTGCTTAATGCTGGCTGTGCTATGCACAGTTCACTGGCAGCGCGGGTCATATTCTTGTGTCTGGCGGCAGCCTGAAACTGCCTGAGCTGATATAATTCCATGTTCGCACCTCTCTTGTATGTAGTATTTTATAAAAATTACAATTAACACAATATAGAAATCAGGATATTTACGATTATGATAACACAAATATTATTAACGCAGACATTTATAATGTTTATTCTTATGATTCTGGGACTGATTCTGTCTAAAACAGGTCTGCTTACAGAACATGGCAGTAAGGATATGGCCAATATTCTGCTGTATGCGGTTATTCCGTGTGTAATTATAAGAAGCTATATAACAGATTTCACGATGGAGAAGCTGTATGGACTTCTTATGTCGGCGGTACTGGCTGTAGCTGCATTTGCAGTGGCGATAGCTGTATCATATATAATATATGGAATGCGAAAGCCGATAGACAACTTTGGAACGGCTTTCTGTAACGCAGGATTTATCGGAATTCCACTTGTAACTGCGGTATTTGGAAATGAAGCGGCATTCTATGTTGCATCATTTGCAAGTATTCTTAATCTGTTGCAGTGGACATATGGAATTGTGATAATAACCCGCCGCAAGGATATGATAAATATAAAAAAGGTATTCGTCAATCCTGTGACAATATCACTTGTTATAGGACTGTTTCTTTTTATTACGGGAATTAAACTGCCAGGTGTAATAAACAGCACGATGGCTGGAGTTGCGGCACTTAATACACCTGCAGCCATGATTGTACTGGGGTATTATCTGTCATGTGTCAGGATCCGTGACTTACTGCTTAATCCGTCCCTGTATCTGGCATCGTTTGTCAGGCTTATAATAATTCCGCTGCTTACACTGCTTGTGCTTTATATTATACCGGCGGGACACGGTCAGATTGGAATGATAACACTGATTGCTGCGGCAACACCGGTTGGAACGAGTACGGCAATATTTGCACAGAAATTCGGGCAGAATTATGAGCGGGCGGTATGTATGGTCTGCCTGTCGACGCTGTTTTCAATTATTACAATGCCGGTTGTGATGTATCTGGCACAGATGTGGATTATGTAGTTTAACTATTATTTCTGGTTATGGTTTTATAACTAAAATGTATTTTACAGGAATAACACAATAGTATATTATACAGACATCAAAGGCAAAGGAGCCATGACCCGGAAGGGGTAATGGTTTCTTTGCCTTTTTTGCGTATGAGCGTTCATGAAGAAACTTTGGTACAGACAAGTGATGTGCTATTGGCAATATGAGGAAGAAAGGAATTAAAGCTATGGGAAATAACGGAATTGAATTGGAAAGAGATGGCTTTAAGAGCCGTACAGGTTTTATTCTTGCCTGTATCGGTTCGGCAGTAGGAATGGGAAATATATGGCGTTTTCCATATATGGTATCTGCATGGGGTGGTATGACATTTTTAATACCTTATGTATTATTTGTAATATTGATAGGTTCAACAGGTGTTATTGAGGAGATGGCACTTGGCCGTGCGACTAAGGGCGGACCTATTAAAGCATTTGGCGACTGTATGCAGATGCGTACAGGAAAGAGAAAAGCAGGTGAGGCAATTGGTTTTATTCCTGTGCTTGGCTCACTGGCTCTGGCAATGGGCTATACTGTAGTTGTTGGCTGGATATTCAAATATACTTATCTTGCATTTTCTGGAAAGCTTTCAGCAATGGGCAATGATATGTCAGCTATTGGTGGTATGTTTGGAAGTACAGCAAGCTCATTTGGCAATAATATGTGGCTTATAATCGCAATGGTTGTAACTGCTGTTATTATGGCACTTGGTATTGCAGGCGGAATTGAGAAAGCAAACAAGGTCATGATGCCTTTGCTTTTTATCATGTTTGTAGGTCTTGGAATATACATTTTCACACTTCCAGGTTCAAGTGCAGGTTATAAATATATTTTTACTCTTAATCCTAAGGGACTTCTTGATATAAAGCTCTGGATATATGCATTTGGTCAGGCATTCTTCTCACTGTCTATCGCAGGTAACGGAACTGTTATCTATGGTTCATATCTTAGTGATAAGGAAAATGTTGTGTCTTCTGCAAGAAATGTTGCAGTTTTTGATACTATTGCTGCTTTATTAGCTGCATTTGTTATTATTCCGGGTATGGCAGCAGGCGGTGCCGAGTTATCTTCAGGTGGTCCCGGACTGATGTTTATCTATCTTGTAAATGTATTTAATGGTATGCCGGGTGGCAAGATTGTAGGAATTGTATTCTATGTATGTGTTCTGTTTGCAGGTATGAGCTCACTTGTTAATCTGTATGAAGCTCCGGTTGCAACTATTCAGGAGAAGCTTAAGCTTAACCGTGTTGCATCTGTTGGAATTATCGCAGTGGCTGGCTGTGTTGTGTCACTTGTAATACAGGGTATTGTATCAGGCTGGATGGACGCAGTATCTATCTATATCTGCCCACTTGGCGCAATGCTCGCAGCAATTATGTTCTTCTGGGTTGCAGGAAAGAAGTTTGCTGTTGATGCTGTTAATGCAGGTGCAGATAAGCCTATTGGAAAGTGGTTTGTACCACTTGGCAAATATGTCCTTGTCCCACTTTCACTTGTTGCACTTATTGCAGGTGCTTTACTTGGTGGAATTGGCTGATGACTGGCATGGAAAGCTTTGGAAGATGAATACGAAGCTGGAAAGTTAAAAGTAATTGGAGGGGCTGTCGCCTCAACGATTTTCAATCGTTAAAGCGACAGCCCCTTTTCACAACAAAAAAAGGTCAATTCACAACATTCCAGATAGATATTGCATGAACTTATCCGATATAATAGCTATAAATATATGTAAGCAAGGAAGTGACAATATGCGAATTGCTATCTGTGATGATGAAGTATCTATGGTTCAGATACTGGAGGAAAAAATAAAAAAGTTATTGCCAGATGCGGTTATAGAGAAATATTTATCGGGTAATGAACTGATCGCAAGTGGCAGTAAGCCGGATATTCTTTTTCTGGATATTCAGATGCCGGGAAAGGATGGGATGGAAACGGCAAAGATGCTTCGTCAGGACAATGAGGATATGATACTCATTTTTGTGACAGCAGCAGAGGAGTATGTTTTTCAGGCATTTGATGTCGGAGCATTTCATTATCTTGTTAAGCCATTTTCCGATGAGAAATTGAAAGAGGTTGTGACAAAGGCAGTCCATAACATAAAAAGGAGTTCCAGACTTGAAAAAGACGAAAGGTATATTATGGTACAGACCGCCGGAAGTCATATAAAGATTTTTCTGCGTGATATTGTGTATGCCGAGGTGTATAATCGGAAAGTTATTATCCATACACGAAGTACGGATACTGAATACTATGGTAAATTACAGGAATTAAGTGATATGGCAGGAACAGATTTTTTCCGGACACACAGAGCCTATCTTGTGCATTTTAAATATGTAGAAAAATATGATGCAACTTGTGTAACTATGAAAAATGGAACTGCATTGATTGCAAAACAGAATTATCCGGAGTTTGTGAAGCAATATCTGAAGTATAACCAGAGGAAAGGAAATGAAGTCAGATGAGTTTAGTGGAAAGATGCTGGATGATCACATCGAAGTTTTCTGTTATTGCAATTTTGATTATTACAGGAATCTGTTTTGGTGTTTTTGTATATCCATATATGAAAAAGAAAAAGGAAGCTTCTCTGGTCAGTATTGTTTATATTGGAATTATGTCTGTGCTGTATCTGATACCGCAGCAGATTGACAATTTTTCTGCATATATGCTGGGGGTTGTGGCTGCATTTCTTGTGATGTATGTACAGGACAGAAGAAACATCTATCAGAAAATATTTCTTGCAGTGACATTTTTTTCTATCCGTTGGCTTGCGGTTGCAATGGCAGGCAGACTGGATGATTTTATCACAAAAGCTCTGGTTTTTGGGAATACGATTGCAGGAAGACAATGGCTGCAATATGTACTTTATGCTGGAACGAGAATTCTGGATATTGTGCTTTGTATCGTTTTCCTTGCAGTTGCAATCGGTCTGATCAATAAAGCATATGTATACAAAAATGATGAAATGAGCGTCAAAGAGCTGGTAATGCTTATCATACCTTCTCTCGTGGGAGTTACAGGGTATGGCATTCTACAATATTATCTGAATATTTATGAAAAAGATACAGGAAAGAGCCTGACAGATACCTATGGATTTTATGGAGCTTTAAGCTTCGTGCATTATTTTATCTCTATCATAGCAATTCTTGTTATGACTACGATGTTTCAAAACTGGAAGGTGGCACAGGAAGAACAGACAGGGCAGGAGCTGGTATTAAATCAGGTCAGTGACATGAAAAAGCATATCGGGGAAGTGGAAAAGCTGTATCAGGATATCCGCAGCCTGCGTCATGACATGGGGAATCATATACAGATGCTGGAACATCTTGTGGCAGAGAATCATATGGATGATGCAGCAGAATATATGGAGCATTTGAAAAAGGAGTGGAATGAAATATCTCCTGAGATAAAAACTGGGAGTCCTGTCATTGATGTGATTCTGATGGAAAAGTTAAGAGAAGCAAAGGAAAAGCAGATTCGTTTTATATCAGATTTTCATTATCCGGGGGATACGAAATTAAATGCATTTGATTTAAGCGTGATCTTAAACAATGCACTGGATAACTGTATGGAAAATGTAAGTGGAGAAAATCCTTATATCAGTCTCTCTTCTTTTCGGAAAAACAGTATTTTTATGATAACCATAAAGAACAGATATGAGGGAGAGTTAAATTATAAGGACAGTGACCTGCCGGAAACAACAAAATCCGGGAAGGAGCATGGAATTGGACTGCATAATATCCGGAGGGTTGCAAGGATGTATATGGGAGATATATCTTTAGAGCAGGAGAATCAGGAAGTGGTTCTAAGTATTATGTTACAGGTAGAATAAGGACAAAAAGCACTAAGTAATCTGTGAAACATCAGAATATTTAGTGTTTTTTATTTGCTTCACAACAAAAAAAGGGCGGTTCACAACATCGCTGTTTATTGTAAAGAAAGATATGCCGAAAAATCAGTAAAGAGAAATCATGTTGTACAGATTTTTAAGGAAACGGATTTCAGAATTTAAGCTCAAGGAGGACAATACGATGAGAATCAATGGATTTAGTGGGACAAATACGCAGACAGGAACAATGGGAATGACACAGGGGAATGATTCTGTAAGTAAAAATATTCAGAATCAGATTGCAAATGCACAGCAGAAGCTACAGGATTTATCATCGAATGAAGAAATGTCATTAGAGGATAAGATGAAAAAGCGTCAGGAGATACAGCAGGAGATTAACAATCTCAATCAGCAGTTAAGACAGCACCAGATCGAGCAGAGAAGTAAGCAGCAGAGTAAAAATTCGTCATCTATGGATGATATGGTGGCTGGAACAAGTAACACTTCAAAAAAGAAAGACACCGGATTGTCACAGGCAAGTATGCAGGCGATGATCTCCGCAGATTCTTCCATGAAACAGGCAAAGGTGCAGGGAAGTATGGCAACACAGATACAGGGACGTGCCAGTGTGCTTGAATCTGAAATCAAACAGGATGCCGGAAAAGGAAATACTGAGAAGAAGGAAGAAGAACTGGCAGAGCTGCAGGCAAAGGCACAGTCTGCGACAGCAGCACAGATGTCTACACTTGCAGATGCAAATAAATCAGTAGAAGAAGCTGCAAAAGCGGAGAACAGCAATACAGAAGACACTGCAACAAAGAACAATACTGATAAATCCGAGAAAACACAGGAATCTGCGGGGGCTGCGGCAGAGGAGACAGACAGCGTAAAGAATACGGATATCAAAGGGGAAACACAGGTGACAGTAGAAACACCGACTCTGGAAAATGCACAGAATGCAACACAGCAGGCAGTGTATACACCGATTGATATTCGTTTATAGTTGGTAAAGGAGAATGGTATTATGTCAGAGATTAAGAGTTTTAGTGATTACACAAGTAAATATAACAGCAATGTAGATTATTCCGCATTATTTGGAGGAACTTCCGACAGTTCATCCGTAGGAAACACCAATATGCTTTCTGATTATGCTGCGATTAAAAACGGAAGCTATGGAAAACTTATGAAAGCATATTATGCAAAGCAGGATGCAGAAAAATTATCGAGGAAAGGCGATACTTCACAGAAGCTTACACTGATGAAAACAAGTGCGGATTCCCTGAAAAAATCAGCAGATGCACTAAACGATGCGTCACTCTGGGAAAAAAAGAAAATAAAAAAGAAGGATGAAAAGACCGGGGAAGAAACAGAGGTAGAGGATTATGACTGGGATGCAATTACCAAAAAAGTGAAATCTTTTATTGATGATTATAATGACGTTGTTAAGGAGGCAGGAGAATCCAATACAAAAGATGTTCTTAGAAATGCTTCATGGATGACAGGCATGACAGACAAAACCAGTCATTTACTTTCTAAAATAGGTATTACCATAGGAAAGGGGAATAAGCTGGAGCTGGATGAAGATGAATTGAAGAAAGCAGATATCAGTTCATTGAAAACGGTTTTTACAGGATACAATTCCTTTGCAGGCAAAACGGTCCAGAAAGCAACTGGTATATCAAATGCTGCGAACCGGGCAAACGCAACGTATACAAACAATGGTACATATTCTAAAACGGATTCCTCTCTAACGTCAAGTAAGATTGATAAGGAAGTATAGTATGTTAAGCCTAAATGACAAGAAGAAAAATCTTTTGTATTAATTTGTCGGGAAGGAGGAACCAGATGAGTTTTACAGTCAATTTATCCGGTGGAGGTTTATTGATAAATAGATTTAATAGTTCTAATATGTTGAAAAGTACACAGGAAAAATTGCAGCGACAGCAGGAACGGGATAATAAGGTGGCTTTTTTTGAAGCACAAAAAGAAAATCTGAAAAACCGAAAGGCTGACACTTTGGAAGAAATCTCTGAAAAGCTGGAAATGTTTCATAATTATGAGAATGAAATTGCGGCAGCAAATCAGGAGTATAATAATTCGCAGATGTTTCATGTCATGGACGAGGCAGAAGAACATGGCGAAAAGATTGCGGAAGCTGCTGAGAGGAATAAGCCTAAAACAGAAGAAGAACGAAAGGAAGAAATGGTGGATGAAGCTCTTGGAACAGAGGAAAACAAGGGCATGATGTCTGAAATCATGGACGAACTTTCGAAGACAACCGAAGAAATGACAGAGCAGATGACGGAAAAAACTGTGGAGAATATGGAAGAACTTCCAGACGAGGTTTTGCAGGAGCAGCTTGTTACAGATAGTTTAGAGGCAGCAGAAATGGTACAAACAGAGACAATTAAAAGGTATGTGCCGATTGATATTAGAGTCTAATGGTATTTATCTGGGAAGGAAACAGCTATGAAGATTTACAATAATACAAATATTACATATTCTGCAATCGAACATAACAGCAGGAAAAATACGAAGCAAAATTTTCCAGCAGATTTAGAAAAGAAAATGACACAGTATACAGATACAGTATCTATTTCTAAAACGGGGCAGGAGAGATTTAGGTATTTATCTTCTGTCAGCTCTATGGATTATCAGAATCGTTTTGAGAGGGAAGTGACGGATATATTTGTCAAAGAAGATACAGAGAGTGTAAAGTCCGATTCCTTTGAACATCATGTAAACAGAATGGCGACAGCATATAACAAAATGAAAAACAGCATTGAAGAAAAATATGCGGAACAAGATTATGAGCTGGAGTATTATGTGACAGAATCGGGCAAAATTGAGGAATTAACCAAAGAAAAAGAACTGGATATGCTGAATCAGGCATATGAAAACCACAGTAATTTTATGGCAACTTCCACAGAAATCTGGTCAGAATTACAGGATTTTACACCATCGGTAGTTTACCATAAAGGAAGTGAACAGACAGCAAATGAACAGAACATAGGTGAGAACCAGGAAAATACTGCAAAATCTAAAGAAAAGGGGGGTATCAAAAATTCGGCATATCAGGCATTTTTATCCGCCATCCAGTCGGATAACCAGAAATTATCGCAGCAGTATTTGGGTGATTGGAAAGATTTAAGGCTAAATCTGAATGTATCAGATGGTAATCGGAAAATGCTTAATGGTATTTGGGATTATTATGCTAATAAAAGGTAATGAAAGCTTTGTAATACGAAAGGAGATGTTAGTATGGCAGTTACAGGTGTAAACAATTACTCTAATATTTACACAAATGCTTATACCGGTAATATACGGAAAAATAATGCTAAGGAAACCACAGAAAAGCAGGTTGTGGAGCAAACAGAAGATGTAAAGACAGGGACAACCTGAAAAACTGCAGCGGATGAACTTTCCTATCTTTCTAAAAAATTTGACAGTGATGCGGTGTGGATACGGTATCAGTGTTAAAAGTCGAGGTGGCAAATCATCAACAATATGTTGAGATGATTTGCCGCCTTTTTGAAGTCTATACGTTTCTCCCTTTTATACCGATACATCAATAGAATTACGAACGAGTCTGTTACCATTTTGGACAAGTGTAGCTTCTACGGATTCTCTTGTGAAATTATCAAGAATGCCTGTATCAAATGCTTGTCCGGGCTTCCAATTTGGATTGGCTGATTTTACGGCTGCGTACATAGCAGATCTGTACTGTCCTTCATATTGTTCTAAAGTCCATGTACCACTTAAACGATTACAGTAACATCCATACCTGCAACACCGTTTGCATTCAGTAAATCTCCGTCCGAATCAAACTGTTAATATTCATTGACATATAAAAGCCTCCCTGCAAATAAATTCAAAACCTGTTTAGAATGTGCGTATAATCATAAAAATTAGAACTAACATATATGCGCATAATCTGGAGGAACCATGATATTAAAAAGAAAAATATATAAAAAACTACTGAAATGGAAAAATGAATGTCAGGGGAAAAAAGCTTTACTGATAGAAGGCGCCAGACGTATTGGAAAGTCTACCATCTGCGAAGAATTTGGGAAAAACGAATACGAAAGCTATATTATTCATCCAAAAAATTTAATCGTGAAAGATGGAATTATCTGCATTCCACCATATATGACGATGAATATATAAAAATCTGACATACACACTTGATTTTAAAATAATTGTTATTATGATATTATAAAGAAATGCCAAAAAACAAAGGAGAGGTGTATGTATCACAAGAAATTAGAATCAGATATCAGATGTCCATTGGAATATGGACTTGAAGTATTTGGAGGCAAATGGAAATCAAGAGTTATATGTGTTCTGGCGGATAAGAAGACATTAAGATATAGTGAGTTAAGGGCAGAACTGGTGAATATTACAGATGCAGTTCTTTCAACAACATTAAAAGCATTGATTGCTGATGATATTGTTTCAAGGAAATCATATGACGAGATTCCGCCAAGAGTTGAATATTCACTTACGGAAAAGGGCTTGTCTGTAATGCCGATATTGCAAAGTATATGCGACTGGTCATGCGCATTTTACAAGAAAGAAACTGACGAAGAAACGAGCCAGTGCATGAAGTGCGACCATAAGTAATGGATGAGAGGAAGGTTATTGTGTGAAAAAAATAACCTTCCTTTTCAAATTAACATTTATTGTGTAAAATGTTACATAGAACTACCTAAGCGGTATACTGGCGAGCAGTAATACGACATACGCAATATGCAGAAATGGAGCGGGAATTGAGCAGATTAACAATTATTACTAAGGATAAGGCTCAGGTTACAATGGAGTCTTTATATCAGGATTTGGAGAGAAGAATAGTAGCAAGTCCACCGGGATTGTGTACTATTGACCTTACGAGGTCATTTATAAAAATGTGTCTTGCACAGTCATGTGGTAAATGTGTCCCATGCCGTGTGGGACTTAGACAGCTTGCGAGACTTTTTGATGATGTGCTTGATGGTAACGCAACAGAGGAAACTCTTGATGTTATCAGGCTTACAGCAGAGGGAATCTATTATTCCGCTGACTGTGCAATCGGATATGAGGCAGCAAAGCTTGTACTAAAATGTATTGATGGCTGCGAGGATGATTTCAGGTCACATATTGAGAGAGGATTTTGTTCATGTAACAGTAATCAGCCGGTTGCATGTGTGAAGTCATGTCCGGCAGGAGTAGATATACCGGGATACATAGCACTTGTGCATGAAGGCAGATATGCAGACGCGGTTCGTCTTATAAGAAGAGACAATCCAATGCCTACAACATGCGCATACATTTGTGAGCATCCATGTGAAAACAGATGTAAGAGAACACTTATTGACGCGCCAGTCAACATCAGGGGACTTAAGAAAATGGCAGTTGATAATGCCGGTGATGTTCCGGTTCCGGCATGTAATGAGCCAACAGGTAAGAAGGTTGCAATAATCGGTGGTGGTCCGGGAGGACTCAGTGCCGCATATTATCTGGCTCTTATGGGACATAAGGTTACTATATTTGAGCAGAGAAAGCAGCTTGGTGGAATGTTAAGATATGGAATTCCTAACTACAGACTTCCAAGAAAGAAGCTTGATGCAGAGATTAATTCAATACTGTCTACAGGAATAGAAGTCAAGAAAAATATAAGCGTAGGAACAGATATTACGCTTGAGGATATTAACAAAGAATATAATGCAGTATACATTTCTATCGGAGCACATGCAGACAAGAAGATTGGAATTGATGGTGAGGATGCTACAACAGGCGTAACATCAGCAGTAGAAATGCTTCGTGCAATTGGTGATGATGAGATGCCTGATTATACTGGCAAGCGTGTGGTTGTTATTGGCGGTGGAAATGTAGCAATGGATGTTGCCCGTTCTTCTGTAAGATTAGGTGCTGAGAAAGTAAGCATTGTATATAGAAGAAGAAAAGCCGACATGACGGCACTTCCGGAAGAGGTTGAAGGTGCAGAGGCAGAGGGCTGTGATGTTCTTGAGCTTATGTCACCGGTCAGAATAGAGAAAGATGAAAATGACGCAGCAGTTGGTTTATGGGTTCAGCCACAGATGATAAGCAGGATAAAAGGCGGCAGACCATCACCTAAGACTGCAGCTAAGGACGAGGTTCTTATTCCTTGCGACCTTATTGTAGTTGCCATCGGACAGGGTATCGAGACAAGATATTTTGAGGAGCATGGCGTTACAGTCAAGAGAGGAACAATTGAGGCACTTGATACAAGTGAGATTAAAGAACGTAAAGGAATATTTGCAGGAGGAGACTGCGTAACAGGACCTGCAACAGTAATCAGGGCTATAGCAGCCGGAAAGGTTGCGGCAGCCAACATTGATGAATATCTTGGCTACCATCACGAGATAACTTCAGATGTAGAGATACCTTATGCCGGATATGAGGACAAGGTACCTTGCGGACGAGTTGAGGTCGCACTGCGTGATGCTGCAGACAGAAAGAAAGACTTTGAACCTATTGAATATGGATTTTCATGCGAGGAAGCATGTCAGGAATCTGGACGCTGCTTAAGATGTGATCATTTTGGATTTGGTTCATTCAGAGGAGGCAGAGAGAAACAATGGTAAATTTAACAATTAACGGTAAAGCTGTATCAGTAAAAGAAGGAACTACCATTCTTGAAGCTGCCAAAACAATAGGAGAGACAATACCTACACTCTGCTATCTCAAAGAAGTCAACGCAATTGGTGCATGTCGTGTATGTGTTGTTGAAGTAGAGGGTACTGACAGATGTGTTACAGCATGTAATAACTTCGTAGAAGAAGGCATGGTTGTCTACACTAATTCAAGAAAAGTGCGTACAACAAGAAAGACTAATGTAAAGCTCATACTTTCACAGCATGATTACAAATGTGGTACATGTATAAGAAGTGGTAACTGTGCGTTACAGTCAATTGCAAATGAACTTAATATATCAGAGATGCCATATGATTCAATCTTAGAAAAAGATAATTGGGATAAAACATTTCCACTTATCAGAGATGCCCAGAAATGTATCAAATGTATGCGTTGTGTGCAGGTGTGTGATAATATTCAGGGAATGCACATATGGGATGTTGTAAATACAGGTTCGCGTACAACTGTAAATGTGCGTGCAAACAAGAACATTGCGGAGACTGCATGTACACTTTGTGGTCAGTGTGTAAGCAACTGCCCTGTAGGTGCACTTACAGAAAGAGACGATGTCGGAATCGTGCTTGATGCAATTGAAAATGAGGATATCATTACAGTAGTACAGATTGCACCAGCAGTAAGAACAGCATGGGGCGAAGATTTTGGTATGTCTAAGGAATATGCGACAGCACAAAGACTTGTTGCAGGACTTAGAAGAATAGGATTTGATTATATATTTGACACAACATTTGCAGCAGACATGACAATTATGGAGGAGGGAAGCGAGTTCCTTGAAAGACTTCCGGAAATCAAAGAGTCAGGACTTCCAATGTTCACATCATGCTGTCCAGGATGGGTGAAATTCGTAAAGAGCGAGTTCCCTGAGATGGCAGGCAGACTTTCAACAGCAAAGTCACCACAGCAGATGTTTGGTGCAATAACAAAGTCGTATTATGCAGAAAAGCTTGGGGTTGACCCGGAAAAGATATTCTGTGTGTCAATCATGCCTTGTCTTGCAAAAAAGGACGAGTGTACATGGGACGGAGGCAAAGATGTTGACGCAGTTCTTACAACAAGAGAAGTTGAAAGAATGTTCAAAGCATTTTTCATAAAGCCGGAAGAACTTGATGAGGACGAGTTCGACAATCCTTTAGGTGAAGGAACAGGTGCTGGCGTTATATTCGGTGCAACAGGCGGTGTTATGGAGGCGGCACTCAGAAGTGCTTACTATCTTGTGACAGGAAATAATCCTGATGCGGATGCGTTCCAGTCAGTGAGAGGTCTTGAGGGCTGGAAGGAAGCAACATTTGAACTTAATGGGACAACTGTAAATGTAGCTGTTGCCAGCGGACTTGGCAACACAAGACACCTTATGAATGCTATTAAGAAGGGCGAGGTTCACTATGATTTCGTTGAAATCATGTCCTGTCCGGGCGGCTGTATCAACGGCGGCGGACAGCCTTACAAGGAAGACGCTGTGATGGTTGAGGAGCGACGTCATGTGCTGTACGGGCTTGATAAGCGCGATAATATTAGATTCTCACATGAGAATCCATCGGTTAAGCAGTGCTATGAGGAGTATTTTGAGAAACCGTTGTCACATAGGGCGCATGAGATATTGCATGTGTAGGGTTTAGACAGCCTGCTCTGCTGGTTGGGAGTGCGGGGCATCTGCTTTCAGTATTCCTCGCTTAGTAGAAGTATATGCCGCCAGCTGCAGAGTTTTTTACAATGTGCGAAAGCAAACGCGCTTCGCTTGAACGAGCTTTCGCACACTGAACTTTTGCATCTGGCGGCATTAACTTCTACACAGCTCGTCATTATTCAAGCATCTGCCTCGCACTCCCAACCAGCAGAGAGTGTCTGGCTAATCTTGGGAGTTCAGCTGGGTGTATGTGGCAACTGCCCTTCGAGGGGGGTGTACGGACGCACCTGGGCGTTGCACTGCAGGTGCTGGGATTAGTGTATGTTATGTGACTTTGTTCATTTGGGATAGTGTCAAATAGCACATGAAATCAGCGCATAAGTAGGGAAAAGCCTACTAATGTTGCTAAATGTGATGAATTAGTAGGTTTATTTAGAAGAAATTATGATGAAAATAGTGGAGAAAAAAGAAAATTGCCTACTAAATTTATGATTTATGCGAGAATAGTAGGTTTTTTGACTGACAAGAGATGTCTAATATTGTAAACATATAAGAAAAAAACCTACTAATGTTGCTAAATATGATGAATTAGTAGGTATTTAATGGGGAAAGAAGCATAATAAACCAACTAACAATGTAAAAAAGACCTATCAGATTGTGAAAATTGATGAAAAAGTAGGTTTAGGAGGCTTTTTATGGATATAAATGAGTTATCACCATCAGAGGTTTTCTCTTATTTTCAGGAGATTTGTGCGATTCCGCATGGTTCTGGGAATACCGGAATGATTGCGGATTATTGTCTGGAGTTTGCTAAGTTGCATGGGCTTAAGGCAAGGAAGGATGCGGCTGATAATGTTGTTATATTTAAGGCTGGTTCTTCTGGATATGAGGACTGTGAGCCTGTGATTTTGCAGGGACATCTTGATATGGTGTGTGAGAAAGAGCCAGACTGCGATATTGACATGAGTGTACAGAGCATTAAGGTTTGCACCGATGGTAAGATGGTATGGGCTGATGGCACAACTCTTGGCGCTGATGATGGAATTGCAATTGCATTTATACTGGCAGTGCTTGCTTCGGATACGATTGCGCATCCTCCTATACAGGCAGTGCTTACGAGCGATGAAGAGATTGGAATGCTTGGCGCAAGAGACCTCGACACTTCTGACCTTACAGCAAAGAGACTTATTAATATTGATTCTGAAAGTGAGGGAATATTGTATGTAAGCTGTGCTGGTGGTGTGAGGGCTGAGTGTGACATTCCGGTTGTGTATGAGGACGCAGTGGGCTGGGTGTCAGGTGGAGAGCAGGATGACAATGCATTAGATGCTGCAGGAAATGGACAGGTCTGCTTTGAGATTAAGATAAGCGGGCTTGCCGGAGGTCATTCCGGCGTTGAGATTCACAAACAGCACACTAATGCTATAAGATTGCTTGCTTCATTACTTTCACATGCCAGCGGGGCAGCAGATTTCCGTCTTGTGTCGCTTTCAGGTGGCGGCAAGGAAAATGCAATTCCAAAAGAAGCAAAGGCGGTTGTAAGTGTCAGAAGCTGCGATGCCACAACATTTGAACAAAGCATCAAAGAGAGTGCAGATGTGTGGATGCAGGAAATCAGTGCGACAGAGCCACATGCTAAGATTGAGGTTGGCAAGGCAGACGCTGCAGCAGACAAAGTCCTCGATTTCCATAGCACTGAAAATGTAATATATGCCCTCTGGTTAAGTCCTGATGGTGTGTACAGAATGAGTCAGGAAATCAAGGGCATGGTGCAGACCTCTCTCAATCTTGGAACTGCGTACTTCGACACAGACAAGCTTGTGTACAAATATCTTATAAGAAGCAATACAGCGGCTGGAAAGAAATTATTGCTTGAGAAAGTCACCACATTTGCAAAACATTTGTCAGGGAAAGTAGTCACAATGTCGGACTATCCTGCGTGGGAATACAAGAGTGATTCGCAGTTAAGAAAGATATGCGTTGATAGCTTTACAAATGTGTACGGCCACGAACCGGAAGTTACCTCAATCCACGCCGGACTCGAATGCGGCATACTTGCCGGGAAAATGCCGGGAGTAGATATGATATCATTTGGACCGACACTTGAAAGTGTGCATACGCCTGATGAGTGTATGGACGTGGCTTCAGTGGAGCGGACTTGGGAATATCTGATGGAGATACTTAAAAGTTTATAACTAAATTTGCGGGAGTAAGTGTGTGACGACAGATTGCATCACATTTACTTCCGCAAATTTAGTTATATACTACAGAAAAATGGGCAGAATATGTTATAGATTAACCATAAGGAGAATTTATACATGATAAAAGATGGATTTTTATACCTTGCGGCACTTATATTTGCAGCCGCAGTATTAGTAAATCTGCCTAAGATTTTTAAAGGAAAAAAGGCACAGGTGTTCTTTAATTTTGCACCGCCGATTGTACTTATATACCTGGGGCTTATGCTGCTTTGCACAATGAAAGTGTGGGACCTTAGTGCAACAAGCGCTGTGTACAAATCAGTCAAGAACCCGATATTATATGCGATGCTTTTCATAATGCTGCTTCGCTGTGATTTGAAGAAAATCATCAAGCTTGGACCTAAAATGCTTATCGGTTTCTTCGCAGCAACTTTGTCAATCGGACTTGGATTCTTTGTTTCATATGCAATATTCCACCAGCTCTTAGGCGCAGGTTCATGGAAAGCACTCGGCGCGCTGTGCGGAAGCTGGATGGGTGGCGGCGGAAACATGCTCGCAATCCAGGCAGCACTTGATGTTGACGAAGCAACAATGGCTTACGCCCTTGTTATGGATTCAATCTGCGCGACTCTTTATGTAATGTTCCTTCTATGGGCAATCGGAAATCACGAGAAGTTCAACAAATGGACAAAGGCAGACACAAGCATAATCGACGGCGTTGGAGCTGCACTCGAAGAGGAAGCAAAAGCCAACACAAAGCCTCTCGTATGGCAGAACATCATTCTTCTGCTCGGTTCAGGACTCTTAGTATCGGCAGTTTCAATGGAGCTTGGCAGCATGATTAATGCACATTTATCATTCTTTGACAGCACAACATGGACAGTCCTTATGGTATCAGTGCTTGGTATCGTATTCGCCCTGACACCATTTGGCAAGATTAAGGGAACTGAGGAGATTTCAAATGTAATGCTTTATATAGTCATTGCCTTAATCGCCTCAAGAGCAGACCTCGGAGCAGTCGGCAATGCCCCAATATGGCTTCTCGCAGGATTCGTAATCCTCCTTATTCATGTGGCAATCATGATTGCACTTGCGAAGATATTGAAACTCGACATCTTCACATGCAGTGTTGCTTCCCTCGCAAACATCGGTGGAACAGCAACAGCACCGGTCCTCGCCGGCGCATACTCTAATGCCCTCGTACCAGTTGGTATCATGATGGCGCTTCTCGGCTATGTCATCGGAACCGGCGGCGGCCTGGTTGTGGCTAATTTGATGAGTATATTTGGGTAGATTTTAATGGAATAATTGATGGAGTGGATAGCACTTCGGCAGTAGATGGGTACTGCCGGGGTGCTGTTTTTTATATGTTGTAGAATTGGTGAAAATAAAAAAGAAACGAGCATCCTTTTCCAGTCGTGAGACTTTACTCAGTCATATTAATCAAGAAAAAATATAATTTTACAAATTATTGCAAATAACATTCATTGTCGACATAATTTGACAAATTTTGTATATGAGGAGTAGTAGTATAAGTATATATACAAGATTGGAGGATAAAAATATGGATGAAAGGGATATTGTTTTAAATAGTGTTTTAGAAGAACTTAAGAATAAAAAGCTGATAACAGAATTAGAAGAAGATATAATATCTGCTATAAAAGTGTATATAAAAAAGCCTTTTAATAGAAGAGATGTCGAGTTGAAAATATTAGAAATTGAAAGTAAATATAATTATTTAATAAACTTTGCTAACTTAGTGCAGAATCCTGTTAAATGTCCCATAGACTCATTAAATGATAGTGAATTAAGAAATAACTTATATTCTAGAATTATTAAATTGCTGAGTATAACAGGAAAACAAAATAACAACAATTTTAATTTAAACATTCATTGCAACTTACCATAATAGATAATATAATTAGTATAATAATTGTCAGTGAAAATGGAGTACCAGTATGGATAAAAGAGATGAATTGCGATTAGGATTTGAGACAGCATATATAGACGGTTCGGTTGCATCAAACAGCTTCTATAGCCCACAGTTTGTATCTAATAATTACAAGGACGGGAAGAAGGTTTTATCTTCCATTGAGGATGAACTTTTAAGATGCGATAAGTTTCAGATTAGTGTTGCGTTCATTACTTTGGGTGGAATTACGCCATTACTTCAGACATTGAAAGAGTTGGAAAAGAAAAATATTCAGGGCGAAATTCTTACTACTAATTATCTGAATTTTAGTGAACCTAAAGCCTTGGAGAAGCTTAATGGATTATCAAATATTACTTTGAAAATGTATGATGTACAAGAAGCAGGTGAAGGATTTCATACAAAGGGATATATTTTTAAAACTGATGAAGTGTATCGTATTATCATTGGAAGTTCGAATATAACAAGTGCGGCACTTACTAGAAATCAGGAGTGGAATACTAAGCTTGTCTCAACTGAGCAGGGAGAAATGGCAAAGGAAATAGTTGCTGAATTTAACAGACTATGGAATTCTGAGTATGCATTAGAGTTTAATGAATTCTATGAGAATTATAAAGAACAATATAAAATTATTAAACATCAGCGAGATATAGCCAGGAAAGATCAGGTTGTTTCTATTGAAAAATACAGATTAAAACCAAATAGTATGCAGGTTGGATTTATTACAAATCTTAAGAAGATTCTGGAAGCAGGAGAAGATAGGGCTCTTCTTATATCTGCGACTGGAACAGGAAAAACTTATGCTTCCGCATTTGCAATGAGAGAACTGGGATTTAAGAGAGTGTTATTTTTAGTTCATAGGGGACAGCTTGCAAGACAGACTAAGAAATCTTACGAAAAGGTATTTGCAAAATCTGTTTCTATGGGTTTAGTTGGTGCTGGATATCATGAATATGATGCAGATTATGTATTTGCTACGGTCCAGACATTAAATCGAGATGAGCATTTGCTTCAATATGATAAGGATGCATTTGATTGTATTGTGTTGGATGAAGCACATCATGTAACTGCTGATACATATCAGAAGATTATGAAACATTTTTCGCCTAAGCTTTGGCTTGGAATGACAGCAACTCCTGATAAGCGTGATGACAATGTTGCAGGTAGAAATGTTTATGAGTTATTTAATTATCAGATTGCTTATGAGATACGTTTGCAGCAGGCCATGGAAGAAAACCTGTTATGTCCGTTTCATTATTTTGGAATTACTGATTTGTCTATAGTTGGAGATGATAAAGATAATCGTGATTTTAGTATGTTAACAAGTGATGAACGTGTGAAACATATAATCCAGCAGGCAAATTACTATGGATATAGTGGAGAAAAGGTTAAAGGACTTATATTCTGTAGCAGTATCAAAGAAACACAGGAATTATCATATAAGTTTAACAATATAGTTAATCCGGATACAGGGGAATATTTTAGGACAATAGCATTGAATGGTGATGCTAATGAACAGGAAAGACAGGACGCATTTGAAAGACTTGCAATGAATGAGAGTGAGGCAAATGTCCATAAGCAGCCATTAGATTATATATTTTCTGTAGAAATATTGAATGAGGGTGTTGATATTGTGGAGGTTAATCAGGTTATTATGCTCAGACCAACACAATCGCCAATAGTATTTATTCAGCAGTTGGGACGAGGGCTTAGAAAGGCTGATGGGAAAGAATATGTTGTAATTCTTGATTTTATTGGTAATTACAATAATAATTTCATGATTCCAATAGCACTCTCAGGGGATAGAACTTACAATAAAGACAATATCCGTAGATATATAATGGAAGGCGGAAGAATTATTCCAGGTGCATCTACAGTGCATTTTGATGAAATAAGCAAAAAGAGAATATTTGCATCTGTCGATAATGCTAATTTCAGTGATATTAAGCTGATAAAAGAAAACTATACAAATCTTAAGAATAAATTGGGAAGAATACCGGCACTCAAGGATTTTGATGATTATGGAGAGATGGATGTTATACGAATTTTTGATAATAACAGTCTTGGTTCATATTATAAATTCTTAGTGAAATATGAGAAGGATTATAAGATTCGTTTGTCACAGGAAGAAGAAAAGATAGTTGAATTTATTTCAAAGAAACTGGCAAATGGAAAAAGAATTCAGGAGCTGCAATTATTAAAGAGAACACTTCTATATGCAAATGGATTATCAAAATGTGGATTATTTACAGGACTATCACAAGATCTGTTGACATATGGTAAATCTATCAGCAAGGAACAGCAAGAAAATATCATAAATGTTATGACTAATGAATTCCCTGCGGGTTCAGGTAAAAAGACATATTCCCAGTGTGTCTTTATAGAAAAGGAAGGCAATGATTATAAACCAACGAAGACATTTCTTGAAATGTTATCAGATAGAGATTTTTATAATGTTATTAAGGAACTTGTTGATTTTGGCATAAGCAGATATGAAAGAGATTATAAGCAAAGCTATGATGTAACAGATTTTGTTCTTTATCAGAAATATACATATGAGGACGTGTGTCGTTTGCTTAATTGGGAACAGAACGAAGTGCCATTAAATATTGGTGGTTATAAATATGATAAGAAGACAAAAACATTTCCTGTATTTATTAATTATGATAAATCGGAAGATATCAGTGATACGACAAAATATGAGGATCATTTTGTGCCAGGATTTAGAGATCGTTTGATAGCAATATCGAAATCTGGAAGAAGTCTGCAGTCTGAAGATGTACAGAATTTTCTTAAGGCAAAAGAGCGGGGAATCAGAGTAGAGCTTTTTGTTCGTAAGAATAAAGATGATAAGATTTCTAAGGAGTTTTATTATCTGGGACATATGACAGCTAGTGGGAATACTAAAGAATTTACAATGCCCAATACACAGAAAACAGCAGTTGAAATAGAATGGATTCTTGATGTTCCTGTGAGAGAAGATATCTATGAGTATATTGTAAATTCATAAATACATACAAAATTCTGTGTATATGCGAAGAATTTTGTTACAGAAAAGAGGAAAAATACATGAAAACAGTTAGGGTGGTTGCAGCGGTAATAAAAGCGTTAAATGATAATGGAAAACCAATTATTTTCGCAACCCAGCGAGGATATGGAGAATTCAAAGATGGCTGGGAATTTCCAGGTGGTAAGATAGAAGCTGGAGAGACTCCACAGGAAGCATTAAAACGTGAGATTATGGAAGAATTAGATACAGAGATTAAAGTTGGAGCTTTAATCGACACAATTGAATATGATTATCCTAATTTTCATCTTTCAATGGATTGCTTCTGGTGTGAGATATTAAGCGGAGATCTGGTGTTAAAAGAGCATGAGAACGCAAAATGGCTGACTAAACAACATCTTGGAGAGGTTGAGTGGCTGCCAGCGGATGTTACCTTGATTGAGAAGATAAGAAGATACATATAAATAGGAGCATAAATGAGAAAACGAATATTCGAGATAATTGAGGTTTCTGAAGATAATGATAAGTACAGCAAAATATATGATGCATTTATGATGATAACGATATGTATCAGTATATTTCCATTGGCATTTAAGAATCAGACGGGATTGTTTAATGCAATTGATAAAGTAGCAGCATTTATATTTATTGTGGACTATATCTTGAGACTGTCAACAGCAGATTACAAGTTGAAAAAGGGTGTAATATCTTTCGCGATGTATCCGTTTTCGTTTATGGCTATTGTGGATTTGCTTTCAATTTTGCCATCTGTAATTATAGTAAATAATAGTCTGAAATTATTGAAAATATTTAGATTTTTTAGAACTTTCCGGGTGTTTCGAGTTTTTAAATCATTCAGATACTCAAAGAATATTCAAATGTTTTTAAATGTTTTTCGCAAGCAAAGAGAATCTTTGACTGTTGTCTGCGTTCTGGCTATTGGATATATTTTTATTTCAGCGCTTGTTATATTTAATGTTGAGCCTGAAACATTTAACAATTTTTTTGATGCTATATATTGGGCTACAGTATCTTTGACAACAGTAGGCTATGGTGATATATATGCAGTTTCAATCGCTGGCAAGGTTATTACCATGATATCATCAGTGTTTGGTATTGCAATTGTGGCGTTGCCAGCAGGCATAATTACAGCAGGATATATGGGGGAGTTAAATAAAGATAAATGATAATGCACAAATCAACGATTCGAGTAGGAACAACAGAAGGGCGTTTTCGCATGATTATGCTGTCTGTTATGAGACAGTTTAAAGAAATGTACAGCAATTATGATATCAGGGGCGTGATTGGCAATGCGGAACAGTTGCGGGAAATGCTTGAAAAAGGTGAACTTGATATTGCATTCAGCGGGATATCACCGCTTGCTCCGGAATGTATTGAGAAGGAATTTTTATTTGATGAGAGACTTTACCTTGTGGTAAGTGAGCAGATGCTTAAGAATTATTTTCCGGACAGATATCCTGAATGTGTTGAAGAATTCAAGAGGGGTGCAGATATTAGGAAGTTTAGTCAGATGCCTTTCTGCAGGAGTCTGACGAATCTGCATTGCATGCAGATATTAGACCATTTGCTTGAAAAGGAAGGGGTTACGTTGAATTGCGTACATACATCTGGTCACTTTGATCTGCATCAGCAGATGGCACAGGAAAATCTGGCGGCATGTTTCAGCCTGCCTATGTATCTGCCACATTTGCACGAACTGAACAGATATAATGACAATAAGCTGCAGGTGTTTCCTATAAAGGATTTGACGGAAACCAATCCTGTATACATACTTACGAATAAGGATAAAACGTATGTTGAAGGGACTAAGGAATTTAAGGATTTGTTGAAAAATGTGGTGAAATCTATGGAGTATGCTGAGTGATAGGGACTCGTTGGATTAAGAAAATTATATATGGGATTAATAATATGACAAATGAATTAATGAATGCAATAGTAAGTGCAATAACAGGAGCGGTAGCTGGTGGAATGGTTAACTTGCTTTTAGATAAGCGAAAAGAAAATCTCGAAGACATAAAAGAAAAGAAAAAGATATATGAGGATCGTCCAGAGTTACAAATAATCGAGTATAAAGAATACATAAAATGTTCTGCGTACAAATTAAAAAAAGAATGTGATATTAATTTGTTCATGACAAAAATGGGAAAAGTGTCAGTTGAGAATGATATTGTGACGGCACATTATAACAAAGACTATTTTAATGAAGAAGAATGGTGTTGTGTTATTTATGAATTTAAAAATGCTGGAAAAACAGATATTAGGTGCGTTAGTCCTGTATGTACATATAAAAAAGATACTATGCTTTGTGATGTTTCTAATGCAAAAATGATTTTGGAATATGGATGGTTGAGTTATTCAACGATGTTCGATAGAAAAATTCGTGTAGGCGAGTCTTTTACAACGAAGATTTGCTATCATAAAGATTGTATTGTGTCAGGCATGATGTCTTCAATAATGTTTATGTGCTTAGAAGATTGTAATAATAGATTTTGGAATCAACCGTTATTTGCACCAAACAATAAAATATATGATTCTTATGAGATAACTTATAAAGAATACAAAGATGAGTATTTACCAGATAGTGCAATAGAGTGTTTTAAGAAGCCATGGCTTTGGTAAGACTGGATGGAAGCAAAAAACAAGGCTAGATTAGAAACGGATGCTTTGATTCATAAATTAGAGATGGAAGCAAGAATTTTGAACTACAAGTTCAATGACAAATGTATCTGTATAACTTAATATATTAAATATAAAATATATATTAAGGGGGAATATAGATATGAATGAGGCGTTATATATATTGTTTGATAGAAAGTGCCATGATATAGTTGATATAATAAATGCTCAACACAAAATAAGTGATATGCTGAGACCATGTGGGGTGAAATATGTTGGGGGATATTCAGTATATGCTCCACAAGATAAGGGTAACAGAGACAACATCATGCATGATGCTATGCAGATACTTAATAAGAACAAGTGGGTTGCAGATATGAGTACAGCTATATTAGTGAGTGATTGCCTAAGTACAATATCTTTAAGCAGGATTGACTGTTCAGGGATGACAGAACCAAGACCTGAGAAATATAAGTATTATGAGGATTATTATAAGAGGACAGGGGAATTACCTCATGATATATTAATAGACGAGAATAATTGTATTATGGATGGGTATATAACATGGCTTTTAGCTAATAAATATCAGAATGATATGGGTATGCAATGGAAGTTTAATATACACAAGGCAGATTCCACCATACCACACGCAAAGATTGTTGCAGGTCGTCATGTTAATGTGTCCGAATCAGATATAACCATAAGAGGACCACAGTATTTTAAATGGATATATAATAAAAAGGAACCAGTTGTGCCTGGGGATATATTGAAGGTGGATACAAGAAAAGGAGATGCCTATATGGTTGTTGAGGCAATCAGATATATTGCGGGGGCTAAGAACTGTGCAGAATACAGGCATGTTATTGAACATACAGGGATGATTATGCAAGAACAGAGTATAAGGTAAATATGATATGTATGATTATGCAGGATAATGGAGGAGATTATGTTTCCAGTAATTGACAAACGAGAGACAGGTATTAATATGAGCAGAATTATGACTATGCGAGGAATTACAGCAAAGAATGTGCAGGATTATCTTAATCTTGGTTGTGTTCAAAGTGTATATCGCTGGTTGGATGGCGTCAATATGCCATCGATTGATAATTTGTATGCGTTAAGTGAACTTTTTCAGGTGCCGATTGATGAAATTGTGCGTGGTAACAAGGAACGCATTGTTCCTGAGATTAATGTTAAACCGATGGATTGTCAGACGGAAAGATTATTTGTGTACTATGATAAATTAAACGAGAATCAGGCAGCATGATTTTTTGAACTACAGCTTCAATGACAAATTATACATTCTACCTTAGAATAGTTTATAGAGATAACGTTTTAAGGGAGGATTATTATATGAGCGATAAGATGTTAGTAACACAGGCTCTTGATGAAAGAGATTTGTTAGTAAAGAAGATTGCAGACAAGATTGCTAAGGCAAGCTTTGTTGATACAATCAAACCGAATGAAGATAAAGTATATGTAAAGCGGATTGCAAAGGACGAGTATGCTAAACAGGCAGAATCAGCCTATCAGCAGATTCTTGATCTGATTGAAAGGTTTCAGAAGATTGATGCTGCGATTGTGGCGTCCAATGCAAGTTCAGAGATAACTACTTCATATGGTAATTTTACAGTTGCAGGAGCTATTGCACTCAGAAGCAGACTTCGTGGTATGGGAGGTTATGGAAACGATGCTGATTTCGAGGGAAGACTTCAGAATAAGCTTGCGAATGAATATAGTGAGCGTGTACAGTTCTGTGAAAAGAAGAACAGTCAGCTTCAATCTACAGCAGAGGAGATGCGACTAAGTATTCTTGGAAAAGACAGTAAGACAAAGGACGAAAAGCCTTTGGGAGTTGTAGAAGCATATGTGAAGGAGAATACTACCGAACTGGTGGATCCGCTGGATGTCAAGAAGAAACTTGAGGCACTGGAAGAAAAGCGAAACACTCTTTTGACAGAATTGGATACACAGATAAAAGTATCTAATGCTACAACATTAATTGAAGTAGAATAGTAAAACCGCCTGCATTACGAAAACCTTAAATCTGGCTTCCCTGTAACAGGGTTATGTTACAATATAATATTACCAATTCTGAATAAATTGGTTTACTTGGCTTAAGTGGTGCAATGCAAGCACGCATGACTCATAATCATGAAGTGCAGGTTGGAATCCTGCCTATGATGTCAGGTTCAAAGATGAATGCAAACATCTTTAATTTAATCAACAGTATTGTGTTTTATTTGAATTGTTAATGGTGAATTGTCAACGGTATTAATATTGAACAGTTTTTAGTTAATTGATAACATTTTTGTAGACATAGAGATGTGTTGAAAACCATGAACAAGGTTAAAGCGATAAGTCAGTTGGCTGGAGGCAATCCTCATGGCTGTAATGCAGGCATATATTTGTAAGCTTGAAAATGGAACAAGAAATCCGTCTGTCAATTTACTTAAAAGATTAGCGGATGGTATGGGAATGGCTTTTAAGATTGAGTTTGTACCGAAACAGAAAGCGTAATTATGTGACCTCACTGGATTTCGTCTAGGGAGGTTGCTTTGAGAGTGCGATTGGTGGAAGCATTGCTTATACACGGAGAACCACTTGCTTTGCAAGATTCATCGATTTTTAAAGAGAAAAAAACGGTATTGTCAGAATATGGCTACTGTAGCGTCAGAAATTGCTCGCTCTAATGATGTGTTTATCAAACATAATTTTGACAATCATGATGGAGAAGTACCTGCGTTCATCTGATGAGGAGTGGACAGTATTTGTAAATGCTTTCGATAAGCTGATTCAAAATAATAATAGTGTGGTCAGTCTCGCAGCAATGAATCTTCCTGCGGATTGGAAAGAACATTTAAGTGTATAAATGCAGAGGAATTGCAAAAAATAATAAAGCAGACCTAACCAAGCACTTTTTGCTCAAATCGGTTAGGCTTTCGGCGGAGTGTTACGATAAGCACTTCGCCATTTTTATTTTGATAAGGAACATCCACCTTTTACATATAATTGCACAATTTGAACGAAAAAGTCTCATGATCATGTGAGAAAATGAAAGTAAAACTTATTAGATGATATAAGTGTTATATCGGCTAAAAAATAGTGCGGTGAGCAAAAAGAATGGCGTTTTGCCGATGGTGTGATATACCAAGTTTTAATCTATGACCTCAAATCGTAAAGCAAAAGTCGCAGGACTAATTGGATGCCCGCGGCTTAGTTTATGCATATTATTCAATTACTTTTCGTTTATTGATAACATACAGAATGATACTCATTGCTGCGACAATCGTTTCAACCACTGGCTGAGTAGCAATTACACCGGGTAACTTCCAAAATAGATTCATTACTATTACTCCTGGAATAAAGAGTATAACATTTCGTAGCATAGTGATAATCATGGAATTGAATGCCTTTCCCAAGACTACTGGGATTATGGCTTTGTTATACTCTATGAATATCAGGCGGTATAAATCATTTCTTTGTTATTGAAGTTACTGTAGAAATCAGCATGTGAAATTCGACCTGCTTTTATTCCTTCAGAAAGATACAATAAACTTTCCACGCCAATGGCAGCTCCTTTAATGCCTCCATTAGCATTAGACACATATTCGAGTTGGTCTTCAAACTGACCTTTGAGGTATGAAGTAATAAATAGAAATGTATAAGCGGTAATAGTGGAGTCAAAATTTTTCCACCATTCATTTGGATTCAAGGACTTTTGCCTTAAATTATTTTCGTTTATATAGCGACTCATTTCATCAGCACAAGTACGGCTTATATTAAATCCATCTTTATATGATTTATTATCAACAATAGTGCCATCTAAACCATAGGAAATAATAACGTCTGGTTTTCTTGAATCACCAAGTCTCTGTCCATTAAACGATAATTCCTTTGTAAATAAGTCAGCTGTCTGAATTTCAAATTCTCTTGCGTCGGCATTCTTTTTTGCTCTAGAAGCAGCATCACTATATGCCAAGTCGATAAGCGCAAGATACTTATGGTCAAGATGTATAAGCTTATTTCTAACCCTATCTTTAATGTCAACAACATTATCTTTAACGCACTCTGTTCTTGCTGGAATTTCTAAGCATTCAATTTTATCAAGTAATCTATATTTACCAGCATTTTCTGTAATCTCCAAGCCAATTGAAATCAAGCCTTCAATATGGTCTTTTATAGCAGTGTCATCTACATCTAATTCATAACCTTTTAAAGCTTCTTTTAATTGGTCGGTTGATTTATCTGAACTTGTAAGAGCTTTAATTATACAAGCGCGAACAAATCGCAAATAATTAGCACTAGACACTTTATTTGAGGCAAGCATTTCAAACATAAGAACTCTCGCTAAGCGAGGATTGCTTGAATTACCTCTTGCTTTAATCAGAGCTTTTTCGCCTTTTCTAGTAATCGAATATGTTTGAAGCTTTGCAGTGTAGCTCTTCCTTCTATATGTTTCTGTAACATCCTTTTGATTGGATTCTACCCACCCCATCTGCATGCACCAACTAGCAATTCCTCGTGCATACTTATCGGAATCACCTTCTTCATTTGAACGCACATTGGTTCTTTCACCTGCTGTTGTAGCTTCGCAATAATCGCAGAGATATGCGTCTTGTGGCATAGATGTAAAACCCATTTCACCTTTAAATCCGAGTTTGGAACCTAGATCGAATTTTGTTTGTTCATCTTGTGCTTCTAATAATGATAATATTCTTATAACAGGAGGATAAGACAAAAGTGCTTTTGTTAATGCCTCTGTTTCGGCCGGAGAATTATCCGGAGCATTAGCAAGTTCTTCACCTAAAGGAGTAATTTTACATTTATCATCTTCTTTGACATATTCAAGTAAACCACATGATATGGCCCATCTCAAAAAGCCTTCTGCAGTCCAATCATCAGTATATGGTTTCTTTATAGTTATGGAATTACCAGCAGCATCTGAATATGTTTTGTTTTGTTGAGCCTCAATAATGGCCTGGATTATTCCAGTACAAATAGCGTCTTTTCTTGTTCTGGAACCAGAACCTTTTCCTTTTAACTTTGAATAATCAATTTCTATGTCAGTCTTATTCAATTCTGCTATGAAGTCATTATAATCATCATTACTGATTAGACCATAGGTCAATAATAAAGGAAGTTTGTTTGATACTAAATCTAAATTTTCCGCAGAGCCTGCTTTGAAAATTCCGACTACCTTTTTTAATTTTTTTAAATCTCCCGGATTCTGAACCCAGCCAAAAGTACGTTTAACTGTCATTTTAGTCACTCCTTTTCCTTAATAATTTGTTATTAATACTTCTCTAGTTTCTTGGTTTGTATTTTGTGAATGGTAATTACTATTATTGTAATTGTAATTGATTCTGTGCGCATGATAATGATTTTGCCTTTTCCATTGAATAAGAGCATCGTTTGTATTCCCTTTGTGGTGCGTTACATTTGAGAGAGCAAATTTAATACCTCTTTGGTTCAAATCATCTAATAATTCGAATAATCTTAAATCATCTTCTAAAGACCAGCCTTCAAATCCTCTGCGTCCATCATTATAACTTGCTGTTGTAATTCGATATGGTGGATCGGCATATAGGAAGTCACCTTGACCCAAAAAAGCCAGATTCAAGTCAAGAAAATTACAACTTGTAAATTGAATATTATTAAGTTTGCTATGAAAAACAATAAGATTTTCTCTCATAGTTGAATTAAAACTACTTCGATTTCTACCAAACGGATTGTTAAAACCATGATGATTGTTAAAACGAAATTGATAATTGAAGGAATAGCATACAAGCACATATAATTCAATCGGATTTCGTTGTGCAACAGGTAAGCTATTGTAATGATTTCTAAAAGCTAAATAACTCGCTTCGTTATCCATGCTTAAATCCCATTCTTCAATGATTCCGTCTATGACATCAAGTAGTTCATTAATATTCATAGCTTGGAACGCTCTATAGATGTCAATTACAAAAAAATTAATATCATTAGCAAATATATTATTGGCCTGAATATTTGTACAAACATCACATCCACCTGCAAATAAATCATACATATTATTTATTCTTCGTGGAAAGAAACGCATGATTTGAGGTAACATTTTATATTTTCCACCGACATAGTTTAGTGGTGACTTATCGTACATATTATTTATCACTTCCTTATTTTTCGAAGAAATATAACTGTTCTGTAACTCCTCTGGGTGTTGTTCCAGCATTGCTATACCTTCGGTAATCAATTTCTTGAAATACAAAAGTATTATTTATAGCGTAATCTTGACATATCGAGGACAATTGTTCAGTAGATAGAAGTCCTTCGTTATTGTAGCTAATTAGTATATAACGTACATTTGCATTTTCAATTAAACGTCTGAATGCTCCTTCGACTCCTCTTTTGGTGCAAAAATCTGACCGTTGTTGTTGATAATCCCTCATTCCAGTAACTCCATGTATTCTAGGATAATCATATCTAGCAATTGTTTCTAAAATATGATAATTAGGCAGATATTGTCGAGAGTTATATGGTGGGTCTGCATACAAAAGGTCTCCAACGATATTTGGAAGCAATATATCACAATTATCATTATGGAATGTAGCGGTAAAATTATTTGCTATAATTTCAGGTGCTTTTATTGTAAGTATGTTGTATGTTCTTGCGTCCCAATGTTTAAGATAGGCACCATAAACGCCGGTGATATTACTAACATAAGGAACTGCTGCAATGAGAGCTGCTAGCAAGTAATAGTATTCATCGTCATTGATTAGATGTTCCATATGCCAATTTTCTATCGTAATTCTTATAATATCTATTTTTATGGCATTATCATTTTGAAAATACATTCGAGCCACGTTGTCATGTGGTGAATAATTCTGATAAATAAAGCAATCCTCAAGATTTATATCAGTATTTGCAATATCTAAATTATTTAGGAAGGCTATAGGGTCAGCAATTGCTAAATTAGCAAAAGCAGGAGTATGATTTAACTCGGTAGAGCCTCTACTTAAAACATATGAAAAGTACATAATATCATTTCCGATGACATTGTAGCCATTTCGTTTAAGAAAAGAAGAAACTACACCGCTACCAGAAAATATATCAATTACGGTATTAACGTTAATCATTCGTTGTGTGATTACATTATTAATATCGTTAAGTAAATTGGATTTTCCTCCAATATATCGCATACATCACACCTCATTTCACTTCACCCATAGGGGAGTATTTTCTCTGTATTATTTCATCCTAAAGACCGATGCCCCTCAAACGCATATTTCCACGAAATTGCATAGGGGGTATTCCGTCAGCCAAGATAAGAGGCTATTTTCTTATAATTCTCTATAAACACATACAAATAACTTATAGAGAATGCCGTGCATTAATCCGGACTTGCGTCAGATTGTTTTGATTTTTGTCTCTTTTTCTGTGCTAAATGAGCCTTTTCAGATGCTTTTCGTTTACGATAGGCTTTCTGTTTTCGAGCATTTCTAACTTTCTGGCATTCTTCGGAATCACAAAATTCCTGTCTGTTACTTTTCCTTATTATAAATTTGCCACAGTTACGGCAGCATATCATGATACCTTCTGGTCTTGAATCATTATTGACTCTATTTTCAAGAGCAGAGTCTTCTGAAATCATTCTTGCGAGAGTGTACCATGCTATATCAAACACGGAATCAATATCAGCAGAAAATTCGTATTTCCCGGTAGCAGAATTAAGTTTTAATTTCATATTGAATTCCGGAATAAAGTCTGCAAGTGTTTTCCGAAGCTCGTCATAATTATCATAGGGATTATTATTAAAATCAAACGAACCTTCCGGCGGTTGTTCTATAGGATGATCTTCTATGTGCTGATTAGTACGCATCATGCTTTCCAACAGTTCTTGAGGAGTGTTTGGTTCACCAACTATATCATCCGGTACTTCGGGAACTGCATGTTTGTATTTCTCAAAGTAGGAGTAACTTTCAAAATATCGTCCTTCTTCATAAAGATTATATGCTCCATCATCTTCGGCAAATAGAATTCCTTCAAGTGCAACATAGAATCGGACGGCATTATAAAGTTTTCCTAAATCACTCATAAATCTGTCAATCTCAAAGATTCCATCATGCTCGACCATTTCTGCGTCAATGGTATTGATATCAAAATTATCTATAAGTTCTGAGTAGATAAAGTCATTGCTGTAAGGGTGCATATTCTCCATGCACCATCTGACTATAAGTTGTTCTTTAGGTATCTTGTTCTCAAAGCTGTCTATTACCTTTGCTAGATTACATAGGCTTACAAGGATTCCTCTTCCTGTCAGAGTATCATCATTAGGAAATGTTGGTTCTTGCCCCTTCTTACATACGGGATAGGCACAGTAATCTTTTCCGTTATAGCTGATATCATAACTTGCAAATCTGAATGGGCGGTATATGAGTTGTCCGATACCACCTATTTCTTTTGAACCCAATATGTCTGTTGTTTTATCAGCCTTAGACGGAATATAGTCTCCGTTCCAATTAAATGGCATCTTCTCACCTCACAAACCTATCGTTAATCCGTAACCATTAGCGTTACCGTCGGTTTTTAGACTTCGGTTACATTATATACTAAAATACTCTTGAAAACAACAAAATTCTTTACAAAACAGTACAACAGATTTTTAAAGTCGCACCTTGAAAATTTCATCCCGTTTCCACTTCGTAAGTCGGTGCTAACTGCCGAGATTGGTAACCTGCCAAGAACGGCTGTATTGAAACTGCATTGTGGTGAGACGGACACCCAAATATTTAAGATTGGAGGAATCGTAATGGAAAAGACAACTATGAGTGTGTAGGAGTTATCTGCGCAGATGGGAATCAGTCTGCCAAAGGCATACGAACTGGTAAAGACACTGGGATTCCCGACAATACGAATCGGAGCAAGAATTCTGATTTCGATTGAAGCCTATAAGGAATGTTTCAGGCAATCATTGAGGATAGAAATGCACCGAAAGTGGAGAAAGCTATAGATGGATATAGTGGATTTCTATTTTACAATGATAATGGAATGCCACTTGTGGCAATGCACTGGCAGCACCGATTCAACCACATGGTAGGCAGATACAATGATATCTACCGGGTGCAGATGCCAAACATTACACCTCATGTATGCCGACACACGTATTGCTCGAATATGGCAAAATCGGGAATGAATCCAAAGACACTGTAGTACCTCATGGGGCATCCGGATATATCAGTCACGATGAATGTGTACACGCATATCGGATTTGCTGATGCTGAGGAAGAACTGAAATGAATGGAAGAGTTTAGGAAGGCACAAGCGGAGGTTGAGCAGAAGAAGGAGAAACCGATGTCGCAAAAGATGTTTAAGGTAATTTGATATAGAAGATGGATAACGCTCCGGCTTGGCAGGGGCGTTTTTTTCTGTGGGAAAGAAGTGAAAATGACGATATAATATACAAAGGAAGGTGAGAGAGATGTATGGAATAGGCTTTTATGATGAATACTTAAAACGAATGGGTAATTTAAAAGATAAATCTGATATGGCAACACCATATAAAATAGAATATCTGAAAAAAATAATAAAGAATAATAAGGTGTATAAGTATATTTCGTTTCAAGAGAATGCAGATATTAAAATACAAACTTTAAAAGATAATAAAATATGGTTTTCATTTTATAAAACTTTGAATGATGAAACAGAATTTAGTATTGATTATAAGATGAAAAAAGTCGTAGATAGAACAGGATATAGCAAACAGCATATAGAATTTCTTATTAATTATCTTACGGAAATGTATGATGTGTTTTCACTAACATACGCATATGAAGATTATATGTGGGATGAATATGCATCAAATGGGAATGGTGTATGTATAGAATATAATATTGGTAATTATGATTTTTTGTATCCAGTTGAATATTGCGATAAAGATACAATTGATTTCACAGAGATGGTTATTAATTCTTTAAAAAATGGTGGTACTGAATTATCTATAATTCCATGGGTTATTAAAAATCAGTATAATAAGACATCGAATCTAGACTCCACGAAAGAAAAGGAAATAAGAATGTTATATTGTCCATATGATTTAGCTGAATTTAATAATGGCATACTTGAATATGATATAAAAGAGCGAATGAGATATAAGGGAATAGCAAAATTGTATACAGATTTTAATATGGCTATTTCGCAAATAATGATTGGAAGCAAATGTAGTGAAAAGATTAAAAGAGAGTTGATGTGCTATTGTGAAACCAATAAAATAAAGATTGAATATGTTTAAATAAATTATTAATGGAGGAAAAATATGAAACCTATATCTATTTCTGAAAGAATGATGTTTAATACAGTTCGTTTAGTTGCAAGTGATAGATCTTCAGGGACAGGCTATTTTTATAATTTTGTGATTGATAATAAAATTGTTCCAGTTATTATTACAAATAAGCATGTTGTTAATTATAATGCAAATGAAACTATGACATTTTATTTGCATTTGCGTAATGGTGAAAATGAAAGTAATGAGAGTTATCAAGTAACATTGACATTAAATTGGATATTTCATTCAAAAAAAGATTTGTGTTTTTGCTTTGTTAATCCGGTGTTTGAGTTTGTAAAAAAACAAACAGGTAAGGACGTATTTTATATTGCCATAGATGAAACTATACTACCATCTCAAAAAATGCTGGAAGAATTATCAGCTTTAGAAGAATTAGTTATGGTGGGGTATCCGATTGGACTGTGGGATAAAAACAATAATTTTCCTATATTTAGAAAAGGGTATACTGCATCTCATCCGGCAATAGATTTTAATGAGTCGGGTATTGGATTAGTAGATATGGCTTGTTTCCCAGGGTCATCGGGTTCTCCTATATATATATTAAATGAAGGTGGATATAAAGACAAAGTAGGAAATCTTAACTGGGGACAAAGTAGAATTATTTTCATTGGAACTTTATTCTCAGGACCAATATATGATGCTACAGGGAAATTGGTAGTAACAGATATACCAACATCAAATCAAGTTGTGGAATCACATACTGGCATTATGGTGAATTTAGGGTATTATATAAAATCTAGTGAAATATTAGAATTTAAGAATATTATTAAAGAGATACTTGAACAAGGAGAACAAATTTCTTAGTAGTAAGCATACCTCGTTTTACTACCAACTTTACTACTAACAGTTCGCAATAACTTGCTCCATCTTGCTCTATTTTGCCAGGAGTTTAGCAAAAATACACATTTAACAAATCCCTAGAATCCATTGCAAAACAGGGCATTCCGGGACAAATCAAGGAGAAACAAAAACATGATAAAAGTACTTTTCATCTGCCACGGCAATATCTGCCGAAGCACTATGGCAGAAAGCGTTATGACATATTTAGTTGAGAAAGAAGGACTTGCTGATAGGTTCTATATTAATTCTGCGGCGACAAGCCGCGAGGAGATTGGTAATGGGGTGCATCATGGCACTGTTGCCAAGTTAAAGAAAGAAGGAATTCCGGTGATTCCTCACAGGGCAGTGCAGATGACTCTGAATGATTATGAGGAATATGATTACCTTATTGGAATGGACACGGAGAATATCCGCAATATGCAGAGGATATCGGGCGGAGATCCTGATGAGAATATATATAAGCTGCTTACTTTTGCGGGAAGCGGACTTGATGTGGCAGACCCATGGTATACGGGAGATTTTGAGGCAACTTACAGGGACGTTCTGGCAGGCTGCAAAGGACTGCTTGAATGCCTTAAGGAAGAATTGTAGGCGGTTGCAGGCAGGTTACATGAGCAAGTGCCACGGCAATATATATGAATAAAAAGGGTCGGGCAAGGCAGGCTGTCTTCTTCTGGGACAGCCTGCCTTGCCCGACAGCCACTACCTATAGGTTGTTACCTATCTACCAAGGCAGAATATACATATTCCTCTGGTAAGAACCGAATACAGTGGCAGTTGCCTTAAGCTCTGCACCGAGACGGCGGAAAGACGAATTGCTGGCGACGTTGTCAGGGTGGGCTACGGCGAGGATTGTGTCGATGCCGCGGTTGCGGGCAATTGAACAGAGGCGATTGTTAAGCTCACACATAAGGTTGTGACCGCGGAAGTCCGGGTGAACCATGCATCGTCCGACTTCAGCTACATTTGTAGAACGAATGTCGAGACCGAGCTTTTCGGCTTCTTCAGCAAATTCATGCTCATTAAAGAAAAGGGCGCTGGCGGCAACAAGTTCATTATCGTCATTAAATGCACCTAAGAAGCATGTCCAGTCAGCATCAAAGAAATGCGAGCGTTCAATATCATCAATAGGAATCCACCATTCCGGAACAGGAAGAGCATTTTCTATAGTATATATAAGCTGTTCAAGGGCAGCCTTATCATTTTTATCTAATACACGGATATTCATAGCAATCTCCTATACACTTAAATTCAGAAATAACTTTAATATTACCTTAATATATGCAAGTTATAATCCTAATCCACCACATTATAATATGTATGTATCTTAAAATCAAAATATTTTTAAATTCGCGGGCAGAATATTAAGCAGGCACAAATTAATGCCGATATACATTTACAAGACATATTGCTTCTTGATTATTTATAAAAATATATATTTAGATAGATTTTTTTTATTTAGGGCTTTTAAATTTCCTTTTTTATGTATATAATGGTGATTAGCCATGGGTACACATGGCTTCTATTGACTTTTGATTTTATGTTTTATCTGAATATATCGGACAAGCAGAAGGTCCGCATTGTTTTATAAGAAAGGGGAATTATCATGTTATCAACAGATATTGGTATAGATTTAGGTACTGCAAGTATCCTTGTATATATTAAAGGCAAAGGTGTTGTTCTTAAAGAGCCTTCAGTTGTTGCATTTGACAGGGATACTAATAAGATTAAGGCTATCGGTGAGGAAGCAAGACTGATGCTTGGTAGAACACCAGGCAATATCGTTGCTGTAAGACCTCTTCGTCAGGGTGTTATCTCTGATTACACTGTAACTGAGAAGATGCTTAAGTACTTTATCCAGAAGGCTATCGGCAAGAGAATGCTTAAGAAGCCTAGAATCAGTGTATGCGTACCTTCAGGTGTTACTGAGGTTGAGAAGAAGGCGGTTGAGGATGCTACTCTTCAGGCAGGCGCAAGAGAGGTTGCTATTATTGAAGAGCCTATCGCAGCAGCTATCGGTGCAGGTATTGATATTTCAAGACCATGCGGTAATATGATTGTTGATATCGGTGGTGGTACAACTGATATCGCTGTTATCTCTTTAGGAGGAACTGTTGTAAGTACTTCTATTAAGATTGCCGGAGATGATTTTGATGAAGCTATCGTAAGATACATGAGAAAGAAGCATAATCTTCTTATTGGTGAAAGAACCGCAGAAGATATTAAGATAAAGGTTGGTTCTGCTTATCCTAAGGCAGAAGTCACAACTATGAATGTACGAGGAAGAAACCTTGTAACAGGTCTTCCTAAGACTGTAGAGGTAAGCTCAGAGGAGACAGAGGAAGCTTTAAGAGAGGCAACTTCACAGATTGTTGAAGCTGTTCACAGCGTTCTTGAGAAGACTCCACCAGAACTTGCATCTGATATTGCAGACAGAGGAATCGTCCTTACAGGAGGCGGAAGTCTTCTTTCAGGACTTGAGGATTTAATTGAAGCCAAGACAGGAATTAATACTATGACAGCCGAAGATCCAATGACATGTGTTGCTATTGGTACAGGTAAGTTTATTGAGTTCCTTGCAGGCTACAGGGACGAAGTTAAGTAACCTGGAACATTTTTAATAAGATTATTACTAATGTTTCTTAACATTCTGGCAGAATGGATAATCTCTATGCCGGAAGAATATATTATCAAGAAAGAGGCGGGCTATGGTAAAAGGGCTTTATACAGCGTACTCTGGCTTGACAGTTCAGCAGAAGAGACTGGATGTAGTGTCTAATAATCTGGCTAATGCAACTACCACAGGTTATAAGAAAGAAGGCCTTACGACACAGTCGTTTAAAGATGTTTATGGCATCAAAGTTAAAGATGAAACTGTGGGCTATATTAATCAGAATATCGGAACTCTGAATCTTGGAGCGAAGGTAGGAGAATCCTTCAGAAGCTGGGATCAGGGCTCTTTCCAGAACACAGGCAATACATTTGACTTTGCACTGAGTGGAAGTGGATTGTTTTCGATTTCTTTCACTAACAAAGCTGGAGAAACTTCAACGCTTTATACCAGGGACGGATCTTTCCAGATGAACCGTGAAGGTTATCTGGTAACCAAGGATGGTGATTTTGTATTGGGCGAGAATGGTCCGATACAGTTACCTACAGACTTTGAAAAACTGACTGTAGAAGAGAGTGGCGAAATATATGCTGACGGACAGTATGTAGACAGATTTGCTCTTGTAGATTTTGAGAATTATGACTATGTTGAGGCATATGGCGAGAATCTTTACAGAGCTGTAGATGGCGCAACACAGACAGATGCTGCAGCAACAGTTAATCAGGGATATTTGGAGGCTTCCAATATTAATGTGGTAACAGAGATGGTAGATATGATATCTATTGCAAGAGATTTTGAAAGTAATCAGAAGATTATGAATACTATCGATGAGATGTTAGGAAAGATGGTATCTATATCTGAGATTTAGTAACAACTGTTAGGCATATACATATGGAGGACTGACGACATGATGAGATCATTGTGGACTGCTGCATCAGGAATGATGAGCCAGCAGACAAGCGTAGATACTATTGCCAACAATCTGGCAAATGTTAATACAGTAGGATATAAGCAGGAGCAGACTCAGTTTAAGTCTCTGCTTTACCAGAATCTTCAGGCGAAGACTACTTCTGCCAACGGAGAGAATAAACCTGTTGGAGCACAGGTTGGACTTGGTTCAAGAGTTTCAGCAGTAACATCAATATATACACAGGGTGCATTAAATGCAACTGACAGTACAACAGATTTTGCAATTAATGGAGATGGTTTTTTCGCAGTAAGAAATACTAATACTGATGAGACTGTGTATACAAGAAATGGACATTTTACATGGGCAACAGCTACAGAAGGTGTAATGCTTAGTACTTCTGAAGGATATCCTGTACTCAGCGCAGATGGCGCAGAGATAGTTCTTGGACAGGACGCTAATGGTAAAGATTATAAGACTAATCTTATTACTATTGATACAGACGGCAACCTTTTATATCCTGACGAGTCTAACAATCCGGCACCAATCGGTATTAAGATTGGCTTATATCAGTTTTCTAATCCAGCAGGACTGGATAAGATTGGTGGAAGCTACCTTTCAGAGACTGAGGCGTCAGGAGCTGCACTTAACGAAGCGTATGATGCAGTTGGGAAGAAGAGCTCATTAAGACAGTCATATCTTGAATCATCTAATGTTCAGGTTGCAACTGAGATGGTTAATCTTATTACAGCACAGAGAGCGTATGAATTATGTTCTAAGGCTATAACAACATCTGATACAATGATGGAGCAGGCTAATAACCTTAAGAGATAAGCGGGGTGTAGTGTATGAGTGATTCTATTACGGGACTTAGCAGTAAGAATTATTCAGATGTGTATGATTCTAAAGCGGGTTCTTTAACTAATAAACTTACAGATACTGATTATTCTAAGGCATCAGACGATGAACTTATGTCTGTATGCAAGGATTTTGAAAGTTATTTTGTTGAACAGGTTCTTAAGTCAATGGAGAAGATGGCTAAGATTGATTCAGAAGACGAGGATAGCAATATGTTTACCTCTATGGCTGGGATTGGCGGAACAGAGGATACTTCACTTAATACTTTAGGAAGTTACTTTGGAGATGAGATGGTATCATCTTATGCTAAGCTTATGACTGATTCTAATCATGGCAAAGGACTTGGAATAGCACAGACGCTTTATGAACAGATGAAGAGAAATTATTCTACGGAGTCTATTCCTAAGGCAGATGAGCAGGAATAATATTTAACATAAAGGAGATAACAGATTGGATTACGAGTCTGTGAAATATGTAGAGGGCTTTGTGGAGAATATTATCTTCAGGAATGAAGACAATGGATATACGGTTTTTAATATTGTATATGATGATGAAGAAATCACCTGTGTTGGAGTGTTAAGCTATATCAACACAGGTGAATTTATTACTGCACAAGGCGAATTTGTTAAGCATGCAGTTTACTACATGCAATTTAAAGTCACATCTTATGAGTTTAGGGCGCCGGATGATGCTGCATCCGTAAGACGTTATCTAAGCTCCGGGGCAATCAAGGGTATCGGTGAGAAGATGGCTGAACGAATAGTTAAGACATTTGGCGATGATACATTCAGAATTATGGAAGAAGAACCGGAGCGTCTGGCTGAGATTAAAGGGATAAGCATGTCTAAAGCTATGGATATAGCGAACCAGCTTATTGACAAGAAAGACATCAGAAAAGCAATGATGTTTCTTCAGCGTTATGGAATCCAGATGAATCTTGCCAACAAAATATTTAAACGTTATGGAAACGATATATATAACATTCTTGAACAGAATCCGTACAGGCTTGCTGATGACATAGAGGGTGTCGGTTTTAGGACGGCTGACGAAATTGCTTCGCGTGCCGGAATCAAGATTGATTCTGAATTCAGGATTAAGAGTGGAATGTTTTATGTGCTTAATCAGGCGACAATGCAGGGGCACACATATCTTCCGTATGATAAGCTTGTGCGTCAGGTCAATGAATTGCTTTTGATTGATGTCCAGGACTATGACAAATATCTTATGGACCTGACAATGGATAAGAAGATAGTTGTCAAGGTTAAGGACAATGTAAAATGTGTCTATGCCCGTATGTATTACAACATGGAAGCAAATGTTGCAGCTATGCTTAATAATCTTGATGTCCAGATTGAGGAAGACCAGAAATTCATAGATGACAGGATTGCAAGGATTGAGGATAAAGAAGGCATAAATCTTGATGATATACAGAAAGAGGCTGTTGCGAAAGCAGTAAGAAACGGACTTGTTATTATTACTGGCGGACCGGGAACCGGTAAGACTACAACTATTAATACAATAATCAAATATTTTGAACTGGAAGGTCTGGAAATCAGGCTTGCAGCGCCTACAGGACGTGCGGCAAAGAGAATGACAGAAGCCTGTGGTTATGAAGCACAGACTATTCACAGAATGTTAGAGATAAGCGGCGGCGTGCCGGATGGCGACAGAAAGTCGGCAGCAACGGGGTTGTCTATGTTCTTTGAGAGAAATGAAGAAAATCCGCTTGAGGCTGATGTTATTATCGTTGATGAGATGTCGATGGTAGACATTAGTATTATGAATTCACTTCTTAAAGCTGTTTCGATTGGAACGAAACTGATTCTTGTAGGTGATGTGGATCAGCTTCCAAGTGTAGGTCCGGGAAATGTACTTAAAGACATTATAGAATCCGGATGTTTTCCGGTTGTTAAGCTGGAGAGGATATTCAGACAGGCGGCACAGAGCGAGATTATTATTAATGCCCATAAGATAAACAGGGGTGAGGAGGTAGTACTTAACAAGTACAGCAAGGATTTTCTCTTTGTTCACAGAAACGGTGCAGACAATATAATAAATGCGATGAAAACGCTTATTAAGGACAAACTTCCGGACTATGTAGGTGCCGATGTGTATGACCTTCAGATTCTTACTCCATCGCGAAAATCCAATGTCGGGGTGGAACGTCTTAATAAGATTATGCAGGATTTTCTTAATCCGGCTGATGCTGTCAAGCAGGAAAGACAGGTCGGTGATGTTACTTTCCGTGAAGGTGATAAGGTTATGCAGATTAAGAATGATTATCAGCTTGCATGGGAAAAACGAAGCAGATACGGTATTCCAACAGAACAGGGAACGGGCGCTTTTAACGGGGATACCGGAGTTATAGAGAGAATAAGCACATTTGATGAGAATGTAACTGTGAAATTCGAAGATGGCAGATTCGTTACTTATGAATTCTCACAGCTTGATGAGCTTGAACTTGCGTATGCGATTACGGTTCACAAATCACAGGGAAGTGAGTACCCGGCGGTTATTATTCCGATGTCGCAGGGACCAAGAATGCTGATGAACAGGAATATTCTGTATACGGCAGTTACAAGAGCAAGAAAATGTGTGTGCCTCGTTGGGGAAGAGGAGATATTCAGGCTTATGGCTGACAATGTATCAGAGTCAAAACGATATTCTTCACTCACAGACAGGATTGAAGAAATCAGACATATTGAAGATTTCGGACAATGATAATTGATATGTTTATACGTGATAATGATGACAATAATGGGGGATTATGGATTATAAGAAGGTATTAATGGAGGCAGTTAATGCGGTACTTCCACCAGCGTGTCCTATGTGTGGAAAGCCGGCACCTTTTGTTGGAGGGATAAGGGCAGATATATGTGGAAGCTGCATGCATAATATAAATTATGTAAGCGAGCCTGCCTGTTTAAAATGTGGTAAGCCGGTGAAAGATGAAGAAACAGAATACTGCAGTGACTGCAGCAGGCAGAAGCATGTATATGACCAGGCATGTGCGTTGTATGAATATTCTAAGAATGTCAAGGAATCAATATACAGATTTAAATATTATAACAAGCAGGAATATGCAGGAATATATGCGAAGCAGATGGCGGACAGATGTGGCAGGATGATACGCATGTGGTCGCCGGATGTGATAATTCCTGTTCCGATTCATATTTCGAAATATAAGGAGCGTGGGTTTAACCAGGCTGGGCTTATTGCGCAGGCACTTGGAAGAGCCATGCAGATTCCGGTAGATGAGGAATATCTCGTAAGGATTGTTAAGACTCAGCCCATGAAGGAGCTAAGTAATCGGGAAAGAATTAAAAATCTGCAAAATGCTTTTCAAGTAAGAGGAAAAGTTGTAAGATATAGAAAAGTATTAATTGTGGACGACATATATACAACAGGAGCAACATTTGATGCATGTGCAGCAGTACTTAAAGACGCAGGAGTGTCACAGGTATATGGTATAAGTCTGTGTGTGGGAGACGGATTTTAAAGTATGAGCTGCTTTAGTAACTGGACCTGTTAACGAGATTGATAAAGAAGATTAACAAGGAGAAGCTATGGAAGTTAAGAATTGTAAGAACTGTGGAAGATTATATAATTATATAGGTGGTGTGTACAGACTTTGTCCTGAATGCATGAGAAAGCTTGAAGAAAAGTTTCAGGAGGTTAAAGATTATATAGAGGATAATCCAAGGGCTGATATGAGAGAAATATCTGAGAATTGCGATGTCAGTACAAGACAGATTGAACAGTGGATAAGAGAAGAAAGATTATCGTTCAGTGATGATTCACCTATTGGTATTGCATGCGAAGTATGCGGAGCTACCATAAGAACCGGAAGATATTGTGAGAGATGTAAGAACGATTTAGCTAACAGACTGGGAAGCATGTATGGAAGCAGATCTTCAACAGTTGATGCTGATAAGATAAGAGAGAGAAGAGAAAAGGCAAGGATGAGATTTCTTGATAAATAATAAGCTTTTTTCAAAACGGGTATAAAGTATTTGCGGAAACTGTCCGATATCTTACACATGAAGCAAGAGAGTATCTGCTTTAATTAATGGAAAGTGAGGCGGTTAATATGCGCATAGATGCTTATAATGCTGTTAATCAGATATATCAGACCAGCCAGATTTCTAAAGCTAAGACAGCAGCTAAGACATCATCGGTTAGTGACAAATTTGAGATTTCTGACACAGCCAGAACATATCAGACAGCCAGGACAGCAGTAAGTAAGGCTTCTGATGTTCGAGAAGACAAGATTGCTGATATTAAGGCACGTATGGCAGCAGGAACTTACAACATCAGTTCAGAAGCTGTTGCAGATAAGATTCTGAACAACATTTCAACATTAACATTTTAGTGGGGTTTTATTAGATGGCAAGTTTGATAGATTCTTTGATTAATATAATGAATGATGAGAACAGACAGTATACTGAGCTTTTGGACTTGTCTAATAATAAGACTACCGCTATTGTTAAGGGAGATGTCGAACAGCTTCAGGAGATATTTGGTAAGGAGCAGAAGCTTATTGATATTCTTAACAGACTGGAGATGGAGAGACAGTCATGTGTTGCAGATATATGTAAGATTCTGCATCTGTCAGCAGCAGAGGTAAAGGTGAGCCAGATAGTAAGACTGTTAGAGAAGAAGCAGGCAGAGCATGATGCTTTAGAACAGTCGTATCTGAGTCTTAAGAAAACTGTAAACCAGCTTACCCAGGTTAATGATAATAACAGGCTGCTGCTTAAGGAATCAATGGATATGATTGATTTTGAGATTAATCTTGCGAAGAATGCAAGTATGGCTCCGCAGACGGCTAACTATGGAAAGGGAGCGTATGAGGAGACAGGCGGCATGGGAAGCACAAGCTTTGATGCCAGGCAGTAATATTCTGATGGCATATCAGGATGCCACGGATATAAGACAATACGAATAATATCACGGATGATTTGTTGCGAGATGGGGTCGTCCGTGTTGGATTGGAAGCCACATTTTTACTAAGAGAATGTGGCTTTTTTAGTCTCTGGGGTGTTTTATTTTAAAAAAATGACGATATACATATAAGATTATGAACTAAGTAAGAAAGAGGTGACCTTATGGCTAATGGAATGGCAGGATTGTTTGTTGGAGCAAGCGGCTTGAAAACAGCTCAGACAGCACTTAACACAACAGCACACAATCTGTCTAATATTAACACAACCGGATATACAAGACAGCAGGTTACTTTCTCTGATACTACATATGTCAATGTCAGCAGCAAGGACAAAGTAAGTTATGCAAGCTATGGACTTGGTGTTGCAATATCTGAGGTAAGAAGAATAAGAGATCAGTATATTGACCTGGCATACAGGAATGAAAATTCAAGACTCGGATTCTATGAAAGCCAGTATAATGCTGTTCAGGAGATAGAAGATCAGTTTGGTGAGATGCAGGGTGTAACTTATGAGTCATATCTTACCAATCTGTATGATTCAATTAATGAACTTGCCAAGAATCCGACAAGTACAGTTGCAAGGTCATCACTTATCCAGAATGCGACTGCATTTATAGAGAAATCAGAAAATGTGTATAAGGGACTCAGGGATTACCAGACAACTCTTAATACACAGGTTAGTAATATGGTTAATAAGATTAATGATCTTGCAGGCCAGATATATAAGCTTAATAAGAGCATTGCCAAGGTGGAAGCACCGGGTATTGAGAAAGCTAATGATTTAAGAGACCAGAGAGATGCGGCAATAGATGAACTTAGCAAATATATAGATATTACTTATTATGAATCAGAGAATAAGGAAACTATTATTAATGCAGCCGGAGTTCCTCTTGTAACATCAGGCGAACTTACAGCTATGAGTACAAGAGTTGTCGAGGGAACAACACTTGTTATTCCCACATGGCCATCGTATGAAAGAGATGTTTATGAAGATGGCAAGCTGGCGTCTAATGCTGATGATACAGATAAGGGACAGCTTAAGGGACTTATTATTGCAAGAGGCAATATGGTTGTAGATTATACAGTGGTTCCGGTTGCGCCTGACAGCAATGATTATGACATGAGTACTGAGGAAGGCCGTACAGCATATCAGCAGGCCTATAATGAATATGCAAAGCAGCAGGAATACTACAATACATATGTAGAGCCTTCAGCAATTCTTAGCGCTATGGCGGGATTCGATAAGCTTGTTAATGGAATTGTTGAAAGAATCAACGGAATCTTGTGTCCGGAGAAAACTGAGACAAGGAATAATCCTTATCTTAATGCAGATGGAAGTGAGATTCAGGCAGATACATACATATATAATTCAGTTGATAAGGCGGTTCTTTATGACAGATACGGAAGAGAGGTTACCGGAACTGATAACGGTGATGGTACTTACAGCTATGCATCTGGTGAGAAATTATACGAGAGTGCAGGCGGAGCAGCGGTTCCGGTTGATTCATATGAGTATCTTATGCTTGACATGGACAAGACTGGATACGGTATGGATGACAATAAGACTGTTGGTACAGAACTGTTTTCAAGAATTGGAACAGACAGATATATTAAGACTACAGGTGATAATGGAGAGACAATCTATCTTAGAAACAATCTTAACGAGACAGATTATGAATCATTATATAAGCTTGGCAATCTGAAGATTAATCCTGAAGCAGCACAGAATGTAGGAAAGATACCACTTTCTACTGTACAGGGTAAGGAAGATTTTGACAGAGCCAAGGAACTCGTGGATATATGGGATGAGAAATTCGCTTCCCTTAACCCGGACATGTATGCGAAGTCGGATTACATGTCATTCTACAATAATTATATTGGTGAATATGCCACTATGGGTAAGGCACTTTATAATTATGTAGGTAACCAGACAACGATGGTTGATGGTTATGATAACCAGAGACTACAGTCAGAGGGTGTATCCTCTGATGAAGAGTTAGAGAAGATGATAAAGTATCAGCAGGCATATAATGCAGCATCGAGATATGTCAATGTAGTAAGCGAAATGCTGGAACATCTCGTTACTTCACTTGGACGTATATAAATGCTGATTAATACAGGAGGATAATATGGCATCAACATTTTTTGGATTAACAATTGCATATACAGGATTGCAGGCGGCGCAGACATCTATTAATGTTACATCACATAATCTTGCTAATATCAATAACCAGGCATATACGAAGGAGACAGCTTCTATTAAGGCTGGTGAGGCATTGCGTTCATATGCTAAATATGGAACACTTGGTGCAGGAGTTATAGTTGATGCAATTAATCAGACGAGAGATTCTTACTATGATGAGAAGTACAGAAATAATTATACTAATTATGGACAGTACAATGTTAAGGATACATACATGTCACAGATACAGAATTATCTCAATGAGTTCACACTTAAGGGATATTCAACTGAGTATGAGAATTTCTTTGCAGCACTTAACCAGCTTGATCTTACGCCGGCTGATACATCCGCAAAGAACCAGCTTATCAATAATGCAAAGAGCATGACAGATTATTTTAATACTCTGGCTACTAATTTAAGGAATGTTCAGATAGACGCTAATAATGAGATTAAAGATACTGTTAACCAGATTAATTCTCTGGCACAGAGCATTTCTTCTCTTAATAAGCAGATTAATCAGATTCAGGCTAATTATGGCAATGCCAACGACCTTAAGGATCAGAGAAATGCTTTAATTGATGACCTTTCAAAGCTTGTTAATATCTCAGTAAGTGAGTCAGATATTGGCAATAACCTTACAGACCTTCAGATTACAATTAATGGTAATTCGCTTGTTAATGGCTATAATTATCATACTCTTCAGACTGTATCAAGAGATGAGCCAAGAAATGTATCAGATGCGGCAGGTCTGTATGACATACAGTGGGAGACGGGACAGCCATTTAACATATACAGCACTTCATTAGGCGGAGAGTTAAAGGGGCTTATTGATATAAGAGACGGATGTAATGGTGAGATTGAAAAATATGCCACAACAACTGACGATGATGGCAATGAAACATATAAGACAGATGCAGAGGGTAATATCCTTACTGATACAGTAAGTAAGGTGGACAGCAATACTAATTATAAGGGAGTTCCTTATTATCAGGCACAGCTTAACCAGTTTATACAGACATTTGTATCATCAATCAATGAGATTCTTACAAAGGGTGTTACATCAGATGGCTCGGCAAGCGGAATTCCACTTTTTGTAATGTCAGATGGAAGCAAGGCTCTTACAGCGTCAAGTGTAACAGTTAATCAGGATCTTATTGATAACGCGGACCTTCTTGCTACCAAGTACAAGGAAAGCGATGGAGAAGCCAATACAAGCCTGATTGTAGACCTTATCAATTCTAAAGATGCTAAGATATATGACGGAGGTACGGGAACATATTTCCTCGAAAGTATTGTCAGTGATATGTCAATAGATGCAAGTAAGGCAATTAATTTTACAAAGAATTACAACAATCTTAAGACAACTATACAGAACCAGAGATTATCTGTAATGGGTGTTGATACAGATGAAGAAGCCATGGATCTTGTAAAGTTCCAGCAGGCATATAATTTAAGCTCTAAGATGATGACTGTCATGAATCAGTTATATGACAGACTTATTAATAATACAGGTGTATAAAATAGTAAAAGAATTCTTCTCCTCACCATAGGGGCGGTTTTTGATTCGCGATATAAGGAGGCACAATATGCGTATTACTAACCAGATGATGGTAAACAGCTCAATATCCAATATTCAGGGAAATAAGAGCCAGCTTAATGATTTAAGTACACAGCTCTCAACACAGAAAAAGATTAATAAGCCTTCTGATGACCCTATTATAGCCATCAGGGCATTGAGACTGCGTTCAAGTCTTGATGAGGTAACACAGTATCTTGGAAAGAATATTCCTGATGCATCATCATGGTTAAGTGTAACTCATGATGCATTAGATGAAAGCAACAAGATTATACAGGATCTGTATAATTACTGTGTGCAGGGTTCTACGGATTCATATTCAGAAGCTGAGCGTAATACTCTTGCTGAAAGTCTTAACAAGCTGGTGGAAGCTTATTATGAGCAGGGAAATGTTGATTATGCCGGAAGATATGTATTTACAGGACATGCTACAGATAAGCCTCTGACATATCAGTCAGATGAAACTGCTAAAGATGTTGATTATACAATTACACAGAACTTTACAAGGGAGGATTTATCTAATAAGACAGCATACACTAATGCATATACTAATGACGATATTATCAATCTTAATGTAAAGACAGACGCTAACGGAAATATAATCACACCTAATATAACAGATGTGCACAGAATCCAGCTTGCATATGACGAGATTAACGGAAAAACATTTTCAATGAGCATGGGAGATAATAATTCTGCCAATATAACTATTGCTGATGATGGGAGTGTTACTGTAGATGGAGGACTTACTGTTCCGGTAACTGATGCAGACGGTAATACAGCTGATACAGCTGTAAATGTTGTTACAACGACAGATCCTAATTATGTTCCGGGTGAGAATGAGATTGCAATTAACTCAACAACCGGAGAGCTTCTTCTTGGTGAGAATGTATACAAGTCAGTGTATGCTGATAATGCATTTTCAGTGACATACGAGAAGAGCAATTTTATAAAGGGCGACATTGATCCGACAATGTATTTTAACTGTGTTGATAAAAATACAGGAATTGAGTACAACAAGCAGAGTGAGGATATTGAATATATCATTAATTTCTCACAGAAGATTAAGGTTAATACGGAAGCCGATGAAGCTTTCAATATATATCTTGGAAGAAATGTTGATGACCTTGTCAATGCGGTACAGAATGTCCTTGATATTAATGACCAGATATCAAAGATTGAGTCTATGCAGAAGGAAGGACAGTACAGCGATGAGGCTTCACAGAAGAAGTTAAGTGATATTATGGAAGGCCTTACAAAACAGAGAGATTTTGCAAAATCTAAGATGAAAGATGCTTTTGAAGCGGGAATCGGTCAGATGCAGGGTTATCAGGAGCAGGTATCTAATGCGAAGGCTGATGTCGGTAACAGACAGATAAGACTTGACCTTACCAAGACAAGACTTACGGAGCAGAAGACTAATTTCACTGATCTAAAGTCTCAGAATGAAGACATTGATCTGGAAGAGATTGTTGTTACATATACATCAGCACAGCTTGTATATCAGGCAGCATTATCAGCTGCGAGCAAGGTTGTTCAGCAGACACTGCTTGATTTTCTTGGGTAATTCCGGCAGAAGAGAGGAATACAGTGAGGCAGGCTGAGAGTTAAGCTGTATAAACAGCATGGACAGATAAAGGATAGAATTAAGATTTGGAGGTTTGACATGAAAGTACAGACTAAATGGTTTGGAGAGATTGAAGTTAGTGAGGATAAAATCATCACATTTGACAAGGGAATTATTGGATTTGAGGACTGGAAGAAGTATACTCTTGTGTATGATGCAGAGAAAGAGGAGAATATCTCTATTATATGGCTTCAGGCGATTGATGAGCCAACACTTGCACTTCCTGTCATGAAGCCGGAATTCGTGTATGAGACATATGATCCTGTTGTTGAGGATGAGCTTCTTAAGGCTCTCGGAGATGATATACAGGATGATAATATCAGAGTGTACTGTGCACTTACGGTACCACAGGATATTACTAAGATGACAATTAATCTTAAAGCTCCTATCATTGTTGATTTTGATACAATGAAAGGAATACAGCTTATAGCAGATAATTCTGAATATCAGGTAAGATATCCTATATACGATATTCTAAAGAAGGAGGAGAACTAATATGCTCGCATTATCAAGAAAGAAAGACGAAGCAATCATTATTAATGATGATATTGAGATTACAATAATTGAAATTAAGGGCGATCAGGTAAAGCTTGGCATATCAGCTCCTAAGTCAGTGCCTATATATCGTAAGGAAGTGTATGCACAGATACTTGATTCTAATAAGGAAGCAGCAAGTTCGGTTGATGTTAAGTCTCTTAACCAGTTATTTAAGAAATGATTTGTTTTATTTGTGTATATTTTTTTCCGAAGGGTTAAATTTTACTTAACATTTTCCGATATATGCAGTACAACATGAATGTAACTACAGGATAAAGTTTTGTTTTCACACGGAGGTGGAATTGTATCATGGGAATGGAAGTTAATGGAGTAGCGGCAGCGTCAAGCTACCAGAGCCAGAATTTACAGGCTGCTAAGCCGGTATCACAGGTAAGCAGTGTTACAACAACTACAGATAAGAGCAATGAGGTTGTTGTTGATTCAGCGAAGTCAGCAGCATCTAATGTGGCAGTTTCTGTAGGACAGGCAGCAGACAGTGAGAAGAATGGCAGCAACGCTAATGACAATGACAAGGCAAAGAAGCAGGCTGAATCTATGGCTGATGTTAAGGATATAAGGAAGGTTCTTAACAACAACACAATCGCTGAATTCGGCTACAACGAACCAACTAACAGAATCACGATTAAGATTAAAGATAAAGATACAGACGAAGTTATTAAAGAGATACCTTCAGAGAAAGCTCTTGAGATGCTTGCTAAGGCATGGGAGCTTGCAGGTATCATGGTTGATGAGAGGAGATAAGCTATGGCAATAAGACTATCTGGTATGGTATCGGGTATGGATACAGAATCACTTGTTTCAGCACTCGTATCATCATATAAGTTAAAGAAGGATAATCTTGTTAAAGCTCAGACTAAGCTTTCATGGAAGCAGGAAAAGTGGAAGACCATGAATACAAGTATCTATGGCTTTTATAGTGGAAAGCTTTCAAGTGCAAGATTTTCTACAAGTTATAATCTGAAGACATCAAGTGTGTCTAATGATAAGTATGCCAAGGTAACAGCAAGTTCATCTGCTGTTAATGGTACACAGAGACTTAAGGTTAAGCAGCTGGCGTCAACAGGATATCTTACAGGTGGACAGATTAAAGCTGCTGATGGAAGCAAGATTACAGGTGATACTAAGATATCAGACATAGTTGGAACAACAGATGGTTCTATAAGTTTTAAGACTGCTTCTGGAACCAAGAGTATTGATATAACATCAGATATGAATGTTAACCAGTTCGTATCTAAGTTAAAGGAAGCTGGCGTTAATGCAAGTTTTGATGAGAATAATGCAAGATTCTTTATAAGTTCTAAGGAGTCAGGCAAGGATAACGATTTCTCACTTGTGGCTAATGACTCTAACGGACTTAATGCATTACAGAAGCTTGGAATATATACAGTTAATGATACTGATTCAGCAGAATACAAGAGACTGGCAGCTTTAACAGAGGGCAGTGATGCATATAATACAGAACTTGAAGGTATGTATACTAAGATTACTGCCAAGGATACAGCGAAGAGTTATGCTGATAAGTATAATGCAGCCAAGGATAAGCTTGATGCACTGGCAGCAGATGATACTTGGGATCATTCATTGACATTAGATGAATATGTCGCAAAGCTTAAGACAGAGACACCAGATATTCTTAATGCTTATGATAAGTATAAGAAGGAAAAGGTGGATTCAGAGGGCAATACAGTTAAAGATTCTGATGGCAAAGTTGTGTACGAATATGACACAGAGGCTATGGAAAAAGATGGTGTCAAGGATGAATATGAGGCTGCGGTAAAGAAAAAAGCGTCTAATGAATCACTGATTAAGGTGTATGATGATAATTCCAAGGTTATTGAGGATACTAAGGATTATGTAACAATCGGCGATGATGGAAAAGCTGTGGCAGATGCTTCTAATGCCAATATATTACAGGAAGTAAACGATACTAATGCTGACAGACAGGCTAAAGCTAAGGCATTGCTTGACTCTAAGATTGCAATGGCATCAAATGTTGCTGGTAGTGCGTCATCCTCAGGTGCTGTCAGAATAACAGGACAGGATTCAGAGATTGAGCTTAATGGGGCAACATTTACTAACAACTCTAATAACTACTCAATCAATGGTCTTACAATCGAGGCAATGGAAGTTACGGGTAATGATGAAGTAACTATCACAACCAACACGGATGTAGATGGCATATATGATATGATTAAGGGCTTCCTTAAGGATTATAACGATCTTGTGAAGTCTGTAGATGTTGCTTACAACGCGGCAAGCTCTAAGGGATATGAGCCTCTTACAAGTGATGAGAAGGATGCCATGTCTGATGACGAGGTTAAGAAGTGGGAAGAAAAGATTAAGGATTCACTTCTTAGAAAAGACTCAACACTTGGAAGTGTTCTTGATACTATGAAGAATGATATGGCAAAATCATTCAAGGTGGGAGATAAGTCCTATTCACTTTCTAGTTTTGGAATAGCTACACTTGGATATTTTAATTCTCCAGCGAACGAAACAGGTGTATATCATATAGATGGTGATAAGGATGATTCTAAGACATCAGCTAATACAGATAAGTTAAGAGAGATGATATCTAATGACCCTGATACGGTTATATCATTCTTTTCACAGTTATCTACACAATTGTATACTGATCTTGGAAAGAAGATGGCAGCATCATCAACAAGCAGTGCTTATACTATATATAATGATAAGCAGATGAATACGCAGTATTCAGAGTATAATACTAAGATATCTGCGGCAGAAGACAAGGTTACTACATGGGAAGATTATTATTATAGTAAGTTCTCAGCAATGGAATCAGCACTTGCCAAGATGAATGCGCAGTCATCATCATTATCTGGACTTTTTGGATAATAGTACATATTAACAACCGCATAAGCATGGAAGCTTATGGGAAATGAGGGAAACATGGCATTTAATCAGAATATAGCACAGGAATATAACAGAAATAAGATTCTTACAGCAAGTCCTGCAGAACTTACACTTATGCTTTATGAAGGGGCAATTAAATTTTGCAATATAGCCCTGATAGCTATAGAAAAGGGTGATTTACAGAAAGCCCATACTAATATTAAGAAGGCTGAAGATATAATTACAGAGTTTAAGGTAACGCTTAATCATAAATATCCTGTTGCAGAAGATTTTGAGAAAATATATGATTACATATACTCCCTTTTAGTTAATGCTAATGTTAAGAAAGATCCAGAGATACTTAATCAGGCATTAGATGAAATAAGAGGCATGAGAGATACATGGAAAGAGGTTATGAACCGCACAAGGGGAATGAACCAGTAGGAGATTAATATATGACTACTAATTATCTTCAGATGATGATAGACAGCCTTAATAAGAAGAAAGATATTCTTACAAGAATAATTGCTCTTAATGAAGAACAGGATAAGATACTTTCAAAACCTGAGCTTGATGATAATGCATTTGATGCTAATATGAAAGCAAAGGGTGACTGCATAGATGGGCTTGACAGATTAGATGAGGGATTTCAGTCTCTGTTTAACAGGGTCAGAGATGCAATTAATGCTAATAAAGAAATGTATGCTAATGAGATATCGATTATGAAGAGGCTTATAACAGAAGTTACAGAGCTTGGAGCTAAGATAGAAGTTCAGGAAGCACGCAACAAAGTCAAGGTAGAAGCTATGTTTCGCAGAGAACGTCAGGAGCATAAGGAAGCTAAGAGAAGTGCATCTATGGCAAAGTCATATTATCAGAATATGAGCAAGATGAGCAATGAACCACAGTTTATGGATGCCAAACAGTAATTTTTTAAAAAGTTATATTACGGACTAAAGTTTTGGTACTAAGGTCCGATATATAAAGTACAAGGAAACAGATAGTTTCCTGTAAACCATAACTAGATGCAGCAGGGACGCTGCATCACAATATAATTTCAAGGAGGAAAATATTATGGTAGTACAACACAATTTATCAGCAATGAACACAAACAGACAGATGGGTACAGTTTCTAGTGCACTCCAGAAGTCAACAGAGAAGTTATCATCAGGTTACAAGATTAACCGTGCAGGTGATGATGCAGCTGGTCTTTCAATCTCAGAGAAGATGAGAAGCCAGATCAGAGGTCTTAACAAGGCTTCTTCTAATGCAGAAGATGGTATTTCACTTATTCAGGTAGCTGAAGGTGCTCTTAACGAGACACATTCTATCTTACAGAGAATGAATGAGTTAGCAACACAGGCTGCTAACGATACTAACACAACATCTGATAGAGAAGCTATTCAGTCTGAGATTACACAGTTAACTTCAGAGCTTGATAGAATCTACTCTACAACACAGTTCAACACAATGAATCTGTTAGATGGTTCATTCTCAGGAAAGAGCCTTCAGGTTGGTTCACTTTCTGGTCAGGTTATTGGTATCTCAATCGGTAAGATGAATGCTTCTAACCTCGGAGTTTCAGCTACTAAGATTTCAGTAAGCTCTAATGCAACAGCTGGTACTTCAATGTCTATCATTCAGGCTGCTATTACTAAGGTTTCTACAGAGAGATCTAAGTTAGGTGCTCTTCAGAACAGACTTGAGCATACAATCAACAACCTGGATACAACATCTGAAAATACTCAGGCTGCTGAGTCACGTATCCGTGATACAGATATGGCATCTGAGATGGTTGAGTACAGCAAGAACAATATCCTTTCACAGGCTGGACAGTCAATGCTTGCTCAGGCAAATCAGTCAACACAGGGAGTACTTTCACTTCTCGGTTAATAACAACTACTACTATAAGCAGAAGAGCCGGTGCTTGCACCGGCTCTTTTTGCAACCAGACAAGGATATTAATTACAGACAGGGGAACATACATATATGGAATTTGATAAAAGTTTTTTTGAAGATGAGATAAGAGATGGTTTCTATGTATCAGCAGAGATGAAGCATGCATGGGCAGCGCAGCTTGAGGTACTCAATGATGTTGATAAAGCATGCAGAGAGAATGGAATCCAGTATTTTGCAGAGTGGGGAACACTTCTCGGAGCAGTAAGACATCATGGATTCATACCATGGGATGATGATATGGATATATGTATGAAAAGACCTGATTTTAATAAATTTGTTAAAAATGTTAAGAATATTATGCCGGAAGGTTATCAGATATATAATATAGAAAGTGATAAGGATAATGATAATCTGCTGGCAAGAATTATTAGTGGGAGAACAATAGATTTCAGTGCGAAATACCTTGATAAATATCATGGCTTTCCATATGTTGCGGGGATAGACATATTTCCGCTGGATTTTATTGCACCGGACAGGGAAGAAGACGATTATTTATGTACTGTTATAGATATTGTCAATACAGTAGCCAAGTTTATGAGAATGAAAGATTCAGAGAATGAAGCTATTGAAGGAGAGGACTTAGAAAAGCTGAATAGTAATCTTTTAAGTATAGAACAGTTATGCGGAGTAAGAATTGACAGGGAAAAAGATATAATACAGCAATTAAATATACTTGTAGACCAGTTATGTAGCCTTTATACAGAAGACGAAACAGAGGAACTGACTATAAGGGCTATATGGCAGAAGAATAAAGCCTATAAATTCCGTAATTCGTATTATAAGAAAGCGGTCAGGATTCCTTTTGAAAATATTACAATTCCTGTACCATTTGGTTATGATGCAATTCTTAAACAAAAGTACGGGGATTACATGAAACTGGTTCATACATGGGATTCACATGATTATCCATTCTTTGATAAACAGAGAGATATTATCAGGGAAAAATCAGAGTCAGGTCTTAATGAATTTAAAGATACGCTTGAAGATGTTATAACATTTAAGGAACACGTTGCAATATTGCGCGGAAAGAGAAAAGTGTTAAAGGCGCTGGATAATAAAAAGAAAAAGAAAAATGTTGTGTTCATGCCATTTAAGCCAGAGCATTGGGATGCAATGGATGGGCTGTGGAGAGAGTATAAGGACAGGGAAGATGTAGATGTAAAGGTTGTTTCTGTTCCATATTATTATAAGAATTATGATGGAACTGTTGAACAATACAGTACAAGCGCAGAGTATCCGGACTATATTAATGTGCTGTCAGAGGATGAATATAATTATGAGAAAGATGATTCGGATGAAATAATTATTCAGAATCCATATGACGGATATAATGTTGCAGCAACTATACACCCACGTTATTATGTCAGGAATCTGCTTATGCATACAGATAAGCTTATATATATACCTTATTTTGCGACAGATGAGATTGATGCTCAGGATATGAGAGCAGATGTCAGCATGAATTCGTATGTGACAATGCCGGGAGTGGTATATGCTGATGAAGTTATATTGCAGTCAGAGAATATAAGGAAACTTTATATAAGAAAGCTCACAGGATTTTTTGGAGAAGAAAGCAGGCGGCTGTGGGAGAACCAGCTTAACTCGAATGGTGCGCAGTATCTGATAAATGATAATAATAATCCGTTAAGATATAGCAGGATACCTGGGAAATGGAGAAATCAGGCAGCCAGAAGCGATGGAAGTTATAAGAAAATAATACTTTACTATATAAGTACTAATGGTGTGCTTGAACATAAGCATGAAATGTTTGAAAAAATCGGACGTACAATGGATGTGTTTGAACAATATAAAGAAGAGATTGTGTGCCTGCTTGCTTTTGAGAGCAATATGGAAGAGGTTCTGGAGGGAGAGAATTCAGAACTTCTTATGGACTATCAGTGCGCTTTAAGAAAGTACAATGAATATATCTTGGGCAATGGAGAGTTAATGGACGCTGTAAAGGCGTGCGATGCATTTTATGGTGAGGCAGGAGCAGAGGCACAGATGTGTAGAAATGCTAATAAGCCGGTTATGATAGAAAATGTATATTTATAACGCACAAACTTGAGATGCCATGAAAAACAGGTAAGAATGGAGATATTATGCTGCAGTTTCCAGACAGTTATTTTGAAGATGAAGTAAGAGATGGATTCTATGTTCCATCAATGATAAAGAGAGCATGGGCTACGGCTATGGATGTATTATGCGAGGTGGATCGCATATGCTGTAAGTACAATATAAAATATTATGCAGAGTGGGGAACACTTCTTGGAGCAGTCCGCCATGCTGGATTTATTCCATGGGATGATGATCTGGATATTGGAATGATGAGAACTGACTATAGAAAATTCTGTGAGGTGGCGCCTAAAGAATTTAATGAAAGTTTTCAGATATTTACATTTAACACGCAGAAAGATTTTCATCATTTTCTTGCAAGGGTGGTGTGCAAAAACAGAATATGCTTTGAGGACGAACATTTAAGAAGGTTCCATGGATTTCCATATATAGCAGGACTGGATATATTTGTCCATGATAATGTCTCAAATGATGCTATGTTGCAGGAAAAATGTGAAAAAACAGCAGAGTATGTTATCACGGTGGCAGATGCAATTGGCGATGGAAGGCTTAACAAAGCACAGGAGACAGAGGCGTTGAGAAGAATTAATAATATGCTTCATGTTAATTGTACCTCAATTGAAGATAAGGAGCAGGAAAGAATACAGCTATATAATGTGGCTGAGAGTGTATTTGCATCATTTGAACATGAAAAATGTATGGAAATGACGCAGATGATGCCACATAGCCTGTATGGAAGACATTTAAGAATTCCAAAGAAGTTCTACGAGAAGCTTGTAAGGATTCCGTTTGAAAATACGACTATACCCGTGCCAGCAGGCTTTGATGCCATGTTAAAGCGGAGGTATGGTGATTATATGAAGCTTGTCAGAAATGCAGGAGGTCATGATTATCCGTTCTATGAATCACAGAAGAGACAGCTTGAAGCACTTATGGATTTTAAACTGCCTGAGTATACATATGATGAGAAAAAGGTAGTAAGGGAAGCTGATCCTGAAGAGCTGTCAGGTTATAGAAGGTATCTGAAGGATTATCTTGATAATATTGAAAGACAGATTGAAGAAATCGGACATATACAGGACACGGAAGTCATAAAAGAGAAGCTTGTTGATGTACAACAGGAAGTGATTGATATGGGAAACCTTATCGAGAAGATAAAAGGTGAAGGGACTGAAAGTGTAAGATGCCTGGAACATTTCTGTGATGTTATATACACGATGTATCAGGGAAATAATGCCGATATAAAAGCTGAGTATGACAATGTAAGAAGAATATTAGAAAAAGATATTATCGAAAAGAAAGAAGTACTTATTCTTGTGAGTAAGGCTTCTGAGTGGAAGTATATAGAGAATGTATGGAAGAAATATAAAGAGGAACAGGACACAGAAGTGGATGTTGCTGTACTTCCGTATTTTTATAAAGAATATGATGGAAGCATAAAGAAAGAAGTAAATGAACTGGGGAACTTTACAACAGATATTGGTGCCATTGATTTAGCACAATATGATATTGCTCTGCATCATCCAGACATTATATATATACAGAATCCTTTTGATAATGAAAATAAAGCAATAGGAATTGAAAAAAAATATTATTCAGACAGGTTAAAGTGTTGTACTAACAAACTTGTCTATATACAGTCGTTTACACTTGAAGAGTTTAATTCTTCTAATGAACGGGAGTATAAGAACATGGGCTGTTTCTGCACAGTACCTGGTGTAGTAAATTCTGATGAGGTATACGTACAGTCTGAGAATATGCGTAATATGTATATAAAGAAGCTGACTGAATTCGCAGGGAAAGAAACTGAAAACATATGGAAAGATAAAATATATGTTAAACCGGATTGGATGAAGAATGAGGGACATAATGTTGTTAAAGGCAATGGAAAAATAAAGATTTTGTTCTATACTTCAATAAGCGGACTTATGCAGAATTCAGAGATAGCGGCGGGCAAGATAAAGAATGTATTAGATGTATTTAAACAATACTCAGATAAGATAGAGGTTATCTGGTGTGTTCAGAGCCTTGTTGATACTGTTATGGAGGATATAAACAGGAATCTTAGTGAGCAGATAAATACAATCAGGGATAAATACAGAATTGAAGAAATCGGACATATATGCAGTGACAGAGACAAGGATATACTTAATTCATGTGATGCATATTATGGCGATATATCTTCAGTGGTTCAGGAGTACAGAAATGCAGACAAGCCTGTAATGATAATGAATTATGAGGTGTAGGAATGAATATACTTGTTATTGGAGAAAAGCTGTTTACGGATTATGCATTGCAGGCATTAGATGATACTGCTCATATGGTTGATGTCTATTATTGGGATGGCACATTTGGACCAGAACTGCTTATGGATTCGGGTATCAATGATTATGACAGTATAGTTGTTATGTTTGATGATGATAAGTTATCGGCAGATATTACAGTTATGATTAAGACAATTGTTACTAATGACAGCTGTACAGTATTTGATTATATTTTATGGCATAAAGCAATGCTGCCTGCCATGAGGGCAGATCTGGTTATGAGTAATCCTTTACATCATTCATATGATGGACTGATTCTTGGTTTGTCACATGCGGAGGTTGGAATACTTGCAGACAGATTACAGGGGCATTATGCTAATCTAGCTGTTTCATCACAGGATATATATTATAATTATAAGACTCTTGAGTATTGCATAGATAATTACTGGGAGAAGATAAAAGATCTCAAACATATAATTATAGATATGTATGATTATGAATATTTTAATTTTGATACATCTCTTGCTAAGAATATATACAGATATTTTATGTGGGGCGGTTACAATCTTGATGAACATAATATGACACGCAATAAAATATATAAAAACAGTCTCGAGGAAGTCCGCAATTATCTTCTATATAGCAAATATAAAGGATTGGATATAAGTAAGCTTGGGATGTGGAAGGATTTGTTCCCGGACACATATTATATGAATGGGTATGCCGATTACAGAGGCGTTAACAGGGTCGAACAGAGAATGGAGATGATTACGGACAGACTTGTTGAAGAGTATGAGGTAACATCAAGCACTGTGCGCAATGAGTATCCCGAAACCATCAGTGAAAATGTGTCTGTTATGAATGATATGCTTGCTTTAATATATAGTAAGTGGCCTGACATTAAAGTAAATATAATACTTCTTCCAATATATAAAGGGATTCTTGATAAGAGAGAACCATATTATATTAAGTGGAAAGAACAGTTTATGGGAGTTATAGAGAACTTGAGCAACAGATATCCGTTCAGATTCACATCATATCTGGAAGATGAAATGACAGAGGATAAGAAGTACTATTATGACAAGGATCATCTCAATTACCTTGGTGCATATGTGTTTACGCAGAAGTTAAAGCAAATGCTTGGAGAACAGTTTTAAAAATGCATTAATAAATAGGCATATTAAATAGAATAATGGGTTAATATTGGGCGGGTGACATCCGATATATAAGATATATGTAGAAGAAACGTATATCCTATAGACATGGAAGTCAGGATGCAATATTTACTGAATGTGTGAATTCCGTGTATGAGTAAATACACGGAATTTTTTTATGGAGAAATATATATGAAAGTACTAGCCGTATATGGTACGAGACCAGAAGCTATTAAAATGTGCCCGCTAATATTAGAGATGAAGAACAGACCAGAGGTCAAGTGTGTTGTGTGTCTGACAGGACAACATAGGGAAATGCTTGATCAGGTGAATGGATTATTTGGGATAACGGCAGATTATGATCTTAATATAATGCAGAAAGGACAGTCGCTTGCAGACATTACGTCAAAAGTGCTGCAAGGACTCGATAAGGTTATTGATAAGGAAAAACCTGATGTAATGCTTGTACATGGAGATACAACAACTTCATTTGCAGCAGCTCTGGCGGCGTTTTACAGAAATATTCCTGTAGGTCATGTTGAAGCAGGACTAAGAACATACAATATGAAGTCTCCATATCCGGAAGAATTTAACAGACAGGCTGTAGATTTAATATGCAATTATTATTTTGCACCTACAGAAACTGCAAAAGAGCATCTTCTCAAAGAAGGAAAGAATCATTCACACATATATGTTACCGGGAATACAGTAATAGATGCGTTAAAGACTACAGTGGATGAATCTTTTTCGGATGACAATATTGAGTGGGCAAAGGGCAGCAGACTTATATTACTTACCTCGCACAGAAGAGAGAATATTGGTGAGAATATGAAACACATATTTGAGGCTGTTAATGCCATTGTGGATGAGTATCCTGATGTCAAGGTTATATATCCGTTACACAAGAACCCCAGAGTCAGGGAGATAGCTTATGAGTATTTCAGGGATAATGACAGAATCAGGCTGATAGAGCCGTTGGATGTATATCATTTTCATAATTATATACAACAATGCTTCCTGATAATGACAGACAGTGGAGGCGTGCAGGAAGAAGCCCCATCTCTTGGTAAGCCTGTTCTGGTATTAAGAGAGAATACTGAAAGACCAGAAGGGGTTGCGGCAGGTACACTAAAGCTGGTTGGAGTTGAGAAAGAATCTATATACAGAGGTGTTAAGGAGCTACTGGATAATCGCAAAACATATATCAAGATGAGTAAGGCAAGTAATCCTTATGGAGATGGAAATGCTTCTAAATATATAGTTGATGCTTTATTAAAAGCTGTAAGAAGAGTTTAAATATTGATTAGAGGAAAGAAAATGATATCTGTAATAGTCCCTATATATAATGCAGAAGAATATTTAAATAAATGTCTGGCAAGTATTGTTAATCAGACTTATCGTGAGTTGGAAATTATACTTGTAAATGATGGTTCTACTGATGAGAGTCTTGCTATATGTGAAAAGTACAAACAAGTTGATGACAGAGTTGTTATTATTAACAAGCATAATGAGGGATTAGTCAGAGCAAGAAAAGATGGCATTAGAATGGCAAAGGGTGAGTATATTACTTTTGTTGATGCTGATGACTGGATAGATATTACAACATATGAGAAGATATATACAGGGAAAGCTGATATTATCTCATATGGATTGACAGAGGAATATGAAAATTATTCCAAAAACAAAACTGATAAAATAGAGCCGGGATTATATGATAAAAAAAGAATACATGACCAGATTATCCCTTGCATGCTTAGTTCTACAACCTTTTTTGAATTTGGCATGTTGCCAAACCTTGTATGTAAATTAATAAAGAAATCTTTGTTATTAGAAACAATAGATGATGTATCTGATAATGTGACAATTGGGGAAGATGTGGATTTCTTTTTCAGAACTATATACAAGGCAGAATCAATGCTTATAAAAACAGATACTCTATATCATTATAGACAACATAAGAAATCAATGATGAAGGCAAAATTGCCGGTAGAAAAGATTAAAGCCTTATATTTGGATTTATATAATATTAAAGAAGCAGCCGGACTGACAGAATGGGTATCACAGCTGAATCAATATATAACATTTGTAATGCTGCTCAAAAGACCAGAGATTGTAATACCTTATATTACGGAACTAAGTGATATTCATGGAAAAGTAGTTATATATGGAGCTGGGGGATTTGGAAAAAGTCTGTATGATATATTAATAGAGAATAAGAATATAACAAAACTGTCTATAGTTGATAGGCAGTGGCAGAATATGAATAATGTGGGATATCATATAGAAAATCCTGAAACTGTCAGAGTTGATATTCCAGATAAAATAATAATAGCCATTCTCAATGAGAATGTGTGTGGACAGGTTGGAAAGTATCTTATAGAAATGGGAATTGAAAGTAAAACAATTATAAGCATTAATTTCAGGGGAATTAATGCTGAAAGCATGATAAAGAAGATATATTAAAGATGATTAGAGGAGAAAATATGGCGGTTGTTAGCATAGTAATGCCTGTATATAACGGCGAAAAATATTTAAGACAATCTATTGCAAGTGTAGTGAATCAGACATTTAAGGATTGGAATTTAATAATTGTTGATGACTGTTCTACAGATTCTTCACCTGAAATTATGAATGAATATGCAAAAGCAGATGACAGGATTCAGGTTATACACAACGAAGTAAACAGTAAGATACCAGCATCACTTAATAATGGCTTTGAAGAGGCAGCAGGCAGATATTTTACCTGGACATCAGATGACAATATATATGAGCAGGATGCTATTGAGAAAATGGTTAAATATCTGGATGAGCACCCAGATACAGGTCTTGTATATTCTAATATGAGATTTATTGATGGAGAAGGCAGAGAAACAGGAATATATGAATCTAAGCCAGAGGATATATTCAGTAATAACTGCGTAGGTGCATGCTTTATGTATAGGGCAGATATTGCCAAAGAAGCTGGCAAATATAGTGCGGACTGGTTTTTAGTAGAGGATTATGAGTATTGGCTGAGAATAAGAAATATAAGTAAGATAGGTCATATAGATGAATTGTTATATAAGTACAGACGTCATGAGAGAAGCTTATCAGAAACCAGGATGATAAAGGTAAGAGAGAAACTATATGACTTAAGACTTAATATGATTCAGAAGATGAATGATAAGATTTCTGGCAGGATTAAGAAGGAATTATTCAAGGAAATGTGGCTGCAGAATTCTGAAAGACATGATGAGCTGCTTAATGTATTTTGGAATGGAGAAATGCCGGTTGATTTACAATGGCTTAAAAGAAAAGGGATAATTGATATGAGTAAAAAAGTTGTTTTGTTTGGAGCAGGAGTGTTTGGTGCTAAGGCACTGGATTATCTTGGAGAAGAAAAAGTGTATTGTTATGTAGATAATAATCCGGAACTGAAAGATAAGATCGTTAATGGTAAGATTGTAAAATCTTTTGATGATATGAAGGAACTTGCAAAGACTTACCAGATCGTAATTGCTGTTGATGCCCACAAAGCAGGCATATTAGCAGAACAATTAGAAAATGCCGGAATAACGGAATATGTAACTTATCTTGAGATGGTTAACAATTATAAAAAACCGGAATTATCCGGACAGGTAGACTGGATAAAAACTACAGAAAAGGCAAAAAACTGGATAATTAATAATTCTATAAAAGGAGAGGGGATAATTAATAATTCACGGTACAAAAAGAGTTATCCGGAAGTCAGCGGATATTATATTCCAACGCTTTTAAGATGGGGATTCAGAGATATGGCTGTTACATATGCCGGATGGTTGTGCTCAATACAGCATGAAGAGGGGGCGTGGTATGATACGGATGATAAAGAACCATATGTGTTTGATACAGCCCAGATTCTTAAAGGGTTAGTGGCTATATATCCAATAAAACCTGAGGTTAAAGACAGCTTAATAAAGGGATGTGAATGGTTATTAGGGCAGATTACAGAAGAAGGCAGATTAGTTACTCCTTCTAAGGCAGCGTGGGGTAATGATGGAGTGTGTTCAGAACTGATACATTTATACTGTCTTTCACCATTGATAGATGCAGCAAAGCTTCTTGATAAACCGGAATATGAGAAGGCGGCGAGAAGAGTGGCTGATTATTACATCAGTAATTATAGAGATAAAATTCTTAACTTTGGATTTCTGTCACATTTTTACTCATATGTTATGGAGGCTCTTTGCGATATAGAAGAGACTGAGCTTGCAAAAGAAGCAATGGATAAACTTTCTGTAATGCTCGATGAAAAAGGATATATTCCTGCATTCAAGGATGTTGACTGGGTATGCTCGACAGGAATGTTCCAGCTGGCAATTACATGGTATAAGCTTGGTGATATTGAAAGAGGAAATAAGGCATTAACATATGCAGCAAAGCTTCAGAATGAAACAGGTGGATGGTTTGGAAGCTACGCCGTAATTGATAATCCAAAACCTACAGATAAGAAGGAGTATCCTGATTATATACCTGATGGGGAAATAAGCTGGGCGGTTAAGTATTATCTGGATGCAGTTTTTTATAAAAACAGATTAGAGTTTGATATACAGGCGGATAGTTTTTCATCATCAATTTCAAAGGAAGATGGAAGATATCAGGTTATCCTTAAAGAAATTAACTCTGTGCATAAAGCGGGCATGAAGATAATTGATGTCGGTTGTGGGAAAGGAAGATTCTTAACTAATCTTTTAGAGGATGTAAAAGATTCCCAGTTATATGCGGTAGATATTTCAGATAAGGTAATGGGGACATTATCAGACAGAATCGTAAAAGAGAATGGAGTGCTCACACAGATTCCGTATGCTGACAATACATTTGACATCACGTATGCTGTGGAATCCCTGGAACATGCAATATTTCCTGAAAACGCCATAAAAGAGATGTTACGAGTTACTAAGACTGGAGGGAAGGTAATAGTTGTAGATAAGTCGGCAAAAGCACTTGGAATGCTTGAAATAGATGCGTGGGAGCAGTGGTTTGATGATGAAATATTTGAAAATGCTATTAAAGGTACAGGTTCATCTTTAAAGGTAATAGACAAAATACCATATGATGGCTATGAAGCGGATGGGTTGTTTAAGGCATGGATTATTACAAAATAACATATAATTTTTAAGAGGTAGAAAATGGTTGATTTAGAATTTGATGATAAAAATTATTTTACATTTTATGCGGCAGCTGAATATAATGGTAAACTATATATATCAGACCCAGATAACAGGGGATTGCTAGTATATGATTTAGATACAAAAGAGATTAATGTTAAAAATATTTTTATGGCCGAAAACGAGAGAGATAATTATTGGTCGGCTTTTTCTTATAATGGTGAAATATGGTTTGTTCCGATAAGAGATAATCAGAAGATTGCCATATATAATATTGATAATAACAGCATTGAATATCTGAAAATTCCAAGATCAGAACACGTATGTGAATATCAGCCTTTTAGCAATAGTTATGTAGTAGGTAATAAGGTTTATCTGACGCCAGCGTATTATGACAGCATATTATGTGTAGATTTAATGACTAGAGAAATTAAAAAAATAGATATAGGTATTTATACATATTCTGGCGATATTCATGCCACATATAAATGGACATGCATGGAAAAAAATAAAATTTATTTCTGCCCGTTTAATAATTCGCTGGTAAAAAGTTATGATGTGGTTAATGGAGTTGCTGAAGACATACCAGTATCTGTTTCTAGCGGTATGTATACCAATATTATAGTTAAAGATGATTATATTTATTTAATGCCACAGAAACTTGATAATGGCATATTGAAGTATAATTTAAATGATAAATCACAAGAAACTGTATATATTAATGCCCAATACGATAATACTACACAGTATGAGTGTTATTTTATGTTTGATGATGTAATATATGGACTTCCATTAGATGGAAATATAATGTATTTATTTGATTGCACGTCTGGAAATGTAGACACTATAAAAATAAACAATAATATTGAAAGCATATATTCATATTATTTTGCACAGAAAATAAATGAAATGAGATATTTAATAATATCTAATAATGTAAAAAATCCTTGTCTGATCTGGGAAAAAGATGAAATTGAATTAATAGATATAAAATTACCAAAGGATTATTTTATCAAGGAATTATTAATGGAGATAGAGAAAAGGAGATAGCGTATGTATATTTGCTCAAATAATAATTGTTGGTTTACTAATATTGGGGAGGCATTTATAGACTTAGGAGTTAAAGCTATTGTTCATAATCTTGCAAAAAAGGATGATGCTATTCATTATGCCTGTGTATCTCCTATGTCCAACACATATCTTCCAGAATCAGCATCAGACAGAGCATTTAGAAATGATGCTTTTTATGAACCAGATGTTCTTTTTTTAGCAGGGATGTATGCTACTAGTGAGGCATTTATAAATGATGGATCTTGTATAACATATGAGTTTGCAAAAGAATTAAGAAAAAAAGGAAAACAAATTGCATTTATAGGGGTTGGAGGAGAAAATTATACTGATAAAGAAAAAAGCGATGTACTTAGAGGAATGGAATTATTAAAACCGCTTTTTATTATAACAAGGGATAAAAAAACATATGATTTATATTCCGATTATTTTGAGTGTAAAAAAGGGCTTGATTGCGCATTCTGGCTGAATGATGAATATAATCCGTCGGGGTTGGAACATAAAAATTATATAGTATCAACATTTAACAGATCTGATGAACCTCTGGAACTGACAGATAGAGAGCATTATGTACATCCTTGGCATTTTCAATATACACTTGATGAAAGTAAAACAAGATATTTATCAAAAAATAATTTGTTTGTATCGGATAGCCCATATGAGTATTTAACATTGTATGCAAATGCTGATAAGGTGTATACAGATATGGTTCATGCAACGATACCATCTTTGGTATATGGAACACCAGTAAAATATTATCAGATAGATAATAGAAGAGATGCGTTCGAAAGTTTGGATTATATTCATAAAGATGATGAGGGATTTTTATATATAGATAAACGACTTTTAGATATAGAAAAGAAACAGATAGAGGAATATGCATTGAAAAAATTAAATGAAAAATAAAACGAATACGGATTTTTGGTAAGCAGAGAGTGACAATATATATGGATAAATTGATAATATTTGGGGCTGGTAATTATGGGAAAAAAGCATATGAAAAATTACAATATAAAGATATAGCTTTTTATGTGGACAATAACACTGGTTTAAGAGGGAAAACATTATATGATATAAAGATATTGGATTTTGATACATATAAAACAATAGCTCAGGAGTATAGTCTTATTATAGGACTATCAGAAAACAGAGAGAAAGAGCTTATGGAACAGCTTTTTCAAAATGAAATAAAAGATTTTGTTTTGTATTCAGAAATAGATGATTACTTGAGCGGAAAAATTTGTTTGAATTCTGAATTAAGAGAAAAACATCTGATGTCACTGCTAGAATATTATAAAAAAAAGGAAATTATTCTTGAAAAGAAAAATAAGATTTTGATGAATAATGTAGATATTCGCCACTTAAAGCCAGCAAGAGGATACATAAGGAAAATACAGTTGAAAATGTTATCTTTTGCACAGGATATATTTTCAGATTTACCAAATGAAATTCATCCTTTTCTGGTTGCAGAAAATGTTTTGGGATATACAAGGAATAATGGCTTTATACCATGGGGTGATGATGTTAACTTTGGAATGATGAGAGACAGCTATAATAAATTTATAGATTATTACGAAGAGAATTATAAGGTGTTTATAAGTGATGTTGATTATCGTAAAGAATACTCAGAACCAAAATATATAGACCGATTATTAAATGCGTATCCTGATGAGGATTTTATGGTTGTTTTTCCTTGCTATTTGCAGGTTAACAGAGGTAAAACTTTATATGATAGAAAAGTGTGTAATATATTTTGCTTTGATTCTTTTAAACCAGATTATGAATTTAGAGAGTATAAAGACAAAATTCTTCAAATTAACGATAGAATAATGAATATATACTTTTCCGTAGAAAGAATAAATTATATAAAAAATGAATTGAAAGTAATTAATGATAAATTTGACCCAGAAGGAGAAAATATTTATTTTTCATTAGATAGCATGCTGGCTATAAAGAGAAATAATGATAGCTGGATTAAAAAAGATTGTATTTTTCCATTAAAAGCAGTTGATTATGATGGGTATAAATTTTATGTACCTAATAATTCTGATGAATACATAAAATATGAGTATAAAAATTATGACGAATTTCCTAGTGATTACGGGGTTACAACACGCGATTATATATATGATTTATATGTTACTGTAGAGTTTTATATTATTGATTCATTTGAAATATATCATTTTTTACCTTTGTACAGGCTGCTAAGAGAGAAAGGCGTATATGCTATTTTTGTGCTAGAAGATGAGAGTAGAAATGCATCAGGGAAATGGGTTGATTATAAAAATGCAAAGCAGATATTGGATGATAAAGAAGTTGAATATTCTGAGTATTATAATGAAAAAGCAGATATTGTTTTTACAACTCAAGGTGTAGAAATTTTGACAAAATATTCGCATTCCATAAAGATAGCCTTGGCATATGGACCAGCATTTAATAATGATGATTTTTTAATTACACCTAAAAGTACAATAGGTTTTGATTATAAATTTGTTAATGGAGAATTTCAAAAGGATATTCTTTCAGAGAAAAATTATATTAATAAAGAACATATCATAAATGTGGGCTATCCAAAACATTACGGATATAAGTATTCAATAGAGAATAAGGATAAGGTGTTAAAAGAATTAAATATTAACACGGAAAAGCAGATTCTGGTGTATCTTCCAACATGGGATCATGATCCTTCTGTAGAGGCATATTATGATGAGATTATGAAATTGAAGGAACAATATTTTGTTGTTACAAAACCTCATCATTGTACATTCAGATTAGAATCACAGGCTGAACGATTAAAAAAGATATATGAATTGTCGGATGTTGTTCTTGATGGAAATTATGATTTTGAGAAAGCGGTAATTATTGCAGATGTTTTATTATGTGATGCAACATCGGGTGCTTCAACAGAAAGCAGGGTTCTTAATCCTGAAGCCAGGTTAGTGCTTTTATCTACCAGAACTGATATTAAAGAGTATTTCTACAGCGAGATAGAAGATTTTGCGGATGCAGTTGTCAATAATCCAAATGATTTATTGGGAGTTATGGATGGTTTAGATGTTCGGCAAAAGGATTGGAAATATATTATTGATATGGATAAAGATGAAGAAGATTTATGGCATGTAATGAAAACTATTATTAAAGACAATCATCTGAACAAATTATAAAGAAGCCTTATCGGGAGAATTGATAAGACAGAACCACATACTACAAGCCTGATGTATGCACTGGGAGACAGACTTAATAAGAAAAGGATGGTACTATTAAAAGAATGCGAAAAGTCATAATTTTTGGAACGGGATTATATGGAAAGCAGGCATTACAATTTTTTACAAGAGAAAATGTTATGTTCTGGACAGATAACAACGAAGATTTACATGGAAAACTGATAGAAGGAATAGAAGTGATTCCACCATCAGAATTAAAGAAGTATCTAAATGAATGTGTGATTGTTATTGCCGCGAAACCAGAATTTTTTAATCAGATAAAGTATCAGTTGAATAAAGAATATGGTATAGAAATGGCATTGAATTACACATTTTTGAAGTCATATATAAATGATTCAGGTATATCGGTTGGAGAGTTTTTGAGTGGCTGCATGGAAAAGGATATATACAGATTGATGTTTTATTATGCAGAGGAACAAGAGAAACATGTACAGGAGCAGGTTGAGTTCTTTGTTTCGGTTTCTGATATACGAAGATTGAATCCGGCAAGAGGTGGTGCAAGAAGATTTCAATTAGAATTACTTATGTCAGCATATAGATTGAGCGAAGACTTGAAAATGTCAGGCTTTGAGATAATGATTGAAGGTGGGACTCTTATAGGAGCAGTCAGGCATGGGGGATTTATTCCGTGGGATGATGATATAGATTTCATGATGCTGCGTAAAGAATACGAAAGAATGATGGAATTTTATAAAAATAAGGGTTTATTTTATAGTTCTGATGCGCCATATTATGATGAAAACACGTTGTATTCAGAAATGTCGGACTTTCTTAATGAATGTGGTAATGATTATGCGTTCTGTTCTAATGGAAAGTTTGTAAAAGTGTTCTTTAAAAGAACTCCGGAACCAATTGTTTTAGATATATTTCCAATAGATTATTACAATGATGATATTAGCTTTGAACAGCTGCAGAATATTGATATGCAGCTTAAAAAGGAATTTGATAGTAATACAGACAAGTCAGCTGTTAAAAGAGATAAATGGTATAAAGCGATAAGAAGCAGTGGTAAAATAGTTAGTAAGATGGAATCTTCACATTTATGTTATGGCTTGGAAACAGATTTTATTAAAATGTGCAATAGTTATTTTTCATTGAATTATGTACTGCCTCTTAAGAAAATTAATTTTGAAAATAAGGTGTTCTTAGGACCTGGTAACCCAGATAAAATGCTTGAAATGGAATATGGTGATTACATGCAGTGGCCAAATGATGCCGGAAGTACTGCACATGGTGCTAACAGAAGGTTTTCAAGATATAAGAATTACAGTAATCCACGTTATATTCACACAAAGTCTGAAGCTGAGGATTTCTGCAAAGAAATTAATGAAAAAGCAGGCGATTATCAGCTCATAGTTGAAAAGTATAAGATATTTAACTGGAAGGAATATTTTGATATTGTCGATTATCTTGATGAACATGATATTAGTTATATAGTGTATGCATAAGGAGGAAGTATGGTTCTGAAATATGATTCTCTGGAAAAAGTTAAGGAACATGTGCAATATAATAATTCCCCTGTTGTAATTTATGGAGCAGGAATGATAGGACAGATTATTATGCCATATATGATAACAAGTTCAGGTATGCTCGACAATCTGTTGTTTTATGTGGATGGAGATAGAAGAAAACAGCAACAGACTATACATATTGGGAACAGGGATATAGAGATAAAATCACCAGAGATTCTGGACAAACTTCCTGGGAATGCAGTAGTTCTTATTACTAACAGCAATTATACAGGAATAGTTGACATGCTTAATTCAATTGATGCATTAAAAGAAAATGTTGGGGTAATTATTCCGATTATACTGGCAATCAGGGCAAGGAAACTGGGAATGGGTAGCTATTCTGACAGACCATCAGAGGTCAGAATTCCGAAGGTAATTAATTATTGCTGGTTTTCAGGGAATCCGATGCCTGAGTATCTTGTAAAATGTATTGAATCTTGGAAAAGGTTTTGTCCTGATTATAAGATTGTCCGTTGGGATGAGGATAATTATGATGTAGGGAAGAATATATACATGAAACAGGCATATGAGGCAGGGAAATGGGGGTTTGTTCCTGATATAGCCAGACTGGATATTCTTTATAATTATGGAGGTCTGTATATTGATACAGATGTAGAGATAATTAAGAATCTTGATGATCTTCTTGGAAACGAAGCATTTACTGGAGTGGAGAAATGGGGAAATATTAATATGGGTGGATGCAGCGGAGCAGTTCCCCATCATCCAATGATTAAGAAGATGCTGGATTTCAGAATAAATGAAGAATTTATTATGCAAGATGGAAGTCTTAATCTTACTACCTGCGGATATTATGAGACGATGCCGTTTATACAGGAGGGATTCATCCCTGACAATACAACGCAGACAATTGATGGAATGACTATTTATTCGTCAGATTATTTCCAACCATATGATTATATGAGCGGTGAGACATGTATAACTAAGAATACTCATTCAATACATCATTTTAATGGCGGATGGATTGATGAGAAACATAAGGAAGAGCGGCAGAAGACAAAAGATAACTACCAGAAAATGGTAAGTAAACTGGCTTAATGAGTATTAAGATATCATTGCTTAATATGAGCAGAAATGAGGGCTATTATGGTTATAGAACTGGCAATTAATTCACAGGCTGATAATGACACAGGATTGACATACGGGCAGATAATTGAATCAGATGGAATTAATGCCGGGCAGGTAATACCATATGGACCGGATATGTACAGGCAGGCGCTGCCTATAATATTAAAGCATGGGTATGCAGTGGCATCTGATCCGGATGGAAAGAACAGCAAAATACTTAAATTACAGGGAGGCACATATGCACACCGATACAGATATGATGGGGGCGTTGATATGTGGTTCCTTAATAGTTATGACTGTATATTTCTTTATGATTGCAATGAATTTTCTGTTGAATTGTGCAGGACAGCGTTAGGAGAATGGACTGGAAAAAGACTTGTGCTTGTTGGTAGTAAATGGGAGAGAATGATTGAGTATCTTGACGATATTGATGGGGTGGAATGTTTCTATGAACCAGAGCCGGATGATTCAAGATTTACACAATTGATGGAAGGATACAGATGCCTTCATGTAATAGACGGACTTCCACATCAGGAAAGCATGGACCGGTATAATGATGGGATTATGTATTATGAAGAGGTCATGTCTTTTACATATATGTTCTCGGATTATAGATCATTAGGCAGCCTTAATCCTGATAAGAAATTTTTTGTTATAGATGGGTATTATAACAAACTTGGACTTTTTACAATATTTTCTAAAATAGTGACATGTGCAAAGTATGTAAAGGCTAAGGGAATGGTACCTGTAGTCAGGCTTACCATGTCGGGAAACAGCTTTTATTCTGATTTTGAAGGTGATGATATATGGAGCAAATTCTTTAATCAGCCAGAAGGGTATACGCTGGAAGAGGTTATACACAGTGCGAATGTGTATTTTTCTCCAGGATTCTATAATGGAAGTGTACAGAGTACTATTATGGAAAATATCAGTGAGGATGCAGTTTTGTCATGGTCTTGCGGAGAATATAATGATGCAATGATTAGATATATAGAAGAGAAAAAAGAAAGCTATCTCCCATATCCTGACAGAACTCTTGAAGTGCTTGCAAGAGGAACAGATTTTGTTAATACACATTTAAAGAATCACCCGGTTCATGCAACCAAAGAAATGATGGCAGATAAGATTGATGAACTTATGAGTACATGGGATGGATTGGAATATATATACATAGCAACTGAGGATTTATCTTATGTTGAATATTTCCGCAACAGATTCGGAGATAAAGTGTATTTTACAGATCAGCAAAGATATTCAACCAGACCTGGACAATTACTGTATGATTATCACAGAAGTGAACCAGACAGGCAGACAGGATTTAATCTTGGAGCGGAGTACGCTGCTTCTATTGCACTTCTTGCACAGTGCAATTCTTTTCTTGCTTCTGGATGGTGTACAGGGGTTAGCGAAGCAATCAGGGAAAATCAGGGGAATTATCGCAATAAGTATATATTTGATCTGGGATTTAACAATTAATGCTTGATAAATGCACTAAATTGTATTAGTATATATTATATATGATATGTATTTAACGAAAGCGGTTTTTCTATATTACCTGTGCGGTTGTTATATTTTTATATGGCAATGGGGCGGTACAGGGTCTGTTTATCTTGGTTATGTCTTTATGTCAATGAAAATCTTGCTTTTAATAGGGTATAAAGCAGGATTGTATGATATAATGGACGCAATCTGTATGGTCTGGTGTAGAGAAAATAGTATGAAAACGGGCAGGAATGGAGAGTAATATGTATACAGAATTAACAGCATCTATGATGTGCGCCGATTTTGGCAACCTTGGGAAAGAAGTAAGAGAATTGGAGGCAGCAGGTGTAGATTCATTTCATATTGATATTATGGATGGCCGTTATGTGCCTAACTTTGCAATGTCACTTAATGACCTGCGATATATAAGGTCGGCTACAGATAAGCCTATGGATGTTCACCTTATGATAGAGCATCCTAATACGCATATTAATCTCTTTCTGGAGTCATTAAGGAAAGGGGATACAGTGTATATCCATCCTGAAGCAGAGTATCATCCGTCAACAACACTGCAGAAGATAATTGATGCAGGAATGGTTCCGGGAATAGCAATTAATCCGGGGACAAGTGTTGAGACAGTTATGGAGATGCTTCAGATTGTAGATAAGGTTCTTGTAATGTCTGTTAATCCAGGTAATGCAGGACAGATGTATCTTCCTTATGTTGGGAAAAAGATAGAAAGACTTCTTAATATCCGTAAAGAGATGGATTTTGAGGTGTACTGGGATGGAGCGTGCAGTGCAGATAAAATTACCACATTTGCGCCAATGGGGGTTAAGGGGTTCGTGCTTGGAACAACACTTCTTTTTGGCAAAGACAGACCATATGGGGAGATTTTAAGGGAGATAAGAAATTTATGATAATAGACAATAATCCTGTTATGATGGGGCAGGATGAGATAATCAGGCTTGCGACAGAACTTGCAGAGGCTGTTGATAATAACTGGCTTGTAGATGGTGAAAAGGCAGCCGGATATACATACGCCCATCTTGTTGCCATGTTTTTTGCTACAGGCAGTATGGAAGATGGAAACAAGCTTTATAATTATTGCTATGATGCTGCAATCCGATGTGGTAAGTCTAATATAGATAAGAGACTGCGTGATGGACAGAAGATAAAGGTTGCATTTCTTCCAATATCAGCAGCAGAGTGGCCAGCAGAGCGTATATATAAAATGTTAAGAGATGACGACAGGTTTCTGCCAGTTGTTGTTCCGGTTCCTATAATCGGAAGGACTAAGGAAGAACGGGGAAAGACATATTCCCAGACATATAAGTATTTTGAAGAGAATGGCTATAATGTAGAGCATGTGTATGACCCTGATACAGAGGAGATTACAGGATGGGAAGATATAGGTGGTGTTCCTGATGTAGTTATTCATGTTACACCATGGTATCTGGATATGGTAAAGAATTATCAGATTATTAATTTGCCGTTTTCAGTGCTTAATGTATATATATCATATGGGTTGACTGTTGGCAATTCCCAGACAGGAAGATTTGATGAATTATGTATGTATAACAAGGAATTTATGAATCTGTGTTGGAGAGTATATACAGAGACTAAGACAGATTATGAAGAGTTTATCAGGTATGAGGCACTTGGCGGAAAGAATGTCCGTAATAGTGGATATATTAAGATGGATTACTTCTATGATGAACACAGTTATACAGAAAAAGATATACGAAATATGTGGGGAATACCAGAAAACAGAGATGCGAATGGGTATAAGAAGGTTATTATTGCACCACATTTTTCAGTTGGGGATACTAATGTATTGTCGTTTTCTACATTTGACAAGAACATGTATTTTTACATATATCTTGCTAAGAAGTATAAGGACAGTATTTCATTTGTTTTTAAGCCACATCCGAATCTCAGGAATGGACTGGTTAAGCATGGATATATGAAATCAATTGATGAATATGAAGCGTATCTTGATGAGTTTCGCAGACTGCCTAATGCAAGGGTTCAGGAAGAGGGAAGCTATCTGGAATTGTTTGATACATCGGATGCAATGATAGACGATTCTATTTCGTTTGTAGGAGAGTATCTGTATACAGGAAAGCCTATGTTATTTCTTGAAAGACCAGAACAGAGATTTAATGAGCTTGGAAAGAAAATAATTGATGCACATTATAAAGTTAAGGGTACTGATTATTATGGAATAGATACTTTTCTTGAGGATGTGGTGCTGGCTGGCAATGATACAAGAAAGGCTATAAGACAACGCGTATATGAGGAAGAACTAGATTATGCAGGAATTAATGGAATCAAGGCATCAGACTACATATATAATGACATTGCAAATGCTTTATTAGGATAGAAAGGCATATTTATGAACGTAGCATTAGTATTGGCAGGAGGAACAGGGAGCAGGTTAGGTGCGGATATACCCAAGCAGTATCTTATGTGTGGTGGCAGGATGGTGATTGATTATTGTCTCGAAACACTTGATGAGTCTGCATATATAGACAGTATATGGGTTGTGGCTGATGTTGTGTGGCAGGATCATATTAAAAAGGTTGGAAAGCTGGCAGGATATGCGCTTCCGGGAAAGAACCGGCAGTTATCTGTATATAATGGGCTTATGTCAATAAGCAGGGCTTATGGAGAGGAAGATGTTAATGTACTGATACATGATGCGGCAAGACCGTTTCTTACAGGAGAATTAATCCAGAAGTGTATAGAAGCGTTATCTGGACATGATGGGGTTCTTCCAGTACTGCCTATGAAGGATACAGTATATTATAGTGATAATGGAAATACTATTACATCTTTAATCAGAAGAGAAAATGTATATGCAGGACAGGCACCTGAGCTATTCAGACTTAAGCCATACATTCAGGCTAATGAAAGCCTTATGCCGGATGATATTATGAATATTAATGGGTCAAGTGAACCGGCAGTCATGGCAGGGATGGATATCGTTATGATACCGGGGGATGAGAGTAATTATAAGATTACAACAAAGTCTGATTATGACAGGTTTGAGCAGAGGATAATGGGAGAACAGGTATGAAGGCACAGGTGTTATATGGCATTAATGACATGCGCTATGAGGATATTGAAGAACCCCAGCTAAAGGATGGCTGGGTTATTGTCAAAGTGATGGCAGCAGGAATATGCGGTTCAGATATACCAAGAATATATAAGACAGGAGCCCACGTTCATCCAATAGTGATTGGTCATGAATTCTCGGGTAAAGTTGTTAAGACATATAATGGAGATTCTGACTGGTCCGGAAAGAGAGTAGGAGTGTTTCCACTTATTCCTTGTGGAAAATGTAAATGCTGTCAGGATAAGCGTTATGAGATGTGCAGTAATTATAATTATCTGGGATCACGTTGTAATGGCGGACTTGCTGAGTATGTGGCGGTACCAGAGTGGAATCTTCTTGAGCTTACGGAGAATATTTCTTACAGGCAGGCGGCGATGCTTGAGCCTATGGCAGTAGCAGTACATGCGATGCGTCAGTTCACTATAAAAGAAGGAACCAATGTATGTGTTATTGGAGCAGGAACTATTGGCATGCTGCTTGTTATGCTTCTTAAAGCATCAGGAATTCATGATGTATATGTATATGGCAATAAGGAATCGCAGGAAAGATATGCGGCAAAGATTGGTATAGATAAGGAACATTACAGTCCGCAGGATATAAATGCTGATTATGTTTTTGAATGCGTAGGGAAAAATGAAACAATTAATCAGGCTATAGAACTGTGCGCTCCGGCAGGGCATATTGTACTTGTTGGAAATCCATATTCTGATATGGATATACCAAAGGATATTTACTGGAAGATATTAAGAAAGCAGTTAAAGTTAAGTGGAACATGGAATTCATCATACACTGGAAACATGGATGATGACTGGAATTATGTGATTAGTCTGCTTAAAACCGGGACTATTCATCCAGAGTGTTTTATAACACATGAGTTTAATCTCTCAGATATTCAGGAAGGAACACGAATTATGAGGGATAAGTCACAGGATTATGTAAAGATTATGTGTATTAATGATTAATGGTTAATATAAGACGGAGGTCAGAGTGATAACAATTGATATTCTTTCTCCGGTTGGTGGAAGAACAGGTGGAATTGAAAATGTTATACGGGCGTGGACAAGGAAGCTGCCGGGTGATGAATATGACATAAGAGTTATTCATATGGCTCCGGGAATGAAATATCTTGAAGGATATAATAAAGCATATTCATTTGCCGAATGTATGGATGATAACATTAATTCAAAGCTTACACATTTTGCAAGAAATTATGCAGGATTTATAAACAGCTATGGCAGACCGGATATATGTGTGGCAACGAACTGGCCAGCTATGTGTGTTGTGGCAGATACGGTGAGAAGGGCACTTGATACGCATTTTATAATATTATCGTGGGTTCACAGTGATATATCGCAGTATCAGGCAGCCGGGCTAGGCGGGATTAATGAGATGTTAAAGGCTGATGCGCATCTGTGCATAAGCAGGAGTAATGAAGAGTCGGTTAAGGCGGTATGTCCGGAGGCAATAACATATTTGACGGGAAACCCTGTACATATGCAGACATTTGTCGGGAAAGATCCAGGTGTCAATACTATGTGTTATGTGGGAAGGCTGCAGGATGTTAAGAGAGTTGATATTATACTTGAGGCTTTATACAGAGCAAGACATAAGTGGAAGCTTAAGATTGTCGGAACAGGTGAGTCAGAGGATGAACTTAAAGAAATCGTTAAGTATCTTGGGCAGCAGAATCAGGTTGAATTCATGGGCTGGCAGGATAATCCATGGGAGAGTTGTAAGGATGCTTCTGCAATGATAGCTGCATCAGAGTATGAAGGATTCATGCTTACTGGGGCAGAAGCTCTTTCAATGGGCATGACTGTTATATCGACGCCAGTTGATGGGGTTACTGATTATGTAAGAGAAGGTATGAATGGCTATTTCTTTAAATATGAGGATGCTATAGGACTTGCAGGAATTCTTGATAATATATATGAAGGGAAAATGCCTTTGTGTGACAGAAAAATATGTCATGAATCTGTAGAAAAATATAGTGAAGAAGTATATTTTAGCCGCTTAAAAAATATTTTTGATTTTTTATTAAAAAGGGGTTAAGTATTTAATATTTCCTCCGATAAATAATACATAAGAAATAAACAATTTTTAAATTGATTATAAGGAGTTATTGATATCAAGGAGGAATTATTATGGTAGTACAGCATAATCTATCAGCTATGAACACAAACAGACAGATGGGAACAGTTACTAATGCCCTTTCTAAGTCTACAGAGAAGTTATCATCAGGTTATAAGATTAACAGAGCAGCAGATGATGCAGCCGGTCTTTCTATTTCAGAGAAGATGAGAAGCCAGATCAGAGGTCTTGATAAGGCATCTTCTAATGCGGAAGATGGTATATCTCTTATCCAGGTAGCTGAAGGTGCTCTTAATGAATCACATTCTATTTTACAGAGAATGAATGAGCTTGCAACACAGGCAGCTAATGATACTAATACTACATCTGACAGGGAGGCTATACAGTCAGAGATTTCACAGCTGACATCTGAGTTAGACAGAATTTATTCAACAACTCAGTTCAATACTATGAACCTTCTTGATGGTAACTTTACAGGTAAGAGTCTTCAGGTTGGAGCTCTTTCAGGTCAGATTATTAGCTTAAGCATTAACAGCATGAAGGCTTCAGCAATTGGTATTAAGGCATCAAGCATAAGTGTAAGTAGCAATTCAGCTGCAGGTAAGTCTATGTCACTTATCCAGCTTGCTATTAATACTGTTTCACAGGAGCGTTCTAAGCTTGGTGCTCTTCAGAACAGACTTGAGCATACAATTAACAACCTTGATACAACAAGTGAGAATACATCAGCTGCTGAGTCTCGTATCCGTGATACAGATATGGCTACTGAGATGGTTGAATACAGCAAGAATAATATTCTTTCACAGGCTGGACAGTCAATGCTTTCACAGGCTAATCAGCAGACACAGGGAGTTCTTTCACTCTTACAGTAATATAATTAAGAAATCAGGAGCCAGAACTGCGGTAATGTCGCAGCTTTGGCTCTTTTTTAATATATAGATGATGGGGGAACATATGATATTATTTTATCAGTGGAATGCATTTATGCAGAGAGGGATGGAGAATGCTCTCAAAAGATTAAATATAGAATATGAAGTGTATTATGATTGTGCCAGAGACTGGGATAGTGATAATGAATTTGCAGACAAATTCAGAAAAAGAATTACAGCTGGTATATACGATGTTGTGATTTCGGTCAATTTCATGCCGGTAATATCTGATATATGCAATGATTGTTCGGTTAAGTATGTATCATGGGTGTATGATTCACCTCTTCATATCAGACGCCTTGATACCCTTAAGAATAAATGTAATTATATTTTTTTCTTTGACAGGGCACAGGCGGATTATTATCTTGCAGATGGGGTGACAGGAGCAAGGCATCTTGCACTGGCTGCTGATCCGGATGTTTTTGCCGGAGTAAACACAGGGACTTATGATTGTGATGTTGCATTTCTTGGGCAGTTGTATAAATCAGAATATCAGGATTTATGCAGGGGGCTGAGTCTGTATAGCAGAGGATATCTTGAGGGGATTATTGCAGCGCAGTCACAGATTAATGGTGGTTATATAATTGATGAGATGCTGACAGCGGATACGCTGGGGTTGGTTAATGCAGACTTTTTAAAGGCAAGTAAGGGCAGATTTTCGGTGACTGGAAGAGAATTATCGTATACACTTGCCAAGGAAACAACGGGGAGACAGAGGTATACAGCACTTGCATTGCTTTCGGACAGATGCAGAGTAAATGTTTATTCTAATGATATGGATGGACGGCTTGAAAAGGCTTCGTTTTGCGGATACGCAGATTATTATGACAAGATGCCTGCTGTGTTCAGAAGCAGTAAGATTAATCTTAATATTTCTTTATGCACAATCCAGACAGGAATTCCACTGAGAGTGTTGGATATTATGGCGTGTGGCGGATTTGTGCTTACAAATATGCAGCCTGAGCTTATGGAATATTTCATTCCGGGAGAGGATGTTGCGGTGTATGAGGATATGAAAGATATGATTGCTAAAGTACAGTTTTATCTTGAACACGAAGAGTTAAGAAAAAGGATTGCACATAATGGATATCTGAAAGTTTGTGAAATGTTCAGATTTGACGACAGAATAAAGTATATGTTGGAGATAGCAGATGAAAAATGATATGACGGATGTTAAGATATCGGTAATTGTACCATGTCATAATGTTGTTGGAATGGTTGGTGAATGTCTTGAAAGTATTGTTAATCAGACGATAGGATTGTCACATCTGGAGATAATTCTGGTTGATGATGCGTCTACTGACAACACAGTAGATGTTCTTAAATATTATGAACAGAAGTATTCTGATAATATAATGCTGGTGTTATGTGATAAGAATGGAAGGCAGGGAACGGCAAGGAATATAGGAATGTCATATGCAACAGGAAATTATATAAGCTTTGTTGATTCGGATGACTGGATACATCCTGATATGTACAAGATTCTTGCTGGTATAATGATGAATAATAACTGTGACATTGTGCAGTTCAGATACAAGGAAACGAAACAGCTGCCATCTGATTATAACAGGCATATAGATAATGTTGATGTAAAGATATATGATTATGCAAAGGATAGAAAAAAGTATCTTCTGGATTCATCTATACTTAATGAGTCATGTACAACCAAGTTATACAGCAGCCGGCTGATAGCAGAGGCGGGTGTACGTTATGCAGAAAATGTTGCATATGAAGAGCCGCTTTTTACATATCCGTTGAAGTTCTATGCAGACAGAGTTGCTGTAACACAGGCACAGTTATATTACTATAGATATAATGAGAATGGTACAATGCTTTCTTACATGAATAATCCTTCAACAATGGTACAGCATCTGCAGGTGCAGCAGGATGTGTATACAAGAATGAGTAATTCTGGATATATGGATGAATTCAGGGATGAGATTAATCTGTATTTTTTACATTCATTTTATGCAGAAACATTTTATTTTATGGCAGCAAGAAGGATGCCGATGCCGGCTGTTATGTTAAGATACATGATAAATGTTGTTAAAAAATATATTCCGGATTATAAGGATAATCCATATATCGGATATCCGGGGGTAAGGGAAGAAATGGAAAGTCTTAAGCTTATAGACTGTGCTGGCCTGTCAGATGATGAACTTGAGAAAATGGCAGCAGATTATATGAGAAACTGCATTTAAGGAGAAATTCGTGAAGATATTATATTATACATGGAATGAGATTATTAAGAACGACATATGTGATGCCATGAAAGCTTACGGACATGAGGTTAAGCTACTTTCATATGAGATTAAGAGCTATATTAAGGATATTGAATTTCTTAATATTGTTGAAAATGAACTGAATAATGGCAGGAATTGTGGAAAACCATATGATTTTATATTTTCATGTAATTTTATGCCTGTTATATCTAAAATTGCGCTGAGAAATAAGATTCCATATGTATCATGGACATACGACAGCCCATGTATGACTATGTATTCTGAAATGATATATAATCCTTATAATTTTATGTTTCATTTTGATTCTTCAGAGGTTGAAAGAATCAGGAAGTCAGGCGTGAAGCATATATATCATCTGCCGTTGGCTGTTAATGTGAGAAGAACAGATGCTCAGATCAGGGCATGCGCAGATAATGTCAGTCCTGCACTTATTAATAAAGGCGTTGCATTTATGGGGAATCTGTATAACAATGAGCTGGATTTTGTTGAGAGTGTTGCAGGGCTTCCGGATTATGAAAAGGGATATATCAATGGAATTAAGCTTGCACAGCTTACAATGCCGGGAAGTGAGCTTCTGGAAGAAATGTTTGACGATGCTCTGTGTGACAGGCTTAAGAAGTATGTCAGCTTTTCAAAGGAAGAGGAATTCTTTGTAAAGGACACAGATATGATTCTTAATATGTTAAAGAAGAATATTTCATCAATGGAGAGAATCGGAATATTAAGGGAGCTGTCGGAAGTATGTGATGTGACGCTTTATACCCAGTCATCAGGATGTGATATGAGGGGTGTCAGAGTGAGAGAATATATAGATTATGAGCGGGATATGCCGGTCATGTTTGCCAATTCTGCAATTAATCTAAATGTTACGTTGAGGAATATCAGGACAGGAATTCCACTGAGAGCGTTAGATATAATGGGGGCAGGAGGATTTCTTCTTACCAATTACTGCCCTGAACTGAATGAATATATGACAGAAGGGAAAGATTTTGTCTCATATATTGATGCCGGAGACTGTTGTGAGAAGGCAGTATACTATATAGAACATGAGGCTGAAAGAAAGAAGATAGCAGCTAATGGACATGATAGAATACTTGATATGTTTACATATGAACATCAGATTAAGAAAATGTTTGATGTTATCAGAAAGGAACTGTGACAATGAATATACTTATATTTGAATATAAGAATTTCGGGACGGAGGATATTAAAGAATGTTTTGAAAAAAACGGACATAAATATGTTGTTGTGGAAACTAATCTTTACAGGGACAGAATAAGCCCTGAGTTTGATAAAATATTTGATGATAAGTTCGGACAGGGAGTTGATAATGAGCCTTTTGACTGTGTGTTTACATTTAATTTCAGTCCGGTAATATCTAATAACTGCAAGAAAAGAAATGTGCCATATATAGCATTTGTGTATGATAGTCCACAGGTTCTTCTGTATTCATATACTATTATCAATCCGTGCAATTATGTGTTTATATTTGACAAGACACAGTATACGGAACTTAAGATGGCGGGCATTAATACTGTGTATTATGCGCCTTTAGCGGTTAATGCTGACAGAATGAAACGCATGCTTGATAAGACAGGCTGTTCACATAATAATGACAGATTTAAGGGAGACATTGCGTTTGTTGGATCGATGTATAATGAAAAATACAATCTTTTCGACAGACTTGAGGGCATAAATGATTTCACAAAAGGATATCTTGATGCGATAATGAAGGCACAGAGAAAGGTGTATGGATATTTCTTTCTTGAACAGCTGTTATCCGGCGAGGTTCTTAAGGATATGATTAAGAATTATCCAGTTGAACCAAGTAAGGACGGAGTTGAAACAGTTTCTTATCTGTATGCTGATTATTTTCTTGCGAGGAAGATGGCATCAGATGAAAGAATGGATATAATGAAACTGCTTGGAAAGGAGTTAGGAGAGCAGCACAGGATTAATCTGTATACACCTAATCCGACTCCGGGACTTGCAGGTGTTAATAACTGTGGTCCTATAGATTACTATGATGATATGCCGTATGTATTCAGAAATTCAAAGATTAATCTTAATATTACTCTGAGAAGTATCAAGTCAGGTATTCCGCTTAGAGGAATGGATATAATGGGAGCAGGAGGTTTTCTTATGTCTAATTATCAGGAAGATTTCTTTGATTTCTTCGTTCCGGGAGAAGACATGGTATTGTATGAGTCAGAAGAGGATCTTATCTGCAAATGCAGGTATTACCTTGATCATGATGACGAAAGGGAAGCTATAGCAAGAAGTGGAAGTGAAAAAATAGCGGAACATCATACATATGATGTCCGCTTTAATGAGATTTTTAATATTGTTTTTAATTAAGAGAAAGCTTTGTCTATTATCTGCAGAAGACGAATGTCGTATGTGTGGTATTTTGCAATGGTTTCATATCCATTATGGGCTATTTCGAGACGTTCATCTTCATGCCACAGGTAATATGTACAGAGCTCTTTTAAGTGCTCGGGACTTTCGTAGGCAACCAGATCTTTTCCGATACTAAATATTTCAGGAAGCTCTGACTGATAGTTGGTTATAAGAAAACCTCCAGCCCCTAATACATCAAATATTCTGAGTGGTAGTCCGGAGCGGATGGACTTGGCTGTTATGTTGAGGTTGATTTTACTGCAATTAAATATAAGAGGCATTTCATCAAGCGATCTTGCAAAACCACAGTTGTGAATGTGTGGCATGCTGCTTGTGTCACTTCCTGTATATATATTGACTTGAAATGAGTCTGACAGCATTCCAAGAAGCCTCAGCCTTTCCTGTTCGGCGACCTTCACACTAAGATAGTACTGGGCAACAAGCGCTTTGACATCAGTTCTTGAACCTGGCGGGAATTCATAGTGTGATGGTATGCATGACAGAAGCCGTTCTGCTGTTTCATCAGTAAGTATATTTTCTATAAAGTTATAACCATAAACCCATATCTGTGAATTGATTATTCCATCAACAAAGCCTTTGTCATAGTCAGACAGGACGGCATTGTTGAAATGACATTTTTCCTGATATGTTGAACCTATAAATGAAATGTCGCTATTGTATTGACTTGACTTATCCTTACTTGCTGATGATATTACCTTGTTGCTGCGGATTAGGTTTGTGGCAAGAGGAATATGGAAAATATGTCCGTTATTATAGCGACAGAATTCGTTATAGAGCAACCTGTCAAATAGAAATACTCTGTTCACATTATTGGATAGTGCATTAGAATACAGTTCCAGTACAGGGCTGTCGACAATAAGACTTATGTATATCAGTCCGGTTATCTGGCAGATATCAGACAGCCATGGGAAGAAATTGATTGTGAACACAAATGAATAATTATTGCCTGTAAGTCTTGGTGCAACTATGGCAGAACATTGCGATGGCATCAGATTTTTGTTATATATTTCTGCAGTTTCTTCATCAACTTCAAGACCAATGCGTCTGAAAGCATCTATTACATCTGGTTCACACAGACTTCCATATCTGTACATGAATATTTTCATTATGAATTTTATCCCCTTTCACATAACACTGTATGCTGTATATATGTTTTATGTAATATAGTTTATTATATATTAATGATATTGGCAATTCATAAGTCAAATGTTATAATTTTATATTATTATATGTGTCAGGTAATTATAAAGGGGGATATGCGTGAAGAAGTTAAGTGTAATTGTACCATGCTACAATGTAGGACAGTATATTGACCGGTGTGTGGAATCGCTGACAAGCCAGACACTTGATAAGTCACAATATGAGATAATTCTGGTGGATGATGCTTCAACTGATGATACGTGGAAACATATTGAGGATTGGGAAAACAGGTTTCCTAATATTATTATTACAGTTCATTGTGATGTTAATGGTAAGATGGGACGTGCGAGAAATATCGGGTTGACGTATGCAAGTGGTGAATATATAGGATATGCAGACAGTGATGACTGGACCGAGCCTGAGATGTTTGAAAAGATGCTTGAGGCAGCAGAGAATGGCAAGATGGATGTTGTTGTGTGCAAAAGCATAAGGGATCACGGCAATGATTATGACAAGTCGAAAGCTGGTACGGGCAGAATTGATGTTATGAATATTGATTCTGAAGTTAAGAGAAAGGAATTCATAGTAGCCAATCCCATGAGTTATGCTGTGTGGGATAAGATTATCAGGCACTCATTGCTTTCTGATAATAATATTTCGTTTCCTGAAGGATTTGCATATGAAGATATATATTATGGAACTTTGTTGCATTTGTACGCGGTAAAGATTGCATTTGTTGATTCTGTATTTTATCATTATTTTGTTAATCCAAAGTCTACAGTTTTATTAAAGGATGTTGGATATCATAAGGATATAATGAGTGTTAACAGGATGCTGTTTGAGGAACTTAATGCAAGAGGATGTTTCGGCTTATATCATGATGAGCTGGAGCTGGATTTGTTGTTTACCTGGTATCTGGGAACAGTCAAGGTCATATGTTTAAGATTTCAGAAACCACCATATGATATGTTTTGCAGCTTGAAACAGGAGGTGCTGGAGTGCATGCCTGATTGTTTTGACAATCCGTATGTTGCAACGAGCATGAAGGAGTTTTATCAGCTTCTTGTACAATTATTAAAATGTAATGTAACGGAGAATGAACTGATTCAGATAGCAGATAATTTTAAGAAAATGTAATACTATATTACATGTGATGATTATTATAAAGGATGGAAAAACAATGACAGATAAGAATACATTTTATAATATGTTAAAGAGTAATGCCGAGAGCCAGCCAGACGCTGTGGCTGTCGTTTATGATACGATGAAAGTTACTTATGCGAAGCTTTTTGATGATGTGACTAAGAAGGCATTGCATTTTCAGAAATTTGAAGGAAAGAGGATTGCAATATTTGGACCAGCTTCATACAGATGGATTGTTAATATGTTTGGAACGATTGTTGCGGGAAAGGAGCTTGCACTTGTTGATTTCTTCCTGCCTCATGATTCACGGGTTGACCTTCTTAAGAAGACTGAGGTGGATTATACACTGACTTCTACTAATCAGTATATTCTCTCTGATGAGAATTCAATTATTATATCAAGTGCTGAGAAAGATAATGTTGACGGGCTTATATATGATGAGAATACGCCGGAGGGGGATATTATCATGTTTACAGCTACAGCTAATGAATGTGACAAGCCGGTTGTTCTGTCTATTGATAATATCCTTAATGCGGTTATGGCGATAAATAGCAGGGTTGAATGTACAAGTGATGATATTGTGCTTGCACAGATTCCGCTTCATAATGAATTTGGATTTATATACAGCCTCATATGGCCTCTGTATAATGGTGCTATGGTGTGTATAGGCAGAGGCTTAAGACATGTTGATGCAGATACTTATTATTATAATCCAACTATTCTTATAGGTACTCCTTCTATGATTGACTATCAGCGAGCTATAAGTGGGTTTAATAAAGAACTCAATACTATTATCATAGGTGGTGCAAGCTGCCCGTTCAGACTTTTTGAGAATCTCTGTGACAGTGATTTGAAGGTTTATAATATATATGGAATGACAGAGACTTCGGGTTGTGTAGGGGTTAATGAGCTTTACGATGGTTCGTATACTCTTTTTGATAATAATGCAGTATCTATTGCTGATGATGGAGAGATTATTGTAAGTGGACCATGTGTCATGAAAGGCTATTATAATGACGGGGAGTTTACTGAAAATGTATTAAAAGACGGTGTGTATCATACAGGTGATTACGGAAGGATTAACAATGTCGGCAGACTTGTTCTGTTGCAGCGTAATCCGGATATTATTCTGCTGCCTACAGGTGAGAAGATAAGCCGTGTAAGAACTAATGAACAGATTACAGCTATTAATGGAGTTGCAGAAGGATTTATAACATTTTACAATAACAGGCTTACGGCGGTTATTGTGCCTATTGATAAGAGTGCATCAGAAGATATATTTAAACGCCGTATTGATAAGTATAATGAGAAGAAGGGCTACCGCTGGGAGATTCAGAAGATTGTGTTAAGAAAAGAACCTTTGCCAAGAAATTCTGATGGCACGGTTGATGAGGAAGCTGTATGTGAGCTTATTGGTGATTGATATTATTTTTCCACCAATCCAGCCGATATATATTCTATAAGTTCATAAAGAAAGGTGATTAGAATCATGGATGATTACAGACAGCAGCAGATGGATGTACTTAAGGAAGCTGTTCCTTACAGCGAGAAGCTTATTGGAGCAATAGAGAAAGTCTCAGAAGAACTTTCAGGAGTTCCTTTTCCAGAGACTCATGATGCGGTGAATGTTATTATTGAAGGGCTTAACTGGCTTTTTGAAGTATATAATGGAACTAAGGATATTATTGAGGCTGGGGCAGTTGACGAGGCAGAAGCTAATTCTGGCGTTAAGGAGCTTTCAGAGGCTGTAAAGGCTGATGATGATGTGGCTGTTTCTAAAGCACTTGTAAGGCTTAGTACATTTGTTAAGCAGTTACATGATGCAGGAAGCAGACTGATTAATGAATAATAAGAAACATAAAGGCATCCGCCGGTTTATGTATTACATGAACCAGACGGATGCCTTATTTTATATTATGGTAGTTAGATATAGCCATTGAACATCATGCCTGAGTAGGCAGAAAGATTATAAGGGTCATTCACAGGCTTATGTGGATTCTTATAAGCGACAATCTTATTGTTTACATAGTTCATAGGGTTGATGGAGATATCATCAGCCTTTCTTTGGATTGATTTCTTGAATGAATCCAAAGCGTTAAATACATCGGAAAGTGTGCCGTCAGAAGCAGCTTTCTGAATAACCGCCTTATTAACTTCAAGCGAACCCTCATCACTTACTGTAAGTCCATTGCGTACAAGCTGTGGCTGGTAAGCCTTCATTATTCTTGAAAATTCTTTCTTTAACTTGGCATTGCCCTCAAACTTATCGTTCTCTTTATCTGCGGCGATGGAAACAAGTCTGTTGTAGCCGGAAACAAGTTCTGTAATGCTTTCTGTGATTGAATCAGCATCATCTTTAAGACTGATGGTTGCCGGCTTGTCAGTTGTATTATGAAATGATATTGCAAATGTTTTGTTAATTGTTATGTCATTCGAAGCAGATGAGCGTTCTTCTCCATTGACAGAAAAGATTGCATTGCCAGGATACTGTGTTACACGGTCAAGACCATATGTTTCAATGAAGTTAGTGTTCTTCTCCATAGTAGGCTCATCAAAACCTTCCACGAAATCAGGATTGTCTGTCTGAATATCGTTATTAGGCCTGATGTTAAATATTGTAGGCTTGATTACACTTACACCTGTCATGTCTGATTCAATGTTCAGCGCAGTATTGCCGAGGTTGTCTTCACTTACAGAAGCATTAAGTCCGATATTGGAACGGTTAATAAGTCTGGCAAGCTTGTTCTGTATGTCAGAATTGCTCTCTTCCTCATCTACATTAAACTGGAATTCATAGGTCAGATTATTGATGTTCAAATCAAATGAATAATCTCCTGGCTTAACTGTGCGGCTGTTAGGCTGCAGGTAATGTCCGGTATTAATCTGGCTTGTTGCAAGCTGGCGGACTTCTATATCAAGGCTTGTATCATCGGCAGATGAGCTGTCGCCTATAAATGTGGCTGTTACCGCATCAGGATTGTCTGACACTGCTGATTTCTTAAATACCATGCCGTGACCGTCGCTTCCTGAAAGCTCATTGGCAATGTTACTTAATTCTCTGGCATTCTCTTTAAGGTCGATTGCATATTTCTGCGCAGCCTCTGACATATCTGTCTTATATGTAGGAGTCTGACTGTTAGATTTCAGAACTCTGCCATATGTATTCTTTAATTGTGCTTTAGTGTGTGTATCGTACTTTGAGTTAGTCTTATGTCCATACTGGGCAAGATAATAGCTGTACACGCTGCTGATCATAACAGTCACCTCCTTGTCTGTAATAATCGGTAGAAAATGTAAGGAAATCCATTTCCTTATATATATCGTATGTTTTTGTACAAATATTATAATATGAAGTTCATTTTTTGTCACTATATTTTCTTTAAAAAAGTTGTTGACGAGTTGGAATGTACTGTGCTATATTAGAACGGCTATGGAAGCGGTCTTTTTTGCGTGCCTGAATTTCAACAACCCAACATTGATTAGGCGGGCAAAGAAACCAATTGGTGTTTTAACACCTACAAAAATAATAATTGGAGGTGGAAGTTGTGCGAGTAAAGATAACATTGGCATGTACTGAGTGTAAACAGCGCAATTACAACATGACTAAGGAAAAGAAAGCTCATCCAGACAGAATGGAAACTAAGAAGTATTGTAAGTTCTGTAAATCACACACATTACACAAGGAAACAAAGTAATTAGTACAGTGAGGAGTATTTCATGGGTGATACTGTAAAAGCTAAGAAGCAGAAAAAGAACTGGTTCAAAGGTTTAAAAGCTGAATTTTCAAAAATTATTTGGCCAGACCGTCAGTCGCTTACTAAGGAAACCGTAGCTGTATTGGCTGTGTCCGTATTATTAGGTGTAATCATTGCAGTTGTGGATTTAATTGTCCGCTTTGGAATTGAGTTCATTGTAAAATAAGGAATAGGTGATTGTATGGATGACGCAAAATGGTATGTAGTTCACACTTATTCTGGTTATGAGAATAAGGTGAAGGCTAACATTGAGAAGACAGTTGAAAACAGAAATCTTCACGATCAGATTCTTGAAGTTATCGTTCCACTTGAAACAGTAGTGGAGATTAAGGATGGCTCTAAGAAAGCTGCTCAGAAGAAAATGTTTCCTGGATACGTTCTTGTGAAGATGGTAATGAACGACGATAGTTGGTATGTTGTCAGAAACACAAGAGGTGTTACAGGGTTTGTTGGTCCTGGATCAAAGCCAGTACCACTTACACCAACAGAAATTAAGAATCTCGGCATAAGCCTTGAGGAAGAACAGGAAGTTAAGCCTGTTATCCAGTTTGCTGGCAAGGTCGGCGATAAGGTTATGATTCTCTCAGGCGCATGGGAAGATACAGTTGGTGAGATTACCAATATTAATGAGGGCAAGCAGTGCCTTACAATTAATGTTGAGATGTTCGGTCGTGAAACACCGGTCGAGATTGATTTCACAGATGTGAAGTTATTGTAAGAAGCAGTCCCGATCCTGGGACGTGGGAGACCAGAATGAATTAGCTTCGCTAATTCATTTGCAAGAATCACCTAAAGGTGATTCTTGGGAGATGGATAGCGGGGAACATTATTATGGTCGCCAATTACCACATTTATTTTTAGGAGGTGCCAAAATGGCAAAGAAAGTAACAGGATATATTAAATTACAGATTCCTGCCGGCAAGGCTACACCAGCTCCACCAGTTGGTCCAGCACTTGGTCAGCACGGTGTTAACATCGTAGAATTCACAAAGCAGTTCAATGCTAAGACAGCAGATCAGGGAGATCTTATCATACCTGTAGTTATTACAGTTTATGCTGATAGAAGCTTCAGCTTTATTACAAAGACTCCACCTGCAGCAGTACTTCTTAAGAAGGCTTGCAACATTAAGTCAGGATCAGGCGTACCTAACAAGACTAAGGTTGCTACTATTAAGAGAGCAGAAGTTCAGAAGATTGCTGAGCTTAAGATGCCAGATCTTAATGCTGCATCTATCGAAGCAGCTACTTCTATGATTGAAGGAACAGCTAAGAGTATGGGTATCGTTGTAGAAGACTAATCTACATTTGATTCATGATTATTGTGGGAGGAAAGATAGAATCCTTCCGATATTACCACTAGGAGGTTTATAATGAAAAGAGGAAAGAAATACGTTGAGGCAGCCAAGAATATTGACCGCCAGACATTATATGAAGCAGCAGACGCTATCTCATTAGTAAAGAAGAACGCTACTGCTAAATTCGACGAGACAATCGAAGCACATATCAGAACAGGTTGTGATGGACGTCACGCTGAGCAGCAGATCAGAGGAGCTGTTGTTCTTCCACACGGAACAGGTAAGACTGTACGTGTATTAGTATTTGCTAAGGGTGCTAAGGCTGATGAGGCTCTTGCAGCTGGAGCAGATTTCGTTGGTGGCGAGGAGCTTATTCCTAAGATCCAGAACGATAACTGGTTCGAGTTCGACGTTGTTGTTGCAACTCCAGATATGATGGGTGTTGTTGGTCGTCTTGGTCGTGTACTTGGTCCTAAGGGATTAATGCCAAACCCTAAGGCTGGTACAGTTACTATGGATGTAACAAAAGCTGTTAATGATATCAAGGCTGGTAAGATCGAGTACAGACTTGACAAGACTAATATCATTCACGTGCCAATTGGTAAGGCTTCATTCACAGAGGAGCAGTTATCAGACAACTTCCAGGCTATTATGGATGCAATCGTTAAGGCTAAGCCATCTTCACTTAAGGGAGCTTATCTTAGAAGTGTAGTTCTCACTTCTACTATGGGACCTGGTGTTAAGTTAAGCACAGCCAAGTATGTGGGTTAATCAGATTTTTGATTAAAAACGGTTGACATTAATATATTTTGATAGTATACTATCAGCTTGTGAGCAGCATTTTGCTGTTAACATAATATTTTGCCGTAGACAGCAGGTCCGGATTCAGTATTACTGATGATGGTTAAAGGTAACACGCCTACCGAGGATTTAAGGATTTGATTAATTATTCCCTCTCTGTCGCTGGCAGAGAGGGTTTTGTTTGTAGGGAAACTATAGACGAATAATCTTCACTTAGGCAAAATCGCTTCTATATGAAGCAAGAATCTAACAGGAGGTAATTATTCATGGCTATTTTAAAGAATGTAGGCCTTAAGACATCTACTATTGATGAGATTAAAGATAACTTTGACGGCGCTCAGGGCGTTGTTGTAGTTAACTACAGCGGTCTTACAGTAGAACAGGATACACAGCTTCGTAAGCAGTTAAGAGAAGCTGGTGTGGTTTATAAGGTTTATAAGAACACTTTAGTAAAGAGAGTTGTTGCTGGAACAGAGTTCGAGCCAATTACTGATGCTCTTGAAGGAACTAATGCTATTGCATTCTGCAAGACAGATGCTACAGCACCTGCAAGAATCTTAGCTAACTTTGCTAAGACAGCTAATGCTCTTGAGTTAAAGTGTGGCGTTGTTGAAGGAACATTCTACGATGCAGCAGGTATCGCTACAATCGCTACTATCCCTTCAAGAGAGGAACTTCTTTCAAAGTTACTTGGAAGTATCCAGTCACCTATTACAAACTTTGCTCGTGTTATTAAGCAGATTGCTGAGAAGAACGAGGAAGTTGCTTAATCAGTTTAACACTGAATTAACTATGAAAGCAGCATAGATGCTCTTTCGATTTTAGAATAATATTAAAAAGGAGATTATAATAATGACAACACAGGAAATTATTGAAGTTATTAAAGGTTTATCAGTATTAGAGCTTAACGATTTAGTTAAGGCTTGTGAAGAAGAATTCGGCGTATCTGCAGCAGCAGGCGTTGTAGTTGCAGCAGCAGGTGCTGGCGCAGCAGCAGCTGAGGAGAAGACAGAATTTGATGTAGAGCTTACAGAAGCTGGAGATCAGAAGGTTAAGGTTATCAAGGTTGTTCGTGAAATCACAGGTCTTGGATTAAAGGAAGCTAAGGACGTTGTTGATGGCGCACCTAAGGTTGTTAAGGAGCAGGCTTCTAAGGAAGAGGCTGAGGAAATCAAGAAGAAGCTTGAAGAAGTTGGAGCTAAGGTTACTCTTAAGTAATTCACTTGATTGTTCTAATGAATATAATAAGAAAGACAGCGGGCCTTCACGGCTCCTGTCTTTTCTTTTTTCTATAAATCACATCTTTATTTTATTATGCCAGCTATGGCAGAAACACTATTATCTTTATACAATTCTGAATATTCATGGAAATTTTTAAAAATCCCTTGACATATATATATCTTTGATGTACTATGGACAATGCACTATTGTGGTAAATTGTGCTTATTCTTTGCACATTTACTGATAATGTAATATATTAATGTGAAGAAAACTAAGGGGTGAAACGTCAATGGAGAAAAACAGATTACGCCCAATAACGTCGGGCAAGGCAATGCGTATGAGTTTCTCAAGACAGAAAGAAGTTCTTGAGATGCCTAACCTTATTGAGGTGCAGAAGGATTCTTACCAGTGGTTTTTGAATGAAGGCTTGAAAGAGGTCTTTGATGACATATCTCCAATTGCAGACTATAATGGAAGATTAAGTCTGGAATTCGTAGATTTTGCGTTATGTGAAGACGAAGTTAAGTATTCAATTGAAGAGTGTAAAGAAAGAGATGCTACATATGCAGCGCCTCTTAAGGTTACAGTAAGACTTCATAACAAAGAGACAGAAAGCATCAGCGAGCATGAGATTTTCATGGGAGACCTGCCATTAATGACTAAGACAGGTACATTTGTAATTAATGGTGCTGAACGAGTTATTGTCAGCCAGTTGGTACGTTCACCTGGTATTTATTATGATATACAGAAAGATAAGTATGGTAAGATTTTCTTGTACAGCTGTCAGGTAATTCCTAACAGAGGTGCATGGTTAGAGTATGAAACAGATGCTAATGATATATTCTATGTTAAGGTTGACCGTAATAAGAAGGTTCCTATTACTGTTCTTATCAGAGCATTAGGATTTGGTACTAATGCGGAGATTCTTGATATTTTTGGCGAGGAACCTAAGCTTCTTGCTACTATGGAGAAGGATACTTCTACTAACTATCAGGAAGGTATTCTTGAACTTTATAAGAAGTTAAGACCAGGAGAACCATTATCTGTAGAGAGTGCTGAAGCACTTATTTCAGGTATGTTCTTTGACCCAAGAAGATATGATCTTGCACACGTAGGAAGATATAAGTTTAATAAGAAGCTTTCTTTCAAGAGCAGAATTACAGGACAGGTTCTTGCTGAGGATGTTGTTGATGAGAACGGAACTGTTATTGCAACAGCAGGTGAGAAGCTTACAAGAGAATCAGCACAGGCTATTCAGGATGCAGCTGTTCCTTCAGTATTCATTACTGTAGAAGTTAAGGCTGCTGATGGTACAGTATCTGACAGAGTTGTTAAGATTCTTTCTAACCGTGCGGTTGATATTACCAAATGGGTTGATATCAGCGAAGAAGAAGCTAAGGAGCTTGGTGTAACAGAGTATGTATACTATCCTGTTCTTGCACAGATTCTTGCTGAGAATGAGTCTTTAGAGGATATTAAGGAAGCTATTACTAAGAATATTGCTGATCTTATTCCTAAGCATATTACAGTAGAAGATATTCTTGCTTCTATTAATTATAATATGCACCTTGAATATGGTGTTGGTACTAAGGATGATATCGATCACCTTGGAAACAGACGTATCAGAGCTGTAGGAGAGCTTCTTCAGAACCAGTTCAGAATTGGTATCTCAAGAATGGAAAGAGTGGTTCGTGAGAGAATGTCTACACAGGATCTTAGCGGAATATCTCCACAGTCACTTATTAATATTAAGCCTGTAACAGCTGCTATTAAGGAATTCTTCGGAAGTTCGCAGTTGTCACAGTTCATGGATCAGAATAACCCTCTTAGTGAGATTACTCATAAGAGACGTCTTTCTGCCCTTGGTCCTGGTGGTCTTTCAAGAGATCGTGCAGGTTTCGAGGTTCGAGATGTACACTATACTCATTATGGTAGAATGTGTCCTATCGAGACTCCTGAAGGACCTAACATTGGTCTTATTAACTCTCTTGCATCTTATGCAAGAATTAATGAATATGGATTCGTTGAAGCTCCTTATCGTATTGTAGATAAGTCTGATCCTAAGAATCCAAGAGTTACTGATGAAGTGCGTTACTTCACAGCTGATGAGGAAGATGATTTCCATGTAGCACAGGCTAATGCTGAGATTGATGAGAATGGTTATTTCGTAAGAAATACTGTATCTGGACGTTACAGAGAAGAAACTTCTCAGTTCGATAAGAGCCAGATTGATCTTATGGATGTATCTCCTAAGATGGTATTCTCAGTTGCTACATCAATGATTCCATTCCTTCAGAATGATGACTGTACACGTGCCCTCATGGGTTCTAACATGCAGCGTCAGGCCGTACCTCTTCTTATGACAGAAGCTCCTGTTATCGGAACTGGTATTGAGAATAAGACTGCTGTTGACTCAGGTGTATGTGTAGTTGCAGAGGCTGATGGTGTTGTTCTTTCTTCTGAATCTAACAAGATTGTTATCAGAGAAAAAGATGGCAAGGCGCGCGAATACAAGCTTACTAAGTTCTCAAGAAGTAACCAGAGTAACTGCTATAACCAGAGACCTATTGTTTTCAAGGGTGATGAGGTTAAGGCAGGAGATGTTATTGCTGATGGTCCATCTACATCTAATGGAGAGATTGCCCTCGGTAAGAACCCTCTTATCGGTTTCATGACTTGGGAAGGTTATAACTACGAGGATGCTGTACTTCTTAGTGAGCGTCTCGTAAGAGATGATGTGTATACATCTATTCATATTGAAGAATATGAGACAGAAGCAAGAGATACTAAGTTAGGACCTGAAGAGATTACAAGAGATCTTCCTTCAACAGGTTCAGACGCTGTAAAGGATCTTGATGAGAACGGTATTATCCGCGTTGGTGCTGAGGTAAGAGCCGGAGATATTCTTGTTGGAAAGGTTACTCCTAAGGGAGAGACAGAGCTTACTGCTGAAGAGAGACTTCTTAGAGCTATCTTTGGTGAGAAAGCAAGAGAAGTAAGAGATACTTCACTTAAGGTACCTCATGGTGCTTATGGTATCGTCGTTGCTGTTAAGACATTTACAAGAGAGAACGGAGATGAACTCTCACCAGGAGTTAACAAATCTGTTCGTATATATATTGCACAGAAGAGAAAGATTGGCGTTGGTGATAAGATGGCTGGTCGTCATGGTAACAAGGGTGTCGTTTCAAGAGTACTTCCTGTTGAAGATATGCCATTCCTTCCTAATGGCCGTCCTCTTGATATCGTACTTAACCCACTGGGCGTTCCTTCACGAATGAACATTGGACAGGTCCTTGAGATTCATTTAAGTCTTGCTGCCAAGGTACTTGGATTTAACATTTCTACACCAGTATTCGATGGTGCAGATGAGAATGATATTATGGATACTCTTGATATGGCAAATGCTTATGCTAACCATCCATTCGATGATGAAGAGCTTGCAGCCCAGAAGGCTGAGGCTGAGAAGAATGGCGAAGAATATCCTGAGGATATGGTTACATTTACAGCACAGTATAAAGATGTTCTTAATAAAGAGGTATTTGATTACCTTTCAGAACACAGAGATCACAGAGCTGAGTGGAAGGGTGTTCCAATCGGCCGTGATGGTAAAGTAAGACTTAGAGATGGTAGAACAGGTGAGTACTTCGACAGCCCTGTAACTATCGGATTCATGCATTACTTAAAGCTTCATCATCTTGTTGATGATAAGATTCATGCACGTTCAACTGGTCCTTACTCACTTGTAACTCAGCAGCCACTTGGTGGTAAGGCTCAGTTCGGTGGACAGAGATTCGGAGAGATGGAAGTTTGGGCACTTGAGGCTTATGGTGCTGCTTATACTCTTCAGGAAATCCTTACTGTTAAGTCTGATGATGTTGTAGGACGAGTTAAGACTTACGAAGCTATTATTAAGGGTGAGAATATTCCTGAACCAGGAGTTCCAGAATCATTCAAGGTTCTTCTTAAGGAACTTCAGTCACTCGCACTTGATGTTAGGGTTCTTGATCAGGACAACAATGAAGTCAGACTTCTTGAGAGTTCTGAATATGAAGTTACTGATTTCAAGAAGGTTCTTGATGAAGGTAATGGATACAGAAGAAACAGCAGAGAGGAAGAGGCAGAGTACAAGGCTGGCGGTATGTCAACAGTTACTCTTAATGAAGATGGAACAGAAGATGCTGTAGATTCAGATGATGGTGCTGATTTTGATATGGCCGATGATTTTGATGACGATTACGGCGATGGCAATTCAGATGAATATTAATTAGAAGGGAGCACTATAATGGCAGAAGAAATTAAATCAAATAAGTCAATGAAATTTGATAAGATTCAGATTAAGCTTGCTTCTCCTGAGAATATTTTGGAGTGGTCTCATGGTGAGGTTACCAAACCTGAAACAATTAACTATAGAACACTTAAGCCAGAAAAGGACGGACTTTTCTGCGAAAGAATATTTGGTCCTAGCAAGGACTGGGAGTGCCACTGCGGTAAGTATAAGAAGATTAAGGACAAGGGTATTGTCTGCGATAAATGTGGTGTTGAGGTTACTAAGGCCAGCGTAAGAAGAGACCGTATGGGTCATATCCATCTTGCTGCACCAGTATCTCACATCTGGTACTTCAAGGGTATTCCTAGCCGCATGGATCTCATTCTTGATATTGGTCCTAAGAACCTTGAAAAGGTATTATATTTTGCTTCATATATCGTAATTGATCCAGGTGAAACAGATATTCCTTTCAAGAAGATTCTTTCAGAGACTGAATACAGAGAACTCTGTGAGCAGTACGGAAGCAAGGCTTTCCGTGTTGGTATGGGAGCTGAGGCAATCCTCGAGCTCCTCCAGATGGTTAACCTTGAAGAAGAAGAAGTAAGACTTAAGGAAGAGCTTGCTAACACTACTTCTCAGAAGGCTGCCAGACTTATAAAGAGAATTGAAGTTGTTGAAGCATTTAAGAATGCAGGAACTAAGCCTGAGTGGATGATTCTTACAGAAATCCCTGTAATTCCACCAGATTTAAGACCTATGGTCCAGCTGGATGGTGGACGTTTTGCAACTTCAGATCTTAATGATCTTTACAGAAGAATTATTAACAGAAATAACAGACTTGCAAGACTTCTTGAGCTTGGAGCTCCTGAAATTATTGTACGTAACGAGAAGAGAATGCTTCAGGAAGCTGTTGATGCTCTTATCGATAACGGACGTAGAAATGGTCGTCCAGTAACAGGTCCTGGTAACAGAGCACTTAAGTCTTTATCAGATTTATTAAAGGGTAAGCAGGGACGTTTCAGACAGAACCTTCTTGGTAAGCGAGTTGACTACTCAGGACGTTCAGTTATCGTAGTAGGACCAGAGCTTAAGATTTACCAGTGCGGTCTTCCTAAAGAGATGGCTATTGAGTTATTCAAGCCATTTGTTATGAGAGAGCTTGTAAGACGTAATCTTGCAGATAATATTAAGAAAGCTAAGAAGAGCGTAGAACATCTTGAGCCAGAAGTATGGGATGTACTTGAAGACGTTATTAAAGAGCATCCAGTTATGCTTAACCGTGCTCCTACACTTCACAGACTTGGTATTCAGGCTTTCGAGCCAATCCTTGTAGAAGGAAAGGCTATTAAGCTTCATCCACTTGTATGTACAGCGTTCAATGCCGATTTCGATGGTGACCAGATGGCTGTCCATCTTCCGCTTTCTGTTGAGGCTCAGGCTGAGTGTAGATTTATGCTTCTTTCACCTAACAACCTTCTTAAGCCATCTGATGGTGGTCCTGTTGCCGTTCCTTCACAGGATATGGTACTTGGTATTTACTACCTTACACAGGAAAGACCAGGTGCAAAGGGTGAGGGCAAGATTTTCAAGAGCATTAATGAAGCAGTTCTTGCTTATGAGAATGGTATAATTACATTACATGCCAAGATTATGGTTCATGTAACTAAGAATGTTAACGGAGAAGAGCTTTCAGGTAATATTGAGTCTACACTTGGAAGACTTATATTTAATGAGATTCTCCCTCAGGATTTAGGATATGTTGATAGAAGCAAGGAAGAGAATTTATTACTTCCAGAAGTTGATTTCCATGTAGGAAAGAAGCAGCTTAAGGATATCTTACAGCATGTTATCAATACTCATGGTACTACAACAACTGCAGAGGTTCTTGATGATATCAAGGCTATGGGTTATAAGTACTCTACCAGAGCTGCCATGACTGTTTCTATTTCTGAGATGACAGTGCCACCAGTTAAGAAGCAGCTTCTTGCTGAGGCAGAAAAGAAAGTTGAACAGATTACTGTTAAATATAACAGAGGTCAGGCTACTGACGAGGAAAGACATAAGAATGTTATCCGCGTATGGCAGGAGACTGATGATAAGATTAAGGATGCCCTTCTTCAGGGTCTTGATAAATATAACAACATCTTCATGATGGCTGACTCAGGTGCCCGTGGTTCTAACCAGCAGATTAAGCAGTTAGCAGGTATGCGTGGTTTGATGGCTGATACATCAGGTAACACTATCGAACTTCCTATCAAGTCAAACTTCCGTGAAGGTCTTGATGTTCTGGAATACTTTATTTCAGCTCACGGTGCCCGTAAAGGACTTTCAGATACAGCCCTTCGTACAGCCGATTCAGGATACCTTACAAGAAGACTTGTTGATGTTTCTCAGGATCTTATTATCAGAGAGACAGATTGTAGCGCAGGTAAGCAGATACCTGGTATGTATGTTTACTCATTTGTTAATAACAGAGCTACTAACTCAAGTGATGCCAAGGAAGATATCCTTGAGCCATTACAGGAGCGTATTACAGGAAGATATTTAGCTGAGGATATTGTAGACCCAGCTACAGGTGAGGTTATTGTTGAAGCTAACCATCTTGTAACTCCTAAGAGAGCAGAAGCTATTATTAAGACTGGTGTTGATAAGGTTAAGATTAGAACAATCCTTACTTGCCGTTCACACATTGGTGTATGTGCTAAATGTTATGGAACTAACATGGCAACTGGTCAGACTGTTCAGGTTGGTGAAGCTGTTGGTATTATCGCAGCCCAGTCAATCGGTGAGCCTGGTACACAGCTTACTATGAGAACATTCCATACAGGTGGTGTTGCCGGTGATAACATTACTCAGGGTCTTCCTAGAGTAGAAGAGCTTTTCGAGGCAAGAAAGCCTAAGATGCTTGCTGTACTTGCTGAGTTTGGCGGAACTGTAAGTATTGTTAAGACTGAGAAGAAGACTGAAATCGTTATAACTGATGATGAAGGTAATTCAAAGGCTTATCCATTATCTAAGGATACAAGAGAAAAGGTTGTTGAAGGACAGGTTGTTGCTAAGGGTGAGGAAATCACAGAGGGTTCTGAGAATCCACATGATATCGTAAGAATTCTTGGTGTAAGAGCTGTTCAGGATTATCTCCTTCGTGAAGTTCAGAAGGTTTACCGTATCCAGGGTGTTGATATCAATGATAAGCATATTGAGCTTATCGTTCGTCAGATGCTTAAGAAGATAGTTGTTGATGAAGCTGGAGATTCTAAGTTCCTTCCAGGATCACAGGTTGATACAATTGAGTTCCAGGAAGTTAATGAGAGACTTGAGGAAGAAGGAAAGACACCTGCTACAGGTACTCCGATTATCCTTGGTATTACTAAGGCTTCACTTGCTTCTACATCATTTATGTCAGCTGCCTCATTCCAGGAGACAACTAAGGTTCTTACAGATGCAGCTATTAACGGAAAGATTGATCCACTTATTGGTCTTAAAGAGAATGTTATTATTGGTAAGCTTATCCCTGCCGGTACAGGTATGAAGCGTTATCAGGATATCAAGATCAGTTCTACAGATAACTACATTGAAGAAGATGAAGATGAGTCTGGTGAAGACGAACTTGTTTTCACACAGGAAGATTAATTCTTTATAGAAACTTATGGCGTGTCAGATTGATAAAATCTGGCACGCTTTTGTCTTTTTTTGAAAAAATGCTTGACACTGAATTTGCAAATATATATACTAATAAAGCGTGCGAATAGGCAAGTACTATTTTTGCGCTGTTTTGGTGACAAAACATTTTCTTAGTTGATACTAAGATGCAACCATTCATTATTCTAATTTCGGGAGGTGAAAACGGAATGCCAACATTTAACCAGTTAGTAAAACAGGGAAGAAAGACTGCAGTAAAGAAGTCTACAGCACCAGCTCTTCAGAAGGGTTACAACTCACTTCAGAAGAAGGCAACAGATATCTCTTCTCCACAGAAGAGAGGTGTTTGTACAGCTGTTAAGACTGCTACACCTAAGAAGCCTAACTCAGCTCTTAGAAAGATCGCCAGAGTACGTCTTTCTAATGGTATCGAGGTAACATCTTACATCCCAGGTGAGGGACACAATCTTCAGGAACACAGTGTTGTTCTTATAAGAGGTGGAAGAGTAAAGGATTTACCAGGTACAAGATACCACATCATCAGAGGAACACTTGATACAGCAGGTGTTGCAAAGAGAAGACAGGCTCGTTCTAAGTACGGTGCTAAGAGACCTAAGGACGCTAAGTAATTAAGCCTGAATTAAGACACGCATTTATATGAATGCATGCAAGTTTTACAATTTGCAAGAGTCGGATTCGTAAGAATCTGATTTTTACGAACAAATTAAATTTTGAATTGTGCCGGAATTAGATTAATCAAGAGGTTGCAGGTTAATATATACGGCGCGAACACATTTTTTATTTGTGAGTACCTATGATTTAATAAATTTATTAAGGAGGGAAGAACCGTGCCACGTAAAGGACATACACAGAAAAGAGATGTATTAGCAGATCCTATTTACAACAATAAGGTAGTTACTAAGCTTATCAACAACATTATGCTTGATGGTAAGAGAGGAGTAGCTCAGAAGATTGTTTACGGTGCTTTTGATAGAGTTGCAGCTAAGACTGAGAGACCAGCTATCGAAGTATTTGAAGAAGCTATGAACAATATTATGCCAGTTCTTGAAGTTAAGGCTAGACGTATCGGTGGAGCTACTTATCAGGTACCTATCGAAGTTAAGCCAGACAGAAGACAGGCTTTAGCTCTTCGTTGGATGACTACATTCTCTAGAGCAAGAGGCGAGAAGACTATGGAAGAAAGACTCGCTAACGAGATTCTTGATGCAGCTAACAACACAGGTGCATCAGTAAAGAGAAAAGAAGATATGCACAAGATGGCAGAAGCAAACAAGGCTTTTGCTCATTACAGATTCTAATTATAATTATAGGAGGTTTTATCCATGGCTGGAAGAGAATATCCATTGGAGAGAACCAGAAATATCGGAATTATGGCTCATATTGATGCTGGTAAGACAACATTAACAGAGCGTATCCTTTATTATACTGGTGTTAATCACAAGATTGGTGATACTCATGAAGGTACTGCTACTATGGACTGGATGGCCCAGGAGCAGGAGAGAGGTATCACAATCACTTCAGCTGCTACAACATGTCACTGGACACCTGAGAAAGAGGGTAAGCCAGATAAGACACAGCCAGAATACCGTATTAACATTATCGATACTCCAGGACACGTTGACTTCACAGTAGAGGTTGAGCGTTCACTTAGAGTACTTGATGGTGCCGTAGGTGTATTCGATGCACAGAACGGTGTTGAGCCACAGTCAGAGAATGTATGGCGTCAGGCTGATAAGTACAATGTACCTCGTATGGCTTTCATGAACAAGATGGATAAGATGGGTGCTGATTTCTTCGGATCATGCAACCAGCTTATTACAAAGCTTGGAAAGAATCCTGTACTTGTACAGATTCCTATTGGTAAGGAAGATGACTTCAAGGGAATTATCGACTTATTCGAGATGAAGGCATATGTCTTCAATGGTGATAAGGGTGATGATATCGTTGTTGGCGATATTCCTGCTGATTTAGCTGATCAGGCTCAGGAATACCATGACAAGCTTGTTGAGCAGTGTGCTGAACTTGATGAAGACCTTATGGAGAAGTTCTTTAACGATGAGGAAATTTCAGTTCCAGAGTTAAAGGCTGCTTTAAGAAAGGGTACTATTGAAGGTACAGCTATTCCTTGTCTTTGCGGTACAGCTTATAAGAACAAGGGCGTTCAGAAGCTTCTTGATGCTGTTATCGAGTACATGCCAGCTCCTACAGATATCCCAGATATCACAGGTGTTGACGAAGACGGTAACGAAGTAACAAGAAAGTCATCTGATGAAGAGCCATTTGCAGCTCTTGCATTCAAGATTATGACTGATCCATTCGTTGGTAAGTTAGCATTCTTCAGAGTTTACTCAGGTACATTAAACGGTGGTTCATATGTACTTAACTCTAATAAGAATAAGAAAGAAAGAGTTGGCCGTATCCTTCAGATGCACGCTAACCAGAGAAAAGAAATTGATAAGGTTTACTCAGGAGATATCGCTGCTGCAGTAGGTCTTAAGGTTACAGTAACAGGTGATACTATCTGTGATGAAGCACATCCAGTTATCTTAGAGTCTATGGAATTCCCAGAGCCAGTTATCGAGCTTGCTATCGAGCCAAAGACTAAGAATGACCAGGGTAAGATGGGTGAAGCTTTAGCAAAGCTTGCTGAAGAAGATCCTACATTCCGTGCTCATACAGATCAGGAAACAGGTCAGACAATCATCGCTGGTATGGGTGAGCTTCACCTTGATATCATCGTTGACAGACTTCTTCGTGAGTTCAAGGTAGAGGCTAACGTTGGTGCACCTCAGGTTGCTTACAGAGAGTGCTTTACTAAGGCAGTTGATGTTGATAGTAAGTATGCTAAGCAGTCAGGTGGACGTGGTCAGTATGGTCACTGTAAAGTACGTTTCTCACCACTTGAAGCTAACGTTGATAAGTTTGATGTTGAGACAAAGAACACAGTATTAATTAACGAACCTCCAGTACTCTTCTGTGAGTCTTCAGTAGTTGGTGGTGCTATTCCTAAGGAATATATCCCTTCAGTTGCTGACGGTATCAGAGAAGCTGCTAATTCAGGTATCTTAGCTGGATTCCCAGTTCTCGGACTTAGAGCAGATATTTACGATGGTTCATACCATGAAGTCGATTCTTCAGAAATGGCATTCCACATTGCTGGTTCTATGGCATTCAAGGATGCTATGGCTAAGGCAGCACCTGCCCTTCTTGAGCCTATCATGAAGGTTGAGGTTACTATGCCAGAAGAATACATGGGTGATGTAATCGGTGATATCAACTCACGTAGAGGACGTATTGAGGGTATGGAAGATATCTCAGGTGGTAAGATGATTAAAGCGTTCGTTCCACTTGCTGAGATGTTCGGATATGCTACTGACCTTCGTTCTAAGACACAGGGTCGTGGTAACTACTCTATGTTCTTCGATAAGTATGAGCAGGCTCCAAAGTCTGTTCAGGATAAGGTTATTTCTGATAGAAATAAGTAATAACTATAAAAATATAGTTGAAATATTTCACTAAATGAAATATAATAAATATCAGCTATGACAAAGCCCGAGGGGGATACCCCTCAGGGCAATCTAAATATTTTTAGGAGGATTTTAAACAATGGCAAAGGCTAAATTTGAGAGAACAAAACCACATTGTAACATTGGTACAATCGGACACGTAGATCACGGTAAGACTACATTAACAGCTGCTATCACAAAGACTCTTCACGAGAGACTTGGTACAGGTGAGGCTGTTGCATTCGAGAATATTGATAAGGCACCAGAGGAAAGAGAAAGAGGTATCACTATCTCTACAGCTCACGTTGAGTATGAGACAGAGAAGAGACACTATGCACACGTTGACTGTCCAGGACATGCTGATTATGTAAAGAACATGATCACAGGTGCTGCTCAGATGGATGCAGGTATCCTTGTTGTTGCTGCTACTGATGGTGTTATGGCTCAGACAAGAGAGCATATCCTTCTTGCTCGTCAGGTTGGTGTTCCTTACATCGTTGTATTCATGAACAAGTGTGATATGGTTGATGATCCAGAACTTCTTGAATTAGTAGATATGGAAATCAGAGAACTTCTTAACGAGTACGGATTCCCAGGAGATGATACTCCAATCATCCAGGGTTCAGCTCTTAAGGCTCTTGAAGATCCTAACAGCGAATGGGGAGATAAGATCCTTGAGCTTATGCATACTATTGATGAGTATGTTCCAGATCCAGAAAGAGATACAGATAAGCCATTCCTTATGCCTGTAGAGGACGTATTCTCTATCACAGGACGTGGTACTGTTGCTACTGGTAGAGTAGAGAGAGGTGTTCTCCACGTTAATGAGGAAGTTGAAATCGTTGGTATCCACGAAGATATTCGTAAGGTAGTTGTAACTGGTATCGAGATGTTCAGAAAGCTTCTTGATGAGGCTCAGCCAGGTGATAACATTGGTGCACTTCTTAGAGGTGTTCAGAGAGACGAAATCCAGAGAGGACAGGTTCTCTGCAAGCCAGGTTCAATCACACCACACCACAAGTTTACAGCTCAGGTTTACGTATTAACAAAGGACGAGGGTGGACGTCATACTCCATTCTTCAACAACTACAGACCACAGTTCTACTTCAGAACAACTGATGTAACTGGTGTTTGTGAGCTTCCAGCTGGTACAGAAATGTGCATGCCTGGTGATAACGTAGAGATGACAGTTGAACTTATCCACAACGTAGCTATGGAGCAGGGTCTTCGTTTCGCTATCCGTGAGGGTGGTAGAACAGTTGGTTCTGGTGCTGTTGCTACAATCATTGAGTAATTGTTATTAATACAGTTCTTTCAAGGGTTTCCGAGGTTATCGGAAACCCTTTTTTGCGCGAGCAGCTCCTTGAGAAGTCATGGGCAGTTAGCAGTCGTGCTCGCGAAGTAATGAGCTAGAATATGATAAAAAGAGGAGTACAACATGTTATACATAATGCGACATGGAAAAACGGACTGGAATGCATGTCATAAATTACAGGGCAGAACTGATATACCTCTTAATGATGAGGGAAGAATGATGGCGGCAGAGGCTGGGGAAAAGTATGCAGATATACATTTTGATGAGTGTTATTCATCACCTTTGGCAAGAGCAAAAGAGACAGCCGAGATTTTTCTCAAAGGAAGAGGAGTACCTGTATATACAGATGACAGACTTGTTGAGATGGGATTTGGAATATATGAGGGAATAGAGAATTCATTTGCAATAAAGGATTGCCCAATTAATTCTCTTTTTAAAAATCCAGAGGATTATGTGACGGTTGAAGGCGGGGAAAGTTTTGAACAGCTTTTTGCAAGAACAGGGGAGTTTATAGACAATGTAGTTATGCCACAGGTAAATAGTGGCAAAGATATACTGATTGTTGGTCATGGTGCCATGAACTGCAGTATTATAGCAAAATTCAGAGGAACACCACTGGATAAATTCTGGGATGGAATGACTGATAATTGTCAGGTGGTAAAGCTTATATAATATTATAAAGCACAATTTTTACGATTTATTCAGACCAAATCATGCTAGGTTTCGTATATAAGTATAGAAGTTAATAAATGAGACTTTGACTTACAACGGAAGGTTAGGATGGTGATTGGGATGAGTAGGAGAGATGGCAGGAGAAAATACAAAAGAATAGGAAAAAGGAAGAATCAAATATTCCTTGTAATGATGACTATACTGGCATGTACGGTAGCAATTGTATTAACAGTCAAGATGAATAATAAGAATGTCAGCAAAGGTGTAGCAGTAGGTGCAGAATATACAGCAATTAAGAGCGATGGTAATGTGACGGAGGAACAGCTTTCTGTAAGTGAAGAGACTGTAAATGATTTACCAGATGTATACAGAATAGAATGCTATGAATCGCTTAATCAGAATCCAGAGCTGCCAACAGGATGCGAGATTACATCGTTAACATCCGTACTGAATTATTATGGATGTAATGTTGATAAAACAACTATGGCAGATGAATATCTTAAGAAAGGCAATGGCAGCTTCTACGAAATGTTTCTTGGTAATCCAAGGGATAACACAAGTTATGGATGCATGTCACAGCCAATTGTTAATGCAGCTAATAAATATTTCAAGGTTAATAATATGTCAGCAGTTGCAAAGAATATAAGCGGAACAGATTTTAAAGAGATTCTTGGTATGGTTGCTCAGGGTGATCCGATAGTAATATGGAATACAATAGATATGAGACAGCCATATGAATCTAAGACATTTGTATTTAATGGGAAAGAATACACATGGATGTCTCCAGAACATTGTGTTGTAATTACAGGATATGATCTTAATAAGAATATTGTTTATATAATGGATCCTATGGAAGGTAATGTAACAAGGAATCTTGAGACATTTCAATCAAGATATGAAGCGATGCACAGCCAGGCTGTCTATATTATAGAATAATTAAGGGAGGGCAATATTGTCCTCCCTTTAGTCATGTTATTAGTTTGATTTAATATTGTGCCTTGCATTAAGCTTTTTGGCACAATGTATGAATGCAGGGAACAAAAATGCGTCAGCAGCAATCCATGCGATTGGTGAGGCGAGGCATGCACCCATGAATCCAATACTTGGAATGAGTATGATGGCTGCAAATGCACGGCCAATCATCTCTAAGATACCTGCTGATATTGCAAATACTGAGAAACCCATACCCTGTATGCAGAAGCGGACCACGTTAACACCTGTAAGTGGAATGTAGAAGCATGCAGATGCAAGGATGAACTGTCTTGTAAGAGCAATAATTGTTGTCTCAGATGCATTAACGAATAATAATGCAATATAATCTGTAGTGAAATACAGTGCAATAAGAGAAAGAACACTGTATACTGAACCGATTATCATAGCGGAGCGTACGCCCTGACCAAGTCTTTTAATCTTGGCAGCTCCAACATTCTGTCCGGCATAGGTTGCCATGGTTGAGCCGAGTGCATCAAATGGACAACAGGTAAAGTTGAACATCTTAGAACCGGCAGTCATTGCGGCTACATATGTTGAACCAAGTGTATTGACAGCAGCCTGAAGGATTGTACTTCCGATGGCTGTTATTGAATACTGGAGTCCCATAGGAACACCGTTCATACACAGGTTAGTGATAAATCTTCTATCAAGTACCCTTTCTGATTTGTCACCTTTTAAGATGTCATATTTCTTATACATATATATAAGGCAGGTAAGTCCCGAAATTAACTGTGATGTTACAGTTGCCCAGCCAGCTCCGGCAACCCCCATCTTACATACAAGAATAAGAAAGAAATCAAGTACTACATTTATTATTGAAGAAAGCACAAGGAAAACTACAGGTGTCTTACTATCGCCAAGCGAACGGATAACACCGGACACCATGTTGTACAGGAATACAGTTGGGATTCCTATGAATATAACTACTATGTAATTGTAGGCATGGTCAATAATATCTGCCGGTGTATTCATGATAATAAGTATTCTGCGGCAGAATATTACGGATGCAAGCGTAAGCACTATGGCAAACACAATACTGCAGATATATCCGTTAAATACATATTTTCTAAGGTCAGCAGGCTTCTTTGCACCAAAGCATTGGGCAACCGGAATCACGAATCCGTTACAGACTCCCATACAGAAACCGATTATCATGAAGTTGATAGAACCTGTTGCTCCAACTCCGGCAAGAGCTTCAACACCGAGAGTTTTACCAACGATTATTGTGTCAACAAGGTTGTAGAACTGCTGAAACAGCATTCCGAACAGCATTGGAACTGCGAATCCAAGAATATGCCTGGAAGGCGAACCATTTGTCATGTCTTTTACCATAGGATTTCCTCACTTTCGTATATTTATAAAGCCAAATGATTATACTATATTTTTGCAAACTGTCAAACTGATTTTGCACGAATTTGAATTAATTTAACGAATTATTGTCTTAATATGAAATGTCTGTTAAAATGCATAGGTAATATTTATGCGGAGGCAGATATGAAGAAAACTTTTGATGTTAAGAGACTTACAACACTGGCATTGCTTACAACAATAGCGCTGACAATATTTGTTGTGGAATCAGCAATACCTACGCTTGTTCCAATACCGGGAGTTAAATTAGGACTTGCCAATATAGTCACACTTTTTGTGTTAAAAAGATATAAATTCAGTGATGCAGCGATTGTGTTAGCTATGAGAATTATACTTGCTACAATATTTACAGGGCAGGCAGTATCATTTATATATAGTGTAAGTGGTGGATTCTTATGTCTTATTGTGATGGCAGCTGTTAATAAATTGCTTAGGGGACAGTATATATTCCTTACAGGTATACTTGGCGCGGTGTCGCACAATGCAGGTCAGATTCTTGCTGCATTTTTCATACTCAGATTGTCAGGTATATTTGCGTACATGCCGTTCCTTGTGATAAGCGGTGTTATAACAGGTCTGTTTACGGGCCTTGTGTGCTTCTTTGCAGACAAATATATTCCTAAAAAATATACTATGTAGCAGATGGAGGAGATTGTGAAAAAAAGAGTTATTGCAGTGGTGGCTGTGATTGTCCTGCTTGTCGGGGCAAGTGTGGCTTCTATTATATATATGAAATCAGGAAAGAATAACGGCAGAAAGACCGCTTATATATACAGAGATAACGAATTGTTAAGAACTGTTTCGTTAGATGACGTTAAGAATCCGTACACATTCAGGATTGAATATGGGGATGGAGAGTATAATGATATTCTTGTCGAGAATGGAAAGATTAAGATTGCTGATGCAAGCTGTCCGGATAAGCTGTGTGTAAATATGGGATATATATCTGAACCTTTAATGCCAATCACATGTCTGCCAAATCATCTTGTTATCAGAATTGTGAATGACGGCGAAGAATCGCCGTCACTCGATGGTGTTGTGTATTAATCATTTCATCCAGCGGCCAGAAGCACCACATGGAAGAACAAGTCCGTTGCTTGAAACAGGAAGACCTACTTCCTGTGAATCACAGTGTCCGCCAAAGCTCTTAAGCTCTGTGCTTAACATATAAGTAAGAACGGCCGGCTGAAGACCTGTAGTGTATGAATTAATAAGGAAAAATAATGGTTTATCAGAAAGAAGCTGTGCACAAAGCTTAACAAGCGGGTGTATAGCTTCTTCTATTTTCCAGATTTCTCCTTTAGGACCTCGTCCATATGAAGGTGGATCCATGATGATTGCGTCGTAATGGTTGCCTCTTCTTATCTCTCTTTCTACAAACTTTACACAGTCATCAACTATCCAGCGGATAGGCTTGTCAATAAGTCCTGAAGACTGTGCATTTTCTTTAGCCCATGCGACTATACCCTTAGAAGCATCTACATGCGTAACATTAGCACCTGCGGCTGCACATGCAAGTGTTGCTCCACCAGTATAAGCAAACAGGTTAAGAACCTTTACAGGTTCGCTGCCACGCTTTTTCCTGGCATCAGAGATTATCTTTCCAAACCAGTCCCAGTTAGCAGCTTGCTCAGGGAATATTCCTGTGTGTTTGAAGCTGAATGGCTTTAAGTTGAATGTCAGCTCCTGTTCAAATGAAGGACTGTTGTAGTGAATCTGCCACTGCTGTGGAAGGTCAAAGAACTCCCATTCACCTCCACCCTTAGAGCTTCTGTGGTAGTGACCGTTCATATTCTTCCAGCCACGCTCTTTCTTAGGAGTGTCCCATATTACCTGTGGGTCCGGACGTACAAGAATGTACTTGCCCCAGCGCTCAAGCTTTTCACCTTTAGAGGTATCTATTACTTCATAATCTTTCCAGTTGTCAGCTATAAACATAATTAAGTATCCTTTTCTATATTAAAATATGTTGCGGTTTGGTACCGCATTTGTTATTAAATAATTATATACGAAAATATTAATAACTGCAATCGTGCAAAAATGTTTTGAACAGGCTTGTTTTATGTTAATATATTCCTATCGAAATCTAATTAAGGGGCGATGCATATTGAAAAATGTTAGTTTAAAGAATATACAGAAGGATATTGTATCAGGAATAATTGTTGCTCTTGTGTCAATTCCTATATCAATGGGATATTCACAGATTGCGGGACTGCCAGCGGTGTATGGTCTGTACTGCTCTATTCTGCCAGTGCTTATATATGGATTTGTTACATCCTCACCGCAGTTTGTGTTCGGAGTGGACGCAACTCCGGCGGCACTTGTTGGTGGAACACTTGCAACGCTTGGAATAGTGTCAGGATCTGAGGAGGCAAAGGCAGTAGTTCCGGCGATAACTTTGGTTGCAGCATTGTGGCTGTTGCTCTTCTTCTTTATTAAAGCAGGGCGTATTGTCAATTATATATCTACACCTGTAATGGGTGGATTTATAAGCGGTATTGGCGTTACAATAATTCTTATGCAGGCAGCAAAGCTTTTTGGCGGTAATGCTGGGACTGGCGAAGCGATACAGCTTGTTATGCATATAGCTGGCGAGTTTGGTTCATTTAATCTGCTCTCGGCAGTGCTTGGAGTCGGAACAGTTGTGATTATTCTTGTTGCGAAGAAGTTCATTCCAAAGTTTCCAATGTCAGTACTTCTTATGGTGCTTGGTGCACTTGCAACTGCAATTTTTCATATTGACAGATTTGGTGTTAAGCTTCTTCCACATGTTGATAAGGGGCTGCCGGGATTCTCGCTTCCTGATATGTCAGTTGTGCTTAAGAATCCGTCAGAGATAATACTTCTTGGACTTTCAGTGGCAGGTGTTGTCATGGCGCAGACATTGCTGGCAACTAATAATTATGCCAACAAATATGGCTATAAAGTAAGCAATAACAGAGAAATTCTGTCTTATGCTGCTGCAAATGCAGCTTCTGCTGTAATTGGCGGATGCCCTTTGAATGGAAGTGTGTCAAGAACAGGAATTGCAGACCAGTTTGGCTGCAAATCACAGGTTATGTCAATAACAGCTTCTCTGGCAATGCTTCTTATAGTGCTTTGGGGTACGCCGGTGCTTGAGTATCTTCCTGTACCAATACTTACAGGAATTGTTGTTGCAGCACTGATAGGAATTACTGAATTTGGGCTTGCAGTTAAATTATGGAAAACAGACCATACGGAGTTTGCAATATTTGTAGGAGCATTTTTAGGCGTTCTGTTATTTGGAACGATATACGGAGTTGTAATCGGTGTAATACTTTCATTCATTGCAGTTATTGTAAAAGCTGTTGAACCGCCGAGAGCATTTCTCGGGGTGATACCGGGACAGGAGGGATTCTATAGTCTTAACAGATACAGCAATGTAAAGAAGATAAAAGGTGTGGTTATATACAGATTTAACGGAGCACTTTTCTTTGCAAATATTAATACATTTGTTGATGATATAGAAAAGAATCTTGACGATAATACTAAATTGGTAATTGTAGATGCCGGAGGCGTTGGATCTATTGATGTGACGGCAGTTGATAGGCTTATGACTTTATATAAGGTGCTTGAAAAGAAAGGTATCAGATTCTATATTACAGAGCATGAACACACGCTTAATGACCAGTTAAGAGAGCTTGGTGCAGGCGAGTTTGTTGAAAAAGGTGTTGTAAGAAGAACTATTCCGCTTGCCCTAAGAGATGCAGGTCTTGACAGACCTTATCCTGTCGAGGAGGAGGAAGAAGAGCAGGCTATTTCTGGCGAGGTACATGAGGACAATGAAAGACTTGCTGAGATTGAGTGGGCTTTTGGCAAAGATGCAGATGAATGGCTTGAGAAGATGGCAGCAGAGATGGCTGATGAGATTGGCAGCGTCAAGAAAGATGAGAAGAATGTTATTGTTGATGCTGAAAAGCATGCTGCATGGGGAAGAATAGGACTCTTTGATGAGAATGAACTGCTTGAGCGACTTGAGATGCATTTGTTTGATGATAAGAAATATCCTAATCTTGATATTGATGATATTGAGAAAAGAATCGATGAGCGCCGCGTTGTTGTTGAGAAGAAGCTGGCACAGATTAATCCTGATGCAATCCAGATGCTTAAGGAACACAGAAAACAGATACTTGACAGAATGAAGCTTCACAATCCGTATGCATATGAGCATATGATGGAGCAGAAGAAGAAGCATTATGAACATCTGAAGAAGAAAGACCCGGAGCTTGCACAGAAGCTTAAGAATTTCTATAATCTTTCAGATGACGACAAATAATTTATATAACGGAGATAATTGTGAATATATTAAATGTTGAAAAGGTCAGCAAGACCTACGGAGAAAAGGAACTTTTTAATAATATAAGTCTGGGAATTAACAGTGGCGATAAGATTGGACTTATAGGTGTGAATGGAACTGGTAAGTCTACACTTTTAAAGATTATTGCAGGTGTTGAAGAACCGGATGAGGGACAGGTTGTCAAGGGCAAGGGGATTGAGCTTGCGTATCTTGCACAGACACCTCTGTATTATGAGAATGAAAATGTACTGGAATATGTTATGCGTGGAAAGCATGCGGACAGCCAGCCAAAAGCAAAAGAGATTCTTAACAAGCTTGGAATAACAAATCATGGCGCAATGATGAATATTTTATCAGGCGGTCAGAAAAAGAGAGCAGCACTTGCAAGAACTTTAGTTGAGCCGGCAAGACTTCTTATTCTTGATGAACCTACGAACCATCTTGATAATGACATGGTACTCTGGCTGGAACAGTTTATTAAGAATTTCAAGGGAGAACTTATCATGGTTACTCATGACAGGTATTTCCTTGATAATGTAACTAACAGGATTGTAGAGCTTGATAAAGCTTCCCTTTATAGCTACGATACGAATTATTCAGGCTTTCTTGAACTGAAGACCCAGCGTGAGGAGATGGAGAGGGCAACTGAGGCTAAGAGACAGAATATATTAAGGAAAGAACTCGCGTGGATAAGAAGAGGATGCCAGGCTCGATCTACCAAGCAGCAGGCACGAATTGACAGATTCGAGGATATGAAGGAGGCTTCAAAGCAGGCGAGAGCCAGATTTGACAAGCAGCTTATGGATATGAATTCGGTCAGCAGCAGACTTGGAAGAAAGACTGTTGAACTTCACAACATTTGTAAAAGCTTTGGCGAGAGGACAATAATTGACGATTTTACCTACATTTTTCTAAGAGATGACAGAATAGGTATTGTCGGTGATAACGGATGCGGCAAGTCTACGCTTATGAAGATTATAGCAGGCCAGCTTGAACCGGACAGTGGTAGTGTTGAGGTTGGAGAGACTGTAAGAATTGGATATTTCATGCAGGAGAACGAACCACTTGACGACAGTCTTACTGTGCTTGAGTTCGTAAGAAGCATAGGCGAATATGTTACGACGGCAGATGGAAAGGCAACAGCGTCACAGATGTGTGAGAAGTTTTTGTTTACACCGAAGCAGCAGTGGACACCGATAAGTAAGCTGTCAGGTGGTGAGAAGAGAAGACTTTATCTGTTGAGTGTTCTTATGAGTGCGCCAAATGTACTTATTCTCGATGAGCCTACCAACGACCTTGATATTGAGACTCTTGAGATTCTTGAGGAGTATCTTGATGGATTTGCAGGTATTGTAATCACAGTTTCACATGACAGATATTTCCTTGACAGAGTTGTTGACAGGATATTTGCATTTGAGGCAGGAGGCCACCTTACACAGTATGAAGGTGGTTATACGGACTACAGGGATAAATGTGTTTCTTCTATATATAATGTGGAATCAAATGGAACATCTGATGCGCCAAAATCAAAGGCAGCAGGTCAGGTGAAGAAAGTTTATAACAGCCATGAGGATAAGATTAAGTTTACATATATGGAACAGAAGGAATATGAGACTATAGATGATGATATAGAGAAGCTTGAAACTAAAGTTTCAGAACTTGATGATGAGATTGCAAAGAACGCAACTTCTTATTCTAAGCTTGCAGAACTTACTAAGGAAAAGGAAGATGTGGATAGGCAGCTTGAAGAAAAGATGGAGCGATGGGAATATCTTAATGATCTTGCAGAAAAAATAGAGAAACAGAAACAGTAGTAAATATTAACAAAACAAGTGACATCAGAACAGATTATTTGGTTGAGCAAATCATATATTCATGGTATGATGATATATGATTTACTATATTAATCATATGAGGGAGGAAAAATTATGTTTTGTCCAAATTGCGGAACAAAGAACGAGGACGATGCACTATTCTGTGGAAACTGTGGAACACGTCTAGTGATAGATGTGCCTCAGGAGACACCGGTGCAGGAAAGTGTGGAAGAAGAGCCAGAGGTAACACCGGTACAGGAGAATGTGCCAGCAGAGCCGGAGGAAACACCAGTACAGGAGAGTTTGACAGCAGAGCCGGAAGTAACACCAGTACAGCAAAGTGTTCCAGTTCAGCCACAGCAGGCTTTTGGTCAACAGCCTGTACAGCCTACACAGTTTACAGGTCAGAATTCCGGTCAGCAGCCTGCCAATAATAAGCCTGCCAGATTCCCTAAGGGTATAATTGCAATTGTAGCTGCGGGAGTTGCTGTGATAGCTGCCATAATTATATTTGTATGTGTGGGAAACAATGTGACAGATTATAAGAAAACTGCCAAGCAGTATGTTAAGGCGGTTGCAGAGTGCGAATGGAATGATGCGTATAGTCTTATTAATCTACCAGATGGGGAGTTCCTTACTAAGGAAGCATTTATTAATGTTCATGCAGATGCGACTGGTGAGAAAGTTGAAAAGATGGCAGCAGATGACATTGTCTCAACATATAGCAAGATGCCTGGTAACAAGGCTGTTAAGGTCGGATATATAACAGATTCGGGAATGCAGTATAATGATGTGTATCTAACAGTAGCCAATAAGCACTATATGCTTTTCTTTAAGAAGTATAAAGTCAGCGCTGAGAATCTTGTAGTAAAGGATGTTACAATAAAGGTTCCAAAGGGACTTACGTTATATATTAATGATGTTATTGTTGGCGATGGATATAAGTCGGATGCATCTAAGAATGGAAACGGCTCTTCTGATGAATATGTTATACCATATCTGTTCAATGGAAAGAATAATATTAAGGTAACTGGAGAATTTATAGAGGACTACACAACACAGCTTTATGCAGCACATGATGAAGATACATTTACTGTTGGAACATACAATGCAAAATATGTTAATTCGAAGCTTGAAGAACTTAAGACACAGGCAAGAACGGATGTGGATGCAATAATTAATGCTGTACAGGCAAAGAAAGATTATTCAGCTATAGCCGACAGGGTGTGTAAAGAAGAAAAGAAGAACATAGAGTCAGCTTATAAGAATATTTACGACAGCTACAATGACAAATACAAAACTGTATCCAATTTGAAGATTTCCAAATTCACAGCTTCTATCGCGGATACATCTTTCAGAGTGGATTCAGATGATGGATGCCCGGTGATTAAAGTTTCAATTAAATTAGGATATACATACAAGATACAGTACTCAGGAAGTGATAAAGCTAACGACAAGAATAATAACAATAATTCAGCTTACATATATTATAAATATGAAGATGGTAAGTGGAAGATTAATTCTATGTATCTTGGATTTGGATTTTATTAAAATACTGTTTTGACCGGGACTTATGTTCCGGTCAAATTTGTTCTGCATTGTACTGAAAAAAATACAATTTTTTCTGTTGATTTTATATAGAGAGTAGTGTATATTAATACTTGCTGTGACATTGATAGCTGTGAAGCGTGAGGTTGCTGCTTTAATAAAGCAGGTTTTCCGTGGAGCGAATGTCAATGCTGGAGAATATCTCCGGCGAAGAAACTGGCGACAAGTCACTGTACCAAAATCATCTGCAATCCGCAGAAATGACGCGCGTGGGTCGAATTATGAATGAGACTATATGATACGCGTGGGAGTGTGTACAGTCACCGCTTGTCGTACTTAAACAATAAAGTGCGAAGGAGGCGACTTTTTTTATGGCAAATCAGGTAATCAGAATTACTCTGAAGGCTTACGATCATCAGTTGATTGATCAGTCAGCTAAGAAAATCATCGAAACTGCTAAGAAGACAGGAGCACAGGTGAGTGGTCCGGTACCTCTTCCAACAAAGAAGGAAGTTGTTACTATTCTTAGAGCTGTTCACAAGTACAAGGATTCAAGAGAGCAGTTCGAGCAGAGAACTCATAAGAGACTTATCGATGTATTATCACCATCTCAGAAGACTGTAGATGCATTATCTAAGTTAGAGATGCCAGCTGGTGTATTCATCAACCTTAAGGTAATGAACTAATCATTATCTGGAATTTTTCATTATTAAAGCAATAATCCTAAGGGTTTAATATAGAAGTAACAAGCAGTGGTGCGGGTTCCACTTATATTAGCTGTTCTAGGATGACAGGATGCGCTGTGTATCACACATCATCTTGTCCGCTGTAGATTAAACAGGAGGAAAATCAATGAAGAAGGCAATTTTAGCTACAAAAGTCGGAATGACTCAAATCTTCAACGAAGACGGTGTTTTAACACCTGTAACTGTTCTTCAGGCTGGTCCTTGTGTTGTTACACAAGTTAAGACAGTAGAAAACGACGGTTACGATGCAGTTCAGGTTGGTTTTGCTGACATTAGAGAAAAGTTAGTAAACAAGCCTGTTAAAGGACATTTTGATAAGGCAGAGGTTCCTTACAAGAGATTCTTAAGAGAGTTCAAGTTTGAGAATGCTTCAGAGTACTCTGTAAAGGACGAAATCAAGGCTGATATCTTCGCTGCAGGCGATAAGGTTGATGCAACTGCTATTTCAAAGGGTAAAGGTTTCCAGGGCGCAATCAAGAGATTAGGCCAGTCAAGAGGACCTATGGCTCATGGTTCTAAGTTCCACAGACATCAGGGTTCAAACGGATCAGCAACAACACCTGGTAGAGTATTCAAGGGAAAAGGAATGCCTGGACATATGGGTTCTAAGAGAATCACAATCCAGAATCTTGAAGTAGTAAGAGTTGATGTTGAAAACAACGTAATCTTAGTTAAGGGTGCAGTACCTGGACCTAAGAAATCATTAGTAACACTGAAAGAAACAGTAAAAGCTGCTAAGTAGTTTTTGCTAAGGAAGGAGGACCACACAGATGGCAAACGTATCTGTTTACAATATTGAAGGCAAAGAAGTTGGTTCAATCGAATTAAATGATGCTGTATTTGGTGTAGAAGTTAACGAACATCTCGTACACATGGCAGTAGTTAACCAGCTTGCAAATAATCGTCAGGGAACACAGAGCGCAAAGACACGTTCAGAAGTTTCTGGTGGCGGAAGAAAACCTTGGAGACAGAAAGGAACTGGTCATGCAAGACAGGGTTCTACAAGATCTCCACAGTGGACAGGCGGTGGTGTTGTATTTGCACCAAAGCCAAGAGATTATTCATTCAAGATGAATAAGAAGGAAAAGAGAATTGCTCTTCTTTCTGCATTATCATCAAAGGTTGCTGACAACAAGATCGTAGTTCTTGATGCATTTAACCTTGACGAAGTTAAGACAAAGAAGTTCGCAGAAGTTATGAGCAACTTAAAGGTTGATAAGGCTTTAGTAGTTATTGAAGGTGAGAACAAGAACGTAGTTCTTTCAGGAAGAAACATTCCTACAGTTAAGGTTTCAGCTACTAACGAAATCAACACATACGATGTATTAAAGTATGAAACATTAGTAGTTACTAAGGCTGCTGTTGAAAAATTAGAGGAGGTGTATGCATAATGGCAAACGTACAGTATTATGATGTAATCCTCAAGCCTGTAATCACAGAGAAGTCTATGGCTGATATGGCAGATAAGAAGTATACATTCTTAGTTCATACAGATGCTAACAAGACAATGATTAAGGATGCTGTTGAGAAGATGTTCGAAGGAACTAAGGTTGCTTCAGTTAACACAATGAATCTTGATGGCAAGAAGAAGAGAAGAGGCAGAACAGCTGGTACAACTTCTAAGACTAAGAAGGCAATTGTACAGTTAACAGCTGACAGCAAGGAAATTGAAATCTTTGAAGGCCTTTAATTAGTAGCTTTAAAGTGTAGAAAACAATATTACACAGACTCGAAAGGAGAGAAATAATGGGAATTAAGACATATAACCCATATACACCTTCCAGAAGAAATATGACTGGATCTGATTTCTCAGAGATTACAAAGAGTACTCCAGAGAAGTCATTACTTGCTAAGAAGAGCAAGAATGCTGGTCGTAACAACCAGGGTAAGATTACTGTAAGACACCACGGTGGTGGAAACAGACAGAAGTATAGAATGATTGATTTCAAGAGAAACAAGGAAGGCGTTCCAGCACAGGTTATCGGAATTGAGTACGATCCAAACAGAACAGCTAACATCGCTCTTATCTGTTACGCAGATGGCGAGAAGGCATATATCCTTGCTCCTCAGGGATTAACAGATGGCATGACAGTACAGAATGGTGCTGGTGCAGAAGTAAGAGTAGGTAACTGCTTACCACTTTCAGAGATTCCAGTTGGTACTCAGGTACACAACATTGAATTATATCCAGGTAAGGGTGGACAGCTTGTTCGTTCTGCTGGAAACTCAGCTCAGCTTATGGCTAAGGAAGGCAAGTATGCAACACTTAGATTACCATCAGGCGAGATGAGAATGGTTCCAATTATCTGCCGCGCAACAATCGGTGTTGTAGGTAATGGAGATCACAACCTTATTAATCTTGGTAAGGCTGGACGTAAGAGACATATGGGTATCAGACCTACAGTTCGTGGTTCTGTTATGAACCCTAATGACCATCCACATGGTGGTGGTGAAGGTAGAGCACCAGTTGGTCGTCCAAGCCCAATGACACCTTGGGGCAAGCCAGCTATGGGTCTTAAGACTCGTAAGGCTAAGAAGGCTTCAAACAAGCTTATCGTAAGAAGAAGAAACGGAAAGGCTATTAAGTAATTAGCCTACAATCGTAACTATTATTATTCACGAAGATTATAAGGAGGTTTCAACCTATGGCTCGATCACTTAAAAAGGGAGCATTTGCAGACGAGAGCTTACTTAAGAAAGTTGATGCTTTAAATGCTGCAAACGACAAACAGGTTATTAAGACTTGGTCTCGTCGTTCAACAATTTATCCTCAGTTTGTAGGTCATACAATCGCTGTTCATGATGGTAGAAAGCATGTGCCTGTATATGTTACAGAGGATATGGTTGGTCATAAGCTCGGTGAGTTCGTTGCAACAAGAACTTACAGAGGACACGGCAAAGACGAAAAGAAGAGTAGATAATTTGAATTTTTGAAAGGAGGTTTAATCCATGGCTAACGGACATAGATCCCAGATTAAACGTGAAAGAAACGCTGTTAAGGATACAAGACCAAGCGCAAAGTTATCTTACGCTAGAGTATCTGTTCAGAAGGCTTGTTTCGTATTAGATGCTATCAGAGGCAAGAGCCTTGATGAAGCACTTGCAATTGTTATGTACAATCCAAGATATGCATCATCTATTATAGAGAAGTTATTAAAGTCAGCAGCAGCTAATGCTGAGAACAATAACGGTATGGACCCAAGTAAGTTATATGTAGAAGAGTGCTACGCTAACAAGGGACCAACAATGAAGAGAGTACATCCAAGAGCACAGGGTAGAGCTTACAGAATCGAAAAGAGAATGAGCCACATCACTGTTGTTTTAAATGAAAGATAATTATTTTCTAAGAGATAGAAAGGAGTCTTTATGGGACAGAAAGTTAATCCTCATGGTTTAAGAGTCGGCGTAATCAAAGACTGGGATGCAAAGTGGTATGCAGAAGACGATTTCGCTGATAACCTTGTAGAAGATTATAACATTAGAAAATTCCTCAAGAATAAGTTATATGCTGCAGGAATTTCAAAGATTGAAACAGAGAGAGCTTCAGACAGATTAAAGATCGTTATTCATACAGCTAAGCCTGGTATCGTAATCGGTAAGGGCGGTGCTGAAATTGAGAACTTAAAGAAGCAGGTAGAGAAGTTAACATCTGCTAAGAAGTTAAGCATTGATATCAAGGAAGTTAAGAGACCAGATAAGGATGCTCAGCTTGTTGCAGAGAACATCGCTCAGCAGTTAGAGAACCGTATCTCTTTCAGAAGAGCTATGAAGTCTTGCATGGGCAGAACAATGAAGCAGGGAGCTAAGGGTATCAAGACATCTTGCTCAGGACGTCTCGGTGGAGCTGATATGGCTCGTACAGAGTTCTATAGCGAGGGTACAATTCCTCTTCAGACACTTCGTGCAGATATCGACTATGGATTTGCAGAAGCAGATACAACTTATGGCAAGGTTGGTGTTAAGGTTTGGATCTACGAAGGTGAGGTTCTTCCTACAAAGAATAATGCCAACGCTAACGTAGAAAAGGAAGGGAGCGATAAGTAATGTTACTACCTAAGAGAGTTAAACATCGTAGACAGTTCCGTGGTTCTATGGCTGGTAAGGCTACAAGAGGCAATAAGATCACTAATGGTGAATTCGGTATTGTTGCAACAGAACCTTGTTGGATCAAATCAAATCAGATAGAAGCTGCCCGTGTCGCTATGACAAGATATATTAAGCGTGGTGGTAAAGTATTTATAAAGATTTTCCCAGATAAGCCGGTAACAGGTAAGCCTATCGGTGTTCGTATGGGTAAAGGTAAAGGTAACTTGGAGTGCTGGGTAGCAGTAGTTAAACCTGGACGTGTAATGTTCGAGATTTCAGGCGTTGCTGAAGAAACAGCAAGAGAAGCTTTACGTCTCGCAACACATAAGCTTCCTTGCAAGTGCAAGATTGTTTCACGTGCAGACTTAGAAGGCGGTGATAACAGTGAAAATTAATAAGTATGTAGAAGATTTAAAGGCAAAATCAGCTGCAGAGTTAAATGAAGAATTAGTAGCTGCTAAGAAGGAACTTTTCAATTTAAGATTCCAGAACGCAACAAATCAGCTGGACAACACAAGCAGAATTAAAGAAGTTCGTAAGAACATCGCTAGAATCCAGACTGTAATTGCACAGAAGAATGCTTAATTAAGGCATGTAGACTTAGATATCCTAAGAAAGGAGAATAACTGTGGAAGAGAGAAATTTAAGAAAAACTCGTACAGGTAAGGTTATAAGCAATAAGATGGATAAGACAATCGTTGTTGCAGTACAGGACAACGTTAAGCATCCTCTTTACAATAAGATCGTTAAAAGAACTTACAAGTTAAAGGCACACGATGAGAACAATGAATGTTTAATCGGAGATGTTGTTAAGGTAATGGAGACTAGACCTTTATCTAAGGATAAGAGATGGAGATTAGTTGAGATTATCAGTAGAGCAAAATAATAAGAATTTATTTGTGATATTACTGAAAGGAGTAGTATTATGGTACAACAGGAAACCAGACTTAAGGTTGCTGATAATACTGGTGCTAAGGAAATTCTTTGTATCAGAGTTATGGGCGGATCTACAAGAAGATATGCAAATATCGGTGATGTAATTGTCGCTACTGTTAAAGAAGCAACACCAGGCGGCGTTGTTAAAAAGGGTGACGTTGTTAAGGCCGTTGTCGTACGTTCAGTAAAGGGCGCACGTCGTAAGGACGGTTCATATATTAAATTTGATGAGAATGCTGCTGTTATAATTAAAGATGATCAGACTCCTAAGGGAACTCGTATCTTTGGTCCAGTAGCCAGAGAGTTAAGAGATAAGAAGTTCATGAAAATTGTATCTCTTGCTCCAGAAGTATTATAGGAGGTACCACAATGTCAGCTGTTAGAATTAAAAAGGGTGATACTGTTAAGGTTATCGCAGGAAAAGACAAAGGCAAAGAGGGCAAGGTATTGTCTGTAAATGCTAAGAATCATACAGCATTAGTTGAGGGTGTTAACATGGTTACAAAGCATGCTAAGCCAAGCGCAGCTAATCAGCAGGGTGGAATTCTCCACCAGGAAGCACCAATCGATATCTCAAATATCGCTTACTCATTAAAGGGTAAGGAAACAAAGATTGGTTATGACTTCAAGGACGGTAAGAAAGTTCGTGTTGCTAAGGCAACTGGCGAAGTTATCGATTAATAAAGGAAGGAGGCAATAATTTTGAGTAGACTTAGAGAATTATACGATAATGAAATTACTAAGAAGATGACTGAGAAATTCGGTTACAAGAACCCAATGATGGTTCCAAAGATCGACAAGATCGTAATTAACATGGGCGTTGGCGAAGCTAAGGAAAATTCAAAGCTTCTTGACATAGCTGTTAAAGAAATGGAAACAATTGCTGGTCAGAAGGCAGTTCTTACAAGAGCTAAGAATTCAATTGCTAACTTCAAGTTAAGAGAGGGTCAGGCAATTGGTTGTAAGGTTACATTAAGAGGAGAGAAGATGTATGAGTTCCTTGACAGATTAGTAAACCTTGCATTACCACGTGTACGTGACTTCCGTGGCGTTAGCGCTGATTCATTCGATGGAAGAGGTAACTATGCTTTAGGTATCAAAGAGCAGATTATCTTCCCAGAAATCGAATATGACAAGATTGATAAGGTTAGAGGTATGGATGTAATCATTACAACTACAGCTAAGACTGATGAGGAAGCTCGTGAGTTATTAAGATTATTCAACATGCCATTTAAGAAATAATTAAGGAGGGAAATTCAATGGCTAAGACTTCTATGAAGGTTAAGCAGCAGAGAGCACCTAAGTTCTCTACAAGAGCGTATACACGTTGTACAATATGTGGTCGTCCACATTCTGTTTTAAGAAAATACGGAATCTGCAGAATTTGCTTCCGTGAATTAGCTTACAAGGGACAGATTCCTGGAGTTAAGAAAGCATCTTGGTAAAATCAATTAACGTAGTCCTGGTAACAGGAAACCAGTTAAAATAAGGAGGAAAATTTCAATGACAGATCCAATTGCAGATATGCTTACAAGAATTCGTAATGCAAATACAGCAAAGCACGACACAGTTGATGTTCCATCATCTAAGATGAAGCTTGCAATCGCTAAGATTCTTTTAGACGAGGGTTATATTAAGTCTTATGAGCTCGTTGAGAACGGTAAGTTCAACGATATCCGTATTACATTAAAGTACGGTGCTTCTAAGAATGAGAAGATCATTTCAGGTCTTCAGAGAATCTCTAAGCCAGGTCTTAGAGTATATGCAAACAAGGAAGAACTTCCAAAGGTTCTCGGTGGTCTTGGTGTAGCTATTATATCTACAAACAAGGGCGTTATCACTGATAAGGAAGCTAGAAAGCTCGGCGTTGGTGGAGAAGTTCTTTGCTTCGTTTGGTAATTATTGAACACTTACACACAGGGAAACGGGAATCCTATCCCATCGTAGTTCAGCGTATATGAATGTTTCCCTCATTATAATTAGGAGGTGCACGGCATGTCACGTATAGGAAGAATGCCTATCGCTATCCCAGCAGGAGTTACTGTTGAGATTGCAGAAAATAATAAAGTGACTGTAAAGGGTCCAAAGGGAACTCTTGAGAGAGTTTTACCAGCAGAGATGGACATTAAGCAGGAAGGTTCTGAAATCGTTGTTTCAAGACCAAATGACTTAAAGAAGATGAAGTCATTACATGGACTTACAAGAACACTTATTCATAACATGATTATTGGTGTTACAGAAGGCTATGAGAAGAAGCTTGAAGTTAACGGTGTTGGTTATAGAGCACAGAAGCAGGGTAAGAAGTTAGTTCTTTCATTAGGCTACTCTCATCCAGTTGAGATGGAAGATCCAGAAGGAATTGAAACAGTTCTTGATGGAACAAACATCATCATTGTTAAAGGTATCAGTAAAGAAGCAGTTGGCCAGTACGCAGCTGAAATCAGAGCAAAGAGAGCTCCAGAGCCATATAAGGGCAAGGGTATCAAGTATGCTGATGAAGTTATCAGACGTAAAGTTGGTAAGACTGGTAAGAAATAATTAAAGGAGAAAACATAATGGTTAGTAAGAAATCAAGAACAGTAGTTCGCGAACAGAAGCATAGAAGATTACGTAATCGTTTCAGTGGTACTGCAGAAAGACCACGTTTAGCTGTGTTCAGAAGCAATAATCATATGTATGCTCAGATTATTGACGACACAGTTGGAAAGACACTTGTATCAGCATCAACTCTTGATAAGGAAGTTAAGGCAGAGCTTGAGAAGACAAATAATGTTGAAGCAGCAGCTGCTGTTGGTACAGTCGTAGCAAAGAGAGCATTAGAAAAGGGAATCAAGACTGTTGTTTATGACAGAGGCGGTTTCATTTATGCAGGTAAAATTAAGGCATTAGCAGAGGCAGCTCGTGAAGCTGGCCTTGAATTCTAAGCGGAAGGGAGATTACAGTATGAAACGTACAATAATTGATGCTAGTCAGTTAGAATTAAATGATAATGTAGTATCAATCAAGCGTGTAACAAAGGTTGTAAAGGGCGGACGTAACATGCGTTTTGCAGCATTAGTAGTTGTTGGTGACGGCAACGGACACGTAGGTGCAGGTGTTGGTAAGGCAGCTGAAATTCCAGAAGCTATCCGCAAGGGAAAAGAAGATGCTATCAAACATTTAGTAGAAGTTCCAATCGATGAGAACGGTTCAGTTCCACATGATTTTCTTGGAAAGTTCGGAGGAGCTACAGTATTATTAAAGAGAGCTCCAGAAGGTACTGGTATCATCGCTGGTGGTCCAGCACGTTCAATCCTTGAGCTTGCAGGTATCAAGAATATCCGTACAAAGTCACTTGGATCAAACAACAAGCAGAATGTTGTATTAGCAACAATCGAAGGACTTAAGTCTATGAAGACTCCAGAAGAAGTTGCAAGACTTCGTGGAAAGTCAGTTAGCGAGATCCTTGGTTAATTAAATTGTGATTCCTGCTAAGCAGGAGATGGAGGTTAAAATGGCTGAGAAGTTAAGAATAACTTTAGTTAAGTCTCCAATCGGCGCTGTTCCTAAGCATAGAAAAACTGTTGAAGCTATGGGTCTTACAAAGATGCATAAGACAGTTGAACTTCCAGATAATGCTGCTACAAGAGGACAGATTCAGCAGATTGGTTATATGTTAAAGGTAGAAGAAATCTAATTACAGATAAGGAGGTGCAATGATGGATTTATCTAATTTGAGACCTGCAGAAGGTTCAGTATTAAGCGATAATTTCAGAAGAGGTCGTGGACATGGCTCAGGTAACGGCAAGACAGCTGGTAAGGGTCATAAAGGACAGAAAGCTCGTTCAGGAGCACCAAGACCAGGTTTTGAAGGTGGCCAGATGCCATTATATAGAAGAATTCCTAAGAGAGGATTCACTAACAGAAACCGTAAGGAATTCGTTGCTATTAATGTTAATGTATTAGATCGTTTTGATAACGGTGCAGAGGTTACTGTTGATACATTAATCGAGTCAGGAATCGTTAAAGATCCTAAGGACGGAATCAAGATTCTTGCAAACGGCGAGCTTACAAAGAAGCTTACTGTTAAGGCTAACGCATTCAGTGCTGCAGCTAAGGAGAAGATCGAGGCTCTCGGCGGAACCTGCGAGGTGATCTAATATGTTTAAAACACTTGTAGGCGCTTTTAAGAACAAAGATATAAGAAAAAAGATAATATATACATTATTAATTCTTGTTGTTGTCAGAGTTGGAAGTTTACTTCCAATCCCTGGTGTAGACACCAATTATTTTAGTAGCTTACTTAGTGGAATTAATACTGGTGATTTAAGTTATCTCAGTGCTTTCACAGGAGGTTCATTCGAAAGAATGTCCCTCTTTGCGCTGAGCATAACACCATATATCACATCTTCAATTATTATGCAGCTTCTCACAATCGCAATTCCTAAATTAGAGGAAATGCAGAAAGAGGGAGAGGATGGCAGAAAGAAGATAGCATCGATTACGAGATATGTAACAATTGGACTTTCATTAATAGAAAGTATTGCTATGGCAGTTGGCTTTGGTAGATCAGGTCTTATCAAGGATTCAGCACAGCTTAGCACATTACATTATGTAGTATGTATAATCGTAGTTGTAGCTGCACTTACAGCTGGTTCAGCAGTATTAATGTGGCTTGGTGAGCGAATCACTGAAAAGGGTGTTGGAAATGGTATTTCAATTGTACTTTTAATTAATATCATATCAGGTATGCCTAGTGATTTTGCTACATTATATAGCACATTTGTTGCACCAAAGACACCTGCAAAGGGTGTTTTAGCAGCAGTAATAATATTAGCAATTCTTATTGTTATGGTAGTTCTTGTATGCTTCCTTCAGGATGGAGAGAGAAGAATTCCTGTTCAGTACTCTCAGAAGGTCAGCGGTAGAAGAACAGTTGGCGGACAGTCAACAAACATTCCATTAAAGGTTAATACTGCAGGAGTTATGCCAATTATTTTCGCATCATCACTTATGCAGTTCCCAGTTATAATCGCCCAGTTATTTGGTAAATCATATGAGTGGACCAGATATCTCAGCTCATCATACTGGTGCAGAGTTGAAGCTCCAAAGTATTCAATTGGTTTATTAGTATACATAGTACTGCTTATAATATTCGCATACTTCTATACATCAATAACATTTAACCCAATTGAGGTAGCTGATAACTTAAAGAAGGCTGGTGGAGTTATCCCAGGAATAACACCTGGTAAGTCTACAAGCGAATATCTTAACAAAATACTTAATTATATCGTATTTATTGGAGCTGTCGGACTTTTAATAATTGCCCTCATTCCAATAATGTGTACAGGATTCTTTAATGCTTCTGTTTCATTCGGTGGAACATCAATTATCATTATTGTTGGTGTTGTACTTGAGACATTAAAGCAGATTGAGTCTCAGATGTGCAATCGTTACTATAAGGGATTCCTCAGTGAGTAATTCTTTATATCACGGATGATATTAGTATAAAATATTGACTTGCCCGGTTTATGCCGGGTAAGTCCTTTGTGTATTATGATTTATTACGAATATTTATGATTTTGGAATGGAGAAAATATTATGAAGATAATTATGTTAGGTGCTCCAGGAGCAGGTAAAGGTACACAGGCTAAGAAGATAGCAGCAAAATATGCTATACCACATATCTCTACAGGAGATATTTTCAGAGCTAATATTAAGAACAATACAGAGCTTGGACAGAAGGCAAAGACATACATGGATAAGGGAGAGCTCGTACCTGATGAATTAGTAGTAGATCTTATCATGGACAGATTCAAGGAAGCAGATTGTGCTAACGGATATGTACTTGATGGATTCCCAAGAACAATTCCTCAGGCAGAGGCACTTGATAAGGCTCTTAGTGCTAATGGAGAGTCAGTTGACTATGCAATCAATGTCGAAGTTCCTGATGAAAATATAATAAACAGAATGTCTGGAAGAAGAGCATGTGTAGGTTGTGGAGCAACATACCATATCCAGTTCAATCCAACAAAGGTTGAAGGAATATGTGATGCATGTGGCGAGAAGCTTATCTTAAGAGATGACGATAAGCCAGAGACAGTAAAGAACAGACTTTCAGTATATCATGAGCAGACACAGCCATTGATTGAATACTATTCAGGAAAGGGTGTACTTAAGGAAGTTGATGGTACACAGCCTATGGATGATGTATTTGCTGCAATAGTTAAGATCTTAGGTTAATCATCTATGAGTGATATAAAGGGATATTTTGCAAGTTCTAAAGCAGGCCATGACAAAGGTACTGTGTATATGATTCTCGAATCTGATGATGTATATGTTTATCTGTCGGACGGTAAATTAAGACCGACAGATAAACTTAAAAAGAAAAAGCTGAAACATGTTCAGCTCATAAAACAAAAAGATAGTGATCTTGCAGAAAAGATAGAGAAAAACCTGTTTATAAGTAATGAAGAAATAAAATATGCGATTAAGCAGATTAAAACCAGTGCCAAATAATAGGAGGTAAACTTATATGTCAAAGGCAGATGTAATTGAAATTGAAGGAAAGGTAGTTGAGAAATTACCTAATGCATTTTTTAAAGTAGAACTTGAGAATGGACATCAGATACTTGCTACAATCAGTGGTAAGTTAAGAATGAACTTCATCAGAATTCTTCCTGGTGATAAGGTAACAATTGAGTTATCACCATACGATTTAACAAAGGGAAGAATCATTTGGAGAGATAAATAAAAACAATAGGAATATATGTACAAAATATTCTTTATAAATTTTGTAAAATTTTCCTTGCGTTGATAGAAAAGGTTGTGCTATAATAGCAACCGAACTTGTCTGAAAGGAGGCTTTTGCAGTGAAGGTTAGATCATCAGTTAAACCAATTTGTGAAAAATGCAAAGTCATTAAAAGAAAGGGCAGCATCAGAATTATCTGTGAAAACCCTAAGCACAAGCAGAGACAGGGCTAATTACCCTGAAGCAGAGAAGTAGAAGTACTTCTCATATTTCTGCGTTATAGTATCAATGTCACTAGTTGGTATTATAACTAATTCTGTCTTTAATATAATGGACAGAGAACAGTTTTGCGGCTGCAGCGATGACACATCCGGATAAGTTGACGGTGTTCATTGCTATCAAATATAGTAGACTGAAGGTGACGCACACATTTCAGGCGTTCAAAGCGGGGGATAGAGCTTAGAACGAGCTGCGTAGGAATCGGACTACATTTTTCTATCTTTATTATTAATATTAATTTAATTGATCAAACGGAGGTTAAAGAACACATGGCTCGTATTTCAGGTGTAGACTTACCAAGAGAAAAGCGTATTGAAATAGGACTTACTTATGTTTACGGTATTGGCCGAGTAAGAGCATCTAAGATTCTTGAAGAGGCTGGCGTTAATCCAGATACACGTGTTAAGGATCTTACAGATGAAGAAGTTGCAAAGATTGCTAAGGTTATCGATGCTGATCCAGAACATTTAGTAGAAGGTGACTTAAGAAGAGAAGTTGCCATGAACATTAAGAGATTAAAGGAAATCGGATGCTACAGAGGAATCCGTCATAGAAAGGGACTTCCATGCAGAGGTCAGAAGACAAAGACTAATGCAAGAACATGTAAGGGTCCTAAGAAGACTGTAGCTAATAAGAAGAAATAATTGAATTGTTAAACTCACAGGAGGTTAGTTATCATGGCTCAGAAAGTTACAAAAAAAGTGACAAAGAAGCGTGTTAAGAAGAACGTTGAAAGAGGACAGGCACATATTCAGTCATCTTTCAATAATACAATAGTTACATTAACAGATGCAGAAGGAAATGCTTTATCATGGGCATCTGCAGGTGGACTCGGATTCAGAGGATCTAAGAAGTCTACTCCTTATGCAGCACAGATGGCAGCTGAGACAGCAACAAAGGCTGCATTAATCCATGGATTAAAGTCTGTAGACGTTATGGTTAAGGGACCAGGTTCAGGTAGAGAAGCAGCTATCAGAGCACTTTCAGCAGCTGGTCTTGAAGTTACAAGTATCAAGGATGTTACTCCAGTTCCACATAATGGATGCCGTCCACCAAAGCGTAGAAGAGTTTAATTTAGGGAGGTAAGATTACAATGGCAGTTAATAGAACACCTGTCCTCAAGAGATGTAGATCTCTTGAAATGGATCCTGTATATTTAGGAATAGATAAGAAATCTAGAAGAAAGGCAAAGAACGCTGGTAGAAAGGTTAGCGAGTATGGAATGCAGCTTCGTGAGAAGCAGAAGGCTAAGTTCATCTACGGTGTATTAGAGAAGCCTTTCAGAAATTACTATAAGAAGGCTGAGAGACAGAAGGGTATGACTGGTGAGAACCTTATGATCATGCTCGAACTCAGACTTGACAATGTTCTTTTCAGATTAGGATTCGCTAGAACAAGAAAAGAAGCAAGACAGATCGTTGATCACAAGCATGTATTAGTTAATGGTAAGTGCGTAAACATCCCTTCATACCTTGTAAAGGCTGGAGATGTTATCGAAATCAGAGAGAAGTCTAAGTCATCAGCAAGATACAAGGAAATCCTTGAGTCTACTAACGGAAGACTTGTTCCAGAGTGGTTAGAGGCAGATGCAGACGCTCTTAAGGGATCAGTTAAGTCAATCCCTACAAGAGAAGTTATTGACGTTCCTGTAAACGAGATGCTTATCGTCGAGTTATATTCTAAGTAATCCGTATCGGAAATATAGAATAAAACTTATAAAACCCATAAAAAGGAGGGACTATACATGGTTGATGCAGATTTTAATTTCAAGATGCCAAAGATTGAGATGACAGAAAAATCAGAAGATGGCAAGTATGGAAAATTTGTTGTTGAGCCACTCGAAAGAGGATATGGTTTAACATTAGGTAATTCTTTAAGAAGAATTATGCTCTCTTCATTAGTTGGTACAGCTGTAAGCAGTATCAAGATTGAAGGTGTACTTCATGAATTCAGCTCAATTCCAGGTGTTAAGGAAGATGTTACTGAGATCGTCATGAACATCAAGCAGTTATCAATCAAGAACAACGGAAATTCTGTTGAGCCTAAAGAAGCACATATTGACTTCGTAGGCGAAGGTGTAGTTAGAGCATCAGATATTCAGGTTGATCCTGATATTGAAATAATCAATCCGGATCTTGTTATTGCACATCTTAATGGTGCAGACAGCAAGCTCACAATGGAACTTACAATCACTAATGGTCGTGGTTATGTAAGCTCTGAGAAGAATAAGAGAGATGATCAGCCAGCAGGCGTTATCGCTATTGATTCAATTTACACACCAGTAGAGAGAGTTAATATGGCAGTTCAGAATACTCGTGTAGGTCAGGATACAGATTTTGATAAGCTTACACTTGATATTTTCACTAATGGAACAATAGAACCAGATGAGGCTTTAAGTCTCGCAGCTAAGGTTTTAAGTGAACATTTAAAGGGATTCATCAATCTTTCAGAGAACGCTCAGAAAGTGGAAATCATGGTTGAGCAGGAAGAGGATGAGACTACTAAGGTCCTTTCAATGAGCATTGAAGATCTTGAATTATCTGTTCGTTCATCTAATTGTCTTAGAAGAGCTGGTATCAACACAGTTGAAGAGCTTTGCAACAAGACATCAGATGATATGATGAAGGTAAGAAACTTAGGTAAGAAGTCTTTAGATGAAGTTCTCCTTAAGCTTAAGGAAATGGGCTTACATCTTAGACCTAACGAAGATTAATTTGTAGATACGGCAGCTATACAGTAAGTCCATAAGCGCATGTGTAGCTGTTACAAATGGAGGTAAATCATGGCAAAATATAGAAAGCTCGGCAGAACATCTAGCCAGAGAAAGGCTTTATTAAGAAGTCAGGTAACAGCATTAATCGAGAATGGCAAGATTGTTACTACAGAGGCAAGAGCCAAGGAAGTAAAGAAGATGGCTGAAAAGCTCATCACACTTGCAGTTAAAGAGAAAGATAACTTCGAGACAGTTAAGGTTTCAGCAAAGGTTCCTAAGAAGGATGCTGAAGGCAAGAGAGTTAAGGAAGTTGTTGATGGCAAGAAGGTTACTGTATATGAGACAGTAGAGAAGGAAATCAAGAAGGATCTTCCTTCAAGACTTCATGCTAGAAAGCAGATGGATAAGGTTCTTTACACAGTTACAGAAGTTCCTACAGCAGCTGCTGGAAAGAAGAAGAATACTAAGACTGTTGATCTTACAAACAAGTTATTTGATGAGATCGCACCTAAGTATGCTGGTCGTCAGGGCGGTTATACAAGAATCGTTAAGATCGGTTTAAGAAAAGGTGATGCAGCAATGGAAGTTCTTCTTGAATTAGTTTAATTTCAATTGCAATTTAAGCGGGTAAGGAAACTTATCCGCTTTTTTTGGAATCTGCGGTAAGACTTAAAAGGGCAGGAGGTCATATGGGAATAGTTAAAGCAAAAAACCTCACATTTGAATATATAAGACGAGATGAAGATGGTAATGTTGAGGGAATAACTAAGGCTGTTGATAATGTGAGTATTGACATTAAGCAGGGCGATTTTGTTGCCGTGTTAGGTCATAATGGCTCCGGTAAATCAACATTTGCAAAACATCTGAATGTGCTCGTTATGCCGACAGAGGGAACTGTGTGGGTTGATGGTATGGACACAAGGGAAGAGGAGAATACTTTAAAGGTAAGACAGACTGCCGGAATGGTATTTCAGAACCCTGATAACCAGATAGTTGGAACTCTTGTTGATGAAGAGGTTGGATTCGGACCAGAGAATATTGGTGTTCCAACGGAAGAAATATGGGAACGAGTTGAAAAAAGCCTGAAAGCAGTAGGAATGTATGCTTTCAGAAACCAGTCGCCAAACAAGCTATCTGGAGGACAGAAGCAGAGGGTAGCGATTGCTGGAATTGTAGCAATGAAGCCAAAATGTATTGTCTTAGATGAACCAACGGCAATGCTTGATCCGTTGGGACGAAAGGATGTACTTAATGTGCTTCATGAATTGAACAGGCAGGAAAATGTAACGGTTATACTTATCACTCATTACATGGAAGAAGTAATTGATATAGACAAGCTTTATGTAATGGATGATGGAAAGCTGGTAATGTCAGGAACACCAAGAGAAATATTCTCACAGGTAGAGAAATTAAAGAAATTGAGACTTGATGTGCCGCATGTTACAGAATTAGCCTATGAACTTCAGAAGGAAGGAGTTCCATTAAAGAATGGAATATTGACTTCAGAAGAATTTACAGAGGAACTCATTAGAGTTAGAAATGAGGGTTTCAATGTCAATAATAGTAGATAATATCAGCTATATTTATGAAAAAGGCACTGGCTTTGAGAGGCAGGCTTTGAAAAATGTGAGCTGTGCAATAGAAGATGGTGAATTTATCGGACTTATTGGTCATACAGGTTCGGGTAAATCCACATTTATACAGCATCTTAATGGACTTGTTAAACCGACTGAAGGCCATATATATTACAATGGCAGAGATATATATGAGCAGGGCTTTAATATGAAAGAATTAAGAAGCAGGGTAGGACTGGTTTTTCAGTATCCTGAACACCAGCTTTTTGAGACTGAGATATTCAAAGATGTATGTTTTGGTCCTAAGAACCTTGGCCTTTCACAGAAGGAGGTTGAAATCAGAGCATTTGAGTCGTTAAGACTGGTTGGAATAGATGATAATATGTTTTATCAGTCGCCATTTGATTTGTCAGGTGGACAGAAGAGAAGGGTTGCCATTGCAGGTGTACTTGCGATGAAACCAGATGTTCTTATTCTGGATGAACCAACGGCTGGCCTTGACCCTAAGGGAAGAGATGATATTCTTAATTGTCTTAAGTATTTAAGGGAAGAGACAGGAATGACTATTATTCTTGTGTCACACAGCATGGATGATGTTGCTAACTATGTGAGCAGAATTATGGTAATGAATGATGGTGTGCTGACATATGATGACACTCCAAGAAATGTATTCAGGCATTATAAGGAGCTGGAGGCAATAGGACTAGCAGCACCACAGGTAACTTATTTGATGAATGATTTAAAACAGGCAGGCTTTGATGTTAATACAGATGCTATCACAATAAATGAAGCGAAGGAAAGCATTCTGGCTGCCTTAAGATAAAGGAAGTAATATGATTCGAGATATAACAATAGGACAGTATTATCAGGCAGATTCGGTAATACACAGACTGGACCCGAGAGTTAAGCTTATGGGTACCTTAATATTCGTAATATCCCTGTTTCTGGGAAGTAATATATGGCTGTATCTGGTTGTAGCAGCATTTTTGGCGATTGTAATTGCACTGTCAAAGATACCTCTTAAATTCATTCTTAAAGGTCTTAAGGCAATTGTAATATTAATTGTAATCAGTGCGGCATTTAATCTGTTTCTGACGCCAGGAACGCCTCTTATTAAGATATGGAAGCTGACGATAACGCATGAAGGCCTTAATACGGCTGTATTCATGGTTATAAGGCTTATTTTTCTTATTATGGGTTCATCCCTTATGACACTTACAACAACGCCTAATAACCTTACAGACGGGCTTGAAAAGGGACTTGGATTTCTTAAGTACATTAAAGTTCCGGTTCATGAAATTGCAATGATGATGTCTATTGCATTGAGGTTTATCCCGATTCTTATTGAGGAAACAGATAAGATAATGAAGGCACAGATGGCGCGAGGTGCAGACTTTGAGTCAGGTAATATTATTAAGAAGGCAAAAGCCATGATACCTATTCTTGTGCCTTTATTCATATCAGCGTTCAGAAGGGCTAATGAACTTGCAATGGCTATGGAGGCGAGATGTTATCACGGTTCTGAAGGAAGAACCAAGATGAAGCCGCTGAAATACTCCAGAAGAGATATTAATGCATATCTTATTATCGCATTGTATCTTGCGTGCATTATTGTGGTTAAGGTTACGCTTAAGTTAATATAATCAGTGTGTACACAGATATGACATTTATAATAGTTTGATTCTGGCTTTTAAGGAGGAACGCCATGCGAAGAATAAAGCTTATCGTAGCTTATGATGGAACAGAATATTCCGGCTGGCAGATTCAGCCGGAAGCACCAACTATAGAAATGTATCTTGACAAGGCAATTCGCGAGCTTACAGGTGAAAATGTGCATGTGACCGGAGCAAGCCGTACAGACGCAGGTGTGCATGCATATGGAAATGTAGCTGTATTTGATACGGAATCGACAATACCTGGAGACAGATTCACATTTGCACTAAACAGATTCCTGCCGGATTCAATTGTTATTCAGGATTCATGGGAAGTGTCTTCTGATTTTCACCCAAGGCACTGTAACACAAGAAAGACTTACGAATACCGCATACTTAATACTGCTGTTCCGTTGCCTCAGAAGCGCAATTTCACATGGCATGTTGCAGGTAGTATTGATATTGAAAAGATGAAAGAAGCTGCCGTATATATTGTTGGTGAACATGATTTCAAAAGCTTCTGTTGTGTGAGAACTCAGGCAGAATCGACTGTCAGGACTATATATTCACTTGAGGTTCTGCAGGAAGGCAGTGAGATAATAATCCGTATTAAAGGAAATGGATTCTTATACAACATGGTAAGAATTATTACAGGCACGCTTATTCAGGTAGGAAAAGGAAGATTCAAGCCTGAATATGTGAAGCAGATGTTAGAGGCAAAGGACAGGACTGTTGCAGGGCAGACTGCTCCTCCACAGGGACTTACACTTGTTGGCATTGAATATGTGGATAATGATGACGCAAGGGTTGTCTGATGTGGATAACTTTTTTGGATAAAACATTTGCAAAAGTATATTGACACACGTGGTTATGTGTTATATAATTCAGAAATGTGGCGTGATAAGTGCGCCCATAATTAAGGTTTTAAGTGTTTCACCAATGCCCCGGAGAGACATTTATATACATTAATAATTAAGCATTATAGCAATATTTCAGGAGGAAAACTAATGAAAACTTATATGGCTAGTGCATCTACAATCGAAAGAAAATGGTATGTAGTAGATGCTGCAGATTATACATTAGGTCGTTTAGCATCACAGGTTGCTGCTGTGTTAAGAGGAAAGAATAAGCCAACTTACACACCATTCCTTGACTGTGGTGACAATGTTATCGTAATTAACGCTGATAAGGTTAAGTTCACAGGAAAGAAGCTTGACCAGAAAGTTTACTACAGCCACTCAGACTATGTTGGTGGTTTAAAGGAAACAACACTTAAGGAAATGATGGAAAAGAAGCCTGAGAAGGTTATCGAGCTTGCTGTTAAGGGAATGCTTCCAAAGGGACCTTTAGGACGTCAGATGTTCACAAAGCTTCATGTTTATGCTGGTCCAGATCATGAGCAGGCAGCTCAGAAGCCAGAAGTATTAAAGTTTTAATATAAGGACACATATAAGGAGGAATTAACAGTGGCTAAGAAAGCAAACGGAAAGTTCTACGGAACAGGTAGAAGAAAAAGCAGTATTGCTAGAGTATATTTAGTACCAGGTACAGGTAATATCACAATAAATAAGAGATCACTTGATGAGTATTTCGGTCTTGAGACACTTAAGGTTGTTGTAAAGCAGCCATTAGCTCTCACAGAGACAGCTGACAAGTTCGATGTAATCGTTAACGTACACGGTGGCGGATACACAGGTCAGGCTGGTGCTATCAGACATGGTATCTCAAGAGCACTTCTTCAGGTTGATTCAGACGAGTACCGTCCATCACTTAAGAAGGCTGGTTTCTTAACAAGAGATCCAAGAATGAAGGAGAGAAAGAAGTACGGTCTCAAAGCAGCTCGTCGTGCTCCACAGTTCTCAAAGAGATAATATGTGCTACTTTTGGAAGTTCGGGAAATGGCTTATTTGCTGGATTTCAAGAGTTGTGGGTGTTGCTGAAAAGTGCTTGATTTGGGTAGATAAGTAACAAACAAGTAACTTAAAAGTAACATACAATAGACATATATATGTAAATTATTAGGGATGTTTTCCATCAGATTTATCTGGTTGGGAGACATCCCTTTTGCGTGTTTCTACAAGCGATGCATTTGCTGATGAATATTGGATGATAGTGCTTGCACTAGCAGACAATAATTCAACGGTAAATATAGCGCGATATGAGCAAGATTACGAAGTAATCTGCGAATGAATCGCTTAATACTAAATCATTCATAATAAAAATCCTTTCTGTCAGCGAAAGTAACTTATAAGCATCATTTAGCTTATATTAGGTTTATTGCTTTAACTAATTCTCCTATATCCATATGGGTATAGACTTTTTCTGTTAGAGTCATGGCACCGGCGTGACCAACTATCTTTTTAATTGTGGTTTGATCCACACGTGCATCTGCAAGCATTGATATACAGGTGTGTCTACAACAATGTGGTGTTCGTTCAATATAGAGATTCTTCATTAGTGGTTTGAAATAGCTATCATAATAATTGCGATATAAGAAGTGCCTACCATCATCTGTATGAAGCAGATAATCTGAATCAATGCCATCATTAAACCAGCCTTTGTAAAATTCTAATACTTTATTTGCAATAGGCACCTTACGGATTCCATTTTCAGTTTTACTGTCAATCACATCAAAGTATTGCTCCTCAAGATGAACATTTTCTTTTTTAAGTCTAGCAATTCTGATATTCTCACACTATTGTAAATCAGCATTAGTACAATCTGATAATACTTGTCATCTTTCATAGTCCATAGCTTATCAATTTCATCTTTTGTCAGTCTGTCTCTATCGGCTTTGTTTGGATTGCGATTCTTATATTTAAGGATATCAACAAATTCAGAATAGTCTTTCAGTGTAAGCTCATGCTTTAAGCGGATTGCATATGAAGTGAAGAAAAAACTGAAAAATCTGGCGTTATTTTTGGAACAATTGCGAAGTCATTTTATCTGTATAGAATATGTGCAGATAGATAATGTGGAGGAGCAAAGAAAAATAAAAGAAGATTTAATTCAGAACACGGAAGAAGTTGAGAAGGTTTTGGCTATTCGCGAAGAGATGGATGCCAAGCAGGAATTGAAATCAAAGTACGCAAAACGGTCAGTGGAAACAACTTCTGGTGTTGAACGATTACAGCTAAGAGTAGCGATTGAAAAGTTGGAGGAGGAAGTGTATGAGCTCAGGGAGATGTTATTGCAATCGAAATTGGATGCGGAGTTATTACTTGAAAAAGATTTGAAAAAGAAATTGAAGATTTCAAAGATGTGCGAGCGATTGTTATCGAGTCTTAAAAATCAGTATGAGCAGTTGAATGAGGAAAAAAGAGAATTAAGAGCTGTATATGATACTAAGGTTAAAGCTGTTGCTGCAGAGGATATGGAGGAATTGATTGAGGTGAGACAAGCAGTCAGAGATGAAGAAACTCACAGAGCACGAGCGGAACTTCTTGCAAAGTATGGAGAGGCTTTTAAAGACAGGTTTTTTGACGAGGCGGTTGAAAAGGTGGATTGTGAGATGCGAGGGAAGGTGTATGTGAAGAGGGAACAAACTATAGAGAGCCCAAAAGGCGCAAAATTATATCCTGAACAAAAGTCAAGATAATAGGAATGGTTGTTGAATATAATCTGCAATGGTGATATAATAGTTCAATAAATGAACTGAGTTATTTGTAAGGATGGTCGTTATGGGAGAATTAGATTTTTTTATGAATGACAGGATGAAAGTATTGCAGATTATTTATCAACATCAGATTTCTGTGGAAGGGAATAGTTTTTGTCCACTTAACCAGCAAGAAATAGCAGACTTAGTACCGTGCAGTAAGCTTAAAGCAAATCAGATTATCAGAGAATTAATTGATGCTGGGTATGTTGAGATGATAAGAAGTAGAGGTAGATATATTGTGACGGAAAAGGGAAACATAGTATTGGAAATTTAAGATGGAGGTTTTTATATATGATAAGTATGTCAGAGTATTTAGAGAATATTTATGTTGATTTTGCAAGTGATATTAACGAACAAACTAAACTGTGTCAACTTAAAGGATTAAATTTTGCGGCAGGATGTCTTCCGGATTATAATAACCTTCAAATACAAAGACTGTACTTGCTTCGGTATTCCTTTGCATATGGATTTGAGTATTCGGGAATATATTCGGAGGTTTTGGCCAGATTACATAATCCACAGAAAGTATGCGTTGTGTCAATAGGATGTGGAAATTTTTTGGATTATTGGTCATTAGTTCAATCAATTGAGAAAAAGAATTTGGAATGTGAAGTTAGATATGTTGGTATTGATGAAATAGATTGGAACTATAAATTTGATAAAAGAGATGGCGATGAACTGTATTTTAAGAAAGGTAATGCCATTAACTTTTTTGAAGAAAATAAAGAATTTATTTCTGACATATACTTTTTTCCGAAATCAATTAGTGAGTTCGATGCTAAAGAAATGAATGTTATGGTTAATAATCTTCAGAATAAACCCATACTAAGAGATAAGTTGATATTTTGTTTCTCCATCCGGGCCAATGAGGGAAGTAGAGAAAGAGATATGGAAAAAACAGAGCAAATAATTGGAGCACTGAAAAGAAATGGATTTCATTTAATCAACCCAACTTACGGATATACTTTTTATAGAGAAAATAAAGGCATAATTGCTTATGATAACAGTTATGTATATCCTCAAGAGGCATATGATTATATCGTGTCACTGAATGAAAAATGTGGAAGTTATATTAAAAACGGAGCAAATTGTGGGGAAGATTGTATTCAATATTTGAATAGAAAACCTACAACTAAAACGGGTAATATTTATTATAGAATAATTGAATTGGAAAGGAATTAGCACAATGATATTAAGTGTAAGCCGCAGAACGGACATTCCTAATTATTATTCGGAGTGGTTTTTCAATAGAGTAAAAGAAGGCTTTGTGTATGTAAGAAATCCTATGAATGCACATCAGGTAAGTAAGATAGATATAACACCAGAGGTGGTTGATTGTATTGTCTTTTGGACAAAGAATCCAGAGCCAATGTTGGATAGATTAGATGAACTTTCTTCATATGATTACTATTTTCAGTTTACATTGACTGGATATGGAAAAGATATGGAGTGTAATGTTCCGCATAAAAAGGAAAAAATGATTCCTATATTTCAGGAACTATCGAAAAAAATTGGAATGAAAAAGGTAATATGGAGATATGATCCTATTATTTTTACAAAGAAGTATAGTCCAGAATACCATTTAAAAGCGTTTGAGCAAATTGCAACAGCACTTAAAGGATATACAGAGAAGTGTGTTATAAGCTTTGTTGATATATATGCAAAGAATAAGAAAAATATGGAATTACTTGATTTATATGAAATTGATAAAAATGAGTTGCTAGAGTTTGCAAAGAAAATAGCTGGAATTGCAAAGGACAACGGAATGAAGATAGGAAGTTGTGCTGAGAGTATAGATTTGGATGAGTGTGGTATTGAACACAACTGTTGTATTGATAAAACTCTAATAGAAGACATAATTGGATGCAGACTCAAAGTTGAAAAAGATAAAAATCAACGCGAGGAGTGTGGCTGCGTGGAAGGCGTAGAGATAGGAACATATAATACATGTAAAAATGGATGCAAATACTGTTACGCAAATTATAGCCAAGAAAGTGTTGTGAAGAATTGTAGCAGGTACGATCCAAAGTCACCAATATTGTGTGGTATACTCGATGAAAATGATAAAATAACTGTGCGAAAAGTAAAATCTTTGAAAGAACAGCAATTAAGCATTTTTGATTTTTAGAAAGAAGGTAATGGGTTGAATTTAGGAATAGAAACTGAGACATTAGAATTTAAGAAATCAACAGGTGAGTTGAAAGAGGCAATGAATTCTATTTCTGCCATATTGAATAAGCATCAGCAGGGTGAAATTTATTTTGGTGTAAAGCCTGATGGTACAGTTATAGGACAGGTTGTGACAGAGGAATCTTTGCGTGAAGTCAGTCAGAAAATAAAGAATTCAATTGAACCCAAAATATATCCTGAAGTTAAAAAGGTTGTAATGGATGGAAGGAATTGTATTTATGTAAAATTTGAAGGAAGTCAGACACCATATTTTGCATTTGGTGTAGCCAAAATTCGTGTAGCAGATGAAGACTTAACTATGTCACCACAGGAATTAGCAGATTATATTCGAAAAGGTGACAAAGAGGAAAATCGTTGGGAAAATTTGGTTTCCAATAAATTTGTTGATGATGTTGATGAAGAACTATTGAAAAAATATACCAATCAGGCACATGATGTTGGTAGGATTGCAATTGAATATACCGATAAGAGAACCGTTCTGAACCAACTAGAATTATCAGAAGGCAATAATTTGATTAATGCAGGAAAGGTTTTATTTGCAGATGATTTGATCCAGGATATTCAGATGGCTATTTTTGCAACAAATGAAAGACTAACTTTTAATGATATTCAAAGACATCACGGACCGGTGCTTAAGCTGGTAGATATTGCAGAGAATTATATTAAAAGTAATATTCACTGGAGAGTGGAATTTACTGGGACATTGCAGCGTACAGAAATACCGGAAATTCCAGTTGATGCTATAAGAGAAGCATTATTAAATTCATTTTGTCATAAGGATTATGCAACTGGGCAAAGTAATGAGGTTGCAATTTATAAAAACAGAATAGAAATTTATAATCCAGGTTCTTTTCCAGAAGGATTTGAACCACAGGATTTTATTGATAGACCGGAAAGACCAATTCGTAGAAATCCGAAGATTGCAAGGATTTTATATTACTCTAAGGATATTGAAAGTTTTGGCACTGGTTTAAAGCGTATAGCTGACGCATGTGAAAAAGCAAGGGTTAGATATGAATTTAAAAAATTAAAGTCAGGTTTTGTTGTTTGTTTTTATCGGTCAGGAAAAAGTGAGGATGAAAGTACGGATAAAATAGAAAAAAGTACGGATAAAGTACGGATAAATACGGATAAATTGAATTTTTCACAGAAAAAAGTAATTGAATTCATTTTGGACAATGGAAAGGTTACCAATAAAGATGTTCAGCAATTGCTGGGGGTGAAGGATTCACGGGCTTTAAAGATTTTGAAGGAACTTGTAGAAAAGGATGTTGTTGTGAAACAAGGGAAATTAAAAGGAAGTTATTATACAATAAAAAAATATGAGTGAGCGAGCAGCAATTAGAACAAGCAAAAAAGAATGTGTAGAATGTTAGAGCAAAAGAATCAAAGAGACAGAAGTAGGAACGGATTGGGATTTGGCAGAAAAAAGATGTTGGCGATGTGGCAAAGAAACTGAACTACAAAGATGCCATTTAATACCAGATTCATTAGGTGGAAAAGATGAAGCGTCAAACATTGTTTTATTGTGTGACAAGTGTCATAAAGAAGGACCGAATGTAGCTGACCCAGAGATCATGTGGGACTGGATAAAAGCGTATGCTCAGCCAAATCAATTTATGTTTTTGTTTTATCAAATTTCGCGTGAGTACGAATTTATATATAAGCGTAGTATAAAAGAAGAAATCAAGTTTTTTCAGTTTTTACAGGAAGAGGATATAAAAAAATGATTGTAGCAAAGATATGGTATAAGAGTCAATATGCAACAAATTATTTTGGACAGCCTTTTTAAGTACTATGAATGGTGTGGGAATTTTAAGAATATTGTTTAAAGAAATGGCAAAAGAGTTAAATGTTGAATTGAGATAGGATGGAGCAATTACATATGAACAAATGCAGTGTATATATTTGCGAAAGTAAAACAGAATATGAAGGACAATATGAATTTATGAATGCTGGCATGGAAGTAGAGATATTTAATTATCATGCTCCAAGTGAAGAAAATGTTAGCATTGGAGATGAGGTTAAGTATAAGGAAATCACAATTGTAGATTTAAGAAACAGAGTATTTGTTTTTTCTCCGGTATTTTATAATGTTGGGGTAACATATGCGTTAACACAATATGAGAAATATAAAACGGATTTCTATTTCACAACAGGAAAGGTAGATAGTGTTGATTCTTTTTCTTGTAATATGAAAATGAGTACACTCAAAATGTATCATCCTTTGTTAATGCAATGCTTTAATAATCCAGCACTTCAAGTATCTTGTGGTGAAAGTGAAATGAATTACAAAGTTATAAAAAATTCCGATAAGAAAGTTGTTGAAATACAGAATAACAATATAAAAAAAATAGAGTTTGGTGGCAAATGCACTTATTCAAGAAAGAATAATGGTCAGTTAATAACTATTGAAGCAGAAAATTATGCAACAATATATTTAGATGAACCTATTACTTATAAAGACCTATTAATGTATATAAAGGAATTTGATGTATTAGTGAATGCTTATTGTCCAAGTGGTTTACATTCATACGCAACATATATTACAACAATTGAAGGGAAAAGTTTTGAGGTTATACATAAACTGTTAGGAAAAGAAAAGTTTTGTGATAAAATAATTCATCAACCAGTGAAACTGAATTTTTTTGAATATATCGAAAGAATGTATAAAAATACAAACTACCGAACAACTGATGATAGAAACAAATATATCCCTTTGGAGTTTAAAAAACCTACTTCATTAGAAGATCAATATATATTCTATTTTAGATATATTGACTTGTATATGGGTGACTATCTTAAGCAAAAAACGGGTAAAGTGTCGAGTAATTTTGACAGGCTTAGTAATTTTGTGGATGAAAATTTAAAATTATTTGATAGTAATGATACTATGAATATTGATAATTTTAAAAATGAATTAAATAGTCTAAGGAATCAATATGTTCATGAAGGCTATTACTTACCTAATAATCAGTTTGCGGTAAATGGGAAAGGTAAAGTATTTCTGTATCACAAAACGATGGACTATAATTGGCTTTTAAGAATTGTGAAAGTCTTTAAATTTGGTGTATATAAAATTCTTTATACAAAGGTACTTGATTTGGAGATCGATGAGGGGGAACTGAAAAGTGCTGTGAAATGTTGGTTTTAATGGTTGAAATGTAACGATATGCGAGTAATATGGAAAATAGATAGGAGAAAAACAATGAATATAGCAGTATTTGCCTCCCATGGAGGCAGCGATTTACAAGCAATTATAGATGGTTGCAAAAATAATCAAATAAATGCAAGGGTATCTGTTGTTATTAGTAACAATGGAAATTCAATGGCTTTGCAAAGAGCTGAAGCAGAAGGAATTCCAGCATATCATCTTAGTGCAAATAAATCTGGAAATGAGGAAGCCTTGGCAACGGAGATTTTAGATATATTAGCCAAATATAATGTTGAAATGATTTTTTTGGCGGGATATATGAGAATGTTGCATATATCGGTACTGGAAAAATATAATAATAGAATCTTTAATATACATCCTGCATTATTACCTAAATTTGGTGGTAAGGGTATGCATGGAATGAATGTACATACAGCCGTTATTAAAGCCAAAGAAAGTGAAACGGGTGTGACAATTCATAGAGTAAATGCTGAGTATGATAGCGGAGAAATTGTAGCGCAGACGACAGTTCCAGTACTGAAAAATGATACACCGGAGATATTGGCGGCCAGGGTGCTTGATAGAGAATACGAATTTTTGGTTGAGGTTATTGGAGATATTGTAAATGGAGAAATTACTTTAGGATAAGGTTGATGTAAACTGAAATAAAAGCATTATATTAAGAATGATATGGGAGGTTTTTATGGGAAAGGTACTGATTATTAAAAATAATAATAGCGATGAGAGAATACACCGTTATGCTATGGAAAGCTATGAGCAAGGGAAAAAATGCTATTATAATTCAGTAGATGGTACATTGAATGAACAAGCATTAATGGAATTGAAGAAAAATTTCGAAGGTAGTGGCATTGTCTTAATGATTACGTATGAAAATTCAGACCTAAGAAAAATTAAAGATGTTTTTATTGGAGATGAGGCTTATATAAATTATAAAAATAGTATTGAATATATAATGAGGGTGTATTTGAAAAAAACATGTCACGAAAGAGTTATTGCAAGTATCATAGACAAGATTGATTTAGATATTGATGCTGATTTCGGATATGGTCAATACGTTATAATGAATGATATGGAAAGTTTATTTTATGAGTTGAGAGAAAGAATAATTGCAAATAAGCAGGAAAAAACCTATGATATTAGCGAAAAAGAAGAAAAGCTGGAAGAAAAATATGGATTAAGCGTATTGGCGCAGAAAGATGAACAATCTGTACGTATATATCCAAGTGATAGTGTAGGTAAAGATAGAACTGAATTTCAGAGAGATAGAGAAAGAGTTGTTAATTGTAAAGCATTTAGGAGGCTTGTAGATAAAGCACAAATTTTTGGCTCAGAAAAAGGGGATTATTATAGAACAAGGATGACCCATTCATTAGAGGTAAATCAAATTGCAAAAGCTATTGCTTATGCATTGAAATTGAATTTAGATTTAACTGAGGCTATAGCATTGGGACATGATTTAGGACATACGCCATTTGGACATCAAGGAGAAAGAACTCTAGATGAAATCTTGTGTGGGAAAATAGATGTTGGTATAAACGCAACACAAAAAATGTTTGAAAAAAGGTGTTTTGGAGGGTTTAAGCACAATTACCAAAGTGCAAAGATTTTGACAGAAATAGAAGAAAAGTATAAGGAATATCCAGGTTTGAATGTTAGCGTTCAAGTTGTTGAAGGCGTTTTAAAGCATACAAAGTTGAAGCCAGGCAAAATTGATTTATCAGACTTTTTGTCTAAAGAATATTTGGATAAAATATGTATTAGTAATGAAAAGGTACAAGTTTGTTCGAGTTTGGAGGGACAAGTTGTTGCTATTGCTGATGAAATTGCACAAAGAGGACATGATGTTGATGATGCGCTTACTTCAGGAGTCATGACAATTGATGAATTTAAAGATAGATTGAAAATAGATAAATGCAGGGAATTATTTGATAGAATTAATAAAGAAATAAATGATATTGAAACTTCAGAACGCCTTATTATTGATAAAAAGGAATTGAAAATTTCTAGAATTGTGTCGGTCATTATCAACTATTTTATTCAGAAAACTATTGAGTATTCGTTAACATTGGTTAGCGAGTACGAAGAACTTGGAAGAATATCATTAGACAATACTAAAGTGATGGTTCGTTTTCCAGATGATGTAGAGCGTGTAAATGGATATTTGGAGCAAGTAGTACAAAAAAAGGTGATTTGTAATAATGAGGTTGCAAGAGCTGATTATAATGCAAGTATGATTGTTCAGAATCTATTTGCAAAGTATTATAAAAATCCAAGATTATTACATTCTGGAACAGTGCATAAAATTTTTCTTGAAACTTTAAAACATAAAAATAGAGAGGTTTCCAATAGTGCTATTTATTTAAGCGATGGAAGCATAGAGTTAGTAAATAAAGAAATTGAAGAAATTACTTCAAAACCACTTAATGAAAAGCTTGTTTTAGAGTATTTGAAAGATGGTGACAATTCTTGTGCAGAAAAGGATATTGTGATATTCGAGAAGAGGAGGATATTGGTAAGGGCAATAACTGACTATATTGCAGGGATGACGGATGGATATGCACTTGAGGAATATGAAAAATTGAGATAATGAAAGTTTAAGGAAGGGACTTGGATGCTAGATGTGAAATTTTATGATACAATTGATGATGCATTATTGAAGTTCGCAGTGGTAATCTCACAGAGAATATTTACAATCCAAAGCGTCTTATTGCGCTTCAGAAAAGTATGTTACACCCCAGAATTTCGGTTCCGGGGTGTTTTTTATATAAAATGTGATAGAATATATTATAATAGTTAAGTATTAAGTGTAATTAAAAAGCTATTTTCGTATTAATTAGAATGGAGAGATATTTATATGACAACTGTAAGCACAAAGAGTGGTAGAATTATAAAAGTTGTATCCAGAGAAGAAGAGAAGAGTACATTGACTGAATCAGACAGTGAAATGGACGAAAGAGCGGTTGAAGCTGTTAAGGCAGCGATAAATAAAGCTAAGATTTGTAAGAAACCTATAGCAGGTTATGATAAAGAAAAAAAGCGGGCTTATGTAGAGTATGCGAATGGGGAAAGAAAGTATGCAGAATAGAAAACCGATGATTCTTGTATTAGCAGGACCAAATGGCTCGGGGAAAAGTACAATAACAACTTTTTTTGATAAAGTTGGTAAATAATACTAATGCTTATGATGTTGTTGCGACTACAGGAATGAATAATATGGAAGCTACTGTTTTGGTTGCCATGATGAGATATGAATCAATTGCCAAGAAAGAAGATTTTACATTTGAAACAGTCTTGTCATCTGAAAATAAGTTAAACATTTTAAGAAAAGCAAAAGAAGAGGGATTTTTTATAAAATGTGTATTTGTGTTGACAGTTGACCCACAAATTAATATTGCCAGAATAGAATCCCGTGTGGCAGCAGGTGGACATAATGTTGATAGCAGTAAAGTTATTCAAAGATATTATAAATCAATTAATAACATAAAAGAGTTACTTGATATATGCGATATTATGCATGTTTATGATAATACCAAATCACCAGAAAGAATTATTCGTAAGCATAAAGAAGAACTATCAATATATCCAAATGAATATTGGAGTGAACAGGATATATTAGGATTGATGGAATAATGTTTTTGTTATCTTATCTTGGAATACCAATACAATTTATTACACCCCAGAATTTCGGTTCTGGGGTGTTTTTTGACATTAATTACATTAACCCTTCATCTGCATCCTATACTTAAGTGGCGAAACAAGAAACTCCTTTTTAAATGCATAACTAAAGTAGCTTGTACTTTTAAATCCGCATTCATATGCAATTTGATCTATTGGTTTGTCAGTATTTGACAGTAAAACTATAGCATGTTCTAATCTTACCTTAGATAAATATCTTGAAAAAGCTTCTCCTGTATTTTGTTTGAATAGCCTTGAAAAATGAGAGCTGGAAAAGCTAAATAATTTACAAATATTATCCACATTTATATCAGTCATATAATTAGAGTCTATATATCTCATAACATCATTGATATTTTTGTTTATTTTCTTGCCCTGGCTGCCGTTTATATCATGAGATAACTCATGCTCAATAATAAATATAATTAAGTATGTAAGCAATGCCTTTAATTTAGAATCTGAGTATGGTGAATTAATATTATACTCAGTCAGCATCTTTTCAAAAATATTCCGGACAACTTGCTGGTCTTCCTGATTCAGAATGTGGTATTTTTCAGCGTAGAATCTGTTAAATGCAACAGCAGATATTTCTGACTTTATATAATCAGCTATATCAAATGAATATTTAATAAGTATGCTGTTATGCGTTTCATTGCTGGTATAAAAGGTCTGGTGCTGTAATCCAAGAGGCATTGTTCCAACATATCCGCTGAGAATATCCCACTCCCCATCAGTTGAGTATACATGATGACTGCCAGATATCTGAAAACCAATCTCATAATGTTTTATACATGCACTCATTGATGGCATATGAAAATTAATATCTTTTCCGTTATAAACGATACTTCTGTTTATTTCAAAATTATTACCATCTTTTATAGGTCTTGGCATGCATTTTACTTCCTTCCAATGATATTAAATATAAAAATAGCATAATATCTAAAATTGTATTTGTAAAGTGATATTTTTTTTAAAGAAAGCGACAAATTAATAATGTATAGTATATATGTAACTAAGCAATTGTTTTTTTGAGGGGAGATTAGTAATGAATGATGAGAGAATGCCAATTAACATTTATAAACTTGATGCTGGTTATAATGATAAGGGAATGAATAGTAATGAACTTATTAAAGATTATAAACGGAATATACATAAATGGTATTTTATAGCTGCTGTCGACATTGTGTTTGCCTTGATTATAGCATTTGTTAATTTTAAAGTTCCTGACACGGTAATGATGAGCCTGATTATTTATATTGTAGTATTGGCACTGCTTATAGTAAGTATTGTCAGGATTCATGGATATCGTTTACAGTGTAGAAGTATACAAGGGGGATTTAACAGATGAAAAAATATAAGCTGAGTACGAGGATAAGTGTCTATATAGCTGTGATTTTATCGCTGGCTATGAGTGGGTTGACCATAAGAAGCCTGATTGTTAAAAGAAATGTTCATTCAGTAAGTGTTACATTATATGGAATTGTATTTGTGTTATTACTGGTTGTGTCAGCAGTTTCATTGATTGTGTACATATACAAGAGTAAGATTGGAATATATGTAAGTATTGCCTGTCTGGTTATTATATTTGCATATGGAATTATAATGAAAGATTCACCATTACAACTCATAATTATATTTCTGCCAGTTATTTACGCTATGTTTTCAACTAGAGAGTAATTGGAATAATTTAACATTCTTCGATTGGACTTCCAGCGGTTCTCACACCACTAAAAAGTCCAATCGTATTCCATTAGAAAGTCAAGCGGCAGTAGAAAATAATTATAAACAAGAACCGTCTCTCAATGTTGAGTGGCCATCTGATGAAGAGGCAAAGTTTAAATGGATATCATCTGAGATTCAAAGCCTTAATAAGGAAGGGACAAAAGTGCGGGTCAAAGCTCAAATTGATTTTATAAAATATCATTATGAAACAGAATGTACAGTCGGGTGGAATGAAAACCTATCAGAGACTAAAATTAAAAATGCTAGTATTACGGCGGTGTAAGCATTTGTTGCGGTTGGTTGATATATTAGAGTTAATATAATACTATAATACTTGCGGATTTAGAAGTCGACACATTTAATAACATTGGCATTGAGATGGAATAATATTCTTTCTTCAATAAAGTAATGAGCAGTTCTGGGAATGTGTGGGTAGTGCTACGCACATAACAGATATGTAACACTACCAGACACAAATTCCCAATCTATGGGCTCTTCACGCTCTACAAACGCTTTCAAAGAGATAAGATTTCAACAATCCAGTGCGTCTTACGACGTTCCAGAAAAGTATATTACACCTCGGAATTTCGGTTCTGGGGTGTTTTTTTAGTTTGTGAACTATGGTATTATTATAATGTAATGATTTTTCAAAAGGTAAAACGAGAAATATGAGATTTGATAAGAGAACGTTTTAATAATGTATTATATTATACAGTACAGGAGAGCCATATATGATTAAAATAGCATTTTTCGATATAGATGGAACATTGTTGAAAATGGGATGTAAAGAACCGACAGATAAAACAGTTAAAGCGTTAAATTCTCTTCGCCAGAATGGAATATTGCTTTGTATGGCAACTGGCAGAGGCTATCTTTCAATCCCTGAATTCAAAGATATTACATTTGATGTGCTGCTCACATTTAATGGTTCGTATGTAATGGCTGGAGAAAAGATTATTTTCAGGAATCCCTTGAATAATAATGATAAACATCAAATAATTCAAAATCTTAATAAAATGAACAGAGCAGCTGCAATCAGCAATGAGCATTTTATTGTTACTAATGGCACAGATGAGCATCTGGAAGAGTACTTTAAATTTGGAAATGAAACATTGACAATTGCAGATAATTTCGATGAGTTATGTAAAGAAGATATTTATCAGATTATGTGTGCGTGTAGAAAAGAAGAATACGCCCAGATACTGCAAGGAACTGAAAATACCCAGATAACTGCATGGTGGGATAAAGCAGCAGATATAATTCCATTGAATTGTGGTAAGGGAAATGCTGTAAATGCAGTGCTTAATTATTATGGATTATCGAAAGATGAGGCGATTGCTTTTGGTGATGGTAGAAATGATATTGAAATGCTAGAAGCTGTTGGTACAGGAGTGGCCATGGGGAATGCCATTGATGAAGTCAAAGCAAGAGCAGATGTCATATGTAAATCCGTTGAAGAAGACGGAGTGTATCATTACTGTCTGGAGAAAAAACTCATTAAATGCTGATGGACTAATTATACAGCAGGGTTGCAGAGTGTTATATACTCTGCAATCCTGCTGGTCATTTATAGTCTTAATTTTACCACCACTTCTCACGGTAAGAATACTCTCCGCGGTAATTAGAAGCATTATAATCAGGATACTTGAAAGGTGCATATACATCATCCTTAGGTGCATCATCCTGTGTATATATGTACATAGAATCATAATCCCATGTGACAATTTCATCACGGGCATCGCCGTAGAGGTTTACAGCTTCAGCACACATGGTAGGATGTCCATCATCAGGGAATTTAACAACCTGAATACCATTGCCGTCAATCATTCCGCCGCGCTCTATATCAGCATTAAGAAGGATGAAGTCCTGACCGTCGCCAGTCCAGTTTACAGGAGTTAAGAGATTGCCATTAAGCTCATTCTCCATTTCCCATAACTGATTACCCTCGCTGTCATAGAAATATATAATTCCCTGGTGTCCCCAGAAATTAACAACAACCATTTCATAGCCCGGGCGGTTTGGAAGATAATTAGCAAGACTTACACGCTGTGCATGGCCGATACCGTCCTTCTTAAGAAGCTTTCCGTTAAAATCAGATATCAGGAAGCCTTCCTTACCTGCAACACAGGCAAAGAATTTAGTGCCTTTGTGCGGTCCTGATTCGAATCTGCCTGGAACAATCTCATCAATATGGTCTTCATTAACAGGCATAGTCCACATTTTATTACCGTGGCAGTCAAGCATGTTATAACCAACTAAAAGTTCATCATGTCCATCCCCGTTAATATCAATTGCAAAAGGAAAATGTCCGGTATTCTTATCACTCTGGAAATGCCACATAACCTCAAGGTCATCGTTAAGTGCATACACCCTGCAATAACGATCTTTAATGAGAATATCGCGTGGTTTATCAAGACCACGGAAATTACATATACGCATACCGTCAGGATTAATTCTGTCAAATGCGTAGATTTTATCAGGAACACCGATAATAGTTCCGTCCTCTTCTGGTGTAGAGAAAGGTGTTTTGGCACGTTTCTTCACTTCACCTGTTCTGCCATCAAGAATCAGCACTTCAAAATTCTTGGCTGTAATAACCTCATCAAAGCCATCACCGTCAATATCGTATATCTGCATAGGCATGTCAGCTGATATAGTTCCAATGTCGTGATTATCAGTAGGTTCACCATGCTGCCATAATATATTGCCATCAAGGTCAAATGCGGTGAGACAGCTGATTGTTCCATAAGCATCACGGTTTACTCTTTTCTGGCACTGAGCCATAACCATCTGATACTCGCCATTGCCAAGAAGATGACCGAAACGAAGCTGTCTTCCGGTGCCGCAGCCTTTGAGGTCAATTTTCTTAAGAAGCTTCATCTTAGGATAATGTGCCTGTGCATCTTCACATTCAGCTTTATAAGCATTTCTTGCAGCATCAATAGAAGCAGCAGTACTTTCAGAAGTAGTAACATTTACAAAACCAAACTGTGTAGGGATAGTTGCAGTAATGGCAACCTTGCCACCCTGTCTGGCATATTCAGTGTCAAGCTCAAAATAAACCTTATCATCAACGCTGCATATAACATGGCTGCCTTTAATCTCTGCTTTAAGTATATAGGTATCATCACAGTTGTAATCAAAAGGTACAGAATCGAGTACAGTAACATCTTCCTTGTGACGGTATTCAACTCTCAGTTCATGCTCTTCAAAAACAAGGACAAGAAGATTAGCAGAGTTCTGACAACAAAAACCAATGCCGGCATTGCCCCATTTGGTAGTAAACATACGCACACTTGCAGTTATAGTATAATCGCGCCAGAATCTGTCACCGCTAGTGAGCATAGGGAATGTGCGGTGTGGCTTGTCATTACGGATACGCATCTGCTCCATAAAATGTTTTCCATTATATTCAGAAATAATCCAGGAAGCCCCCTGACCGTTATAAACGTGGTTGCATACCGGGTCATACCATTTACCATAATATCCGAGATAATGGATAAAATGATACTCACCCATTGCCGAATGATTCTTATCATAAGGAAATTCACCAATAGGAAAATCAGAGAAATCTTCATTAAGTAAAATAAAATCTGCCATAATAACCTCCGTTCTAAAATAAAAAATATAATTAATGGTTCTTTCTGTAGCTTCCGGGCGCTTCGCCCATGATTTTTTTAAATGTGCCGCCCATAGTATTACTGTCGGCGAAACCACATTTGTCAGCAATCTCAGTAATAGAGAGGCTGGTGTTGACTAAAAGGTCTGCTGCTGCGTGCGTTCTTACATAAATAAGATACTCTCTGAATCTGAAGCCTGTAAAAGCCTTAAATTTCTTGGAAAGGCTCGATTCACTCATATTAAAAAGTTCTGCAGTAGCAGCCATAGTTATGTCATTGTGATAATTCTCGATAATATATTCAATAACCTTCTGGATAAGTTCATTACCTGTATCCATTTTCGTAATAACATTATCTTCGTACATCTGACAGCGCAGAATAAAAAGTATAAGTTCATGAAAATAAGAATGTACGAAAGATAAAGACAGACTATCGACACCATTGTGTTCATAAGAAATCTTCTGGATAATTGATGATATATAATCAAGTCGTCTTTCTGGTATATGGACAACAGGATGTTTATGGAAAATGCTTTCTATATCCAGAGAAGAATCATCAGCAATCCACTTTAAATCATCATTATTAAAATATAACACATATCTTGTATGGTCACTTCCGGCGAGGTAAGTAGTCATGTGCGCCATGTCTGGTGGGATAAGAGCAAGTCCGCCCGGATTTAACATATATATTTCATCACCTACATAAAGGGTGCAGGAACCAGAATATATAAACATCAGCTCCCATCTGTTATGTTCATGAAAATGTTTCATCTTATAAGATGGAGGCACAGTAGCAATATCCGTGTGGAAATTGTCATTAATAAAATGGTACATTGCCGTCTCCTTGGTATATGAATAATATCTTACGAAGCAAAATCATATACTGATTATAGGTCGTTTATAGAGAAACTGTTACTGATTTTTTACATATTTTTTTGATTTTGAAAGATTTCGTGCTGTTTTTTTGTATCTATAAAAAAACAATGTGAATATAATAAAAGCATCTTAAGAAGCAGAAACAATTTAATATTAAGGAGGAATAATATGATACGAAGAAACAAAATTATTGCTTCTGTTGCCGTAAGTGTCATGACAGGCGTTCTTGTTGCAGGCAACTTAGCTCCATTACAGGGATACTATGCATTTGCACAGGAAACAGGAGTAAAAACTGCAAGGTATTCAGCAGTAAAAGACATTAACAAAACATTAGAAGGTTACACACCAATGGACAGTTCTGATCCGGTTGAATTCGGTGGAACTTACATTAAGTATCAGGGCGAGACAATCCAGTTGTCGGAGACAGCCATATATGTTGATGGTTCGTTATCAGACGAGCTTGCTGCCCAGTACCCATATGTATATAACGATATTACTAAGGCATTGTCAGCAGATGCATTAAAGAATGGAACAGCAGACAAACCAATGACAGTATATGTTGCACCATATGTATACTGGATTGATGATCCGGCAGCAACAGATACAGTACAGAAGACCGAGGGATATTCAGTACCTTATGGAATGGTTGTTAATTCAGATTATCTTACTATCAAAGGTCTTACAGGAAATCCTGATAATGTTGTGCTAGCCGGAAACAGAGGACAGTCACATGCCTCTAACGGTAACTATACTATGTTCAGATTCAACTGCAGCGGTGCACTTACAGTTAAGAACATAACAATAGGTAACTATTGCAGCGTTGACCTTGATTATCCGCTTATGAGTGAGCTTAATCAGGCAAAGAGAACAGAGACAATCACACAGGCACAGCTTGCTGATGTTTCTGGAGACAAGATGTTTGCAGATAACTGTAACTTTATAAGCAGACTTAATCTTGACCCAATAAATGGAGCATCAAGAAGTCTTTATAACAACTGTCATTTTGAAAGTACAGATGATGCCCTTAATGCAAATGCTGTATATGTAGGATGCGATTTTGATTTCTACGGAAACAGACCATTATATTCATCATATGGTACAGGTTCAACATTTTTAGGTTGTACATTTAATTGTAAGATATTAAATGTTGAAGCCGAACCTACACAGTTCTTTACTAAGGAAGGCGGCACAATTACCGCAGTAGACTGTGTATATAACAGTAATTTAAGTGTACCTATATCAATTGGATGGACTAAAACACCATCAACTTCATTAAAGTGTTATCAGAGCAACATAATTCATAATGGACAGAGCATTACAATCGGTGGCGAGGGTGCTAAAGAAACCGTTGATATGACAGGCAAGTCAGTACTTGATGCCTACAAGGTTGTGTCAGGTGGTAAGACATATTACAACACATACAATCTTTTAAAGGGCATTGACGACTGGGATCCATTAGGAGTTAAGGATGTAATTAAAGCAGCCGGACAGGACACAGTTGCAACACAGCTTTCAATAACATCAGATGTCACAGAGATTGAATCTGGAAAGGAAACAGCTTCAATAGGAGGAACAGTTAACTATTTCTATGGAACTAATGATACAACACAGAAGATAACATACAGCGTATCAGACGAAGATAAGGCATATGTGAAGTTAACAGATAATGGCGACGGAACATGCAAAGTAGAAGGTACTAATAATGATGATGCAGCTAGGAAGGTCATTATAAATGCATCTACAGAGTCAGGTCTTGAAGCAGCAGTTGGAATTACTGTAAAGCCAAGCAAGATAGAAGCACCAGCATTTACAAAGGCACCAGTTATTACTAATGACGGACAGGGAAGTCTTAAAGTAGATTACTCACTTGATTTAGGAAGCAGAGAAGACATGTCTGCAATCTCATGGTACAGATGTACAGATGCAGAGGGCAGCAATCCTATACTTGTAGCAGTAACAAGAAATGATTCACCAGAGTATACATATAAGTTAACAGCAGGTGATGTAGGATATTACATCATGGCTAAGGTAGAATCTAAGAACATCAGAAGTGATTATGGAACACCGGAAAATACAGTATATGACAAGGCAATCGGAGTGAAAGATGTAAGAAGCAAGAACTTTGCTACAGATTTCTCTAACTTCCCTAATGTAAAGCAGTCAGAAATCAAAGCTGGCTTCTGGACTGTAGATTATAACCGTCCGGCAGATACAGAAAGTTTTGGAAGCTGGCAGGGAGCTGATACAGAAGAGCCATGGGTATACGGAGTAACAGGTAACGGCTGTGTAGGCGCTGGATTATATGAAGGTACACAGGGCGCAAGACTTATGTATACACCAGTAGAAGGAACATATGGTGATATGTCACTTAAGCTTGTAGTTGACCCAGCCAAGACAGCAGGCCAGGGATTTGGTAGTGCAGGACAGTATATGGATGTACTTCTTAAGTTCGATACATCTACACTTACAGGATACGGATTAAGAATAGTAAGAACAAAGGCTTCATCTAATGCCGTAACATTTGTACTTGTAAAATACGACAATGGAACAGTAACAGAGATTTCTGATGAAGTTATCGCAAGCTGCTATGCAACAGGCTGTACAATCAGCTTAAAGGCTGAAGGCAATAAGCTCACAGCTCATGTTGAGACACCAACAGAACAGCTTGCAGACCAGGCAGCTAAGGGATATCCACATGTGGTTGACCTTACAGCAGAGATTGAAGCTAACAGCTTTGGTGGAGTTGCAATCCAGCATACAGGAACACTTGGCGCACGCGGATGGCAGAATACAACAATGCTTCATAACTTAAATGTTACATGGGAAGGTGAGAATAACCAGAACCCAGAATATGTTGAAGGAAATCCATCAGATAACGAGAATCCTGCCGAGACACCTGATGATTCAACAGGAACATCAACAGGAGCAGACACAACAGTCAAGACTGGTGATATGAGTCATACAGGAATGTATGCAGCATTAATGGCAGCAGGACTTAGTGGCTTACTTGGAATGGCAGCAGTATACATGAGAAGAAGAAAAGATATCTAATTTCATAAGAATTTTCTTTACAGGAGCACCCGCAATTATATTGCGGGTGTTTTTGCGTGGTGAATGTGTGACCGTATGTGATTGACATTTTAATTATTATGCTATAAAGTTTTATATAACTAACCAGTATAAGATGGAGGATAAAACTCAAAAGCATGAAATATAATATCAGAAAATATATATTGGCAGGAATTACAGCAATTCTTGCAGCGGCTGTTTTGACGGCATGTGGTGGCAGTAAGCCAGAGAAGGACGATACAGTCAAGAGTACACAGGAAATATTTGCAATGGATACATATATGTCGCTTACTGCATATGGCAGCAATTCAGAGGAAGCAGTAAGTAAAGCAGTTCAGGAGATTAACCGGCTTGATGCAATGTTTTCGGTAGGAAATGAGGACAGTGATGTTACTAAGATAAATGAAAATGGAAGCGGTGAAGTATCGGAAGAAACCGCATTTATAATGAACAGGGCAATGCAGGTATCTAAAGAAACTAAAGGTGCTTTCGATATTACGATATACCCGGTTATGGAGCTGTGGGGATTTACCACCAAGAATTACAGAGTGCCTGAAAGCAGCGAGATTGCGGATGTACTTAAGCATGTTTCTTATACAAATGTGGAGGTTAACGGGCAGCAGGTGACATTGTCAGATGGTGCAAGCATTGACCTTGGTGGAATTGCCAAAGGTTATACTTCTTCAAGGGTGATTCAGATTATGAAGGACTGCGGCATAGAGCACGCAATCATTAATCTTGGGGGCAATGTGCAGGTGCTTGGAACTAAGACGGACGGTTCAGACTGGAGGGTTGCCATACAGAATCCTGACAGTGAAAGCAGTTATCTTGGAATATTAAGCACGGCGGATAAGGCTGTCATAACATCAGGTGGATATGAGAGATATTTTGAGCAGGACGGACAGGTATACCATCATATTATAGACCCGCAGACAGGTTATCCATCAGAGAGCGACCTGACTTCGGTTACAATTGTATGCTCTGACGGAACAACAGCAGATGCATTATCAACTGCGCTTTTTGTAATGGGGCTTGATGGTGCGAAAGAGCTGTATAGAAGTGGCTCGCTTGATTTTGAGATGATACTTTATGATGGAAGCAGAGTATATGTGTCAGAGGGAATAGCTGACAGTTTTTCAACAAATATGAACACGGAAATAATTACCATACAACCTTAATGAGAATTATTATTAACAGTTTGTATTGACAAATGCAGGGGCTAAAATATATTCTATAGAACAGTTAGAAAAAACTAATCAAAGATAGATGAAATTACTTTTGTTTATGAAAACTAACCTTGGATATAAAGACTAGAAGGAGCAGACATGTTATTAATAATATCACTTATAATCGTATCTTTATTCATATATTTTCTTAAAGATTCACTTAAAAAACACGCAGGTATCTACTATATAGGGGCAGCGGTAATCTCTATAGCAGTATTTCTGATTGGATTTCTGCCAATGCCTTTATTCTTAAAGAATAATATATTGGGGATATTTGCAAAGGGTTCTCTTGGAACGGCAATGTTCGTTGCAGTAATGTACGCAGGTGCACTTCCTAAGGGCAGCAAGCTGATTGCACCGCTTATGAAGATAAGAGGTGAATTGTCAATTACAGCGGCAATACTTGTCCTGTGTCATAATTTCACATATGGAATGACATATTTCAGAATGTTATTTACTAAGACAAGCCTGTTATCAGCCACACAGCTTGCAGCTGCGGTAATAAGTCTTGTGCTTATAGCTATAATGCTTGTGCTTACAGTTACATCTTTTCCATCTGTAAGAAAGAAGATGAAGGCTAAGAAGTGGAAACAGTTACAGCGCACAGCATACGTATTCTACGGTCTTATGTATGTACATATAATGCTTATCAATATTCCATATGCAAGACTTGGACTTGGTACTTATATTGCAAATGTTGTTATCTACAGCATAGTCTTCTTAGGATATGCAGCTATGAGAATAGCAAAGGCTGTATCAGTAAAGGCAGCAAGAGCCGGAAAGACATACGGTAAGAAACCAGAGACGGTTCTGTATGGACTGGCATTGGTTATATGTGCAGTGATGACGGTGTCGTGCTTTGCAGGAAGACAGACAGTGTCGGCATCGGAAGACAATGAGGAATGGAACGATTTCTTTAACGAAGAGACAGTTGCAGCAATGGTCAAAGAGATTGAGAGCAGTACGGCTAAGACAGATGCCGAAGGAACAACACAAGAGAGTCTGGAAGAATCTGTTTCATCAGATGGACAGTCAGACTCACAGGCTGGTGGTGTAGGAAATGAAGTGTCGGGAAATAGCAATAATTCCGGTTCGGATAATGTTTCTGATAATTCATCAGGTAATAGTTCTGACAGTGGTAATCAGTCAACTCAGCCGGATAATGGTTCTGACAATAGTGGAGAGCTGAGCGGCGGTTCAGGCAGTGATACACCGGCTAATACAAAATTTAAAGCAGATGGAACTTATACAGGTTCCGCTGTGTGTGAGACTTATAACTACAATGTAACGGTTACAATAGTCATATCAGGAGATACGATTACATCGGTTACTGCTGAATCAGAAGCGAGTGCGCAGGATGTGCAGTATTTTAATATGGCAAATGCAAAGGTTCCTGCACAGCTTCTTGCAAATCGGAGTACATCAGGTGTTGACAGTGTTTCTGGGGCTACTAAATCAAGCAATGCCATAAAGAAGGCATTTTACTATGCTTATAAATCGGCTAAGAAGTAGAGCAGATTTGTAATAGAAAAAATTATAAGGAGGCAAAATTCCTCTCCTCACCAATGGGTTCGGATTTTGCTTCGCAAAACAAGGAGGAATTATGAGGAAGAACATTTTTACTAAGATTGCTGCTGTTGCAGCCGCTACTGTTCTTGCAGTTACAGCACTTCCAGCTCTTGTGTCTGATACACATGCAGCAGATGATGAGTATTCATATGTATATGCTGGACTTACATGGCAGGAATACTGGGCTAACGAGGGCGTATATAACGCAGGAGATGTAACATCATCTAATGAGAAGGATACACATGGTGAGTACGATAAAGGCGGTTTTGATACAGTAACAAGAGCTACAACCAATCATGGTCTTCACAGAGGAAGCTACCAGTGCATGGCAACAATTGATACAGAAGATGGTAAGAAGTATGAGCTTGCCGGCTGGAGCAGTGATGGAAAGCAGATGATACTTACAGATGGTACACAGCTTTCATACAACAGAGGTACAATTACTAATGCTGATGGTACAACAACAAAGTTAGTATCATATGAAGTAACTGGTATTAAGTATGTTCCGGTTAAGGTTAAGACATTTGATCTTGCTGATTTTGAGCAGCATTACAGAGTTGTCAAGAATGGTGAGAAGTTATACGGTGGATTCGGTGAGAACAAGCTTAGCTCATATGAGTATACAGCAGCAGTTAATGCAGATACTAACGGACTTAAGACAGCTGTTAAGAATGCAGATGGAACATATTCATTCTCTGCAAGACAGACTGGAAGTGGAAAGTCATTTGCAGAGCAGGATATAAGTGTGGCTGCTAACATTACATCTACAGTAAAAGATGCTACAGGTTCATACGGTGAATTCTTAAGAGTTGATATTAATGGTGATGGTTATGGCGCATTAGGTGCTATGATGCAGGCTGTTAAGTGGACATATTATGGAAATGATGCAACAAGAACAAATGCTGTTGCTACATATGGTACTAAATTCGCAGCAGATAACTGGATGCACAAAGTAATGGGAATCCAGCTTGGACTTACAGATTCAGCACGCTGCCAGTTACCAGCAGGATATGATGGAACAGGTTACTGGTCACTTACTGTATATGCATTAGGATATACTGATACTACAATTGATTTTGAAGCAACTGATGCTAATATCGTTAAGATTAAAGCACCTGTAAGTGATACATCAAAGCTTTCAGCAGCTATTGCAGCAGCAGATGCACTTAACGAAGCTGATTACACAGCCGAGTCTTGGGCAGCTATGAAGCTTGAGTATGAGGAAGCAGTCGATGCACTTGCAGTTGCAGAATATCAGGCAGATGTTGATGAGGCAACAGAGCATCTTACAGCAGCAATCAATGCATTAGTAAAGGTTGATGCAGGTACACCTTCTGATTCAGAAGAGTCTGGAAACACAACTGATGCAGGTACATCAGATACATCTGTATCAGATGTTAAGACTGGTGATGCAGACAACATGGCAGTATATTCATTAGTTGCATTACTTACACTGGCAGCAGGGGCAACAGTTGTATCAAGACGCAGAATTAAAGACATCAGATAATTGATATGCTTACAATCATAATAAAACTATAAACAAGCCAGAGAACCGGGTCGGAGAGAATCCTTTGTGGGATTTTCTTGCGGCCCGGTTCTTTGTTAATTGTGAGTGAATTAATTTCTATACTTATCAAGTGAGCATTTTGTTGCATTAATAATATCTCGAAGAATATAAAAATCCTGTGTCGAGCAGGAATCCAAAACATTTAGTATTTCTGCTTTGGTAGATAGATTAATACTTGGTGTGTCATAAAGCAGCTCATCAGTCTGTACAGATAAAGCCTCCGCAATATCAACAAATACCGGTAAGCTGAGCTTAGTGTTTCCTGTTTCAATATGGCTTAAATGTGTTGTAGAGATTCCTACTTTTTCAGCCAGTTGTTCCTGTGATAATCCACATCCTTTTCTGAATTTTCTGATTTTTTGCCCAATCATATAATAATCCATAATACACCTGCCTATAGAATATAATTATACTTGAATTGTATGGTCGGAAATGGTAATATTACATAAACTATATGGGCTATTTTGTGCTTATATAGTTAAAATATTCTGGCGCGAGGTGGAAACATATGAAAAAGAAGTTAAAACAAATAATATGCACTCAGATGTTGCTGGTTATGTCTATACTCAGTATAGGTTGTAAAAATAATCCAACTGTAGAAACGGGAGAAACAGTAAGTAATAGGGAGACAATTTCTACAGAAATAAAAAATACTAATGTGAGTACAGAAAATAACACTGTAAGTATAGGTGAAGTAAAATCCGTTAGATACAGTGGATATAAGGATTATTATTATACTAGCGTTGATGGAAAGGCATATTTATTTGATACAACAGGAAAAATAATAAAAACTTATGCATATGGGGAAGTGTGCCCTACTGAATTTTTTGATGGAATTGCCATAAAAAAAATGGTAGATACAGCTCATAATAATGGATATTATGTTATTACAGATTATGATGGAAATGTAATAACATCTAAATATGTTTCATCAGCAGACCGTTTTTTTAAGATATATAATTTAAATGATGAGCCATTAATAGCTGCATTTGTTTTTAACGATACAGCCACGACAAGTGAAGGACAAGTTGTGTTTAAAACAAAAGATGGAAAAGATAAATATGTATTTAGTACAGAAGATGATAATATGAAGTCTAATGGAATTGATGTATCATATTTAAAAAATACAGATACAAGTTTAAGCTATATGGGCGATGGAATGGTATATTTGCATAATTGGTATAAAAATAGTTATTTTCTAAATCTTGAAACTAAAGAAATTTTTAAAGACACATTTAATGCACATGGAGATTATATTAATGGATATCTTTCTTTTAATGGAAATGGCGGTTGTGGAATTGTAGATACACATGGTAACAATATTATGAAAAGCGATATGCCTAGATTACAGTGTATATATAGTCAAGGATTATACTATAATTGTACGGATAATAAATTCTATAATATAGAAGGAGAATGTGTAATAGACTTATCTCAATATGATGTTAAAAATCCATATAAGTGGAGTGGAACAAATGATGATAGAATAAAGAGATATGTTTTTGATGAAAATGGAATATGTAGTATAACAGTTAATAATCCATCAGGTAAAGAATATAATGGTTTAATAAATACTAAAGGTGAATGGTTGATAGAATTACAGACAGATTCGATTAGTTATTTTACATCTATAGGAAATAATCGTTTAATTCTTAATACAAAAACAGGATATATGGCATATGATATTACGACTAAAGAGTATATTGGTAAATCAATAGATATTATTACAAACGATATGTTATATGGTTATCATGATGGAACTGTTGTATATGTAACGAATGGGGAAATCTATTCATATAATTTTAAAACAGAAAAAGAAGATAAGATAATATTACATAAATAAATATTACGGTAAAAAAGATGTTGTGGTTGAACTACAACATCTTTTTTTATTATAATATGTGCATATAGTTAAAAATAACTTGAATTACAAAGTCTAAAATGTTAAAATTTCATTAACTTGATAGGCAAACAGTGTTTATACAGTTAATAAAATGCAAAGGAGAATAACTGATGAAAAAGAAAATTGTTTTAGTGTTGGCTTTAATGATGCTGGCAGGTCTTGTTGCTTGTGGAGGAAAATCTGGGACACAACAGAATGTAAAACAGCAGAATGCGTTAGTAGGAAGATGGGAGCTTGTAGATGTACAAACTGAGTATAATAGATCAGCTTATTATATTGGTGAAAAATTTGAACTTTTCAGTGATGGGACAGGTATAAGCAGTGCAGGATATGAGAAGAAATGGATAGCTGAAAATGGAAGATTAAAGATGGGGGATGATGTATGTAGTTATAAAATAAGCGGAAATAAATTAATATTGACTGATGATGATGGTACTATTGAAACCTATCAGAGAGTACAGCAGTAAATTAATGCACGGGGAGAATTGCTTATGAAAAAGAAAATTGTTTTTGTGTTATCTATAATTATGATATTAGGACTTGCCGGGTGTGGTAAAAATCAGACAAACATAAAGGAAGCTGACACATCTGATAATAATGAACAAATGGTACAAAACATATATAAAAATAAGAGAACAGAAGTAAAGCAAAAAATATCAGAAATAAAAGAAAGAATGCCGGAAACTTCTGCGGAAGATAAAGGAACTTGTGGTGGTAAGGCAAAATGGTATTACAAAGATAATACATTAATTATTTATGGTGAAGGTGTAGTAACAGAAGATACATGGCATAAAGCAAATACTATTATAAAAACAGTTGTTATTGATTCTGGAATTACCAAATTAGAAGAAGATATATTTACGGGGTTAGGGTCTGAACTAGGGAAAAATATAGAAAATGTTTATATTGCTGATGATCTGGAAGAAATAGGAATGAGTACTTTCGGAAATTGTGATAGTTTAAGTGAAATCGTGCTGCCTCCCAGCCTATATTCCATAGGTGCATACGCATTTGCCAACTGTGATTCTTTAAAAAATGTTTATATAACAGATGGATTGGAAGAAATAGGAGATAGTGCATTTTCTGGTTGTAAATCACTGGAAAGTATCTATATACCTAGAACGGTAATGACAATTGGAAAAGGTGAATTTTCAAGATGTAATAATTTATCTGATATTGAGATTTCAAAGGATAATAGTATATTCAGTATAAAGAATGATTGCATTATTAACAATAATACAAAAACATTGATTTATGCTATGAATAAAGCTTTGTCTATTCCAGATGATGTTAAATGTATTGCTGAGGATGCATTTTATGGGTGTGAAATTGATAGTTTAGTTGTACCAGAAGGAGTTAAAGAAATAGAAGAAGGAGCGTTCAACTATAGTAAATTTGTCGAAATTAAATTACCAGACAGCTTAAAGATAATAGGAAATTATGCTTTTGAAAATTGTAGTAAATTAAAAAGTATTTATATACCTAAGAGTGTAAACTATATCGGAAACAATATTTTTCATGGATGTAAAGCCCTAGAAAATATCGAAGTTGATAAAGATAATACGGTTTATGATAGTAGAAATTCATGTAATGCAATAATTGAAACTGCTAGAGATAAAATGATTGCGGCAAGTTCAAATACGATAATTATGGATAATGTATCGGATATAGCGAATGGCATATTTGCCGGATTTAGCATTTTAACGGATACATATAATAAGGCGAAGCAGATTAATCCAAATAGTTTTGGAAATTAGTTAAATTACACGAGGAGATTAATTATGGAAGAGAAAAAATTTTGTCAATATTGCGGTACACCTATTGATGGTGAATCTAGATTCTGCACCAAATGTGGAAAGAGTATTAATGGAGAACAGAATGTAACTAGTCAGAGAAAAGTTTATCAGCAGACTAATTTTGTGATGGATATGTTAAGAAATTTTGGTAATCCAAATTCAGTAATAAGAATTACCAGCATAGTTAGTGCAATATTTCTGGCAATTGTGCAGTTTTTTGGTATGGGATATGTAATACAAGCAGATGGTTGGTTCATAAGTAAAACAGAAAAAATTAGTGCAATTAAGTTCCTTTATAAAATAGTATTTAAATCGGGAGATATGTCAGATTATGGCATTAAACTAAACTTTTTAATTATTATATGTGCCTTGGCTTTTTTTATAGGTTATATAGTGCTTTTAATTGTTGATATACTGTTGATTAAATATATAATTTCAGATTACCATATTGATACAATAGTAGATGTTGACAAAGGAATGTCGATATGTGGAATGGTAATGTTTGGCGTTACAATAATAATTGGAATGTATATAAGAAGCAAACTTGAAGAATATGGGATTGATAGTATGTTTAGCATAAATGCTATGTGTTACATTGGGTTTGTGTATGCTCTAGTACTGCAGATATTCTCAAGACTGATAATTAAGTCACAGTTAGAAGATGAGTAATGAATAAACAAAGACTATAAATGCAGTTATCATGAAGTGTTAGCTGCATTTTTTAATGTAGGTAATATGAGCTGGAGTCGAAGCCTACTAAAAGCTCATATTTCTGAATTGTGTAGGTCTTTTGTGGAGACAAGTTTGAGTTACATGAGTGATAAAACCTACGCATCTTGCAGAAAGAATGAATTTAATAGGTTTTCTGAGTGTAAAAAGTGTAAGTTGAAGAGTGAAATGCAGGAAAAAAACCTATTAAAATGGATATTTATAATGATTTAGTGGGTGTTCAAGTGCAGAAGGCAGGTATATGTAGTGAAAAAGACCTACGAAATAGACAGAATATGTTGAGTTGGTAGGTTTTGAAAGCTCCAGACCGTGGAAGGGCACTAGTGCTGATAGTGCAGATGTCAAACATGGCGAAAAACTAACAGATGACGACATAAAATATAAGAATCAAAATGACAAGCTGCGGGCAGAGATAGCAAGATTAAAGAAGTTATTAGAAGAACAGAATAAGTAGTAAAAAGCAGCAGTTACCACACAACCATAAGTGGTAACTGCTGTTTTCAGATTAATTACCTGTTAATCTTAATATCCCCCATATTAACATCAGCATTTATACTTTTACCGCTGCCAGCATTATTAGTATAGCTGTGAGAATAAGTAGAATCATTAACCTTGATGTCGCCTAAGTCTACAGAGAGATTAGCACTGTATTTATCAATATCCATACCGCTTATTTTCAGAGAACCCATATCGACAGAAAGGTTAAGGACATCACTTTCACAGTTTGTAAGCTTAATATCGCCCATATTGTTATCAGCAGTTAAATTCTTAACGGCAGAATCAACGATCTTAAGAGAACCCATATCAACAGAGAAATCAGCAGAAGAAGCATGTATATTGTTAACATCCATATCACCCATATTAAGGTCAGCCTGAATAGAATTAAGACTGATATTGTCAGGAATAGTAATTGTAAGTGTGCAGTCTGAGTTTTTGATATTAGTCATAAGATGTACTTTTACATGCTGTTCAATATTTAATGAAGTTCCAGAAACAGATAAAGCAGGCTTAAACTTTTCAGCACCTGTATAGATAACTTCAAGCTTGCTGCCTTTCTTAATCTCAACACTGCCAAGATTCATATCAACAGATATGTCTGACACATTATCATAAATAGAGGAATTTTCAATATATTTGCCACTGGATGCCATAGTCATGCGTGTAAAAGGAGAAATGTTAAATACATTGCCAAGAACGCCGATAATTATGCATATAAGTGTAATAAAATATATAATTGACAGATAAATTCGTTTCTTCATAATTACACCTCCATGGAATCGTCTTTAAGTATACTTTTGAATATAGCGTGTATTACAGCTGCAATAGGCCATATAACCCATGTTAAAGCCCATGCAAATGTGATGAAACTGACTGACAGATATATACATGTAACTGTAGGCCAGAAAACAGACATAATAGTTGTTGCAGTATTGTTAATATATCTGACTTCTTTATTCTCCTTTTTAACATAGCTACCGGCTACATTGTCACCATTAAGAGCAAGTAAAGTCTTACATGAAGTCTCAGCCATTGAACCGAAAACAATAAGGAATACGCCGACACTTACTATACAAATCATTGCTGCACCGCCAATATCGTCAAGTCCCTGTATTGGGATTGCGTCAAAAACGGCAGCAGGGACAAAGCTTATGATACACATAATAATTCCCAGAGTGCGGCACACAATAGAAATGTTGCGAAGCTGTTCCTTCTTATCCTGCACATATCCGACAGTGGCATAATCGATGATACATTCGTGTTTCTTAATATAGTCATATTTACTCATTAAAGAATTGGTTATTATAAATATGCCGACACCGAATGCAGCTATAATAAACAGAGCAACAGTGCCCATTGTCTCGATAAAATTATTATGGATTGCACTGCAGGCTGCCACTGGAACTACTGAGAAAATACATAAGAAAACTCCTAATGCAGTCAGAAATGCATGTCGGCTGCCGGCACTTACAAAGCTTCTGGCTTCATCCTGTGTTAAAGTGCGTCTGTTATCAACAGGAGCAGAAGACAGTCTGTTAAGTCCGAGAGTTTCTGCGAGTTCGTCAAGATTGCCGAATTCTGAGATAACAGTGCCTACAGCCTCATTCTCGCTTTTACCTTCATTGATAAGTTCATTATATTTGTCCTCCATCATGCCCCACAGTTCATCTTTAGCCTTTAAAACTTCTGCTGTTGCGGGGAGATTGGCAAACATAGTTTCAAGATAACTTTTAATAGTATCCATACATTAATTCTCCTTCACAATAAATTTTTCGATAACTTCTTTAGTAAGAGCCCACTCTTCACATTTTGACTGATAATACAGCCGTCCTTCGTCAGTAATCTGATAATAGGTGCGCTTTTTTCCACCATTCTCGCCTACTCCAGGGAAAGAAGTAATATATCCATTCTTTTCCATTCGTGTAAATGCAGAGTAAAGAGTAGTTTCTTTAACAATATATTTCTCATTGGTCATGGCTTTAATCTGCTTAGAAATCTCGTAACCATAAGATGGCTTATCAAGCAGAAGATACAGGATAATTGTATCGTTGTAGCCTCGTATAATGTCGCTGCTGATGCCAGCCATGCATACTCCTCCCTTCGGATTAATTGCAGGTGCTGATTCACCTGATAATAAATATTAAATAAATGATAATTACTACGACAGGCGATACTACGATAGCCGTAGTACATCTGTCGTAGTATATATAACATGATATGCATAATATGTCAACAGGAGAATATAAAAATCCCTCAAAAGCAGGTAAACAGTGCTTTTGAGGGATATATTAAATATGTGGATTATTTGAAATATACTTTAGCTGCAGTAGCAGCCATGATATTTTCCTTGTCAGGTGTTGATATTTCATTGCTTAAGACAATGTAATCAATAAGGTGTCTGTAGCTGTCTTTGCACAGATTCATAGGCAGGTCGCTTCCCCACATAAGCCGGTCGCTTCCGACAAGTTCGATGGCGCGTTTAATATAATGGATTGCGTCAGGATAAGGGTATCTGGCGTCTTTACCCTGATTAGAAGGAAGGCTTGCAAGGTCGAATACAACATTGTCAAGCGTGAGTGCTTCCATTCCTTTAAGCCAGACATTTTCCTGAACAAGACCTCTTGGGGCAAGCAGATGGCACACAACAAACTGCGTGTCAGGGTGTCTCTTAATTGCGCGGGCGAGGGCTTCCGGCTGCCAGCACTCGGCAGGGTAGCGTCCAATATCGAACACAACAGTAGTATTATGCATTTCAGCATATGACAGCATTTCCTCAATAATATCACCATCAAGGGGAATAGTAGGATGATAACTCATAAGACCGCTTCCGGTACTTACCTCGAATTTTACAATCTTAATTCCGAGGTCTTCAAACAAATGCTTCCGTATAGAATCAACATTTCTGCAGAATGGGTCATAAGTGGCTGCTGCAGCAAGACGGTCAGGATATTTCTTTGCAGCCTCATAAGTGTAGAGATTCTGCGGTCCTAAGAAATTGCCCTGAAGCATAACAGCCTTGGAAACACCAGCCTCGTCCATAATCTTAAGAACCGCTTCCGGAGTTACATCATATTCACCGAGACACTCTGGTATCATCTGGAATATAGTTCCATCAGCGTAGCTTGCGTAACCTCCGCCTATAGCCTGCATTTCTCCGCTGTTTCCAAATCCATTGATGCAGCGGCATATATGAATGTGTGAGTCAATTATGTTCATAGTTAAGCCTCCTTGTTGCTGGATGTAGAAAGAATATTGAGATTATGTCCATACAGAAATTCATTAATAATTCCAATGTCATATTCACATTTGTTAATCATAATTATAATTGCAGCATCGCGGCTGACCTTGGAATACAAAGGGCTTAAGCCTGCAGTTTTTAACGCACGGTTGGTATCAGTAAGGTTCATATGGCATGCGATGCAGAGTGCAATTACTCTGTCACGGCTTGGATTGGTACGATTGCCATTAAGTATTCCGTATGCATAATTAGCTGGAATATCACTTTGTCGTATAACATCACTTAATTGAAGTCCGTAGCTTCCTATATACCTGTTAAAGAATTCGCTGACAGACATCTGTGAGTCAGTATCCTCTTCATTACGGTATCTGTTAAAATGTTCAGGCTCAACTGAACTTAAGATTTTATCAAGTTCATAAGTCGGTTTTTCGTTCATTATTAATTCCGCCTTTCACAATAGAGTACACATTTTCTATTGATATAGTGTATAATAATAAACACTAAATTACAATAAGGATAAAAATATGACTTTAGAAGAAGAGAGCAGGCTGTCATTTTACAGGGAACTGACAGTACTTGATGAAAAAAAGAATATAGTGCTGGTGCAGGATATAAGGAACAGTGAGCTTTGCGTTAAAAAGACACTTGATATATATTCGCGTGATGTATATGAGCAGCTTGCCTCTGTAAGAATTGAGGGAGTTCCTGCGGTAAAGGAATGTGTTGCTGATGATGGAAAGCTTATAGTAGTTGAGGAGTATGTGCAGGGCAGGAGCCTTAAGCAGGTATTAGATGAGCAGGGACTATTAAACGAGGAACAGGCATATGAAATAGCAGTCCAACTTGTGGACATACTTGTGAGACTGCATCAGTTAGAGTCGGCAATTGTCCACAGAGACATTAAACCATCTAATATAATTATTGAAAAAAATGGACATGTGAATCTTATAGATTTTAATGCGGCAAGACATGTTAATGCAGATAAGAATGAAGATACCAGAATGCTGGGAACAGTGTATTTTGCTGCACCAGAGCAGTTTGGATTCGGGCAGTCTGATGAGCGTACGGATATATATGGTCTGGGAGCAACAATTAATTATATTATGACAGGTGACAAGCCGGGAGCAGGAATTGCAGAGTGCAGATTTTCAGATATTCTTAAGAAATGCCTTATGGTAGATGCAAAGGATCGATATCAATCGGCTGAAGAGCTTCGTGGCGTGCTGGATATGCTAAATTATAGTATAGTACAGGATAATAGGAAAAAAGCTGAAACAGCATTTGGTAAGGATAATACTGTTTCGGTTGTGAGAACCTATCATAATATAAGAGATATAATTGTTAAAATGTACAGGAAATATCAGAAAAGGAATTACGATATTGATACTTCATGGCGCAGATATCTGCTGCCGGGATTCAGACGGCTGAATGTCGTGTATTGTCTGATTGCGCTAGTATGGTATGCGGTTATTGTATGGATGACAATAACTTTTGCAGTTACGGACAGTAAAACGGGAATATCGGTAACGGGCGGAGAACTTACAATGTATAAGATAGCTGTATTTGTACTCCTTTTTGGAATGACAATGTGGTTTGGCAACTATCTTAATATAAGGAGAAAGCTTCCGGGAATGAAGAAGATAAATGTATTAAGCACTATTCTGACATTTGGGTATGCATTTACGATTAGTTTTATGTTTTTAGCTTTTTTTGCAATATTTATGGCAATTATAGGATATTTGTAAATATAAAAAAGACAGGATATATGTTGAGACTATTCAATATTATATCCTGTTTTTTTGTGCTGTCAGCACACAGATTGTAAGCTTTACTGTGATAACATTCAGAATGTAAAAATAATTACATATCACAATGAAAATTAAATATTGTATTCATATCGCAGTTAAGGATACGGCAGCATGCATAGAGAAAAGAAACAGTAGGATTCTGAGATCCCTTTTCTATTCTGTTGTATGAGTAAATTGAAATATCAATGCCATCTGTTTGAAGCCTCGCAATCATATCAGTCTGTTTAATGTTCAGCGATTTACGCAGAGCGGCTATATTATTACCAATATTAGTATCATTAACCTGAATTATGCGGTCAATACTGTTTTCATTTTTCATAAAATTGCACCTCTATGCAATAATATATGTTGATTTGTAAAAAAATAATTGCACGAGAACGCAATAAATGATATTATGTAGAAAAGTTAATTATATAAATTCAGAAATAAAGGTATATGCATGAAAAAATATATCGTATACGCAAATATCTCAATTCCAATACTGGCAGGCAGTCTGTTTTACTATGTGACTTCACCGCAAGTCATATTTGTACAGAATATTGACAGGCTGCTTGGATTCAGTCTGCATGTTGGAATGGAGAATACGTTTGTAGTAAATTTGCGTAGTTATATGCCAGATATGCTGTGGGCGTATGCACTGGTATTTTCATTAATGCTGGTTACAGGTAATAAAACAGCTTATGTATGGAAAATGTTTGTGATAGCAGGCATGTTTTCGACAATTATGGAAGTCCTTCAGGTTACCGGATGTGTAAAGGGAACATTTGATGTGATGGATATTATTGTTGAGATAATTGCAGAACTGATGGCTGTTTTTATTATAAAAAGACATGATATGAGGAGGAAATCATATGAAAAGAATCAGGAAGTACATAGGGGTACTGCTGTGTCTGATAGTATTTGCTGCAATGGCGATGGGAAGTGGATCTGACACAAGCGTAGATAACAGTAATGCGAGTGGGGCTTCGGACAAGACAGGCACAGAAAGTGATAATGTTGTCATGGTAGGTGGAAGCTTTGAGAAAGATGGATTAAAGGGTACCGTTAATGATGCAGATACAGATTTTACCGATTACGATGATCCATATGGATTTTACAAGCCTGGTGATGGGAAAAAATATGTCAAAGCAGATTTTTCATTTGAAAATAACGGTAAATCTGATGCTTATGTAAGTAGTGCAGATTTTAGCTGTTATGCAGATAATGAGAGCTGTGATCAAAGTTTTATCGCATCTGTAAATGAGTTCTCAGGAGATACATTATCAACTGGTCGTAAAATAAACTTCAGTGTAGTATTTGCAGTTCCAGTTGATGCAGAATCTATCGAACTGGAATATACAGCCAATATATGGTCAAGCGAAAAAGTAATAATAAAGCTTCAGTAGGAGGAGTAGAAGATGAGAGTTTGGAAACTGGTATCAGGAATATTATCAATTATATTATTTGCAGTAGTTATGTTTCAGTCATGCGCCGCAGGAGTAGTTAATGCACTTGAGGACAATGGTGGCATATCAGGAAGTGTCGGCGTAATAGTTGGAATACTTATGCTTGCTGGTGGAATCGTTTCGATAGCTACAAGAAATAAGACAGGAAAGGGTCACGATATAGCACTGATTGTACTTTTCGGACTTGCTGCTGTATTCGGATTTGCAGGATACGGCAATTACAGCGACTTAGTAATCTGGTCAGTATGGTGTCTTATAAATGCTGTTCTGGCAGTTGTAAGCATGATTAAGAACAGATAAAAATAATACGTAATATAAAAAATGTCTGGTGTGCCGCAGTAGAGCAGCATGCCAGACATTTTTGCATTAATCATATTAATATGTAATCTCCCTGCCTTCTTTTCTCCACTGTCTGAACTCAGCAGAAGCAGAAAGTAAAAGGTCAGATGATGAATTAAGTGCAGTTTCAACAGAATCCTGAATAACACCGATGATGAAGCCAATTCCGACAACCTGCATTGCAACATCATTAGGAATACCAAATAATGAGCATGCCATAGGTATAAGCAGGAGTGAGCCGCCGGCAACACCAGAAGCACCGCAGGCAGAGAGCGCTGCAAGAATACTTAAAAGAATTGCACTTGGGATATCAACAGTAATACCTAAAGTATTGGCTGCGGCAAGTGTCATAACAGTAATCGTGATAGCGGCACCGTCCATGTTAATAGTTGCGCCGAGAGGGATAGTAACAGAATAAGTATCTCTGTCGAGCCCCATATCTTCACATTCCTTCATATTAATAGGAATATTGGCAGCAGAACTTCTTGTGAAAAATGCAGTGAGTGCGCTCTTTTTTAAACATCTGAATACAAGTGGATAGGGATTCTTGTGTGTACACCAGAAAACAAGAATCGGGTTGGTAACGAAATAGATAAAAAGCATAGTACCAACGAGAAGCATAAGAAGCTTTCCATATTCCTTAAATACTGACATACCATTGTTTGACACAGTATCAAATACAAGTCCCATAATACCAAATGGAGCAAAATTAATAATCCAGGTAACAACCTTGGAAAGACCATTAGAGATATCTACAAGCATATCTTTAGTAGATTCCTTGGCATGTCTACATGCAATACCGATAACAACAGCCCATGCAAGAATACCTACATAGTTAGCTTTAGTAAGAGAAGTAATAGGATTCTCAACAATATTCATGAGCAGGGAGTTAAATACATCACCAATACTTCCCGGTGATGACATTTCTTCAAAGCCCTCTGTCAGAGTGAGTGTAACCGGAAATAATTTGCTTGTAAATACTGCGATTACAGAGGCAAGAATGGTACTGAACATGTACAGAATAATTACGGTTTTTATAACACCGCCGTGGCTTTTTCCTGAGTGGCATAAAGAACTTATGACAAGCACGAAAACAAGCAGTGGTGCAATAGCCTTAAGTGCACCAACGAAAACGCTTCCGAAAAGAGCAATGCCGGAAGCCTTTGGAACGAGCAGACCAAGAATAATACCAAGTGCCAGTCCTCCAATAATTCTTTTAATGAGACTAATACTAATCCATTTGTCTAATAATTTTTTCATAAATAATAGAATCTCCTATGCAAAACTTTTGTTATTATAAACTTGTATATATATTTTGACAACTAATACTGTAAAGAATAAAAAATATATTGTAAAATATAAAGCGATTACTATATTAAGAGAGAAAATGTCATGAAGAGAATCTATAATTATTTAAAGAAAGATGCAGTGCTTACAATAAGCTTCGTGCTTGCAATCATTTCAATGCTTTTTATAAAACCAGATAAAGCGTATGCCGGTTACATAGACTGGCGTTCACTTGGGATATTGTGGAGTCTGATGATAATAACAAAAGGCTATATGCAGAACGGAATTTTTGAAAAATCGGACATGCCCTTCTTGCAAGAACACGAAAAATGTGGCAGCTTATTGCAGTCCTTGTAGGACTGAATTTCTTTAGCAGCATGATTATAACAAATGATGTGTCGCTTATAACATTTGTCCCATTTGCAATAATGATGCTTAAGCAGTGTGGCAGGCAGGAACTTATGATACCTGTAGTTGTATTGCAGACGATAGCTGCGAATCTTGGAAGTATGCTGACACCGATTGGCAATCCGCAGAATCTGTATCTGTATGGACTGGCTGGAACAGGAATCGGAGAATTCATAATGTGGCTGCTGCCATACACAATAGTTTCAGCCCTGCTTCTGGTTATATCAATCCTTCTTATAAAGAATAAGAACGAAATAATATGTATAGAAGATACAGACAGCGAAGCTGCACATAATACATCAGTGCCACGAGTCATGGCCTACAGCGTATTATTTATTCTTGCACTTTTAGTTGTCGCAAGAGTGCTGACATGGTATATACTTGCAGCAGCCGTTCTCATAACGGTATTACTGCTGGAGAAAAATGTGCTTGCGAAGGCAGATTATGCACTGCTATTAACATTTATCGGATTCTTCATATTCACAGGCAATATGGGAAGGGTTGAACCTGTGGCACATTTCCTTGCAGGAATCGTGAATAGCCGGGAGCTGGAAGTAGGAATAATAACAAGCCAGTGCATAAGCAATGTTCCGGCGGCACTGCTGTTATCAGGATTTACAGACAATATAAAGAACCTCTCAATAGGGGTGAACATCGGAGGTCTCGGTACGCTTATAGCGTCAATGGCGAGCCTCATATCGTACAAGCTGTATGCCAATGAAGTGCCAGAGAAAAAGGGAAAATATTTTGCCGTATTTACAGTTTACAATATAATATTTCTAGTGGTGCTGTATGTGTTTACGAAATTGATATAACATATGGAAAATCTTACATAAAACAGGAGGGGAAGAAATGTATGGATGTCCAGGTTGTGGAGCCGAGTTAAAATACGATATAAAAACAGGTAAATTGCGGTGTTCACGATGCGGTAATAAATATGATGTACAGGCAATAAAAAAGGACAAAGATGCTGAAAGTTCTCTATATGAAATAAATGAATATGTATGTCCGTCCTGTGGCGGAAGAATATATACGGCAGATAATACGATAGCGGGATTTTGCAGCTATTGTGGTGCATCTGCAATTTTACAGCAGAGAACGGAAACAATAGATGCGCCGAAATCAATAGTCCCTTTTAAAGTTGAAAAGCGTGTATGTAAGACAAAATTCAAGAATTTTGCAAAAAAGAATATGTATGTACCTGATGAATATAAGACAGCGGACGGAATCAATGAATTCAGAGGAATATATCTGCCATATCATAGTTATGATGCGGAGGTTGTCGGTGTTTATGATGCATATGGCAGTACAGAGACAACCAAAAAGAAAAAGAAGAAAATATATACAACAAAAAAATACTGGAAAATACACGCGCCAGTTCATGGTTATGTAAAAGGTATTACACATGATGCCTCGGGATTATTCCGGGATGATTTAAGCGAGGCGGTAAATGATGCAACTGATTCAAAGGCAGTAGTGGATTTCAGACCAGGTTATCTGTGCGGATTTTACGCAGATATGTCGGATGTGCCAGCTTCAGAATATGAGAATTATGCATATGTCAATTCGAAAGAATACATAAATAATCAGATTAAATGCAAAGTCGGAAGCAACATGTACATAAATAAGACAGAACAGGAGCCACAGATTAAGATATCCTGTAAAGAGGACATTTTAAAACCGGTATGGTTTATGTCTTATCAGAACAGAAACAGGGTAGCATATGCTGTTATTAATGGACATACAGGGAAAATGAATTGTGATCTGCCGGTAGATTTTAAGAAGTTTTTTGGTGTGTCAGCAATCATATCAGCCATTTTATTTATAATTCTTATGTGCTTTCAGAGTGTCATGTTTACAGCAAAGACAATGATAGGAATAGCAGCAGTATTTAATCTTATAGCAGGTTTATTTTACGATGCCAACATAAGAAAAATGTATGACAGGGAAATAAAAAGAACTTATAAATTGAAAAAATCGGACATATCAAAATTAGTTGCAATTACAGTTGGAGCATTTATGCTCATGTACTTTATTATAAGTTTTGTTATAACAGTTAATTCTGAATACAGGGAAAGCAGCAAGTGGGTTAAAGCTGTAATATGTGCAGTAACATTTGTAATGCAGGTGATTATGATTATTAAGAACTATCATAAATATGAGGCACTTAAAAAGAATAATACAGTGCCATCACCGGTTTTTGTGCTTTCAGTTATAATTAACATAATAATTATGGCAGTTGCAGTTATTAATCCTGTGCATGATATATGGTATTATGTCGCGACAGCCATGGCATTGGCATCAGAAGTAATTGTGGTGATTGGAATTATAAGAGATTATAATTACAGCTGTACAAGACCATTGCCGCAGTTTAAAGAATACAAAGGAGGGCAGGAAAACATTGAGATATCTTAAAAAATTTCTGACGGTAATTATAATTTTCTGTTCCTTTATTATATGCGGCATATCTGGCACACAGCAGGTAAGCGCCAGTGAAAGTGGTAAAACTGACACCAGTTATACAATAATATATGATGATAGTGCTTATCTGATAAAAGATACTGATAAGCCGCAGTTGTATGATGTTATGGAAAGCATATCCAGGGATACAAATGTTATATTTTATACAACAGATTCAACAGAATATGGAAGGAACACAGCTGATATCTGTCAGAATTATTGTGCAGAACATTTTGGCAGTTCAAAGACTGCACCAGTAATAATGTTTACAATAGATATGTATAACAGAGAAATATATATGTACTGTACAGGCAGTACGCGTAAAATAATCCGGAATGCAGAAGCTAATTCAATAACAGATAATGTCTATAAAAGTGCTACAGCAGGAGATTATGGCAAATGCGCAATAAATGCATTTACACAGGCAGAAAATTGCCTTGCAGGTGGTAAAGTCAAAAGACCAATGCAGATTATTAATAATGTGTTACTGGCTATGCTGCTCGGAGTAACTGCTAATTTTACAGTTCTTAAAATATCAAGAGCAAGCAGAAAATCAGCAGATATATGTGGAGAAATGGTTGGAATAGCGAACAATTCATTTGTTAGTGTAAAGGTCAGCAAGGAACTGATAAAGGAACATACTACGGTAAGGAGGGAGTCATCTGATTACAGTGGTGGCTCTGGCGATTATTCGGGTTCTGGAGGGGGTTCGTCTGACGGAGGTGGAAGTTCCGGCGGAGGACATAGCTTTTAAATGATTCTATAAAAATAATGGGGAGATAAATATGGATTCAATTAATATGTGCTACGAAATGTGTGATTATATAGAGCAGAATGGCATTGTGAAGCTGGCAGGAAATACAAGGCTCCGCGACAATCTTAAGAAGGAGTTTCTGCATTTTCTAATATATATATCAATGATAGATGAAAGGTACGGCGAGCAGGAAAAAGCATTTATAAAGAAGAAGCTGGGGTTTGAGGTCAGTGCCTTAATGGCGGCTGATATTAAGAACCGCAACATGCTTGGAGCAGGCTATATTATAAAAATGCCAGAGACATTTAAGTATTTTATACTTGCCAATGCAGGCCACAAGATTAAGAACGACAGATACGACAACAAAGAGGCGCGGACGCTGGCAGAAAGCTACAGGAAGCTTGGACAGGAATATCTGGCTGCGAATACTGAAAGCACCGAGGTCGAGATAAATGTTTTATCATCATACTGCGTGATGCTGGACGAGAACCTTAAAGCCTATGGTCTGCTGCAACCTGACTACAAAAGTGTTGCAATACAGGCAGACGCAGGCGAAAAAGAGCAGAGTGCCGATGAACTTATAGCAGAGCTTAATTCACTTACAGGACTTACAGCGGTTAAAGAGGATGTCAACGCACTTATTAATCTTCTTAAAGTCCAGAAAATGCGCGAGCAGATGGGAATGAAGCAGACAAGCGTCAACAAACACCTTGTATTCATGGGAAATCCCGGAACAGGAAAGACTACAGTTGCAAGGCTGCTTGCAAAAATATATAAAGCAATAGGAGCAATCTCAAAAGGACATCTTGTGGAGGTAGACCGTTCAGGACTTGTGTGTGGTTACATAGGTCAGACAGCGACGAAGACTGCAGAGGTAATAGAATCAGCACTTGGAGGAGTCCTGTTCATAGATGAAGCTTATACACTTACTAATGGAAAAGGCCAGGGCGATTTCGGACAGGAAGCTGTAGACACATTATTAAAAGGAATGGAAGACCACAGAGATGATTTAGTTGTAATAGTGGCAGGTTATACAGAACTGATGGAGGAATTCTTAGATTCCAATCCGGGACTGCGTTCAAGATTTAATAAATTCATTAACTTCGAGGATTATACAGCCGAGGAAGAGGTTGAGATACTTATAAATAACTGCAAGAAACAGGAATACATGTTATCAAGAGATGCACTCGAAGAAGCCAGAAGATTCTTCACAGAGCGCGTAGCCAACAAACCAGAAGGCTATGCTAATGCGAGGGATGTAAGGAACTATCTCGAAAAAGCCATATCCAATCAGGCAACAAGGATAGTCGGACTTAAGGATGTGGATAAGAATATACTGGCGATGCTTGAGAAAGAGGATCTAGTGGGGATAGAGTTGTGACATACGGGAGGTTGTGGCAGACGGACGCGGCGGGCGGGTGGATAGTGTCATTTTCAGACACGCTCTCGCTTGGTGGAAAACGCAGCTGTACTAAATTCGCTGGTTAGCCGCATAAAATGCGGCTCCCAGCTCATTAAGTGCAGGCGTTTTCCAACGGTCTGAAACTAACACTATCCACCCGCCACCGCTTACTCCGCAAGCGTCTCCAGATGTCGCTCGCCGCTCCAGATGTCGCAGGCTCATCTGGAGAGGGAGTGGACTTTAGCGTGTAGGGAAGGCACAAGGAAGTCCAAAAAGGAAGCCGAAGCGTGGCAGATTGGATGTTGAAGCGGGGAGAAGGTGAGATGAAGTCCAAAAGGGAAGCCGAAGCGTGGCAGATTGGACGTTGAAGCGGGGAGAGGGCGTGATGAAGTCCAAAAGGGAAGCTGAAGCGTGGCGGATTGGATGTTGAAGCGGGGAGAAGGCATGATGAAGTCCAAAAAGGCAGGAGAGGAGAAATATAATGGGAACAGTATATTTTACCCGACATGGACAGACTGTCTGGAATGTCGAGAACAAGATATGTGGTGCAACAGATTCACCACTCACAGATTTAGGCCATGAACAGGCAATAGAGTTAGGAAAGAAGATACTTGCAGAAGGAATACAGATAGATGAAATCCTGTATTCGCCACTTATAAGAGCGAAAGCTACAGCACTTCATGTATCTGAGATTACAGGAATACCAGCGCGCGAAGAGATAAGACTTAAGGAACAGAATTTCGGTAAATACGAATCAACACCAAGAGATGGAGAAGAATTTGCAAAAGCCAAATGCAACTTTATATGTAGTTTTGATGGAGGAGAGACAATGCTTCATCTTGCACAGCGTATATATAATCTGCTTGATGATATAAAGGCACAGCCTGATAAAACATACCTTTTGGTTGCACATAATGGAATTGCAAGAATGGTAAAGTCCTATTTTGAAGATATGGGAAATGAGGAGTTTTCGGCGTTTAAGATAAAGAATTGCGAGATATTGAAGTTCGAGTTGTGACATACGGGAGGTTGTGGCAGACGGACGCTGTGGGCGAGGGATAGTGTCATTTTCAGACACGCTCTCGCTCGGTGGAAAACGCAACTGTACTAAATTCACTGGTTTGCCGCATAAAATGCGGCTCCCAGCTCATTAAGTGCAGGCGTTTTTCAACGGTCTGAAACTAACACTATCCACGCGCCCGCCGCTTACGTTGCCGCCCCTCACGATGTTGCAGGCTCATCGGGGGACTTCCGGAGGGGGGTGTGACCGGGACGGGTGTTGAATGAAGGCTCACCTCAAAATTTTTGCAGACCCAGGTGAGCGAAGCGATATCGTCAGGTGTTAGTTTCGGGATTGTAAGAGGCAGGGAGAGAGCCAGCCGGGTTAATTGTGTATATTTCCTGGAGCAGACCGTTGGAAAACGTTGGCACTTAACGAGGCGAGGGAGCCGCCTTTGGCGGCTGCCACGGGCGAGTTTAGTACCGCTACGTTTTTCATCGAGCGGGAGCGGGTCTGCGGAAGGAAATATGCCAATTAACCCGGCGTCCGTTCTCCCTTCCCCCTCTCATAATCACCAAAACTAAAACACAATACCCCCTAGACCGCATCATTTCTTTGAGCTATAATCAAACCCGGCTGGGAAAGCCAATGAATTGTATAGGGAAAGAAAGGCAGTAATATGTTTAACAAATCATACATTAAAAAGGCTGCAGCGATAGCAGCAGTAATACTTGCGGCAACAGCACTTCCGGTTAATATGGCAAATGCAGATACACAGACAACAGAAAGCACTGTGACAGGAAGCACTGTAACAGGAAGTACAGCAAATCAGACAGCATCAGAATACACAGAAATCCGCACAGCATCAGAACTTGTGGAGGCAGCAAAGACAGCTACAGGTAATTATAAACTGATGACAGATATAGATATGACAGGAGTTGAGTGGACGCCATGGGATTTTTCGGGAACATTTGACGGTAACGGACACAGCATACTTAACCTGTCAGTAAAGACAGTAAGCAAGAAGACAATGAAGACCTATGACGGCAACAGAAAAGAGTACGAAACATACGGCGCAGGCTTCTTTGGTGTGCTTACAGGTGCGAAAGTAACAGGACTGGATATATATGGAGCAAGAATTGAGATTACTACAACGGAACCATGTTTTGCGGCACCAATAGCAGGGCTTGCAGACGACAGCGACATATCAGACTGTATAATTAAGGATACATATGTGTCACTCACAGATTCAGCTAAAATGTGGGGAACAGGCGGAATCGCTGGATTTGGAAGCGGCAATCTTGATAATATTACTACAGATGTGACACTTGTATGTGTAGATACAGACGCAGCGGTCAGGGACGAGCAGTTCATGGGAGGCGCGTATGCAGCAGGTTTCCTTAATATAAGAAATTGTTCTATAACAATAGATGGATATGATTCAGACCACGGATATGTGCATGATGGCGGACTTGTCGGCATGTATATGGTATATCCATTGGAACTGTCAAAGACATATCAGGGTGAAGTGCTTAACAACAAAGTTAAGGGAATGATAACATTTTTCGAGGACAATACAGACCGCCGTGCATACTGTCAGGCAAATATGGGTGAGGTCATGAACTGGACATATGCATATTCAGGCTTCACATCAGATTTCAAGAGAAATGAGACATATGATTATTCAGTTACACTCCTTCCTGAAATGTGCAGCAATCCTTCATACTCTGACACAGTAACAGAGGCAACAGCAGCGGATTTCGGCTATACAACACACACCTGCAGTACATGTGGCTACACATATTCAGACACTTACACAATACATGAGCATAAGGTTGACAATTACAGTGTTGTAAAGGAAGCAGCCAGCACAGACAAGAAAGACGGAATAGAGGCAGGAACATGCAGCCTGTGCAATCAGACGGTTTACAGGGAATATGCTGCAAATGTAGTAACAGACGATAATACACAGGCAACAGACAATAAAGCATCAGGCACGGCTGTCAAAAAAGGAATGAAAGAAAGTACAGCAGTATTTGCAGTAATATTGGTGGTAATAGTTGTTGTAATAATTATAACTGTAGTCATGATGGTACAGAATAATAAAAGAAAAAGAAGATATAACAGACGCAGATAGAAGGGAGCAGTTATGGAAGAAAACACATTTATAAATGTATCAAAAGATATGATGTCATTCATAGAAAAAAGTCCTACAGCATTTCAGGTAACGGCGAATTTTATGGATTTGCTGGACGACGCCGGATTTGTGCGCCTTAATGAGAGGGACAGATGGCATCTTATACCGGGTGGCAAATACTATGTAACAAGAAATGATTCTTCCATAATAGCTTTCAGAATGCCAGCGGCAGAGGGCTTTATCAATTATCAGATTGCAGCCGCACACAGTGATTCACCGTCATTTAAGGTAAAAGAGAATCCTGAGCTGACACCGGACAAGAATTACGTTTCGTTAAATGTGGAAAAATACGGCGGCATGCTTATGGCACCGTGGTTTGACCGGCCTCTTTCAGTTGCAGGAAGGGCAATAGTAAGGGAAGGTGCAGTATTAAAGCCAGTCCTTGTAAATGTAGACAGGGATTTATGCATAATTCCTAATCTTGCAATTCACATGAACAGGGAAGCCAACACAGGGCTTAATTATAATGCACAGAAGGATATGATACCGCTTATAGGAGAGACAGAATCCAAAGGGCTTTTTGACAGCATAATAGCAGACGCTGCACAGACAGATAAAGAGTCAGTGATAAGCAGTGATCTGTTTCTGTACAACAGACAGGCAGGAACTATATGGGGTGCGGATAATGAATTTATATCAGCACCAAGACTTGATGATGTGATGTGTGCATATTCATGCATGAATGCGCTTATAGACAGTGATGAGAGCAACCATGAAAGCGTTGCGGTATGTGCGGTATTTGACAATGAAGAGGTTGGCAGCAGCACCAAGCAGGGAGCAGATTCAACATTTTTATCAGATGTGCTTATGCGTATAGCTGCGTGTGCCGGCAAGGATAATGAGGATTATATAAGGGCGTGTGCAGGTTCTTTCATGCTTTCAGCGGACAATGCGCATGCGGTTCATCCTAATTATCAGGAGAAAGCTGATCCGACTAACAGACCTCATATGAACAAAGGTATAGTCATCAAATACAATGCCAACCAGAAATACACAACAGATGCGGTTTCTGCGGCAATATTTAAAGAAATATGTACAAGAGCGGGAGTTCCGACACAGGAATTTGCTAACCGTTCAGATATTCCGGGTGGTTCAACACTTGGAAATATAGCTAACTGCCATGTGTCAATGAACACAGTAGATATCGGGCTTGCGCAGCTTGCAATGCACTCACCTTACGAGACAGCAGGAATTATGGACACAGAATACATGATAAAGGCAGTAAAAGAATTTTTCGAGACAGCCATTGTGACTAACAGCAACGGCACATTTACATTAGAATAACAGAAAGATACAGTATATGAACAATACTATATATATGGCTCCGATGGAGGGGCTGACAGATTTTACATACCGTAATGCATATGAGGAAACATTTGGAAAAGGCAGAATTACAAAATATTTCACACCGTTTATTTCGCCTAATAAGTCAGAGAATTTTCTGGCAAGAGAGCTGCGGGACATAGACCGTGAGCATAACAAAGAGACATATACGGTTGTACAGGTGATGACCAATGAAGCTAAGGATTTCATCTGGACTGCGAAAATGCTTTATGAAAAATACGGTTACAGCGAGATTAATCTTAACGCCGGATGTCCGTCAGGCACAGTGGTGTCAAAGGATAAAGGCTCGGGAATGCTTCGTGATGTGGAAAAGCTTGACCGATTTCTTGAGGCTGTGTTTGAGGACACATTTATAAGAGAGAACATTAAGGTTTCGGTTAAGACACGAATCGGTGTTGAAGATGATGACAGCTTTCCACAGATAATGGACGTGTATAACGCATATCCACTTGAGGAGCTTATTGTACATCCGAGAGTACGAACAGATTATTACAGAAATGAGCTTCATCTTGACGCTTTCCGTTATGCTGTTGATAACAGCAGGAATAAATTAGTGCTTAACGGAGATATATTTACAAGAAAGAATTTTCTTGAGATGAAGGAGCTGTTCCCGGAAGTTGATACATTTATGCTTGGAAGGGGGCTTATTGCAGACCCGGGATTAATAAATGTACTGACAGATGATAATCCGGCTGGAATGGTGCGTGACCTGAACGCAGACAAGAAGCTGATGAAGGAGCTGCACGACCTTGTATATGCGGCCCGCACAGCCATAATGCCGGGTGACACACATGCCATACACAGAATGAAAGAAATGTGGTGTTATATGGAATATGTGTTTGATGATTGCAAAAAAGAAATCAAGGCAATCAAGAAATCCCAGAGAATGGCTGATTACAAGGCTGCAGTTGATGTGTTCTTTAACAAGGCAATGCTTGTTGAAAGAAAGAATATTATATTTTCAAAAAAATTCTAAATCAGTGACAGGCAATATCATATCAGATATTGTCTGTCTTCTTTTTCTGCTGGTGACCTGTCATAAAGGCAAGCACCTGTCTTGGCAGGAATCTGCTGCCAAAAACTCCGGCTTTCATTGTAAATGTCGGAACAATGGTAAGTTTGCCTGTAAACATTTTACAAAGTGCATAATAGGCGCAGTAATCAGCAGGAATTCCTGATAATGCGAACTTTACATTGGCAACATTGTTGAAGTTGGTATCAACAGGACCTGGACAGAGCATGCTTATGTGAACGTTACTCTTTAAGTCGCGCAGTTCCCCGTGTATTGCAGTAGTGAGGCTTGTCACATAAGCCTTGGTTGCATAATAGGTAGACATATATGGTCCACCAGGAAGCAGCCCGGCACTTGACGCCACATTCATGATGTAGCCCCTGTCACGTTGTATAAAGCCCGGAAGTACGGCCTTTGTAAGTATATGCACAGCTTTAATATTAACATTAATCATGTTGATATCATTCTTTAATTTCGTTTCAGCAAATGTGCCAAGTTCTCCGAATCCGGCATTATTAATCATAATATCAAGTGGATACTGACGAAGCTTCCTTCCAAGCTTTACGCATGATTTCTCATCAGACAGGTCGCATGTGATACATTTGCATCTGACAGCAACATTGTCAGCAATTTCGTGAAGCGCGTCTATGTTTCTTCCGACCAGAATCAGGTCATATTCAAGCTCCGCAAGCAGATATGCGAATTCTTTTCCAATACCGGAAGATGCTCCGGTTATACATGCAAGTTTCATAAGCAGACTCCTTTCTTTTCGCTAGGCTATCCATACATTTTTCTGTTTTCTGATTTAACAGACATTTATCTGTGAAATACTTGCCACAGCATTGTCACAGAATATTGACAAAAACCTATAAGAAGATATTAATTCTTTTGTTTATAGGAAGAAATAGTATGATTCCTGTTCGTAAAGTGCAGATTTCATTGTAAATACCTATAGATGACATAAAACTGTGTTGTTTATAGGTAATTTTCAGCTTTCTGGCAAGGATAATGTCTGATGAAATAGAAAAAAGTGTAGGAAGTACCTATAAGCTGTCATAATATACGACTATCTATAGGTATCATGACAAAAAAATCATACCATACAATTCTTCATCAATAATAATATGCCTATAAATCTTGAAACATAGATATCCTTATAGGAAATGTATAACAGCATTATAGCAGATTCATCCAATATATGCTACAAAACCAGCGCCGGCCCCAGTCACAATATAACATTGACACACCTCCCCGCCGGGCTTAAAATTATTCTTTAGATAAAGCCTGCTAAAGAGGCGTTCATAATGTAGTGTTATACAGGGAGGAATTCATGACAATAAAGAATGAAACAGCATTCACAAAGGAATGTATGGAAGGTGCCATGCGTGCCAGTAATTTTGATAACAGCAGATATAAGACCTTTAAGCTGATTTACAATATGTTTGGACTTATATTCGGAATGATGATGATAAGAGAGCTTGTTCTTAAGATGACAGGAAATGAGCAGGCTGATACATTTATGATAGTGCTGTTTGGTTTAGTGGCGGTAGTATTTCTGTATATAGGAATGATTGGAATGGATAAGAGCAATAAGAAGAAATTCCATAATATATATGGAAAGATGGTAGGAATTAAATTCACATATGAGATAGATGCAGAGAATATTATTATTACAGATGAAGAAAACGACAGTGACACATTCAGTTGGAATGAAGTTGTAAAATGGAATCAGGATCCTGATAATATATATCTGTTTGTTGGGGATGATAACTGTCTGGTTGTAGGCAAGAAAGGGTTTACCCAGGGAAGTGCAGATGATCTGAGGCAGCTTGCTGATGCTGTAATCGGGATGAGAAATGAGACAGAAAACAGCCAGCAGTAAATTGACAAACACTATTAGTAGCAGATATAATATCTTCATCTGCGTTTAGCTATGCGGGAAATAATCAGGAGGAGGAAAGCCATGAACAATCAGGAAATGATGGAACTTTCAACAGTAGATAAGAGCGATTTTGAGGAACTTGTAAAAGAGTGTACAGCCTCAGGTATAATCGATCAGAATCTGTATACAGAGTATGATGTAAAGAGAGGTCTTCGTGACAGCAATGGTAACGGCGTACTTACAGGTCTTACAGAGATATCAGATGTATTAGGTAACCAGAGTGTTCACGGAAGAAAGATACCTGTAGATGGAGAATTATATTTTCAGGGATATAATGTTGAGGAGCTTATCAAGAGAAGCAGCCTTGACAGATTCAGATTTGAAGAAGCAACATATCTTCTGTTATTCGGAGTACTTCCAGACAAGGATCAGTTAGACAGATTTATAAGAATCTTAACAGACCTTCAGGAACTTTCAGGGGCATTCATCAGAGATGTTATTATGAAAGCTACAAGTACTAATCTTATGAATTCGCTTATGAAGAGTATCTTAAGTCTTTATTCATATGATGAGAAACCGGATGATATTTCAATTCCTAATGTATTAAGACAGAGTCTTCAGCTTATAGCCAAGATGCCTCTTCTTTCAGTATATGCTTATCAGTCATACAGACATTTTAAGCTTGATGGAACACTTATGATAAAGAATCCTAAGAAGGGTTATTCAACAGCCGAGAATATCCTCTATATGTTAAGAGATGACGGTGACTTTACAGAACTTGAAGCAAAGGTTCTTGATATTTGTCTTGTTCTTCATGCAGAGCATGGTGGTGGTAACAACTCAACATTCACAACTCATGTTGTTACTTCATCAGGAACAGATACATATTCAGCAATAGCTTCATCAATCGCTTCTCTTAAAGGACCTAAGCACGGTGGTGCTAACTTAAAGGTTCAGGAAATGTTTACAGATATTAAGGCACATTGCAGCGATTGGGACAATAAAGATGAGATATGTACATATCTTAACAAGATCCTTGACAAAGAAGCATTTGACCATGCCGGACTTATCTATGGTATGGGTCATGCGGTATATACTAACTCAGATCCTAGAGCAGTTATTCTTAAGAAATTTGCGAAACAGCTTTCAGAAGAGAAGGGAATGCAGAAAGAATTTGCATTATATGAACTTGTTGAAAGCGAGGCAGGACAGCTTATCATGAACAAGAGAAAGATGTTTAAGCCAGTCTGTGCCAATGTCGATTTCTATAGTGGATTTGTATACACAATGCTTGGTATTCCAGAAGAAATGTTTACACCTATGTTTGCAACTTCAAGAATTTCAGGCTGGTGCGCACACAGACTTGAGGAACTTGTTAATGCAGGCAAGATTATCCGTCCTGCATACAAATATGTTGGACATCACAGACCATATGTTGATATGGACGAGAGATAATTACGGTTAATGGAGTAGTAAAATTATGTCACAGTACAAGGTTAAGAAGCTGGACCACCCGATTCACTGTACAGTTGAAGTGCCTGGTTCAAAGAGTATTACTAACAGAGCGCTGCTTATGGCAGCTTTATCACAGGGTGAATGTACCCTTAAAGGAGTTTTGTTCAGTGACGATTCGAGACATTTTCTTTTAAGTCTTATCGCACTTGGATATATTATCGAAGTAAACGAAGTTGAACGATATGTTATCATTCATGGACATGGAAGAGATATTCCAAAGAAGAGAGCAACAATCAATGTAGGAAGTGCCGGAACAGCGGCAAGATTCCTTACAGCCATGCTTGCGTTATCAGATGGTGAGTATACAATTGAAGCTTCTGAACAGATGAAGAAAAGACCTATGCTTCCGCTTTTTGAAGCATTACAGAGTATGGGAGCAGAGATTGAGTTTCTTGAGAAAGACGGACATCTTCCGGTTAATGTAAAAGGTGCAGCATATGGTGGAAAGAAACCACAGAATCATGTTTCAATAAGTATAAGTGAAAGCACACAGTTCTTAAGTGCGCTTATGATGACATCTCCGATGCTTGAAGAAGGAATACATGTTCATATTACAAGTAATAAAACAGAAGGTTCATATGTGCGTATAACAGCTAAGATGATGGAACAGTTTGGATGTGTGGTAGACCATAAAGGGGCAGAATATGTAGTCCCTGCGGGTTCGGGTTACTATCCACAGACATATTATATTGAACCGGATGTTTCAGCAGCCTGCTACTTTTATGCAGCAGCAGCTCTTACAGGCGGAACAGCTATTGTCAAAGGTGTACATTCAAATTCAATGCAGGGTGACCTTAAGTTCATAGATGTGCTTAAGCAGATGGGGTGTGCTGTGACAGAGGAACGCGAGGGTATATGCGTCAGCGGACCTAAGGATGGAGAATATTGCGGTGTGGATGTTGATATGAATGATTTCTCAGACCAGTCAATGACACTTGCAGCTATTGCTCCATTTGCAAAAACAACAACGGTCATCAAGAATATTGAACATATACGATTACAGGAATCAGACAGAATTGAGGCTATGGTCAACGAGCTTAACAATCTTGGTGTTGATGTCAAAGAGGGAAGAGATCGTATAGAGATATCTCCAGCCAATGTTAAGCCAGGTGTAGTTGACACATATAATGACCATAGAATGGCAATGTCTTTCGCACTAATCGGCCTGCGCGTTGATGGAATAATAATTGATAATTATGAATGCTGTTGTAAAACATTTGAGAACTATTTTGAAGTACTTGAAAAGGCATGTGCACAATGAGAATACTTTTATACAGATGGAAGGTGTTCAATCAGGATGATGTAAAGTCTGCGATTGAATATTTCGGACATGAGGTACATGATTACACAGAAACAGTAATAGACAAGGATGATGAGACCGGCTTTAAGCTCCGCGATTATGTGGAGCTTAGGCAGGTCTTTTCTGCATACGACTGTGTTTTTTCACTTAATTATTTTCCGCATGTATCGGATTTATGTGAAGAACTTGGGAAAAAATATATTGCATGGACGGTAGATAGTCCGCTTATATCACTGTATCATCAGTCATTATTTAATAAATGCAACTATATATTTATATTTGACAGATTTTATTGTGAGGAACTAAAAAATCTTGGGGCAGAAAATGTGTGGTATCTCCCACTTGCTGTAAACTGCTCCCGAGTTGATAAAATAACGGATTCGCTTACTGCTGCTGAACGGAACAAATGGCACAGTGAAGTATCATTTGTCGGTGGAATGTATCACAGAAATTCATACGATGGAATAAAGGATAAGCTGCCGGAATATTTAAGAGGATATTTTGATGCGGCAATGGCAGCACAGATGGAAATCTATGGTGACAGCATATTTGATAAGGTGCTTACAGTTGATATACTTGAAAAGTTATGTGAGCTTATGGATTTTAAGCAGGATGAACGGGCATTTTCAGATATTGCACTTGTGTTTTCATCAACATTTTTAGGCTTCAAACTCGCTAATATAGAGAGGGTGCAGATACTTAACAAGCTTGCAAAGCATTTTCCGACAGACCTCTATACGGATGATCCGGATAAAGAGCTTATAGGGGTTAATCTTAAGGGTGCAGTTAATTATATGACAGATATGCCGAAGGTGTTTAATTGCAGCAGGATTAATATTAATCCTGTAATGCGCAATATCCGTACGGGAATTCCGCTTCGGGCGTGGGATATTGTCGGTGCAGGTGGATTTCTTATGACCAGCTTCCAGCTTGAATATATGGATTTTTTCGAGAATGGAAAAGACTATGTGTATTACGAAAGCCATGATGACTTGTTAAGAAAGACAGAATATTATCTTAATCATGAGGATGAGCGTGCACAGATTGCAAGAAACGGACATGAAAAAGCAGAGAAGTTTCATTCATATGAAAAGAGAATGGAGTTCATACTTGATAAATGTGGTATGTTAAAGCATTAAAGTTCAATTTATAACAGTTTACTATATTGAAATGTGCATATATGACCATTGTTTACAATAAATATATATGGTATTATAAAAAAGGTTGAGACAACAGCCATACAATATTATAACTTTTACTTTAAGGAGGGAAAAAAATGAGTTTTTGTAAGTATTGTGGAAGACAGTTACAGGATGGAGAAGTCTGTACATGTCAGCAGGCACAGCAGCCAGCCGGAGCGGCACAGCCACAGCAGGAATTTAACCAGCAGGCAGCACAGCAGCCAGCCGGAGCAGCACAGCAGACATTCCAACAGGGAGCAGGTCAGCAGACATATCAGCAGGGCTTTAACCAGCAGCAGGCTTCACAGCAGATGGATGCTGTTAAGAAGGCAGGAGCTAATGCAGCCCTTGATTATGTTAATGTGTTGAAGGGATTGTTTACATCACCGGTAGAAACAGTATCAGCATTCGTTGCTAAAGCTAATGTTATTATGATTGCAATACTTATTGGCGGTCAGGCAATTATTAACATGCTTACAAGATTGTTTGATATGTTAATTGCTAACAGTAAGGCAAAGGTTACAACAGGAAGTAAAGAGCTTGACAGCTTACTTTCATCTTACTACAGCTCATATACTAATACCAAGCCATATCCAGCAGGCTCAATATTCAAGAACATGCTTCTTGAGATTCTTCTGGTAGCAGTAGCGGCAGCTGTAATTGCACTTGTAGTTATGCTTCTTGCAAAGGCATTTAACAAGGCTAATGTTACATATATGCAGGGCCTTGCAGTATATGCCATTACAGCAGTACTTGGTATACCAGCAGAGTTACTCAGCTGGGTAACAGGTCTTACATCAGTAGGATTCATTGACAGAATATCTTCATGCGTAACAGTATTTTCTAATGTAGCAGGATATGCATTTGTATACATAGCAATCCGTGCATTATGCAAGGATGAGAAGAAGATACCTCTAATAATGGCAATCTCATATGTTGCAGTTAATTTCCTTACATGGGTATTAAGACTTATGTTCTAATTAACAATTTGATAATTGATTATAATTAATGATTCCCGGCAGACCGGAAGTGTGAATACACAATGGTCTGCCGGGAATTTTTTATTATTTTTCAACTTTTTACAAATGTATTTCGTATATAAGTGTAAGAGAACTTATATCAAGGAGGTACTTATGGGGAGAAGAAAATGTTTAATTATTCCGGTCCTTATGGCAGGAATATTATTAATGGGAGGCTGCAGCAGACAGAGCATTGAAGATGTGAAGCGTTTTCAGGAGACAAGCAAAGCCGTAGAGAATCAGACCAATCAGACAGGAATTATTCAGGAGAACGAATCACGTGAGAACAAAGTTGATAATGTGTTTGCGGGAATGGTTTCAAGTAGTCCTAAATATGCTGAAAGATATTCAGATGTTGATATGGAGATTTATACAGGGAAACTGGTTACCAAATTTACATACAGTATAGGTGAAACAGCCATTGCTGAAAATGTTGATGAGTTATCCAAGCTGATGAGCGAGGAGGACATAGCTGAATATATAAAATATGATACTGAAACACCAGAAAAATTCAGTGCATATGACAAGATGATTAATGAAGATGGAACATTTGCAAATGATAGAAAAGGTATCAAGCAGGTTGCCCTGCTGATGAAGTTAAAGATTACTAATAATGGTGATGAAGATTTTCAGTTTCTGTCGAACGGATTCCGTTTGTATTGCTTCAGATATAACGAACAGGACGATGCAACATATTATTCAACCATAGAAAGCAGACAATCATATCTTAATATTCATGATGACCATGAAATATTCAGACATCATCTTACAATTAAGCCGGGAGAAACTAAAGAGGTTGTTGCAATGGAGGTCATTCCTTATGAATTTGTTACTTCTTACACAAGAACAACTGCTAATGTTGGAGGTCAATATATAGATACATATAAGGATATAACAACAGATGGTCTTACTATAGATTCGTTGTATACATGCTACAGTACAACTGATAAAGCATTTCCTGTTGGGTCTCCGATAGTAAAGCTTGATATAGACAAGTAGCCGGGAGGAAAACAGTATGAAGGTGATGATTAAGACAGAGCTCGAAAGGGCATTTAAAAGCTGGAGTCTGTGGCTGGCTCTTATAATTGGGATGGGGTTAAGCATAGCACAGATTATAACCAGGATTATACCGGCAGCCATGAATCCGCTGATGGGATATATGCCTGATAATGCCACACTTATGCCGATAAGTGCATTTCAGGTGTGGATAGGTAATGGAGTATCATTTGAATACAGTCTGTTTATAAGGCTGATTCCGATACTGGCGGCTATGCCGTATGCAGTTACATATCTGTCAGATATTAAAAGTGGAATTATTAAGAATTATGTAACGAGAACAGCTAAGTTTAATTATCTTGCTGCCAAATATATTGCAGTGTTTGTGACGGGAGGTGTGGTAGTGGTTATGCCATTGCTTATTAATTACCTGACTGCGATAACTATTCTTCCATCACTTGTGTGGCCGGTTGGTGTATTTGCAAGTTCTCCAAAAAGTATATGGTCAGCAATATTTTATACACATCCACACATTTATATGATTATGTATATGATTCTGCTTTTTGTGTGCGGAGGTCTTATGGCAACAATAGCACTTATTGTATCTAATATAGTTAATAACAGATTTGTGGCTATGCTTGCACCATATATTATTACTGAATTTGCAAATGCGATACTGCGCATGTCTGATAAGAAATGGCTGAGAGGTATTGCACCGACAAAGCTTTTTAATATGGCACAGACCAATACAGGAGCATCGTTTATAGTGTACATAGCAGTATTACTGATACTTGGAGTTGTTGTGTATTTTATAGGAGGGCTTAAGCATGAAACATACTAAAGGCAGATTCAGCATAAGAAAGCACCCGTTTATAATTACATTTATAATAATGGCAGTAATTGCTGTAGTAGTTGCGGTTGGATATATAGATGTGAATCACAGATTTCCAGAGCCGGAAGAAGAAATTGTAGAGAAGGATGAATGGGTACAGTATTCTGATGGGATAAAGATTAAGGTTACAGGAATTGATTACTGCACTGAACAGGAAGTTAATGAAAAATACAGTGCAAGTGTTAAGGAACTGGGCAGGTTTAATTATATAGTTTTAAAGGTTAAAGTTCAGAATGAGTCACAGGATAAGTTTAATATGTTCAGTATTGTGACAGACTCTAATCTTGTTATATACCCGGATGGATATGAAAATCAGGGAATGGTATGTGAAGATAATGTATCTGTTGATAAAGGCGAGGTCAAAGACTTTACACTGGCATATGTCATTAGTAAAAATTATCTGAGTGAAAAGAAGCTGGATAAGCTCCTTCATGAAGATATATATCTGTGTTTTAAGGCTTATCCAGTAAGACAGGCGATTGTAATCAGGGGTATAGATGGATGAAGAAATTAAAATTATTATTTAATGTAAGCGAGGCTGCACTTACGGCGGCTGTGTTTGTGTTAGTAACAGCGCTTGTACCGATGGATATAATTCTAAAACTTGTGAGTCAGTCCGTTATTAATGGAAATCCGTGCCTGTATGATGCACTTATCAGTGTGAATGTAAGTACAATGTGGAGATATGTTGTTCCATTTGTATTGTTTTATGTTCTTTATATTCAGAAATATGATTTGAACAGTGCAATAGTTATAAGAAGAAAGAATGTAAGAAATGTGTGGATTAATTCACAGATTAATATGGTTGTGGCAGCAGGATTTTTCTCTGCGTATATTACGGTGGTAACTTTAACAGCCGGGTATCTGATGACAGGAAAAGTATATAACTGGGATGAAAAATTCAGCAAGGCATTCATGGCAACAGGAGATATAGTACAGAACCGCCCATCACTGTGGCTTTTTATAATTGCATTTGTTATAGAAGCATTTGCAATACTGTATGTATCAGGCACGCTTATGATGATTATGTGGTGGCTTACTAATAACCAGTGGGCAGGTTTCCTTGCTGCCCTGGCTGTGAGCAGCTTTGAGAACATGGCGTATATGGGATTTCTTACATATTATTACAAGTTAAGAGGCAATATCTATATGAACGGTGTGCAGATATGGCGGAATATATTGTATCCGCTGATACTGTGTCTGGCTGTGTCACTGGTAACAACTGTTATTATCAGAAGAAAGGACTTTTTCAGATGAAAAATGTGATTTTTCAGATAAAATATGATTTCATTAATGGAATAGTGCATCAGTGGAAGAAATTTCTTCTAATTGCAGTGGTATATGCTGTTCTTATAACAGACTTTCTTGTGCGCTGTAAGACAAAACATTTTATGGGACAATACACATCATCGGATATCATATTATATATCTTTCGCGGGATGCGCTGGATTGTGGATGTACAGACAGATATTAATATTCCGACAGCATACATACTTCCTAATATTCTTATTGGCTTTGCAATAGGTAACTATCCATTCAAGGATATTAACGGTTATGGCGGAATGGTGCTTATGAGAGCAGGTAAGAAGCTGGTATGGTGGTTATCCAAATGTATATGGGCAGTGTTTACTGCATGTATCTGTTATGGAATCTTAATACTTGAGATAGCCGGTGTTTCGCTGGCAGGCGGAAGACTGAGCCTGCAGGTCAATAAACAGGTGTGTATCAGTATAGACGGTTACGACAAAACACTGATAAAGAATAATCCGAATCTTACAAGACTTACAGTGTATATGATTATTGTGGGGCTTCTCACAACAATTGCAATATGCCTTGTACAGATATGCGTTTCACAGATTATGGGACCGATTATCGGGTACATTGCTGTCGTAGTTATACTGATTATGGGAGTATTTTTCAGGTCATTCCTGTTTATAGGTAACGGCTTCATGGCGTTAAGAAATATTATGTATACACCTGAAGGCGGGAGCCTTACGCTGACGGTTATTGCAGATATTGTGCTGATAGTCGTTTCTGTAATTGCAGGATATGCTTCGTTTAGGCAAATGGATATATTAAAGAAAAGTGATTGGAGGGTGTAATTATGGTAATAAAGCTTACAAATGTTTCAAAGGTTATAAAGAAGGCAAAGGTTCTTGATAATGTTAATCTGGAACTTACAAGCGGTAAAGTGTATGGCTTAAAGGGAAAGAATGGCTCAGGAAAGACAATGCTTATGAGGGTTATATGCGGTCTTATATCAGCAACAGAGGGAACTGTTGAGATAGATGGCAAGATTCTTGGAAAGGATATGACATTTCCGGACAGTGTCGGAGTGCTAATAGAGAATCCCGCATTTATCGGTAATTATACAGGTTTTAAGAATCTTAAGGTGCTTGCTTCAATCCAGAACAGAGTTGATGATGAACATATAAGAGAGGTAATACGTCAGGTGGGGCTTGACCCTGATGATAAGAGAACTTACAGGAAGTATTCTCTTGGTATGAAGCAGAAGCTTGGAATTGCTGCAGCATACATGGAGAATCCTGACCTTATCATACTTGATGAGCCTATCAACGCACTTGATGAAGCAGGAGCAAAGCAGGTTCATGAGATACTTGAGGAACAGAAGAAGAGAGGCGCACTTATCATAATTGCATGCCACGATAAGGAAGAACTTGAGATGCTCTCTGATGAGATAATTGAGATTAGTGAAGGAAGAATCATAGAAAAGTAAAGGAAAAGGGCGGTCATACAGGTAAGTGTGATCGCCCTTTGATATCTAAATGCTTAATTTTCCACTGAACACACCATCGTATTCAGTAAAATAACTCTCTTCAAGCTTTCTCATCATAACAGTAACATAATCATCAATATAGCTTAATGATATATACATATTGCCGACGACGCTGTCAATAATCTGCACTTTGATAAGAAGATTATTGTCTGTTCTGAAAGCTGCGCTTGCACCACATTTGAAATTATAATCAGGGAAGTTCTGGAAAACATTCTTTCCGAGTCCGAAATGCAGCTCGTGATTTCCTGTTGCATTAGTATAGAAAAATGTTCCTTCATCCCCGTTAAATGTGAGCTTTATGTCTGTTACACCACATGGATTAGTGTCAAATTCATAGCTCTGTCCGTTGATTTTGCTTATAAGGTCTGAACTATATTCGCCCGGTTCAACAAGAAGCTGGCGTGAATTTTCGAATTTCTGGAATTCTTTATAATCACCATTATCAGTACATGCATCAATATGGCTGTATACTTCTTCGTAAAATGTATCATATATCAGCTGTACTCCACCCTGACGACCCTGTGCATCAGCAGTGGTAACAAGAATAACATCTTTATCCGGGTAATATACGGCAAGCTGTCCACCCATACCAAAAAATGCATAACCATTGTGAGTTGTCATCCATATCTGGTAGCCATAGCCCTGCATTTCTTCCCATGAACCTGATTTTCCATAAGGGTCACTCTGCTTAACAGTTGCCTCCTTAAGATATCCGGAAGGCAGCAACTGCTTTCCATCAAGTTTACCATTCTGAGATACAACATACATAACCTTAAGGATATCCCGTGGTGTTGCACACATTCCTGAACCGCCCATGCTTACTTTTCCATCAGGAGATTTTAATATAAATGCTTCTTTAGAAAAACTCAATTCGTCTAAGAATTTCGTCCTCAGATAATCAAGCAGTTCCATACCTGTGAGCTTTTCAACAAGTGCACCCAATGTATGTGTTGAAGCTGTATCATAAGAGAAATTAGTTCCAGGAACATGGTCGGGTGTAACAGTGAAGAAAGAACCTACCCAGTCAGGGGAACCTCCGATTTTGTATGCATTCACATCATGGCATGTTCTCATTGTGAGCATCTGCCTTATTGTGAGCATCTGCATATACGGGTGCACGCCTGTTTCTAGCTGCTTTTCAGGGAAATAATCTGCAATATGGTCATCAAGTGATATTCTGCCTTCATCAGCAAGCAGCCCTATGGCAAGTGAAACGAAAGATTTGGTGACAGAAAACATTCTGTGAAGAGTGTCTTTCGTGTATGGTGCATAGTAGCTTTCCATACATATTTTACCATGTCGCATAACAATTATGCTGTGCATCGGAAGGTTGTTATATTCAAGCTTTCTGGCAAAGCTGATAAGTCCTGTGGAAGATATTCCTACATCCTCTGGTATTACCTTTTCAAAGTCTAACATTGTTGTCCTCCTGGATATTTGTAATGATTAAATACAATAATCATTCCTATTATAATCCTTTTGGGTATATACTGTAAATCAAAAAATATGAATCTTTAAATTAAGTCCAATATAGTATATACTTAATGTAAATATGCCAGAGGGCATGAAGGAGAAGGAAATGATAGATTTATTACTTAAGAGGTTTGTAAAAGATTATGATAAGACGAAGAACCCCGAAGTCCGTACAAGATACGGTGTGTTTGCCGGGATTGTGGGAATAATCTGTAATCTTATACTGTTTTTAGCAAAGATACTTGCAGGAGTGCTTACGGCATCGGTTTCAATAATGGCGGATGCGGTCAATAATTTATCGGATGCAGGATCTTCAATTGTTACACTTATAGGCTTTAAGCTTGCTGGAAAGCCGGCTGATTATGAACATCCGTATGGTCATGGAAGAATCGAATATATATCGGGCTTCATAGTATCAGGAGCAATTATAATTATGGGCTTTGAACTGCTGACAACATCATTCAGAAAAATACTTCATCCTACGCCGCTTGAGGTATCCGTACCATCTCTTATTATACTTGTGTTATCAATCCTTATGAAAATGTGGATGGCAAAATTCAACAAATATCTTGGCAATAAAGTAGATTCTGCAGCAATGAAGGCAACGGCTACAGACAGCCTGTCAGACTGCGTTGCAACATCAGTAGTCCTTATAGGAGTGCTTCTTACCCTGTTTTCTGATATTAATATAGATGGAATAGCAGGAGTTGTTGTTGCTGTATTTGTAATATTAGCTGGTTTTGGTGCGGCAAAAGATACATTGCAGCCACTTCTTGGGCAGCCACCAACGAAAGAATTTGTACAGGAACTTGAGAATATTGTTCTTCAGGATAAGCATATAATAGGAGTTCACGACCTGATTGTGCATAATTACGGTCCGGGCAGAGTATATGCATCGCTTCACGCAGAGGTTCCGGCTAATATGGACATGATGGAAGCGCATGATTATATAGATATGGCTGAAAGAAGAGTTGAAAAGCGCATGAAATGCTTTATAAGCATACATATGGATCCGGTAGTTACAGATGATGAGGTGATAAATCATTTGCGAAAGATGACTATTGCGGTTGTAAAGTCAGTAGGTGAGGAACTGGATATACATGATTTCAGGACTGTTAAAGGTCCATATATAACTAATCTTATATTTGATGTGCTTGTTCCTTATAATTATCATCTTTCAGATGATGAGATAAAGAAACAGATTCAGAAAAAAATCACGGAGAAGCAGAGTGAATGCCGCGCCGTGATTAATATTGATAAAAGTTATACAGGCTGATTAAATCCAGCCGCCATCAAGAGTTATTATCTGACCGGTAAGATAGCTGTTCATGCCGGAAAGAGATTTAACAAGCTCAGCGACTTCCTGCGGGTCTCCAAACCGGCCTGCAGGAATCTCTTCGGCAAGGGAAGCCTTGTCATCATCTGAGAGATGACCGTTCATATCTGTGTCAATAGCTCCGCAGGCAACAGCGTTGACCTGAATACCACTTGGAGCAAGCTCCTTTGCAAGTGCCCTTGTAAATGAATTGACTGCCCCCTTGGTTGCTGAATATGCAACCTCACAGCTTGCACCGTACAATCCCCACACAGAAGATATATTAATAATCTTGCCACAGTGTCTTTTCATCATATCTTTAACGGCAAAATGGCAGCAGTTAAAGACAGAATCTATATTAGTGTTACATATTCTGTGCCACTCATCTTCACTCATATCCTGAAAAAGCCCGACAACGGATATTCCGGCATTGTTGATAAGCACATCAACCTGCCCGAAACGCTGAAGGCACATGTCAAACATTTTCTGTACATCACTGTAATTTCCCATATTGCCTGCAAATGTTTCACATTCACTTCCTTTTTCCTCAATAATGGATTTTACTTCATTTAGTTTATCCACATTATTCACACAGTTAATAACAATATTAGTATCTTTTCCAGCGAGTTCTATTGCAATGGCTCTTCCGATTCCTCGGGAAGCTCCTGTTATAACTATAGTTTTTTTCATGATAATATGCCTCTCTTAAAACGATTTGATTTTAATAATATCGTTATTATAATACAGGAAAACACTGGATATTTCCATATAAAAATTAAAAACATATATTGACAAAAACTGCCTTGTGCATACTTACCAAAAAGAAATTCAGATTGTATTTATTTCAATAATTGCTTGACAGGATTTGAAAATGCCTTAAAAAGTTTTCCACATTTTTAAAGACTGATTTTATCTAAAATAAGACTTATCAACCAAGTTATCCACATTATCCACAATTATCCACAATATTTTGTTATTAATTTAGTATACTTGGAACAGAATAAATGTTTTGTTAATATTTGCAAAAAATCAGAAAACTTACTTATGACACTTGACATATTTGCATAAAATAATTAAAGGACATACTTGTTAATTTACAAATATATGATATAATACTTACATAAAATAAGTATACAGAAATGTATCTTAGGTCGTGTTAGCTGCATGTGTATATATTCTTTCGACACATGTGGTGATTTAAGAAGGAAGAATGTCTGATAGATTTTATAAAGAGAAGGTTGGAAAGGAATTACGATCAGATTCTTACCTCTGCCCACGATTATAAAACACGTAAAGGAGTTGGACATCATGAGATTTATAATTACAGGAAGAAATATTGATATAACAGAGGGATTAAAGTCAGCAGTAGAGGAGAAGCTTGGAAAGCTTGACAGATTCTTTGCGCCAGAGACAGAAGTTAATGTAACTTTGAGTGTGGAAAAAGAAAGACAGAAGATTGAGGTAACTATTCCGGTTAAGGGTAACATCATAAGAAGCGAGCAGGTAAGCAGCGATATGTATGTTTCAATTGATCTTGTCGAAGAGGTTATCGAGCGTCAGTTAAAGAAGTATAAGAATAAGATTGTTGACAAGCAGCAGAATGCAGCAGCATTTGCACAGGAATTCGTAGAGAAAGATTATGATGATGATGAGGTTAAGATTATCAGAACCAAGAGATTCGGAATCAAACCAATGGATCCTGAAGAAGCATGTGTTCAGATGGAGCTTCTTGGACATAATTTCTATGTGTTCTTTAATTCAGAGACAGAAGAAGTTAATGTTGTTTATAAGAGAAAAGGCAACACATATGGTCTGATTGAACCAGAACTTGATTAGTATGCTTTTTTACGTCATATAGGTTTATCCTCTTTTTCAGAGTACCGTCTGCCGGTTAGTGCTGGCAGGCGGTATTTCTTTATATGTATAAGAAATCTATTTATAGAATTTTAATGGTTTAACTTTACTTGATAGAATATCTAAATAGTGGTACAATTACAACATAAATAGGCTTTTATAAGGAGATATATAAAGTAATGGGATTAGCTCAGAAATTATTTGGAACACACAGCGAACATGAATTGAAAAGAATATATCCAATTGCTGATAAGATTGAAGGCTACAGAGAATCTTATAGCAAGTTAAGCGACGAAGAACTTAAAGGAAAGACTAAGGAGTTTAAGGACAGATTAGCTAAGGGAGAGACTCTTGATGATATTCTGCCGGAAGCATTTGCAACAGTAAGGGAAGCGGGCAGGAGAGTTCTTGGTATGGAACATTATCGTGTTCAGCTTATCGGAGGAATTATTCTTCATCAGGGAAGAATTGCCGAGATGAAGACTGGTGAAGGTAAGACACTTGTGTGTACACTTCCAGCATATCTTAATGCACTTACTGAAGAGGGCGTAATCGTAGTTACTGTTAATGATTACCTTGCTAAGCGAGATGCTGAGCAGATGGGTATGATACATGAATTCTTAGGCCTTAAGGTTGGCGTTGTATTACACGACTCAACAAGAGAAGAGAGGCAGGCTGCATATGGAAGTGATATTACATATGTAACGAACAACGAACTTGGTTTTGATTATCTTCGTGATAACATGGCTATATATAAGAGTGAACTTGTATTAAGAAATCTTAAGTACTGTATTATAGATGAGGTCGATTCTGTTCTTATTGATGAGGCACGTACACCTCTTATTATCTCAGGACAGAGCGGAAAATCTACTAAATTATATGAACTCTGTGATATACTTGCAAGGCAATTACAGCGAGGCGAATATAAGGGTGAGAGAACTAAGATGCAGGCAATCATGAACGAGGAAGTTGAAGAAGATGGAGACTTCATCGTTAATGAGAAGGATAAGGTAGTTAACCTTACTGAACAGGGTATTCACAAGGTTGAGCAGTTCTTCCATATAGATAATTATGCAGATCCTGAGAATCTTGAAATTCAGCATAATGTTACACTTGCACTTCGCGCTCATAATCTTATGTTCAGGGATAAGGATTATGTTGTTAAAGATGATGAGGTACTTATAGTAGATGAATTTACAGGTCGTATTATGCCAGGACGTCGTTATTCAGATGGTCTTCATCAGGCGATAGAAGCCAAAGAGCATGTTAAGGTTAAGAGAGAGAGTAAGACTCTTGCAACTATTACATTCCAGAACTTCTTTAATAAGTTTGAGAAGAAGGCTGGTATGACAGGTACAGCTCTTACAGAAGAGAAGGAATTCCGTGAAATCTATAACATGGACGTTGTTGAAGTGCCAACTAACAAGCCTGTTATAAGAGTTGATTATAATGACGCTGTATTTAAGACTAAGAAAGGCAAATTTAATGCTGTTGTACAGTCTGTTATTGAATCTCATGAAAAAGGACAGCCTGTTCTTGTCGGTACAATAACAATTGAGACGTCTGAGCTTCTTAGTGAGATGTTAAGAAAGAAGGGCATACCTCATAATGTACTTAATGCGAAGTATCATGAGTTAGAGGCACAGATAGTATCAGAGGCAGGACGTCATGGTGCAGTTACTATTGCGACTAATATGGCTGGTCGAGGAACTGATATTAAGCTTGATGATGAGGCTGTTGCTGCAGGTGGTCTTAAGATTATTGGTACAGAAAGACATGAAAGCCGTCGTATTGATAACCAGTTACGTGGACGTTCTGGACGACAGGGAGATCCTGGTGAATCAAGATTCTACATTTCTCTTGAAGATGATCTTATGAGGCTGTTTGCACAGGAAAGACTTATGAATATATTCAACAGTCTTGGGGTATCTGAGGATGAGCAGATTGAGCATAAGATGTTAAGCAAGGCTATAGAGACAGCTCAGAAGAAGATTGAGACTAATAACTTTGGTATCAGAAGCCATCTTCTTGAATATGATCAGGTTATGAATGAGCAGAGAGAGATTATGTACGCAGAACGTAGAAGAGTTCTTGATGGAGAAAGCATGCGTAATTCTATCATGAAGATGATAACTGATTATGTAGAGAATGTAGTTAACCGCTGTGTAAGTGAAGATAAAGATGCTAACGAATGGGATTATGATGAGATTAATGAGCTTCTTCTTCCAACTATTCCTATTGAGAGAGTGGAATACAGAGAGAATATTAAGAATAAGAATGAATTAATACATGATCTTAAGGAAAAGGCTGTTAAACTCTATGAGGATAAAGAGGCACTCTTCCCAGAGGCTGAGCAGATAAGAGAAATCGAGCGAGTAATCCTTCTCAAGGTAATTGACAGAAAGTGGATGGATCATATCGATGATATGGATCAGTTAAAGCAGGGTATCGGTCTTCAGGCACTTGGACAGAGAGATCCTGTTGTCCAGTATAAGATGATGGGTTATGACATGTTTGATGAGATGACTGCAGGAATTACAGAGGATACCGTAAGACTTCTTATGCATATTCAGGTTGAGCAGAAGGTTGAAAGAGAACAGGTTGCCAAGGTAACAGGTACTAATAAGGACGAAGGACCATCTGTTAAGGGGCCAGCGAGAAGAACAGAGAAGAAGATATATCCTAATGATCCATGCCCATGCGGAAGTGGCAAGAAATATAAGAATTGCTGCGGTAGACAGGCATAAGTTTATAAGAGACATCAGGGCGCGGAATGCTTGAAATATCAGCGTCCGCGCCTATTATTTTGGAGGACATATGGTAGAGTTAGACCAGTTTAGATACAGAATTTCAGGATACGATAAGCCTATGGCTCAGATTAAGAATTCTCTGGATCTTGACAATAAGCAGAAAAGGATTGAAGAATTAGAGGCTGATATGGAATCTCCGGGGTTCTGGGATAATCCGGATAAATCACAGAATGCAATGAAAGAGCTTAAAGGCTTAAAGGATGCATTTGAAAGATACAATGAGCTAGAAACAGGACTTGATGATGTTAAGACACTTATTGAGATGGCAGAAGAATCTAATGATCAGTCGCTTATTCCAGAGATAGAAGAAGAGATAACGGGTCTTGAAGACAAGATGGAAAGTTTAAGGATTGAGACATTGCTTTCTGGAGAACATGATGCATGTGATGCCATTCTTACACTTCATGCAGGAGCAGGTGGAACAGAAAGCTGTGACTGGTGTCAGATGCTTTTCAGAATGTATACAAGATGGGCGGAAAGTCACGGATATACAACAGAAACACTTGATTATCTTGAAGGTGAAGAAGCAGGAATTAAGTCGGTTACTATAGAGATAAGAGGAGAGAATGCATATGGACATCTGAAATCTGAACATGGTGTTCACAGACTTGTAAGAATATCTCCATTCAATGCGGCAGGTAAGAGACAGACTTCTTTCGTATCATGTGACGTAATGCCTGATATTAATCAGGATATAGATATTGAGATTAATGATGATGATTTAAGAATTGATACATATCGTTCAAGTGGTGCAGGTGGACAGCACATTAATAAAACGTCATCAGCAATCAGAATTACACATCTTCCTACAGGAATTGTTGTACAGTGTCAGAATGAAAGATCTCAGCACCAGAATAAAGATAAAGCTATGCAGATGTTAAAGGCTAAGCTCTATCTTTTAAAGGAGGCTGAGAATGCAGAGAATCTATCTGGAATCAGAGGAGATGTCAAGGATATTAATTTCGGAAGCCAGATAAGAAGTTACGTTCTTCAGCCATATACAATGGTTAAGGATAACAGAACTAATAAGGAAGTTGCTAATGCGGGCAGCGTACTTGATGGCAATATCGATCCGTTTATCAACGCGTATCTTACATGGATAAGCACAGGAAAGACTGAAGAATAATGAAAGGTGGTATATCAGTATGGCAGATTACATAAAACCAGTAATTTTCAGATTAGGGAATCAGCAGTTTGGAGTGGATATTAATCTTGTTCAGTCTATAGAAAGAGAGATTAATATTGTAAGAGTTCCCAATGCAATGAAATATATAAGTGGAATTGTTAATCTGAGAGGGGAGGTTATTCCTGCATTCAGTTTAAGAAAAAAGTTTGGCACAGATGACAATGTTGGTGTGATTGGAGAAGACAGTACAGTAATTGTAAATATACCTGGTGTTGTCAAGCTTGCTCTTGAGGTTGATGAGGTGCTTGAAATAGGTGATATTGATGCCCAGAGCATTGTACAGATGCCGGCGCTTGCGAAGACTGTTGATACAGAATATCTTGACAGGGTTGCCAATGTTAATGGACAGCTTGTTATTCTTCTTGATGTTGAAAAATTACTTACGCAGTCAGAAGCAGAGAATGTTAAGAAATTCACAGAAGATATGAATGATAATGACGGAGGTGCTGCTAATGTCTGATACTAAGTTTGAGAGAAATGCAGGCATACTTATGCCTGTAAGTTCATTACCATCACCATATGGTATAGGAACATTTGGCAAGGATGCATATGATTTTGTTACATTTGTTAAAGAATGTAATCATAAGTACTGGCAGGTACTTCCGTTAGGACCAACTACTTATGGTGACAGCCCATATCAGTCATATTCTGCATTTGCAGGTAATCCGTACTTTGTTGATCTTGATATGCTTATTGAGGCTGGATTCTTGTTAAAGTCAGAGGTTATTTCAAGAGACTGGGGTGATGGAATTGTGCCTGTAAATGTTTCTGAAGATGACGCTGTTAATGGAAGATTCGGAACCTACAGAGATGGAAATATTGGTGACGAAAGATATGTCAGTTATGAAAAGATATATAATAACAGATTTGACATATTAAGAATTGCTTATAACAGATTTAAGGCTGCATGTGCAGAAAGCAAGAAGACGCTTGCAAAGGGGCTTCCTCTTTATAAGCAGTTTGATAATTTTGTTAAAGATAATGCGGACTGGCTTGAGGATTATGCTCTGTTTATGGCATTGAAGTCTCACTTTAACAATGTCTCATGGGGTGAATGGGAAACTGACATAAAATTCAGAAAGCCAGAGGCAATGAGCCGATATGAAGAACAGCTTTCGGATGATATAGGATACTGGAAATTCATACAGTTTGAATTCTACATACAGTGGAATGCGCTTAAACAATATGCTAATAGTAATGGTATAGAGATTATAGGTGATATACCTATTTATATGGGATATGACAGCGTAGATGTATGGGCTAATCAGGGAGAATTCCAGCTGGATGAGAATTTAACACCGATAAAGGTTGCAGGTGTACCGCCAGATGCATTTTCTGATGCAGGACAAAAATGGGGCAATCCGCTTTATGATTATGATAAAATGGAAGCAAATGGATTCAGCTGGTGGAGAAAGAGAATGGCAGCCTCAGCAAAGCTGTATGACGTCATAAGAATTGACCATTTTATAGGAATTGTGAAGTACTATACAATTCCATCAGATATGCCTGATGCAAGACAGGGTGAGTACAGACAGGGACCGGGACAGAAACTGCTTGATGTTATTAATGAATCTATCGGTGATAAGAAGATTATTGCTGAAGACTTAGGTGTTGAAGTCCCTGAAGTGGCAAAGATTCTTAAAGAAAATGGATATCCGGGAATGAAGCTCCTTGAATTTGCATTTGGAGGAGATAGAAAGAATCCGCATCTTCCATATAATTATACACAAAATCTTGTGTGCTATGGTGGAACTCATGATAACGAAACCTTGCTTGGTTTCTTTGAAGACAGGGGCGACTGGGAATTAGGATATGCTTATGACTATCTTGATACAAGAGATAAGGGAAGAATGGTTGACCAGGTATTCAGGGCTGCGTATTCAAGCGTTGCTGTTCTTACAGTATTTGCTGTTCAGGACATTCTCAAGCTTGGAAACTGGGCAAGAATGAATCTTCCATCAAGCATGGGCAATAACTGGAAATGGCGAATGCAGAAAGGTCAGTTAGGCCAGCATGAATTGGAATGCATGAGATATCTTGCAAGTGTATTTGATAGAGAAAGAAAGTAATATTAGGATGGGGCAGGGAATTGATAATGAATTTCCTACCCCTTTTTTTGAGCAAAAAATAAAAAATAGTCCGATAGTACTATTTACATATTTTTGATTAGTGGTATTATATTCATATAAAGAGACAAATTAATATGTTGGCAAAGTAGTCGAAAGGCTATGACGCAAAGCCAAGGGTCTTAACTGATTTTATCAGAATGACAGCCGGTTGCATTTCAATCAACGCAAATGATTAGTATTTTTATGGCATCCGGTTATCGGGTGCCTTTTTTGTTGAACGGGGGATATGGATATGAAAAGGAATAATTCTAAAAAGTGGATTAAAAATGTAACGATAGCAACAGCAGTACTTGTATTTGGTATCGGTGTTGGTTTTGCAGTTAAAGCAGCAGGAACACCTAATTCAGATAATGATGGTGCTAAAATAGTAGTTGCGGCGGCTAATGATGCAACAGATTCAGTAGTAAAGGAAACAGTTGCCCAGAAAGAAACTGATACAGAGACAGCTGCTATAGAGACAACAACTGAAGTTACAACAGAAGAAGCCACAGAGGCAGTAACAGAACAGAGCAGTACAATTGCTGAGACTCAGCCACAGCCAGAGATTGCCACAGAGGCAGTTAAGGTAACAGAGCATACAGAGGCTGCGACTGAAGCACCAGTACCTGTTGTACAGGCTCCATCAGATGAAAGAGTTGCACAGGTTATATCAGGAATCAATGCAGAACGTGTAGCAGCAGGTGTGGCTACAGTTACATATGATGCAACTCTTACAGATATGGCTCAGGTAAGAGCATCAGAGAATGCGGCTAATGATTACTTTGTTATAGAGAATGGCAAGCATAAAAGACCAGATGGAAGAAATGCTTCTTCAATATGTGAAGATTATGGACAAACCGGGTATTTCGGTGAGGTGATGGGCAGATACCAGACAAGCCCTGTAGAGATAGTAAATGGCTGGCACAATTCAGCAACACATTATGCATGTATGACAAATACTAAGTACAGCAGAGTTGGCGTAGGTGTTGCAGCAGATTCAGAAGGCTACCTTTACTGGGTAGCAATCTTCATGGATTAATTATAAGCAGACAAAAGATTACATAATATAGATACAACTTAATATGGTAAGAACAATGTATTTGCGGCATTGTTTTTATAAAGCTTCACAAGAAGCGAAACCCTCACATTCCTCTCCCGTTGTGTGAGGGTTTCTTTTTGCGCGAGTAGCGCGGAGAATATACTTAATGAAAGGACAGGCATGCTTGCATGGCCTGTCCTTTTGTTAAGTATATTCGAGAAGCACCGCGACAATGCCATAACGAAGTTATGGCATCTGCGCTACTCGCAAGGAGAATATAATTATATGCTTGCAATGTGTATACATATATGGTAATATTCTTTGTGCGGTAGACAGTTGTTTATCGGAGAAAGACATTGAAGAACAATTGTCTTTGTAAAACGGACAATAGAAAGGTACAGATGCAGTATGGCAGATAATATTAAGTATTATGTCGTTAAGCAAAAGGCTCTGCCTGAGGTTCTGCTTAAGGTAGCGGAGACGAACAGAATTATTGAGACTGAAAATATATCTGTTGCAGACGCTACAGAGAAAGTTGGAATAAGCAGAAGTTCTTATTACAAGTATAAGGATGATATTTTTCCGTTTAGAGAGAATGTAAAGGGGAAAACCATTACATTTGTATTGTCTATGGACGATGAACCAGGGCTGCTTTCCCTGGTACTGAAGAAGGTTGCAGAATTCAAGGCGAATATTCTTACTATTCATCAGACAATTCCGGTTAATGGTATTGCATCACTGACACTTAGTGTGGATATTCTTCCGACTACAGGAGATTCTTCAGAAATGATAGAGCAGATAGAAAGACTTAAAGGGGTAAGATATCTTAAGATATTAAGCAGTGATGCATCTATCTGATATATAAGCGATTAAAGAAAACGGAGGCAGATATGGCAAAGATTGCAGTATTAGGTTATGGAACAGTAGGATCAGGAGTGGTCGAGGTACTGAATACTAATGGAGCTTCAATTGCAAAGAGAGCAGGAGATACGATTGAGGTTAAGAGTGTACTTGATTTAAGAGATTTTCCGGGAGATCCTATTCAGGAAAAAATCGTTCATGATATAGATCTTATAATAAATGACCCAGAGATAGATGTTGTTGTTGAGGTTATGGGTGGTGTTGAGCCGGCATTTACATTTGTTAAGAAGGCACTTGAAGCAGGAAAGAGTGTGTGTACATCTAATAAGGCACTTGTTGCTGCACATGGTTCGGAGCTTCTGGGGATGGCTAAAGAAAGAAGACTTAATTTTATGTTTGAGGCATCTGTAGGTGGAGGAATTCCAATTATCAGACCACTTAACCAGTCTCTTACAGCAGATGAGATTACTAAGATCACAGGCATTCTTAATGGAACAACTAACTATATTCTTACTAAGATGAGCAGGGAAGGCATCTCATATCAGGAGGTTCTTAAAGAAGCACAGGCACTCGGATATGCAGAAAGAAATCCGGAAGCTGATGTTGAAGGTTACGATGCATGCAGAAAAATAGCGATTCTTACATCGCTTGCATTTGGCAATACTGTTAAATTTGAGGAAGTGTATACAGAGGGAATAACTAAGATTTCTAATGAGGATTTTGCATATGCTAAAGAGCTTGGAAGCGTTATCAAGCTTCTTGCAACAAGCTACAGCAAGGATGGCAAGGTATACGCAATCACAGCACCATTCATGATTGACAGCACACATCCATTATATAATGTTAATGACGTTCTTAACGGAATCTATGTACATGGCAATGTGTTAGGCGATGTAATGTTCTTTGGAGCAGGAGCAGGAAAGCTTCCAACAGCAAGTGCTGTAGTATCAGATGTAGTTGACTGTGTTAAGCATAAGGGCAAAAATGTTATGACAATCTGGAGCTCGGTAAAGCAGGAACTCGGTGATACATTTGACGAGACAAGAAGATTCTTTGTAAGAATCCAGGGCGATGATGTCCAGGCGGCCAAGGCAGCATTTGGCGAAGGACAGGTTGTTAAGGTTGATGGAATTAACGGAGAGTTTGGATTTGTTACAGAGCCGATGACAGAGAGAGCATTTGAAGATGCTAAGGATAAGGTTTCTGTTATAAGCAGAATCAGAATAGATGATACTAAATTACAGTAATAATATAAGGGAGAAAAGTAATGGTTAAGGTAGTTAAATTTGGTGGAAGTTCACTTGCAAGCGCAGAGCAGTTTAAGAAGGTTGGTAATATTATCCGCGCAGACGAGGATAGAAAGTATGTAGTTCCTTCAGCACCTGGAAAGAGATTTCCAGAGGATACTAAGGTTACTGATATGCTTTACAAATGTTATGCTGAGGCAGAGGCTGGTAAGAATATTGAGAAAAGTCTTAAGGCAATTGAGGAAAGATACAATGAAATTATCAAGGGACTTGGACTTAAGCTTTCATTAAAGGAACAGTTTGAGACAATCAAGAAGAATTTTGAGGCACTTGCAGGAAAAGATTATGCAGCTTCAAGAGGTGAATATCTTAATGGTATTATCATGGCTAACTATCTTGGATATGAGTTCATAGATGCTGCTACGGTTATCTGCTTCGATAAGGACGGAGAGTTTGATTCAGAAAAGACCAATGCGGTGTGTGAAGCAAAGTTTGCCAATATTGAAAGAGCAGTTGTACCTGGGTTTTATGGAGCAATGCCTAACGGAAAGGTTAAGACATTTTCAAGAGGCGGTTCTGATGTAACAGGTTCAATTGTTGCAAGAGCACTTAAGGCTGATATGTATGAGAACTGGACAGATGTATCAGGCTTCCTTGCAGCAGATCCAAGAATTGTAAATAATGCAAAGCCAATTAACGTTATTACATACAAGGAATTAAGAGAACTTTCATACATGGGTGCATCAGTACTTCATGAATCAGCTATCTTCCCTGTAAGAAAGGGCGGTATCCCTATCAATATCAAGAATACTAATGCTCCGGAAGATAAGGGAACAATGATTGTAGAGACAACATGTAATATGCCGGAATATACAATTACTGGTATTGCAGGTAAGAAAGGCTTTGTCGCAATCAGCATTGATAAGGATATGATGAATTCAGAAATAGGATTCTGCAGAAAGGTTCTTTCAGTATTTGAGGATAACGGAATCTCAATCGAACATATGCCTTCAGGAATTGATACTATGACAGTATTTGTTCATCAGGATGAATTCGTAGAGAAGGAACAGAAGGTTCTTGCACAGATTCATAAGGCAGTTAATCCTGATTCTGTTGAGCTTGAAGCTAACCTTGCACTTATTGCGGTAGTTGGACGTGGAATGAAGAACAGTACAGGTATTGCTGGTAATATCTTCTCAGCACTTGCAAAAGCCAAGATTAATGTTAAAATGATAGATCAGGGATCTTCAGAGCTTAACATCATCATTGGTGTAAGAAACAGATACTTTGAGGATGCTATTAAGACTATCTATGGAGTATTTGTTCCAGAAGAATAATAAGTAAACAGGGGGATAAGGGATATGAAAGAGGCAAAGAATGAATTAATGCAGTTTGTCGGCGGCGTAATAATGCTTGTTGTTGGACTGTACATATTGTCACAGAAAGTTATGGTATCGTCTTCATATGGATTTTTTTCAATGTGGGGTGGCAGGTTCTCATCAGGTCTTATTATGGTACCGTTAATAATCGGAGTTGTATGGATGTTTGCTACAGGAGGCTCATTTGTATCAAAAGTATTTACAGTACTTTCAGTGATACTTATAATCGCTTCAATTGTTGCATCAACAAGAATATGGCTTGTATCCATTACAATGTATGAATGGGTTCTTATACTGGTTCTTATATTTGGCGGCGCAGGACTGGTGGCAAAGGTACTATTTGCCAATAATAAGTCAGAAAAGTCAAAAAAAGACAAAACAGAAAGTACAGGCAGTTATACATCAAGTGTAGATGATGAACTTGATAAGATGAAAAAGAATATGAAGTAAATTTCATTCCCCGCACATGGAGTGCGGGGATTCTTGCGTTTATGCAACTGTTGATAAACTTTGATGAAATTGATATAATTAAATGTAATATGCGTATGAAAACGGAGGAAGATTAATGAATATCGCAAAGAAGATAGCGGAAGAGCTGGAGATTAAAGTTACGCAGGTAGAAGCTGCTGTTAAACTTATAGATGAGGGGTGTACAATTCCTTTTATTGCAAGATACAGAAAGGAAGTTACAGGAGCGCTAAATGATGAACAGCTCCGTAATCTTGATGAGAGATTAAAGTATTTAAGAAATCTTGAAGACAGAAAGACCCAGGTCATTGCAAGCATTGAAGAGCAGGGAAAGCTCACAGAAGAACTTAATGCTGCTATTACAGCAGCAGAAACAATGGTTCTTGTAGAAGATCTTTACAGACCATACAAGCAGAAGAGAAGAACAAGAGCAACAATTGCGAAAGAGAAAGGTCTTGAACCACTTGCGCAGTTTATATTTGAACAGCAGACTACAGAAGATGTAGAAGTTAAGGCAGCAGAATTTATCAGTGATGAAGAGGGTAAGGAAGTTGATACAGCGCAGGATGCAATAGCAGGTGCATTAGATATAATTGCAGAGCAGATATCAGATGTTGCAGACTACAGAACATATATCAGAGACATAACAATGAAAGAAGGAAAGCTTGTTGTAACAGCCAAAGATGAAAAGGCTGAGTCTGTATATGAGAATTATTACGATTACAGCGAGGCACTTTCGACAATTCCGGGACACAGAATTCTTGCAATTAACAGAGGAGAGGATGAGAAGTTTCTTACTGTCAAGGTAGAAGCACCGGAAGAGAGAATATTAAGATATCTTGAGAAGAATATTCTTAAAGACAATGCATTTACAGCAGAATACCTTAAGAACTGTATAGCAGATGCATATGGAAGACTTATTGCACCAGCTATTGAAAGAGAGATAAGAAGCAGCCTTACAGAGACAGCAGAGGATGGGGCAATCAAAGTTTTTGGAAAGAATCTTGAGCAGCTTCTTCTTCAGCCACCTATCGCTGGCAAGGTTGTTCTTGGCTGGGATCCTGCTTTCAGAACAGGCTGCAAGCTTGCGGTTGTAGACCCTACAGGTAAGGTGCTTGCAACTAAAGTTATATACCCTACAGAACCACACAATAAGGTGGCAGAATCTAAGGCAGAGGTTAAGAAGCTTATAGATAAGTACCACGTTAATCTTATTTCGTGTGGTAACGGAACAGCTTCAAGAGAATCAGAGAAGATTATTTCAGATATGATACATGAGATGAATCTTCCTGTTGATTATGTAATTACTAACGAAGCGGGTGCTTCTGTATATTCAGCAAGTAAGCTTGCTACTGAGGAATTTCCTGATTTTGATGTTGCACAGAGAAGTGCAGTTTCAATAGCGAGACGAGTTCAGGATCCATTGGCGGAGCTTGTAAAGATTGATCCGAAATCAATCGGAGTAGGTCAGTATCAGCATGATATGAACCAGAAGAAGTTAGAGAACACACTTACAGGAGTTGTAGAGGACAGCGTTAATAAGGTCGGAGTAGACTTAAATACTGCATCGGCTTCACTTCTTGAGTATATTTCAGGTATATCCAAGGCAGTAGCTAAGAATATAGTTGAATACAGAGAGACTAACGGAAGATTCACTAACAGAAAACAGCTTTTAAAAGTTGCAAAGCTTGGACCTAAGGCATTTGAACAGTGTGCCGGATTCATGAGAATCTCAGGCGGAGATAATCCGTTAGACGCAACAAGCGTACATCCGGAAAGTTATGAGGCAGCAACTAAGCTTCTTACACTTTTAGGTTATGATATTAATTCAATAACATCAGGAGAACTTATAGGACTTAAAGGCAAAGTTGAAGATTTTGCCAAGATGGCAGATGAACTTGGAATAGGAACAATGACACTTGAAGATATCATTAAAGAACTTGAGAAGCCGGGAAGAGACCCAAGAGATGAGATGCCTAAGCCGATATTAAGAAAAGATGTCCTTGATATGAAGGATTTAACACCGGGCATGATACTTAAGGGAACAGTCAGAAATGTTATCGACTTCGGAGCATTTGTTGATATCGGAGTACATCAGGACGGACTAGTACACATTTCCCAGATGAGCAGCACAAAGAGAGTTGAGCACCCTCTTGATGTTGTAAGTGTAGGAGATGTCGTAGATGTAAGGGTTATAGACGTTGATATCCCGAAGGCAAGAATTTCACTTTCAATGATACTTGATGAGAAAGAAGCAGCTAACAGAAAGTACACTAAGGATAATTCTAAGAATAAGAATAACAGAAACAATGGCAAAGGAAACAGACAGGACAGAAAGCCTAAGAAGGAAGGACTGAACCTTTCGGGACTTGCCAAGTTTATGCATTAATAGGAGTACTGTATGGAAGATAGAATTGAATTTGACAGCGTAATTACAGAGAAAGCACTTAATGATTTCAAGATGTATCATGTTTTTCACAATGTCGGCGGAGTGTTTGGATATGTATTTGCAGCATTTGCAATAGTTATGTGTGTGCTTGGCGTAATATTCAAAATGTCTCCTAAATATATAGTTATGATGGGGCTTTTTGGAGTATTTTTCTTCTTTTATCCAATTGTTAATATGAGGCTTGGAACAAAGAAGCAGATGAAAACAGTTGCAGCATTTAAAGAGCCGATGCATTATAGTGCCGGGGAAGACAAGATAATTGTAAGCCAGGGGGAGATGTCAGAAGAACTTGCATGGGAGCAGATATATAAGATAAGATTCACAGGAAGCAATCTTATTCTGTATCTTTCATCTGTCAGAGCCAATGTGCTTACAGTTAACAGTATGGGTGAGGCGGCAGTTCCTTTTGTTAAAATGTGTCAGAAGAAATTAAAGCCTTTTCAGGTTAAGGTTAATATGGATAAGCTTGCTAAGGCTGTGGCTTAAGTAAGCAGATAGGAATAATATGATTAAAGAAACATTTAACGCTAAAGAAACATTTGAAGCAGGATATGAGATGGGTAAGAAGGCTCTTCCGGGGCAGATATACTGTCTAAATGGAGATTTAGGTGTCGGAAAAACAGTATTTACGCAGGGCTTTGCGAAAGGTCTTGGAATAGAAGAGCCTGTCAACAGCCCTACATTTACAATTATTCAGGAATACCATGAAGGCAGACTGCCATTGTATCATTTTGATGTATACAGAATTGGCGATGTTGAAGAGATGGATGAGCTTGGATATGAGGAATATTTTTATTCAGACGGGGTGTGCCTTATTGAATGGAGCACTCTTATACAGGAGATAATTCCAGATAATGCGATAGAGATAGTTATAGAAAAAGATCTTGAGAAAGGCTTTGATTACAGAAAAATAACTATCGGGCAGGAGGCAGTATGAGAATATTAGCGATAGAAAGTTCAGCAGTTACAGCATCAGTTGCTATTCTTGAAGATGATACACTGGTGGCTGAATACACAATTAATCATAAGATGACACATTCACAGACACTTCTTCCAATGATAGATGAGATATTTTCAATGGTTCAGTTAAAGCCTGATGATGTTGATGTTATAGCAGTATCAAAGGGACCGGGTTCGTTCACGGGCCTAAGAATTGGTGCGGCTACAGGCAAGGGAATTGCACTTGCGCTTGACAAAAAGATGGTGGCAGTACCGACACTTGCGGCTATGGCATATAATTTATATGGAGACAGCAGATATATATGCCCTGTAATGGATGCAAGAAGAAAGCATCTGTACAGTGGAATATATACATTTGACGGTGACAGGCTTATTACAGTAAGAGATGTTAATCTTGAGTCATATGATGAGCTTGCAGAAGAACTTGCAGGACTTGATGGACAGGTTGTATTAGTAGGTGATGGTGTGGATGTCGCAGGTGACGTCCTTAAAGAGCAGCTTGGTGACAAATGTGTTCTTGCACCGGCTCATATCAAGACACAGAGAGCTGGTTCAGTAGCACTTTTAGCAAAGCAGATGGCAGATAATGGTGAATATACAGATGCTGATGAGTTAAAGCCTGATTATCTGCGCCCTTCACAGGCAGAAAGAGAGAAAGCACAGCATGAGTCTTAAATATGTGATAAGACCGATGACGGAAGATGATACATTTGCAGTGGAACTGATAGAACAGGGAATATTCTCGCTTCCATGGTCGCAGAAATCATTTGCAGATGCGTGCAGGAATCAGGACAATGTGTATCTGGTATGTGAGGCAGACGGAGTAATAGCAGGATATTGTGGTATGTGGACTGTGCTTGGAGAAGGCAATATAACCAACATGGCAGTATCACCGGATTACAGGCGGTGCGGCATAGCACAGATGCTTATGCAATCAATGGAAAAGTATGGTAATGACAAGAATGTTACATCATATTTCCTTGAAGTCAGACAGAGCAATCTGCCAGCAATAGCCCTTTATGAAAAAATGGGGTATAAGAATATAGGAATAAGAAAAAGATTTTATGAAAAACCAGTTGAGGACGCAGTAATAATGTCTAAAATTATTGGGTGAAATAATAGACTGCATAATATATATTGATGTATAATAACAGAAGGAGGTGCGATTAATGCTTGATGTATGTTTACTGGGAACCAGTGGCATGCTTCCCCTGCCGGGAAGATGGCTGACATCGCTTATGACACGTTACAACGGAAGCAGCCTGATGATAGATTGCGGGGAGGGAACACAGATAGCTGTTAAGCAGAAAGGATGGAGTTTTAATCCTATAGATGTTATCTGTTTCACACATTATCATGCTGATCATATAAGTGGTTTGCCGGGGCTTTTGCTCACAATAGGTAATTCTGACAGAAAGAAGCCTTTAACTCTTGTAGGACCTAAGGGGCTTGGCAGGGTAGTTTCTTCACTCAGGGTAATCGCACCAGAGCTGCCATTTGAACTTAGGCTGATAGAACTTACCAATCAACAGGAGCATTTGTCAATATGTGGATATGAGATAGATGCATTCAGGGTTAATCATGCGGTTATATGTTATGGGTATTCGATAAGTATTCCAAGAATAGGCAAGTTTGATGTAGAGAAGGCAAAAGAACTTGGAATTCCGTGCAGTATGTGGAATAAACTGCAGCATGGAACAGCGGTTACAATAGATGATAAAGAATATACTCCGGATATGGTTATGGGTGCGGCAAGAAAGGGACTTAAAGTAACATATTGTACAGATAGCAGGCCTGTCCAGATTATAGCAGATAATGCTAAGGAATCAGATCTTTTCATATGTGAGGGCATGTATGGAGAGGATGGTAAGGAAGCTAAGGCAAAGGAATATAAGCATATGACATTCACAGAAGCGGCACAGCTTGCAAAGAATGCAGATGTCAGGGAAATGTGGCTGACACATTATAGTCCTTCGCTTGTGAGACCTCAGGATTATGTTGATAAGGCAAGAAAGATATTTCCTGCAACAATAGCAGCTAATGATGGAAGAACAGTTGAGTTGAAGTTTGATGATGAGGGTTAGATTATGAAAAAATACGGAAGGACGATAATTGTAATAGCAGTATTGGTTGCGTTGGGACTGGGGTATTACTATTACCTTGCTAATAAGGATACAGGGAAAGATGCTACTGATATTGCGGCAGATACCGGTGAGGTTTCTGTGCTTATTTCAAAAGATATTATGGCTAATTATCCGGAATCACCTAAGGATGTAGTCAATCTGTATGCAAGAATAACGAAGGCATATTATGATACATCACTTACTGATGAACAGATTGAAGCATTAGGAAAGCAGGCACGTCTGATGTTTGATGATGAATTAAAGAATACGCAGACAGATGCGGATTTCTATGAGAAACTCAAGGAAGATATAGGCAATTATAATTCAACCAAAACACGTATAAGTTCATATGTTATACAGAGTGCAGCCAAAACTAAGTATTCAACATTCAAAGACAGGCAGTATGCATCAATTGCATTAGTGTATTATCTGAGACAGGGTGACAAGCTTATAGATTCACCAACAAAATTTACCTTAAGAAAAGATGATGATGGACACTGGAAGATTCTTTTCTGGGAGCTAACTGAAATAGACAGCGATACAGAATAATAGGAGATATAAAATGAGCGAAAAAGAGGATGTTCTTATTCTTGCGATAGAAAGTTCATGTGATGAGACAGCGGCAGCAGTAGTGAAGAATGGAAGAGAGGTATTGTCAAATGTAATTAATACCCAGATAGCCATACATACAGAGTATGGTGGCGTAGTTCCTGAAATTGCGTCAAGAAAACATATAGAAAATATTAACCCTGTAATAAGGAAAGCACTTGAAGATGCAGGAGTAACACTTGATGATATAGATGCAATAGGCGTTACATATGGCCCTGGACTTGTGGGCGCGCTTCTTGTCGGAGTTGCGGAGGCTAAAGCAATAGCATTTGCAAAGAATAAACCATTAGTAGGGGTACATCACATAGAAGGTCATATTAGTGCCAACTATGTTGAAAATAAAGAACTCGAACCTCCTTTTGTTGCGCTTGTTGTTTCGGGAGGACATACACACCTTGTTAAGGTCAACGACTATGGCGAGTATGAAATAGTTGGAAGAACAAGAGATGATGCGGCAGGAGAAGCATTTGACAAGGTTGCAAGGGCAATAGGATTGGGATATCCGGGAGGACCTAAGATAGATAAGCTTGCAAAGGAAGGTAATCCGGATGCAATAGAATTTCCAAGAGCACATGTTGATGATGCTCCTTATGATTTTTCGTTTAGTGGAATAAAATCAGCAGTACTTAATTATATTAATTCTGCCAATATGCAGGGAAAAGAGATAAACAGGGCTGATGTAGCAGCGTCATTCCAGAAGGCGGTAGTAGATGCTCTTGTTTCACGGGCAGTAAGGCTGGCAAAAGAATGTGGAATGGATAAGCTTGCAATAGCTGGAGGAGTTGCGTCTAATTCAGCGCTTCGGGCAGTAATACAGGAAGAGTGTACAAAGAATAACATCAGATTCTATTCGCCATCACCTATATTATGTACAGATAACGCAGCTATGATAGGAGCGGCGGCATATTATGAATATATTAAAGGAGTTCGTCATGGCTATGATTTAAACGCTATCCCGAACCTTAAATTAGGAGAACGCATATAATGAATACGGCTATAGTTCTTGCGGGTGGAAGTGGCAGGAGAATGAATAGTGATATTCCAAAGCAATATATGATGCTTAAAGGAAAACCGGTAATATACTATTCACTGAAAGCATTTCAGGATAACCTGCATATAGATGATATAATACTGGTAACATCTGATCATTACATAGAATATGTAAAAAAAAATATTTTAGATGATACACTTGATAAGGTTTCAAAAGTTATACAGGGCGGCGTGGAACGATATGATTCAGTATGGGAAGGACTGAAATGTATCAAGGAATCCGGATATGTATTCATACATGATGGTGCAAGACCGTGTATAAGCCAGAAGCTTATTAACGATTGCTATGAAGCTGTTGTTGAAGATGGGGCGTGTATAGCGGCAGTACCTGTTAAAGATACTATTAAGATAGCAGATTCAGAAGGCTATGCAGCAAAAACACCGGACAGGAATACATTGTGGCAGATTCAGACACCACAAGTATTTGAGTATGATATAATAAAATCTGCATATAGTAGTCTGTATAGAAGTGGCAGATTTAATGGGGTAACAGATGATGCGATGGTACTTGAAAGATTTGGAGAACATCATATAAAACTGGTGTACAGTGATTATAGAAATATTAAGATCACAACACCAGAAGATATGAACACAGCAGAAATGTTTATAGAGAATATATTTTAATAAATAATTATATTAGATGCAGTATAAGGAGACAGGTATGAGTGGTTTTTCAGTTAAAAGAGTTAATGTTGTTGGTGCATTTGCATCATTATGGGCGTTTATATTTGCATTTTTTCCGTTTTATAGAATAGAACCGATGGAAGTACTTATACAGCAGGCAGGGAAGCAGGCTGAATCATATGCTTTAACTAAAAATCTGGTGTCATATAATTTTTTTGGTGTATTGTGCCTTATGTTGTCTATAGTTGCATTTGGATTATACATATGGAATAGTTCGCAGCTTGTAAGAGCTGCTGCAATAATAGTTTCGGTAGCGGATTTTATAAGTCTTATGCTTGCGCTTATAGTTGGCAATTCTGAAATAAAAGATATCAAATCAATAATTACATATGCTGTTCAGTACAGTGGCTCTGGAATGAAAACCAGTATGTTTGTAAAGACATCCGTAGCATATGGATTTGTGCTTGAAATATTGATGATAATAATAATGGCAGGTTCGTATTGGATTAACGAATTTGTTTTTAAACCATATGTAATGGGAGATAAGTCTGGTGCTAAAATTAATCCTCTTGAAGGAATAGTGGGAACTGCAAAAGCAAGCTATGCAAGACAGTTTTCAGAACATATACATATGAAAACATCTGGTACAGAAGAGGGTAAGAAACATCCTGATAATATACTTGATGAAAAAAAATAAAAAAACTTTTAAAAAGCTGTTGACAAAGTCACACCGTGATGATAATATAATCAAGTCGCTGGTGCGGCACAATAAAATAGCTATGGAGAGGTACCGAAGTGGTCATAACGGGGCGGTCTTGAAAACCGTTTGTCTTCACGGGCGCATGGGTTCGAATCCCATCCTCTCCGCTAAAGCCGTTCATTAAATATGAATGGCTTTTTATTTGCCAGAGGTGCTTATGAGCATAATGCACAAGAAGCTGATGCAAGTAGTGCTGGGGAAAGGGCTTGATATACAAGATGTTGTCACTTTGAAAAAATATGACAAAAAAGTAAAAAAGTTCTTGACAAACAAGAATGGCAATGATATCCTAATTAAGCTGTCGGCGGGAAATGCTGATAACACTTAATGAAGTTCTTTGATAACTGAATAGAAAGACAACCTTGAAATTCTTTGAGAATTTTAAAATG